>Ga0134125_10000008_pt1 | contig 380975 bp, 329 predicted proteins | sample KB31751_FD_96464 | JGI IMG/M metagenome (GOLD analysis project Ga0134125, IMG submission 96464) | Terrestrial soil microbial communities with excess Nitrogen fertilizer from Kellogg Biological Station, Michigan, USA - KB3-175-1 | ecosystem: Environmental > Terrestrial > Soil > Unclassified ...
GCACCGGCAACCCAAGCCCGGTCTCATCCATCACACCGATCGCGGCCAGATCTACCGCAGCCGTGCTTATCAGGCGCTATTGGCCGAACACGGCATGGTGATGAGCATGAGCCGCAAGGGCGACCCCTATGACAACGCGGTAGTGGAGAGCTTCTTCAGTACCCTGAAGAACGATCTGATCCATCATCGCCGCTGGGAGACCCGGGATGAGGCGAGACGGGCGATCTTTGACTTCATCGAATTGTTCTACAACCGGCAGCGAGCCCATGCGTACCTTGGCTTCCGCTCGCCAGTAGAGTTCGAAGGTGCGCGTGCTGTACCCTAACTACGTGTCCGTTTTATCCGGGACATCTCAACCTGACCCCTTTCCCTTGCCGTCCAAAGTATAGGCGTGGTCTGAGCTAATACCGCTGCTGGCCGGTCATTGAAGCTCGCATACCCAAGGTCCACCAAGTTGTAATCCAGACCGTTAGCCCGGGCAGACATGGCGCCAAAGAGCGTTAGCAGACACGCCACTGAAAGCAATCGCTTCGCGTTCATACGTTAGTATCCTCATTTTTTACAGATTGACGGACGCACTTTTAAGAACATCCCCACGTAACCGTTCCGCGCTGTATCACTTCCTCGAATTGGCGCAATACATCCTGGCCGCGCGACCTGATCTGATCAACCCACCCGTAAATGATTATCTGAATACTTTCGGGCTGATAGTGCTCGATAACCACAACATCAAAAAACGGGCTTTTCCCAGTTACTCCTTTGTAACATGCTAAATATTTTCTAAGAGGGTCAGGGTCTGATTTAGTTTCTCCGCAATCATTTCGCACAAACCCATAAGTCTTTGTAATTGGATCAATGGCTTTCAGAATATCCTCCGCTTGTCCGCTGTTTAGCCCAGAAGCACCGATGGACAAACAAGCGTGCAGATCGTGCTTTATGGACATCGAACTGAACGGATCGCAGGCTACCAAGAAAACACACGTTACAATGCAAAGGACAATTGCAGTAAACCTCACTTTTTTTCGCATATTGCGCATATCAAACTTCGGGTTCATTGAGCGCACTGCGGGCACGGCGGCATACTTGAGTACGGATAAGATTGAAGATGCTCTTCAATCATGAATCCGCTATCGCCGCCACCGAAGCCTTGAATTAAATAGCCCGCCCCAAGATCAAGAAGATGAGCCGGAATATAAGCGCCTCCGAGTGATTGCTCAAAACTGCTGTCTCGGTGCCACCCTTCGTGCTCGTATATCCAGCTTGTCGTAGATATCGAAGTTGCATTGGCACCAATTGTTACATCACCGAGCGTCAGGTAACCAAGAGGAAGATTTGCATCATAAAGATATGCGCCGTTTCTAAATGTGGGAGCGCTAAATCCTGAACCGACAAACCCAATTGCATTACCCAAAAGGAACGAACTCTCAGAGGTCAAAATCGAACTCTTGATATTACTGGTGCCTCCGATGATATACCCACGTGTCGCGTCCACTGCTAAACGCAATCCTATGTTAGCCCACATGGAGTTTTGATACGCACTCAACCCAAACCCGTCTGGTATAGCTCCAGCCACGGCTCCGCGCACAAACCCTTGCGCAGTCCCTGTTTCCAGATATCCATTGATACCTCCGCCCACCACGCGCCCCCAGCCAGATGTGGTAAGCGACCCTGCCAGATACATCTCGGCATAACCTGTTGCGCCTGCCTGCAGTGTTTGCCCAAACGATGCCCCTTCAAGATCTGCAAGATAGGCCGCATACCCCGCATAGACCTCGGGACCGAAGACATCGGATACAACCATCGCTGCAACAGCACCAACTTCCTGCATCGTCTGAGACCGCGCCATCATATTATTAACATAGTGCCCTACTATCGGGCTCGTGTCCTCAAACATGATCGAGGGATGCGCGAGTGCCTGCCCAGCCTGGCTAATTACGTTTTGAGCCGTATTCGCTGGCATCGGAATGCCTGTAGCTATTGTCACAGGATTCGTGAACGTGCTTAAGCAGAGCGGGCAATACCCGCTCGGGTCCGTGTATCTCAACGGATTGTTGTAAGCATAGGCATAACGGTTCCCACCCTCGACCGGATCGGCACTGATGAACTTGCCAATTTGTGGGTCGTAGACCCGTCCGTTCATGTGCACGAGACCCACGCTGTCCAACTGTTCCTGGTTCGTATAACCCCTATCAGTGATGCCCTTCAGACTGCTGAGGGTCGGATTTGAGGGATCCGGAGCCGCGATCTGTGCGGCGGTTAGACCATAACTCCAATCATTCGGATTCCGGCGCAGGCCGAAGGCGTCGAAGCTCGACTGCTGGACCACGGTCCCCGTGTCATTCGTGATGGTGTCGGAGCTGCCAAGGTGATCCGCATGGATATACGCAGTGGTCGCATTCCCGGATTGATCCACAGTATGCACCGCCACCACCCCACCCGCCGCCATGATGTTATGACGGTATTGAGTAGTACCCGACCCAGTCACCACTTCGAATAGACCGCCGATATAGGTGGTCGTGCTGTTTCCGGCGATGCTGTCGGTAGTTACCTGTTGGTAGCGTTGCAGGTCGGGGCTGTAGCTGAACGTACTGCTACCCGTGACGGTATTGTTACCATTCACGGTGCCAGAACTGCTAATGGTGATCGGCAGGTTGTCATCGTTCCAGGTGATGGTGCGACCATTGCCCGAGGTCATGTTGCCGTTGGCATCATAAACATAGGTTCCCGGCATGCTGGGAACAGCCGTCACCGCGTAGGGATGAGCGGGATCGCCATAGCTGTAGAGGTCATTCAAGGTGCCGCTGCCCACCGTGATACCGGTGTTGGTACGGGAACTGATATTACCTACTGCGTCATAGTTCATCCCCAACGTGGATTCGGGAGTACCGCCGGCGCAGCTCGTGGCACCGGTACTGACGGTGGACCCTGCCAATCGGTTCAGACCGTCGTAGGCGAAGTTTTCAGTTAGGCCGCGGTTGGCATCACAACGTTGTTTCAGGTTGCCGAATCCGTCCCAGCTATAGGCCAACTGCTGCACGGATGTGGACGCGCCGATACCAGTGCTGATTCCCTTAATCGCGCCTGTGGCTTGGTCGTAGGCGCTCACGGTGCTGACATTGTTGCCATCCACATATCCCAGGATATGGCCCCAGGCGTCCATGGGTGCCCCACCGTTCTGGGTCGCAGCCTGCCAGTAGGTGAATCCGGTGGCGGTATTCGTCACCGACTGCAGCAGATCGCTATTGGGGTCATAGTTGTACTGCACGCTGAAGCGATAAGGCGTGGAGCTGGCCTTCTTCACCTGTACATCGCCATAGGCGATGTAGACAGGTGGTGCGAAGTTCGGCATACCAGGTAATTGATCTTCCCGTGCATTCCATCCAATCACATCGCTCTTCGAAGGAGCTAACAAGCGAGCTGGCGACCGGCTTTGATAGGCGGCCTCGAATTGAGCCTCAGAGCGCTGCAAGGGGAGCTTGGCAACCAAGCCGGCGCGTAGCTGCGCGAGTTGGGTGAGATTGCCTTGAGTCCCGCCGCTCGAGGTATGACTTCCAACTTTCAGGTCCGACTGAGCCACCATTTGTTGCTCAATAGGACCGAGCGAGGAATGTTTTCGTCCGCTAAGCACAGGCTGGGGTACCACAGATTGGCATGTCGCTCCACACCCTGGCGAACATACTCCAGACGGATCACAATTTCCCTCATTCGACGTCACCGTAAGAGTAATCTGGGAAGTGGAGGCGCTGCAGCCATTTGCGTTACATGCCTGCAAGGTGAATTGGTAGGTCCCAGCAATCTCTTCACTCACAATCTCCGAGAGCGTCGACACTCCGAAATTGCCCCCTCCGATCGATCCTGCCGGAGTCACAGTCACCTTGTAATAGCCCACAGAGCCCGACGCGGCGCCCCATTCGATAGTGATTTTGCCACCACCGGCGGCGGAAGCAGATGAGGCTGGTCTGCTACCAAAAGCTGGTTTGAACCCGAATGAAGGCGGAGTGCCAGGTATAGATGCAGATGAGATGGTCTCGGTAACGGGACTGCTGGGAGAACCACAACCTGCAACACAGGCGGCCACAGTGTAGCTAAACGTCCCAGTCTGATTCTTTGCAATGTTGTAGGACTGGTAGGGGGTATTTGCCAGTAGCGAATATGGCCCACCGTTATAAGACTCGTAGATGCGGTAGCTGTTAGTACTCCCTGACCACGACAATGCGTAATACCCGTAACTTGGATTCGGGGTCAAAGCGAGATTGGTGGGCGGAGCAGGACCAAAGCTCACAGTCACAGTTGCGGGGGTGCTACCAGAATTTGCATCAGATACCACCAACTGGAAGACATAAACGCCAATGGTGCTGGCACTGACGACGGTGGTAGCGCTTGTCGGACTGGTAATAGTTGCGTTCGCTGGACCATTGATTTGCGTCCAAGAATACTGAAGTGGCAGGCCCGCGGGATCGGTCGAAGCCGTGCCATCCAGGGTGATGTTAGTGTTGAAAGTAGTACTTACCGGCGTTGCCGTGACATGTGCGGTCGGTGCTGAGGTAGGGGCCACCGAAGCCGGATAAGTGATTGTCTGTACCCGGCCGAGGCCGTCATAGGTAGTGGAGACCGTGTACTGGGCTGCGCCACTACCCGGGGTGATCGTGACATCGGCCGGACGACTCAAGGAGTCGTAGTCGTAATCCCGCTCGAAACCGTTGGAGTCGGTCACCGAGGCCGGTAGCCCCATACCCTTGGTCTGGGTGTCATAAGTCCAGACGCTGGAGGTGCCAGAGGTGGCATTGCACCCGGCACCGGCTGCGGTCTCAAGCTTACTCACGAGCCGGCCCACATTGTCGTAGCCCATAATGATGGATTGGCCCTTGGCATCGGTCTGGCAGAGGACCTCCCCCAGTGCATCGACCGCATAGATCCAACTGCCCATGTTGGGATCCACCATGCCGGTCTTATGGTCCATGCCATCATAGGTCATGGTGGTGAGCTTGCCATCTGCATCCTGAGTGGCGACCAGGTCACCAGAAGCATCGTAGTTATCCGTGGCAATGCCACCATTGGCATCAACTGTGCTCAGCAGTTCGCCAAGGGCATCGGTGGTCTTAGAGGTGACCTGAGTGCTGCTTGACGATGCAGAATCGCCAACGGTATGTGTGGTAGTAACCGTGAAGCCGCTGTTGGCAACACCGCCGTAGGCGAAGGTCGTCACGTTGTGGCAGGTGTTGTTGTTTGAGCCACCTGTATAAGCCGGTGTGCAGACATCGCTGGCATCCTGCGGAGCATCAATCTCCTTTACTCGGTTGCGGGCGGTGGCATAGGTGTAGCCGACGTAGTACTGCGCCTGGCTGCCGGTGAAGGGCTTACTGACTTCGGCCACGTCCCCGAGAGTGTTATAGACAGTGTCCACCTTGGACATGCCTCCGCCTAATAGCACGCTGCCTTTCTCCAAGGGACGACCGAAGCCATCATATGCCGTATAGCCGGTGGTTGTGCTGGTATTGCCGCTCGTTATGGAATCGGTCGTCTCATATTTGGCTCCTTGGACGCAGAACGTCCCGGGGCACCAGTTGTAACTCAGAGTAGCTTGACTACCATTTGGCGGAATGACGGTCACTAAGCGGCCGAAGTCGTCCGGCGTATAGCTCGTGACATTGCCGTTGGGATCGGTATCGGAGACTTTGATGCCGAAGGCGTAGTTCCACGCAGTACCGGAGGTCATGCTGTCCGTTCCCGAAACGACATGGGTCACGCTGGTAGGGAATTCGTTGTTCCCGCCGGCATAGCTGTAAGTCGTCACCCGGGTGGCGGGGATGCCGGTACCGGATACATCAACCTCGGTCGCATTGCCGAAGCTGTCATAGCTCGGATATGCAGTCGTCAGGGTGACGGCGTCCGCGCTGGACGTGACCGTCTGAGAACTCAGCTGGCAGGTGGCCCTGTTCACATTATTAGTGACGGTGCGAGTAGCCGGGTTGGTGAACCCCTGGTTCAGGGAACCCACTGGCACGGTGCTGGTGGTGGTGACGGAATCGGGCAAGGCAAAGCAGTTATTTGCGGGGGCACTCAGCGGATAGCTGGATGTCTGGTCAGTGATGTACTTAGCGCCAGCCTGCATGTCGTCGGTGACGACCGTATGTCGGTGGGTGAGGTTACCGAAACTGTCAAAGTCACCTGCAGCAATCGTGGTCTTGCTGTCACTTACTTCCTGGGTGGTGCCAGAGACCGATTCGTAGTGGTGATGCTCACTGGCGTCGAAGAATGGAAAATAAGCGTCGGTGTGGTTATTGGTGTTACCGGTGACGATGTAATCTGAGGTCTGCGTTGCGTAATTCCAGGTATTGTTATCAGTCTCTTCGAGCTGAATGCCATTGTTCGCATTTATCACATCCTGTTGCACCATGCCGGTGAACGGGAAGGCCTGGTAGTAGCTGATGGTCTCATTATTAAAATAGCGGCTATCTTTAATGTTACGGGCGCCGAATCCAAGGAACCCGTGGCCTTGAGTGTCCATCTCGGCATTGGCATAGGTATAGGTAACGGTGTAGCTGCCGCCGGTACCGTCAGATGCGGTATATACCGATACCACCTGCATCGGTGACTGGGCAAAACGCGCCGGATAGGCGGGTGAACCACTCTGGGTATATGTAGGCGCGCCGCTGGAAAGGGACGCATAGGTAAACTGACAATAGTTGCCGAAGCCATCAGTGATCTGGGTGACAAGATCTCCCGGGGTCGAGTTATATCCCGCATGCAATGCGTAGTGGAAGGTATAGCCACCACTACTCTGGACGGCGTAGACCAAATCATCGAGACCATTGGCCTCGATATGACCCACCCGGACACTACCCGACAAGTAACCCGCGGGATAGAGACCCCCCATCGGCAAACTAGTGGTGACCGCGAGGGTGATGGTTCCGGAAGATCGGTTGATCACACTGCCGAGCAGATCCCAGCTGCCGCCGATATAGACGATGGCATTCTGATGGCCGATGTTCGCATAGTCCGCGACCAGGGCATCCGCGGGAGCAGAAGGGTTGGTCCAAGCCGTCACGGTGCTGGTGAGCGTATTGAACCCAATCCCGGTACTGAGGGATATCCTCCAGTACTCGTTCTGGTCAGTGGAGAGCACGTCCGTCAGACCATCGCCATTGGAATCGAAGGGAATCAACCACGGCGCGCCGAAGTAGACATTGGAGATGGTCCCCATCGACGTCAGCGTATTGCTGCTCGTAGCTGTCAACGCCGTGAGTGTGCCCAAGCTGGTGCTGGTGGCGGGACTCAAGAGAAGTGCACCGGCACGTCCAGACCCATCGAAGTCTATACCGACATCGACGTAATCAGGGTTCGAGACCTTGGTGAGATCGGTGCTTGAATACACGTTCCTCGCGGCCGCGAAGACCTCGTTCGGCGGGCCGTCGTTCTGCTGCCAACTGATGTGCGAACCATCCACATCGAACATGTCCGCCAATTCGCCGCCGCCGAAATCCGCCATCCAGACATTACCCTCATAGATGGGCAATCCAGTGACTGAGTTCGTACCGCTCATGTCGGGAGCATTGTTCGACGGCGTAACGAAGATGTTCCCCGCCCCTGGAGCACGGTTGCCAGTACCCTCCATCACCAGCCAGCCATTGGGGATCGGCATCATGAGATCCATCTTGCCGTCACCGTTGTAATCCACAGCAAGGGCGAACTGATAGAAGTTCGCGGTATGCCATATACCAACTCCGGTATCGACAGGAGAGTTAAATCCGCCGCCGGACTTACCAAACATCACTTCCCAGTCATTGCTGGTGCTGTCCGGATAGACAAGGTCATCTATACCGTCGCCATCCACATCCATCAGGTGCGCTGCGGCTGCATGGGCCGCATCCGAGACGGTCACCCCGGTGGATGCGTCGCCGACCCAGCCACCCTGGCTATTAGCCCAGGCGATGGTCGTGGCCGGCAGGCAGTCTGAATTGAGGCCGCATTGCTGGACGGACGCGAGACGGCTACGGCCGTTTGCCGGATCCTGATTGTAGGTAAGGTTATAAGTTGTGGTGGCTGGATTACCCGTGCCGTAGAGAACCTTGATGGTCGTCAAGAGTCCGCTAAGGGTGATGACGGAGCCATGGTCGTACCAGAACTTGATGTTCGAGTTTGCCCGGTTGGCATAATCGAACTCGATGGTGTGGTCCGGCTGGGTGGAGCCGTTACCTGTATAGGAGATGTATTGGGGAACGTATTCGAGACCTGGGATATTGGGGATGAAACTGGTATAGGAATAGGTCATGAAATTGCCGCTGGCATCCGTGACCTTATCCAGCGCCCAAGTGCGGACGCTGGAAGGAGCGCCCTGGAATACCATCTTGGAATCCGAGGTATTCCCATATTCGTAGATACGGCCATCTTTGGTCTGGACCGTGAAATAGTTGATGACATTGCCGCTGCCGAAGGCAGTGATCACCGAGTAATCATTGATCTCCGTGCGGTAAGTCGAACCGGGGGCACCATAAGAACCGGAGGCCAGCCGTAAGCGTTGGCCATCCAGACAGAAGTCATCGGAGCTGGCGATCTGGACGGCCTGGAACTGGCCGTCGTCGTCAGCGTTCTTATTGCAGCGGCTGATGGCAGCGAACCCGGTGAGGCTCCAGCCATAACCCTCCTCGCTATCGCCGCTCTGGCTGTCGTAAGACAAAGCTAGGATAGGCTGCATGCCGTGGGTGCCGGGCGGCACCACTATGGGGATGGTGTAGGTGGCAGCGCCCGTGGCGCTCACGCCGCCGGCGCCAGGCGTGGCGCCCACTCCAGTGGTAGCTTGCGCACTTGTCATGGCCAGCGCTGCAAAGCTCGCGAGCACGGCAGTTGCAGCGCCGTAATGCATAGACGTTTTGCGAGAATTGGAAACCGAAGGGCAGCGCAGCATGCTGCGCGCGACAGACGTTAATTCCATGTACCCCTTCCCTAATCAACGTAAAAAGTATCTAGCCCTATCCCCTGCCGCAGGTCCCATATGCCCTTACGCGGCCCAATACTTATACCACTTAGACCGTGCCGCTCCTATCAGACAAAGCCGTCACCGTCGAGAAAATACTGTCGAATGAACTTCGTCTAAGCACAGATGGCATGGAAACAAAGAAGACAAAAAAAAGAATGGCCCCGTGAGGGGCCATTCTTGTACTAGAACTATCTATCAACTCATGGGTCGCAGGTACCTTTGCCTATGTAGTCGATCAGGCTCTGAGCGTTCGGGACGCCCCAGCCGGTGGGATGATCCCAGCCGTCAGCGGTATCAAAGGTACCCGGAATTCCGTTATTGCCGTGTCCAGAGGCGATGTCTGTCACGATGTTGCCGCAAATCGGCATGGCCTGATAAAGGGTCGAGGGGAAGGGACCCAGGCGGACCGTCTGATCGCTGACGTGGTTGCGACGGGTGGCGACCACGATGGCCCAGAGACCGGCCAACTCGGGCGCCACGAAGCTGGTGCCGCCGAAGCCGCCCAGCCAACGGCCGTTGAAGTACAGCGTCAGGTTGAAGTCTGCATCCATGGCCAGGTCTGAACTCTGGCGGCTGGCATTGCCGTTGGCTCCGCAGGATTCAGAGGAAGGGATGCCGAAGCCGTCAGCATGGGTATCCTCGAAGCAGTAGTTGTTGCTGACCCAGCCTGCGGTGGCCGTCTCGTAGCCCGGTTCCGCAAATATCTGGCTGTCGGCACCGCCGCCCGCACCGCTGTCATTCCAGGTGTCTTCGGTGACGGGGTCGACCTTGAGATTGAGGCTGGTGCCGCCCGCTGCACCGATGCCCGGGGCAGAAGACGGGTAATCGGCGTTATTGTGGGCACTAATAGTGAGAATCTGGCCAAAGCCAATCCCGCTGGGTGTGCCTGCAGGGCCGGTGCAGCGGTCCTGGGCGCCGCCGTCACCGGCAGCGGCGAAGATGGTCTGCCCTATGCCGAGCATCTCCAGAGTGATGGTCTCTTCTGCACCGACAGCGGCGGGCGTATTGTTGGGTTCACAAGAGCCCCAGCTGGTGGTGATGACATCAGGGTTGTTGGTGGTGTCGTTGAAGATAGCGCTGAAAACATCCACGAAGGTGGTGAACTGTGGGTTGACGCCGCTGTAGACCACGATCTTAGCACCAGGCGCCATGGCGCCGGAGTGCTCGATATCGAGGGTGGTCTCATCATTGAGGCGGCGAGTGACACCATCCACAGGCACGCTGATGACGGTGTGCCGCGGCAGGCCATAGCCATCCCAGAACTTGTTCAGATCCGTAGACCGGTAGGTGAAGGCCGTGGCGATGCCGATGGTCACGCCGGCAGCCTGGCTGGTATCCGTGAGGGACGGCCAGCTGTATTGGTTGGCGAGCTGCTGGGGTGAATAGCCGGAAGGTCCGGCACCGCCGGCGATGGTGCCGGCTGCCGGCGCAGCCGTACGCAGGTGCTCCTGGAGCTGCACCACGTTATCCAGGCCCATGACCGCGGTCACGACGCCTGCGATGGCCGCCGGCATGCGGGGATCGTTGTCCGGCGCGAAGACGGTGCCGCTGCCCTTGACGGAGTAGTCGGCGATGTTCACGCCAAAAGCACGTTGCACGGTGGCGGTGGTGGCGGTGGCGTGGATGAGCAGGCGGTCCGCGGAGACGCCAGTCACCTTGATGCCCTGGCCTTTGAGATAGGCGGTCACGGTGTTGACCGTGGCCTGGGTCGGGCCATACGCGGCCACGATCTGGTCATGGGTCATGAAGTGACGGTATTGGGGGCTGTTGGGGTCCTGCATGGCATGGACGGCAGCCGCCAGGCCATCGCGATCACGGGGCGTGAGCGCGATGGAGAAGCTCATGGCTGAGCTCGGACTGTGGGCGTTCAGGTATCGCGCCCCCTGCATGTTGGGCGCATTGCCCGGGACACGGACCAGCCCTGCCGCCCATCCAGCGGTGGCGGTGGCCAGCAACGTGGCGGTGATGGCAGTCCTGAAAAGCTTGCTATGGGTATTCATGCGCCTGTCTCCGGAAAATCTCGATTCGGTTAAGCGATCCGATCCTCAAAGTGGATGCGGGTCCGGGCGAGGCCCGGACCCGCGCTGCTCATCTACTCCCAGCCCCTGAACCCGCGGGAGTGAAGTCCGTGGTCCTCTGGGGCAGCAACAAGCCCTTGCGATCCACCGACAGAGAGAAGGCATCGGTGGTGGGCATGAGGGCGAAGGAAGCATCGCCGAGCACGGTCACGAGGTGGGTGACCAGGCTCAGTTCCTGCAGCTTGCCCAGGTCCACGTGGGTCACAGGCGCCACGAAGGCCGTGGGCGAGCTGTGCACCGTCAGGCTCGGGCCGCTCACCTTGACCAGGTGAGAACCCGCACCGCCGGAGAGCACGTTGGTGAACACGCCGCCGCTGTACTGGTAACCGCTGCTGGAGAAGCTACCGAAGGTGGTCTGCGACGGGGCCGGCGTGATGTGGACAGCACCCGCAGGCGCGCTCAGATGCACGTTGCTGATCTGCTTCACCGTGGCCGAGCTGCTGTGGGACCCGACATGGATGCGGTTCTGCGAGTTCGAAGGCGCACCCGACAAGGACACCGCCGTGCCGCTGATGGTGATGGAAGCGGTACCGGTGATGTTCACGCTGCTGTTGGCAGTGAGCGAGGCCCGGTTACGGCTGCCATGCGAGGTACCGCTGCTGCTGCCGGTGGGCACGGAGCCCGCGGCCGCGGTCACCGAGCGGGACGCATCCTGGCGACCGGCACTCACGAACACGCCGCCGCCCGTGGCCGTCAAGGTCACGTTCTTGGCCTTGATGTTCACACTGCCATCGGCGTTGACCGAGGCGGTGTTGGCACGTGCCGCAGTGGAATTGCTCGGGCTGCCGGCGATCACGGTGCGGAAGGAAGCCGCCGAGCTCGCACCCGCGATGCTCAGGTTGCCGCCCTTCGCCGTGATGGCCACGTTGCCGCCGGCCGTCACGTTCACCTTGGCGGTGGCGTTGGCGGTGGCTACGTTGTGGCTGCCGTCTGCCAAGGCCGCCAGGGAAGCGCCCTGGATGCCCTCCACCAGCGGTCCGCCGTAGATGTTCAGCGGGCCGGTGACCGTCATCGTGAGGTTGCCGCCCACGGTGAGGTTGAGATCCGCATGACCGGTGGCGGTCGCAGTGACGGCCAGACCCTCCGCAATCGCCTTGCCGGAGGCATTGCTGCCGCCCTGGAAGGTTGCACCGCTGCCGGCGGTGATGGTGAGGTTGCCGCCCGCGATGAGGTTGGCGTTGGCATTGGCATTGGCGGTATAGGAGTTGAAGCCGCCCAGGGCCACAACCGAGGCATCGGCATTGGAGCCGCCGCGGACCAGGAGGTTGCCGCCTGCATTCAGGGTCATATTGCCGCCGGCACGGAGCGTGGTGCTCGCATCACCACTGGCTAGCGCCGTGGCATTGCCGATGAATGCTCCGCGGCTGGCCTTGGCCTTCATGCCGTCGCCTGCCGCGACGATGACGTTGCCGCCTGCCGTGAGGCTCAGGGCACCACCTGCGCTGACGGTGGTCTTGGCCTGGACCTTGTCGGTCAGGTGGGCACCGGTGCCGAAGGATTCCACGGAGGCCGCGGCACTGCCCGGGCCCGCGATCTCCACGTCGCCGGCAACGTTCAGGGTGACGCTGCCACCGGCGTTCACGGTGATGTTGCTGCTAACGGTCGTGGTCTGGTGGTTGGTATGACCCAGGTCGATGCCGTTCACACGGCCGACGCCGAGGATGGACATGTCACCACCGATGGCCGTGGTGGTGGCGATGTTGCCGGCCGCCGAGATGAGGGCGTTGGCATTCTCCGAGACCACGATCCGGCCCTCGCCGCTGCTGTTGAGGCCTGCGGCCTCGGCAAGCACGAGGCCGGAATGGGAGGCGTTCACGCCCGCGCCGGCGACCACGAGATCACCGCCCACCTTGCCGAAGGTGACGTTGCCGCCGGCCTTGAGGGTGGCGTTGGCGGTGGCGTTGACCACGTAGCTCTGGCCGAACACATGGTCAGCGCGCACGTCGCCGAGGGAGCCGGCGTACAGACCCATGTTGTCCGCCACGCTGAGGGTGACGTTGCCGCCCGCCTGCACCAGGGCATTGCCATTCATGTTGAGCTTGGCACGGGCTTCGCCCGAACCGCCGCGCACCTGCAACACGTTGCCGAACGACGCTTCTGAACCGAAGTTCTGCAGGGCATCGATGGCCAGGCTGCCACCGGCGGTGAGGGTCAGGTTCTTGCCGGTCTTGAGGGTGGCACCGAAGTTGCCATTCAGACTGGCGGAGCCGCCCATCCAGGATGCGCCGGCCCTGTGGATGAAGTCCTTGAGCCGGTATTCGCCGACCGCCATCAGGGCGCCGTCGCCGGCGCTGATGAGGATGTTGCCACCCGCCACGGCCGCGGCGGAACCGACCGCTTCCACGTCGACCGCGGTATTGAGGTTGGCCTTGATGGCGCGGCCTGCGGTGCTGTTCGAGCCGGAACCAGTGGCTGCGCTAAAGTCACCCTTGTATTGGACGTCGCCGCCAGCCTGCACGGTGATACCGCCGGTGGTAGCGGTGAGGCTCAGCTTGCCGCCGGTCTTGATGGTGACGCCGGTGTTGACGTTCACCGCCGCGACACCGCCGTAGCTCGCCACCGGCGTGAAGGTGTCATCGCCGCCGCCGAGGATGCCGATGCTGTCCTTGGCCGTGACATTGAGGTTACCGCCCGCCTGCAGGCTCACCGCCGCATTGGCGGTGTAGATGGCCGTGCCGCCGAACATGCCGCGGATCACCGTACCGCCGGGGCCCGCATGGCCGACACCGCTGCCGCCCTCGAAGCTGACGCTGCCGGAGGCCGCGGTGACATTCACGCTGCCGCCGGCCGCGAGGTTCACGTTGGCATTGAGGGTCTGCTTCGCGGTGCCGCGATTGCTCTGGCTGTCTACGCCAATCAGTTCCGCGTGGGTCCCGAGACCCGAACCGCCCCGGACCGAGACGCCGGTCTTGCCGGTCAGGGTCATGGCGCCGCCCGACTTGATGTTGATATCGGTCGTCACCGCCTGGGCTGCGGAGCCGCCTTGGCTGGACCAGACCTTGGCGAAGCCCGCGCCGTAGCCGGCGGAGATATCCAGGTTGCTCACGGACGCCTTGGCCATGAAGGTGCCAGCCGCATTGATGGTGATGCCATCCGCGATGCTGACGGCGGCCTTGGCGAGGACGCCGTAGCCGGAGACCTGCTCTTCGACGCCCGAAGCGTTACCGCCGTGGATTTCCACGCCGTAGTGGCCGGAACCATGGCTGGAGCTGCCCTTGCCGATGATGCTGACGTTGCCGGTGGCGTTGAAGTTGACGCCGCCGGTGAGGTTGGCGACGGCATTGGCGACGTGGGCCGCGTGGCTGGGCTCACCCGCCGCGACGGACATGCCGATGCCGGTGACGAAGCCGCCGCTCACGGCCACGCCGTAGCCGGTCAGCGAGATGTTGCCGCCGGTGAGGTTCACCGTCTCGGAGCCGTTGAGGGTGGCATTGGCGTCGTCACCCGAAGCGTGCACATTGGCCCCTCCCGCCAGGAACTCGCCGCCGCCGCCGACGAAGATGCCTTCGGCTGCCGTGGCAGTGATCGCCCCCTTGGTGGCGGTGATGTTGACGGCTGAGACGGCATTCAACTGGGCCGAGCCGCTGTTGCTGCCGTGGACCAGGGCGTTGCCCAGCTGGCCTTCACCTGAGCCCGCGACGAGGTCCAGGCTGCCCGTGCCCGCGTTCAGGGTCACAGCCGAGCCGGTGAGGTTCACCAGGGACTGGGCGGTCATGACCGCATGACCGGCTTCGCTGGCGCCGACGCTGACATGGTTTCCGGTACCGGGGTTCTGGCCGCCGGCGAAGTTGCCTCGTGCGCCGATGACGGTGAGGCCATCCGCTGCGGTGATGGTCAGGGCGCCGGCCGCATGGAAGTTCACGCCGGCATTGGCGGACAGACTGGCGGAGCCCGCCTCGAAGGCGCTGACACTGGCTTCAGAGCCGATGTTGTAGCCGCCGCCGATGACCACACTGCCGGTCTTCACGGTGCTGACCACGATGGCGGCACCGGGGGACGTGGCGGAGATGTTCACGTTGGCGCTGGTGTTGAGCCTGGCTTTGCCGCCGAACGCCGCGGATACCGAGGCGCCGTTGCCAGCGTCATCGCCGGCATTGAATTCGATGCCTTCGGCCGATCCGGCGGTGATCTTCACACCCTTGCGACCGGTGATGTTCACGTCGGCCACGACGTTGTAGGCCGCCACGCCGCCGGAAGCACCGGTGACGTCCGCCGCAGAACCGGCCCACTCGCCGCCGCTGATGGTCATGTCGCCACCGGACTTGGTGGTGAGATTCACATGGCTGCCCATGATGTCGAGGCTGCCGTTGGCGTTGTAAGTGGCCTGGGCGTTCAGATGCTTGGCCGTCGCTCCGCCGTTGTAGCCGAAGCTGTTGGCGCCCTGCACTTTCAGCCCACCGCTGCCGGCGGTGACGTTCACGTCGCCGTTGGTGCCGACGATGGTGAGGGTCTCGTTGTCGGTGAGGGTCGCCTTGCCGCCATGGCTGGCGAAGACAGTCTGGCTCGCGCCATTGTCATCGTCGCTGCCGTTGACATCGAGGTTCACCGTGCTGCCGGCCAGGCCCACGCCGGTCTTGCCGGAGAGCAGGGTCGTCTGGTTCAAGGTCAGAGCCGCGTTGCCGCCGTAACTGGCACCAGCGCCTGCACTCTCACCGTTGTAGTAAGTGGTGACTGCGTTGACCTGGAGTTTGCCGGCCGCCTTCACGGTCAGGGCACCGGTGGTGGCGACGATGGAGAGCTCGTTGTTGATGGTGGCATTGGCCTGCGCCTCGTTGGCGCTGGCGCCGGCCCGGTAGCCGTCCTCTTCCCCGCCTGCGGCCAGGGTGATGTTGCCCTTGTGGTTGTGGACAGTGTGGAGCGTGCCGCTCGTGGTGGTGAAGCTGCCGGCGCTGATCTTCACCGCTGTGCCGCGCACCGTGAGGTTGCCGTTGACGGTGGCCGTGGCCTTGCCGCCGTGGGTGGCCTTGGCATGCATGCCCTCGCCGGTCTCATAGCTGCCGTGCAGGGAGATGTTGCCATGGGGCGCGATGATGGTGACCGCACCGGGGGCGGTCAGGTTGATGTTGCCGGTGACGTTGTAGCTGGCGCTGCCGGAGCCGAAGGCGTTGGCGTAGCCATCGCTGCCCGCCTCATTGGCCGGATCGATGGTCACGCCATCGTGCTGGTTGCCCGCATTCAGGGTGAGGGTGCCGCCGGCGGCGGCGACCGTGAGGTTCACATCCTGGTGGGCGGTGAAGGTGGCTTTGCCGCCGCTGTGGACGCTGGCGCCCGCATCGTAACCGGCACCGTAGCCGGAGATGTTGATGCTGCCAGTGCCGGCCGCGCCGGTGAGGGTCAGGCCCATGGCGGTGGCGGCAGTGATGCTGACGTTGCGGGTGCTGGTGAAGGCCGCATTGCCGCCGTGGCTGGCGTTGGCATTGGCCTCGGAGCCGGCACCCCAGGTGTCGCCGATCTCGATGGTAGCGCCGGCGGAGATGGCCACGGTCTTGGCGGCGATGTTGAGGTTGCCGTCGTCCACGAAGGTGGCCTGAGCACCGGGGCCGGAGGCGCTGATCTGCGCAGCTTCGCCGCCATCATCGCCGGTGGCGATGTAGACCTCGTTGCCGCCCTTGGCGATGAAGGCTCCCTTGGTGACGACGTTCAGCTCGGCGTTGTCATGGAAGGAGGCGTTGCCGCCGCTACCGGCGCTGACGCCCACGCCCAGGCCCACGTCGCCCACGGTGCTGAGCTTCACCTCGTCGCCGGCGGCGATGGTGATCGCAGCATTGCCCTGCAGGAGCGTAGATTCATCCACATTCGCGGCCGCCTTGGCGCCGGCACCGCCGGCGAAGACGCGGGCTGAAGACGCGGCGTCGTAGTTGCTGCCGCCCACCGTCACGTTATTGGTGGCGGTGAGGGACAGGGTGCCGCCGGTGATGAGCTTGACGCCGTGGTTCACGTTCAGTGCGGCGGAGCCGCCGCTGCCCGCGACCAGGCTGCCATAGCCGGCATCGCCTGCGTACTGGTTGCTCTGGATGTTGACGTTGCCCGCGTGATGGGTGACATGGTGGGCGGAGCCAGCGCTGGTGGTGGTGTAGCTCGCCGCATGCACCTTGACGTTTGCGCCGCTGACCGCGAGACCGCTGTTCACGGTGAGGTTGGCGGTGCCGTTACCAGCCTTGACGAAGGCGTGCTGGGCCTGGAAGCCGGCAGGCGTATGGCTGGCCTGATTCAGATTCACGTCGCCCGCGGCCGCGTTGATGGTCACGTTGCCCTTGGCGGCCAGGGTCACGGAATTGGCGATGGTGCCGGTGGCCTTGGCAGGGGTGAAGGAACTGCCGCTGGCGCTGATGGAGGCGTCCACACCACCGTAAGAACCGGCCTGGATGTCGACGTTGGCGCCCTTGGCCTTGTTGGTGTTGATGGTGATGGAACCGCCGGCGGTGACGTTGACGCCGTCGTTGACGCTCAACGCCGCGGTGCCTTCCTTGCCGGTGACCTGGCTGTTGATGCCGGCGTTGTTACCGCCGCGGATGACCGCGAAGCCGCTGGTGGTGCCCGCGAGGCCCATGGTGAAGTTCTTGGCGACGTTGAAGTTCACGCCCGCGTTGGCATTGACCTGCGCGGAGCCGCCGTTGGAACCGATGACGGTGGCGCCACGGCCGCCGTTACGGGCACCGCCCTCGCCGGTACCGATGAAGCTGCTGCCGTGGCCGCCGCCGTAGATCTCGACGGCGGAGCCGCCGGTCACGTTGACGTTGGCGGCGGTGACGGTGAGGCTGCTGTCCACATTGAGGGCCGCCTGGCCGTTGTCCTTGGCGGTGACGTTGGCGCCACCCGCATCGTGGAAGCCGCCGCCCATGAGCACGCCGATGCTGGCGCCGGGGCCCACGGCCTGGATGTTGACGGTGGTGGCCGCGATGTTGACGCCGGACTTGGCGCTGACCGCGGCATTGCCGCCGTTGCTGGCGGAGACGGAGGCATGGGAACCGGCCGCGAAGCCGCCGGAGATGGAGACGACCTGGCCGTGACCGGTGACGTTCACGGTGCCGGCCTGGATGGTGACGGTGCCGTCACCGTTCACGTCGGCCTTGGAGGCTGCGCCGCCCGCGAAATCAGCCTGGGACGGACCGAAGGAGAAGCGGGTCCTCGAGCCCTGACCGAAAGTATTTCCGTGGCTACCACTGTGGTAATGGGCGGTGTAGGACGAAGCCCATTGACCGTCACCGGCCACATAGCGGCCGCCGCGGAGATTCACGTAGTGCCCGCTGAGGGTCACGGTGCCGCTGGCGCCGGCCTTGATGTGCAGGCCGGCAGTGCCGTTGACGGCGGCCGCGCCACCGGCAGTGGCATCGACGAGCGCGTGGGCCGCGGCGCTGCTGCCACCGTGGGCTACGAGAGAACCGCTGGCGGCGGAGGTCTGGCTCAGGAGCACGTTACCCGTGGCGGTGAGGTTGGCGGCGGCGTTGCCGTTCACGGTAGCGGCGGCATGGGAACCCCGGGCCGTGGCCTCGGTGAACTGCACACCTGCGGCATGACGCAACACGAGCTCGGTACCGCTGGCGGCAGCGGAAGAGGGATTGAAGTTGGAGAAGCTGCGGCTGCTGCCGAAGTCATAGCCGGCGGCGGCGCGGGAGCCACCCGCCACTTCGACGAAGTGCTTGCCGCCGAGGCCGATGTTGCCGGCGGTGGCGGTGATGGACACCGCGCCATTGGCATTCACCACGGCCTGACCGCTGCTCTCGGCAGAGGCACGAGCCGCCGTGGCCACTTCCTCGCCACCTTTGACGACGAGCGCGCCGCTGATGCCGCTCAGCACCACGCTGGCGCCCTTGAGGTTCAGGCCGCCGTTGGCATTGATGGTGGCCTTGCCGGCGCCCTGGGCGGAGATGCCGGCGCTGCCCGCTTCGAAGTTACCGCCCTGGACACGGACGGAGCCCGTACCGGCGGTGACCTTGAGGGCACCGGTGGCGGTGATGTTGACGGAATTGTTGGCGTTCACGCTGGCGGAGCCCGCGCCGAAGGCGCTGATGCCGACATCCTCGGCCGCTTCGCTGCCGGCACTGATGCCGACGCTGCCCCCGCCCGCCACGGTGACGTTGACCGCCTTGATGTTCAGCGAATTATTCGCATTCACCTTGGCCTTGGCGTTGGAGTCGGCGAAGAGGCTGTCGCTCTCTGCCGCGCCATAACCCGCTTCCAGGGAGACGTTCTGGGCGGTGGCCTTGAAGTTCTTGCCGGCCACGACCGACACGGAGGACAGGGCATTCAGCGTCGCGACGCCGGAACCATATCCGCCCACATTCGCGGAGCTGGCGACATGGTTGCCGCCCAAGAAGACCTGATGGCCGGAGGTCATGCCGCCCGCCAGGGTGATAGAACCCTTGGCGGCCTTGAGGCCGACGCCAGCATCCACATTCAGGGTGGCCTTGCCGCCAGCCGCCGGAGAGCCGGCCGAGAGACCGGCGGAATGGCCCACCTGACCGCCGCCCTGCACGCTGATGTTGTGGGCAGCAGTCAGGGTGATGTTGCCGGTGGTGGCTACCAGATCCACGCGCGACTTGGCGTTGATGCTGGCGGAACCCGTGCGGGCGTCGACCTGAATCTGTTCACTGCCGAGGTCGCTGCCGCCCTTGAGGTTGATGCTCAGGGAGTGCCCGCCGCCTGAACCGACGCTGATGTTGGCGCCGGTGATGCCGACACCGCCGTCGGCGGTGAGCTTGGCGACGCTCTTGGCATGGCTGCCGTTGTCGGCAGCCGCGCGCGCGGCCGCGGCATCGGATTGGCCGCCGGCGATGTTGACGCCCACGTGCTCGAGGATGGTGACGTTGCCGGCCGCGGTAAGGTTCACCCGGCCGCTGGCGGCGGCGGTGGCGGCACCGGATTCAGCGGAGGCGCTGGCGCCATTGAGCTGGCCGCCGCCACCGGTGAGGTTAGCGTGGCTGCCGGTGATGGTGATGCCGGCCGCGCCGGCGGTGAGGCTCACATCCGCGCGAGCGGTGTAGCTCGCCTGGGCGCCGCCGGAGGCCTCGGCGACGTTGTGGAAATTACCGTGGGAGACGCTGGGGTTGTGCTGGAAGCCCGCGCTGTTACCGGCCTTCAGATCGACGGTCTGGGCAGTCAGGTTGACGTCACCCGCGGCGGCGGTAAGGAGCACGCTGCCATTGGCAGTGATAGCAGCCTTGGAGAAGACGCTCTTGCTGGAGCCAAAGGCGTGGCCATAGCCGCTCTCGCCCATGTCGTTGCCGCCGTTGATGGCGATGCTGCCGCCCTCGGCGCTGCCGCCGGTGAGCACGATGCTGCCCTTGGTGGAGATGAGCTGCACACCGGTGTTGACGGTGGCAGTGACGATACCGCCCTCGGCGGCGGAGCCGCGGGCCGCGCCGTAGCCGCCGTCCACCTGGATGTTATGGGCGGTGATGCCGATGCCGTTGGTGCCGACGATGGCTACCGCGGCGTTGGCGGTGGCGGTACCCGCAACCTTGGAACCGCCCGCATTGGCGGTGGCGAAGGCGCTGCTGCCGTCGATGGACACCTGGTTGGCGGCCATCACCACCTTGTTGCCAGCCTTGAGGACGACGTTGGCGGAGGCTGAGGCGACGCTGTCGCTCGCACTGACGGAGGCACGGCCGGCCTGGATGGAGATCTTGTTACCGCTTATACCGATGGTATTGCCGGCGGTGATGGTGACGCCGTGCTTCACAGTGGAACCACTCGCCTGGGCCCGGTTGGCCTGCACACCGATCTGACCGCCGGAGCCGCTGCCGCTGGCATGCAGAATCACGTTGCCGCCGGCGTTGATGCCGACCGCGCCGCCGTAAGGACCGAAACCGTGGGACGGGACAACCCCGCCGACGCCTACGTCATAACCGCTGAGGCTGACGTTGCCGGCGGCATTCAGGACCACTGCAGCAGCATGGGTCGCGGCCTCGCCGGAGCTGGTGTTGTTATCCACGAGCACGCCGTTGAGACCAGGGGTCGGGGCATGGCCCGTCTCGGTGGCGGTGATGTTCGCCGCCAGACCGCCGGCGGTGTGGCCGGCGTAGATGGACTTCTCGATGAAGAGGCCGTAGCCGCCATCCTTGAGGTTCACGTTGTAGCCGACAGGCTTGGCGGCGCTGCCGATGGCGGCATCCAGCACGAGGTTGCCGTAACCGGCGGAGATGCTGAAAGTCTTGCCGCCGCCGGTGTAGGCCAGGTGCGGGCCGGTGATATCGACGCTGCCCCTGGCAGCGAAGATGCTGTGATCGACGCTAATGTTGCCACCGGCGCTGAAGTTCAGGTGGTCCTTCGAGCCCGGCAGGGAGATCTGACCGTCCACGGTGATGGTCCCGCCGGCCGTGAAGTTCAGGTCCTCATCGGCGACGTTGGCATGGGTGACGTTGGCAGCCAAGACGAGGATGTTGCCGTGGGCGTCGAGGCCGGCTTCGTTGCTGAAGCTCAGGGTGTGGCCGGTGGTGTTGATGGTGATGTTGCCCTGGGTGGCGTTGGCCTGCTCCATGGTCACGTTGCCGGCCTTGTCCACGATGGCGACGTTACCCAAGGTGGCGTCTGCGGTACCCACATGGAGATTGCCGCCGCTGGCCTGCAGGACCAGTTCCTGACCGGTGATGGCGCCGGTGACGCTCAAGCCGTTCTTGGCCTTGAGTGAAAGGCCGGCTTCGCCGGAGCCTTCTGCGCTGCGGATGCCGTTGCTGCCGCCGCTGACGTTCACGTGACCGACGGTGGAGACCACCGACTGCTTGGTGATGACGTTATGGGAATTCTGCACGGCGCGGGCGAGCGCGAGACTGTGGCTGGCGGTGAGGTCCACGCTGTGGGCGCTCAGATGGCCGAAGCTGCCGTAGCCCATGTTCGCGGTGATGTTGCCCTTGATGGCGATGTTGACGCCGCCCATGTCCACATGGCCGTTGTTGCCGACCTGGAACTTCAGGTTGCCGGCGCCGGTGGTGGCGGTGATGGCGGTGACGTCACCCGAATGCTCGATCCGCTTGGAAGCGGAGATATCGACTTCAGTGCCGTTGTTCAGCGTGGTCTGGATAAAGTTGACGCCGATATGGCCGACGCTGGTGGTGTTCGACGCGAGACCCGGTGAGTGCTTGTTGCCGGTGCTGATGCTCATGGTGCCCGGGTCCATCAGCAGGTTGCCGCCGCGACCGATGTTCGCGGTGCCGCGCACGTTCAGCACGTTGCCGGAAAGCTCCACATGACCGCCGTTGGCGCCCATGCCGGTCGCCACGATCTTGGAGGTGTCGGTGAGGTTGGTGACGCCGTCACCCTTCAACACGATGTTGCCGCCGGCCTGGCCGGCAAGCATGGCTTGGGCATTGAGGGTACCGGCGTTGACGATGTTGCCGCCGGTGGCGGTGAGGAAGATGTCGCCGTTGTTCTTGTTGATGCTGCGGGCCTCGACCAGGCCGGTGTTGTTCACCACCGTGGCCTTGAGGGCGTTGGCCACGTCGGCGGTCATGATGACGGTGCCACCGTCGGCCAGCAGCTGGCCGGCATTAGCCGCGCCGGCGAGGGAGGACAGCGTGGCGCCGTTGACGACGTAGCTGACGAGACCGTTGCCCTGGAGCGTGAGGGTGCTCTTGGCACCGGCAGCCAGGACCACGTGGCCGGACTGGGCGCTGATGACGCCTTCGTTCGAGGCATAGTCGCCGGCGAGGACCACATAGCCGCCGCGGTGGGCGGTGATGCTGCCCTGGTTGACCACAGTGGCCGAACCGTTGCCGGACTTGTTGAAGAGATAGTTCTTGGCAAGGAAGTCGTTGTTGTTGATGTCGAGCGAACTCGCGAGGAAGCCCTGGGCATCCACGGAGGCGCCGTGACCGAAGAACACGCCGTTGGTGTTGACCAGGAACACCTGGCCGTTGGCGTTCAGGTTGCCGAGGATGCTGGTGGGGCTGCCGCCCACCACGCGGTTCAGCACCACCGAGGAGCTGGAGGGCTGCTGGAAGGTGACGTACTCACCCGAGCCGATGTTGAACTGCTGCCAATTGATGATGGCGCTCTGGCTGCCCTGGTGGACCACCAAGCCGTTGGACGAGGGTGAGGTGATACTCGCCTGACCTGCGACCACCTGCCCGCCCGTGGGGTTGGCGAGTGCCAACACCGGGGTGAAGGCGCTCAGGCCCAACCCAACGTGTGAAGTACGCCGCAAGAGCGTCTTCAGGCTCTTGTTGAGGGGCTTCGCAGAAAGGGTGCGGTACGACATGGCGAGTTCCTTAAAGATTTCAGAAGTTCATGCCAAAAGTTGCCCAAATATGCCCGCCGGCATTCCCGTCGCTGGGCATGCGGCCGCCAAGGCCCCAAGCCCACTGGAGACGGGACTCCCAGCGCTTATCACTAGACTGGAAAATCAATTCGGTGCCGATGCTGGTCACGGTGTCAGCCGCGCCCGGGGTGGGACGGGACTCGGTGACGACCTTGCCGGCGGAGTCCTTGCCGGTGACCTCGGTGTCGAAGCGCTTGCTCCAGACCTTGCCGCTGTCCACGAACCAGCCAAGGGACAGGGGCCAGGCGGGGCCAAGGTTGCGCTGCAATTCCACGGAGGCGAACAGGCCGCTGTCGCCGCGCACGTCGGCAGAAGGGAAACCGCGGACGCTGTCCGGGCCGCCCAGGGAGAACTTCTCGGTATCGGAGAGCGGATCCGGCGACCAGACGCCGCTGCCGCGGACCTGCAAGGCCCAGACGTCGGCGAAGGGCTGCACATGGCCGGCATCCAGCTCGAGACGGGCACGCTCGTCGTCGGCATGGGTGCCGTCGTCGCGCTTGCCGTTGGTGGCGAAGGCGGCGTTCAGGTTGTAGGCGCTGCCGTCGTCATGGGTGACGCTGTAGATGCCGGTGAGCTGCAACAGGTTGAGCTCGGTCTCGGTGATGGTGGCGCCCTTCTTGCCACCGGCGGGATGGCTCTCGGACTCGCTGCCCTCATGGGCGAAGCCGGCGCCGAAGTACAGGTTCTCAGCGTGGCTGCGGATCTCCGGGAACAGGTAGCTCAGGTTGCCGTTGCGGCTCTGGCCACTCAGGCCCAGCGGCGAGAACACGGGGCCGCCGACGTGGTATTCGGATTGGTTGTAAGCCGCGGTGAGGCGACCGCCGGGCACGCCGAGGGGCAGGCTGTAATCCAGCGCGCCGAAGTTCAGGAGGTTGCTTTCGGTGTGGGTGAGGTTCGCCGTGAGCCGGTCGCCGTTGCCGGTGAGGCTGGAGACGTTGGCTTCGGCATTGAGGCGCCAGCGACCCACGTCGCTGCGGCCGTAGTCGTCCAGCGAGAGCTGGCCGGAATATTCGGACGCTTCCGTCACCTTATAGACCACGTCGGCGGTACCGAAGGTGGCGCCCGGTTGCAGCACAGCCTGCAGCTGCACCGCCGGCAGATCGTTCGCCAGCAGCGTGGCGCGATCCATGGCGGCATCGGTGTAGACGTCGCCGCTCTTGATGGCATCCGCCTGCTTGAGGATGACGCCGGTGCGGGTGCGGGTATTGCCTTCGACGCTGATACTGCCGACGCGGCCTTCGATGATCTGGATTGTGACGCGGCCGCTGCTGAGTTGCTGCTCGGGCAGCGTGGCACGGGCGATGCCGTAGCCGTGCGCCTGGTAGTAGCGCGTCAGCACGTCTGCGACTTTATAAAGTTCGGCGAGCGTGAGGTCCTTGCCGACGTACGAGGCGACTTGCGCCTGCAGATCAGATCCGTCGAATACAGTGTTGCCGGTGATGTCGAAGGCGGTGACGGTGACGGTGGGCCCGCCCGGCGCGACTTCAGTGCTGACCGGCGGCGGCGTGGCGGTGAGCGGCGCAGATTTAATCTGCGGAAGTACCGGTTGAGTGGGCAGCGAGGATTCGATTTGGCCGGGCGTGGGTGCAGCGGGCGTGACAGACGCAGGCGCCGCCGCACCTGCCGGTACGGCGAACTCTGCAAGCGATGTAGCCAGCAGAACCTTCAAGACCAACCCCCATCCTCGTCGTGATATCAAGCTTTTACCGCTCTCATCGCGTACACGCAGTGCCCCCACGTGCACGTCCACATCACGTCTAAGTCCTACGGCAATCTAACATAACAGTCTGAAAAGAATAGCGGTCGCAGGAAATATTCTAGGTACAAGACATTACAAAATGGTCTACATTTCGTGGCATTAGTTGGATTTCGCAGACACTGACGCAAGTGTTGTGCCATTCGTCCATGAAAGTGAAAGTAGATAACGAAAAAGAAATCCTTTGAAGAATCGGTAGCTTATTCGCGAAAGCGCAGACGCTTCATCAACTCAAGCGGTGATTTTTTGTTCGATTGCATCCGTGCATGTTGTTGATGGAGTTGCACTGCACGGCATTCTTGATCTTGAGACAAGCTAGATCATTCGCTTCCAAAACGAATTCGCGCAGGCAGGGGACGAAAATTCGGCCGAGCTGAATAGCTTGGGGAATCAAGGGATAGGCTTTGTGCCTGGAAGTGCTACTGGAGCTTCAGGGGCCCAATTTGACCGGTCCCGGACCTGTCCGTACAATTGCGCTCCCTCGAAGGGGCGGTTAGCTCAGCTGGTAGAGCGCTGCTTTCACACGGCAGAGGTCACAGGTTCAAGCCCTGTACCGCCCACCATTCACCCCTGGGTCCCTTCTCTCTCTATATATATAGACAAAGCACCTTAACCCCCCTGATTTCAGAGGGGGTCAGGCGGGGTTTGCCAGCAGGCTGAGCACCACGCCTATAAGGGCCGGGACACCTTGTACCAACATGATCCGCCGGCTGGCGGTGAGGCCGCCATAGATGCCCGCCGCCAGGACGCAGAGCAGGAAGAAGAGCCGAACCTCTTGGCCCCCGCTCCCCAGCCACAGACCCCAGAACAGGCCCGCCGCGAGGAAACCGTTGTAGAGACCCTGGTTCGCCGCCAGCACCTTGGTGGCGGCAGCCATCTCAGGCGAGAGCCGGAATACCCGGCGTCCATACGGCGTGGTCCAGAGGAACATCTCCAGCACCAGGATGTACACGTGCAGTGCTGCCACCAGGGCAGTGACGATCAGCGCCAGCAGATTCATGGGGCGCCCATCTCCACTTCTGCATGGCCCTTGGCCTTGAGCGCGGCGTTCAGCGCCGCGAGATCCTGCAAGCGCAACTCGTCCCAGCTCTGCATGGCCTCATCCAGGGCCTTGCGGTAGTCATCGAAGGACTTGCGGTACTGGGCCGGCGGCGTGCGGTCGCCGTCATCCACTTCATTCAGCAGACTCACGATGGAACCGTTGATGGAGGAGAGGCTCCCGTGCTTGGGCGCCGTGTCCGCGAGCCGCTCGGCCTTGGCATCCATATCCGCCACCTGCTTCTGCAGATCCGCATCGGCGGCCACATCGGGCTTCAATGCCGCGAGGCTGGCACGCAGGCCGGCCAGGGATTGATGGGCGGCGTAGCTGCGGGCCAGGGCCGCATCCATCTGCTGTTCCAGGGCGAGCTGCTGCGGCAGCGCTTTCTTCGCTTCCTTGAGCGAGACTCGCGGGTCCAGCGTCACCTTGAGGGGCTGGGTGACGCTCTTGCCGCCGGCGCTGAGCTTGACTGTGTAGTTGCCGGGCAACACGAAGGGACCCTGGGGCAGGATCGCCCCGCCCTTCTCGAACACCGCGGCGATGGAGTAGTCGTACTCCAGGGCCGGGGGACGCGGATAGCGCAGGTCCCAGACGAAGCGGTGCGCGCCCGGGCTGCCATCGAACTTCTCCGGCGCCGAGAGCCAGGCATCCGTGAAGTAAGGCTCGGACTTCATCTGCGCCGGCTGCGCATCGCTGGCGAAGCTGCGCACCATGCGGCCGCGGGCGTCGTAGACCGTCAGGGTCACGGGCCCGGTGACGTCCTTGCCCAGCCAATAATCGAGTATTGCGCCCTCAGGGGGATTCGGCGCGGCGGAGACTTCCGGCGGGAGCGGCGTGTCCTTGTTCTCGTTGCGGCGTATGCGGATCGCCACGGCTGGAGCAAACAGGTGCGCCGTCTCGTGGCTGATGCCCTCCTCCAGGCGGCGCAGGGGCGCTACGTCATCCAGCGCCCAGATGCCGCGGCCATGGGTAGCGGCCAAGAGATCATCGCCGTGCACCGTGAGATCGCGCACGCGCACGTTGGGCAAGCCGCCTTGCAGCGGCTGCCAGTGGTCGCCCTCGTCGAAGGACACGTAGACGCCGCCGTTGGTGCCGGCATACAGGAGCCGCGCGTCCTTGGGGTCCTGGCGCACCACGTAGACGAACTGGTTCGCCGGGATGCCGTCCACGATGGAATCCCAGGTCTCGCCGTAGTCATGGGTCTTGAAGATGTAGGGCCGGAACTTGTCCTGGCGGTGGATATCCACGGCCACATAGGCGGTGCCGGGATCCGCGGGCGAAGCCTCCACCTGGTTGACGCGCCCGTAGAACGGCATGCCCGGGGGCGTGACGTCCTGCCACTTCTTGCCGCCGTTCCTGGTGAGCTGCACCAGGCCGTCGTCGGTGCCGACCCAGATCACGCTCTCCTTCATGGGCGAGGGCGCGACGCTGAAGATGCCGCCGAAACCGCAGTAGCGGGCCTGTTCCAGGGTGAAACTGTCGCCGTCGCAGCCGCTGGCTTTGTCCTTATCGGGACCGGTGAGGTCGCCGCTGATGGGCTTCCAGTGCTCGCCGCCGTCAGTGGTCTTATAGAGATACTGGGATCCCACATAGAGGGTATGGCCCTTGTGCGGGTCCGTGACCACCGGGAAGAACCAGGTGTAACGGTCCTTCACGGTGGTGGGCCGGCGGGCATAGCCGGCCAGCGGCGTGGCGCTGATGTTCTGCACCTGATGGGTGCGATCGTCATAGCGGGTCATGTGCCCGCCCAGGCCGCCTACGTAGACGATGTCGGGATCGACGGCGTCGGGCACCACGTAGCTGCGCTCGTCGCCGCCCGCCGGATGCCAGTCGCGGAAGGTGATCTCGCCGAAATCGCTGGCGCTCTCGGTCTCGACGGTGCCGCTGTCCTGCTGGCCGCTGTAGATGTGATACGGGAAACGGTTGTCGGTAGCGATGTGGTAGAACTGGCCGGTGGGCTGGTTGTACCAGGGGGACCAGCTCTTGCCGCCGTCCACGGTCACCGCGGTGCCCTGGTCGCTGGCCACCACCATGTAGCGGTCGTCCTGGGGGTTGATCCACATGAAGTGGTAGTCATCGCCTCCGGGCGCGCCCTTGAACCACTTGAAGGTCTTACCGCCGTCCTTGGACTGGGCCACGGAACGGTTCATGACGTACAGGGTGTCCGGGTCCTTGGGGTCCACCACCAGGCGGTCGAAATACCCGCTCGGCAGCTCGGAGCTGCCCATGTACTTCCAGTTGGCACCGCCGTCGTCGGAACGGTACAGGCCGGACTTGGTACCGCTGTCGTCCGAGTGGGACATGGTCCTGCTGTCATCCATGGCTTCGATGAGGGCATACACGCGCTGCGCACCGCTGTTAGGCGCCACGGCCAGGCCGATGCGGCCCAGCGAGCCTCCCGGCAGGCCGTTACCGGTGAGGTGGGACCAGGTCTTGCCGTCGTCAGCGGACTTCCAGATGCCGCTGCCGGGCCCCATCTGGGGCATGAAATAGGAGAGCCAGGGCCAGTCGCGGCCCTGCCACATGGCGGCGAACATGACGCCGGGCTTGGATGCGTCCGTCGCCAGGTCGATGGCGCCGGTGTCCGCATCTATATATAGAGTCTTGCTCCAGTGGGCGCCGCCGTCCTCGCTGCGATAGACGCCGCGCTCCTCGTTGGGGCCGAACACATGCCCTAAGGCCGCCACCACCACCACGTTCGGGTCGTTGGGATCCACCCAGATGCGGCCGATGTGGCGGGTGTCGTTCAGCCCTAAGGACTTCCAGGTCTCGCCGCCGTCGTCGGAGCGGAACACGCCGTCGCCGTCCACCACGTCGTAACGGGACTGCTCAGGCTGACCGGTACCTATATATATGACGTCGGGGTTGCTGGGGGCGATGGCGAGCGCGCCGACGGAGATGGATTCGCCCTGCTGGAACTGCGGCTTCCAGGTGAGGCCCGCATCCACGCTCTTCCAGAGTCCGCCGTCCACGGCGCCGAAGTAGAACACGTTGGGCTGCGAAGGCACGCCCTCCGCCATGGAGGACCAGCCGCCGCGGAACGGCCCCACCAGCCGCCACTGCAACTGGCTGTAGAGGGGCGTCAGGTCCGGGCCGGCTGCGGCGGCGGGCGGCGCATAGAGAACCGCGGCGGAAACGAGGACGGTGCTGGAGATGAGGGCGGAAAGGATACGTGACATGAGCAGCTCCCTATGACGACGCCGCAACATTAGAACAGCCGTCCGGGCCGCCCGCAACCGCCAGCACAAGCATCGGCGCCGTGACGGATTCAGGGTGTTCCGGGCGTGTCCGGGGACGGGCTGCCGCGCATGACCAGGGGGAAACCGGCGGCGAAGATCAGGATGGTGCCCACCACGCAGGCGAACACCACCGTGGGTAGGCCTTCCATGCCCGGCAGGCCCGAAGCCAGGGGCAAGGTCGCCAGCACCCCCGCCGCCACGCCCCGCGGCACGCTCATGAACACGATGTGCCGGGGCCGCGGCGACAGGGAGGAACCGCTCATGGCGAGCCAGGCAGCCGGATAGCGCGCCACCAGCAGCACCGCAGCCAGGATGGCGCCGGCGGTCGCCAGCGACCAGGGCGGGCCCAGCATGGCGCCGACGAAGGTGAAGAAGAACGACTTGATGATGAAGAACATCTGGCTATGGAAGCCGCGCACGTCGTCCTGCATGCCCAGTTCGCGGCTGATGTTCACGCGCCGGCCGATGTGGCTGGCATTGCCCACCACCACGGCGAAGGACAGCACGCCGAGCGCGCCTGAGCCCCCCACCGATTCGACCAATACATACAGGAGTAGCAGCGCCGAGAGGGTGATGGGATAGGCGTGCTCGTTGCCCTTCAGCCATTCTAGGAGCAAGAGCCAGAGCATACCGCCGGCGGTGCCCACGAGGACACCGAGCCCGAACGACCGCAACAGATCTAGCCAGGGACCGTTGCCGATCTCGCCGCTCTTGAAGATGCCGATGACGGAGCTCACGGCCACGATGCAGAGCACGTCGCTCAGGGCGGATTCCAGGCTGATGAGGTTGGCGGCCTCGGCCGGCACGCCGGCACGGGCGATGGCGGCCAGGATGACGATGGGACTGGTGCCGCCGACGATCAGTCCGATGAGGAGTTCCTGATGCCAGTCCCAACTGCCAGGCAGGAGTCCCGCCTGCGCCATCACGTGACTCACGAGCGTGACCGCGACGGCGGAGAACAGGAAGCTCAGCACCGACAGCAGCACCGAACGGGCGGCGGCGCGGTAGAGCTGCACGAGGTCCAGACGTGAACCGCCCTCGAAGAGCACCAGCACCAGGGTGACGGCAGAAAAATAGGGAGCGATGCTGAGCAGGGTCTCACGGCTCACGATCCCCAACACGGGGCCGATGAGTATCCCGACCACGATGAGCCAGACCACGTCCGGGACCTTGGTGCGGGAGAACACCACTTCACCGAAGGTGCCGATGAGGAAGATGGCGGCGAGGCAGACGAGGAACAGCGTGACGGGAGACATGCTCACTCCCTGAGCGCAGAGTGCGTCCATTAAAGCACGGAAGGGACTGTCGCGGGGCCTTGTCTAGAGAGGCAGCTTCTGCTTGACCTTGAGGAAACGCGCCCAGGGATCGCTGCGCAGGCGGCGCGGGGTGTCGGCCATGTGGAAGCGGTCCGCCGACTCGAGACGCGCCAACTCCTCCCAGCGCAGAGGCACTGCCACCGCGGCGCCGGGGCGACCGCGCACCGAGTAAGGCGCCACGGCGCTGGCGCCGAGGCCGTTGCGCAGGTAGTCCAGGAAGATCTTGCCGGTGCGCTGGTCCTTGCGGCTGTTGAGGGTGAAGTGGTCAGGATCGTGCTGCACCAGAGCGGCGGCCAATGACCGGGAAAACTCCTTCACCGCGTCCCAGTCCGGCCCTTTCTCGAAGGGCAGCACCACATGCAGCCCCTTGCCGCCGGTGGTCTTGAGGAAGGATTCCAGCTTCAGTTCCTTGAGCATGCCGCGCAGGGTGCGGGCCGCCTCCTTCACCACGGCGAACTTCACGTCCGGCGCGGGATCGAGGTCGAACACGATCCGGTCGGGCTTGAGCGGTGTCCGTGCCTGCGAGCCCCAGACGTGGATCTCCAGGGCATCCATCTGCACCAGCGATACCAGACCCGCGACGTCCGTGATGCTGATATAGGGCTCGCCCCCACCTCGGCCAGGGACCTTGACCGGCTTGAGATGGGGCGAATCCACTTCCCCCGCGTGCCGCTGGAAGAAGCAGCTATGCCCGACGCCGCGGGGACAGCGCACCAGGCTGATGGGCCGGCCGGCCACGTGGGGCAGCATGTGGTCCGCGACCTTCAGGTAATACTCCGCCAGGTCACGCTTGGTGATGCCGTCATCCGGATACAGGAGCTTGTCCGGATGGGACAGGCTGACCCCGGCGATCTCGATGTTGCCCGGCTTCCCGTGCCGGGTACCCGCCGCTCTCTTCTTGCGTGGACCGGACAACTTCTTCTCCTTCTCCCGCACCACCTCGGTGGCCGGCTTGTCTTCCCGCAGGCCCTGGAAGGAAGGATGACGCATGCGGCCATCCGCGGTCCACTCGGAGAAGTTCACCTGCGCCACCACCTCCGGCTTCACCCAGCAGGCAGCGAGTCGCGCAGCCGTGGGCACCGAGACGAACGGGTTGCTACGGGCCTTGAGGCCCTGCAGGCGCTTCAGGGTCTCGCGGGCGTCGTCCTGGGAGAAACCGGTGCCGACCTTGCCCGAGTAGATGAGCTCGCCGTCGCGGTAATAACCGGTTAGCAAGGAACCGAGGATGCCGTGATGCTTGGGCTGGGTGGTATAGCCGCCGACGACGACCTCCTGCTCATGGACGCACTTGGATTTGATCCAGTCCAGGTCGCGGCCCGAATGGTAGGGCCGGTCAGCACGCTTGGAGACGATGCCTTCCAGCGCCACATCGCAGGCATGAGCCAGGACCTCGGCACCGGACGCCACGAAATGCTCGCTGTAGTGGATATGGGCCGGCGCGCGGCGCAACAGCCGCTCGAGCACGGCCTTGCGCTCCAACAGGGAGCGCGTGCGCAGGTCCTCGCCGTCCAGGAACAGCACGTCGAACACAAAGTAATGGAGGTGCTGCTGGTCGCCGGTGCTGAGGGCCTGCTGCAGGCCATGGAAGCTCATGTCGCCCTGCGGCGAGCGGTTCACCACCTCTCCATCGAGCAGGGCATTGCGCACCTTGATGCGCGCGAGGACTGCGACCACTGAACTGAATCGCCCGGTCCAGTCGTGGCCGGCGCGGGTGGTGAGCCGTACCTCTCCGTCCTGGAGGCGTGCTTCCAGCCTATAGCCATCGAACTTGATCTCGTGGACCCAGCTGTCACCCTTGGGCGGCTGTTCCGCCAGGGTGGCAAGCTGGGGGGCGATGAACTCCGGCGGCGACGATAACTTCCTGCCTCCGGTCTTGCGCCGCGCGGCGGCCTTGCGCTTCGGCTGCGGCTTGGATTTCGTTTCCTTGGAATGCCAGCGCCTGGAACGCCCCCGGGCGATCTCGTCCATGCTGCGGTCCGTGGTCACGCTGGTGAGTGCATGCTCGACGGCATAGTCGCCCTTGCCTTCCCTGGCATATTCATCGTGGCTCTTGATGAGCAGCCAGTTCTCCTTCCTCTTGCCCGAAGCCTTGCCGCCCATGCGTACCAGATGCCAGCGGCCCTTGAGGCGCTCGCCCTGCAGGTCGAAGCTGAGATGCCCTTTATGATAACCGCGATGCGGGTCGCCGACGGGCGTCCAGGTGCCCCGATCCCACAGCATGACGGTGCCGCCGCCGTACTCGCCCTGGGGGATGATGCCTTCGAACTTGCCATAGGCGAGCGGGTGATCCTCCACATGCACCGCCAGGCGTTTGTCGGCGGGGTCGAGGCTCGGACCGCGGGTCACGGCCCAGCTCTTCAGGACGCCGTCCAGCTCCAGCCGGAAGTCGTAGTGCAGGCGGCGGGCGGCGTGCTTCTGGATGAGGTAGGAATGTCCGGCTTTACGGCCCACCTTCCCGGCAGGCTCCGGCGTCTTGTGGAAGTCGCGCTTGGCGCGATAGATGCCGAGCCGTCTGGCCGCCACCTTCATCGCGCGGCCTTGCGCTTGCGGTGGGGCTTGCTGGCGGCGTGACGGCGCCGGCCGCTGCCGCCGCCCTGCTTGTCCAGGCTGCGGCGCAGGGCCTCCATGAAGTCCACCACCTTCTCGGGCTGCTTCGCCGCTTTCGGCAGGTTCGGCTTGCGGTGGGCCTGCTTGGCCTTGATGAGTTCCAGCAGGGCCTCATGATAACGGTCGTGGAAACCGGAGAAATCCGCCTCGGTGGCGTTCTTGCGGATCAACTGTTCGGCCAGCTCCAGGTAGTCGCTCTTGGGCTTGCGCCTGCTCAGGTCAGGGAAGATATCTTCCCCCTCCAGGAGTTCGCGGTCATAGCGCAGGGTCTCGAGCATCAAGCCATCCTGCCCGGGCAGCAGCGCGCAGAGTTCCTCGCGGCCGCGCAGGGTGATCTGCCCTATGCCGGCCTTGCCGGAATCCACCAGCGCGCGGTGGATGACGGCGTAGATCTCCTCCGCGTCCTTGCCGTCCGGAAGCACGAAATAGGGCCGCTCGTAGCGCTCCACGGGGATGGATGTCACGTCGACGAAGGTGCCGAGTTCCAGGGCGCTGCTGGACGGCAGACGGATGGCCTTGATCTCGTCAGGTTCCAACAACACCTGCTGGTCGTTCTCGGCATCGTAGGCGCGGATGATGTCGGCATACTCCACCTCCTTGCCGCTCTCGGTGACGTTGAGGTGGCGGATGCGTTCGCCGCTCTCCCGGTCCACCTCGTGCAGGGGCACCTGGCTGCCGCGCTGGAGCGCACTGCGCAGGGTGACGGCGAAAGAGACCAAAGAGATGCGGATCTGGCCGCTCCAATAGGGACGTCCTGCCATGGCAGCTCTCCTAAGACCGGCCGCGTGACTTGCGCTTCTTCTTGCGACCGCCGGCCTTCTTCTTACGCCGTCCGGTAGCCTTCTTGGGCATCTTCTTGCCTTCCTTGCGCGCCTCGGACAGACCGATGGCGATGGCTTGCTTGCGGGACTTCACCTTGCCGCCCTTGCCACCGGGACCGCTCTTCAGCTTGCCTTTCTTGAACGCGTGCATCTCGCGTTTCACGTCTTTGCCTGCACTCCTGGAATAACGACGGGCCATGACCGCCCTCCTTGTGACTGGATGCCACGATTCTCCCAAGCTCACCGGACACAGGATGCGACACAGCCGACAGAAATAAGTATTGGATGGTCTACGCTATTTACGAGACCACGATTGAGTCAGGACTGCATCGAGCCGGTATTTGACGACATATAGATATCCAACATCAGTCGCGCAGTATGGAGGGTCCATTTGATGGAGACCCGCATTGGGATCTCCGGGTGGCGATACGCCCCCTGGCGCAAAGTCTTCTATCCGAAGGAGCTGCCCCAGCGTCTGGAGCTGCATTATGCGAGCCGTCAACTCAACTCCATCGAGATCAATGGGTCGTTCTATTCCCTGCAGAGCCCCGAGAGCTACAAGAAATGGCATGACGAAACACCTGAGGATTTCGTCTTTTCCGTCAAGGGTAACCGCTACATCACACATGTGCGCCGTCTCAAGGAGCCACGGACCTTGCTGGCGAACTTCTTCGGTTCAGGCGTCCTGCATCTGGGCAAGAAGCTCGGCCCCTTCCTCTGGCAGCTTCCCCCGAGCCTGCGATATGACGGGGAGCGGATCGACGATTTCTTCCGGCTGCTGCCCCGCAATTTCGCCGAAGCTTCGCGCCTGGCTCGGGCGGCTGACCGGATCGAGCCGGATCTGCCGGATCCTGTCCCGCGCCGCCGGCTGCGTCATGCCATGGAAGTGCGCCACCACAGCTTCGAGGATCCGGAGTTCGTGGACCTAGCGCGGCGCCACCATGTCGCGATCGTGTTCGCCGATACCGCCGGCAAATGGCCCTACTTCGAGGACCTCACCTCGGAGTTCGTATATGCGCGCCTGCATGGGGAGGTAGAGCTGTACAAGAGCGGCTATGACGACGCGTCACTGCGCTGGTGGGCCCGGCGCATCAAGCTCTGGCAGGTAGGCCGTCAACCCAAGGATGCGGAGACAGTGTCCGACACGAAGCCCAAACGGGAGCGGCGGGATATCTATGTCTATTTCGACAATGACGTGAAAGTGCGCGCTCCCTTCGATGCAGCCCGACTGCATCGGATGCTGTCTTCATGACAGCGGCGCTGAGCTCTTACAAAAATTCCGATCACGTACCGTCCGGATAGTCTGCACACAAAGCGTTTTCCCTCTTGGGAACCGGCAGAAATGCGGAGTGATACAACATATAATATCCATGTCGTTACGCGAATCCGGCCCCAGGTAAGACATGGCTTCCAGCAGCAAGACTACGCCAGGCTATAAGCCCGCCGATCAGAACCAGGTCTCTGCCAGAGGACGCCGCCGCCGCCGCGCTGCACTGGTGGTGTTGTTCCTATTGATGATGCTGTTCAGCTTCCTGCTGGGTCGCGAAACCTATCAGCCTCCGGCACCACCGGTGGTTTTCGACACTCCGACCCTGCCGCCGGCACCCGCCACGACTCCGGCGCCGGTCCCCAAGACGGTGGCCCCTGCCCCCGTGGCCTCGGCGCCCGCACCGGTCACCAGCCCGACGCCCACCTCCCTCACCATCGCGCCGACGGCGGGTACCGAGGCTGCTCCCGTGACACTCCTGGAAGTGAGTGTGGGCACCCGCACCCGCGGCGGCCTGACCCTCAAGTTCGATCAGCCGGTGTCCTGGACCGTGAGCGACAACCTGGGCAAGGGTGATGTACAGGTGGACATACAGGGCGTACACAACCTGGATACCTTCCCCCGCAACCTGCCCTTGCCGCCGGGCGTGAAGATCATCCATGCCGGCATCGTGGATGCCGATACCCTGCACCTGCGCTTCACGCTGCGGCAGAACGTGCGCGCCTTCACCGCGCCGGCCGAAGGACCCTCGAACCTCCTGAGCCTGTTCTTCCGCACCGCCGCCGAGGGGAGTTCAGCTCCCCTGCTCCCGCAAGGCATCCAGAGCAGCGGCGGTTGCGGCAGCGGCGCTTCAGCAGCTACCACCAAGGCGATCACGCTATTGCAGCGTTCGCTGGACAAGAACCCGGCTTACACGGACGTGCGCACCGCGCTGATGCTGCTGGAGACCTGCACGGGGGATGGCAGCAAGGCGGAACAGCTGCTGGCCCAGGACCTCAAGGCCGGCGGCAACAGCCCCATGCGGATCGTGAGCGCGGATGCGGCGCTGCGGTTCGCCCGGGGTGACATGGGCGGCGCCCTGCAATCCCTGAAGGCCAATCTGGCCGCTGCCAATGGGGACGCGGGTTATGCGGAGCTGATGGCGGATCTGCAGGCTGCCGCCCGCTGAGCAGCCGCTCAACGGACGTGAGCGTCCATTCCCTTCCCTGAATCCAGCTCGCCGTCAGTTCTGCGTGGCCGGCGTCGCTGTCGTGCGCGCGGCCGGCGCGGCGGTGGGTGCCGCGTTCTCCGAGGTGTCGGCGCGGAAGTATACGTTCAATACCTGTGAAGGACCGCTGTCGGGAGAGGTGGATATCTTCAGGTTCGGCAGCAGCGTGAACCAGAGGTGCAGTGTATCCGGGCCGTTGATGCTCGCGTGGATCACCATGACGCCCGGCGGCAGCGGCAGGTTGCGGGGGAAGGTTCCCAGGTTGCGCACGCCGGCGATGTCCACTTCCGCTTCGCCGCGACCGCCGTTGTCCTTGGAAGTCCAGGAAACCGGCTGGTCGAACTTGAGGGTCAGGCCGCCGCGGCTGCTGGTGCCCACGCTCACTTCCCGCAAGGCGGTGCCGGACCCATGCCGCAGGGAGGCCACCTTGGCTTTGATGGACGCCACCAAGGCCGACACGGTGCGGGGCTTGGGTTTGGTCGCAGCGCCCGGGGCGGAAGCGGAAGCCGGCATCGTCGCGGACCTTGCTGCCACCGAAGCCGTGGTCGCTGCAGGGGCGGCGCTCGAAGCCGGGGCCGCGCTCTGGAAGTCCACCGCTGCGCCGGCGGGCCGATAGCTCAAGCGACCCAACAGGAAACTGGCGGCCACGAGCAGCATCACCACGAAGAGCAGCAGCCAGTCATGGCGGCGCGAGACAGGCTGCGGCACCGCGGGCTCGCTGATCATCAGCAGTTTGCTCTGTTCCGTGCTGGGAGCGAGCACCAGGCTGCCCCGCCGTACCTGGCTCTTCTCGACCCGCGGTGACACCACGCTGCCGGGGCCTAACATGTCTTCTTGCGGCACGGCGGATGCGCGGGCCCTGCGGACCTTCTCCTGCGGCACCGCGACGACCGTCGCCTCTGCGGCGGCAGTAAGTCTGCGGGTCTTCTTCTTCGCGCCCGGTGCGCGTTCCTTGACGGTAGCCATGTCCAACCCCTAGATGATGCTGCCCATTATAAGTTGCGTCGGATGTGGCTCGCCGCAGCGAGCCCACTGAAAATCCTTGGCCGCTGCCGGGAGACCCCCGTCTCCCGGCAGAAGCATCGAATAAAAGTGCGGGAGTCGATGGTGTCGGCCACCGACTCCCGCCGTGCCAACCCCGGATGTCCATCCGCGGGCATCCGAAGTCACACAACCCTCTGTACCTACCCCCTGCTCAAACTCACGGCGCCTCCGGCAAGGCTACCTTGCCCGGCGTCGCCCAATCCTTGATGGTGTCCTGATCGAACTTGAAGCGGAACCGCAGGAACAGGCCCTTGGCCGTGTAGTGGTTCGCGGTGAAGTCCGGATCGTAGAAGCCGCTGAAGTTGTAACCCACGCTGATCCACGCGTTGGTGCCCACCTGCCAGCCGCTCTCGACGCCGTAGCTGCCATTGACCGTGCCGGCGCTCCAGGAGTGGATGCGGCTCGCGAGGAAGCCGACGTCCCATTTGGGCTGGAGGTCGTAGCGGAACTCGCTGCCGATGATGTCGGTGTAACCCTGGTAGCTGCCGGAATCGAAGGCGAACCGCGCCAGCTTCGACCCGTAGTACATGGACAACTGGAAGCGGTCGGTAAGCGTGTAGTTGCTCTGCAGGTTGTTCACCAGCTTCCAGTTCTTCATGTTGAGGCCGTAGGTGCTGACCGTCTGCAGGTTGTTGGCGAGGGTGGACGCCGACTCCTGGCTGGCGGTGACGCCGGTGGGGCTCGCGAACTCCGGCAAGCCCTGGAGACCCGCCTGGTTGGCGTAGATGAGGTCCAGCTGCTCGAGCCAGGACCAGCGGCTCTCATCGGCGCGGTAGGCATAACCCAGGCGGCCGTCCACGTTGTCCGACACGCCGCTGTCGCCATAGACGCTGTGGAAGGCCTGCAGGCTGGCGCTGAACGCCTGCTCCGGGGAGAGCGTGCGATAGAAGCCGGCGAACAGGTTGCGCGTGGTGGAGACGTCGGAGTTCATCGCCTCGATGCGGGCGTTCATGGCCCAGGCATCCAGGTGATAGCTGCCGCCGACGAACAGCGAGTTGAAGTCCGAAGTGAAGGTGCCCACCGTCGGCGCCGTCGCGGTCCCGGTGGTGCCGGTGCCCGTGACGATGGGCGTGCTGGCGCCGATGGGCGTGACGGTGCTGCCCGTCGTGCCCGAGGCGGCGCCGGTGGCCGGGAAGTTCGGCGAGTGCATGGAGGCGACCCGCTGGTAGCCGGCGCTCAGGCTGAGGTTAGAGGTCACATCCCAGCCCTGGCCCAAGCCCATGGTGGAATACAGGTGCGGGCCGTATTCGGTGGATTCCTGCGACACCGATTCGCTCAGCTCGCCGTGGCTCCAGGGTTCGGTCTTCACGCCCACGTCGGTGCTGCGGTCCGACTGGCCGCCGCCGCTCGCGACCTGCTCGTCGATGAACATCGCGACCTTGGGGTTGAGCTTGTAGTCCGCGCCCACGGTCGTCATGTTCGGGTTCGACGGGTCGCCGGCGCCGCCGCCCACGCCGGTCTGGGTGTCGCCGTGCAGGACCAGCCGCTTGTCCAGCATGTTGTAGGTGCCGTTCACGAGCACCTGGTTGGAGCTGTAATCGCCCTGGGCGGTGCCGCCGAGCAGCGTGGGCGTGGGTTGAGGCGCGGCGAAGCTGGTCTGGGAATGCTGCAAGCCCGTGCCGACGCTGTCGCCGCCCTCGGTCTTGTATTGCACGCCGGCGCTGGCCAAGCCCTGGTTCACATCCTGGGTGAGCGACTGCTGGCTGATGGCGCTGCCCGTGACACTCCAGTGGTCATCGAGCTTGTAGCGGCCCTGATCGCCCAGGCGGCGCTCGCCGGAGTCACCCAGGTTCTGCTGGCCCAGGCCGAAACCGGGCGCCTCGTTGTTCAGGAACAGGTCGTTGTCCACCTTCAGGCTCTGGGTGTTGAGTTCCACCCGGTAGGCACTGGCGCTGCTGTTGCTGGTCGTGGCGGTGGCGCTGGTGAGGCCCGTGCCGTTCAGGTTGCCGACGCTGGCGATGGCGCCGTTGGGGCCGTTGGCGGTGTGCGACACTTCCGCGGTCAACAGCGTGCTCTGGGTGACCTGCACCTTCACGTCGGTGCCGGTGAGGCGGTTAGTGCCGTCGCCGGTGCCCTCGCTGACCGCAGTCGCACCCAACTCGACCTTGCCATCGTTGAACTTCACCGAGCCGCGGCCGCCGGCGGTGATGGCGTTGCCCGCGCCGTTCACGACCTCGTACTCGGCCACGATGTACTCGGGGTTGAAGTTCGGGTCCCGCGCCGGCACCGGCTGCTTGAAGAAGATGGTGCCGCCGAAGTAGTCGACGGTGTAATCCACGAAGGCGGTGAGCGGCTGCTCGGAGATCACCGCATTGGTGTAGCGGTCGCGGATCTCGATGCTGACCCGGTCCGAGTTGATCAGCAGCTGCTTGTGCGACAGGTAGTACAGGCCGGAGGTGCCGTTGCCCTGGATCTCGTCCTGCACGTAGGCCTGGTCGTTCTGCGCGGCGAAAGCGGTGTAGCCGAAGCGGTCGCCCTGGTAGACGCTCTTCGCGCCCGTGAACTGGCGGTCATAGCGCGACAGCTGGGTGACGGTGAGGCCGGTGTCGTAGTCGCCGAACATGGCGTAGAACTGGCCGCGCTCGATCTTGATGTACAGCTTCTGCGAGCTGGACGCGTCGAAACCCTGCTGCGAGGCGTCGCCGTAGAGCATGAAGTAGCTGTTGGGGTTCACTGCCTGCTGCAGGCCGCTGCTTAGCACGCCGCCGGCCTTGCTGGAATCGTACGAGGTGGTCAGCAGGTAGCCGCCCTGGATGGTGCCCTTGGCGTAGAACGCGATCTTGCCGTCCTGGTAGATGTCGCTGTTGGGATCGTCGCCCTGCAGCGACTGCATGTTGTTCTTGATCTTGTCGAAGGCCGCGGTGCCGCTGGCCACGCCCACCAGGATCCAGTCGCGATCCGCGGCGTGCATCCAGCCGCGCAACTGCTGATAGCTGTCGCCCTGCAGCGGCAGCGTCACCACCACCTCGCCCGACTCGGTGGTGGGCGCGAGCTTGAGGTAGGCGATGCCGCCCTCGCCGATGGCGAAGTCCGGGGTGCCCGGCTCGGAGCTGAGCGGGTGCGCCTGCAGGGCCGCGATGTCCTGGTAACCCTGGTACGGCGCCTGGATCTGGAAATGCCCCGCCAGGCCGCGGCGGGCGGGATAACCCCAGCGGTCGAAGAAGCGCACCGCGAACACCGGCGCGGTGCGGCCGTCCGCCAGCAGCGTGGATTTGTCCGCCAGGAACTCGGCCCGGATCGGGGTGCCTGAGAAGTGCACGGTCCGCTCCAGCCGCTGGACCACCTGGTCGCCGTCCATCACCACCGCTACCAGCTTGTTGTTGCCTTCCACCAGCGGCACGCCGATCCACTGGCTCACCGCAGCGGTGCCCTGGCTGTTGCGGGTGGCGCCCATGAAGTTGGCTTTGTTGATCTCCTCGCCGTTCACGGACAGGATGACCTTCTGCTTCGGACCGTGTTCGACCGCCACGTGGATGGCGGGGATCGCAGGCAGGTAGTCGGTCGACGGCCACACGAACTGCGGGGTGCCCTCGGTCTGGGCCTGCAGCCACTTGCCGTCCACCTCGAAGGTGTCCGCCAGCTTGTCCTTGTCGGTGGTGGCGGTGTCAGCCGGGCTTGCTGCCGGCTGGGCATCGGGCTGGTCCGCCGGCGAGAGGCCCTTGACCGCGGCGTGTTGCACGTCGGACTGGCCGGCATCGGCAGCCAGGGCCGCCGGGTCCACTTCCTGGTAGTCCACCTTGATGACGGTGCTGCGGCTGCCGGCCTGGGCATCCCCATCGCTGCCCTGGCTGTCGCCGCGGCCGACGATGAACACCTGGGCGCCGTCGATATCCACGTGAGCCTTGGCGAAGTCCGCGGCCGCCTGGGCGCGGGCCACAGACAGCTCCATGTTATTGGCGTACTTGGAACCGGACGCGATCTGCTGGTTGTCCGCGTAGCCGACGAAGGTCAGGCTCACGTGGCTGGAACCCTTGATGAGCGCCGCGACCTGCTCCAGGGCGGCCTGGTCGCGGTCGCTCAGGCTGGTGCTGCCGGCCGCGAAGTCCTGCAGGGTGAAGTCCTTCTCCTTCATCTCGCCGGCCGGCAGCGCGTGCAGCATCACCGCGGCAGCCGGCGTGTGCTGGCTCTTGGCGCTGGGCGAGTCGAAGTTGGCGATCGCGCGGGTCTGGTAGACGGTGTTGGCAGCCGCGGCGGCGTCCGCCTTCTCGTCGTACTGCACGTCGATCTCGGTGCGGCGATTCTTGGCGCGGCCCTCTTCGCTGTCGTTGGAGGCCAGCGGGTCGTTCTCGCCGCGGCCGGAGATGAAGATCTGGGCGCCGTCGGTGTCGATGTGCGACTGCAGGTAACCGGCCACCGCCTGCGCGCGACCGACCGAGAGCTCGATGTTGTTGGCGTACTGGGAACCGGCCGCCACCGGCACGTCATCGGTGTAGCCGATGAAGGTCATGCTGATGTTGGCCGAATCCTTGATCAGGTCGGCGATCTGCTGCATCACCTGGCGGTCATGGTCGTTGAGCTCGACCTTGCCGGAGGGGAAGCCCTCGATGATGAAGGACTTCTGCTGATGGGTGGCGGGCGCGGCGGGCTGCAAGGCCGGCAGCAGGGAATCGAACTCCAGCGCGCCCTTCCAGCCGGCCTGATGAGCGCCCAACCGGAACACCAGCATCCCGTCGCCCAGGTCCTGCGGGTCGCCCTGCGGCTGCCCGTCGAGGCTGGCACTGCCCTTCATATAGGTCATGCCGGCGGGCATCACCACCGTGGTGCTGAGGTTGTTCACCGGCACATCGGAGACCGTGAGCTGCACGGTGTTGTGCACATGGCCCTGGACCGGGGCCTGGCTCAGCTGCAAGCCGAGGTCACCCTCGGCGCCGGGGATGGGGCGCACGTGGAAGTCCGCGCGCCACAGGGCGCCGCCGTGCAGCTCCACGAACTGCGAATAGTCGCGGCCGGCCCAACGGGTATTGTGCTCGCAACTCATGGGCTCGTAGCCCTTGGGCAGGCTGGCGAGATCCAGCTGCGCAACATGGGTACCGTTGTTCACGGCCTGGAAATGGTAATCGCCGGCATGGTCGGTGACGGCGTAGCTGCCGTTCTCCAGCACCACACGGGCTCCTTCCACGCCCTTGCCGGCCTGGGTGTCGCAGCCCACCACCACCCGGCCGATGAGGGTATTCACGTTTTGCAGGAAGTCGCTCTGCACTTCCACCGCGGCGGTGGCCACGTTGGAGACCGCGCTCGTCCCTTCGAAGGCCTGGGCGCTGTTGACCACCGTGGTGAGCGGCGTCGCGGCGGTGAGCTGCACCGCATAGGTGAACGACACGCTGGCCGAGGCGGCCACGCTGCCGATGTTGAACCGCAATTCCTGGCCGTTAGCCGAGATGACGGGATCAGCGGCGGCGACGCCGCCAAGCCGGGTCGAGCCCTTCATGTAGCGGAAGCCCTGGGGCAGCTGGTCCGCGATGACCACGCCTTCGGCTGGAAGCGTGGTGCTGGTGTTCTGCGCAGTGATGGTGAACTGCATGACGTCGCCCACGGCGGCGTCGGGTACCGAGGCGGTCTTCTGCAGCAGCAGGCTCGCGGAGACCGGGTCCAAGGGGTAATCCACTTCCAGGATGCCGGCCTTGGCCTGGGTCGCCACGCCGCCGAAGGAAGCGGCCGGCAAGGTATAGGGGGCGCCGGGCAGCGTCTCGAGCTGGCTCACCGCGACCACGGAGGGCGAGTGGTAGTCGGCCGGCGGTTGCACCTGCAGGCGATACTTGCCCGACTGCACGGTGGGGAACAGGAAGCCGCCTGTCGGCACCTTATAGGTGGCACCGTAGGAATCCTTGGCTGACGTGCCGCTGGTGACAGTCGCGGGATAGCTGCTCACTCCGTCCTTGCCCAGGACCTTCACCGGTTTACCGGTGTTGGCATCCACCAGCGTGACCACGGCGCCGTCCAAGGGCTTGCCGGTCGAGGAGTCGAACACCACGCCGAAGGGGTCCACCAGAGCCGTGGCCGACGGGTCGTCGCCGTTGAAGAACGGGTTGCTGTAATTGGCCTGCACATGGCTGTTGGCGCCGGCCTGCAAGCTGCAAGCGCCAGCCCCGGTCGGCAGGTAGCCCACGAACAAGCCGGTGTTGGGGCCGGTCTCGGTGAGCTGCAGCGTCACGGTCTCATGCAGGGACGGCACCGACACGCTTATCACGGCAGTGTCCTGGGCCGCCGGGTTCTGGTTCTGATCCGGGGCATTCAGCTCTATGAACAGCACGTCCCCTTGGTTATAGAGACTGGTGGGCGCGAGCCCCAGCGGACGCAAGGCGTTCAGCTTGTTTCCGGAAACTGCCGGTGCCGGCAGCGGATTGAAGGTCGTCCCGCCATCCACGCTGCAGAGCGTGGGTCCCGCGGGCAGTCCCTTGGCCAGCGGCGAACCCGGCTCGTAAGCCAGGAACTCGATGGTGGACGGGACATGGTTGTGCGCTCCCACCGTGGTCACCGACACGGTGTTGGACTGCTTGCTGTGGGCTCCGTCCGTGAGCCCATAGCTCAGCGTTGCGGTATTGGAGATGACGGTACCGGGCGCGGTCTGCGCCCCGGCCGTGGTGATGTGCGTCAAAGCCAAGATCAGGGCTAATGCCCACGCCTTGCTAAAGCCTCCCGTGCTTCCGCCGACACGGCGGGGGGCTTTGGCAAGGCGGGCCGAGGAAGCATGAGCCTTCGTCGGCCGCGTCTTGTCCAAACACGCAGCATAGTGACTCCCTATTGAGAGACGCAGACGCGCGAGCGCGCACCCGGGCTCAACGCCCGGGTGCGCGTGCGCAACCAAATCCCTCGTCAGGATCTTCAACACTCAAACCATCCCACTGACCTGATAGGTCAGTTGATGGTGGCCTCGAAGAACACCGTGTAGGTGTCCCCCGCGTTCAGAGTGTTGATGGTCCCGTTCACCGTGCTGGTACCTGAGGTCCAGGTGCAGGTCTCGGTGAAACCGCCGGTGGTGAACGTGGCAGCACTGCCCGTGAAGATGCAGGCGTTGGGGTTTCCCACGCCCGCCGACGGGATGGTGCCGCTGATGTTCGGGTCCGACACCGTGAAGGTACCAGCCGTGGTGACCATGGTCTCGTTGGTCGGGATCACGTCGTTCACGCTGATGCTGCTGGCGGCGCTATGGGCCGTGGCAGCGTTCTTCACCGTGATGGTGTAACCCATCACTGCGCCCGGGATGGCATGGCACTTGCCATTGTTGGTGGCGCCAGCGTTGGTGGTGCCGCCCGTGAGGCAGGTACCCGCCACCGGATCCGAGACCACTTGCTCGGTCTTGGTGACGGTGATCGCCGCCGAGTGCACCGACAAGGTCTCGCGCTGGGAAGCGAAGCCGTCATTCGCGCTGTCGTCCGTGCCGGCCGCATCAGCGAAGATGATCTGCATCGTGCCCGGGGTCCAGGCGTGGGTCGAGTCGTCGTCTTCCGTGGCGTCGGCCTTCTGGCTGATCAGACCGCCGGTAGCAGTACCGTAGGTCGCAGACGCGCCGGCGATATCCGCGCGCGCCTTGACCGCCAGCACCGCCGTGGTGAGGTCCGAGAGACCGGCCGGGACGTTGGCCACCACGAAGATACACTGGGTGGCTCCGGCCGCCAGCTGCGGGATGGCGCTGGCAGTGTCGGTGGCGGGCACGAAGGTGTGCGCGCCGCCTGCACTGCAGTCACCGGCCGTGGCCGACACGTAGGCACCGATCTGGTTCGGCGTGGTGCCGGGGGGGGCGATGGTGCCGTCCCAGCTGTCCGTCGCGCCGCCGAAGGGGTCGGTCGTAGCGGTGGCTTCGTTCAGCGCCGTCAGCGTGACGCCGATGATGGAGTTACCACCATTGGTCACGGTGAAACGCATCACGGCCTGGCTCTGGCCCGGGGTCACGAACACGTCCGCCGACTCCACCTGGGTCACGGTCAGGATCACCTTCTGGTCCACCACGAAAGTGGTGAACGAGCCGGTGGCGCCGCCGCCGCCGGTGCACAGGGTGGTCACGTTGGTGCCCGTGCTGCCGGTGCTGGTGGTGTTACCCGCCTGCGAACTGCAGATGGACTGCTGGGCGGTGCCGCCGACGCTGTAGCCCGCGATGGCGACGTTGTTGATGGACGTGTTGGCCGTAGTGCCTGCGGCGTTGGCATTCGCCGCGAGGAACCACAGCAACACGCCGGCCACGAGGGCGCCGGTCTGTCGCAGTGTAGTTAAGGCTTTCATTTCAATTTCCTCCTTAAGAGGGGTTTGGTTGTTGCTCGAAAGTCCGGTGGCCATCCGGACAAACACGCCTCCCTGGCTGGCCTCGACCTCTTCATACGGCGCCGGCTCCCTGCCAGTCACCTATGCTCTGTTAACATAATCAGGGCCTCAGGGCCCATGCTTTTCCTGCAACCGATTTGTCTCGGTTGAAAATTCAGTCCCTTTCCTGGGATCCCTATTTACCGCCCGGCCGGGCGATGTGTATTAGCGGTCTATCCCCATCCCCTGGCGGGTGGCGATGATCGTTACTGCAATACGGCTTGGAAGCTCACGCTGCCCTTGGCGCCCACCGGGAGCTTCGACTTCACGACCCAGCGGATGTCCGTGTAATCCTTCGGCAAGGCGTCGCGCACCGTGCCGTCCGCGTTCTGGATGTGCAGCGTGGCGGGCGAACCCCAGGTCTTGCCGCCGTCCACGGAGAAGCTGATGTCGGTGCCCGTCCCCTGGGCAGTGTCCGCCACGTAGCTCATGTGCTCGGGGATGGCGTCGGTGAAGAAGGCGCCGGCGTCGATGGAGTCGTTGCCGACCACCGCGTAGTTGATCTGATAGGTGACCGCGACGCCGGGCAACACGCGGCCGGCCGGGACCATCTCGGTGTGCTTGCTGCCATCGGCCAGCGTGGTGGTCTTCTCCTGCAGCGCCACGGTCTGGAGACTCAAGTGCCCCTGCCCGCTTGCGGCGGCTGACTTGCCGTTGCCGGGGGCCGCGACAGCGGCCATCGCCCAGGCCGACACCAGGATGGAGATCAGGAACATGCGGATGATTTTCATGGCATACCTCAATTGGATCTGTATATCAGTCGATCTGAACCTGGAACTTGACGACCTGGGCTGCGGCACTGCCGGCCAGGTTGCCCAACTTCACGGTCACCGCGCCGGGCGTGGTGAGGTTGTAGTCGCCCACCGTGGGGGTCACGGCCGCGCCGTTCAGCAACAGGCTGCCGGCCACGAAGCTGGTGTGAGCGGGTACCGGATCGGTGACGGTCACGGCGTTACCGGTGCCACTGCCGCTGGGAGTCACGGTGAGCGTGTAGGTGATGACGGAGCCGCTCATCGCACTGCTGCCGCCGGACGGATCGGTGACGCTGGCGTGCTTGCTATAGGCGAAATTGACGAGGTGCACCTGGTAGAGGCCGTCGGCATCGGACTTGCCGCCGGTCAGGCCCGCGATGGCATTGACGCCGCCGGTACCGCCGCCAGCGCTCACGGTGCCGGGTGTCCCGCTCACGGTCTTGGAGGTGGCAAGGAGCTGCATCTCACCCAGGCTGAGGTCAACTGCGGTGCTGGGCACGTTGCACACGATGAGCATCGCCTTGGAAGCATTCTGCGCCAGCGCCGGGTCGTTGCTGCCCGGGGTGTAGAGCTGATCGCCGGAAGCGAAGACGCCGGTGCCGGCGGTGTCGTAGTAGATCTGGCAGGCGGCCGGCGAGAACGCGCTGCCGCCGGGGGGCTGCACGCTCGCAGACAAGGTGTAGCTGTCCGGACCGTTGCCGGTATTGGTGAGCTGGAACAGAAGGGTCTGCTGCACCGAGCCCGCCAGCACGCTGACGTCGGTGGAGTTCTGCCAGGTGACGGTGACGTTCACCAGCTGGTCCACGGTGAATGCCGCGGTCGCGGTCTGGATCTCCGTGGTGGCGCCGAGGGTGTATTGGGCCGAGGCGGTATTGGTGATGATGGTGCCGGCGGCCACATCAGCAGCACGCACGGCAGGCGCAACGGCGACGGCCGCGGCCAGCAAGACTGCAATCCGAGCGGCGACGCCGCGCGAGCGCCGAGTGTGCAAGTTCATGGTTCCCATCCAAACGTCCGACAACGTTTCGACTATTGTCGTAAGAATGACCATAATATGTCAACAGTTCTGTAATCTATATTTTACATATGGCTTAATATAAAATACGGTAACTTGTTGTTTCGTAAGCGAAGCGACATATTGATTTTATCTAGACTAAGTCTAGAAGTGTGACAGGCTGGAGGCCCCCCTTGAGAGGAGCCTCCCGGCCGTGGCAGGGTGGCAAGACCCGATACTGCCTTGGCCAGGGAACCAAACCAGGGAGATTCAGGTGTTTTGAGGTCGAAATCATCAAAATGGACTTGTTAACACCACATTTCGTGTCGTCCCAAGGCATCCACCGGGCTCGCCGAGCCTGGGGGTGGCTGTGCGCGGCCATATTGGGACTAGGCTTGGTCCCGACCTCGGCGCTGGCAGGTACCACCCCTGCCCTCTTCCAGAGTTTCCCCAGGACCGGGGACCCGGACACCATCAACTTCGTCACCACCGGCAATACCCTGCGGGCGGGCAACAACGCCGGCGGCAACAATAGCGCCTCTTCCCTGCTCTCAGGCTTGAGCGGCAACCCGGTGGATGCCGGGAGCAGCAGCGCCACGGTGTCCGGCATACCGGCGGGATCCACCATTCTCGCCGCCTACCTCTATTGGGCAGGCTCGGGATCCACGACGGACTATACGGTCACCCTGAACGGCATCAGCGTGAGCGCTCCAGTCGCCCGCCAGTACACCGAGACCTACAATGCCGGCGGCGGCGACGTGCTGGCCTTCTTCAGCGGCGCCGCGGATGTGACCAGCATCGTGACGGGCAACGGCACCTACACCTTCGCCGGCCTGAACGTCACCAACGTGGACGTAGGCACCGTCACCTACTTCAGCAACCAGGCAACCACGGCGGGCTGGGCGCTGCTGGTCATCTATTCGAACTCCTCCGAGAGCAACCGGGTGATCAACGTGTTCGAGGGCTTCCAGGCCTTCCGCAACACCAGCATCAACCTGACCATGAACAACTTCCGCGAGCCCAGCACCGGCATCAACGGCAAGTTCGCGGTGCTCACCTGGGAAGGCGACCCGGATGCGCCTTCCAATACCGGCGAGACCCTGGGCCTGACTCCCGGCAGCACGCTCTCGGATTCCTGCGACACCAACGGCAACCAGTACAACTCCACCATCAACACCCTGCTGTGCACCGGCAACCCCGCCACCGATGACGTGTTCTACGGCGTGGACTTCGATACCTACGACGTGAGCAGCATGCTCACCTCCGGCGAGACCAGCGTCACCACCAACTACACCTCGGGCAACGACCTGGTGCTGCTGTCAGCACAGGTCCTGAGCGTGGCCACCACTCCGGTCTCGGACCTGAGCATCAGCAAGGTGCATAACGGCACCTTCGGCTACGGCGATAACGGCAGCTACACCCTGACGGTGACCAACAACGGGCCGGCTACCACCGCCGGCACCACCACGATCACTGATACCCTGCCCGCCGGCGAGACCTACGTCTCAGGCACCGGCACCGGCTGGAGCTGCGCCGCCGCCGGCCAGAACGTGACCTGCACCAGCACCGCCACGGTGACGGCGGGCAACACCTTCAGTCCCCTCACGCTGACGGTGGCGGTAGCCACCGGCGCCGGCACCAGCCTGAGCAACACGGCGACGGTCGCCACCACCAACTTCGACAACACCAGCGGCAACAACAGCAGCACCGACACGGTGTCGAACGCCAACAGCACCCTGCTGCACCCCGACCTCAGCACCTCCACCAAGACCGCGGTGAACCCGTCCGGCGGCGACATCGTGGCGAACGGAACCGTGGAGTACGCCATAAGCCTGAACGAGACTGCCGGGGTGGACGCCAGCGGAGTAAGCGTCACTGACACCATCTCCACCCTGCTGACCGGCCTCACGGGCGTGACGGTGACAGGCAGCACCACCACCGCCAGCGACACGTCCACTGCCACCACGCTGAACGTGTCCAACATCACGGTGCCGGCCAACGGCACCGTGACCATCACGTTCACCGCCACGGTCAAGGGCACCACCACCAACTGCTCGACGGTGACCAATACCGCCACCGTCACCTACGCAGGGGGCAGCCCAACCACCACCAGCCCAGCCTATGATTTCGTCACGGCGCAGTCGGGTTGCAGCTCGAACGGCAACAAGATCCTCTACGTCTATGACAGCACGGGTCCCACCTACACCAACATCCTGAACCGCATACCCCAGACGGTGAACACGGGCACCGGCATCACCGTCCATGGCGGCCAGAACTTTACCTGGAACCTCTCTCCGGCGCTGGCCAAGAACCTGGTGCTGAGCGCCGGTAACGTGAGCGTGGCGCTGATCGAGACCAACGCCAACGCCGCTCTCACGACCCGGCGCAATACCACGGTGGCCCTGTACAATAACGGCGTCCTGCTCGCCACCAGCGGGACCTCGACCACCTCGAACACCAACGCCGCGATCGTGGTCAACTACACCATCACCATCACGGCTGCCATGGTGTCCTCCCTGGCCAGCACGGTGAACGCGGGGAACGTGCTGAGCCTGCGGTTCAACAATGCTGCGACGGCAAATGACTGGATCCTGGTCTCGCAGAAGACCGCGGCCCTGACCAGCAGCCGCATGACCTTCGCGACGTCCACCGTCATAAACGTGGACAGCGTCAACGTCTACACCGCACCCTACCCGAGCACCACCACCAGCACGTTCTATGCGCCGGGCAGCACCGTGTACATCTGCGCCGCCATCAGCGACCCGTTCGGCAGCTATGACGTGGGTTCCACCACGTTCAGCATCGTGGATTCCAACGGCGCACTCGTGTCGACGACCAGCTCCGAGCCGCCGCTGGTGGATGAAGGTAGCAAGGACTGTACCGGTGCTGCGAGTACCAGCACCGAGGCTTTCGAATATCCCTACACCCTCGGCGCTTCAGGGACCATCGCCATCGGCAAGTGGGTGTTCACGGTGACCGGCAACGAAGGCACGGAAGGTACCGTGAGTCATACCGCCAACGGCAACTTCACGACGAGAGAGGTGCCGCACCTGACCGTCATGAAATCGGCGGTCATGAGCAGCGACCCGACAGGCAAACCCATATCCCACAGCATCCCGGGCGGCACCGCCCAGTACACCGTGACGGTGCTCAACAGCGGCCGCGGCACGGCGGATAGCGGAAGCATGGTCATCGTGGACGCCATCCCCACCAACACGGTATTCCTGGTGTCGAGCGCCACGCCGTTCGTATTCGCGGCCGGCACCAGCGGCCTGACCGGGGCTACCATCGCCTACTCCAACGACAACGGCACGACCTACGCCTATACCCCCACCTGCACCACCCCCTGCCAGGACAGCAACATCAATGCCGTGAAATTCACCCTGGCCGGCACCATGGCGGGTCAGACCGGCGGTACCACGCCGAGCTTCAACCTCTCCTTCCAGGTGGTCATCAAGTGATCCCGCCGTCCCCCACCGCCTAGTCCTACGCTACATACCTCGGTCAGAATATGTGATAGATTAGACATAATCTGTGGGCGCCTCATGGACCTTGGCGTACCCGAAATCCTTCAAGGATTGGGTTTCGCCGAGGATCCTGTATGTATCGCTTCTGGCCCTTCAGGGCCGGCTGGTCGACGATCGCTGCCCTGCACTCCGGACGTGCGCGTGTCATTGCGCTCCTATTCCTGTTGGCTGGCATTGGGTTCGCCCCCGCCGCTTCTGCCGCGACGGGCACTTGCGGCCCCGCGGCCACCCAAGGCGTCAATGGGCCGGCGGACTATGCGACCTATTGCTGGATCGATTTCAGCGGCTATAACAACACCACCGCCATCAGTGCCGGCGGCGAGGCGTTCACCATCACCCTGACCGGCGGAAGCACCTTGAGCTTCACACTTAAGGTCACCACCGGCAACGCCCTCACCGCCTCCGCCTTGCCGACCTGGACGGGTGCGGCCCTGGGTCAGGCCGCCTTCATCACCGTCCCCGGCAAACCGGCCTTGTATCAGACGGCAGGCGGCACCTCCACCGTCAGCCTGAGCAACATCGTGCTCACGGTGGGATCGGGGACGGTGCCCTACGCGATCGTGGGCGCGGATGCCGAATCCACCAACAACGGCGAGTCCTTAAGCTTCACCACCAACGGCAATGCCTGGACGCTGTTGGCGAGCATGGCCTACAACGGCACGCCCTCGAGTTTCCCGACGCTGAGCGGCGTAGGCACCACCACGGTCACAGAGACCGGCGTCGCCGGCAACGTGGGCGCCTACGCCTTCGCCACCCAGGGCAGCCCCACCACCATCTCTTCGACCATGGTGGGCGGCGGCCTGCAGGGCATCGCCTTCGCCGTGAAGTTCCATGCGGTGGATTTCACCGTCACCTCCAGCCATACCGGCAGCTTCAATGCCGGCGGCACCGGCACCTATACGCTCACGGCCACCAACAACGGTCCGGACCAGTACACGCCCGCCGACACCGTGACGGTGACGGATACCCTGCCCACGGGTGAGACCTACAACCCCACTGGGAGCGGCGGCAGCGGCTGGACCTGCGGTGTGGCGGGCCAGGTGGTGACCTGTACCGCCACCAACGTGACAGTCAACTCCGGCAGCAGCCTGCCCGCCATCACAGTAAACGTGAACGTGGCAACCAATGCGGCAGCGACCCTGACCAACACCGCCAGCATCGCATCGAACCCGAACCTGGACTTCAACACCGCCAACAACACCACCACCGACGTCACCACCATCGTGACGCCGGACTTCATCAACTCCACCAAGACCGTGGCGAACACCGGAGGTGGCGATGCAGTGGCGGGCAGCACGCTGCAGTACACCATCACCCTCACGGAATCCGCAGGTATCGCAGCCGTGGGTGCCAGTGTCACGGATGACGTGCCGCCGAACTTGAGCAACTTCACAGTGTTGAGCATCCCCAGCGGCGCCACCAACTCCTCCACCGGAGCCGGCACCGGAGCCAACAACGACGGCAAGCTGAACATCACCGGTATCAACGTGCCGGCCAATGGCAGCGTAACAGTGGTGTTCACGGCCACGGTGGCTGCTGGGACGATCACCTGCACCACCATCGACAACACTGCGACGGTCACTGCGCCGAACGGCAGCAGCGGCGGCGCCACGCCTTCCTCGAACACGGTCGTGGTGGGACAGTCGAGTTGCAAAGCCAGCGGCAACAAGGTCCTGTACGTCTATGACAACCTGCAGCTGACCCGCACGCTCCAGACCGCCAACAGCACCACCTCCGTGAACGTCAACGCCAGGAACGGCACGGCTACCTGGACGCTGACCCCGACCATCGCCGCCGGCAAGAGCCTGGTCTTGGCGGCACAGAACGTCTCAGTGACGCTCATCTGCACGACCACCACCCAGAACCTCGGCACCAACCGTGCCCTCAACGTCCAGCTGCTCAACGGCGCGACGTCACTGGGTACCAGCGGCAACGTCAACTGTGCCAACGGCCCTACAGCCCTGACGTTCAGCGTGCCCATAACCGCCACCACCATCGCCGCCGGATCGGCGCTGGTGATGGTCGTCAAGAACACCAACGGCACCACCAACAACACGGTGGCCATCTCGCAGAAGACCGCCACCACCGGCGCCACTACCAGCACCATCACCTTGGCCACCACCACCGTGGTCAACGTGGACAGCGTGACCATCTACAACGCCGTGTTCCCCAATACCACGACCAGCCCGTTCTACAGCCCCGGTACCACCGCCTACATCTGTGCGGTCATCAGCGACCCCTTCGGCAGCTATGACGTGACATCCGCCACCATCACCATCACCGACGCCAACGGCACGGTGCAAGTGAACGGCGCTGCCATGACCAACGAGGGTGCCAAGAACTGTGCCGGCACCGCGAGCACGAGCACGGAAGCCTTCGAATATCCCTATACCGTCGGCGCCTCCGGGACCATCGCCGCCGGCAACTGGACCGCCTCGGTCACCGGCAACGAAGGCACCGAGGGCACCGTGAGCCATACCGCCAACGGTTCCTTCGCCGTCCGGGAGGTACCTTCGCTGACGGTCATGAAGTCGGTGATCATGAGCAGCGACCCGGTCGGCAGTGCCATTCCCCACAGCATCCCGGGCGGCAACGCTCAATACACCGTGACGGTGCTCAACCGCGGCCGCGGTACGGTGGATAACGGAACTATTGTCATCGCCGATGCCATCCCCACCAACACGGTGTTCCTGGTATCGAGTGCCACGCCGTTCGTCTTCGGCGCCAGCACCAGCGGCCTGACCGGAGCCAGCATCGTCTACTCCAACAACGGCGGCACGAGCTACGTCTACACACCCTGCACCGCACCCTGTCAGGACAGCAACATCAACGCCGTGAAGTTCACCCTGAGCGGCACCATGAGCGGCAAGACCGGAGCCACCACGCCCACGTTCACCATATCCTTCGTGACCGTGATCAAGTAAACCGATGCCCAGTCGCGTGGAAACAGCGTCTGTGGGCGCTTTTTTTGACCGCCGGGACCGCGTAAGTCACGGGCAGGACAGGGATATTCCCTTGACAGCGGCCCCCGCGACAGGGAAAATGCCGCTCCTTCGGCTTGGGGCTATAGCTCAGCTGGGAGAGCGCTTGCATGGCATGCAAGAGGTCGTCGGTTCGATCCCGACTAGCTCCACCAAGCTTTTGAAAGGGCGTCCTGTGGGACGCCCTTATACTTTCAGTGAGGTTCCGTCCCCATCGTCTAGAGGCCTAGGACATAGCCCTTTCACGGCTGTAACTGGGGTTCGAATCCCCATGGGGACGCCATCTAAACAAAAAAACCCGGCTTCGAGCCGGGTTTTTTGTGGGCGTCACCATGGGGACTCGAGCTGTCTATCGCCCGAATCGCCATTGGGGCGAGCCGCGAAGCAGCGAGCGCCTGCACAGGGGCGAGAAGCGGCAGCTTCGAGCAGGTGCGCAGGATGCGCACCCTGGACCGAAGGCGGATGTGCAGCCTTCGCGTGCGGGCAGTAAACGTCACAGGGATGTTGGAGAGTCTTGTCTTCGTCTTTACGCCTGGCTCTTGATGTACTCCACCGCTCTATCCAGACGCTTGAGACTCGTCTCCCTCCCCAACAACTCCAACGTGGCATCGATGGGCGGTGAGACACCGCCACCGGATACCGCCACACGCAGGGGCTGGGCCAGCTTGCCGAGCTTCAGGCCCAAACTCTCGGCAGTGGAGTTCAAGGCGTCGTGGAGGGCCGGTGCGGTCCAGTCGGGCAAGGCCACCAGTTTCTCCCGCAGGGTCATGAGCCCCGGCGCCACGTCCGGTGTCAGGTTCTTGGCCGCGGCCTGGGGGTCATACCCCTTCACCTCTTCAAAGAAGAAGCGGCTGCCCTCTGCCATCTCCTTGAAGGTCTTGGCCCGCTCCTGCTGGGCCTTCACCAGGCCCTCCAGGGAAGGTCCCTTGGAGAAATCCACGCCGATGCGCGTGAGATGCCAGCCAAGCTCCTCGCCCAGGCGCTTGAGGTCACCGGTCTTTATGTAGTGCTGGTTGAGCCACAGGAGCTTCTGCGGATTGATGGCGGAAGCGGACGCATTCACGTCCTTGATGTCGAAGAGCTGCACCATCTCCTCGCGGCTGAAGACTTCCTGGTCGCCGTGGGACCAGCCCAGGCGCACCAGGTAGTTCAAAACCGCTTCCGGCAGGAAGCCGTCTTCCCGGTATTGCATCACGCTCACGGCCCCGTGGCGCTTGGAGAGCTTGGTGCCGTCCGGCCCCAGGATCATGGGCAGGTGCGCGTACTGGGGCGGGGTCACACCCAATGCCTTCAGGATGTTGAGCTGGCGCGGGGTGTTGTTCAGATGGTCGTCGCCGCGGATCACGTGGGTGATGCGCATGTCCATGTCGTCCACCACCACGCAGAAGTTGTAGGTGGGGTTGCCGTCGGAGCGCACGATGATGAGGTCGTCCAGCTCGTGGTTGTCGAACACCACGCGGCCCTTGACCGCGTCATCCACCACCGTCTGGCCTTCCTGGGGGTTCTTGAAGCGGATCACCGGCGTCACGCCTGGCTTGGGCTCCGTGCGGTTGCGGCAGCGGCCGTCGTAGCGGGGCTTCTCCTTGCGGGCCATCTGCTCGGCGCGCATGGAGTCCAGCTCTTCCTTGCTGCAGTAGCAGTGGTAGGCGTGGTCGTCCTTCAGGAGCTGCTGGGCCACTTCCCGGTACCGGTCGAAGCGCTGGGTCTGGTAGAACGGACCCTCGTCGGCCTTCAGGTCGAGCCAGGCCATGCCATCCAGGATCGCCTGCACGGCTGCATCCGTGGAACGTTCCCGGTCCGTATCCTCGATGCGCAGGATGAAAGTGCCGCCGTGGTGACGGGAATAGAGCCAACAGAACAGCGCGGTGCGGGCTCCGCCGATATGCAGATAGCCGGTGGGACTTGGGGCGAATCGGGTACGGACGGTCATGCGGGCCTCATGGCAGGCAGGATCCCCTTAAACGAGGGAAATCCAAGGCCGGCGATTCTAACAGACGCGGGAAACCCATTTCACTTAATGCCCCGTGGATCCGCACTATGTCAAAGCCCTCCCGCTGTCACCAAACGTTGGCAGCCTGGGCAATATTGCTAGAATCCCAACCGTGGGGTTGGAATACTCAGGGGAAGTCCAGACATGCTCACGCGCCCGGGAACCGGTAAGCCTGTGATGAAGACCGAGGACAAGGCCATCATCCACACCCTCAACATCGGCGGCGAAGACGTCACGGTGTCGAAGTTCTATGGCACCACCGTGGACCTCACCGCCCATAGCGTGAAGATCCGCACCAGCCGGCGCATGCAGATGGGCAGCAACGTTGAAGTGCTGTTGCATATGGAAGGCCAGAAGAAGGCTTACCACCTGTCGGGCGTCATCACCGGCATCGAAGAGTCACGCGGCAGTGATCCCGGCTTCCTGCTGCACATCACCCTGAATCACAAGAAAGACGGCGATACTCCTCTCTGGAAGAAATTATTCCATTGAGCCGCTAACGCTTGGGGCGTGGCTTACGTCCGGTGCGGCTGGGAACAGCAACGGTCGGGTCCTCCGGCCATTGATGCTTCGGATAGCGTCCCTTCAGTTCCTTCTTCACCTCCGGCCAGGTGCGCTGCCAGAATCCCTTGAGGTCCTGGGTCACCTGAACCGGCCGCTGCGCGGGCGACAAGAGGTGCAGCATCACCGGCACCTTGCCCCCCGCCAGGCGCGGCGTATCCGCCTGGCCGAACATCTCCTGCAACTTCACCCGCAGCACCGGCGTATCACCTTCGGTGTAATCCACACGGATGCTGGAACCGCTAGGCACCGTCACCTGGCTCGGCGCCTGCTCTTCCAGCTGACGGCGCTGGCCATGATCCAGGAGACCCATCAAGGCGTCATGCAGGGCTAAGCGCTCCAGATGCGAGAGCCGGCTCATGCCCTGCAGCCAAGGCGGCAACCAGGCATCGAGGCTCGTGAGCAGCGCCGCATCGCCGAGATCGGGCCACGCGGGTCCCAGCACGCGGCGCAGGAACGCGACCCGGGCCTGCAGGTTGCGCAGGGCCGGGGTCCAGGGTAATGCGTCCAAGCCGCGTTGGCGCACCGCCTCCAGCAGGCCCTGGGCCAGGATGTCGGGAGTCACTGAAGCGGCCGGCTTGTCTTCCAGGATCAGGGCTTCCAGACGCCGTTGCCGGCGCGCCAACACCGCGCCGCTGGCCTCGTCCCAGCTGACCGAATCCTGCTCGCGGATGCGCTCGGCGAAATGCTTCTCGATGTCCGCCTTGGAGATTCGGCCGGCCATGAAGATGCGCGCCTCGCGCGCCATGCCATCCAGCTGCGCCACCGCCAACCAGGGCATGGCGCTCAAGCCATCGCCATCCGGCAATACCGCACCGCGGCCGTTGGCCAAGAGGTAGCGAGGGCTGTCGCCGCTGCGGCGCTGCGCGAGGCGGTCCGGATAGGCGAAGCCGAGCAAGACGCCCTCCTCGCCCACCTCCCGGTCCCGCTCGGAGATGCCGAGGTTGCGCCTGAGATCCGCAGCCACTGCCCGCATCAGACGCGTGCGTCCCTTGGATTCGGCATCGTTGGCCTGCATCATCTGCAGGCGCAGATGCACATCCGCCGGTGCCGGCCCCGGCCCGCTGCGCAGCGGGTCCCGCTCGCTCAGGAGCACCGCGAGGTCGCAGGCCATGTTGCCCCAGCCCAGAGACTTGCCATGCAACACCATATGCGCGAGGCGCGGATGGAGGGGCAGACGCAGCATCTCGGTGCCGTGGGCGGTGACACGGCCCGCTTCATCCAGGGCGCCCAGTTCCTGCAACAGTGCGCGCGACTGATTGAAGGTCGCTGCAGGAGGTGAATCCAACCAGCGTAGGGCATCGGGCGTGGTGGCGCCCCAGCGCGCCAATTCCAGCACCAGATCGGCCAGGTCCGCCTCGAGTATCTCCGGCGTACGCGCGGGCGCGAGGTTATCGGATTCCCGCCACAGCCGGTAACAGATGCCGGGTCCCAGGCGTCCGGCGCGGCCACGGCGCTGGTCTGCGGAAGCCCGCGACACGCGCACCGTCTCAAGGCGCGACATGCCGCTCACGGGATCGAAACGCGGCACGCGCATCTCACCCGTATCCACCACCACCCGGATGCCTTCGATGGTGAGGCTAGTCTCTGCGATGGAAGTTGCCAGCACTATCTTGCGCTTGCCACTCGGCGGCGGCTCGATGGCGCGATCCTGGGCGGCGTTATCGAGATCCCCATAGAGCGGCGCGATCATCACGGAATCCGGCAGCCGCCCTTCCAGGCGCTGTTGCAGGCGGCGTATCTCGCCGGTGCCGGGCAGGAACACCAGCAGGTTGCCCTCTTCTTCCTGCACCGCCCGTTCCACCGCTAGCTGCACCTGCGGCAGCTCCGGTTCCCGGTCACGCATCGGTCGGTAATGGGTCGCTACCGGAAACTGGCGTCCTTCGCTCACCAGCACCGGAGCATCGTCCAGCAGCTTCGCCACCGGCGCTGCATCCAGGGTCGCGGACATGACCAGGAGCTTGAGATCGGGACGGAGCGCGGCGCGGCTCTCGAGACACAGGGCCAGGGCGAGATCGGTCTGCAGGCTGCGTTCGTGGAACTCATCGAAGATGACCGCCGCGTAGCCCGTGAGCGCGGGGTCGTCCTGCAGAAGGCGCGTGAGCACGCCTTCGGTGACGATCTCGATGCGGGTCTTGGGCCCCACGCGGGTGTCCATGCGCACCCGATAGCCGACGCGCTCCCCCACCTGCTCTCCCAACTCAGCGGCCATGAAACGTGCCGCGGAACGGGCGGCGAGTCGGCGGGGTTCCAGCATGACGAGCTTGCGGCCTTGGGCCCAGGGCGCGTCCAGCAGGGCCGGCGGCACCCGGGTGGTCTTGCCGGCGCCGGGCGCTGCCTGGATCACCAAGGAGGAATGGGACTCCAATTGCCGCCGGATATCAGGCAGCAAGGAATCGATGGGCAGCGGTTTCAAGGGACTAGCGGAATGCCCAGGACAGGGAGATCTCGGTGCGGTTGCCGTCGGCGGTGTGCTCGAGGGCCGCCAGCAGGCTGAAGGCGGAGAAATCTATGCCGCCGCCCACCCGCTCGCCGAAGGGACGGCGGCCGAAGCTGGTGTTGCGCTCGGTGAAGATGGCCGCATCGAATTCGAGCATCTCCGTCACCTGGCTGCGCATGCCGTAGTCCACCCGCCAATAGTCGTCACTGCCCGCCCCGAGGTTGGAGCTGAGCTTGTCCTGCAGATAGGACAGGTCTATGTAGAACGAGGTATTGGTGCTGTAGGCCTGGTGGGCGCCGACGCCCACGCCCTGCAGCGTGTGGCTGCCCGGCAGGGTGTCGAAATCCAGCTTGTTCCACTGGCCGAAGAGATATACCCCGGAGAAATCATACGAGAGCGCGAGGCCGTTGCCCTGGGAGCTGTCGCCGAAGAAGTCCGAATGCTCGTGCAGGTGGTCCACGGTGAGGGTGTCATAGCTGAAGACATCGTTGCTGGGCGGGGGGACGGCGTCATCCGCCAATGCCGGCAGAGGGAGCCCTAAGCAAGCCAACAGGAACACGCTTCGCAATTTCATCACCGATCCTCCGTAAGCCCCAGCATACCGGCAAGAGCCGCCGGATTCACCTTCAGGCCTCATCCGCGGGCCAGAGCGCCGGAGCCCCGCTGGCCTTGGCGATCTCCTGGAGCTTGTCCGCGTGGGCGGCGCGTTCGGCGTCGCTGGCGCGCTGCACCTTGAGCGCCAGGCCGCTGCGGTCGAGGAGGCGCGCCCCGGCGCCGTTGCCCGCGTCGCCGCGCATCTCCCCGGCATCCAGCACCAGGGCCGCCTGGCCGCCGGTCATGGCGAGATAGACTTCCGCCAGGAGCTGCGCATCCAGGAGCGCGCCGTGATACTCGCGGCCGGAGTTGTCCACGCTGTAGCGCTTGCAGAGCGCGTCGAGGTTGTTCTTCTGGCCGGGGTGCTGGCGGCGGGCCATCTCCAGGGTGTCCAGCACCCCGCAGAGGGCGCGGATGTCCTGCGACTCGTGCTTCATACGCGTGAGTTCGTAGTTGACGAAGCCCACGTCGAAGGCCGCGTTGTGGATCACCAGCTCCGCACCGCGCACGAAGTCCAGGAACTCCGCCACCACCTCGGCGAAGCGGCGCTTGTCCTTGAGGAAGCGGTTGTCGATGCCGTGCACTTCCAGGGCGCCGGCATCCACCACGCGCTCAGGATTGATGTAGGTGTGGAACACGTTGCGGGTGATGCGCCGATCGAGGATCTCCACGCAGCCGATCTCGATGATGCGGTGATCCTCGGAGGTCTCCAGACCCGTGGTCTCGGTATCCAGGACGATCTGACGCATCTTCAGCCCTCACCCAACAATATGTCGATGGCCTTGTTGGCCAGGCGATCCACCCGTTCGTTACCGTCGTTGCCGGCGTGACCCTTGACCCAGTGCCAACGCACCTGGTGGCGGGCGTTGGCTTCGTCGAGCGCCTGCCACAAGTCCTGGTTCTTCACCGGCTTCTTGTCGGCGGTCTTCCAGCCGCGCTTCTTCCAGGCGGGCATCCATTCGTTCAAGCCGTCCATGACGTACTTGGAGTCGGTATAGAGGTCCACCTTGCTCCCGGCCGGGACCTCCCGCAATGCCATGATGGCCGCGGTCAGCTCCATGCGGTTGTTGGTGGTCTCGTTCTCGGCGCCGGACAGTTCCTGGTCGCTGCCGGCGGTGGTGATCAGGGCTCCCCAGCCTCCGGGACCCGGGTTGCCGCGGCAGGCTCCGTCTGTGTAGATCTGGACGTCGTTCATCCCATGCTCCGGGTGGTCGGTTTGGCGACGCTGCTGAAAGCCGGCTGCGGACGGCTGCGCCTGATCTGGAGCGGCGTCATGCCGAACACGCGCTTGCGGGCCACCACCATATAGATGCCGGCGCTGCCGCGCCAGCCCAGGCGGTCGAGGAAAGCACTGCGGCGCAGCATGGCGGGTGAAGCGAACGGCGGGCGATAAAGAGAATGCTGTACCGAGACTTCTTCGAAACCCAGCACCCTGAGCCAGATGCGCAGGCGCCACAAGCTGAGGAAGCGCCCGGTCCAGGGCGGACGTGCCCCGACATAACGATGCAGGCCCCAGGGGCCGAAGGGATGGAACCCCAAGACCACTACATGCCCCTCGCCGTGCAGGACGCGCTCCGCCTCCCGCAAAGCCTTCTCGGGCTCATCCGCCCGCTCCAGGGTATGAGGCAGCAGCACCAGATCCACCGAATCGGCAGCGAAAGGCAGGTAGCAGGGGTCGCCAGCCAGACTGCAGTCCGCTTGGGACGAGCCGCCGAGGATGAACTTGGCGCGGATGGTGCTGCCCTCCAGCAGCGCTCCGGGTTCGCCCCAGCATCCGGACTGCACCAGGTAGTAGCCGAACAGGGTGGACAGCGCCTCCCCCAGCGCGGCGCGCTCCTGTCCCAGCAGGTAGGCGCCGGCATCGGACCGCCACCAGGCCTCGCGCTCCACGTGCATCGCCTTCATGTCGCCCCACGACCCAAGCTGCGGCGACAGTATCACAACCGCGCGGGCATGGCCGCGCCACGGCGCCTTCGCTAGGATGGGCCATGGACCTCAAGCTCGACCCTCTGCCGGCCTTCAGCGACAATTACATATGGCTGTTGACAGATGTAGCGGGCAACGCGGTGGCGGTGGACCCGGGCGAGGCAGCGCCGGTGCAGTGGGCGCTGGAGTCGCGCGGGCTTAACCTGAGGGCGGTGCTCGCCACCCATCACCATCCCGATCACGTGGGCGGCGCGCCGGAGCTGGCCCGCCGCCACGCCTGCCCGGTGTTCGGTCCGGCCCGGGAGGCCACCGGGGTGGTGACCCATCCCCTGAGCGATGGGGCCGAGATCGAACTGCCGGGTCTCGGCGCACGCTTCAAGGCATTGGACATACCCGGGCACACCGCCGGACACATCGCCTTCACCGGCCACGGTATACTATTCTGCGGTGACACCCTGTTCAGCGCCGGATGTGGTCACCCTTTCGAAGGTACGCCCGCGCAGATGTACGGATCACTGGCGAGACTCGCCGCCCTCCCTGCAAGCAACCTCGTCTGTTGCGGCCACGAATACACCGTCAAGAACCTGCGCTTCGCGGCCGCGGTGGAGCCGGATAACCGTGCGGTGCAGGCGCACGCGGTCGAGTGCGATGCCAGGCGCGCGCGTGGCGAGCCCACGCTGCCTTCGGCGCTGGGACTCGAGAGAGAGATCAACCCTTTCCTGCGCTGCGAGTTGCCGACGGTGATGCAGGCTGCATCACGTCACGCGGGGCGTCCGATGCAGGATGCCGTGGATACCTTCACCGTCATCCGGAAATGGAAAGACGGTTTCAGTTGAGGATGGAAGCGAAAGTGAAGATGAGATTCCCGTTCTATATGAGCCTGTGCGTGGCGCTGGCCGCCTGCGCCGGCCACCCCGTCAAACAGCAGACGCCTGCGACTGCGGCGCCCACCGCCAACGGCAGCTTCCCGCCTGCCGCCGGCACCAGCGCGGCACCGGCGGTCGCGACCGGCGCTCCGCCCGCCGCCGCTTCACTCGGCACCGATGCCGCGACGCCGATCCCGGACCTGAACCTGGTCAGCGGCAGCGATGCCGGCCCCGACGTGCAGTGGAGCGACGTGACGCTGCTGCCCGCACAGACCCAGAACGACGACCTGTGGCATCACCTGGCACAGCACTTCACGCTGCAGAGCGACGGTCTGGCGATCGATGACGTGCGCGTGCAGGCGGAACTCGACTGGTTCGCCGCCCACGGCGAATACCTGAACCGCGTGGCGGGCCGCGCCCGCCCCTATCTCTATTACATCGTGCAGCAGGTGGAAGCGCGCAAGATGCCGCTGGACATCGCGCTCCTGCCGGTGGTGGAGAGCGCCTTCGATCCCTTCGCCTACTCCTACGGCCGCGCCTCGGGCCTGTGGCAGTTCGTGCCGGCCACCGGTCACATCTACGAGCTGAAGCAGAACTGGTGGTACGACGGCCGTCGCGATGTGGGAGCCTCCACCAAGGCGGCATTGGGTTACCTGCAGGCCCTGCATGACGAATTCGGCGGCGACTGGCTGCTGGCGCTTGCGGCCTATAACTCCGGTCCCGGCACGGTGGAACATGCCATCGCGGTGAACCGCCGCCACGGCCGGCCCACCGACTTCTGGCACCTGGACCTCCCGGCCGAGACCCGCGCTTATGTGCCGCGACTCATCGCCATCTGCAAGCTGGTGGCGGACCCGAACCACATGGGCGTGGACCTCAGCTCCATCCCCGATCAGCCTTACCTCACGCAGGTGGACACCGGCGGGCAGATCGACCTCGCCACCGCCGCCAAGCTCGCGGGCATGACTACCGAGCAGATGTACCTGCTCAATCCGGGCTACAACCGCTGGGCCACCGACCCCGAAGGGCCGTACCTGTTGTTCGTGCCCCTGGATGCCAAGGACACCTTCACGGAAGGGCTGGCGGCCCTGCCCTCCCATGACCGGGTGCAGTGGGCCACCCATAAGGTGGGCCACGGCGACACGGTGGGCGGCATCGCTTCCCGATACCACACCACGGTCCCGGTGCTGAAGGAACTGAACGGCCTGCACAGCAATAACCTGCACTTGAACCAGATGTTGCTGGTGCCGGTGGCGCGGGAGACCCTGGCGGATGCTAGCCTGCATGCGGCGCAACGGGTCGCCGGCATGAGCGACATGCACCTGCCGGGCGGCCGCATCGTGCACAAGGTCAAGGACGGCGAGAACCTGTGGATCATCGCCCAGCACTACCACGTGAGCGTCAGCTCCATCCAGCACTGGAACAAGCTCTCCTCCAAGCACGTATTGCACAAGGGCGACCGCCTGGTGATCTGGCGCGGCCATCACGACACGAACGAGGATTCCGACGGCTAAGGCCGTATAATCTGGGCCAACGAACACCAACAGGGAGCCAGCCCATGGGTTTTCTCGCCGGTAAACGCGCGCTCATCGTGGGGCTCGCCAGCGAACGCTCCATCGCCCATGGCCTCGCCGTGGCCTTCAAGCGCGAGGGCGCTGAACTGGCCTTCACCTACCAGGGTGAGCGCCTGAAAGAGCGCGTGGTGGAGATGGCCCGGGAGTTCGGCTCCAACCTCGTCTTCCCCATGGACGTGGCCAGCGATGCCGAGATCGACTCCGCCTTCGCCGGACTGAAGAAGCACTGGGCGCACCTGGACATCGTGGTGCACTCGGTGGGCTTTGCGCCCCGCGACCAGCTCGAAGGCAACTACGCCGACGTGGTGAACCGCGAAGGCTTCCGTATCGCCCACGACATCAGCTCTTACAGCCTGGCGGCGCTGGCCAAGGCGGCCCGGCCCATGATGCAGGGCCGCAACGGCGCCATCCTCACCTTGAGCTACCTGGGCGCGGTGCGCTCCCTGCCGAGCTACAACGTGATGGGCCTGGCCAAGGCCAGCCTGGAAGCCAACGTGCGCTTCCTGGCCTACTCCCTCGGTCCCGAGGGCACCCGCGTGAACGCCATCTCCGCCGGCCCCATCAAGACCCTCGCTGCCGCCGGCATCTCCGGTTTCCGCGACATCCTGAAACACGCCGAGACCCAGACGCCGTTGCGCCGCAACGTCACCACCGAAGACGTGGGCAACGCTGGCGCCTTCCTCTGCTCCGACCTCGCCGCCGGGATCACCGGCGAGATCCTGTACGTGGATGCGGGCTACAGTCACGTGGCCATGCATCTGACCAAATGACGGGGTCGTAGAGATGGAAATAAAAAGGCCCGCTTCTGGCGGGGCTGGATTGCGGCACAGGGATGTCGAATGGCAGCGAACGAACAAATGAAAAGGCCCGCACCGCGGGCCTTTTCATTTGTGGAATAGAAGATTTTTTACTGGTCCGACTGATCCAAGTTCTTGGTGTTGACCACCACCTTGCCCTGGTCACGCAGGTACAGCATGTAAGCGGCGAACTCCTGGGCGCCGTCCTGGCGCGAGATCCCGTTCATGGCCGCGAGCCGGGCCTGGTCCGTGGTGCCGGCGGTATCGCCCGCCTTGACGGCGCTCAGGACCAGCACCGCCTGATCGCCGTTGTCGAGCGTCACGTCGGCATAGGAACGGCTGCCCGCCACGGGTGCCGGAGTCGAGAACGCCGTCGCCAGGATCTGCGGCGGCACGTCCTTCTGGGTGCGTCCCACGAAACCGGGCGAGACCAGGGTCACGCCGGGATTGGCCTTGGCCAGGGCTGCCGGATCGCCGCCCTTCTTCAGGCTGTCGAGCAGCGAGGCCGCCAGCTTGTTGGTCGCGTCGGCGGCCTGTTTCTGTTTCACCAGTGCAGCGATCTTGTCTTTCACCGCGTCGAGCGGGATCGCCTCGCTGGGGGTATGGCCCTTCACCCGCAGCACCACTGCGTGGTTGGGCCCGAGCTGGACGGGTTCGCTGTTGTTGCCCTGGGTGAGCAGCGAATCGCTGAAGGCAGCCTTGCGCACATCCGGGTTGGCTGCCACCAGGGTGCCGGCATCGCGGGTGACGTCGTCCACCGTCTGGATGGGCAGGTTGAGCTGCTTGCTCACATCGTCCAGGGACTGCGGGTGCTCGTAGGCCAGGTTCGCCAGCTGATCGCCCAAGGCGAAGTATTTGTCGTCGGCCGCTTTCTTCTGGTAGTCGGCGATGAGCTGGGGCTTCACTTCGGCGAAGCTCTTCACCTGGGCGGCGTTGATCTTCTCCAGCTGGATGATGTGATAGCCGAACTGGGTGCGGATGGGCCCCACGATCTCGCCGGGCTTGGTCATGCCGAACAAAGCCTGCTCGAACGGTTTCACCATCTCGCCGCGCGACACGTCGCCGAGTTCACCGCCCTGATTGCCGGAACCCTTGTCGTCCGAGTATTGCTTGGCGAGCTTGGCGAAGTCGCCGCCGGCATTGATCTGCTTCAGGATGTCCTCGGCCTTGGCCTTGGCGGCAGCGTCCACCTTGGGATCATTGCCGCTGACCGTGATCAGGATGTGACGCGCGGCACGGGTCTCGTCCTGCTTGTACTTGTCCAGCTGCTGCTGATAGAGGGCCTGCAGGTCCGCATCGGTGGGCTGCACCGTCTTGGCGAGCTGCGCCTCGTCCAGTTCCACGTAGCTCAGGGACACCTTCTCCGGGGTCATGAACTCCGCCTGGTGGGCCTTGTAGTAGGCCTGGATGTCCGCATCGCTGGCCTTGGCATCGGCCAGGAACCGCTTGCTGCTGACCGCGAGATAGGCGATCTGGCGCTGCTGGCCCTGCAGGGCCTGCTGCGTAGCGAACTCGGCGGGCGTGGCCACGGCGCTGTTCATCACGGAACCCCGGAAGCGGTCAACCACGATCTGCTGACGCTGGTCATGCTCGAACTGCTCGGGATTCAGGCCGACCGAAGCGAGCACGTTGTGATAGGCCTGGGGTGAGAACTTCCCGTCGGCCTGGAACTCCGGCATCTTCTGGATGGACTCCACCAGCTGGGCATCCCCCACCGTGTAGTGGTCCTTGGCGATCTGCTGGTTCAGGAGCGTGACGTTCACCAGCATATCGAGGGTCTGCTGGTGCAGCTGCTTCTCGTCGATGAGTTCGGGTTTGAACGCTGCCCCGTACATCTGCTGCAGGCGCTGGTACTGGTTCTGGTAGGCGCGCTGGTAGTCGCCCGGCGTGATGGAGTCGCCGTTGACCGTGGCCACCGAGTTGTCGCTGGAGGCCGTGAAATAGGAGTTGATGCCCCACAACGCGAACGGGACCACCAAGAGGGCCAGGATCACGCCGGTGATCCATTTGGGGACGTTGTCGCGGAAGGCCTGGATCAGCATATATCTCAACCTCGATGGGCGGTCCATGTGAGAAGGGCGCCCTAGGGCGCCCTTTTCTTCTATGGGTTCAAATGGCGGAGCGGACGGGACTCGAACCCGCGACCCCCGGCGTGACAGGCCGGTATTCTAACCAGCTGAACTACCGCTCCGCAGCGAATGGTGGGTGCTGAGGGGCTCGAACCCACGACCCCCGCCGTGTAAAGGCGGTGCTCTACCAGCTGAGCTAAACACCCCCTGGGCCGGCAGAGCGCGCTAGTTTACGGCATCCTTCAAGGCTTTGCCAGCTTTGAAGCCGGGTACCTTGCTGGCGGCGATATGGATGGTCTGACCGGTCTGGGGATTGCGGCCGGTGCGTGCCGCACGCTGCTTCACCGTGAACGTGCCGAAACCCACCAAGACCACCTGCTCGCCCTTCACGAGCGCGCCGGTGATGCCGCCGAGTACCGCCGCCACTGCGCGGTCCGCATCGGCCTGGGACAGTTTGGTCGATTCAGCGACAGCGTGGATCAGTTCAGCCTTGTTCATGTGCGTTATCCCTGTAAGTTGCCTAGAGCTGGATTTGGATTCCCCAACGGCGGGGGCCTCTTCAAGTCCGTCTTCGGGCCGCCGGGCGGCGCGATCGTTGTTATCCGGACTTACCCGCCGCGCTCCCTGAAAGCGCGGGTGCGTATCAAGCTACCAAGCGCCGAAAAGCCATGTCAACGGGAAAATTTTCTTCTTTTCCGGCTTATCCACAGGTCAGACACTTGCGGCCGGGCTGCGAGCGTCATCTCCAAGTGGTTGACGTGACTGGATAAAGCGCCGCCTCTGAGCAGCGACACAGCGGTCTTAAGTTAAACCGCTGTGCCCCGCTTTCAGTGCGGACGCACGGCTTCCGACTCGTTCTTGTTCGCCACCTCGGCCGCGGCCGGGGCTTCCGGCTTCGGTTCGGGCATGTGCTGCAGCGCGATCTTGAGCACGTCGTCGATCCAACGCACCGGTTTGATGTCGAGGGCGCTCTTGATGTTCTTGGGGATGTCCGCCAGGTCCTTCTCGTTCTCCTGCGGGATCACGATGGTGGTGAGGCCGCCGCGGTGCGCCGCCAGGAGCTTCTCCTTGAGGCCGCCGATGGGCAGCACTTCGCCGCGCAGGGTGATCTCGCCGGTCATGGCCACGTCGGCCCGCACCGGGATCTTGGTGAGCGCGGAGACGAGCGCCGTACACATGCCGATGCCGGCACTGGGGCCGTCCTTGGGCGTGGCGCCCTCCGGCACGTGGATGTGCACGTCGAGCTTCTGATGGAAGTCCGGGTCGATGCCGAGCAACGCGGCGCGGCTGCGCACCACCGTCATGGCCGCCTGGATGGATTCCTGCATCACGCCGCCCAGCTGGCCGGTGTGGATGAGCTTGCCCTTGCCCGGCACCACCGTGGATTCGATGGTGAGCAGTTCGCCGCCCACTTCGGTCCAGGCGAGGCCGGTGACCTGTCCCACCTGGTCGTGGTCCTCGGCGCGGCCGTAGCGGAAGCGCTGCACGCCCAGGTAGTCGTCCAGGTTCTTCGGTGTCACGTCCACCTTGCCGCTCGGCTTGAGCAGCAGGGCCTTCACCACCTTGCGGCAGATCTTGGAGATCTCACGCTCCAGGTTGCGCACGCCGGCTTCGCGCGTGTAGTGACGCACGATGTCGGTGATGACGTTCTCGCCGATGCTCAACTCCTCCGGCTTGAGGCCGTTGTTGCGCATCTGCTTGGGCACCAGGTAGTTCTTGGCGATGTTGATCTTCTCGTCCTCGGTGTAACCGGGGAGACGGATCACTTCCATGCGGTCCAGCAACGGGGCCGGGATGTTCATGGAGTTGGCGGTGGCCACGAACAGCACTTCCGAGAGGTCGAAGTCCACCTCGAGGTAGTGGTCGTTGAAGGTGGTGTTCTGCTCCGGGTCCAGCACCTCCAGCAGCGCCGACGACGGGTCGCCGCGGAAGTCCATGGACATCTTGTCGATCTCGTCCAGCAGGAACAGCGGGTTGCGCACCCCGACCTTGGACATGTTCTGCAGGATCTTGCCGGGCATGGAGCCGATGTAGGTGCGACGGTGGCCGCGGATCTCGGCCTCGTCCCGCACGCCGCCCAGCGACATGCGCACGAACTTGCGGTTGGTGGCACGCGCGATGCTCTGGCCCAGCGAGGTCTTGCCCACGCCCGGCGGCCCCACCAGGCACAGGATGGGGCCCCTCAGCTTCTGCACGCGGTGCTGGACCGCCAGGTATTCCAGGATGCGGTCCTTGATCTTCTCCAGCCCGTAATGATCCTCGTCCAGGACCCTCTGGGCGGCGGCGAGGTCGTGGCGCATGCGGGTGCGGCGCTTCCACGGCACGTTCACCAGCCAGTCGATGTAGTTGCGCACCACGGTCGCTTCCGCGGACATGGGCGACATGAGCTTGAGCTTGTTGAGTTCGGACGTGGCCTTCTCGCGCGCATCCTTGCCCATGCCGGACTTCTGGATCTTGCGCTCCAGCTCCTCCAGCTCGTTGGGGGCGTCTTCCAGCTCGCCCAACTCCTTCTGGATGGCTTTCATCTGCTCGTTGAGGTAGTACTCGCGCTGGCTCTTCTCCATCTGCTGCTTGACGCGGGTGCGGATGCGCTTCTCGATCTGCAGCACGTCGATCTCGCCCTCGATGAGGGCCATCACGTGCTCCAGGCGCTCGCGCACGTCCTCGATCTCGAGGATCTTCTGCTTCTCCTCGAGCTTGAGCTGCATGTGGGCGGCGATGGTGTCCGCCAGGCGGCCCGGCGCGTCGATGCCTGCGAGCGAGGTCAGGATCTCGGGCGGGATCTTCTTGTTGAGCTTCACGTACTGGTCGAACAGCGACAGCGCCGAGCGCATCAACACGTCCGCCTCGCGCTCGTCGAACTGGGCCTGCTGGCGCAGCACCGTGACCATGGCGGAGAAATACGGGCCGTCGTTGATCTGCTGGATCTTGGCGCGGTCACCGCCTTCCACCAGCACCTTGACGGTGCCGTCCGGGAGCTTCAGGAGCTGCAGGATGGTGGACAGGGTGCCGACACGGTTCAGGTCCTTGTCGGAGGGGTCGTCCACCTCGGGGCTGCGCTGCGAGACCAGCAGGATCTGCTTGCCGGCCTGCATGCCGTGGTCCAGCGCCTTGATGGACTTGTCGCGCCCGACGAACAGCGGGATGACCATGTGCGGGTACACCACCACGTCGCGCAGCGGCAGCACGGGCACCAGCATCGGCTGGCCTTCGAGCAGATCGGATTGACGGTTTTCGGCCACGGTATTTTCCTGTTAGGGAAGACGCTTCATCCGGGAAGCAAGGGATCCTGGGACTGGACTTGGGCCCGCGAAGTCACTCGCGGGCCGAGGCCGCCAGCTGTTTCTTCTCACGCTCGTACATGACGTACGGCTTGTTGTCGCCATTGATGACCGACTCATCGATCACCACCTTGGAGACGTTCTCCATGGACGGCAGCTCATACATGGTGTCGAGCAGCACGTGCTCGAGGATGGTGCGCAGGCCGCGGGCACCGGTCTTGCGATCCATAGCCTTACGGGAGGCGGAGCGCAGCGCGTCATCGCGGAACTCCAGCTCGCACCCCTCCATTTCGAAAAGCTTTTGGTATTGTTTCGTGATGGCGTTCTTGGGCTCGGTGAGGATGCGCATGAGCGCGCTCTCGTCCAGCTCCTCGAGGGTCGCGACCACCGGCAGGCGTCCGACGAACTCCGGAATCAGGCCGAAGCGGATCAGGTCCTCCGGCTCCACCTCATGCAGCACCTCGCCGACATTGCGGATCTCGGCCTTGCTCTTCACCTCGGCCATGAAGCCGATGCCGCTGCGCTCGGTGCGATGGCGGATGATCTTCTCCAGGCCGGCGAAGGCGCCGCCGCAGATGAACAGGATGTTGCTGGTGTCCACCTGCAGGAACTCCTGCTGGGGATGCTTGCGGCCGCCCTGGGGCGGCACCGAGGCGATGGTGCCTTCGATGAGTTTCAACAGCGCCTGCTGCACGCCCTCGCCCGACACGTCGCGGGTGATGGACGGGTTGTCCGACTTGCGCGAGATCTTGTCGATCTCGTCGATGTAGACGATGCCGGTCTGGGCCTTCTCCACGTCGTAGTCGCACTTCTGCAGGAGCTTCTGGATGATGTTCTCCACGTCCTCGCCCACGTAACCGGCTTCGGTCAGCGTGGTGGCGTCGGCGATGGTGAACGGCACGTTCAGGAGCCGGGCCAGGGTCTCGGCCAACAGGGTCTTGCCCGAACCGGTCGGCCCGATCAGCAGGATGTTGCTCTTGGCGAGCTCGATGTCGTCCTTGTTGCGGGAGCTGCGCACGTCCAACCGCTTGTAGTGGTTGTACACGGCGACCGAGAGGATCTTCTTGGCGCGCTCCTGGCCGATCACGTACTGGTCGAGGACCGACTTGATCTCCTGGGGGCGCGGCAGCTTGCTGCGCGAGGTCTGGGACTGCTCCTGCATCTCCTCGCGGATGATGTCGTTGCACAGTTCCACGCACTCGTCGCAGACATACACGGAGGGACCGGCGATGAGCTTGCGCACCTCATGCTGGCTCTTGCCGCAGAAGGAGCAGTAAAGCAGCTTGCCGTCTTCGCCCTTGCCGCGCGTATCTTCCGCCATCTTGCCTAGCCTCCTAAGGGTCCCCGCGGTGCGGAGACCATTTGAACACTATGGGGACCGCTTGCCCCGCCTTCAATACATAAGACCCTGGAAGCCGGGGCCTTGTTCCACGGGCCTCTAGGCCCCCGCCATGGCGGTGCGCTTATCCAGCACCTTGTCGATGAGGCCGTATTTCACGGCTTCGTCCCCGCTCATGAAGCGGTCCCGGTCGGTGTCCCGCTGGATGGCCTCCATGGTCTGGCCGGTGTGCTTGACGAAGATCTGGTTCAGCCGCTCGCGCAGGTACAGGATCTCCTTGGCCTGGATCTCGATGTCCGAGGCCTGGCCCTGGGCGCCGCCATGGGGCTGGTGGATCATGACCCGCGAATGGGGCAGCGAGTAGCGCTTGCCCTTGGTGCCCGCCGCCAGCAGCAGCGAACCCATGCTGGCCGCCTGGCCCACGCACATGGTGGAGATGTCCGGCTTCACGAACTGCATGGTGTCGTAGATGGAGAGCCCGGCCGTGACCACCCCGCCCGGCGAGTTGATGTAGACGCTGATGTCCTTGTCCGGGTTCTCGGACTCCAGGAACAGGAGCTGCGCCACCACCACGTTGGCCACATAGTCGTCGATCGGTCCGACGATGAACACTACCCGGTCCTTCAGCAGGCGCGAGTAGATGTCGTAGGAGCGCTCGCCGCGGGCGGTCTGCTCCACCACGATGGGCACGAGGTTCAGGGCCTGGGTCTCGATGCTGTTCTTCATGCTGTTAAGGTCACCTTCGCCGGGTCTCGGCATCAATGGTCGTGATCGTGGTCATGATCATGGTCGTGATCATGGTCGTGCAGGTTCATGAGGGCCTTGAAGGTGGTCGGCTTGTCGGTCACGGAGGCCTTGTCCAACAGCCAGTCCACCGCCTGGTCCTCCAGCACCAGGGTCTCCACCTGATGCATGATGTCCTTGTTCTGGCGGAAACTGCGCACCGCATCGGAAGGCTTGCTGTATTCGCCCGCCATCCGCTCCAGGCGCTCGTCCACGCGCTTCGGGTCCACCGCCAGGCGCTGCTGGTTGATGATCTCTCCTACCAGTAGTCCCAGGCTCACGCGCTTGACGGCCTGGTCCTCGAACAGCTCGCGCGGCAGTTCCGAGGCCTTCTTCGCGTCACGCACGCCGATGCGCACCAGGGCGTCCCGGCGCAGGCGCTCGATCTCGTCGTCCACCAGGGCCTTGGGCAGATCCAGGGTGTTGGCCTTGAGCAGCGCGTCCAGGGCCTGATCCTTGAGCTTGCGGCGCACCGTGTCTTCCAGCTCGCGGCGCATGTTGTCCGCGACCTCGGAACGCAGTTTCTCGATGCCGCCCTCGGCGATGCCGAAGGCCTTGCAGAACTCGTCGTCCAGCGCCGGCAACACCTGGCCTTCCACCGAATGCACGGAGACCTTGAAGCTCGCCTTCTTCCCGGCCAGCTCCTTGGCGTGGTAGTCATCGGGGAACTTCACGCCGAACTCGCGGTTCTCGTCGGTCTTGATGCCCTGTAGGCCGGCCTCGAAGTCCGGCAGCATGCGCTTCTCGCCCAGCACCACCGGTACCCGCTCGCCTTTGCCGCCCGGGAACGGCGTGCCGTCCACCGAGCCTTCGAAATCGATGAGCACGCGGTCGCCGTCTTTGGCGGCCCGCTCCACGGCGTCCCAACCGGCGCGCTGATGGCGCAGGTTGTCCACCATGGCGTCGATGTCCTCGCCGCTCACTTCCGCGACCGGACGTTCGACCTTGATGTCCTCCAGGCCCTTGAGCTTGATCTCGGGATAGACCTCGAACACCGCCGTGTACTCGAGGACGTCGCCCTCGCCCGGGACCTTGTTGTCCTTGAGGTCGATGCGCGGGCCGCCGGCGGGGTTCAGCTTCTGCTGCGCCAGGGCCTCGTTGTAGCTCGTCTGCAGCAGGTCGTTCACCACGTCGACGCGGACCTGGTCACCAAAACGCTGCTTGACCACCTTGAAGGGCACCTTGCCGGGACGGAAGCCGTCGATCTTGGCGCGCTTGCTCAAGGATTTCAGACGGTCTTCGGTCTCGCGCTCCACGCGCTCCGCCGGCACCTGCACCTTCAGGCGGCGCTCCAGACCATTGCTCTTTTCAAGTGAAACCTGCATTGACCTCATTCCTCTGTCTGCGTTTGACGTTTTTCAACCCCGAAGGCTCTGGTGCGAAAGGGGGGACTCGAACCCCCACGGATTTCTCCACTGGAACCTAAATCCAGCGCGTCTACCAGTTCCGCCACTCTCGCCACACTGGCAGATCGGGCTGCTCAGGCGGGCATGCCGCCGGGCGGACACTATTATACCGGGTAGGTGCGGGAACCCCGAATTTTGAGGTCCGAACCCGTCAAAACGGGGGCTGAAAGGGTGAAACAGCGTCATCTGGCCCGAAATTACATGGGGACGGGCGCTGTGTGTGACAAGGGCTTGAAAAACTTATGTCGCGGGATACCGTTCAGGCGTGATCATGGGCCTCCGCGGCCGCCAGGGTATTCACCAGGAGCATGGTCACGGTCATAGGGCCGACTCCACCTGGCACCGGGGTGATGAGCGCCGCCCTCTCCCGGGCCGCCTCGAACTCCACGTCGCCTCTCACCTTGCCGTCCGGCATGCGGTTTATGCCCACGTCCACCACCGTGGCGCCTGGTTTCACCCATTCGCCCTTGACCAGCCCCGGCTTGCCCACGGCCACCACCAAGACGTCCGCCTCGGCCACGTACCGCTCGGTGTGTTCCGTAAAGCGGTGGCAGACCGTGACGGTGCAACCCACCAGCAGCAATTCGAGGGCCATGGGGCGGCCCACGATGTTGGAGGCTCCTACCACTACTGCATGGCGGCCATAGAACTTCTCGCCGTAGTGCTCCAGGAGCTTGATGATCCCGTACGGGGTGCAGGGGCGGAGCTTGGGGATGCGCTGGACGAGCCGGCCGATGTTGTAGGGGTGGAAACCGTCCACATCCTTGTCGGGCCGGATACGCTCGATCACGTGTTCGGTGTTGATATGAGCCGGCAGGGGTAGTTGGACCAGGATGCCGTCTATCGCGGGATCGGCGTTCAGCTCATCGATCAGGTCCAGGAGCTTCGCCTCGGCCGTGTCGGCAGGCAGGTCATAGGCCTTGGAGAGGAAGCCGATCTCTTCGCAGGCCGCGCGCTTATTGCGCACGTAGATCTGGGAAGCGGGGTCGGCCCCCACCAGCACCACGGCCAAGCCCGGAGGGCGTTTGCGGGCCGCGGCCTGCCGCCCCACGTCCTGGCGCAGTTCCGCGGCGAAGGCTTTTCCGTCTATGAGCTGGGCAGGCATCGCGCTCTGGCTCTCCCGTCGATGCCGCGGATTGTCGCATGCACCCGCAGAGCCAGCCACCGCCAGAGCTCGAGGTGGTCAGGCTGCTATACTTCGCCGGTCTTGATGCGACCGGGGCGTAGCTCAGCCTGGTAGAGCACCTGCTTTGGGAGCAGGGGGTCGCAGGTTCGAATCCTGTCGCCCCGACCAACCCACTGATTAGCCTCTCAAAAGGCGTGGATAGGGCGGGTCCGGTCTGTTAGAATCTGCGGCCCGGAGAAGCCCTGATAGACGTCGAAGCGCCCGTAGCTCAACTGGATAGAGCACCGGCCTTCTAAGCCGGCGGTTGGGAGTTCGAGTCTCCCCGGGCGCGCCACCTAAATCCCGGGGCTGCCGGGTGATGGGCGCGGTTCCAATGGTGGGCGTAGCTCAGTTGGTAGAGCCCCGGATTGTGATTCCGGTTGTCGTGGGTTCGAGTCCCATCGTCCACCCCAAATTTGTTGAGAAGTTGAAGAACCCTCTGGTGGGCCGTTAGCTCAGTTGGTAGAGCTGCTGACTCTTAATCAGTAGGTCGTAGGTTCAAGTCCTACACGGCCCACCAGAGGGTTCTTCGCTTCTAGTCCCTCTTCTAACCATCCCTGGTGCCGTGACCTGCCTCGCCATCCCTGGCTCGGCGCTCGCCGCATGCGGCTCGCCCTACACGGCCCAGCGCTTCTTAAGCAAAAGCCCCCTAACGGGGGCTTTTGCTTTTCAGGGCGCTACTTTCGTCGCCAAGTCGTCCCGCCCGCGCCATCCTCGATGACGATGCCGGCCTTGTCCAGCTCACCTCTCAGGCGATCTGCTTCCTTCCAGTCCTTTGCGGCACGCGCGGCCTTGCGGTCGGCGATGAGTTTCTCCACCTCCGCCGCCGGGAGACCATCGTCTTTCTCAGCGCCCGCCTGCAGATAGGTCTCCGGATCGGTCTCCAGCAACCCGAGCAGACCGCCCAGCTCCTTGAGCAGCGCTGCCAAGGGCGGCGCTTCCGCGGGCTTGGTGTCACGCAAGGTATTGACCTCACGCGCCAGGTCGAACAGCACGCTCATGGCGATGGGGGTGTTGAAATCGTCGTCCATGGCAGCGGCGAACCGCCTGCGGTATTCGCTGTCCTTCGGCGCGGCGGCCGCAGGCATGTTGCGCAGGGCGATGTAGAGCCGGCCCAGGGAAGCGCGAGCCTGGTCCAGCTGCGCGTCCGAGTAATTCAAGGGGCTGCGGTAGTGGCTGCTGATGATGAAATAGCGAACCACTTCTGCCGGGTAGAGCTTGAGCACGTCCCGCACCGTGAAGAAGTTGCCCAGGGACTTGGACATCTTCTCATCGTCCACGTTGACGAAGCCGTTGTGCATCCACAGGTTCACGAAGTGACGGCCTGTGGCGCCTTCCGACTGGGCGATCTCGTTCTCGTGGTGCGGGAACATGAGGTCCATGCCGCCGCCGTGGATGTCGAAGGTGTCCCCCAGGGCGTGGGTGGACATGGCGGAGCACTCGATGTGCCAGCCGGGGCGTCCGGGACCCCAAGGCGAGGGCCATGAAGGCTCGTCGGGCTTGGCGCTCTTCCACAGCACGAAGTCCAGGGGATCCTTCTTGGCGCTGTCCACTTCCACCCGTTCACCGGCCCGCAGGTCCTCCAGCTTCTTGCCGGAGAGCTGGCCATAAGGCGCGAACCTGTCCACGGCGTAGAACACATCGCCGTCGCTGCCTTGGTAGGCGATGCCCTTGTCCACCAGCTTGCCGATCATGGCCACCATGCCGTCGACGGCCTCCGTGGCCTTGGGCTCCTGATCCGGCGGAAGCACTTTCAGAGCCCGCTCGTCCTCATGCACGAAACCGATGAAGCGGCTCGTCAGCGCCTGCATGCTCTCGCCGTTCTCGGCGGCGCGCTTGATGATCTTGTCGTCGATGTCGGTGATGTTGCGGACATAAGTGAGCTTGAAACCCGACGCCCGGAGCCAGCGCGCCACCACGTCGAACGCCACCAGCATGCGGGCATGGCCGATGTGCATGTGGTCATAGACCGTGAGCCCGCAGACGTACATGCGCACCTCGTTGGGACGCATGGGCTTGAAGGGTTCTTTCTTGCGGCTGAGGGAGTTGTAGATCTCAAGCATGTCGTGGATGTTACCGGTTTGAGTTACGGGCGCGGTCAAATCGGGCTTCGACGCGCTTGGGATCCATCAGCTTCCACAGGCGTTCCATCTCCGGGCCATCGAGCCGACCGGTGAGGGCCGCACGCAGGGGCTGATACAGGCCTTTTCCGGACCGGCCGGTGGCGTTGCTCACCGCTTTGGCGAAAGGCTTGAACTCGGGAGCAGGCTGGCGCAGCACCTCCAGCACCGACGCGAAGAACCCATCGCCTGCGGCGTGGAGCGCCTCGGCGGCGTCGGGCGTGGGGTCCGGCAGATCGCCGTAGACCACGGCGGCCCATTCGGCGCCGTGGCGGGGACGAGTTATGTTGCCCCGCACCACCTCTACGAACGCCTTACGGTCACGCTCCGGGACCCGCTGCTCCAGCTCCTGATATCCGGCCTGCATCCAGGCCCAGAGACGCCCGTCAGCCGCATGGCGTATCGCCTCACCCTGCCAATGGTCCAGCTGGGTGTGATCGAAATGGGCGGGCGAATGGCCCAAGTGACTCACGTCGAAGCCCTGGGCCAGGGTACCGAAATCCAGGAATGCATTGTCCGTGTAGGCATGGCCCAGGCGCGCCAGGTAATTTAGCAAGGCCTCCGGCAATACGCCTTCCGCCCTCAGCTCCCGCAGGCTGCCGCCGCCCTCGCGCTTGGAGAGGGGCGCGCCGCCCTGTCCCACGATGAGCGACAGATGCGCGTACCGCGGAGCAGGAAGGCTGAGCGCCTCCAGCAACAGCAACTGGCGCGGCGTATTGGCCAAGTGGTCCTCGCCGCGCAACACATGGGTCACGCCCATGAGTGCATCATCCACGGCGTTGCTGAAGAAGAACGCTGGACCGCCGTCGGCACGCTGGATGATGAAATCGCCGATGTCGCGGTGGGCGAAGACCTGGCGGCCGCGCACGAGATCCTCGAAGACGGTCTCGCCTGCCTCAGGTACCCGGAAGCGGATCGCAGGCCTCAAGCCCTTGGCGATGCGGGCCTCGATGTCGGCGACGCTCAGCTTGGCGCAGGTGCCTGCATAGCGCGGCGGCTTGCCGGCAGCGAGCTGGGCCTTGCGCGAGACTTCCAGTTCCAGGGCGGTGCAGAAGCAGGGATAGACCTTGCCGTGAGCGGCCAGCTGCCCCAACTTCTCCTCATAGAGCTGGGCCCGTTCTGACTGCCGGTATGGCCCCTTGGGACCACCTACATCCGGACCTTCCTGCCAGCCGAGCCCCAGCCAGGCGAGATCGGCGCGCATCCCGTCCTCGTGGGACCGCAGCGACCGGTTCGCATCCGTGTCTTCGATGCGCAAGATGAACGTCCCGCCATCGCGGGCCGCCAGGAGCGCCGAGAACAGCGCCGTGCGGGCGTTACCCACATGGATCTCGCCCGTCGGGCTGGGTGCGAATCGCGTACGCGTGGTCATAAGGGCGGCATTTTATCAGGGCCTACCCGCCGGCCGCCTCCGGGTATTGGTTATGATTGAGATATCGTCAGTCCCGGAGTGACCCATGCGCGTATCGCTCGCCGCTCTCCTGACCCTGGTGCTCGCCGCCTGCAGCCAGGCACTGGTGCAGCCCGCTCCGGCACAGACGGCGCCCGCCGCGGACGAGGCCTCGCCTTATCCGGTCCCGCCTCCACCCGCTGCACCGCCGCCGCAGGTCCAGCCGCCCGCGTCCGCCGTACCTGCGGGGCCCCCGCCGGTGCACGAGGTGCCGGTGGACAAGGATCACCGCGAGGTGCTGATCCACACCAACCTCGGTGACATGACCGTGCAGCTGGACGCGACCCAGGCCCCGCTCACGGTCAAGCACTTCCTGGTATACGTGAAGGAGCGCTACTACGACGGCAGCGCCTTCTACCGGGTGATACCCCACTTCGTGATCCAGGCCGGGGACTACGCGGCGGACTTGAGCTATCACCCACCCAAGCACAAGCCCGTCCCCTTCGAGAAGAACACCCTGAACAACCTGCGCGGCAGCATCGCCATGGCCCATGACCAGGACCCGAACAGCGCCAACGCCGCGTTCTTCATCGACCTGCAGGACAACATCCAGCAGCTCGCCCCCTACCCCGGCAACCCCGGTTACGTGGTGTTCGGCCAGGTGGTGGCGGGCATGGACGTGATGGACAAGATCGCCGCCGTGGAGACCCATACCGTGGTGTTGATGAACGCGGCCTCGCCTTACGACGACGTGCCGGTTAAACCGGTAAAAGTCCTCAAGGTGACGCTGCTGGCCATGCCGGCCGCGGCGAAACCCTGACCAGCTTGTATGATTGGATACGGAATCAACCAATAAGAGATCACCATGCGTGCGTCCCTGACCGCCTTGCTACCCCTGATGCTGCTGGCTGCCTGCAGTCAGGCACCGGTGCAACCTGCCGCCGCTCCGGCTTCGGCGCCGGTCCCGGCCCATGCGCTGGTGAAGATCGAGACCAACTACGGCGACATCACCGTGCAGCTGGACGGCTCCCGCGCGCCGCTCTCGGTGAAGGATTTCCTCACCTACGTGGATGAGCACTACTACGACGGCAGCAGCTTCTACCGGGTGGTGCCCGGCTTCGTGATCCAGGGCGGTGATTACACCTCCGACCTCAAGTATCACCAGCCCAAGCATCCTTCGATCCCGAACGAGTCGGGTGACGGCCTGAGCAACCTGCGCGGTACCATCGCCATGGCCCGGGACAGCGACCCCCATAGCGCCAATGCCACGTTCTACATCAACCTGGTGGACAACAAGAAACTGGACCCGCGGCCGGACCGCTGGGGCTACGCGGTGTTCGGCCAGGTGGTGAGCGGCATGGACGTGGTGGACAAGATCGCCACCGTACCCACCGGCAAGGTGACCCTGGACGATCCCGACCATGACGTCTTCAACGACGTACCTACGCAACCGGTGACCATCCTCAGGGTGACGCGGCTGGCCGACGGGACCCCGTGACCACCCTGTTCATCTCCGACCTGCACCTGGATGGGTCGCGGCCGGAGGTCACGGAACTGTTCTTGAAGTTCCTGCGAGAAGAGGCGCGTAGCGCCTCCGCTCTCTACATACTCGGGGATTTCTTCGAGGCCTGGATCGGCGACGATGACGACGACCCGCACCATGCCCGGGTCATGGACGGGCTGCGGGACCTCACCCAGGCCGGCGTGCCCGGATACTTCATGCATGGCAACCGGGATTTCCTCATTGGCAGGAAGTTCGCGCGTCGCACGGGCGTGAAGCTGTTGCCGGACCCGACCGTCATCGACCTCTATGGCACGCCCACACTCCTGGTCCACGGCGACACCCTCTGCACCGACGACGTCCAATACCAGAAAGCCCGAAAGACCATGCATAACCCCCTGGTCCAGGGGACGTTCCTGGCCATGCCGCTGTTCCTGCGCCGGCGCTATGCCGCGCATCTGCGCGCCAAGAGCCGCAGGCACACCGCCGGCAAGGAGCAATACATCATGGACGTGAACCAGGGCGCGGTGGAAGCAGCCATGCAGAGGCATGGCGTGCGGCGCATGATCCATGGGCACACCCATCGTCCCGCGGTGCATCGCTTCAAGAGCGCCGATGGAAAAGCCATGGAACGCATCGTGCTGGGAGACTGGCACGATCAGGCCAGCGAGCTGAGATGGGATGCTTCCGGCGGCATGCTCTCCGACCGGCGAGTACCCGACGGCAAGACTGACTAAGCGGCGACAGGTATGCCACTATGAAAGCGGAACTCCCTGTCCTCTGATCCGATCAGCTCTGCCTCCATCTCACGGAACACCGGCAAGCGCTCCGCCACATCGCCGGAACCGTACTTACCGGCGAGCCCCAGGTACAGCTTGAAATGCCTGGCCTCCGCTGCGTGCAAACCCCGGTAGAACGCCGCCAGCTCCTCATCCAGCGAAGGGATCAGGGCAGCGAAGCGCTCGCAAGAGCGAGCTTCGATGAAAGCGCCGATCACCAGCAGGTCCGTGAGGCGCTCCTGCTCCCCTTTGCGCAATCTCTTGCGCAGACCCTCTGCGTAACGCGCTGCCGTCAAAGGGCGGTGCGTGATGTCGCGGGCGCGCAGGATGCGGGTCACCTGCTCGAAGTGCCGCAACTCTTCGCGTGCAAGCTTGGACAGGGCTTCCTGCAGTTCCGGCTGGCGTTCGCCGTAGCGGAACATCAGGTTCAAGGCAGTGGCGGCGGCTTTCTTCTCGCAGTTCGCGTGGTCCACCAGCAGGAGCTCCTGCTGATCGCGGGCGGCCGCAAGCCAGCCTTGCGGCGTCGGGCAACCCAGCAGTTCCTCGGCCGTGGCGGGCGTGGCGCTCAATCCACCACCAGCTTCACGGGCACGTTTCCACGGGTGGCGCGGGAATAAGGGCAGATCTGGTGAGCCGCTTCCATGAGCTTCGTAGCCTGGGCCTTGTCCAACCCGGGGAAGCTGCCGTGCAATTCCACCGTGAGATCGAACTGGCTCTCGCCGGTCTTGTTCAGGGTTACCTGAGCGGTGATGGAGACATCCTTGAGCGCGACCTTGTCCCGGCGCGCCACGAAACCCAGCGCGCTCTCGTAGCAGGCGGAATAGCCCGCAGCGAACAGCTGCTCGGGATTGGTCCCCTCGCCGCCCGGCCCGCCCATGGACTTCGGTACCTTGAGCGCCAGGTCCAGGATGCCGTCGGAGGATTTCACTTGACCTTCGCGGCCGCCCTTGGCAGTGACGGCGGCGGTATATAAAGCATCCATGTTCAGCTCCTTCAGGCTCTATAGCCGATGATGAGGTCCATGACGTTGGTGCCGGTAGGCCCGGTATGCAGGAGATCGCCGCTGCCTTCGAGGAATTCCGCGGAGGCCGCACGCTTCAGGCACAGGTCCGCATCGTAGCCCGCATCCCGGCCCCGCGCCAAACTCGCCCCATCCACCAGGGCGCCCGCATCGTCGCTGCCATCGCTGCCATCGGTGGCAGCCGCCAGGAGGAAGGTATCCCGCTGCCCGGCCAGGATCCGCGCCGCCGCGAGCGCGAGATGCTGGTTGCGGCCCCCGGCGCCCGCATCGGGTGGAAGCCTGACGGTCGTCTCGCCACCCCAGACGTGTATCCCCCGAGGAGCCGCCATGAGCTTCCGCGCGAGAGTCTCGCCACAGACCTCGGCGTCTGCGACCGGCAAGGGGCCATGATCCTGGGTCGCCTGACCAGCGGCACGAGCAGCCTGCACCACGGCGGCCCGAGCGTGGCGGTTGGACGCGACGATGAAGGTCTCCACCTGGCCGGCTCCGCGCACGGCTCCCGTCTGGAACGGGAGCGCGGCGAACTCCGCCGGCAGCTTGGGCAAAGCTTTCGTGGGTGACGGGACCAACAATCCGGAGCCGATGTCACCCACCACGTCGCCCGGCACGTCGGAGATGAGGAGTTGGGTCGCCTGCCGGCCATGCAACTGCGCCGCCAGGCGCCCGCCCTTGATGCGCGACACCGCCGTCCGCACCCGGTTGATGTCCGCGATGGGCAGGCCGCTGCCCAGGAGCCAGCGGTTCAGCCGCCGCAACTCATCCGGCGTGACGCCGGCCACCGGCACCTCCACCAGGCTGGAGGTGCCGCCAGAGATCAGGAACAGGAACCGTGCATCCCGGGGCGCCCGTCCCAGGAAGAGCTGCAAGGCGTTGCCCGCGGCAAGGCTCTGGGCATCCGGCAGCGGATGGCTCGCTTCCAGGCACAGCAAGCGCGGGTCGGTATGGATCGGTTCATCGAGGTGGCCGTATCGCGTCACCACCAGGCCCGACTGGAGATCCGCGCCCGCCGCATCCAATGCGCCGGCGGCCATGGCGGCCGCAGCCTTGCCCAGGGCGACCAGGTGGAACGGTCCGGGCCTGGGATGACCCGCCAACCAATCGCGCACCATGACGCGGCCATGCACGGCCGCCAGCGCTTGGCGCAGGAGATCGAACAGCAGTTCGCGGGATGGAGAATCGCGCATGCCCGGCGCGAGCCGTTCAGGAGATCTTGGCGATGCGCTCGGACTTGCCGCGCTTCTGCTTGGCCTCGTCGGAGCGTTCCTGTTCCAGGGACGCCAGGTAGTCCGGGGTGACGTCGCCGGTGACATACTCGCCGGTGAACACCGAGGTATCGAAGCGCTGGATGCGGGGATTGCCGCGCCGCACCGCCTCGATCAGGTCGTTCAGATCCTGGTAGATGAGCCTGTCGGCGCCGATGAACTCGGCCACCTCGGCCTCGCTCTTGTCATGGGCGATGAGTTCCTTGCCGCTCGGCATGTCGATGCCGTATACGTTGGGATACTTCACCGGCGGCGCTGCCGAGGCGAAATAGACCTTGTTGGCGCCCACATCGCGGGCCATCTGCACGATCTGCCGCGAGGTGGTGCCGCGCACGATGGAGTCGTCCACCAGCAGCACGTTCTTGCCGTGGAACTCGAGGTCGATGGCATTGAGCTTCTGCCGCACCGACTGGCTGCGCTGCTTCTGCCCGGGCATGATGAAGGTGCGGCCGATGTAGCGGTTCTTGATGAAGCCCTCGCGGAACTTCACCCCCAGCATGTTGGCGAGCTGCAGCGCGCTGGTGCGGCTGGTGTCGGGGATCGGGATCACCACGTCGATGTCGTGGTCCGGCCATTCGCGCTGGATCTTCTCCGCCAGCTTCTCGCCCATGCGCATGCGGGCCTTGTGCACCGACACGTCGTCCATGGTGGAATCAGGCCGCGCGAAGTACACGTATTCGAAGATGCAGGGCGAGAACACCGGCTTGTCGGCGCACTGGTGGGTGAAGATGCGGCCGTCCTTGTGGATGGCCACCGCCTCGCCCGGTGCCACGTCGCGCACCAGCTGGAAACCGCACACGTCCAGCGCCACGCTCTCGGAGGCCAGCATGTATTCGGTGCCGGCCTCGGTCTCGCGCTTGCCGTACACCAGCGGGCGGATGCCGTTGGGATCGCGGAAACCCACCACCCCGAAGCCTGCCACCAGCACCGTCACCGAGTAGGCGCCGCGGCAGCGGCGATGCACGGCGCTCACCGCCTTGAAGATGGCGCGCTCGTCCGGCTCGACGCCGCCCACCCGCTGCAGCTCATGGGCAAACACGTTGAGCAGCACTTCGGAGTCCGAATCGGTGTTGAGATGCCGCAAGTCCTCCTTGAGCAAGAGCTCGCGCAGGGCCCGGGCATTGGTCAGGTTGCCGTTGTGGGCGAGGCCGATGCCATAAGGGGAATTGGTATAGAAAGGCTGCGATTCCGAGGAATGCGGGTTGCCGGCGGTCGGGTAGCGGGTATGGGCGATGCCCATGTTGCCGGTGAGCTTCAGCATGTGGCGCTCGTGGAACACGTCCCGCACCAGGCCGTTGCTCTTGCGCAGGTGCAGGTGCCCTTCCTCGCTGGTCATGATGCCGGCCGCGTCCTGGCCGCGGTGTTGCAGCACCAGCAGCGCGTCATACAGCGACTGGTTCACATCACCCTTGCTGACGATTCCGACGATGCCACACATATTCAGGGCCTCGGTCTAGACGTTGTCCGGGATGGCCGGCGCCTGTTGCAGGGGATGGAAGTCCACATGCACCGGCGTCAACCGCCGCGCCACCTTCACCAATGGCGCCGCATAAGGCATGAGCTTCGACTCGCGCCACCACGGTGGCTGCGGGATCAGGGCCATCTCGCCCACCATGATCAGGGTGGTGACGAGGACTACTCCCCGAGCTGCACCGAACAGCGTGCCGAGGGACCGGTCGCCCACCCCGGCACCGGAACTCTCGACCAAGCGCTTCAAGGCCATTCCCACCAGGGTGCTCAGGATCAGGGTGACCAGGAGCACCACGCCGTAACCGAGGATCAGCCGGTCTTCGGTGCTCTTCACGAACTTGAGGCTGTCGCCGATCAGCGGCGCGAAGCGCACCGCCATCCAGAAACCCAGTATCCAGATGAGCAAGGAAGCCACTTCACGCAGGAATCCGCGCACCAGGCCCAGCACGGCCGATACGAACAGGATGATCAGGATCGCGTAATCAACGGCAGTCATGCGCGCCCTCGCCTGTCAGACGTGCATTTTACCAGAGACGTCAAGCTTTGGACCCGTGGCAGCCCAGGTATCGCCGAGGCGTCGGGACCGCGGGAGGCATGGAAGCCGTACGCGGTGACGTGTATCAGTCGTTGGAGACTACCTGAGGCTTGCCGCCGATGGCCTTAGCCACCGCCGCAGCCTCTTTCTCCGCATCGCCGTGCTCAGCATACGAGCCCACCCGGACGCGGTAGTAGGTATGCCCCGCCTTACTGAAGTGGCTGACGCTGCCATGCAAGCCGTGCTGCTTCAGGGAAGCCACCACCTTGTCGGCATTGGCCTGGCTGCCATAGCTGCCCACCTGCACGGTCCATTTGCCCGCGGCCTGGGGCGCGGGCGCTGCAGCCGGCACGGCGGCGCGCGGGATGGCGTGCACCACCGGCTTCGATGCCGGCTGCGTGGCCGCGGCGGGGGCGGCGGCCCGGGTCGCGGCGACGAGAGCGGGCGTGGCAGGGGCGACGGTAGCGGTAAGCGGCAGGCTTACCTGCTGTTGGGCCGCGGTGGAATCCGGCGCCGGGAGGCTCACGGCCTGATTGACGGTCGAGTCGGGAGAAGGAGAGCTCTTGAGGAACAAGGGGATGATGATGACGCCCAACACCACCAGCACCGCCGCGCCGATGAGGCGCTCTTTCAAGCCGATCTCCATGCCGATCTCCCGGTCGGTAGCGGCGGGACCGCCGCGCGCGAAATTATAACGTCTTTCAAAGGTCTTTCAGTACCGCGCCCGGAGAAGCCGCGGGTCTCGCGCATGCGCGAGCCGGGCGGCAGGGAATGCCGCCCTGGGCTTTGCGCGGAACAGGATGTGGAGCGCAAAGGCTCCGCGGTCTTCGACCCTGAAAATGCCAGGGATGGCATTTTCAGGAAAGCTTGAGAATGGAGGCTACCGTCTGGAACGAGCCGAACACCACCACCCGATCACCGGATCGGGCCGCCGACATGGCGGCGGCATAGGCGCCGGCCACGCTCGAGGATTCGGTGAGCTCGGTATCGGGTAACACGCTCTTCACCCGCGCCGCCAATGCGGCGGCAGTCTGGCCGCGGGGCCCCTCGAGGCCGCCCAGATACCAGTGGTCGAAGCAGCCCTTGAGCGCCCTCGCCACCTCCTCCGCCGCCTTGTCCTTGAACATGCCCAGTATCGCGAAGCTGCGTCCCTGCACCGGGAACGCCCGCAGGTTCTCGGCGAGGACGCGCGCCGCATCCGGGTTGTGGCCCACGTCGAACACCCTCTCCACGGGGCCCGGCATCCGCTGGAAGCGGGCCGGTATCCTCGCCTCCACCAGGCCCCGGCGTATGGCCGCCTCCGGCACCGCGAGGCGCGGATGGGACTGCAGGGCCGCGATCACCGTCGCCGCATTGTCGTACTGGATATGTCCCGGCAAGGCCGGCAACGGCAAGCCGTCGAACTCCAGCGCCCCGCCCTTCCAGCTCCAGGTCTCGCTGTGGACCCGGCGATCGAAGTCACGGCCGAGCACCCGCAGAGGCGCGCCGATGCCGGCGGCGTGCTCCAGCAGCGAAGCAGGCGGCACGCGGTCACCGCAGATGGCCGGCCTAGCTTTCCGGAAGATGCCGGCCTTCTCCCGGCCGATGCTCTCGCGATCGTCTCCGAGCCACTCCTGGTGATCCAGGCCGACGGAGGAGACCAGGGCCACGTCCGCATCCAGTGCGTTCACCGCATCGAGCCGTCCCCCTAAACCCACTTCCAGCACCGCCGCGCTCACGCCGCGGCGGGTCAGGATGTCGATGGCGGCGAGGGTGCCGAATTCGAAGTACGTCACCCGCAGCTCGCCGCGGGCCTCATCGATGCGGGCGAAGGACTCGCAGAACTCGGCGTCGGAGACGTCCTCGCCGTCTACCCGCACCCGTTCGTTGTAGCGCAGCAGGTGCGGCGATACATAGGCGCCCACCTTGTGTCCTGCGGCGCGCAGCATCGCCTCGGCGAAACTGACCGAGGAACCTTTGCCGTTGGTGCCGCCGACGGTGAGGATGGAGAAGGCAGGCTGTCCGAGATCCAGCGCCTGCAACAGGGCTTGCACCCGGTGCAGGCCCAGATCGATGACATTGGGGTAGAGCTGTTCCTGCCAGGACAGCCACTCTTCGAGGGTATTGAAGCGCGTCATTAGAAAGGGCCTAAAAGCGTCGCGAGCGAAGGCAGGGCTAGGCGCGCGAGGCGAGCAGGAGGGAGTGCACTCTTATGTGCATGACCGACTGCGAGTCCGAAGCGCAACAACGCCCTGCCGAGCGCAGCAGCTTTTAGGCATTCTCAGCTTCAGCAGGGGCTGGCTGGCGAGTGAGCGTCGCCAGGATGCTGGCGAGCTTGTCGCGCATCTCGCGCCGATCCACGATGAGGTCGATGGCACCGTGCTCCACCAGGAACTCGCTGCGCTGGAAGCCTTCCGGCAGGGTCTCACGCACCGTCTGCTCGATGACGCGCTGCCCCGCGAAACCGATCAGCGCCTTGGGTTCGGCTACGTTCACATCGCCCAGCATGGCGAGGCTCGCCGACACGCCGCCGGTGGTGGGGTCGGTCATCACCGAGATGAAGGGCACGCCGGCCCGCGCCAGCTTGGCAAGGGCGGCACTGGTCTTGGCCATCTGCATCAGCGAGATCAGCGCCTCCTGCATGCGGGCGCCACCGCTTGCCGAGAAACACACCAGCGGCGCGTTCTCCTCCAGGGCCGCGGCGGCGGCGCGCACGAAGCGCTCGCCCACCACGGAACCCATGGAGCCACCCATGTAGCGGAACTCGAAGGCGCAGGCGACGATGCGCATGCCCTTGAGCCGGCCCTTCATGGCCACCAGGGCATCCTTCTCGCCGGTGGATTTCTGGGCGGCAGTGATGCGGTCCTTGTACTTCTTGCTGTCCTTGAACTTGAGCGCGTCCACGGGTTCGATGTCGGCGCCGATCTCGGTGCCGGAACCGGCGTCCAGGAAGAACTCCAGGCGCTGGCGCGCGCCCAGGCGCATGTGATGGTTGCACTTGGGGCAGACGTAGAGGTTGCGTTCCACCTCGGCGCGGTACAGCACCGAGTTGCACTCGTCGCACTTGGTCCACAGGCCCTCGGGCACGCTGCGCCGGCTGGCGCGGCCTTCGGTGTTGATGCGCGAGGGGACGAGTTTCTTGAACCAGTTCATCGGATCCTCATGCTCCCGTAGAACGGGCTGCGTCCATGGCCTGGCGCAGACCCTTGACGAATTCCTGGACCGAGGCGGTCATCCGTGCCGCGTCATCCTTGTGCTCGGTCATGCGGCTCACCACCGCGCTGCCGACCACCACCGCGTCCGCCACCTGCCCGAGCGTGGCGGCCGTGGCCGCGTCCCGCACCCCAAAGCCCACGCCCACAGGGAGCGTGGTCAGGCGGCGCAGCTTGCTCAGCCGGTCCCGTACCGCCCCTAGGTCGAGGTGGGCGGCGCCGGTGACGCCTTTCAGGGACACATAATAGACGAAGCCCGAGGCGGATTCCGTGATGCGGCGAATGCGCGCGTCGTCCGTGGTGGGGGCCAACAGGAAGATGGGGTCCACGCCCCGCTTGCGCAAGAAGCCGCCTAAGGGCTCCGCCTCTTCCGGGGGCATGTCCACGGTCAATACGCCATCCACGCCCGCTTCCGCTGCGGCCTTGGCGAAGGCTTCGGCACCGAAGGCTTCCACCGGATTGAGGTAGCCCATGAGCACCACCGGCGTCTCCCGGTCAGTGCTCCGGAACTCTTGCACCATGCCCAGCACGTCCTTGAGGGTGGTACCGGCTGCCAGCGCGCGTTCTTGCGCCGCCTGGATCACCGGGCCGTCGGCACTGGGATCGGAGAACGGCACGCCGAGCTCGATCACATCGGCACCCGCCTTCACCAGCGCATGCATGAGCGGGACCGTGGCGCCCTTGCCGGGATCGCCCGCCACCACGTAAGGCACCAGCGCAGTGCGCTTCTCGCCCTTGAGCCTGGAGAAAAGCGCGGCGAAGCGGCTCAAAATTCGATCCCGTCGCGGGCCGCGACCGTGTGGATGTCCTTGTCGCCGCGACCGGAGAAGTTGACCAGCACGATCCTGTCCTTGCCGATCTCCGGCGCGAGCTGCATGGCGCAGGCAATGGCGTGGCTGGATTCCAGTGCCGGCATGATGCCCTCAGTCCGGGTGGTGATGTGGAAGGCCTCGAGGGCCTGCGTGTCGGTGACGACTTCGTACTTCACCCGGCCGATGTCCTTGAGCCAGGCATGTTCCGGACCGACGCCCGGGTAGTCGAGACCTGCGGAGACCGAGTGGGTCTCGGTGATCTGGCCGGCAGCATCTTCCAGCACGTAGGTGCGGTTGCCATGCAGGACGCCGGGGCGTCCGCCGTTCAGGGAAGCGGCATGTCTACCGGTGTGCAGTCCGTCGCCGCCCGCCTCCACGCCGTAGATCGCCACAGCCTCGTCGTCGAGGAAGGCATGGAACAGGCCGATGGCATTGGAGCCGCCCCCCACGCAGGCCACCAGCGCATCCGGCAGGCGGCCCTCGGCACTCAGGATCTGGCGGCGCGCTTCCTCACCGATGCAGGCCTGGAAATCGCGCACCATGGCCGGATAGGGATGGGGACCGGCCACGGTGCCGATCACATAATAGGTGTCGTCCACGTTGGCCACCCAGTCGCGCATGGCCTCGTTGAGCGCGTCCTTGAGGGTCCTGGAACCGGCGGTCACCGGCACCACGGTCGCGCCCAGGAGCTTCATGCGATAGACGTTGATGGCTTGGCGCGCGATGTCCTCCGCGCCCATATACACCACGCACTCGAAACCGAAGCGCGCGGCGACGGTGGCTGTCGCCACGCCGTGTTGCCCTGCTCCAGTCTCAGCGATCAGCCGCTTCTTGCCCATGCGCCGCGCCAGGAGCGCCTGCCCCAGGGCGTTGTTGATCTTGTGGGCGCCAGTGTGATTCAGATCCTCACGCTTGAGGTAGATGCGGGCGCCGCCGGCCTGGGCGGTGAGCCGCTCCGCCAGATACAGGGGTGAAGGCCTTCCTACGAAGTCACGCAGATGTCCCTGCAGTTCCGACTGGAAGGCCAGGTCCTTGCGGGCCGCTTCATAGGCGACGCGCAGCTGCTCCACCGGGCCCATGAGGGTCTCGGCCACGAAACGGCCGCCGAAGATGCCGAAGTGCCCGGCCGCATCCGGCAGGCGGCGCAACGATTCCTTCAGCAGCGGCTTCTTAACCATCTGCGGCACGGTTCACCTCGCGCACGAAATCGGCCATCTTGCCGGCATCCTTGATGCCCGGCGCGGATTCCACGCCGCTGGATACGTCCACTCCGTACGGGCGCACGATGCGGATGGCGGTGGCCACGTTCGACGGGTTCAAGCCCCCGGCCACGATCACCGGCGGGCCTTCGACCCTGGGCATCGACGCCCAGTCGAAACTCACGCCGGTCCCGCCGCGCTGCCCGGCCGCATGGCTGTCCAGCAAGAGCGCCGCCGCGCCCGCATGGCGCTGGGCGTATTCCGACACGTCCGCCTGACCGCCCATGGGCACGGCCTTTATATAGGGGCGACCGAAGCCCCGGCAGAACTCCGCCGGTTCCCCGCCATGGAACTGCAGCAACTCCACGCGCACGTTGTCCAGCACCCGCTGCACATGGTCGCGGTCGGGATCCAGGAACAGGGCGGTCACGGTGACGAAAGCAGGCAGCGCCGCCACCAGTCCGCGGGCCTGGTCGATGCCGACGTTGCGCGGACTCTTGGGGTAGAAGACCAGCCCGACGGCGTCCACACCGAGACGCGCCGCCTCGGCGACGTCCTCCGTCCGTGTCATGCCGCAGACTTTTATCCTGACGCGCAAGGTACCGCTCCCGAGTGAGCGTGGAAGAGTATCAGAACAGGGATTCTCTTGAGACTGGGACCGCAAATTCACCCGGATATTCCACCGCCATCAGGGTCAATCCGTGGGCCGGCGCTGTCACGCCGCCCAGGGTACGGTCGCGGCCCTCCAATACCTCCCGCGACCACCCCGGGGCGCGCTTGCCCTGCCCTACCTCCAGCAGCACGCCGACGATGTTGCGCACCATGTGGTGCAGGAAACCATCGGCCACTGCATCCACGATGATGCGCTCGCCCTCGCGACGCACATCGAGGCGCTTCAAGCTGCGCACCGGTTGCTTGGCCTGGCACTCCACGGAGCGGAATGCGGAAAAGTCATGCTTGCCTATGAGGTTGGCTGCGGCAGCGCGCATGGGTTCGAGCGCCAGGGGCCGATGGACCCAGGTGAGCTCCGCGCGCGAGAGCGCGGGACGCGTATCGCGGTTCAGGATCACGTAACGGTACTGGCGTGCTGTCGCCTTGAAGCGCGCGTGGAAGTCCTCGGGCATCTCCTTGACCCAGCCCGCCGCCACGTCCGGCGGCAGGTTGGAGTTGGTGCCCAGCAACCAGCCGCGCAAGTCGCGCTTCGCGTCGGTGTCGAAGTGGATCACCTGGCCCACGGCATGTACGCCGGCATCGGTGCGCCCGGCGCAGGTAACTTCCACGGGGTGGTCGGCCACCTTGGCGAGCGCTTCCTCGACGGCGGCCTGCACGGTGCGCCCCTCATGGACCTGGCGTTGCCAGCCCATGAAAGCGGTGCCGTCATACTCGATGCCGAAAGCGTAGCGGGTCACTTTGTCACCGGTCTGGAAAGTAGCGCGCCGCCCGAAGGCGGCGCGATGTGCGTCGAGGCAGGCCGACCGGATCAGGAGACGTGCTTGAGAAGCTCCTGAGCCTCGGACTTCTGCTGGGCGTTGCCCTCGGCCACCACCTCTTCGAGGATGCTCTTGGCACCGTCCGGGTCGCCCATGTCGATGTAGGCGCGGGCCAGGTCCAGCTTGGTGCCGATCTCGTTCATGCTGCTGCCGCCGCCGGTGTCCTCGGCGGCCGGTGCATCCATGCTCAGTTCCGGCGCCGGCGGCTTGGGCGGGCGGATGGCCATGGTCTTGTCTTGGCTCTCCTCCGGCTCGGCGGAGATGTCCGGCTGGGCCGGCACGTTGGTATTGACGAAGGAGGCCAGGTCGTTCAAGGCCTTGTCGAACTCCACCTGGGAATCGGTGCCAAAGTCCGTGGCCACGGTGGGCTCGTCGGTACCCAGGGTGGGCGCGGTCTTCTTCTCTTCCGCCGGCTTGGCCGGAGAGGGGGTGGGCTCGAAGTTGAGGTCCCCCAGGTCGAAATCGGTGCCGCCGGTGGCGGGCGCAGCCGGAGCTTCCATCGGAGCGTCCATCGACATTTCCGCAGGAGCCGCTTCCGGCGAGCCCATGGGCTCGAGGTCCGGCAGCGAGAATTCCAGGCTGTTGTCCTCGACCGGTGCCGGAGCCGGGGCCGGGGCCTCCGGGGCCGGCGTGGCGCCGGCGCTGGCGAAAGCCCCTTCCAGGGCATCCAGGTCGCTGACCACGGTATCGGTGCCGCCGCCGTCCAGCGAGATGTCCACGGCGCCGCCGGCGGATGCGCCGGAGGAGCTGAACAGGGTCTCATCGGGGGCCACCTGGCGGCCCATGATGGCGACGCTCTCCCAATCCTTGTCGGGCGCGGCGCCCATGGACTGGCGCAGCTTCTTGGCTTCGAGCACGAAGTTGTTGCGGTCGCCGGCGGTGAAATACACCTCCAGCAGCTTGACGTGGGCCGGCCGCGAGTCCGGATTCTGCCGCAGCGCCTTGCGCAGCACATCGGCGGCCTGGTCGTAGAGACCGTAGGCCATGTGGAAGTCGGCTTCCGCCATCGGGTCCGACACGTCCAGCTGTGAACCGCCGGTGCTGACCACGGTCTCCTGCATCGGCGCCGGCGGGGGCGCCGCCATCAGCATGGTCTTGTCGCTGTCGCCGCCACCCGCCACTTCGGTGGGCGGATCCACCAGTACGGTGCGGTCCTGCGCGTCCTCGGCGGGAGCGCTCTTCTTGAACTTGCCCTTGGTGCGGGTGGTGGACGAGGCGGCCGTGTTGTCGCCGCTATCCACGCTCTCCTGCTTCATCCAGTCGGCCTTGATGCGCGCCGAACCCTTGGTCGCACCGGAAGAACCGCCGGAGGCCTTGCGCTTCTTGATGACCACCACGGCCAGCACGATCAAGGCGATGACGATCAGAGCGCCGAGGATATAAGGCAGCAGGTCCATGATGCCGCCGCCGGATTCCGTGGCAGGCTGCGTGAACTGCTTCGGCGCCGGCTTCGGTTTGGCCAAGGGCACATTGGTGGCGGCCGACGGCACCGGCAAGGCCGGCGCGGCGTTCTGCTGCGCAGCCTGCTGCTGCACGGTCGACAGGGAGTTGTTGTTCACCGCGAGCGGCGACTGGGTCGAGGGTACCGGCAGCGGCGGCGGATTCTCGCCCTTGCCCGTGGACTTGCCCGAAGTCTTCGCCGACACCTCGGGGGCGACAGCGGAAGCGGCCGCCTGGGTGGAAGCGCCCGGCACCTGCGCGTTGCTCTCGGCAGCGGAACCCGGCGCCACCAGCTGCAAGGCAGGGGCGGCGGATGCAGACGTCGCGGCGGACGGAGCGGCCTCGGTCGCGGGCGCGCCGCTGTGCCAAACCTGCATCTGCTCGCGCACTTCGTTGTTGGCGTCGGTGACGCTCACCGCCTGTGCATCGGCGGCGGTGGGCATGCGCAGGATGTAACCGGACTTCATGCGGTTGATGTTGTGCATGAAGACTTCGGGGTTCGCCTGGTAGATGGCGACCATCATCTGATTCAGCGTGATGCCGTCCGGACGCACCGACCTGGCGATGCTGGAGAGGGTCTCACCGCGACGAATCGGACCGTAATTCGTGCCAAGCGCCCGTTGTGCGGGCGCCTGCTCGACGGAGGGCGCGGGTGCCGGAGGCGGCGAAGCCGCCGGAGCGGGTGTCGATTCGGCCGCGGGCGCGGGTTGCGGTGCGACGGCGGCGGGCGCTTGCGGCGCCGCGGCGACTTCCGTCGGCGGCTGTGCGACGGGCGCAGCAGCCTCAGTCGCGGGCGCAGGTGTCGGGACAGGCACCGGGACTGGAACCGGCGCAGCGGCGACGGGCGCCGCGGGTGCAGTGGCAGCCGGAGCTGCCGCGGCAGGCTGCGGTGCCGGAGTGCTGGGCGCGGCGTTCGCAGTCTGGAACGTCGGCGGATTCAGCAACACGGTGTATTCGCGGATCAGTTCGCCGTTATTCCAGTTCGCATCCACCAGGAAGTCCAGGAACGGTTCGCGTACCGCGGCGTTGCTGGTGATGTGGATATAGGAGCTGCCGTCAGGATTGCGCACCACCACGAACTGCAGCTGGTCGAGCACGCTGGGGCGATCGAGACCGGCTTGGGTGAATTGGTTCAGGCCTGCGAGCTTGACGTCGAGGCTGTCCAGCTCGTCGCTGGTGGCGCCGACCACGGGGATGTCGGCATTGAACTTATCGTTGAGCGCGGAGTTGAGTTTTATCTCGCCCAGGCCGAGAGCGTTCGCCGCCATAGGCAGCGCCGCTGACGCCAAGGCCAGAAGAACTATCAGCTTCTTGCTCATTACTTTCTTCTCCCCCAACCCTCCCGTCCCCCAAGGGCTTGGGAGCCGGGTCATGTGCCCTAAAAAGCTCAGAACGCTCTTTACAATGATGGGCTAACTATAGCTTATAAATAGCTTTTCACCAATAACTCGGCTATCTGGACGCTGTTCAGGGCACCCCCCTTCCGGACGTTGTCCGAGACTACCCATAGGTTGAGACCCCGGGGGTGGCTCAAATCCTCCCGGATACGGCCTACATAGACTGCATCCCCTTGAGCCGCCTCGGTCACGGCGGTGGGGTACCCCCCGGGGCGGCGCTCGTCCATGACCACAACCCCTTGTGCCTTGGCCAGCAGGGACCGGGCTTTCTCGGCGCTGAGCTTGTCCCGGGTCTCGATGTGCACCGCCTCCGAGTGGCCATAGAAGACCGGGACCCGGACACAGGTGGCGTTCACCTGGATGGCGGGGTCGAGGATCTTTTGGGTCTCCCACACCATCTTCATCTCTTCCCGGGTGTAGCCGTTGTCCTGGAACTCATCCACCTGGGGCAGCGCGTTGAAAGCGATCTGCTTGGGGAACTTGCCGCCCTTCTCCACCGGTTTGCCGTTCAATAGATGCGCGGTCTGGGCCGCCAGCTCCTCGATGCCGCGGCGTCCGGCGCCCGATACCGCCTGGTAGGTAGCGACGTTGATGCGCTCTATGCCGACCGCATCGTGGATGGGTTTCAGCGCCACCACCATCTGGATGGTGCTGCAGTTGGGGTTGGCGATGATGTTGCGCGCCTTGTATCCGGCAAGCGCTGCGGGGTTCACCTCCGGCACCACCAGGGGCACATCGTCGTCATAGCGGAAGCGCGAGGTGTTGTCGATGACGACGCAGCCCGCGGCGCCGGCCTTGGGCGCATATTCCTCCGAGACGGAGGAACCGGCGGAGAAGAGGCCGATCTGCGCCTTCCTGAAGTCGAAGTCGCTGAGCTTGCCCACCGTGAGCTCGCGGTTGCCGAAGCTCACCTTGCCGCCCGCCGAGCGTTCGCTGGCGAGCGGATAGACCTGGCCCACCGGGAACTTGCGCTCGGCCAGGATCTCCAGCATGGCTTCGCCCACGGCACCGGTCGCACCTACCACGGCAACATCGAAAGTCTTCACAGCGTCTCCTGCATTCGCGGGTTGTCGCGCGCTCAGCGCGCGGGAGGGATGGGTTTGAGCGGCGGCGTCACGTCGGCGTTCTGGGCGCGATGCCGCAAGGCATGGTCCATGAGCGTGAGCGCCAGCATGGCCTCCGCGATCGGCACCGCGCGGATACCCACCACGGGATCATGGCGGCCGTGCACGCTCACTTCCGCGGATTCGCCGCGCAGGTCCACGGTCTTGCCTTCGAGCCGAATGCTGGAGGCGGGTTTGATGGCGAGGCTCACCACGATGTCCTGGCCTGTGGAGATGCCGCCCAGGATGCCGCCGGCATGGTTGCTCTTGAAACCCTGCGGCGACATCTCATCCCGGTGCTCGCTGCCCTTCTGGCGGATCACATCGAAGCCGGAACCGATCTCCACGCCCTTCACGGCATTGATGCCCATCATGGCGCCGGCCAGCTCCGCGTCCAGCTTGTCGAACACGGGCTCGCCCCAGCCGGGCGGCACGCCGGTCGCCGTGACGGTGATGCGGGTGCCGATGGAGTCGCCGGACTTGCGCAGGGCATCCACGAAACCCTCCAGCTCCGCGACCCGCGCCGGATCGGCGCAGAAGAACGGGTTGCCGTCCACCGCGGCGAGGTCCTTGACGTCGAGCTTCAGGGGTCCGAGCTCCGCCAACCAGCCGCGGATGGCGACGCCGTAGCGCTCGCGCAGGTACTTGCGGGCGATGGCGCCGGCGGCGACGCGCATCACCGTCTCGCGGGCCGAAGCCCGTCCGCCGCCGCGATGGTCGCGCCGGCCGTATTTCATCAGATAGGTGTAGTCCGCATGCCCGGGGCGGAACTTGTCCTGGATAATCTCGTAATCCTTCGACTTGGCGTCGGTGTTCTCGATCAAGAGGCCGATGGGCGTGCCGGTGGTGACGCCTTCGAACACGCCGGAGAGGATGCGCACCGCATCCGCCTCGTGGCGCTGGGAGGTGTGGCGCGAGGTGCCGGTGCGGCGGCGGTCCACGTCCGGCAGTATGTCCGCCTCGCTTAAGCGCAGCCCCGGCGGGCAGCCGTCCACGATGCAGCCGAGCGCCGGACCGTGGCTCTCGCCGAAGGTCGTGACACTGAACAGCCTGCCGAAGGTGTTACCGGACACGCGCCGCCCGCTTCTGCGGCTTGCCGAGCGCGCCGAGCTGGTCCGCCTTCAGCAGGAACACTTCGGCGTGGCCGCGCTCGAACTCGAGCCAGGTGAAGGGCACGTCGGGATAGGCCTCTTCCAGCGCCCAGCGGCTGTTGCCCACTTCCACCACCAGGATGCCGTCCTTCGCCAGGTAGCTGCCCGCGCCACTGAGGATGCGGCGCACGATATCCAGGCCGTCGTTGCCGGCGGCCAGCCCCAAGGCCGGTTCATGGCGGTGCTCATCCGGGAGCGTCGCCATGTCCTCGGCATCCACGTAAGGCGGGTTGCTGACGATGATGTCGTAGGGTGCTTCCGGCAGGCCATCGAACACATCGGCCTTGTGGAACAGCACCCGGTCGGCCACGTGCAGGTTCTCGGCGTTCATCTGCGCCACGGCCAGGGCATCCTTGGAGACGTCCGTGGCATCGACCGCCGCGTCGCCGAAGGCGTAGGCGCAGGCGATGCCGATGCAGCCGCTGCCGGTGCAGAGGTCCAGCACCTTGCTGACCCGGTCCGGCTCTATCCAGGGCTCGAAACCCGCTTCGATCAGCTCCGCGATGGGCGAGCGCGGCACCAGCACCCGCTCGTCCACGTAGAAATCCAGGCCCGCGAAGCGCGCCTTGTGGGTGATGTAGGCGTAGGGCTTGCGCTCCTGGACGCGGCGGCGCAAGAGGTCATAGGCCGCGCGCTTCTCCGCCTCCGTGAGCCGCCCGTCCAGCAGCCACGGCGGGATGTCGTGCCCGAGATCCAGGGCATGCAGCACCAGGTTCAAGGCTTCGTCCACGGCGTTGGAAGTGCCGTGCTCGAAATGCAGCTTCGCGCGATTGAATGTGCTCGCGCCCCAGCGCACGAAGTCCTTGGCTGTCTCCAGACGCGTGCCGAGTTCTTCGAACTTTTCCATCGCGAGAGCCTCGTTTGCGGAAGTGCCTATGATAAAGGAGTCATGCAGGCTGCTGTTATAATCCGCCCATGAAATTCAAGACCGCGCTGCCCTATGCCGGGTTGTTCGTCCTGGCGATCGCCGCCGGGATCGTCACCGGCCACTTCGTGCTTCCGTCCCAGCATGCTCCAGCCCGGCCCCAGACTGCGGCGCTGCTGCTGCACGATGCCAAGGCTCTGCCCGCGTTCAGCCTGGCCGACACCGAAGGCAAGCCGTTCACCCAAGACAGCCTGCTGGGTCATTGGAGCTTCCTGTACTTCGGCTACACCCACTGCCCGGACGCGTGTCCCACCACCCTCTCCGCCCTGGACCACGTGCTGGCTGCGCTGGCCAAGACGCCCGGGGCGCCGAGACCGACGGTGTACTTCGTCTCCGTGGATCCCAAGCGCGATGATCCAGCGCTGCTCAAGAACTACGCCCTGTACTTCAATCCGGGCTTCGTCGGCGTCACCGGCAGCCTGGATGCCCTGCGCGCCCTCACCGGCCCCCTGGGAGTGGATTTCTCCTATGTGCCGGCGAGCCAGCAGGGCAACTACAGCGTGAACCACAGCAGCTTCGTGGTGCTGGTGGACAGGCAGGGGAAGGAAGTGGCGATCTTCGATCCGCCCTTGGATCCGGGACGCATGAGCAACGACTACCTCAACATTCTCAGGTACTACGGAGAGAGCTGGTGAAGCGTCACCGACTGCTGCTGCTTCTGATGACCGCCTTGTGGCTGCCCCTGGCGGATGCCGCGGCCGGACCTTCGGTGCGCGCTTCGTTGGTCTGGATCCGCGAGGCGCCGCCGGGTATCTCCGTGCTGGCCGGTTATTTCACGCTGCAGAACCTCACGGACCAGGCCCTGACGCTCACGGCCGTGGAGAGCCGGGATTTCGGTTCGGTGGAGATGCACAGGAGTTTCGTCAAGGACGGCGTGGAGCAGATGGAACCGGTGCCCTCCATCGTCATACCGGCCCATGGCAGCGTCGAGTTCAAACCCGGCAGCTACCATCTGATGATGATGCAGCCCAGGAAAAACATGTTCCCCGGGGACATGGCGGAAGTGACCCTGACCTTCTCTGACGGCTCACAGCTCGCCATCCTGGCGCCGGTGCGCCACGATCCGCCCGCCCACTGATGAGCGCCTCGCTGGGAGACCGGATCAAGGCCTGGCTGCAGTATCCGCTGCCGCACCACCTCATCTCGCGCGGCACCCACCGCCTGACCCGCATCCGGCACACCGGCCTCAAGCACTGGTTCATCACGGCCTTTGCAGGTCACTTTGGCGTCGATATGAGCGAGGCAGCGGATCCGGACTTCGCCTCCTATGTCCATTTCAACGCCTTCTTCACCCGTGCCCTCAAGCCCGGCGCGCGGCCGCTCGCCTCCGGCACCCGCGATGTCGCCTGCCCCGTGGACGGGGCCGTGAGCCAGATCGGCGCCATCGAAGCCGGCCGCGTAATCCAGGCCAAGGGCCAGAGCTTCACCGCGCTGGAGCTGCTGGGTGGAGATGCCAAGGCTGCACTGCCCTTCGAGCACGGCCAATTCACCACGCTCTATCTTTCGCCGCGCGACTACCACCGCATCCACATGCCCCTGGACGGCACCCTCACCCGCATGATCCACGTGCCGGGACGCCTGTTCAGCGTGAACCCGCCCACCACCCGCGCGGTGCCGCGCCTGTTCGCCCGCAATGAGAGAGTCGCCTGTCTCTTCGACACGCCGGCAGGCCCCATGGCCTTGGTGATGGTGGGCGCATTGAACGTGGCCAGCATCGAGACGGTGTGGGCAGGCGAAGTAACGCCGCCGCAACGCCCCCGGGTGCAGGCCTGGGATTACAAAGGCGAGATCCAGCTGGCCAAGGGTGCGGAAGCAGGCCGTTTCAACATGGGCTCCACGGTGATCCTGCTGTTCGGCAAGGATCGCATCCGCTGGGAAGAAAGCTATCAGCCTGCGTCGCCCGTCCGCATGGGGCGCAAGCTCGCGACGCTTATATAAGACTGTCCAGGAAGACCTTGGCCAGGGCTTCCAGCCCCGCCTGATCTTCCGCATCGAAGCGCGCCAGCTTCGGGCTGTCCAGGTCCAATACTCCCAGCACCTCTCCGTTACGGATAAGCGGCACTACGAGCTCAGATAGCGAGTCCCCGTCGCAGAAGATGTGGCCGGGGAAGGCGTTCACGTCCGGCACCAACTGGGTCTTGCGGCTCTGGGCCGCGGTGCCGCAGACGCCCTTGCCGAGCGCGATATGCACGCAGGCGGGTTTGCCCTGGAAAGGACCTACCAGCAATTCGCCATCCTTCATGAAATAGAAGCCCACCCAGTTCACATCGGCCAGGCTGTGGTACAGCAACGCAGCGAAGTTGGCGGCATTGGCCACCCGGTCATGCTCGTCGTGGAGCAGGCCCTTGGCCTGGGACAGGAGGTCGGAATAGAGTTCCGCCTTGCTGTCCGCCTGTACTTTCTTCATCTCGAACATGGAGGACTCCGATCATTCAGGCGGTCATTTTACGCCGCTGTCGGGCGTCGAGGCGCCGTCCAACCAGCGGCTGATCTTCCAGCTCTTGTCGGGTTGGCGGCGCCAGACCTCGAAACTGGGGAAGGTACGGGTCTTGGCGGTCGGACCGGTCTCGGTCCAGGTGTCGTGCACCACCGCCATGTCGCCCTCCACCATCACCTCGTCTATGCGCAGGGCATAGCGCCACTCGGGGTTCGCAACCTTCGGCGTCTTCTTCGCCGAGTCCATCTCCCTCTGGTAGCTGTCCTCCATCCCCTCGCCCCAGCCGCGCATGTCCGGCGCCCAGACCTGGGACGCCGCGGCATAGTCACCGCTGTTGAAGGCCTTGAGCCAGTCGGCCAGGTCCTGGCGGATGACGGCTTCATCCCGCTGAACTTGCGTGGGTTCGGCTGCACAGGCGCTACCCGCCAGCGACAGGAGCGGGCACAACATATATAGATGGATACGCATGGGACCTCTCAAGCCCGGTCGGCCGGGAAAGCCACGACTTCTTCCAGGGAGCGCGCGCCTGCCGCGATCATCACCAGACGGTCCAGCCCCAGGGCCACGCCGGCACAATCCGGCAAGCCCTGCCCCAAAGCCGACAGCAGGTGCTCGTCGTAGGGCACGTCCATGAGACCGTGCTGCTGGCGGTAAGTGCGATCTGCCTGGAAGCGCCGGCGCTGCTCCTTGGCATCTGCCAGTTCATGGAATCCGTTCACCAGCTCCACGCCGCCGATGAAGGCCTCGAAGCGCTCCGCCACCGGCGGATCGCCGGGCCAGACCCGGGCCAGGGCCGCCTGGCTCGCCGGATAGTTATATATGAAGGTGGGCCGGCCTTTGCCGAGCACCGGATAGACCAGGTCCCCCGCCGCCATGTCGAGCCAGCCGTCATGATCCAGCTGGCTTTCATCGGGCACCTGGCGTCCGGCGCGATTCAGGGCGGCGATGCAGTCCTTGCTGCCGGACTTGAAGACGTCGAAACCCGCGTGCCTCTGGAAAGCCTCGGCGTAGGTCAGGTACTCCGGCGGCTCCAGCTCCGGCACCAGGGCGGTGAAGAGATCCGCCACCTCCGCCATGAGCATGTGGTGATCGAAGCCCACCCGGTACCACTCCACCATGGTGAACTCGGGGTTGTGATGGCGTCCCATCTCGCCGCTGCGGAACACCTTGCACACTTGGTAGATGTCGCCATAGCCTGCGGCCAGCAGCCGCTTCATGGGGAACTCAGGCGAAGTATGCAGATACAGCGGCGCCCCTTGGGGGTTCTCGACGCGGTAGCTGTGGATGTGGCGGTCGGTGGCGCCGGCGTGGGACAGGGCCGGCGTCTCCACTTCGAGGATGTTGCGGGCCGCGAAGAAAGCGCGGAGCTTCGTGAGAAGCTCCGCGCGCAGCTTTAGATATTCCAGGGGAGCAGTGGGCCGCCAGTGGTTCATGGCCGACCCACGGCGTTATTTTGCGCGGGCCACGTATTCAGCCGAGCGCGTGTCGACCTTGATGAGATCGTCCACATTGATGAACAACGGCACCTTCACGGTGGCGCCGGTCTCGAGCTTGGCGGGTTTGCTGCCGCCGGTGACGGTGTCACCGCGGGCACCCGGGTCGGTCTCGGTGACCTTGAGGATGGCGAAGATGGGGGCAGTCACGGCCAGGGGCTTGCCGTCCCAGAGCATGATCTTGCAGAGCTCCTCGCCCTTCAGCCAGTTCTTGGCATCGCCCATGGCAGTGGCGTCGGCGGCCAACTGCTCGAAGTTCTCCGGATTCATGAAGTGCCAGAACTGGCCGTCGCCATACAGGTACTGCACGTCCAGTTCGGCGATGTCGGCGGCTTCCACGGTGTCGCCGGACTTCAGGTTGCGCTCCAGCACCTTGCCGGTCTTGAGGTTGCGGATCTTGATCCGGTTGAAGGCCTGGCCCTTGCCCGGCTTCACAGCCTCGTTCTCGAGGATGGAATAGGGGTCGCCATCCATCATGATCTTGAGGCCGGACTTGAATTCGCTGGTGCTGTAGCTGCTCATGGAAATATCCGCCAAGTGTTAAAATGTGCCAGGGCCGCCTAACGGGGCCTGAAAAAGCGCGTAATCATACCCTACCGCCCGGCTCCGGGCAGCTTCCTATAGCCCCATGACCACCCGTTGGCAGACCGAGATGGCTGAAGCAGTGCGCGACCCCCGCGAGCTTTTGGCTTTGCTGCAACTGGATCCGGCCTGGCTGGAACCCGCCAAGCGGGCCGCCGCCCTGTTCCCCCTGCGGGTCCCGCACGCGTTCCTGGCGCGCATCGCGAAGGGCGACCCCAGGGATCCATTGCTGCGCCAGGTGCTGCCCCTGGGCGAGGAACTCAAGGACGTCCCGGGCTTCGTCACCGACCCGGTGGGCGACATGCCAAGTCTCGCCGCCCGGGGCCTGCTGCACAAATACCAGGGCCGCGTGCTGCTCATCACCACTGGCGCCTGCGGCGTGCATTGCCGTTACTGTTTCCGCCGTCATTTCCCCTATGCGGAAGAGACCGCGCGTGCCGAGGAATGGCGCGAGGCCCTGGATTACCTGAAAGGCGACGCCGCCATCAACGAGGTGATCCTGAGCGGCGGCGACCCCCTCTCCCTCAGCGACGAGCGCCTGGCGGCGCTGGTCCGGTCTCTGGAGGGGATACCTCATATAAGGAGGCTGCGCATCCACACCCGCCAGCCGGTGGTACTTCCTTCCCGTGTGGACGAAGGGTTGGTGGGATGGCTCAAGGCCTGCCGGTTGCAGAAGGTGGTGGTATTGCACGCTAACCATGCCAGGGAACTGGATGCGGCGGTACGCGATGCCTGCGCACGGCTGCGCGGGACCGGCGCCACGCTGCTCAACCAGACGGTGTTGCTGCGGGGCGTGAACGACACAGCCAAGGCGCTGTCGGACCTGTCCGAGGCCCTGTTCGCGGCGGGAGTGCTGCCTTACTACCTCAACCTGCTGGATCCGGTGGCCGGCGCCGCGCATTTCGACGTGCCCGAAGCCGAAGCGCTCGCGCTCATGACGGAACTGCGCGCCGGACTGCCGGGTTATCTCATCCCCCGGCTGGTCAGGGAAGTGCCCGGGGCACCCTCGAAGATGCCGGTGCTGCCTGTCCTCGAGTCCGGCGGCGGTTAAGCGGCCGTACTCACTGGTAAATCCCTCGGGGATGCGATAAAAATACCCGTCCACGCAAGGGGTTAACGGGGCCTTCTGAGGAGCTGTCTTGTCGACACGTAGCGTACTGCCTGTCCTGGTCGTCGCGCCTTCGCAGAACGACGCAGAGACTCTCAACAGCACGCTGCGTAACGCGGGGCACGCCGTCCGTCCGATCTGGGTGGCGAGCAGCGACGACGCCGAGAAGAGCCTCAAGCAGCAGAAACCCGACCTCATCCTCTGCTCGACCAGCGTCCCCAACGCGCCGTTCGCCGACATCGTCCGGCTGCGCGACATGACGCTGCCCAACGTCCCCATCATCGCCATCGCCGACAACATCAAGCCGATACTCGTCGCCGAGATCGTCAACACCGGGGCCCGCGACGTGGTCTCCATGAACCAGGTGGAGCACCTGCAGGCGGTGGTGTCCCGCGAACTGGAAGTGCTGCACCTGGCCCGTGACTTCGAGCATGCCAGCGTCAAGCTCCACGAATACGAGAAACGCATCAGCCTGGTGGTGAAGGAGTCCAAGGACGCCCTCACCTACGTGCACGACGGCATCATCCTCTCCGCCAACCCGGCCTTCCTCGAGCTCTTCGGCCACAAGGAGAGCGGCGACATCGAGGGCACGCCCATCCTGGAACTGTTCGAAAGCGAATCCACGGGCGCGCTCAAAGATGCACTGAAGATGGCCGGCAAAGATCAGGCAGTGGAGCCCCTGGAGGTGAAGGGTCGTCACGTCGGAGGCGGCAAACCCTTCAAGACCACCCTGGAATTCGCCAAGGTGGAGGTGGACGGCGAGCCCGCCATCGCCATCTCCATCCGCAGCGATGCCGGCGCCAAGGAAGCCCAGGCCAAGACCCAGCAGGCGCAAGAACTGGCGGTGAAAGTACACGCCAAAGCCCAGGAGAAAGCGGAGGGCTTCGGCCAGCAGATCGAACAACTCAAGCAACAGAACGAGCAATTCAAGCAGCAGAACGAGCAGCTCGCCCAGAAGCTCGCGGCCAGCGTGCAGCAGCTCACCACCTATCGGAACCTGGACCTCTTCACCGGACTGCTGAACCGCAACCACTTCCTGGAGATACTCACCCAGGCGATGCAGGAGCCGCCCAAGGGCGGGGTGCGCGCGCTATTGATCATCAAGCCGGACAAGTTCACGGCGGTGGCCGAGAAGGTCGGCGTGCTGGCCAGCGACAACATCATCAAGGCGCTGTCGGACCTGATCCGTAGCACTGCTGACAAGGACGACCAGCTGGCGCGCTTCGGCGGCACGGTGTTCATGGCGATGGTGATGCGGCCGAAGATGAAGGACGTGGCCGAGTGGGCCGACAAGCTGCGCACCGCCGCCTCCAGCCGCATCTTCCAGGCCGGCGGCAAGTCCACCAGTCTCACCATCAGCCTCTCCTACGTGGAGATGGATGCGAGCCGCACCACCAACCCGGAGAAGCTGCTGGAGGACGCCGAACAGGCGCACCGCACCGCCCTGCAGCAGGGCGGCAACAAGGTGGTGGGCTGGACGCCGCCCACGGTGGATGCGGAAGGCCGCGTCACCGACAACGAATGGCAGCGGCGCATCACCGAGGGCCTCAAGGCCAACAAGTTCATCCTCGCCTTCCAGCCGGTGGCGAGCCTCACCGGCGAGCCCACCGACCTGCACGACGTGCTGGTGCGCATGCGCGGCGACAAGGATGAGGAGATCCCGCCGAAGGACTTCCTGCCGGCTGCCGAGCGCATCGGCATGATGACCGCCATCGACCGCTGGATCCTGGAGAACTCGGTGAAGATGATCGCGGAGCGCGCCAAGCAGGGCCACAAGAGCAGCCTGTTCGTGCGCCTCTCGGACCAGTCACTCACCGACAAGAACCTGGTGCCCTGGATCGAGAAGCTCCTGTCGGGCGCCACCGGCATCGGACCCGGCCAGTTGACCTTCGAGATCCCGGAAAAGTCCGCCGAGAAGTACCTGACCGACACCAGCGCCTTCGCCGAGGCGGTCAAGAAACTCAAATGCGGCTTCGCCCTGGAGCACTTCGGCATCGGCCACGACCCCATGCACACCCTGGAACTCATCAAGGGCGTGGACTACCTGAAGATCGACGGCTCCATCAGCGCCGTGCTCGCCACCGACCCGAAGCGCAGCGACATGGTGAAGAAGCTGGTGGAGAAGGCCCAGAGCCAGGGCATCAAGACCGTGGCGGAGCGCGTGGAAAAACCCGAGACCATGGCGGTGCTCTACACCTTGGGCATAGAGTTCATCCAAGGAAACATCGTTCAAGAGGCGGAGGTCGTCATGACCGACGCCAAAGCTCCCCGCTAGTCCGTCATCCCGACGGACTGCATTATTCCTTAGCTTTCCCACCGCTCTTGCTTCCCGGCCAGCGCGACTCTGGATAGAGCGCGTCGACGTTTCTATAGTTCTTCGGCAGCTTCAGGCCCTTGCGGCCGCGGTCGCCCTTGTACTCGGCGAGATCCTTGGGCGTGAGCGTCATGTGCCGGTTGCCGCAGACGACGATCAGGTCCTCGTCCGCCGGCACGCTGGTGATGGCGGCCATGAACTCCTCGCGGGCGGCATGCTTCTTGGTATTGATGCCCATGATCTTGTTGCCCTTGCCGCGGGCCAGCTCCGGCAGGTTCTTGATGCCGAACACCAGGATGTGACCCTCATTGCTCACGGCCACCAGCTGGTCGGTCTTGAGGTCCTTGATGGGTGCCGGTACTTCCACCTTGGCACCGGGCTTGAGCTTCAGCACCGCCTTGCCGGCGCGGTTGCGGGTGATGAGTTCCGCGAGCTTCACCACGAAGCCGTAGCCCAAGTCGTTGGCCACCAGCCACAGGTCCGTGGGTTCGCCGATGAGCGCGCCGGCGAAGGTGGCACCGTCCGGCGGTGAGACGCGGCCCGTAAGCGGTTCGCCCTGGCTGCGGGCGGAGGGTAGCGTGTGGGCCGGCAGCGTATAGGCGCGGCCGGTGGAATCCAGGAACACCGCTGACTGGTTGCTCTTGCCATAGGCGGCCGCCAGGAACGAATCGCCGGATTTGTAACTGAGCGTGGTCGGGTCGATCTCGTGGCCCTTGGCGGCGCGCACCCAGCCGGCCTTGGAGAGGATGACGGTGGTGGGCTCGGTGGGCAGCAACTGGGTCTCGTCGATGGCCTGGGCCGCCGCCGCCTTCTCCACCAGCTTCGAACGACGCTCGTCGCCGTAGGTCTCGGCATCGGCGATGATCTCGCCGCGGATCAACTTCTTGAGCTTGGCCTTCGACCCCAAGGTCTCCTCGATGCTCTTACGCTCGGCAGCCAGATCCTTCTGCTCGCCCTTGATCTTCATCTCCTCGAGCTTGGCCAGATGGCGCAGCTTGAGTTCCAGGATGGCTTCCGCCTGGATGTCCGAGAGCTTGAACTTCTTCATCAGCACGGGCTTGGGCTCGTCGTGCTTGCGGATGATGGCGATGACTTCGTCGATGTTGAGGTACGCGATTAGCATGCCGGCCAGGATGTGCAGGCGCTTCTGCACCTTGTCCAGGCGGAACTCCAGGCGGCGCGTCACGGTCTTGATGCGGTATTGCAGCCACTCCTCCAGGATGTCCTTGAGGTTCTTCACTGCCGGGCGGCCGTCCAGCCCAATCATGTTGAAGTTGACCCGGTAGCTGCGCTCCAGGTCGGTGGTGGCGAAGAGATGCGCCATCAGCTCATCGGAGTCCACCCGGTTGGAGCGGGGCACTATGACGAGACGCGTCGGGTTCTCGTGGTCGGATTCGTCACGCAGATCCTCAACCATTGGCAACTTCTTGTTGCGCATCTGGGTGGCGATCTGCTCCAGCACCTTGGCGCCGGACACCTGGTAAGGCAGCGCGGTGATGACGATCTCGGCGGTGCTCTTGTCGCGACTCCACTTGGCGCGCACCCGCACGCTGCCAAGCCCCGTGTCATACATCTGACGCAGCTCCGACTTCGGCGTGATGATCTCGGCGGCGGTGGGGAAATCCGGTCCGCGCACGTGCTCGCAGAGGTCGCGCACCGTGGCCTTGGGCTCATCCAGGAGATGCACGCAGGCCGCGGCCACTTCCCGCAGGTTGTGGGGCAGGATGTCGGTGGCCATGCCCACGGCGATGCCGGTGGTGCCGTTCAGGAGCACGTTGGGCAGGCGAGCCGGCAGCGTCAGCGGTTCTTCCAGGGTGCCGTCGAAGTTCGGACCCCAGTCCACGGTGCCCTGCCCCAGTTCAGACAGCAGCACTTCGGCGTACTTGGAGAGCTTGGCTTCGGTGTAGCGCATGGCGGCGAAGGACTTGGGATCGTCGGTGGAACCCCAGTTGCCCTGGCCTTCGATGATGGGATAACGATAGGAGAAAGGCTGGGCCATGAGCACCATGGCCTCATAACAGGCGGAGTCTCCATGGGGATGGAACTTGCCCAGCACGTCGCCCACGGTGCGGGAGGACTTCTTGGGCTTGGCCGTGTAATCCAAGGAGAGCTCGGACATGGCATAGACGATGCGGCGCTGTACGGGCTTCAAGCCGTCGCCGATGTGGGGCAAGGCCCGGTCCAGGATCACGTACATGGAGTAATCCAGGTACGCCTTCTCCGTGAACTCCTTCAGCGGCTGCTGCTCGGCGCCTTTGACCGTATACATCTCAGTCATGTTTCACCTGCATCGTCATCCTATGTAATGCCCATTAATTCCGGCTCTATGGCCTCAACCTTGACACGCAGCTTATCGAACCCTTCGCCCAACAATATAGGGTGATCCGTACACAACACGATCGTGGAATCAGTACCGACCATGGATACTTTCGCCCGCGCCCCGCTCCATGAGAACCAGACCGTGACCTTCTCGATGCGTGCCAGCGGAATCACGCGCACGACTCTCCAGAAACGCTTCAGCACCAGCTTATCGGGGAACAATACATACCTGCTGAAGAGATAACCTGAGAGCGATCGCTTCTTGTAACCGTTGAACCAAGACCATACCGGCTGCTCATAGTCCGTATTGCACTTCCCATACAGATACGGCTCTGCCTTATCGTAGATGGCAGCGCTCATACCTCTGCCAGGTTTCCTTTCTTTTCCAACCAGTCCTTGCGGTCGCCGGCGCGCTTCTTCGCCAGCAGCATGTCCATGAGCTTGTCGGTCTGGTCCTTGGCTTCCAGGGTGAGCTGCACCAGCCGTCGGGTCTCGGGCGCGATGGTGGTCTCCCGCAGCTGCGGCGGGTTCATCTCGCCCAGGCCCTTGAAACGCATCACCGTGGGCTTGCCCTTCACCTTCTCCTTGGTAAGCTTGCCGAGGACCGCATCGCGCTCCTCCTCGTCGAGGGCGTAGAACACCTGCTTGCCGATATCGATGCGATACAGCGGCGGCATGGCGACGAATATATGGCCGGCACTGACCAGGGGCCGGAAGTGACGCACGAACAGCGCGCACAGCAGCGTCGCGATGTGCTTGCCGTCTGAATCCGCGTCCGCCAGGATGCAGACCTTGTGGTAACGCAGGCCGTCGAGCTTGGAAGAACCAGGCTCCACGCCCAAGGCCACGCTGATGTTGTGCACTTCCTCGGAGGCCAGAATCTCGCCTGAGGAGACTTCCCAGGTGTTGAGGATCTTGCCGCGCAGCGGCAGGATGGCCTGGAACTCCCGGTCGCGGGCCTGTTTGGCGGAGCCACCGGCGGAATCGCCTTCCACCAGGAACAGCTCGGATTGCTTGGGGTCGCCGCTGGTGCAGTCCGCGAGCTTGCCCGGCAGCGCCGGGCCGGCGGTGATCTTCTTGCGCACCACCTGCTTCGCCACCTTCATGCGCGCCTGCGCATTCTCGATGGCGAATTGGGCGATCTGTTCACCCGCTTCGGTATGCTGGTTCAACCACAGGCCCAGGGCGTCCTTGATGACGCCGCCCACGAAGGTGGCGGGTTCGCGCGATGACAAGCGTTCCTTGGTCTGACCCGAGAATTGCGGGTCCGTCATCTTGAGCGAGAGCACATAGGCGGCTCTATCACATATATCTTCAGGAGCAAGTTTCACGCCGCGGGGCACGAGATTGCGGAACTCGCAGAACTCGCGCACCGCTTCGGTGATGCCGGTGCGCAGCCCATTCACATGGGTGCCGCCCTGTATCGTCGGGATGAGGTTGACATAGCTCTCGCTGAAGACTTCACTGCCCTCCCCCGGCAGCCACAACACGGCCCAATCCACCGCTTCCTTGCCCTGCTGCACGCCGCCCACGAAAGGTTCGTTGGGCAGGTACTCGGCGCCTTCCAGGGAATCCACGAGATAACCCTTGAGGCCGTCGACGTAGTGCCACTCTTCCTTCTCGAGGGTCTGTTCATTGATGAACTTGACCGTGAGACCCGGGCAGAGCACCGCTTTGGCGCGCAAGACATGCTTCAGCTTGGGGATGGAGAACTTCGGCGAGTCGAAATACTTCGGGTCCGGCCAGAAGCGCAGCAGCGTGCCGGTGTTGGCCTTGCCCACGTCGCCCTGCTCTTCCAGCTTGGTGACGCGCTTACCGTCCTTGAAACCCATGTGGTAGCGCCTGCCGTTGCGCTTCACCCACACCTCAAGCTTGGCCGAAAGGGCGTTCACCACCGACACGCCGACGCCATGCAGGCCGCCGGAGAATTGGTAATTCTTGTCCGAGAACTTGCCGCCTGCGTGCAGGCGCGTGAGGATCAACTCGACGCCGGTGACCTTCTCCTTGGGATGAATGTCCACCGGCATGCCGCGGCCGTCGTCCTGCACCGAGAGCGAGCCGTCCTTGTGGACGATGACCTCGATCTTCTTGGCGTGGCCGACGATGGCTTCGTCGACGGAGTTGTCGATGACTTCCTGGGCGAGATGGTTGGGGCGGGAGGTGTCGGTATACATGCCCGGGCGTTTGCGCACCGGGTCGAGGCCGGAGAGGACCTCGATGTCTGCGGCATCGTATTTTGCGGCCATGCTGCGGTCGGCTACCTATGAAAAGGCAAGCGCCCCCGCGCCTGCGATGGCGGGGATTCTAGCAGCAATCGTCGGGTTTTAAGACAAGTCGGTGAGCAGCGATTTCTGCAATTCGGCGGGTACCGGCTTGACGGAATAGCTGTACTCGGGATGGTCCACGCCTGCGTCCAGCAACTCGCCTTCCTTGAGCGCCTTGACCGTGGACGAAGTGAGCTCGAAGCGAAGGAAATGCACCGAGGAGGTCTTCTCCGCCGTCTCCCGCTCCAGGTCCTCGTCGGCGATGGGGAACACCTGGGGATGGCCGTGCACCCGCATCCATACCCGATCTTCGATGCCGATGAGTTTCCCCAAGGCTTCGCGGCGCTCTTCCACCTCGCCGAACTCGATGAGCAGGGTGGCTTTCCAGTTGGAACCGTCCGGGATCAGCGAATTGTAGGCGTCCAGCTCGTCCTGGATGCCGGCGGCTTCGAAGATGCGCTCGGCCCGCAGCATCTCCTGCACCTGGTAGCGCATGGTCTCGCGATCCTCGAACAACAAAGTGAGGTTCGGGCCGATATGCAGGGTGCGCGCCCGCTTGTGGGCGATGATCTGCTGGCGGATATCGCTGCGCTTCTGCGAGTACTCCTCGAGACTCATCAGGTCCTTGCGTTCCAGCTTGTGGCTGCTCATCTGCATCTCAATCCTCTTTGTCCTTGATGGGGCCTTCGGTGAACAGGTATTTCTTCAGCTGCGAATCGAAGCGCGCGTTCTTGCGGCGGATCCATTCCAAGGTCATGGCGGCGTGTTCGATCTCCTCATCCCGGTTGTGGGCGAGGACCATCTTCAGATCCTTGTCCTTGCAGGCGGCGACGCGCTGGTTGTACCAGTCCACCGCCTCCAGTTCCTCCATCAACGACACGATGGCGCGGTGCAGGTCCCGTACCTCGTCGTTCAGCTCGCTGACCGGCTCGTGATACCCCTCGCTGGACATGGTCATCTCCTGATTCCGTTGATGCTTAAAGTCTACAGCCCATAGGCTTTTCTGAGTAATTCCATGGGTAACTCCGGCTCCTGGGTCTTGTCCTTCAGGCCGTTCTGGATCTGCTCTGCCGCCATGGGGCAGTCGCTTATGTAATGGTCGCAGCCCGACGCTTCCACCTTGCTCATGACCGGACGGCCGATCTTCATGGACACTTCGTGGAACTCGCTCTTCACGGCATAAGTGCCGTTATGGCCGGAGCAGCGCTCGATGGCTTCCACCTTGGTGCCCGGCACCAGCTCCAGCATCTCCTTGGTCTTGAGCCCCACGTTCTGCACCCGTTGGTGACAGGGCACGTGATAGCTGATGGTGCCCAGCTCCTGCTTGAAATCGGTCTTGAGCTTGCCGGCCTTCTGGCGCAACGACAGATATTCGAAAGGATCGTAGAAAGCATCCCGCACCTTCAGCACCTGGGGATCGTCCGGGAACATGAGCGGCAGTTCCTGCTTGTACATGAGCACGCAGGACGGGATCGGCGCCACCAGGTCCCAACCCTCGTCCACCAGCTTGGCAAGCATGGGGATGTTCTCGTCCTTGTTCTTGCGGATGCTGTCGAAGTCGCCCAGCTCGAGCTTGGGCATGCCGCAGCACTTCTCCTGGGGCGTGAGGCGCACCGGGATGCCGTTGTGCTCGAACACCTTCACCAGGTCAGTAGCCATCTCAGGCTGGTTATGATTGCCGTAGCAGGTGACGTAGAGCGCCACCTTGCCCCGGGTCTCGCCCACGGCCTCAGCCGTGGCTTTCAAAGGCTCGTGGCCCTTGAGGCGCTTGCGTGCCGTATCGCTGTGGAACTCCGGCACCACCGCATCCGGATGGATGCCGAGGGTCTTGTCCATCACTTTGCGGGCGACACGGTTCTTGTTCACGGCATTCACCGCCTGCACCACGATGGGGATGCCGGCGAACTCGCCCAGCTTCTGCGGCGAGGAGAGGATCTTGTCCCGGAAGCCGGCGCCCTCTTTCTTGAACTTCACGGCCTTGGCGCGGAGCATCAGGTGCGGGAAGTCCACGTTCCAGGGGTGGGGCGGCACGTAGGGACACTTGGTCATGTAGCACATGTCGCAGAGATAGCAGTGGTCCACCACGTCCCAGTAGACCTTCTTGTCCACGCCGTCCAGTTCCAGCGTCGGCGACTCGTCGATGGCGTCGAACAGCGTGGGGAAGGAGTTGCACAGGCTGAAGCAGCGGCGGCAACCATGGCAGATGTCGAAGACCCGCTCCAGTTCCTTGGTGAGCGACTCTTCGTTCCAGAAATCCGGTTTCTGCCACTCGATGGGATGACGCGTAGGGGCCTCCAGGCCGCCTTCACGTCTTCCTTCTCCACCAGCTTTCGACATCACATGCCCTCCGGATAAGACTCGGGGGTGTGTTAGCACCCGCTCCGCTCCGCGTCGCTCCATTCCCATTCCCGAAAATCCATCCCAGGATTTTCAGATTCAGCGGGTCCGGTACAAGCCCGGACCCGCCTCCGACAAATCAGGCGCCCTAAGGCGCCTGATTTGCGTGCGGTGCGTCCATGCACCGCAATCTATTTCCCTTCACCTCAAACCGATCGCTCTTCTTCTTTTTATTACTTGCCGAGGGTGTCCAAGGCCTTCTGGAAGCGGTTGGCGTGGGAACGCTCCGCCTTGGCCAGGGTCTCGAACCAGTCGGCGATCTCGCCGAAGCCTTCCTCACGGGCAGCCTTGGCCATGCCCGGGTACATGTCGGTGTACTCGTGGGTCTCGCCGGCGATGGCGGCCTTCAAGTTCTTGTCGGTGGCGCCGATGGGCAGGCCGGTGGCGGGATCGCCCACCGCTTCCAGGTATTCCAGGTGGCCATGGGCATGGCCGGTCTCGCCTTCCGCGGTGGAGCGGAACACGGTGGAGACGTCGTTGAAGCCTTCCACGTCGGCCTTGTTTGCGAAGTACAGGTAGCGGCGGTTCGCCTGGGACTCGCCGGCGAAGGCCTCTTTCAGGTTCTTCTCGGTCTTGCTGCCTTTCAGGTTGCTCATTTCATCCTCCAGCTGCTGTTCGGATTCATTTCCGGAGAAACCGCTCCGCGGGAGCGATCGTTTAGACTAAGTCTAAAATGTACCCCTGGGACCGGGTCATGTCAACGGGTTTGACCGTCCCGGACCCCGCGTGTAACGTGCCCGGCCGAAACAGGAGAACGTCTTGGCTAAAGCCGCAAAGTCCGATGCCACCCCCGACTTCGAGAAAGCCCTGGCGGAACTGGAAGAGATCGTCGCCACCCTGGAGAAGGGGGATCTCAGCCTGGACGCGGCCCTCAAGCACTTCGAGCGCGGTATCGCCCTCACCCGCCAGTGCCAGACGTCCCTCAAGGATGCCGAACTCAAGGTCGAGCAGTTGGTGGAACGGAACGGCAAACAGACCCTGGAGCCGTTCGAATCCGAAGACGACGAATGACCTGTTAAGGACATCATAAAAACGATGAATTTTGCTTATTGGCGAGGCGCAGATGACCGAGGAACCGGAGCGTACTTTCCGGTACGTGAGGATTCCGAGGTCAGTCGCAACGAAGCCGGGAAGCAAAAGGCGCGTTTTTAAGATGTCCGGACCATTCAACGAAAGAGTTTCGAACTACGCAGCCCGTGTTGAGGGAGTCCTGGACCGTTGGCTGCCGCCGGCGGAGAAGATCCCGCAACGCCTGCACAGCGCCATGCGCTACGCCGTACTCGGCGGCGGCAAGCGGCTGCGCCCGCTCCTCATCTACGCCACCGGCGAGGCCTTAGGCTTGCCACCGGCACGGCTGGACGGCCCGGCAGCGGCGGTGGAGATCATCCATGCCTACTCCCTGATCCACGACGACCTGCCGGCCATGGACGACGACCAGCTGCGGCGCGGCCGCCCCACCTGCCACATCGCCTACGATGAGGCGACGGCGATATTGGCCGGTGACGCGCTGCAGGTGCTGGCTTTCCAGATACTGGCGGAAGACCCCGCCATGGACGTCACGCCGGCCACACGGGTAGAGATGTTGAAGAGCGTCTCCATCGCCAGCGGTTCCGCCGGCATGGCGGGAGGCCAGGCGCTGGACCTCGCCGCCGCCGGGCACAAGCTCGGCCTCGCGGAACTCGAACTCATGCACATCCACAAGACCGGCGCCCTGATCCGGGCCAGCGTGCTGCTGGCGGCCCAGAGCTCCGCCGGCCTCGACGCGGGGAAGCTCACGGCGCTCGACCGCTATGCCAAATGCGTGGGGCTCGCCTTCCAGATCCAGGACGACATCCTGGACGTGGAAGGCGAGACCGCGACCTTGGGCAAGAAAGCCGGGGCCGACTCGGCGCGGAACAAACCCACCTATCCGAGCATCCTGGGACTGACTGAGTCCAAGCAACGGGCGGTGGAACTGCGCGATCAGGCGGTGGCCGCACTGGCGCCCCTGGGCGAGGCCGGCGCACCGCTCAAATGGCTCGCGGAATACATAGTTTCCCGGGAGAGCTAATTTCTCCTGAAAAAATCCATCCTGGATTTTTCATCTCGGCGAGTCGGGGTTCGTGGCACCGCCACGAACCCCGCACAGGGGTGTGCGGCTGGACTTTCCCGAGGGCAGGAGCCCGAAGGGAAAGGGACCGGACTCGCTTTCCGTTCCGCTCCTGCTTCACGGAAAGCCCAGCCCCGCGTCCCTCGGGGCGCTCGCGGGCATGTCGCTCGCCCGCCGAACCAAGTCCAAAGCGACTTGGTTCGGCGGGGCACATCCCTGTGCCCCGAAGACTTTTATTCCAGCTATTTCCGGGGTTTATCGTTGCATCAAAAGGCCGGATAATAGACCCCTGTCCGCCCCAGGCACCCCATGACCCCGAATTCCGAATTCCCCCTGTTGGACTGCATCCAGTCACCCGCAGAGCTGCGCGAGCTGGGTGAACAAGAGCTGCAGCAGCTCTCCGATGAGTTGCGCGCCTATCTCATCAAGACCGTGAGCGGCGTGGGCGGGCATTTCGCCGCGGGACTCGGCGTCGTTGAGCTGACGGTGGCGCTGCATGCGGTGTTCGACACGCCGCGCGACCGGCTGGTCTGGGACGTGGGCCACCAGGCCTATCCGCACAAGGTGGTCACCGGCCGGCGCGACAAGCTCAGCACCATACGCAAGCTGCATGGCCTTGCACCTTTCCCGCGCCGCGCCGAAAGCGAATTCGACACCTTCGGCGTCGGGCACTCCAGCACCAGCATCAGCGCGGCCCTCGGCATGGCCATCGCCGCCCAGCAGAAGGGCGAGCACGACCGGCACGTGGTGGCGCTCATCGGCGACGGCGCCATGACCGCGGGCATGGCCTTCGAGGCGCTCAACCACGCGGGCAGCCTCAACGCCAACCTGCTGGTGGTGCTCAACGACAACGACATGTCCATCTCCGGCAACGTCGGGGCGCTGTCCAACTATTTCGCCAAGGTGTTGTCGGGCCAGGTGTACGCCCACATCCGCGAAGGGGGCAAGAAGGCGCTCTCCATCATGCCGCCGGTGAAGGAATGGGCGCGCCGCTCCGAGGAGCATATGAAGGGCATGGTGATGCCCGGCACGCTGTTCGAGGAACTGGGGTTCAACTACATCGGACCGGTGGACGGCCACGACCTGCACACCCTGATCCGCACTCTCAAGAACATGCGCGCGCTCAAAGGCCCGCAGTTCCTGCACGTGGTGACCCGCAAGGGCAAGGGCTATGAGCCCGCCGAGAAGGACCCCATCAAGTGGCATGGCCCCGCCGCCTTTGACGCGGCGACCGGCGTCATCAAGGAGAAACCCTCCTCGGGCCCCACCTACTCGGAAGTCTTCGGCGAATGGCTCTGCGACATGGCGACGCGGGAACCGAAGCTCATGGCCATCACTCCCGCCATGCGCGAAGGTTCCGGCATGGTGCAATACGCCGAGAAGTTCCCGGACCGCTACTTCGACGTAGCCATCGCCGAACAGCACGCCGTCACGCTCGCCGCCGGCATGGCGGTGGAAGGCCTCAAGCCGGTGGTGGCCATCTATTCCACTTTCCTGCAGCGGGCCTACGACCAACTCATACATGACGTCGCGCTGCAAAACCTGCCGGTGCTGTTCGCCATAGATCGCGCCGGCGTGGTGGGTCCGGACGGCCCCACCCACGCGGGCAGTTTCGACTTTTCCTACATGCGCTGCGTCCCGAACCTGGTGCTGATGGCGCCGGCGGACGAGAACGAATGCCGCCAGATGCTCTATACCGGGATGATCCTTAAGCAGCCTGCCGCCGTGCGCTATCCTCGCGGCCGGGGTCCGGGCGCCAAGATCGAGAAGGAGATGCGGGCACTGCCGGTGGGCAAGGCTGAAGTGCGTCGCCGCGGCAAGAAGCTAGCGATACTGGGTTTCGGCGCGCTGCTGGAGAATGCCCGGACCGCCGCCGATGCGCTGGATGCCACGCTGATCAACATGCGCTTCGTGAAGCCGCTCGACGCGGAGCTGCTGCAGGAACTGGCGGCGAGCCACCAGGCCTTCGTCACGGTAGAAGACAACGCGGTCGCGGGTGGTGCCGGCAGCGCGGTGGCGGAGTTCCTGGCAGCCAACGACATCGGACTGCCGCTCTTGAACTTGGGACTACCGGATGTATTCCTGGAGCACGGCAGCCGCGAGGAGTGCCTTGCCATGGCAGGGCTCGATGCCGCCGGCATCCAGAAGTCCATCGCCGGATGGCTGGCGAATAACATGCCCTCAAGTCGTAAGAAAGCGGTCAACTGACTTAGTGTTTCTTCCTGAGGGCCGTGCCCTTGTGCATGGCTACGTGGTCGGTCTTGTCGCTCTTGATCTCGTACTGCGGATCATCCTTGCTGGCGTGATGGGTATGGCCTTTGTAGTCGGTGTCCCGGGTATGCACCTTCACGACATGGCCGCTCACGTGGCCCGCCTCCGAGTTCCAACTCACATGGTCACCCACTTTGAACTTTGCCGTCATCGACGCTCACCTCCTGGTGACCGACCCTAGACCCGCGTTCCACGACGCGTCAAAGTTTCGAGACCATATGCCTCGGTCGCGGAATGTCCGCTGGAAATGGTCGCTCCGAAGTAGTATCCTAGTAATTCACTCAGGTTTAGTCTTGAACAGGTGGTATCGGATCACCATATACGCCTGAGCCGCGTGTCCGTGGAGAGTGAGATGAACGTCCCGAGCCAGCCAGCGAAGAAAGCCTCCGTGACCAGCATCGAGGACGTGCAGTCCAGCGCCGACACGCGCCGCATCCCCATCAACAAGGTGGGCATCAAGGACATCCGCCACCCCATCCGCATCAAGGACCGCAGCGGCGGCGATCAGCACACCATCGCCAACTTCAGTATGTACGTGGACCTGCCCCAGGACTTCAAGGGCACGCACATGTCGCGCTTCGTGGAGATCCTCAACGCCTACGAGCGGGAGATCACCACCGACAGCTTCAAGGAGATGCTGACGGAGATGACCACCCGCCTCGGGTCGGCCTCCGGCCACATCCAGATGCAGTTCCCCTACTTCATCAACAAGAAGGCACCGGTCTCCGGCGTGCAGAGCTTGCTGGACTATGAGGTCACTTTCACGGGTGAGCGCAAGAACGGCGAGAACTGCCTCAAGATCAAGATCGTGGTGCCGGTGACGAGCCTGTGCCCCTGCTCCAAGAAGATCTCCGACTATGGCGCCCATAACCAACGGTCCCACGTCACCGTGGAGTGCAAGGCCAAGGGCTTCATCTGGATCGAGGAGATCATCGACATCGTCGAGAAGGAAGCGTCCTGCGAGCTCTATGGGCTCCTGAAGCGCCCCGACGAGAAATACGTGACCGAGCGCGCTTACGACAACCCGAAGTTCGTGGAGGACATGGTCCGGGACATCGCGGTGAAGTTCAACGGCGACGAGCGCATCCGGGCCTACACGGTGGAGTCGGAGAACTTCGAGTCCATCCACAACCATTCGGCCTATGCGATGGTGGTGAAAGACAAGGACGCCTGAGGCGGGACTTCGGTATCCTCAGAGACTCAAGAAGCCGGTCCCATGACCGGCTTCTTCTTTCAGTGCATGGTATCCAGACGTTTCATCAGGTCAGCCGGCACATCCGCCTGCCACAGCCGGTAGCCGCCCTTGTCACCGGAGGTCGCCACCACCAGCTGCCGGTGGTCAGGAGACAAAATCGCCATGACAGGCTTGCCCCAGCCCGAGGGTGATCTCATCCGCATCCAGTTGCCAGCGGCGAAGTCGCCCAGATAGACATCGGGGTCCTGGGTCTTGGCCTGCGAAGCCCGTCCCAGGGTGACCCCATAGCTCCCGTCCGGGGTGACCGTCACGTAGCCTTCGCTGCGGATGTCGGGATAACTCAAGGGCAGCAGGTTGCCTACGTGGTCAGAGAAGATGGACGCCGAATAGAGGTGCACGGGGCTCGCGCCCTCACCCGGATTCCAGCGTTCATAGATGAGCTTGTTCGCGCCTTCGACGTAACCCACGGCATACACGGAGCCTGCACCAGGCGATGGCAGCGTGGTGACGAAGCCCGTGGAGGTGTCGATGCCGCAGAGCTTGCGCGCCGTCTGCGCATCAGGTGCACAGGCGGTGAGGATGAAGTGGTTGGGGGTCCAGAACATCGCGCCCCACTGACCCATACCCAGGAAAAGATCCTGGGTATTCCTGTGATCGACGCTGACGAGCTTGAGCACCGACCCACGTACCAGGGCTGCTTGCCGGCCGTCCGGCGACCAAGCGAAACCGCTGGGCAGGAAGCTAGGCGGGATCACGCCGGTCAGCTCGGACACCTTCTGGGATGCGAGATCGTAGGTGTAGAGTTGGGCGACGCCGCCTCGCTCGACCGCCCAGTACAATTTCCCGGTTGCCAGCGGCACGAAGCCCAGCGTGGCTACATTGCCCTCACGACTCGTGAGCTCGATCTCCCTGAAAGCCATCGCCGCGGTGGGGATGGCGTCGGCACGAGGCGCGCCCAGCCACGCCAGTTGCGCCGCCGCAAGGCATATCGAGGCGATCGCCCGTGGCCGGAAGGACCTAGGCTTCCGCATCTTGCTTCTTCCCGGCACCGCCCCGTTCGCTGCGCGTGAGGCGCTCGATCATGCTGCGCATGAAGACCTTGTGGAAACGCAGTTGGCAGGGGACCGTGAGCTGCTCCAGCAGCGTGGCGCTGACTTTCAGCACCGTGCAGGCGCCCTTGGCGACGATCGCGGAAGTGCTCTTCTGCCCGCCGAGCGCGGCAGCCTCGCCGAAGCAATCGCCCTCGTGCAGGATGCCCACCGTCTTCCCCTTGCGCCGCACTTCCGCCTCGCCGGCCACCACCACCAGGAAGGCATCGTCCATGTCGCCCTCAACCAGGATGTGCACATCGGTGCCGTAGCTCTGCCAGCGGCCGGCCTGCAGCACCTCGTAGATCTCGGGATAGGTGAAATCCTTGAAGAACGGCAGGCGGCGCAGCATGCTGAAGCGCTCCTGCTCCGCCATGGCTTGATCCAACTGGTCCAGCTTGCGCACCGCCTGTGACAAAGCCGTGGCGAAGTCGATGCCGCTCTGATAGCGCTTGGCCGGGTCCTTGGAGATGGCCTTGGACACCACCTCCTCCAGCACCGTGGGCACGTCGGCGCGCAAGCGATGCAGCGGCGGCGGGGTGGCATAGATGATCTGGTGTACCAGCTTCGAGAGGTTGTCGCCGTAGTAGGGTCGCTTGCCGGAGAGCAACTCGTACATCACGACACCCAGGGAATAGAGGTCGGTCTGCACCGAAGCCGGCGCGTGACGCATCTGCTCCGGGGCCATGTAGCTGGGCGAGCCGACCAGGCCCTTGATCTGCGCCTCTTCGTTGCCGGCCATCTGCGCCACGCCGAAGTCCACGATGCGCACGTCGCCGTCGGCGGTGAACATGATGTTGCCGGGCTTGATGTCGCGATGCACCAGGCCGTTGCGATGCGCGTAGTCCAGTGCCTTGGCGCACTTGAACACCACTTCCACCACCTTGCGCACCGGCAGCAGGTTCTCGACGCGGCAGAAGGTGGTGAGCGGCTTCGCGCCGCGCACGTACTCCATGACCACGTAGCAGTGGCCCTCGTCCTCGCCCGCGTCGTAGATGGGCAGGATATTGGGGTGCTGCATCTTGCCGACGAGGTAGGCCTCGTTGAAGAACAGCTTGCGGCGGGTGCGGGCGTCGGCCTCCGGGACGTTCTCGTCCAGGCTGTAGAGCTTGAGCGCTACGTCCTTGCCCAGGAAGGAGTCGTGGCACAGGTAGACCGTGCCGGTGGTGCCCCGGCCCAGTTCCTGCGTGACCACGAATTTACCGAGCTTGGCAGGCGTTCCCATGCCCTTCCCCATCTGAAGACCATCCCAGTCTTACAGTCGCCTCGGATTATGTCCAGATGGGCTTCACACTTTCAGGAAATACGCCGCCAGATTGAGGAGGACACAGGCGAAAATTGCAGCAATCACATCGTCGAACATGATCCCCGCGCCGCCCTTGATGTTGCGATCCGCCCAGCGGATGGGCCAGGGCTTCCAGATGTCGAAGAGGCGGAACAACAGGAAGCCACCTACTACCCATATCCAATTCAAGGGAAGCCCAAGCATGGTGATGAGATACCCCACGATCTCGTCCCACACCACGCCCTTGGGGTCATCGATGCCCATCTGCCCCGCCGTGTAACCGCAGATGAACACGCCCGCCACCAGCCCCACCAGGGTCGCGGCGTAGTACACCTCGTTGCCGAGAGTCATGAGCAGGACATACAGCGGGATGGCCACCACCGTGCCCATGGTCCCCGGCGCCTTGGGTGAGAGCCCCGCACCGAAACCATAGGCCAGGAAGTGCACCGGGTGGGTGAAGACCTGGCGCGGAGTCAGGTTAGACATGCTTCAGTGCCCCTGCCCCGCCTGGTGGAAATACTCCTCATACTCGCCGGGTTTGCCTTGATCCCAAGGATGGTAGCTGTTGCAGAATTCGATGCGCTCCGCCGCAGGCGGATGATCAGAACGGAACAACACATACAACGGCCCCGGCGTCGGATAGGAGAGGTCGTGCTGCACGAACTTGGCGAAGGCGGTGCCGCAGGCATGGTTGAGATGGGTGATCTCCAGGCCGAAGCGGTCCGCCTCATGCTCCAGGTGACGGGAGAAGGCGTTGCCGGCGGGCTGGAAGATGAAGGCGAACACGCTGAACAGCAGTATCAGCAGCGGCATGGAAGCGACGTCCGCGAGTTCGGTGACGCCGGTAGCTGAGGCGAAGCGTCGCAGCACCCAGCCCGCGGTGCGGTGCACCAGCCAGAGCCCCAACAACAGCAGCGCACTGAAGAACGCCAGCCCCTTCCAGACGTGGTCCAGCACGTAGTGACCCATCTCGTGGCCCATGACCATGAGCAGCTCGTCGGGCGTGAACTGCTTGATGATGGTGTCCCACAGCACGATGCGCTTGGTGCCGCCGATGCCGGTGGCGTAGGCATTGAGTTCGTTGGTGTCGACGCTCTTGTTCACCTCATAGACGTGGGCGCCCTCGATGCCGGCGCGGTGCGCCAGGTCCAGTATCTGGGTCTCCAGGACCTTGTCCTGCATGGGGCCGAAGTGGTTGAACAGGGGCTCGACCCAGATGGGTTCCACGAAGGCCAGGAACAGCATGACGGGGATGCTCGCAAGCCAGGTGTAGAACCACCAGCGCCGGGGCGACTTCTTCAGGAGCAGATAGGGGATCCAGAGCACCAAGGCGCCCACCCCCAGGCCCAAGCCCAAGCCGATCAGCTCATCATGCAACCACTTGCCGAAGAGCTGGGATGAGAGCTCGTAGTCGTGGGGCCGTACGAAGGTGGCGTAGTACTCCAGCGGCAGGTCCAGGAGCGAGGTGACCAGCATGAACAGCACGAAATAGATCACCAGCGTGAAGTACCAGTATCTGCCGCTGCGCCTGGCCCAGTCCCTCAAGCGGGCCGAGAACCCCGTGAACAGGATCAGCCCCGGCACGAAGAAACCCCAGAGGGTGGAGACGATCCACAGGATGTTGCCGGTCTGGTAATGGCGTAAGGACTCAGGGCTGGGGACCGGCACCGGGACCGGGGCCTCGGCCTGTACTTCAGGAGCCACCGGCTGCGCCTGGATCGCTGCGGCAGCGGCGGGCGCCGCGATCGTGCCGGCGACGGCGGTATGGGGCGATAGAAACAGACCGATCAGGAGGGAAGCGATCGCGAGGACGGCAAGGCGCGACATGGAAGCTCCGGTCATGGCACTCTGGCCGGAAGAGTCTAATTCAAACCGGTGCTCACCGCTCTCCAGAACGCACCGTTCTCGAACCCCAGTGCCCACATGGAGACGCCCGCAAGCTTGAGCGACACCGCCAGGTGCGCCTTGTCCTGGATGCCTTGCGCGGTCTCGTACCACACCTGGTGCAGGGACCCGTCACCCGCGGTGTAGTCGAAATGCTCGGATTCGGTCGCAGGGTCCCACACCGGGTGCGCGCCAGTGGAGCCCACCAGCGCGGCGGAATCCCGCCACTCCACCACCACGCCGGTGCTGTGGGTCACGTCGAAATCGTAACCATAGGCCGGCAACCCCAACAGGATCTTGCCGCCATCGATCTGTGAGACCGCGTAGTCGAGGTCAGCGGTCATCCAGTCGAGGCCTGCCACCGGCCCCGGCGGCTGACCCGGCACATGCTCGTCGTAGGTCATCACCTGTATGAGATCGGCGGTCTTGCCGATGGCGGCGTAGTCGAACGGCCAGGTCCAGTCATCGCTGGGGTCATCGGAACTCTTGGCGGGCACGCTCAGCATCAGCATGGAGCCTTCCCCATGCAACAGCGCCGCCAGGTCAGCCACGAAACCGGAATAGGCATCCCGGTCTGAGGGAGAGAGACCCTCGAAGTCGAGGTTGATGCCCGTGAGTCCCGGAGTCTTGGACAGCGCCAGGATGTTCTGCAAGGTGGTGCTGCGATGAGTGACCATGGCGCCGTGGGCGATGTTGGGATCGAAGTCCGTGGCACCGAAGTTGGAGACGGTGGCGTAGGACAGCTTGCCCTGGGACCGGTCGCTGGTCAGGAGATCAGTGGAAAGCTGGCCATGCAGGCTGCCCTGCGCATCCACGGCGATGAGGTCCATGGCCACTTCGTTGAGCGGCGTAGCGGACGCTTTAGCGGAATCCAGTGAATCAATGTCGCCGGTGTAGTAACCCAGCACGATGCGGTTGGGCAAAGGCGATGAATCCTCGCCCCGGCAGGCGGCGAGGGACGATGCGACTGCCATCGCACAGATCAGGATCAAGGCTCGCACGGGATCTCCCAGCATGTCCCGGCGTCATTATCCGCCTATCGGCGGGCGGACTAGAAGTGCCGGTGCCCCGGACGGGGATAACTGCGGAGCTGCCCTTTGCGGTCCTGGCAGTGGATACCGGGCTCGGACTCGATGGCGCCGATGCAGGTGACGGCGCATCCCGCGGCTTGCAGCGTGGACTCCGCGGCTGCGGCCCGGTCTGCACGCACCGTGAAGCAGAGTTCATAGTCATCCCCGCCCGTGAGCGCGAGCGCCCAGGCCTGCTCCTCCGGATGGAGACCCAGTAACTCCCTGGATACCGGCAAGCGCGACAGTGCCAGTTTGGCGCCGAAGCCGCGCGCTTCCAGGAGATGGCCGAGATCCGCGAACAGGCCGTCCGAGACGTCGATGGCGGCGCTGGCGATGCCGCGCAAAGCCTGGCCTGCGGCGATGCGCGGTTCGGGATAAGCGAAGCGCCGTACACAGGGATGCTGCAGGTCCGCCTTCCCCTTCTGCAGCAATGCGAGACCCGCGGCCGCATCTCCCGGGTTGCCGGTGACGTAGATGAGATCGCCCACGGATGCGCCGGCGCGGGTCAATGCCGTGCCCGCCGGCACCAGGCCCTGCACCGTGAGGGTGATGTTCAAGGGGCCGCGCGCCACATTACCGCCCACCAGGGCCACGCCATGCTGCTTGGCCAGGGAGAAGAAACCGCGACTGAAGCCTTCGAGCCAAGCCTCGTCGGCCTCAGGCAAGGTGAGCGCCATCAACACCCAGGCGGGCGTGGCGCCCATGGCGGCGAGATCGCTCAGGTTGCAGGCGAGCGCGCGATGCCCGACCGCATCGGCAGGAAGATCCGGGGGGAAGTGCACGCCGGCCACCAGGGAATCGGTGCTGACCGCCAGTTCCTGGCCCGCGGGCACCTTCAGCAGCGCCGCGTCGTCGCCGATGCCCAAGGCGACGTCACCCCGGCCCTGCGCCGGCGCGGCGAAGAAACGGCGGATGAGCGCGAACTCGTCCATGCGGTCAGCGCGCGGCGCGTTCCGCCTGGCGCAATCCGACCGAGGTCTTGTCCAGCACTGCGTTGATGTACTTGTGACTATCCTCGGCGCCGAAACCCTTGGCCAGCTCCATGGCTTCGTTCAGGACCACCCGGTATGGCACGTCGATGCGCTCCTTGAGTTCGAAGGCGCCGATCAGCAGGATGCCGCGCTCGATGGGGTCCACCTGCTCCGCGGGCCGGTCCAGATGCGGCTGGAACAACGCCTGCAGGGCGTCGCTGCCCGCGGTCACGCCGCGCACCAGGGTCTCGAAATATTCGGCGTCCACGTCCTTGATGTTCTGGCTGGCGTTGAGTTCCGCGATCAGGTCACCCGGCGCGGTGCCCGACAACTGCCATTGATAGAGCCCCTGCAAGGCCAGCCGCCGGGCCTTGGCGCGCGCGCGGGCACCTTGTGATTTGCCGGCCATCAGCTTTCCAGCTTCCGCAGGAGATCGGCCATCTCGATGGCGGCCAGCGCCGCGTCGGCACCCTTGTTCCCATGCTTGCCGCCGGAACGTTCCGTAGCCTGCTCCATGTCGTCGCAGGTGAGCACGCCGAATATCACCGGCAGGCCGGAGTCGCGGGCTGCATCGGATACGCCGCGGGCACATTCGCCCGCCACGTAGTCGAAATGAGGCGTGCCGCCGCGGATGACCGCGCCGAGGGTGATCACGGCGTCATAGTTGCGGCTTTGGCAGAGTTTGCGGGCAGCGAGCGGTATCTCGAAGGCGCCGGGGACCCGCACGATGTCCAGGTCCTGGGTGCTGATGCCGGCTTGGGTCAGGGTATCGACGGCACCGGCCAGCAGCTTATCCACCACGAAGTGGTTGAAGCGCGCGGCCACGATGGCGATGCGCAGGCCTTTGGCGGAACGACCGCCTTCGATGGTTCGACGAGTGCCAGCCATATGAAAGAGCGTCAAGGAATCAGAGGGCTATTTTAACTGATTCAATCGGGAGTCACATACTCCACGACTTCCAGGCCGAAACCCGAGATGCCGTGCATCTTCTTGGGTTGGCTGAGCACCCTCATCTTGGTCACGCCGAGATCCAGCAGTATCTGCGCGCCCACGCCGTAGGTGCGCAGCTCCGCAGTGGCTTCGTCGGCTTGGGTCTTGGCACCCCCCGATGACAGGCGCTGCATGATCTCGCCGGGTTCCTCCGGCTGACGCAACACGATGAGTACCCCACCCTCCTTCGAGATGCGCTGCAGAGCCTTGCGCAAGGGCAGGCCCAGACTATCCCAGCGCACGCCGAGCATGTCGCCCAGGGTGTCCTGCAGGTGCACGCGCACCAGGGTCGGTTCTCCGTGCCTGATCTCACCTGCCGTCAGCGCCAGATGCGTGGCCTTGCTCAGGCGATCTTCGTAGGCCACCAGTTGGAACTCGCCGAACTCCGTGGGCACGCGGCGCTCGGCGACCCGCTGCACGGTCTTCTCTTTCTCCATGCGATAACGGATGAGGTCGGCGATGGTGCCGATCTTGAGTTTGTGCTCGGCGGCGAACTTCTCCAGGTCGGCGCGGCGTGCCATGCTGCCGTCCTCGTTGAGGATCTCCACGATCACGGAGGCCGGCTCCAGGCCCGCGAGCCGCGCCAGGTCGCATCCCGCCTCGGTGTGGCCGGCGCGGGTCAGCACGCCGCCCGGCTGGGCCATGAGCGGGAAGATGTGCCCCGGCTGCTTCAGGTCTTCCGGTTTCGCATCCGGCTTCACGGCCGTGCGCACCGTGAGCGCGCGGTCGTAGGCGGAGATGCCGGTGGTCACGCCTTCCGCCGCTTCGATGGAGAGCGTGAAGTTGGTGGTGTGGTTCTTGTCGGTGTCGCTCACCATCAGCGGCAGGCGCAGCTGCCTGCAGCGCTCGCGGGTGAGGGTCAGGCAGATGAGGCCGCGCCCGTAGCGCGCCATGAAGTTGATGTCCTCGGGCCGGCACATGCCGGCGGCCATGATCAGGTCGCCCTCGTTCTCCCGGTCCTCGTCGTCCATCATCACCACCATGCGGCCGGCGGCGAGTTCCGCGAGGATCTCCTCGATGCTGTTGAGTTGGCTCACAGAGCCTGCTCCCCGAGCATCCGCTCCACGTAGCGGGCCACCACGTCGACTTCCAGGTTCACCCTGCTGCCCGGCTGATAGTGGCCGAAGGTGGTATGGGCCATGGTGTGGGGGATGATGTTCACGTCGAACACATCATCCTCCATCTTGTTCACCGTGAGGCTCACGCCGTCCACGCTCACCGAGCCCTTGTGGGCGATGTACTTCTTGATGCCGGCAGGCACCTGGATGTCGAAGCGCACGGAGCGGGCTTCCTCACGGCGCGACCTGATGGTGCCGAGGCCGTCCACGTGGCCGCTGACGATGTGCCCGCCCAGCGGGGTGGACATCGTCAGGGACTTCTCCAGGTTCACGGGCGATCCGGCTTTCAGATCGCCCAAGGTGGTGAGGGACAGGGTCTCCTTCGACACGTCGGCATCGAAGCCGTGGCCGCGCCGGGCGATGACCGTGAGACAGCAACCGCTGACGCAGATGCTGTCGCCCACTTTCACATCCTGCATGGGCAGTTCGCCGGTGCCGATGCTCAGGCGCAGGTCACCGCCCTGGGGCGTGAGCGCCTCGATCTTTCCGACCGCTTGAATTATCCCGGTGAACATCGGTCAGGCCTTAGGTCGCAGGATAAGGCGCAGGTCCTTGTCGAACATGCGCGCATCGGCGATCTCGAGCTCGCGCCGCTCGTTCATGCTGCTGATGCCGGGCAGACTGAACATGCCGCGGGCCTTGTCGCCCAGGAGGCTCGGGCACACGTAGAGGATGAGCTCATCCACCAGCCCCGCTTCCAAGAGCGCGCCGTTCATGCCGGCGCCCGCTTCCATCAGCACCTCGTTGCATTCCAGCTCTGCCATCGTCTCGAGGATGGCTTTCAGGTCCATGAACCCGCGCCGTTCCGGGAACACCTGGATGTTGGCGCCGATGGCGTTGAGCGGCTCATGCTCCTCGGGGTCGTCCACGCCGGTGGCGATGTAGACGAGGTCCGGATTGCGGGCGAAGACCTTGGCATTCACCGGCGTGCTGAGGTTCGTATCCACGATGACCTTCATGGGCTGGCGCCACTCGCCGGGCAGCCGCACCGTGAAGGTGGGGTCGTCCGCCAGGAGCGTGCCGATGCCGGTGAGCACCGCGGAGCTGCGCGCGCGCCAGCGATGCACGTCCTCGCGTGAGGCATCGCAGCTGATCCACTTGCTCTCGCCGTTGGCGAGCGCGGTGCGCCCGTCCATGCTGGCGGCGAGCTTGGTGCGAACCCAGGGCCGGCCGCGGGTCATACGGCTTATAAAACCGGGGTTGAGGGCCTTGGCCTGAGCAGCCATGAGCCCTTCGACCACAGCGACACCCGCCGCTTTCAGTATCTCGAAACCCTTGCCGGAGACCTGCGGATTGGGGTCGGTCATGGCGGCCACGACTCGCGTCACGCCGGACTTCACCACGGCGTCGGCGCAGGGAGGCGTCTTGCCCTGATGGGAGCAGGGTTCCAGGGTCACATATAAGGTAGCGCCCTTGGCGCCAGCACCCGCTTCCTGCAGGGCCAGGACCTCGGCATGGGCCTCACCCGCCACCTTATGGAAGCTGCGGCCCACCACCTTGCCGTCCTTCACCACCACCGCGCCGACGCGCGGGTTGGGATCGGTGGTGTAGAGGCCAAGTTCCGCGAGGCGCAGGGCCTCGCCCATGTGGCGGCTGTCTTCGGCGCTGAAATCGCTCATGGCTTATTTCTTCTTCTCATCCGCAGGCAGTAGTGGCATCTGTTCACGTTCCAAGGCGGCGCGGGCCGATTCGCCCTGCAGGCGCTCGATCTCCTCGCGGAACTCGTTCACGTCCTGGAAGCTGCGGTACACGGAGGCGAAGCGCACGTAAGCCACCTCGTCCAGCACCTTCAGTTCCTCCATCACCCAGTCGCCCAGCTGGCGAGACTTGATCTCGCGCTCGCCGGCCACTTGCAGCTTGTGGATGACCCGTGCCAGTGCTTCCTCCATGGCCTCGGTGCTCACGGGGCGCTTCTCCAGCGCGCGGGTCATGCCCGAGCGCAGCTTAGCCTCGTCGTAGGGCTCACGGGTGCCGTCGTTCTTCACGATGCGCGGCATCACCAGTTCCGCACTCTCGAAAGTGGTGAAGCGCTCGCCGCACTTCTCGCACTCGCGGCGGCGGCGCACCTGCTGCCCCTCGCCCGCGAGGCGGGAATCTATGACCTTCGTGTCTTCATGGTTACAGAACGGGCAATGCATGGATCAGAATTTCATGTTGGCCGGATACACCGGGTATTTCTTGCACAGGGCCAGCACCTTCTGCTTGGCGTCGGCGATGACCTTCTCGTCACCCATGTGATCCAGGATGTCCGCCATCCAGCCGGCCAGGTCGCGGAAGTCCTGTTCCTTGAAGCCGCGGGTGGTGGACGCAGGCGATCCGAGACGCAAACCTGAGGTGACCATGGGCGGGCGCGGATCGTTGGGCACCGCGTTCTTGTTCACGGTGATGTTGGCCTTGTGCAGGGCCGCGTCCGCATCCTTGCCGGTGATGTCCTTGTTGATCAGGTCCAGCAGGAACAGGTGGTTGTCGGTACCGCCGGACACCACGTTGTAGCCGCGCTTCACGAAGGCATCGGCCAGGGCGCGGGAGTTGTCCAGCACCTGCTTCTGATACACCTTGAACGCGGGCTGCAGGGCCTCGAGGAAGGCCACCGCCTTGGCGGCGATCACGTGCATCAGCGGACCGCCCTGGGTGGACGGGAAGACCGACGAGTTGAGTTTTTTCTCGATCTCTTCGTTGGCCTTGGCGAGGATCAAGCCGCCGCGGGGGCCGCGCAGGGTCTTGTGGGTGGTGGTGGTGGTGACGTCGGCGATGTTCACCGGATCCGGATAGAGGCCGGCGGCCACGAGCCCCGCCACGTGCGCCATGTCCACGAAGAGATAGGCACCGACGGAATCCGCGATGTTGCGGAACTTCTGCCAGTCGATACGGCGGCTGTAGGCGGAGAACCCAGCCACGATCATTTTTGGCTTGTGCTCATCGGCGAGCTTCTGCACCTGGCCGTAGTCGATGAGCCCGGTCGCGGTGTCGATGCCGTATTGCACCGCGTTGAAGAACTTGCCCGAGAGGTTCACCTTGGCGCCGTGGGTCAGGTGGCCGCCGTGGGCCAGGCTCATGCCGAGGATGGTGTCGCCGGGCTTGAGCAGCGCGAAATACACCGCGGCGTTGGCCTGGGAACCGGAATGGGGCTGAACGTTGGCGTAAGCCGCGCCGAACAGCTTCTTGGCGCGATCGATGGCGAGGCGCTCGGCCACGTCCACATACTCGCAACCGCCGTAGTAACGCTTGCCGGGATAGCCTTCTGCGTACTTGTTGGTCATCACCGAACCCTGGGCCGCCAGCACCCGCGGGCTCACGTAGTTCTCCGAGGCGATGAGTTCGATGTTCTCCTGCTGGCGGGTGAGCTCATGACGCAGGGCATCAAGGAGCTCGTCGTCGAACCCGGCGATCTGCATATCAGGGGTGAACATCTAAAGACTCCGCGGCGGATGGTGGTCAGCGGCGGCTATTTTACCGCAGGCCTATAAGCGGGCCGGGGGCTACGCGGACAAAAAAGACTCAAGCACCCCGTTCCAGCCCAAGGCGATGTTGGTCCTGTTGTAACCCCCTCCCCCCATTCCCACCACTCGCCCATGGCCCAGGTCTTCGGCGATGGCGCAGAGGCGCTTGGCCGCATGCGCGTGGGCGGCCGGCGTGAAGCGCAGATGGGTGATGGGATCGCCGGCGATGCTGTCGGCCCCGCACTGGAACAGGATGAACTCGGGCCTGCCGGCCTTGAGATAAGCCTCGACCCGGTCCCAGGCTTCCAGGAACTCCACGTCTCCGGCGCCGGGCAGCAACGGCAGGTTGAGCTTGGTGCCTTCAGCTTTTCCGCTGCCGGTCTCACTCATGGACCCGGTACCGGGATAGAGGAAGCGGCCGTCCTCGTGCAGGTCCGCGAACAAGAGATCCGGATCCTCCTCGAAGGAATAGAACACTCCGTCGCCATGGTGCGCGTCGATGTCCACATAAGCGATGCGCTTCACGCCATGATGGCGCCGCAGGGATTCCACCGCCACGCCGATGTCGTCCAGCACGCAGAAGCCGGCGGCATGGGCGCGCGCCGCATGATGCAGCCCGGCGATGGGCACGAAGGCGCGGCGCCACTCGCCGGACATCACGCCGTCCACTGCGTTGAGCGTGGCACCCACCACCTCGCAGGCCGCCTCATATATACCTGCCTGCGCCGGGGTGTCGCCCTCGTCGAGATAACCATCGCCGCGGTGGCTCTGCTCCTCCACGAAACCCAGGAAGTCACCGGAATGAAACATCTCCAGCTGCGCGCGCTTCGCGGGCCGCACGGGGATCGCGTGCACGCGCTTGTCGAAACCGCGGGTCACGCTCTCGCGCCAGAAGGCGCTGAAACGGTCATGGCCGAAGGGGTGCCCTTCGCCGAAACCGTAGTGCGCCTGGCGGGGGTCATGGCATACGCCGACCTTGAGCAGTGAATCAGCCATTTGACACGCACCTTGGGTTTCCAGCCCGGTGTATTATGGACCCAGCCTAATCGGGCCGCATTCCAATAATGAACGAAGTCCCCACCACACCGCAGCAGGTCGGTTGGCGCGAATGGGTCGCGTTGCCGGAACTCGGCATCCGTCGCATCAAGGCCAAGATCGACACCGGCGCACGCAGCTCCTCGTTGCACGCGTTCGCAGTGGTGGTGTTCACCGAGGACGGCAAGCGCCGGGTGCGCTTCGGCCTGCACCCGATGCAGCGCAAGGACAAGCCCGAGCGTTTCTTCGAAGCCGACGTGGTGGAGGAGGAACGCTGGGTCACGGACTCCGGCGGGCACCGCGAGCAACGTCCGGTGATCCGCACCACCCTCACGGTGGGCCAGGTGAGCTGGCCCATCGAGATCACGCTGGCGGCACGGGACAGCATGCGCTTCCGGCTGCTGCTGGGCCGCAGCGCCATGCAGGGGCATCTCACCATCGACCCCGCGGCGTCCTACGTCACGGGTAAACGGCGCCGTATCAGGGAAGTGCGGACCACCACCGAAGGATCCAGATGAAGAAGCGGCTCAAGATCGCCATCCTCTCGCGCAACACGCGCCTGTACTCCACCAAACGCCTGGTGGAGGCCGGCATGAAGCGCGGCCATGACATGTATGTCATCGACCCGCTGCGCTGCTACATGAACCTGGCGACAGATAACCCTGAGATCCATTTCAAGGGCCGTAAGCTCGATAACCTGAACGCCATCATCCCCCGCATCGGCGCCTCGGTGACCTTCTACGCCACCGCAGTGCTGCGCCAGTTCGAGATGACCGGCGTCTTCACCCTCAACGACTCCGACGCCATCGTGCGGGCCCGCGACAAGCTGCGTTCGCTGCAACTGCTCTCGCGCTTCGGCATCTCCATGCCCGTGACAGGCTTCGCCCACGCGCCGGACGACACCGAGGACCTGATGAAGCTCGTGGGCGACGCGCCCATGATCATCAAGCTCACTGAAGGCTCCCAGGGCCAGGGCGTGGTCCTGGCGGAGACGCGCCAGGCGGCAGAGAGCGTCATCGACGCCTTCCGCGGACTCAACGCCCATTTCCTGGTGCAGCGCTTCGTGAAGGAAGCCCAGGGCGCCGACCTGCGTTGTTTCGTGGTGGGCAACAAGGTGGTGGCGGCCATGAAGCGCCAGGCCCGCCGCGGCGAGTTCCGCGCCAACCTGCACAAGGGCGGCAGCGCCGTGGAAGTGAAGCTGAGCCCCACGGAACGGGACATGGCCGTCCGTGCCGCCGAGGTCATCGGCCTGAACGTCTCAGGCGTGGACATCATCCGCTCGGCCCAGGGCCCCCAAATCCTGGAGGTGAACTCCTCCCCCGGCCTGGAGGGCATCGAAGCCGCCACCAAGAAGGACATCGCCGGCGAGATCATGACTTTCATCGAGAAGAATGCGAAACGCAGACGCAACGGGCGCACCTGAGCCTCAAAAGCTACTGCGCTCGGCAGGGCGGTGTTGGTCTTCGGACTCGCAGCCGGTCATGCACCTAAGAGTGCACTCCCTCCTGCTCGCCTCGTCCGCCTAGCCCTACCTTCGCTCGTAACGCTTTTGAGCCAATCGATACCTATATATAATCTGCGTCCCTAGTCCCGCCCAAAGTCGCAAGCAGAGCCATGGCCCAATACATATATACGATGCACCGGGTCGCCAAGGTGGTGCCCCCGAAGCGCGAGATCCTGCGCAACATCTCCCTGTCGTTCTTCCCCGGCGCCAAGATCGGCGTGCTGGGTCTGAACGGCTCCGGCAAGTCCACCCTGCTCCGGATCATGGCCGGCGTGGATACCGAGATCAACGGCGAGGCCCACGCGCTCGCCGGCACCAAGATCGGCTACCTGCCCCAGGAGCCGCAGCTCGATCCTGCCAAGGACGTGCGCGGCAACGTGGAAGGCGGACTCACGGAGATCGTGGAAGCCAAGGAGAAGCTCGAGAAGGTCTACGCCGCCTACGGCGAGCCGGACGCGGACTTCGAGAAGCTCGCCGCCGAGCAGGCGCGGCTCGAGAACGTGCTGCAGGCCGCCGGCGCCACCAACCTGGACCACGTGCTGGAGGTGGCGGCGGAAGCGCTGCGCCTGCCGCCCTGGGATGCGGATGTGACCAAGCTCTCCGGCGGCGAGCGCCGCCGCGTGGCGCTGTGCCGCCTGCTGCTCTCCAAACCCGACATGCTGCTCTTGGATGAGCCCACCAACCACCTGGATGCGGAATCCGTGGCCTGGCTGGAACGCTTCCTGCAGGAATACCCCGGCACCGTGGTTGCAGTCACCCACGACCGTTACTTCCTCGACAACGTGGCCGGCTGGATCCTGGAACTGGACCGCGGACACGGTATCCCGTGGCAGGGCAACTACTCCTCCTGGCTCGAGCAGAAGGAGAAGCGCCTCGAGATCGAAGAGAAACAGGAGACCGCCCACATCAAGGCCATGAAGGCCGAGTTGGAGTGGGTGCGTACGAACCCGAAGGGCCGCCATGCCAAGAGCAAGGCGCGTCTGCAGAAGTTCGAAGAGCTCTCCTCACAGGAATTCCAGAAGCGCAACGAGACCCAGGAACTCTATATTCCGCCGGGCCCGCGCCTGGGTGAGTTAGTGGTGGAGGCCAAAGGTGTCCGCAAGTCCTTCGGCGACCGCCTGCTGTTCGAGAACCTGGAGTTCAACCTGCCTCAGGGCGGCATCGTCGGCATCATCGGCCCCAACGGCGCCGGCAAGACCACCCTGTTCCGCATGATCACCGGCGGCGAGAAGCCGGATGCGGGTGAGCTGCGCATAGGTCCCAGCGTGAAGATCGCCTATGTGGATCAGAGCCGCGATGCGCTGCGTGACGACAAGACCGTGTGGGAGGAGATCAGCGACGGCCAGGACCTCATCACCGTCGGCACCTGGACCACGCCCTCCCGCGCCTACGTGGGCCGCTTCAACTTCCGCGGCACCGACCAGCAGAAGATGGTGGGCCAGCTCTCCGGTGGCGAACGCAACCGCGTGCATCTCGCCAAGGTGCTGAAGGCCGGCGGCAACGTGCTGATGCTGGACGAGCCCACCAACGACCTGGACGTGGAGACCCTGCGTGCGCTGGAAGAAGCGGTACTGGCCTTCCCCGGTTGCGCGGTGATCATCTCCCACGACCGCTGGTTCCTGGACCGCGTGGCCACCCATATCCTCGCCTTCGAAGGCGACAGCAAGGTGGTGTGGTTCGAAGGCAACTACGCGGATTACGAGGCGGACCGCAAGCGCCGCCTGGGCGCAGATGCCGACCAACCCCACCGTATCAAGTACAGAAGGTTGAAGGACTAACGAATGAAACGGCGCCGCAAGGCGCCGTTTTTCATTGCAAGCTCCACTCCTGCCACAAACTTAGGGTTGGGCAGGGCCGGTGTCACCTCATGGGGAAAGCCCGGAGATTCAGCGCGATTGGGAAAGCAGGACCTGCCTGCGCGCCAGGCTCTCGGCCGGCCAATATTGATTGAGGTCGTAATATTCGGGCACGGCGGACATGCCGGGCGGCAGCAACACCCAGGGTTGCTTCGAGGCGGTGAAGATATGGATATCTGGCGGCAAGACGTCCGGCGTATCCAGCGTCCCGACCCTGACGAATCTATATAAAGGACTGCCATAGCTGCTCCAGACTGCGATGCGGCAAGTGGGACAGCGGGCGATCCTCTGACCCCGTCCGCTCTCTGAAGGAGTGTGCACGATCTCCGGTTCGATGCCGAGCGACGTGATCCGGTCGGCCTCGATGAGGGCGTTCAGGACGAACGCCGAACCGGTCTCCCGCTGGCACCAGCGACAATGGCAGCAGTGGACGAAAAGTGGAGCGCTCTCCACCCGATAGCGGACCTGGCCGCAGTCACAGCCTCCGGTGAGTGGATAGACCTCGTGTGATGGCATCGCCGACCTCCTTCTGCTATCCAAGGAAGTTACGATGACTGGTGATACCGCGCTATCAGGATCTTGCGATAGCGACTCAGTTTGAAGAGACGTACTTTTCGCGGCGCAGGTTGGTGTTGTCGAAGCCGATGGCCTTCAGGCGCTCCACGGCTGTGTCGATCATGTCCGGGTTGCCGCAGAGGTAGACGATGTCTTTCTTCGGGTCCGGGTTCAGCTCCATCAGGTGCTCCTGCACATAGCCCCGGCGCTCGTGGGCTTGTGCGGGGTCCGACACGCGACGGCTATAACCCGCCACGAATTCGAAACCGGGGTTCTCCTTCGCGAATTCGATGAAGTCGCCGCCGAACAGGCACTCGTCCGGCCCGCGCACGCCCAGCATCACCACGGCGGTGTGCCGCTTTTCCGCGATCAGGGTCTTCAGCTGCGGCAACATGGCGCGGTAAGGAGAGACACCGGTGCCGGTGGCGATCAATAGATAGCGGGACGGCGGGTCTTCGCGCAGCACGAAGCGGCCGAAAGGACCGGTGGCGGAGACCCGGTCGCCGGGCTGCATGGCGAACAGGAGACCGGTGGCGCGCCCGCCTTCCACCTGGGTCACGGCGATCTCCACATCGCCGCCGCTGCCGGGGATGGTAGCGACACTGTAACTGCGACGTAGCTCCATGGCCTCGAAGGGCAGATGCAGGGTGATGAACTGGCCGGGGATGTAGCTGAAGGCCTGGCCATCCTCACGGCGCAGGTTCATCTGCAACACTCGCGGGGTGATCATCCGGCTCTGCTGCAGGACGAAGTTGAACTTCTCGTGACTCATTTGTTCTGATTAAGCCTTCTGCAGAGTCGCTGTCACCGGGCGGCGGCAAATGGATTTGCCGCGCTATCAGGATACGAGCAGACCGAATTATTTGCGAAAACCGCGAATTCATTTCGCGGTTTTCGGGTCTGATAAGGCCAGGGACGGCCGTTCAGACACGAATTGGAGCGCGCCTTTACGGGCGCGCGGCGCACTTTTTACCATATCTGACGTCATAAACCGAGTACCCGGCTTACCATGGAGGCCGGTTTACGGAGGGATAAGCATGAAAAAGCTCTTGATCGGGATACTCGCCTTCGCCGGCATCGCTTGGTCACTGTCCGCCTTTCCTGCCGACACCGGCGTTGATGCTGCCCTGCATCAGGCCGTGGCTGGCAGCTGGCGTTCCGATGCCCACAAGGCCCGGGACCAATACCGCCATCCCATCCAGACCCTGGAGTTCTTCGGCCTTGAACCTTCCATGACGGTGGTGGAACTCGCCCCGGGCGGCGGCTGGTACACCGAGATCCTGGCGCCGGTGCTCAAGGACCACGGCCACCTCATCGAGGCCACGGGCAAGACCACCGGCAAGTTCGCCGACATGCTGCAGGCCGACAAGACCTCGTTCGGCGAGGTGAAGCTGATGGAGTTCTCCCCGCCCACCAAGACCGACCTCGGTCCCGACGGCTCCGCGGACATGGTGCTCACCTTCCGCAACACCCATGACTGGCTGAACGATAGCGAAGCGGAACTGGACTCCGTCTTCGCCGCTGCCTTCAAGGTGCTGAAGGCCGGCGGCGTGCTGGGCATCGAAGAACACCGTGCCCGCCCCTACAGCGATGCCAAGCAGTCTTCCAACGACCTGCACCGCATCCCTGAGGACTACATGATCGAGATGGGCCTGAAGCACGGCTTCCAGCTGGCAGGCGCTTCGGAGATCAATGCGAACCCGAAGGATGACGAGAGCATCAACATCCACATGCTGCCGCCGGACGGCACCGACCCGAAGCTCAAGGCCATCGGCGAGAGCGACCGCATGACCCTCAAGTTCGTGAAACCCAAACAATAAGGTACACACCATGAAGTTCTTGAAACTCGCCCTGCTCGCCTGCGCAGCCCTGGCCTTCGCGGCCATGGCCGCGCCACAGGTAGTACCTGATGCCAGCGGCATCGACACGGCCCTGACGCAGGCCCTCAAGGGTTCCTGGCGCGAACCCGCCAACGCGGCACGGGACCAATACCGTCATCCGCGCGAGACCCTGGAGTTCTTCGGCCTCACGCCTTCCATGACCGTGGTGCAGCTGTGGCCGGGCAGCGGCTGGTACACGGAGATCCTGGCGCCGGTCTTGAAAGACCACGGCCAGCTCATCGACGCCGCGGTGCCTGCCAAGGGTTATGGCGAATCCGACGGCACGGTTCGCTATCTCGAGAAGCTCAAGGCGAACCCGTCCGTGTACGGCAAGGTGAAAACCATCGACTTCGCGCCACCGGAGAAGATGGACCTGGGACCGGAGGGCTCCGCTGACATGGTGCTGACCTTCCGCAATGCCCATAATTGGGAAGGCGACCACCAGTTGCTGGCGGTGTTCCAGGCGGCCTTCAAGGTGCTGAAGCACGGCGGCGTGCTGGGCCTCACCGATCACCGTGCCGCCGCCGGCAAGACCGTGGCCGAGACCTTCCATTCAGGCTACATGCCTACCGATTACATCATCCAGGTGGCGGAAAAGGCTGGCTTCAAACTGGCGGGCCAGTCCGAGATCAACGCCAACCCGAAGGACACCAAGGACTATCCGAAGGGCGTATGGACTCTGCCACCCACCTACACCTTGGGTGACAAGGACAAAGCGAAGTACGCGGCCATCGGCGAGAGCGACCGCATGACCCTCAAGTTCGTGAAACCCTGAACCTGGGCGATGGATACCAAGACGGCGGACGGTGTACATCGTCCGCCATCTTGCTTTGCGGGACTTTACTTGCTGACGTTGCCGCGCTTGTTGATCTGCGCCAGCAGGCCGGTGAACACGTCGCTCAACACGCTCTTGAAAGCGCCGAACTTCGCATGGGTCGGCGTGCGCTCAGGGTGCGCTTCGTCCAGGTACAGGCCCCAGCGCATCTCCACCTGGAGCGCGGCAACGCGGGGCATCTGGCCGTAGTGGTCGGTGATGTAGCCGCCCTTGTAGGGGTTGTTGCGCACCACGCTCAAGCCCGCAGCGCGGAACCCCTGCTCCACCGCGCCAGTGAGCCAGCCGGAGTTGCTGCGCCCGTCCCGATCACCCAGGTAAACGTCATCCTTGAGCGCGTCATGCAGGAGGTTGGCCCGGGAGGCGACGCTGTGGGCGTCGATGAGCACCACGCCGCCGAAGCGGGTGATGCGGCTCTGCAGCAGCTCATTGAGGCGCGCGTGATAGGGCGCATGCACCATGATGCGTCGGGTATTGATCTCGGCCTGAGTCGGCGGAGTGGAATAGATGTCCTCGCCCCAGAAGGTCTTGAGCGCCACGAAACTGGTCTCATATCGCCCTGGATACAGCGGCTTGTCGTCGGGGGGCCGGTTCACATCCGCCACGAATCGGCTGTAGGTGCCGTAGATGGTGGTGATCCCCATGGCCGGCAGGAAATCATAGAGGTGGTGCAAGTACCAATCCGTCATGGGCAGGCTCCGGATATAGCTGGACGCGAACTCTGCGCGTATGGCCTCCGGCACGTAGATGCCCGTGTGGGGGATGCTGACGACTACCGGCACTTCCTTGGTGCTGGCATCGCGGATATGGAATGAGGTTATCTTCATCGGGTACTCAGATGGCGTTCAGCCGTCTCACAGCCTCGTCGAAGGCATGCGCGCTCTGCTCCTGTCCATGGCAGACGCCCGCACGCACGCGGCGCGCGCCTCCCACATATACGTCGCTGATGTCGGCGCGGCTGCCGCCGATGATGAGCGCATCCATCAGGGTATCCACGTCATGGCCGCGCAAAGCAGAGGCTTCGTGCTGCACTACCACCAGGTCGGCGAAATGCCCCACCTCGAGGGCGCCGCTGACGTGCCCGAGCGCCTGCGCGCCGCCGCGACAGGCGAGCTGCCAGAGCGGCATACCGAGACCGGCAGAAGTAGCGAGGCGAGCGCGGCGTTCCTGGCGCAGACGCTGTCCATATTCCAGGAGCCGCAACTCCTCGATAGCGTCGATGCGACAGTTGCTGTCGGAACCAATGGCGATGCGTCCACCTGCGGACACGAACTCGTGGGCGGCGAACAAGCCGTCCCCCAGATAAGCCTCGGTGATGGGGCAGATTACCACGCCGGCACCGGACTCCCGCGTGACCTGCATCTCAGCATCCGTGGCGTGGGTCGCGTGCACCAGGTTCCAGCGGGGCCCGAGCGTGACATGTCTTGCCAACACTGTCACTGGAGTAGCTCCGTAGGCAGCCTGACATTCCTCGACTTCGCGGCGCTGCTCGCTGATGTGGATATGCACCGGCGCGTCGGGGCCCATGATCCCGGCCGTCGCCGCCAGCAGCTTGTCCAAGGTCTCCGCCGGCACCGCACGCAGCGAATGCGGCGCCAGCCCAAGGTCGACGCCATGCAACTCGGAGAGCAGCGCGCAGAACTCTTCGATGCTGCCATGCACGAAGCGGCGCTGCTCGTCGCGGGCCGGCCGGCCGAAGCCGCCTTGCTGATAGAAGACGGGCAACAGCCGAAGCCGGATGCCGGTCTCGCGCGCGGCCGCGATGACCGCGCGTCCCATCTGCGCGCCGGGACGGCCGTCCGGCATGTGATGCAGGTAGTGGAACTCGGCGACGCTGGTATAACCGCCCCGCAGCATGTCCCAGAACGCTTCGCGGGCGATGACGAACATGTCCTCCGGGCTGACGCGGTTGGCGAGCCGGTACATGGCATCGCGCCAACTCCAAAAAGAATCCTCCCCGCTCGGCACCTCGCCATAACCGGCCAGGGCCCGCTGGAAGGCGTGGCTGTGGGCGTTGGGCATGCCGGGGATGGCGAGAAAACCATCATAGGGACCCGCCCCGCGCGGTTCGATGCGCTCGATCCGCCCGTCCGCCCCCACCACCAGTGCCTGGTCGCGCACCATGCCCTTGGGCGTCAGGATGTATTCAAAAGCCAAGCGGGTCTGCATACTCTTATGCTCTCATGGATTCCCCAAGCCGCGCAGCATGCATGACCTGTTACTGAAAAATGTCCGGATGGTCGCCGGCGTCGCCAAGACCCTGGCGGTGGACGGCGGCCGCATCGTCGCGGTGGATTGCGCCGCGGATGCGCCGGCCCGGGAAGTCATAGACGCCGGCGGCCAGCTGCTGCTGCCGGGCTTCATCGACTGCCATACCCACGCCCTTTACGCCGGCGACCGCATGGCCGAGCACCTGCTCAAGATGCAGGGAGCGAGCTATGCCGACATCGCCCGCGCCGGCGGCGGCATCGCCAGCACCGTCAAGGCGGTGCGTGCCGCCAGTGAAGCCCAGCTCATCGATGAGACGCTGCCACGCCTGGAAGCCCTGCGGGCGGAGGGTGTCACCACGGTGGAGATCAAGAGCGGCTATGGCCTGGATCTCGGTACCGAACTCAAGATGCTGCGGGCCATCCGCGCCCTGCCCCGCCACATCCCCATGGAAGTCCGCGCCACGTGCATCGGCGCCCACGCGGTGCCGCCGGGCGGCGACCGCGCTGCATATATGAAGGAAGTGCTGGAGAAGTTGCTGCCGGCGGTGGCGGAGGAAAAGCTGGCCGATGCGGTGGACATCTTCGTGGAACACATCGCCTTCGACGTGGGTGACCTGGAGCGCCTGGCGGAGCAGGCCCGGAGACTCGGCCTGAAGCTGCGTGCCCACACAGATCAGCTCTCCAACATGGGGGGCACGCGGCGCGCCGCGGAACTGGGCGCACTCTCCTGCGACCACCTGGAATATACGGAGGAGACGGACGCTGCGGCCATGGGGAAAGCGGGCACCGTGGCAGTGCTCCTGCCGGCGGCGTTCTACTTCCTTAAAGAGACCCGCAAACCTCCCATCGAGTTGCTGCGCAAACACCGGGTCTCCATGGCCGTGGCCACCGACCTCAACCCCGGGACCGCGCCTGTGGCGAGCCTGCTCACCGCCATGCACCTGGCCGGCATCCTCTTCGGCCTGAGCGCCGAAGAGCTGCTGGCGGGCGTGACCGCCCACGCCGCCCGCGCCCTGGGACTTGAGGGTAGAATCGGCGCCCTCGCGCCGGGCATGGACGCGGATTTCTGCCTCTGGGACCTGCCGGCGCCGGGATTCTTCAGCTATCAACTCGGCGGGCTCAGGCCGTCGCTGCGGTTCTTCAAGGGAAAACGTACATGACCAGTCTCGACCTCACCGGCCACGCCCTCACGCTCGACGATCTCCGGAGTTTCGATACCGCGCGTCCACGCGCGAGCCTGGGCGCTGGCGCCCGCGCCGCCATGCAGAAGAGCGTGGACACGGTGCGGCAGGTGATCGACACCGATCAGGTGTGCTACGGCATCAACACCGGTTTCGGCGCCCTGGCCCGCGAGCGCATCTCCCGCGACCGGCTGACCCAGCTGCAGTACAACCTGGTGCGCAGCCATGCCTGCGGCGTGGGTGAACCCCTGGCGGCGCCGGTGGTACGCCGCGTGCTGCTGCTCAAGGCCAATAGCCTCGCCATCGGCAACTCCGGCATCCGCCCGGAAGTGGTGGATACGCTGCTGGCCCTGCTCAACCATGACGTGCTGCCGGTGATCCCTTCCCAAGGTTCGGTCGGCGCTTCCGGCGACCTGGCGCCCCTGGCGCATATGACCCTGGCGCTCATCGGCGAAGGCGAGGCGCATCACCAGGGCAAGCTCCTGAAAGGCGCGGAGGTCCTGAAAGCCGCCGGCATGAAGCCGGTGCAGCTCGAGGCGAAGGAAGGCTTGGCGCTGCTCAACGGTACGCAGCTCAGTGCCGCTCTCGCCATCCAGGGGTTGCTGGGCGCCGAGCACGCCCTGGCCGCCTCCATCGCCGTGGGGGCCCTGACCCTGGAAGCGCTGGCGGGGAGCTACAGCCCCTTCGATGCGCGCATCCATGAGGCGCGCAACATGCACGGCCAGATCCAGGTGGCCGGGAAGTTCCGCTCCCTCCTCACCGGCAGCGATATCTGGAACAGCCACCAGGGCTGCGACCGCGTGCAGGACCCCTACGCATTGCGCTGCATGCCGCAGGTGTACGGCGCGGTATGGGATACCTTGAAGCACGCTCAAGGGGTGCTGGAACGCGAGCTCAACAGCGTGTCCGACAATCCCCTGATCTTCGGCAAGGACGTGCTGTCCGGTGGCAACTTCCACGCAGAGGCACTGGGGTTCGTCTCCGACTTCATGGCCATCGCCGCCACCGAGCTCGGCAACATCGCCGAGCGGCGCATCGACCTGATGCTGAAGAAGGTCAATCCACGCCTGCCCATGTTCCTGGCGCGCGACCCCGGCGTCGAATCCGGGTTCATGATCGCGCATGTGACGGCGGCAGCCCTGGCATCCGAGAACAAGACCCTGGCTCATCCGGCTTCGGCCGACACCATCCCCACTTCCGCGGGCCAGGAAGACCACGTGAGCATGGCACCGTGGGCGGGCGTGAAACTCGGGCGGGTGCTCGATAACGTCTCGCATATCCTGGCGATCGAGGCGCTGGCCGCCGCCGAGGCGGTGGACCTGCAGCGGCCGGCCAAGACCACACGGGAACTGGAGCCGCTACAGGCCGCCATCCGCAAGTTGGCCCCGGCGGCGCAAGGCGACCGGCGCCTGGACACTCACATCAAGACCTTGGCCGGGGCCATCCACGACGGCAGCCTGGTGTCCGGATCCATCCCGTCCCTGACCCTATCCATGCTCTGACGAGACGCGCCGCGACGGCAGTTTTTGCGCATGCAAAATATGTCTGTTAGAAGACATATCTACTGGATTCCTCTATACTGCCCGCGCAGGGAAGGTTTACGACGCTCCCGCGCAACGCGAGGACGTCTCAGGGGTCTCTCGTTTTCCCCCCTTTGACGAGAGGCCCCTTTTTTTCGCGCTGTCACCGCTAAGGACAGGCTGCCTGCTCCAAGGTAAACTGCCCACCCCGGCGGGCGTTAAACCCCTGGACGAGCCCGCCGCCGCCTCAGATTGTGGAGATCCCATGCCGAACCGGATCCTGAAGATCGCCGCCACGGCGCTGGCCGCCCTTTTGCTCGCGAGCTGCTACGGCGGCACGAGGCATGGCGTCAGCGTGGCGCTCACCGACTCCCCTCTCGACATCGCTTCGGGCGTGAACATCAGCTTCTCCCAGATCGAACTCAGCGGCCCAGATGTGTCGGTGCCCACGGTCTTGAATGTCGCCCCCGCGGCGAGCATCGACCTCTATGCACTGCAGGGCGGCCTGTCGCAGCTCTTGGCGAACAAGATCCAGGCGCAACCGGGGCATTACACGACCTTGAGCCTCACCCTCGTCGCGGACTCGGATTCGGGTCAATCCAGCATCGTGCTGCCGGATGGCGTGCACATCCTGTACATCCCGAATGGGGTCTCGCCGAAGGTGGATATACCGGTGGATTTCGACTACGTGGGCGGCACCGACGTGAGCCTCACCGCCGAATTCGATCTGCGCAAATCCATCCTGCCGGATCCGAACGATCCGACCAAATACCTGCTGATCCCCTCGATACGCGTGGTGATAGACCAGCAGACCGGCTCCATCAGCGGCGAAGTGGCGACCACGCTGGTCACCTGCCTGCAACCTGCGGTCTATGTATATCAGGGCGACGTCACCCCCAATGACTACGACATCACGGCCGCCCCGGGCCGGGTGCAACCTTTCAGCAGCGCCCTGGTGGGTCTCAACTCGACTTCGGGCCGCTACGACTTCACGGTGGGCTTCCTGCCGGCCGGCGACTATACCGTCGGCTTCACTTGCGATGCGCAGCTTGACGTGGCCAACCAGGCCAACACCCTGCGTTTCCTGGGCACCACCCATGCGACGGTGACCCCGCTCACCACGAGCTTCGTCAATATCCAGTAGAGATCGGCGGCGGCTCAGCCGCCGCCTTGCACTTCGGACGCCTGCTTGCGGTCCTGCGCGTCGGCGCGGCGGTCATAGCGGCCGAACATCCTGTCGTACCCGAGGACATAGACGAACTGCAGCCCGGCCGCGAGGCAGAAGGGCGTGACGAACCAGCCCGCGGCGATGAGCGGACCTGCCATGCCGGGACCCACCGATTGCGGTATCTGGAACGATGCCGCGTTCACGCTGGAGGCGAGGCCGCGCCGCTCATCACGGACCAGGGAGACGACCTGCGCCTGGCGCGCGCCGACCGAGGCACCGCCGGAGGCGAGGCGCAGCATGTAGATCAGCGCCGCCAGCCAGAACCAGGGCATGAACGGCAGCGCCAGCAGCATCACCACCCCGAAGCCGCGGCTCCAGACCACCGCACGTGACAGGCCGTGACGCATGGCCACACGACCGGCCAGCAAGGCCATCACCGCCGCGAGGGCGAAGGTCGCCGCCATCACCGGCGCGATCTCTTCCGGACCTGCATGGAACTTGAGGGCGAACCAATAGGACACCAGTGGGCCGGTCAAGCCCATGGACAGGCCGTTCAGGCCGTTGAGCCGCATCAGGCGCCACAACAGATGGTTCTCCCAGCGCTGCATGCGCTGCACCCGATGCCCCTTCGGCACGCTATCCTCACGCTGGGATTCCGGCGTGCCCGCCAACAACAGCAGGTTCGCCAGCGCGCCGGCGATCACCACAAGGAAGAGCAGGCCATAGGCCTGTGTTGGCGGCAACCGATCCAACAGAAATCCGGGGAGCGTGGCGAGCAAGGCCCCTACCCCCATACCGAAGAAGCCCAGCGCATTGTTGACACTGTACAGCCACGCCCGCTGCGGCCCCGGCACGACCTCCGCAAGCCAGGCCTGCTCCGCGGGACCGAACGGACCGGCCGCTCCATTGAGGCCGCGGCCAAATCCGCCGACGACGATGGCCGCCACCAGCAAGGCGTCCGAGTGGCTGAGCAACGGGGCCAGTCCGCACAGCACCGTGAGCGCTTCGTATCCGAGCAGGAAGGGTTTACGGCGGAAGCGATCGCTCAACCTCCCTACACAGAGGCTGATGACGGCCGCGCCGAGACCGGCGGCGGTGAAACTCAGACCGATCCCCAGGCCGCTCCAGCCCAAGGCATGCAGGTATAAGGATAGATCCGCCACCAAGGCGCCCTGGGCAATGCTGCGCAGGGTGCGGGCCGCCAGCAGGCGTCGGGCGGTGGGATGGATGGGAAGCCGCGGGTCTCGCGTCACGGCGCTGGGCGGCCGGCGCCATAATAATTTTGCGCCCAATAACCCGAGTTCATCCAGGCACCGGCCACCGGTCTGCCGGTCTCGGGTGCATGCACGAACCAGCCGTCACCGGCGTAGATGCCGACGTGCATCAGATTACCGCCATAGAAGAACACCAGGTCGCCTGGCCTCAAGTCAGCGCGCGCCACCCGTGGAGTATGGTCATATTGGGAGCCTGCGGTACGCGGGATGCTCACGCCCAGCTTGCCGTAGACGTAGTAGACGAGGCCGCTGCAATCGAAGCCGCGCGGAGTACTGCCGCCGTACTGGTACGGCACTCCCTGCTGTTGCTTCGCGAGTGCGACGGCGCGTGTCCCGAGGTCGAGCTGCGCCGCGCTGGGTGCGGGCGCCATGCCTGACGGCTCGGGCCATTGGGCGCAGCCTGTCAGAGTCACGCAAAATGCGGCGCAAAAGATGAAGGACTTCACACCACTATTATAAACGCCATTATAAACGCCGCTTCAGAAGCGTTACGAGCGAAGGCAGAACGAGGCGCGGGAGGCGAGCCGCCGGAGCGTACTCTGATGTACGTGAGGACGGCGAGCCGGGCCGCAACGAAGTTATGCCGAGCGCAGTAGCTTCTGAAGCGGCGTTATTTGCGGATGCGGATGCGACGAGCACCGTCGGTCACGGCGGCCTGTCGCAGGCTCGCATGCCTGGCCGCCAGCGTCATCATCCCACGTGCCGCCAACAGGGAGGCATCTGCAGCGACCACGTCCTGCTGGAGACGCGCCTCCTGCCGCCGCAGCGCCTCCAAGGCATCCGCCGCGCTCACCTCCTCGAACCGTACCTGCGCGCCGGGAGGAAGCTGCGCCAGGAGGTGCAGGTCTGCGGCGATCACGTTGGCGATGACAGGATAACCACCGGTGGTGCCGTGATTGCCGAGCAGGATGATGGGTTGCCCGGAAGCCGGTACCTGCATGGCGCCGGTGGTCATACCCATGGAGGACAGCTCGCCTGCACGGACCCGCTCCAGGAAAGTTCCCTCCAGCCGCACGCCGGTCCGGTCGCTCTGGGATGAGATGCTGAACGCTGCCTCGCGAAGCGCACGCAACGCGGCAGGGGTGAACCAGTCCTGATGTGGACCGGCGAGGATGCGCAGTCGCGCGGAGGCCGCATACTGCGGCGGCGAACGTAAATAGGCCCCTGCTTCACCCGTCGCAGCGCCTATGGGGAGACGCGCGCCTATGACCACGACCTCGGGCCCCAGACCCGAAAGCGTATCCGTGGAGCGGCTGCCAAGCACCTCCCGCACGGCGATGCCGCCGGCGACTCCCAGATAACTGCGCAAGCCGGACACGACGCGGCCGCAGCTGAGCACCATCCCGGCCTTCGCCGTGAGGGTCTGATACATCGCCACGGGTTGGCCGTCGAGCTGCGCTTCCAGCATCCCTCCGGCGAGCGCGATGTGCGCGTCCGCCTCGAAACGCAGGGTCGCGCCAGTGCCCGTCATCTCCAGGGTCGCGCATCCATCGGGGTTTCCCACCAGCCGGTTCGCGACCCGCATGTTGAACGGGTCGGCGGCACCGGCCATGGGCACGCCGAGATGTCCGTAGCCATGACGGCCTCCATCTTGAAGGGTCGTGAGCATGCCGGATGCGAGCACCTCGATCATGGGGCCGCCACGAAGCGCACGCGGTCGCCGGGCATGAGCAAAGCCGGTTCCCCACGCGTCGCATCGAAGAGCCGGACCGCGCATCGGCCGAGGATGTGCCAACCGCCCGGCGTCGCCTGGGGATATATCCCGGTATAACCGTCTGCCATGGCCACGCTCCCAGGCGGTACACGGGTGCGCGGACGCGGGCGCCGTGGCAGGCGCAGCCCGGGGTCGAGACCTGTCAGGTAGGGGAAGCCGGGGACGAATCCCAGAAACGCCACGTCATAGAGGGGCGCGGTATGCCGCCTCACTATGTCGTCTTCGGCAAGTCCAAGCTGTTTGGCCACCGCGGCCAAGTCCTCTCCGTCATAAGTCACGGTGAAGTCGTGCAGGCGTCCCGGTATCACGGGTGCCTGGGCGAGAGCCGGCAGGCTTGCGGCCACCGAATCCATGTCGAGGCTCAGCGGGTCAGCGACGATCAGCAGCGAGGAGTGTCCGGGGATCAACTCGCGCACCCCGGGCAGGGGCGAATCCAGCAGGGCACGGCGCAAAGCATGGGCCTCAGCAAAGTCCGCTACTTCGACCAGCACGGCCCCTTCGCCCATCCTGCGCAGGTTCACGCGAAGGCCTCGAGCTCCACGCCGGCGTCCGCAAGCAGGCCACGCAGGGCTGCCGCCAGCTCCACTGCGCCGGGCGTGTCGCCATGCACACAAAGGGAGCGGGCTTCCAGCTCGAATGATTTTCCATTGACACTCTGCATCATCCCGCCGCGGATCCAGGCCAGCGCACGGGAGGCGACTTCGCCCGCATCCGTGAGCAGTGCGCCGGATGCATCGCGTGGCTGCAGGCTCCCATCATCCCGGTAACCACGGTCGGCGAAGACTTCCCCCACCGCTTTGACGCCCTGCTCTTCGGCATGGCGCATGGCCACGGAACCCGGCAAGGTGAGCAGAGGCATGGAGGCGTCGAAATCCTTGAGCGCGGCGATGACCGTGTCGGCCACCCCGGCATCCGCGGCCATGCGGTTGTAGAGGGCGCCGTGCGCCTTGAGATAGCGCACCCGCGTGCCGGCGGCGCGGGCCACGGCATCCAGAGCCCGCAGCTGGGCCAGCACGCTCTGTCTCAATTCGGCTGCCGGCAGGTCCAGCTCACGACGGCCGAAATGCTGGCGGTCGGGATAGGAGAAGTGCGCACCGACGATGACCGCGTGCTTCAGGCACAGCGCGACGGTGCGGCGCATGGTCTCGGGACCGCCCGCATGCGCGCCGCAACAGACGTTGGCGCTGGTGAGCAGCGGGATCAGGGCCGAATCGTCGCCGCGTTCCTCCCCCACGTCTGCATTGAGATCGATGCGCACGGACGGATCCCGGTCTCAGCCCTTGAACATCGGCAGGTCGAGACCGCGCTCGCGCGCCACCGCGATCGCCTTCTCGTAGCCCGCATCCGCATGGCGCATGACGCCGGTGCCGGGGTCGTTCACCAGCACGCGCGAGAGCGCCTGGGCGGCCCGCTCGCTGCCATCCGCCACGATCACCACGCCGGCGTGCAGGGAATAACCCATGCCCACGCCGCCGCCGTGATGGAAGCTCACCCAGGAGGCGCCGCTGGCCGTATTGAGCAGCGCGTTCAGGATCGGCCAGTCCGCCACGGCGTCAGTGCCGTCGCGCATGCCCTCGGTCTCGCGGTTGGGCGAGGCCACCGACCCGGAATCCAGGTGATCGCGGCCGATGACGATGGGAGCTTTGAGCTCACCATTCTTCACCATCTCGTTGAAGGCGAGGCCGAGCTTGTGACGCTCCTGGTAACCCAGCCAGCAGATGCGCGCCGGCAGGCCCTGGAACTTGATTCGGGCACGGGCCATGTCCAGCCAGCGATGCAGGTGCTGCTTGTCGGGGAAGAGCTCGCGGGCCTTGGCGTCGGTCTTGTAGATGTCTTCCGGATCGCCGGAGAGCGCCGCCCAACGGAACGGGCCCATGCCTTCGCAGAACAACGGCCTTATATAGAGAGGTACGAAACCCTTGAAGTCGAAGGCGTTGGCGACGCCTGCGTCCTGGGCCATGGCGCGGATGTTGTTTCCATAGTCGAAGGTGGGGATTCCCTTGGCCTGGAGGCCCAGCATGGCCCGCACCTGCTTTGCCATGGACTCCTTGGCGAGGCCTACATATTTCTTTGGATCGAGCTTGCGCAGTTCCGCAGCCTTGGCGAGGGTATAGCCCACCGGGATGTAACCGTTCAGGGGGTCGTGGGCGGAGGTCTGATCCGTGACCAGATGCGGCAGGTAGTCGCTCTTAACTATCTGCTCGAAGACTTCCGCGGCGTTGCCCAGGAGGCCGACGGACTTGGGCTCACCCTGCTCCGCTGCTTTCTTGAGGTACGCGACAGCATCCTTGAGGTTCGCAGCCTTGTGGTCCAGGTAGCCGGTGGCGAGGCGCTTGTCGATGCGGGACTCATCCACTTCCACTGCCAGGCAGTTGAGGCCGGCGAACACCGCCGCCAGAGGCTGGGCGCCGCCCATGCCCCCAAGGCCGCCGGTCAGCAACCATTTGCCCTTGGCGTCACCCTTGTAGTGCTGACGCACAGCTTCCACGAAAGTCTCATAGGTGCCCTGCACGATGCCCTGGGAGCCGATGTAGATCCAGGAGCCGGCCGTCATCTGGCCGTACATCATCAAGCCCTTCTTATCGAGCTCGAAGAAGTTGTCCCAGTCGGCCCACTTGCCCACCAGGTTGGAGTTGGCGAGCAGCACCCGCGGCGCGGCGGCATGGGTCTTGAACACCCCCACCGGGCGGCCGGACTGGATGAGCAGGGTCTCATCGTCCTCCAGGCGCCTCAAGGTCGCCACGATGGCGTCGAAACTCTCCCAGTCGCGGGCGGCGCGGCCGATGCCGCCGTACACCACCAGCTCCTTGGGGTTCTCGGCCACCACGGGATCGAGGTTGTTGTGCAGCATGCGCAGGGCCGCTTCCTGTTGCCAGCCCTTGCAGCTCAGCTTGGTGCCGGTAGGCGCGTGGAGTTCGACATCACGGAAACGGGTGGCCACGGGGCTTCCTCAGGACACAAAAAACATGGCCGGTATTGTAACCGGCCATGCGTCGCAGACATCGTAGGTCCGGTCTCAGACCGGCGGCTTGGGGTCACTGCTCTCAGATTGAGCCGGCTGCTGCTGCTCCTGGGCCGGCTGCTGCGCATTCTTCTGGCGCTGTGCCACCTGCTCCGGCGAGAGGCAGATGGGATGTGCGAAGTGCGAACCCATCTGATCGCTGTCGTCGCAGGTCAGCTTCGGCTTGGTCGATGCCTTGGCAGTGGTAGCGGCCGGGGCAGTGGCTGCGCTCGAAGCCGCCGGGGGCGCGGAGGAACAGGCGGCAAGGGCGGCGGACAGGGCCAGGCCGAAGGCAAGAGTGAACTTGGTCATGGGGGCGTTCTCCAGGGGCTTAAGGATCTACTATGTACTAAGTAGATAGTATTTTAGCCACCTAGAGACGTTTTACAAGGGGAGTTGCGGTCCATCTACCTTCTTGGGGATAGGCATGTGGTGGGCGTCGAACGCCGCTCCCTGTGATGCATCGTGGCGTTGCTTCGCCTGTTCCGGCGTGAGGCAAAGGCGCTGCACCAGATGCGAACCGGTCAGATTGTCATCGTCGCAGACCAGCCCCTGCGCCCTAGCCGCAGTGATGCGCGAGGCCACGCTGGGTACGGCGGTCGTCCCCGTCGAAGCAGTCTTCGGCACCGATGAGCAGGCGGTATTCTCAGACGCCAAAAAACATGGCCGGTCTTGAAGACCGGCCATGCATCGCAAACCTCTTGAGCGTGTTCAGATCGGCGGCTTGCCTTCGGCGTTGACCGCCTGAGCCCGCTGCTGCATGTCACGCGCCGCCTGCTGCGAGTCCTTGTGACGCTGCTCCATCTGCTCCGGCGTCATGCAGACGCGCTTCTTCATGTGCGAACCGGATTCGCTGACGCTCTCGCAGACCAGCTTCGGCGTGGCCGCCGGCTTGGGGGCTGCGGTGGCAGCGGCCGGGGCGGCGGTAGCCGCCGCGGGAGCGGCAGCCGTGGTCGCAGCGGGAGCCGCCATCAGCGTGGATGACCAGGCCGCCACGACGGTAGCAAGTGCCAAGCCGCAAGCAATTGAAAGTTTCGTCATGGGCGTTCTCCTGGAAGTTGCGAGTCGCAAAGCCGTAAACCACTGAATAGCCGGAATTTTAGTCCGGCAGGGGCATTTTACAAGGGGGTGTACTAGATTTCTAGTAGCTGGTCTATACTTGGGACAACCCCGAGGCCCAAGCCCTTTTAAGGAGCCCGCATGTCGCCCCGCCGCCCCGCCCAGACCCAGACGCCCGAGCCCACTGAAGCCGAGCTGGAAGTGTTGCGGGTACTCTGGCAACAGGGAGACTCGACGGTCCGCCAGGTCCACGAGGTGCTGTCCCGGGACAACCCGGTGGCCTACACGACCGTGCTGACCACCTTGCAGATCATGCACCAGAAGGGTCTGGTCAAACGCGATGCCTCGGAGCGCGCCCATGTCTATGCCTCGGCCCTGAGCCAACGCCGCGTGCAGAAACGCTTCCTCGGGAAGCTGTTGCACCGGGTGTTCGAGGATTCCTCCGCCGAACTGGTGATGCAGGCCTTAGGGTCGGGCAAACCGGCGAGCCAGGAGGAACTGGCCATGATCCGGGCACGGCTGAATGAACTCGAGGAGCAGAACAAATGAGCCTCCTCGACACCCTGCTCGACAGCACCTTCGCCTACCACCTGGGCTGGACCCTGCTGCATTTCCTGTGGCAGGGCGCGGTGGTGGGATTCTTCTACCTGTGCCTGCGGACCCTGCTGGCGGATGCCGCGCCCCAGGCACGCTATCTGCTGAGCCTGTGCATGCTCGCGGTCCTGGCACTGCTGCCGGTGGCGACGTTCTGGTATATCAGCGGAACACCGCTCGCGGTGCGCCCGGTGGAAGGTTTTGCCGCCGGGACGCACCTGTTCATCCCGCCCGCGCAGAGTTCATGGCTGGAGACGCTGCGCAGCCTGCTGCATCCGCTGGTGCCGTGGACGGTGCCCGCCTGGAGCGTCGGCGTGGCGCTCTTGGGTTTCAAATCCATAGCAGGTTGGCGCCGGGCGCGCCGGCTGACACGCCACGCTTCCCATATGGCGCCTACTGCCTGGCAGGACACTACCGCGCGCATCGCTGCGCAGGTCGGAGTCCGCGTGCGCGTGAGCCTGATGATCACGGCGCAGGTGACGGTGCCTTGCGTGGTGGGTTGGCTCAAACCCGTGATCCTGCTGCCGCCGGCGGCGCTCACGGGGCTGAGCACGCTGCAACTCGAGATGGTGCTGGCCCACGAACTCTCGCACGTCCATCGCCATGACTACCTGGTCAACCTGCTGCAGATCTTCGTGGAGACCCTGCTGTTCTACCATCCTGTGGTGCGCTGGATCTCACGCGATGCGCGCCGGGAGCGGGAACATTGCTGCGACGATACGGCCGTGCATGCCTGCGGCGATGCGCTGCACTATGCGCATGCCTTGACCGACCTGGAAGCCCTGCGCAGCGGCGAGATGGCGCCGGCACTGGGCCTGAACGGCGGCGACCTGGCGATGCGGGTGGAACGGCTCATCGCGCCGCACCCTGCCGCCGCGATGCCGCGGGTCGCCACCACGGCGCTGATCTCGGCACTGTGCTTCAGCAGCTTCCTGGCATTGACTTCGACCCGCCACCTGCCCATGCCGCTGGTGCAGAGCCCTTCCCTGTTCACGCATCTCAGCAATCCTGCTCCGGAGATGATGCCCGAGTCCCTGCAGCGGACCCCGCTGCAGACGATCCTGCCGGCCCAACGGGCCCAGGCGCTCCTGGTCGGCACGCCGGTTACGGAGCAGGCCTCGCTGACGACGGTGACGTCTCCGCTTCAGCCCGAGGTGGTGGCAACCCCGGCAGTCTCCGCGGCGCCCCCGGGTCCCCAGCATATCGGCGGTGCGCCCCTAAGCTCGCTGCTGCACCCGGGCGACTACGACACCGCCTTGAGTGCGAACAAGCGTGCCGGGGCTCAGCTCAATTTCATCAGGATGCACGACGTCGGCGCCACCCTGACGCCGGCGAAGGACCATGACCACTGTGAACCCCTCACCGGCTCACGGGTCTGCAGCTAAATTTTCTCAATCCCCAAAGTTGAACGGCGCCTTACGGCGCCGTTTTCTTTTCTACTAATCGCCTTAAAAGCGTTACGAGCGATGGCAGAGCGAGACGCGGGAGGTGAGCCGCCGGAGTGTGCTCTTAATGCACATGAGGACGGCGAGCCGGACCGCAACGAAGCTATGCCGAGCGCAGTAGCTTTTAAGGCGATTAGGACACCCAGGCGCGGGCGTTACGGAACATGCGTATCCAGGGCGAATCCTCGCCCCACTCGGCAGGATGCCATGACATCTGCACGCTGCGGAACACCCGTTCCGGGTGCGGCATCAGCAGGGTGATGCGGCCATCGGTATTGGTGATGCCGGTAATCCCCAGCGGCGAGCCGTTGGGGTTGGCCGGGTAACGCTCCGTCACCCGTTCCCGGTTGTCCACGAAGCGCAAGGCCACCCGCCCACCGGCCAGGAGCTGCTGCGCAGCGTCGTGACGCTCGAAGCGGGCACGGCCCTCGCCGTGAGCCACCACGATGGGGATCACCGAACCCTCCATGCCGGTGAAGAACAACGACGGCGACGGCAGCACTTCCACCAGGGCCAGGCGCCCTTCGTATTGCTCGGAGGTGTTGCGCACGAAAGTGGGCCACCCGGCGGTGCCGGGGATGAGGTCCGCCAGCGCTGCCAGCATCTGGCAGCCGTTGCACACGCCGAGACCGAAGCTGTCGGCACGATTGAAGAACTGGGTGAACTCCTCGCGGGCGCGCGGATGGAACAGGATGGACTTGGCCCAGCCCTGGCCCGCACCCAGCACATCTCCGTAAGAGAACCCGCCGCAGGCCACCAGCCCCTTGAAGTCGGCGAGTTCGACGCGGCCTTCGAGCACGTCGGTCATGTGCACGTCCTGGGCGGCGAAGCCGGCGCGATCCAGCACCGCTGCCATCTCCACCTGGCCGTTGACGGCTTGCTCGCGCAGCACCGCCACTCGCGGGCGCGCGCCCTTGCCGATGTAAGGCGCCGCCGGATTGTCGGCGAGGTCGAAGCTCAACTTGGCGTGCAGGCCGGGATCATCCGCGTCCTGCTTCGTCTCCCACTCCTGCTGGGCACAGGCGGGATTATCGCGCAGGCGCTGCATGTGGAAGGAGAGTTCGCTCCAGGCGCCGTGCAACTCCGTGCACTTCTCGTCCAGCAACAACTTGTGGTTGCGGCTGATCGCCAGGCGCCCGTCGCGGCGCGGTGCGCCGAGCGCATGCACGTGGCCGCCGAGACCGTGGCGCTCGAACAGCGCATGCACCCGCTGGGCATCGCGACCGTGCACCTGCAGTACTGCGCCCGCCTCCTCCGAGAACAGCACCGCCGCGGTATCGCCGGTCAGTGCATCGAGATGGACATCCAGGCCGCAGTGGCCGGCGAAGGCCATCTCCGCCAGGGTCACGAACAGGCCGCCATCGGAGCGGTCGTGATAGGCCAACAACAGGCCGGCTGTCGCGGCCTCCTGCACCGCGGCGAAGAAACCCGCCAGCAGTCTGGGATCATCCATGTCAGGCGCCGCGTCGCCGCTCTCGCCGAACACCTGGGCGAGACAGGAGCCGCCGAGGCGGTTCCTGCCCTTGCCCAGATCCACCAGCAGCACCTGGGTATCGGCGTGCTCGCAATGCAGTTCCGGCGTGAGAGTGCGGCGGATGTCCTGCACCGGCGCGAACGCGGACACCACCAGGGACAGGGGCGCCAGCATGGTGCGCTTCGCGCCATCCTCCTCCCAGGTGGTCTTCATGGACAGGGAGTCCTTACCCACCGGGATGGTGAGGTCGAGCGCCACGCACAGCTCGCTCACCGCCTTGACGGTGTCATAGAGGGCCGCGTCCTCGCCGGGGTTGCCGCAGGCCGCCATCCAGTTCGCCGAGAGACGCACCTGCGCCAGCACACCGATGTCCGCCGCGGCGATGTTGGTGATGGCTTCAGCCACCGCCATGCGCCCGGACGCCGGTGCATCGATACAGGCGACCGGCGTGCGCTCGCCGATGGCCATGGCCTCGCCGCAATATCCTTCATAGCTGGCGGCGGTGACGGCCAGGTCGCTCACCGGCACCTGCCAGGGCCCCACCAGCGGATCGCGGTGGACCTGGCCTCCGACGGTGCGGTCGCCGATGGTGATGAGGAATCCCTTGTCGGCGACGGCCGGCAGGCGCAGCAGGCGGAACACCGCCTCGCGCAGCTCGATGCCGGAGACGTCGAAGCGGCGATGCTTAGGGTCGGCGCGCTTCACGTCGCGCAACATCTTGGGCGCCTTGCCCAAGAGAACTTCCATGGGCATGTCCACCGGAGCCTTGCCCAGCAGCGTATCCCCCACCACCAGGCGCCCATCACCGCTGGCCTCGCCGATCACGGCGAAGGGGCAGCGCTCGCGCGCGCAGAGCTTTTCAAAATCTTTCAATCGATCGGATGCCACCGCCAGCACGTAGCGCTCCTGGGCCTCGTTGCACCAGACCGCCATGGGCGACATGCCCGGCTCATCGTTGGGTATGCGTCTCAGATCGAAGCGGCCGCCGCGGTGGCTGGCATCGATGATCTCGGGCACCGCATTGGACAGGCCGCCTGCGCCCACATCGTGGATCGAGAGGATCGGATTGGCGGGCCCCTGCGCCCAGCAGCGGTCGATGACCTCCTGGGCGCGGCGTTGCATCTCGGCGTTGTCGCGCTGCACCGAGGCGAAATCCAGGTCCTCGGCGCTGGCACCGCTCGCGACGCTGGAAGCAGCGCCGCCGCCGAGACCGATCAGCATCGCGGGTCCACCCAGGACGATGATCTTGGCGCCTACCGGGATGTCGCGCTTCTCCACGTGCTGCGGCCGGATGTTGCCCAGGCCGCCGGCGATCATGATGGGCTTGTGATAGCCGCGCAGCGTGTCGCCTACCTGCTGTTCATAGCTGCGGAAATAACCTCCCAGCGCAGGGCGGCCGAACTCGTTGTTGAAGGCAGCGGCACCGATGGGGCCTTCCAGCATGATGTCCAGGGCCGACGCGATGCGCTCCGGCTTGCCGTGATCCTGCTCCCATGGCTGGGTGAACCCCGAGATGCGCAGGTTGGACACCGAGAAACCGGTGAGGCCGGCCTTGGGTTTGGCGCCGATCCCAGTGGCACCCTCGTCGCGGATCTCCCCGCCGGCACCAGTGGCGGCGCCGGCGAAGGGCGCGATCGCGGTGGGATGGTTATGGGTCTCCACCTTCATGAGGATGTGGATGTCTTCCTGGTGGTAGGCGTACTCGCCGTCGGCGGGCCGCGGGAAGAACCGCGCGCCGCGGTTGCCCTCGATCACCGAAGCATTGTCCTTGTAGGCGGACAGCACGCCCTTGGGGTTGTGCGCGTAGGTGGCGCGGATCATGTCGAACAGCGAGCCAGGCTGCTGCGCACCGTCTATGACCCAGTCGCCACGGAAGATCTTGTGACGGCAGTGCTCCGAGTTGGCCTGGGCGAACATCATGAGTTCCGCGTCGCTGGGATCCCGGCCCAGACGCCGGAAGTTCTCCACGAGGTAGTCGATCTCGTCCTCGGAGAGGGCGAAACCATACTCCTTGTCCGCCTGCACCAATGCTTGGCGGCCGTCTTTCAGGACCGGCACGGTATTGAGCGGCGCAGGCTGGGTATGGGCGAAGAGCCGGGCTGCATCGGCCGCATCGAACAGGACTGACTGCGTCATGCGGTCATGCAACAACACAGCGGCCGAGGCGAGATCCTCGCGGGAGAGCAAGCCTTGCTTGCCGTGCAGGATGTAGACGAAGCCCCGCTCGATGCGGCGGACCTTCTTCAGGCCGCAGTTGTGGGCGATATCGGTGGCCTTGCTGGCCCAGGGAGAGAGCGTGCCGAGGCGCGGCACCACCAGCACCAGGCTGCCGCCGGTCGGGGCCGGATGGGTCATGCCGTCGTTGAGCAGGCGTTCCAACAGGGTGCGGTCAGATGCGCCGAGGGTGCCTTCGGCGTCCACGAAATACAGGAACTGGGTCTCGAGACGGGATACACCAGGGACATGCTTCTGCAGTTTCTCAAGCAGGATCCGGATACGGAAGATGGAGAGTGCCGGACCACCACGAAACTGAAGCATCTTCGATCCTGGGGGCAGGTGCGGAGCGGCATTTTACCGGAATCTAGACCCTCACTCCACCAGCCCTTAGAGAAGCGTCGCGAGCGCAGGCAGGGCAAGGCGCGTGACGGCGAGGCCCCGGAGCGCACTCTTCAGTACGTGAGGACGCCGAGCCGGCTCGCAACGCTGCCATGCCAAGCGCAGCAGCTTCTATGAGGGCCTAGTCAATCTCACGCCAATCCAGGCCGATTTCCTGATCCGCCACGCCGATCCACTCCTCGTCGCAGTCCATGGCTTCCGCCAGCGCGGCCTGGGCCAGAGCCGGCGTGTTGTTCTTGTCCGAGAGATGAGCTGCCACCAGATGCTGCAGCCACTGCTTGTCGAGGCTGCGCAGGAGGTCGGCGGCCTGGGCATTGCTGAGATGGCCCAAGGGACCGCCCACGCGGTGCTTGAGGGACGGCGGATAGGGGCCATCCTCCAGCATGTCCCGGTCATGATTGCATTCCAGCAGGAGCGCGGCACAACCGCTGAACATGCGCCGCATGTGCGGCGTGACGCTGCCCACGTCCGTGAGCAGGCCGAAGCGATGGGCGCCGCCGTCGAACAGGAACTGGGTGGGCTCACGGGCGTCGTGGGGCACCGTCACCGGCGTCACTTCGATGTCACCGACCACGAACTTGGACTGGGACTCGAAGGGCTCCGCCACTTCGAAGCCCCGTTCCAGGCAGGCCTGCCGGGTGCCGGCGGTGCAGCGCACCGCGATGCCGTGCTTCAGAGCGAAGCGCATCACGCCCGAGGCATGGTCGGTGTGCTCGTGGGTCACCAGGATGGCGGCGATGGAGGCGGGGTCCACGTGCAACCGCGCCAGGCGAAGCTCGGTCTCGGCGATGGAGAAGCCGCAGTCCACCATGAGGGTGGTATCGGAATACTGGATGAGGGTGGCGTTACCGCGGCTGCCGCTGCCCAGGGAGGCGAAGCGCACGCCTTATTTCTTGCCCGGGGTGTAGAGCGGCACCGGGAACGGCGTCACGTTGGCGCCACCTTCCACGGCGGTGATCTTGGCGGTGCCCTCGCGGGCCACCTCGTCGATGCGCACCACGGAATGCATGGGGATGAAGCTCTTCTTCACGCCCTCGAACTCGGTCTTGAGGCGCTCCTCGCCCGGATCCACCACCACCCCGCCGCGCTCGCCGAACACCATCTGCTCGATCTCGATGAATCCCCAGAAGCCGTCCTGGCTCACCTTGCGGGCATACACCTCATAGAGCTTGCCCTGGTACATGAAGATGACTTTGTAGATGTGGCGTGCTGGCATGGCTGATCTCGGAAAACTGAGGGAAATTCTAGCCGACCCGGTCTGAAGTCGCCACGCGCGGGCTATCCAAACCCCGCGACTCCTGTAAAATACGCGTCCCTTGGAGAGGTATCGAAGCGGGCGAGCCCGCTGCTTCCGTAAACGCCGAAGGCGTTTACCGGCGAGCGCCGAGCCAGGACGGCGAGGCTGGAAACCTCCCCAGGGACGGGTTGTGAACCCGGGCAAAAAAGTTTTCATTGGAGAGGTACCGAAGCGGTCACAACGGCACCGACTCGAAATCGGTTGGGGGCTAAACGCCCCACGTGGGTTCGAATCCCACCCTCTCCGCCAACAAATAATAGGCCCCTTCATGGGGCCTATTCATTTTCAGCGACGCTTGGCGAAGAAGTCCTTCAGCAGGCCTCCGCACTCCTCCGCCAACACGCCACCCTCCACCTCCAACCGGTGGTTGAGCTTGTCGGTGCGGGTAAGATCAAACACGGAACCGGCGGCCCCGGTCTTGGGGTCCGCGGCGCCGTAGACGAGGCGGGCCACCCGCGCATGCACCATGGCACCAGCGCACATGGCGCAGGGTTCCAGGGTCACATACAAGGTGGTGCCGGTGACGCGGTAGTTCCCGAGAGCTTGCGCTGCGGCGCGCAGCGCCATGACCTCCGCGTGGGCGGTGGGATCGTGAGCGCCGATGGGTTGATTCCAGCCGGAGCCCAGCAGAAGGCCGTCTTTCACCAGCACCGCACCGACCGGTACCTCGCCGGCCGCTTCCGCCTGGCGCGCCAGGAGCAGCGCTTCCTGCATCCACTTCTCATCTTGGGCTTGCGTCATGCGGTCCATCATAAGCGCTCATCAACCGGCTTGGCGACGCCAGGCCGCAGGCGGCATGCCGAACTCGCGCTTGAAAGCGCGGGTGAAGGCAGCCTCGGATTCATAACCGTATCGCTCAGCGATGCGGTTGACGGCCTCCGCTCCAGAACGCAGGGCCCGGGCCGCGAGGGCCAGCCTCCAGTGGGTGAGGTACTGCATGGGCGGTTCGCCGATCAGTTCAGTGAAGCGCTGGCCCAAGGACGAGCGCGAGAGCGCCGCCTCACGCGCGAGTTCATCCACCGTCCATGCGCGGCCCGGTTCGGCGTGCAGCAGCGCCAAAGCCTTGCCACCTGCGGATCCCTGAGGCCCGCGAGCCAGCCGCGCTCCTCCTCGGGCAAGCCGGCCGCATAGCGGCGCATCGCCTCCACAAAGATGAGCTCCGAGAGCTTGGTGAGTTGCGCCCGGGCGCCGGGCCTTTGCGCCTGGGATTCGGCCACGCCCACCCGCAACAACTGCGTAAGCCAGGCCATGCCCGGATCCTTGCCCATGGGGATGCGCATCATCTCCGGCAAGGAACTGAACAGGGCCCGGCTGATGCGCCGGTCGCAGGCCAGGTAGCCGCAGACGAAATGCGTCGCTTCGCCTCCTCCACCGTGAATCATGCGCGCCGCGCTGTGCTCGGTGCGGGGCAAGATGTCGCTGTCCACCGCCGGCAAGCCCAAGTCGCTGCCCATGATGTGCTTGTGATCGTGAGGATACAGCACGAAATCGCCAGCGCTCAGCACCATCGCCTCGCCGCCGCCCGCGAGGCGTGTCTTGCAACTTCCGTCCAGCAGGAAATGGAACAAGGCGATGTGATCGGCGCCGCGCAGCAGCTGGGTCTCCTTGGGCAGACCATACTGGGCTTCGATGCACCAGGGCGCGGTGAACTCGGCATCCAGGAACACCGCACCGTCGAGCTGGATGGCGCTCAGGACCTCAGATAACGCATCCACCGCCGAACATCCATCGCGTCTATTCCCACTCTATCGTCGCAGGCGGCTTGCCGGAGATGTCGTAGACCACCCGCGAGATGCCCTTAGTCTCGTTGATGATGCGGTGTGACACATGGTCCAGGAACTCATAGGGCAGGTGCGACCAGCGGGCGGACATGAAGTCGATGGTCTCGACGGCCCGCAGCGCCGCCACGTACTCATAGGTGCGGGCATCACCCTGCACGCCCACGGCCTTGACCGGTAGGAACACGGCGAAGGCTTGGGAGACCTTGTCGTAGAGCCCTGCCTTGCGCAGCTCCTCTATATATATGTGATCGGCCTTGCGCAGCAGGTCTGCATATTCCTTCTTCACTTCGCCCAGGATGCGCACCCCCAGGCCTGGACCCGGGAAAGGATGGCGGTAGACCATCTCATGGGGCAGGCCCAGCACCACGCCGACCTTGCGCACCTCGTCCTTGAAGAGCTCCCGCAGGGGCTCCACCAGCTTCAGGCGCATGTGAGCCGGCAGACCACCCACGTTGTGGTGGGACTTGATGACGTGGGCCTTGCCGCTGGCGGCGGCGGATTCGATCACGTCCGGATAGATGGTGCCCTGGGCCAGCCACTTGGCGTCTTCGATCTTGAGGGATTCCTCCTCGAAGATCTCCACGAACACCCGGCCGATGACCTTGCGCTTGGCCTCTGGATCAGTGATCCCGGCCAACTCCTTCAGGAAACGGGCTTCCGCGTCGACGCGGATCACCTTCACGCCCATGTGCCTGGCGAAGGTCTCCATCACCTGGTCGCCTTCGTGCAGGCGCAGGAGTCCTGTATCCACGAACACGCAGGTGAGCTGCTTGCCGACAGCCTTGTGCAGGAGCGCGGCCACCACGGAGGAATCCACGCCGCCCGAGAGTCCCAGCAGCACATGGTCCTGGCCCACCTGGGCCCGCACCGCAGCGATGCGGTCCTCGATGATGCTGCTGGAGTTCCACAGGGCCTCGCAGCCGCAGATGTCCAGCACAAAACGCGAGAGGATGGCACCGCCCTGCAGGGTCTGGGTCACTTCCGGGTGGAACTGCACGCCATAGAAGCGGCGCGCCTCGTCGGTCATGGCCGCGCAGGAAGCGTCCTGGGAAAGACCGGTACGCACGAAACCCGGCGGCAGCTCGGTCACGGAATCGCCGTGGTTCATCATCACGTGCAAGAGCGGCTTGCCGTCCCGATGCCCGTCGTTGATCCCGTCCAACAGGCGCGACGGCGCCGTGACGGTCATGTTCTCCATGCCGAACTCGCGGTGGGTGCCCGGCAGCACCTTGCCGCCCAGCTGCGCGGCCATGTCCTGCATGCCGTAGCAGATACCCAGCACCGGCACGCCCTGTTCGAATACCGCCTTGGAGGTCTTCGGCACCGCATCGCCCACCGCCGACTCAGGTCCCCCGGAGAGGATAACGCCCTTGGGCGCGAACTTCTGCAAGGCCTCGGCACTGATGTCCGGCAGATGCACCTCGCAGAACACTCCGATCTCCCGCACCCGGCGCGCGATGAGCTGGGTCCACTGGGAGCCGAAGTCCAGGATCAGGATGCGGTCGTTGTGTATGTTCTGCTGGCTCAAATCCCTGTCTCCCAATAGCCGGAAGGCCGCTGGGCGGCCTTCCTTGTTGTCTTCATTCTGAGCGGTAGTTCGGCGCTTCCTTGGTGATGGTCACGTCATGGACATGGCTCTCACGCATGCCGGCGCCGGTGATGCGCACGAACTCGGGTCGGGTGCGCATGGTGGCGATGTCCTTGGAGCCGGTGTATCCCATGCTGGAGCGCAGGCCGCCCATGAGCTGGTGCACGATGGCCACCAGCGAACCCTTATAAGGCACGCGGCCTTCGATGCCTTCCGGCACCAGCTTCTCCACTTCCTCGGTGGGGTCCTGGAAATAACGGTCTGCGGAACCTTGCTTCTGGGCCATGGCGCCCAAGGAGCCCATGCCGCGATAAGACTTGTACGAACGGCCCTGATACAGCTCCACCTCGCCGGGAGCCTCTTCGGTGCCGGCGAACATGCCGCCGATCATCACCGAGTAGGCGCCGGCCACGATGGCCTTGGCCACGTCGCCGGAATAACGGATGCCGCCGTCGGCGATGAGCGGCACACCGCTCTTGGCGAGCGCTTCCGCCACGTTGGCGACGCCGGTGATCTGCGGCACGCCCACCCCCGCCACGATGCGGGTGGTGCAGATGGAGCCGGGACCGATGCCGACCTTTACGCCGTCGGCGCCGGCATCCACCAGCGCCTGAGCCGCGGCAGCGGTGACGATGTTGCCGCCGATGACCTGCAGGTCCGGATGCTTCTTCTTGGTCTGGCGCACCCGGTCCAGCACGCCCTTGCTGTGGCCGTGGGAAGTGTCCACCACGATGACGTCGACACCGGCTTCCACCAGCGCCGCAACCCGATCCTCGGTCTCGGGTCCCGTGCCCACCGCGGCACCGACCCGCAAGCGGCCGTGCTCGTCCTTGCAGGCGTGGGGATAGTCCTTGGCTTTCTGGATGTCCTTCACGGTGATCATGCCGCGCAGCTGGAACTTGCCGTCCACCACCAGGATCTTCTCGATACGGTGCTTGTGCAGCTTGGCCAGCACCTCTTCCTTGTCGGCGCCTTCCTGGACCGTCACCAGGCGCTCCTTGCCGGTCATGATCTTGGAGACGGGCTCGCCGAAGCGGGTCTCGAAGCGCAGGTCGCGGCTGGTCACGATACCCACCAGCTGCTGGCCGTCCACCACCGGCACGCCGGAGATCTCATGGGCGCGCGTGAGTTTCAGCACTTCGCCGATAGTGGTATCAGGTGTAACGGTGAAGGGATCCTTGATGACGCCGCTCTCGAACTTCTTGACCACGCGCACCTGGCGCGCCTGCTCCTCGGCGGTCATGTTCTTGTGGATGATGCCCATGCCGCCTTCCTGGGCCAGGCTGATGGCGAGGCGGGCCTCGGTCACCGTGTCCATGGCGGCGGACAGGAGCGGGATGTTGAGCGAGATGTGTCGCGTGAGGCGGGTGGAGAGGTCTACGTCGCGGGGCAGCACGTCCGAGTAAGCCGGCACGAGGAGGACGTCGTCGAAAGTGAGGGCTTCCTGGACGATGCGCATGCGGGCTCCGGGCTGCGTTACGGTTAACCGACGATTATAAACTTTTCCACCGGTCCGGGTAAATTCCGGCCTGCCCCGCCTTGCTATGATGGGCCCATGGCCAGCCCCACCGCCGAGGGACTCATCCCTGAGCGCCGCGTCTTAAGCGTCTCGGACCTGAATCGCGCCGCCCGCGGCCTCCTGGAAGGCGGCTTCCCCCTGCTCTGGGTGGAGGGCGAGATCTCCAACCTGGCGCGCCCCGCGTCCGGCCATCTGTACTTCTCCCTCAAGGATTCCCAGGCGCAGGTGCGTTGCGCCCTGTTCAAGAACCGCAGCCAGTTGCTGCGTTTCAAACCCGCCGACGGCATGAAGGTGCTGGTGCGCGGGCGGGTCAGCCTCTACGAACCGCGCGGTGACTACCAGTTCATCGCCGAGTACATGGAGGACGCCGGTCATGGCGCCCTGCAGCGGGCCTTCGAAGAGCTCAAGGCCAAGCTGGCAGCGCAAGGCCTGTTCGATCCAGCCCTCAAGCGCCCCCTGCCGGAGATGCCGCGCAGCATCGGCGTTATCACCTCCCCCTCCGGCGCAGCCCTCCATGACATCCTGACGGTCATCCGCCGCCGCTATCCCCTGGCGCGGGTGGTGCTCTACCCCACGCCGGTCCAGGGCGAGGGTGCGGCGGCCAAGATCGCCGCCATGCTCGCCACGGCATCGACCCGCGCGGAGTGCGACGTGCTGATCCTGGCCCGGGGCGGCGGTTCGCTGGAAGACCTCTGGGCCTTCAACGAGGAACCGGTGGCCCGCGCCATCCGCGCTTCCCGCATCCCGGTGGTGAGCGGTGTAGGCCACGAGATCGATTTCACCATCGCCGACTTTGCCGCGGACCTGCGGGCGCCCACCCCCACCGGCGCGGCAGAGCTGGTGACGCCGGACCTCGGGGAATGGCAGCGGCGCCTGGCGCAGCGCGAAGAGCACCTGCACCGGAGCCAGCTGCATCTCTTGCAAGGCCTGCGCCGGCGCCTGGACTGGTGCGGCGAACGCCTGCGACAACTCCACCCTGCCCGGATATTGCGGGATCGCAGCCAGCGCCTGGACGAACTGCAGATGCGTCTCGGCCGCTGCGTCCGCGCCCATTTGCGGCACGAGCGCACGCGCCTGACGGGCTTGCAAGCTGCTCTGTATGCCCACAGTCCGACTCAACAATTGCGCCGTGCTTCGGACCGGCTCACGGCCCTGGATGTGCGCCTGCGCGGCGCAGCGCGGGCGCAGATGACGCAGGTTTCGAATCGACTAGCGCTCTCGATGCGGGCCCTGGATGCAGTGAGTCCGCTCGCCACACTCAACCGCGGTTACGCCATCGTGAGCGATGCGGCAAGCGGTGCGACCTTAAGCCACGTAGCTGCGGCGCATCCCGGGCAGACCGTACACACCCGTCTTGCTGATGGTTCTTTCATAGCGGAAGTGAAGAGCGTGCTTCCTGGAGAGAAGAAATGAAGCGGCTGATGACTTTCCTGATGCTTTGCCTGCCCAGCCTCGCTTGGGCGGCAAGCACGGCTTTTCCCCTGGATGATGCGGTGCCCGGCGGCGTGGCCGTGGTGGCCTTGCCCGCCAGCGACCATACGCCCCACGTGGAGTTCTCGGGCCAGAAGGTGATGGTGGTACGGCACGAGGGGCATTGGTACGCGCTGGTGGGATTAAGCCTGGATACAGTGCCCGGCGCCAAGATGCTGGACGTGGATATGCCGGGCTCCACGGACATCCACGTGGGTTTCACGGTCAGTCCCAAGACCTATGCCGAGCAGGACCTCACCATCGCGAACCCGGAGATGGTGAACCCCACGCCGGAACAGCTGAAACGCATAGACCGGGAGCAGCTGCACCTGGCCAAGGTCACCAGCACCTGGGTCGAGATACACAAGCCCGGACTCTCCTTCATCTGGCCCGTGAAGGGGCCTGAGACCAGCACCTTCGGCCTGAAGCGCGTGCTGAACGGCGAGCCCAAGAGCCCCCACAGCGGCATCGACATCGCCGCACCCACCGGCACGGCGGTGGCAGCCCCAGCCGATGCGCTGGTGGCGGACGTGGGCAACTATTACTACTGCGGCAAGACCCTGACCTTGGACATGGGCCAGGGCCTGTTCAGCGTGTACTGCCACCTGAGCAAGATCAAGGTGCGCCCGGGACAGCGGGTCAAACAGGGTCAATTGGTCGGAAAGATCGGCGCCACCGGCCGCACCACCGGGCCGAACCTGCACTGGACGGTGCGGCTCAACGAAGTGCCGGTGGATCCCCACGTGTTCCTGGGGATGAACGGCCATACGCCGCCGCCCACCACTCCGCCGCCATCGGCGACTGCTCCGGCTGCCGCCACCTCTGTGTCACCAATGATTTCGACGCAGGCAACGCCGAAAGCAGCGAGCATTCCGGCGCCCGCCGCGACAACACATCGCTAATCTGGGGATCTAAACGTTATAAGAAAGAGGTTTGTTCTTGCGGACAAACCAGTCGCCAGTATCCGGTTCGAAGACGTGACAGTTTTCCATCTCGCCGCCGTAGATGTGCAATGACACGGCGTTCTGGTCCGGCAAGGGATTGCGGATGAGGTGATATTCATGGGGCGGGATCAGGCAGCCGGCGGAACCGGTGCCGGCCTGCACCGTGCCGCAATGCTCGAACTTGAAACGTTCGCCCTGGCGCTCGCGCATCTCGAACTGCTGCACTTCGATCTGGCCCTGCCACACGCCTTCCACGCACCACATGCCGGCATGGTCATGGATCACGGTGCCCTGTCCCGGGCCCCAGGTCATGGCCACCACGGTGTAGCCGAGCTCCGGGCTCTTGTAGAGCAGGCGGCGCGCGTAACGCTCCGCACAGGGCTGGCACACGCTCTCCGGCAGGTCCATGCCGCGGTTGCGGAACATGTCGCAGAGCAGGTCCTTGATGGCATGGGTGGTGACGCGCGGTTCGGCGCGGCGCACCGCTTCGTCCAGCAGGGAGATGAGGCGGTCGGCCCCTTGGAATTCGACGGATGGCATGGCGCGCATTATAGCGTGGCCAGGAATTCGCCGACGGCCGGACGGAAACGCTCCATGTCCACCAAGAAGGAATCATGTCCCTGCCGCGACGCAAGCGGCTCGAAATGGGCATCCACGCCGGCGCACCGCAATGCGTCGGCCAGCGCCTGCTGCTGATGCAGCGGGAAGAGGATGTCGGTCTCCACGCCCACGATCAGGGCTTTCTTGAGATGCAGGCGCTTGAAGGCCTTGTCCACGCTGCCGCCGTGCTCGGCCACGTCGAACAGGTCCATGGCGCGGGATAGGTAGAGATAGGAGTTCGGATCGAAGGCGCCGACGAAGGATTGGGCGCGGGACTCGAGGTAAGCCTCGATCTCGAACTCGACGCCGAAGGAATCGATGCCCGCATCCTTGGCGCGCTCCCGGCCGAAGCGCTCGCTCCACTCACGGGCGGAACGGTAGGAGATCATGCCGAGCTTGCGCGCCAGGCGCATGCCCTCGCGGGGTCCTTCGCCGGGCGGATACTGGCCGCCGGCCCAGGCGCCGTCGCTGCGGATCAATTCACGTTGTAGCGAACGTACCGCGATGGAGAAAGGCTCGGAATGGGTCGCTGACGAAAGGCTCACCAGCGCATCCACTTCCGTGGGATATAGCAGCGCGTAGGCGAGCGCGCTCATGCCGCCCATGGAGGGGCCCACCACCGCTTTCACATGGGCGATGCCGAGCGCGCGCAACAAGGCGTGTGCCGCGGCCGCCACGTCTTCGATGGTGAGCTTCGGGAACGCCGGACCGTAGACCTTGCCGGTGCGGGAGTCGATCGATGCGGGCCCGGTGGAACCATGGCAGCTGCCGAGCGAGTTCACGCAGATGACGTGGAAGTGATCCGTGTCGATGGCCTTGCCCGGTCCCAGCATCTCCTCCCACCAGCCGGTAGAGGGATCGTCGCCGCTGGACGCCGCATGGGCCGAGGGCGAGAGGCCCGTCAGCAGTAGCAGCACGTTGTCCTTGGCGGGACTCAGGGCACCCCAGGATTCATAGGCCACCTGCACGTCGTGCAGCTCGCCTCCCAGGCGCATGCCGAAGCGTCCGGGGAGCGTGACCATGCGACGCGCGCTCGCCGCCGGGCGGCCGGGCATCTGGGTATGGAGGGTGAGGTGGGGTTTCATGGCCGCCATTTTACCCGCCGCCCCGTACCAGCATCCATATATAGGTGAGGCCGCCCGCCAGGAGCAGGAACGGCGCGGCCCAGGCATGGAAGGCCGCCATGTTGGCGCGGGGTCCCGCCAGGCGCAGCGCGATGAGGTTCGCCAGCGAGCCCACCGCCAGGCCGAAGCCGCCCATGTCCACGCCCCAGGCGAGGCTCTGCCAGTCGCTGGAATAGTTCGCCAGCAGGATGGTGGTGGGGACGTTGCTGATGAACTGGGACAGCAGCGCGCCGGCGAGATACAGATGGGTTGGCTGGCTCAGGTCCACACGGGCCAGCGCCTGGGTGACCGGCGGCAGCGACGCCACCAGGCGCAGGTCCACGAACATCAGCACGAACACCAGCAGCAGCGGCCAGTCGAAACGGTGCAACACCGCCCGGAACAGCGCCACGAACAGGATCACTAGGGCCGCCAGGGCGTAGCCCGCATAACGCAGGTCCGCCGCGACGATGAAGGGCACGAACAGCGACGCCGAGATCAGGAGCATGCGCCGGTCCACCGGCGCATCACCGGCCGCGGTCACCAAGGTCAAAGGGCGGGCGCGGAATGCCGCGAAGATGAAACCCAGCAGGCAAAGGGTCGCGATCAAGGTCGGGACCAGCATCGCCGCCATGAAGCCGAAGAAATGCACGCCGGAGGACTGCCAGAGGAAGATGTTCTGGGGATTGCCGATGGGCGTCAGCATGGAACCCACGTTCACTGCCAGCGCTTCGAAGGCCACCAGCCGCGCCACCGGCAGGTGGGCATATGAGGCGAGCGTGAGCGTGAGGGGTACCACGATGAAGAGCGCAATGTCGTTGGTGAGCCCCGCGGCCAGGACCATGGAAGCGCCCGCCAGGAACAGCGCCAGGCTCCGTCCATCGTGCAGGTGTCCCACGATGCGAGCCGCCAGCTTGTGCAGGAACCCGCTGGCTTCGATGCCGGAGGTGAGCAGGAGCAGCCCGGCCAGGGTCTCGATGGTGGGCCAGTCCACCAGCAGCGGATAGTCGCGGATCGCCGCCGGCCTGAACGCGCTCAGCAGCAACAGGGCACCCACCAGCGTCCATAGCAGCCAGTCGCGCCGCAGCGAGTAACCGGGCGCGCTCACTGATGTCTGTAGACGACGCCGCCCTTCATGACGAAGGCCACGTGCTCCAGCACAGAGACGTCGGCGGTGGGATCACCCTGCACCGCGATGAGATCCGCATAGGCACCCGCATGCACGTGGCCCAGGTCTTTCTCCTGGCGCAGGATTTTCGCGTCCACCGCCGTCGCCGCCAGGAGCGCCTGCACCGGCGTCATGCCGTCCTTCACCAGCCATTCGATCTCCCGGTAGTTGGTGCCGTGGGCGTAGACCCCCACGTCGCTGCCGCAGCCGATGGTGACGCCGGCCTGCATCGCCAGTTGCAGGGCATGGTGCGCATCCTGCATGCCTTGGCTCGGCGGAGTCTTGCCGGCGACATAGCCCTGGAAATAGGTCGAATAGGCCTCTTCGGCGGTGAGCGTCGGCAGATACGCCACGCGCTTCTCGGCCATGAGCTTGAACACCTCGGGCGTGCCTTCGTAGCCATGCTCGATGCTGTCCACTCCCGCCAGCACCGCACGGCGCATCCCTTCCGCAGTGGTGGCGTGGGCGGCGACCGGCCTCCCCATGGAGTGCGCGGCTTCCACCAGCGCGTTCAATTCTTCCTGAGTGAAGGTCGGCACGGTGCTGCCATCGGGGCCGCAACGATAGTCTGCGTACACCTTGATCCAGTCGGCGCCGTGTCCGGCTTGTTCCCGCACGGCCTCGAGTATCTCGGGGATGCCGCTCACCGCCTGCCCGCCCTGGGGCAGGATCAGGTCATCGCGGAATCCACGCGGACCCGGACCGTAGCAACCGCTGGCCACGATGGCGCGGGTCACCACCCACAGGCGTGGTCCCGGGATCATGCCTTCGTTGATGGCACGCTTCAGAGAGAGATCCGCGTAGCCCGCGCCCTCAGTGCCGAGATCCCGCAGCGTGGTGAAACCCGCCAGCAGGGTCGCCTGGGCATGTTGCACTGCCTCGATGGTCCGGTAGGCCTCCGGCTCCTTCAGCACCTGGTCGTTCCACAGGGTCTCGTTGTAGGGATGCAGGAAGAGATGGGAATGGATGTCCATGAGACCGGGCAAGAGCGTCATGCCCGGCAGCTCGATGTTCTCGGTGCCTGCGGGCACCGTCACCTTGTCCGCGGGTCCCACGGCGGCGATCCGCTCGCCCTGGACCAGCACCACCCAGCCGGCGTGGGTCCGGGAATCTTCGGCCGTGAAGACCGCCGCGGGGCGGAGGAGATAGCCGGCAGGCTGGAGCGCTGCTGCATGGGCGCTGCAGGTCAGCAGCAGGGCAAGTAGTGGCCAAGGACCGTGGCGCATGGAAAGCTCCCCCGCCCACCCGGGCGGCCAGGCCCATAGTACCGGCCCAAAGCCCCGCCGGGCGGGATGGTTACCGGGTCGAAACCGGTGCCGTCTGTCGCCGGATTGGCCGCGCCGGTCGCGGCAACGTCGCATTCATGGGGTGAAGACCCTAGTATTTGCCGCATGAGAAAGCAGGCCGGTTTCACCTTGATGGAGGTGCTCTTCACCCTGATGGTGGCGGGTATCCTGGTGGGCGTCGGTGCGCCCAGCTTCAAGACCAGCGTCCAGAACAGCCGGCTGGTGACCCAGGCCAATGACCTCCTGGCCCTTCTCTTGTACGCCCGTTCCCAGGCAGTCCTCGCGGGCTCGAATGCCGTCATCTGCGCCAGCAACAACCAGACCAGTTGCTCGGGAAGTAACTGGGCCAGCGGCTATCTGGTCTGCCAGCCGGACTGCAGCGTCCCCGCGAACATATTGCGGGTCCAGACCGCCCTCTCGGGCAGCAATACCCTGACCAACACGGCCACGGTGAGCCCGAACACAATCACCTTCGCCCCCACCGGCGCACCGACCAACGGCGGCAACTTCTACTTCGACCTATGCGATTCGCGCGGCGCGAGCTACGGCCGCGCCATCTATATATACACCGCGGGCCAGCCCCGGATTTCGACCACGGTGGGCAAGCTGATGGACGGCACCACCGCTCTCACTTGCTGAGGATGCCCATGACCCCACTCATGCACAGACGCGTCGCCGGGTTCTCGCTGATCGAGGTCTTGATCTCGTTGATCATCCTGTCGGTGGGACTGCTCGGCATCGCGGCCATGGTGAGCGAATCCCTCAAGAGCAAGGACAGCTCCTATTACCGCAGCCAGGCGCTGGACTACGCGGCCGCGATCGTCGACCGCATGCGGGCCAACCGCTCCATGGCGACTGCCAACGCCTATGACGTGAGTTTCGGCGGCACCGGCTCCAACGCCGGGGCGCCCGCCGACAACTGCACCACCACCCAGTGCTCGGCCTCACAGCTGGCTTCGGTGGACCTGGTGGAATGGCAGGCGGAGATCGGCGCCGCGCTGCCCGGTTTCTCCAATGGGACGGCGGCCTCCGGCCAGGTCACCACCACCACCGTGGGACAGATGACCCAGGTGAACGTCACGGTCCGGTGGAACGACTCGCGTGCCAGCAGCGCCGTGGCCAGCGCCGCCAGCTCTGCGGCCGCGGCGGCGGTCACCAGCATCGGCTCCGTCACCATCACTTCGGGACTCTGAGCATGCAGCGTCGTCCAGCCAAGATCCAAGGCGGGTTCTCCCTGGTGGAACTGATGGTGGCGCTGCTGCTCGGCGTGGTCCTCACCTCGGGCGTGATCTCGGTATTCATCACCAGCAAGAACACCTACAACATCAACAACGCGGTCGGACAGGTGCAGGAAGCGGGGCGTTTCGCCCTCACCACCCTGCAGCCGCTCATCGCCGCGTCCGGCTTCGGCGGTTGCGGCCACATCCAGGCGACCAGCCTCTCCAGCTACAAGCAACTGCTGAAAACCGGCGACAGCGATCCGGTCTACATGACCCAGTACGCCGTCTATGGCTTCGAATACGTAGGCAGCTCCGGCCCGGGCTATACCAGCACCGGCGTCGGCGGGAGCTACACGGATCCCACCGGAAACACCCCGGCAGTAGCGACTTCGGCGAGCGAATGGTCGCCAGCGCTCCCGGCAGAGCTGTACGCCAAGATCAGCACCGCGGCGGCCCCGGTGGTCAAGTACAGCGACATCCTGATCATCCATGAGGCGAAATCCAACGCGGCGCCGGTCCTCACCGACTTGTCGACCACTCATACTCCCGCAGCTCTCCGCTACGACAACACCATCAGCACAACTCCCACCATCGCCACCGGCCAATTGGCCGTAGCCGCGGACTGCAGCAACCTGACCACCGCGAACATCACCTCGTTCCAGATCACCTCCTGGGCCCCCGGCGCGACCAGCGGCAGCATCTATCACGCCATGAATACCGGCACCCCCGGCAATGTGAGCACCAACACCAACTTCAACCCCGCTGGACCAACGAACCTCTGGCCTAACCAGTTCTACGGCCCGAACGGCACCCTCGACAGCACTGACTCGGTGGGACCGGAGGCGGTCTATGTGTTCTATATCGGCAAGAGCAACGTAGATCAGGGCACTTCACTCTTCGAAGTGCAGCTGGACACCACGCCGGGAAACCTGGGGCAGCTTGGCACGCCGCAGGAGGTCGTCCCGGGGGTCGAGAACATGCAATTCCTCTACGGCATCGATACCACCGCCGATCCCTGGGATAAGAATTTCCCCTCGAAGTTCATGTTCGAGACCGCGGACGTCATCGACGCTGATCACAGCAATACCGCAGGCCTGGCGACGGCGGAAGGCGCGTGGAACGAGGTCATAAGCGTGCGCGTGGCCCTACTGGTGCACAGCGACAACAATTCCACCGAGAACAACACCACAGTCACCACCAGCGGCGGCAGCACCCAGAACGTCACCAACGTGCAGTCGCAGAAGTTCTACATGCTGGGCACCGGCAGCGCCGACAGCTTCACCTACAACAGCTTCGCCGACCGGCGCCTGCGCCGCCTGTTCCAGGAGACCATCTCCATCAGGAGTCAGTTGCCATGAACGGTCGCATCGCTTTGCAAGGCGGAGGGCGGCAGCGCGGTGTGGTACTGGTGGTATCCCTGATGATGCTGCTGGTCCTGACCCTCATCGGCCTTGCCGCCACCCGGGGCACCGCGCTCGAGGAGCGCATGGTCGCCAACCAGAACGACCGGGAGGTGGCTTTCGAGGCGGCTGAGGCGGCGCTGCGCTACGGTGAAGGCACCCTGAACGCCGCCACCCAGCCGAACTACACCCTCAACACCAACGGCGCCTATTACAAACAGACCATGGTCACCACCGGCAGCAATCCCCAGGTGTGGTGGAATTCAACTTTCTGGAACACCGCCGGCAACATGGCCAGCTACGGCGGCGGCATCCAACCCGCGCCCGCCTCGCCTCCGCTCTACTATGTGGTGGAGAGCACCGCGGCCACGACCGACAACACACAGGGTTACGGCAAGTCGCGCTCCCAGGGCACGCCGCAGACTCCCCAGACCATCTACTACGTCTACGCCAAGGGTGTCGGCGTCACCGGCAAGACCTCCGTGATCCTGCAGAGCGTCTATCGCCAGTGACACTGGCTATAAAGAATTTCGAGGAGAGAGCAGCCATGAACAGAAACTTCTTTTCCAGACTTCGTCTCGGCGCCTTGCTGGCGGGCCTGTTACTCGCGCTGCCGCTGGCGCAACAGGCCTCGGGGACGGCACTGTCCATCTCCCAGTCACCGCTGTTCATCACCGTCTCCATGCCACCCAACATCATGGTGCTGCTGGACGACTCGGGCTCCATGACCTGGGGCCATGTGCCGGACAGCCTGGGCGACAATGAGGCGGCCCGCGTGCTGGTGGTCGGCACGGATCCGGTCACCGCGACGCCCGTTTACACCACCAGCGCAGTCGTCGTCACCGGCCCCAGCCACAGCAAATACACTTATTCATGCTCCTCTGGATACACCCTGAACCCCTCCACTCCTACCCAGGGTAGTTCCAGCACTCCCCCCGCCGGCACCACCTGTCGGAAAGTGACGAGTTACACCTTCTCCTGTCCATCCGGAGATACACAAAGCACTCCCTGGACCAGCAGCGGCAGCAGCAGCACCTCGTATGGCAGCGATACCTGCAGCCTCAGCGCCTACGAGTCTCTGAGCAGCGTCTGGACGCCGGACACCAACCAGTACAAGTCCAGCGCCTTCAACCCGCTTGCCTATGACCCGACCCAAACCTATCTGCCGGGCTACAACGATGCCGGCGTGCTCCTCAGCACCAGCTTCACCGCAGCCTATTGCAACCCCTACGTCACCAGCCAGGGCACAGTGAACCTGTCCACCAGCTACCAGGCCACGGTCACCTACAATCCCAGCACCAGCTGTTCGACGCTGATGAACGCCACCAATAGCGCCAGCGAGTCCACCAGCGACGAGGTGGACAGCTGCAACAATTTCGATAGCAGCGGCAACTGCAACAGCCAGTTCAACCCACAGGCGGCGTTCTATTACACCTACACCCCCACTTCCACGGCGGCGGTCGCCAACGGCTGCACCAGCGTCACCACCGACGACTCCTGCTACACCAAGGTGGTGGTGAGTTCCACCTCGGGTCCCGGCGGCACCGACGAGCGGCAGAACTTCGCCAATTGGTGGTCCTTCTACCGGACCCGCAACCTCACCACCAACACCGGTGCGAACCGCGCCTTCACCGGCCTGAACGGCAACTTCCGCGTGGGCTGGCGTGACATCAATACCATGACCAGCAGCACCATCTCCTTCCAGAGCGGCGGTATCAAGGATTGGGCGGGCAACACCTTCGACAACCGCATCGGGGTGTTCACCAGCACCCACCGCACCAAGTTCTTCGATTGGCTGGCACGCTATCCGGCCAACAACGGCACGGCGCTGCGCACCGCCTTGAACACCATCGGCGCGTACTATCAGACCGCCGCCGGTGTCAACAGCCCGTACGCATTCGACCCCGCTGTGGAGAGCGACGCGGGCACCGACTCGCCGGAATACGTGTGCCGGCCCAACTACGCCGTGGTCATGACCGACGGCCTGTGGAACGACAGCAGCCCGGGCACGCTCTCGCCCGGTAACGCCGACAATACGGCGCTGACGCTGCCGGACACCACTCCTTTCGCGGTCAACACCCATCCCTATTCAGATTCCAGTTCCAACAGCCTGGCTGACATCGCGTTCTACTACTGGGCGCACTCCCTGCGCTCCGACCTCGGCACCAGCTCGTCGCTGCAGTACATGCCCTACAACAAGGCGGTCGCGGTCACCGACAGCACCAACAAGACCGTGAGCTTGCAGCCCTACTGGAATCCGCAGAATGACCCGGCGTCCTGGCCGCATATGGTGACCTTCACCGTCAGCCTGGGGCAGACCAGCGTCCTCACCAACCCGGCCTGGGACGGCGGCACCTATGCCGGCGGCTACGCAGGCCTGGTGACCGGCACCACGGCCTGGCCGGCGGTGAGCTCGAACTCCAACAACAACGTGTATGACCTCTGGCATGCGGCCCTCGACAGCCGCGGCCAGTTCTTCTCTGCGGACACTCCGCAGGCGGTGGCGGGAGCCTTCAGCACCATCGTCAACCGCATCCAGGGCCGCATCGGATCCTCGTCGGCCATCGCCGTGAACTCCACCCGCCTGGACTCCAACACTTTCGTCTATCAGGCGCAGTTCAACAGCGCCAGTTGGACGGGCGAAGTGCTGGCCTACCCCATCAACACCGACGGCAGCATCGGCACCCAGGCCTGGGCGGCGAGTGCGTTGATCCCCGCTGCCGTCAGCCGCTCGATCTACACCTGGAATGAGACCCTGAACACCAACCACGGCGGCGCCACCACCTTCACCTGGGGGAATTTGAGCAGCACCGAGCAGACCGCGCTCAACACCAGCATGGAAGGCGCCAGCGACGGCCTGGGCAGCAGCCGCTTGTCTTACCTGACCGGCGTGCAGAGCTCGGAGCAGGACAACGGCGGCAACTTCCGCAACCGCGCCACCCTGCTGGGCGACATCGTGGATTCCAACCCTCAGTACGTCGGGACCGAAAACTTCGGCTTCGATGCGCTGCCGGGCGCGGAAGGCGGCACCTATGATGACTTCGTGACCAGCAAGAAGACGCGCACGCCGGTCCTGTACGTGGGCGCCAACGACGGCATGCTGCATGCCATCAACGCCAATTCAGGCGTGGAGATGTTCGCCTATGTCCCGCGCGGCATGTACGCCACCCTGAGCGCGCTGACGGATCCGCTGTACAGCCACCAGTTCTACGTGGATGGATCGAGCACCTCGTTGGATGCCTACATCTCCGGGGGCTGGAAGACCCTGCTGGCGGGCAGCACCGGTGCCGGCGCCCGCGAGGTCTTCCTGATGGACGTGAGCAACCCCAGCGGCTTCTCCGCCTCCAGCGTCCTCTGGGACTATGACGGCACCACCAAGAACGACAGTTCCCTCGGCTATACCCTCGGCCAGGCCACGATCACGCGCCTGCACGACGGCTATTGGTACATGCTGTTCGGCAACGGTTATAACAGCCCGAACCAGACCGCGGTGATCTATCTCTACAACATCACCACCGGTGCGATCACCAAGTTCGACACCGGCGTGGGCAACACCGCCAACCCCAACGGCATGGCGGCGCCGAACCCTGTGGTACTCAGCACCGCCACCGCCGATGCCCGCATCACCGACACCATCTATGCGGGCGACCTCCAGGGCAACGTCTGGGTGCTGGACGTGAGCAGCAGCAACTCCGCCAACTGGAAATACCGAACCTATGGCAACGGCGCCACGCCGACGCCGATCTTCAAGGCCACGGATTCCAGCGGCAACGTGCAGCCCATCACCGACCAGATACAGGTGGCGTTCAACAGCTCCGGACAGACGATGCTGTACTTCGGCACCGGCACCTATTTCCTGACCACCGACAACACGGTGGGCAGCAGCCCGCCGGTGATGAGTTTCTACGGCCTCATCGACGACGGCGGCAACACCGCGACCGACAAGGTCAGCCGCAGCACCCTACTGCAACAATTCATCGTGGGTACCGATACGGTCTCCGGCACCACCTTCCGCATCACCACGTCGTATCCCATGACCTCGAGCAACCAGGGTTGGCTCCTGGACCTCAACTACCCCAGCGCCCAGGGTGAGCGGGTGGTCAGCGACCCGGTGATCGACAACGGCCGCATCATCTTCACCACGCTCACTCCCCAGGGCAACGCCTGCTCCTACGGCGGCACCTCGTGGCTCATGGAATTGAACGCCAATAACGGCGGGACCTTGACCGGACAGTCGCCGTTCGACGTGAACGGAGACGGCAAGATCAACAGCAACGACTACGTGACCGTCACCTACACCGACCCGGCGACCAACAAGTCCGTCACCGTCTCGGTGCCGGTGAGCGGCAAGCAATCCAACGTGGGCATCATCAAGACGCCCGGCATCATCTCGTCCGGCAACCTGGAGTACAAGATCTACTCCGGCAGCACCGGGAGCATCGGCGAGACCGTCGAGAGCGGCAACCCGGATACCGGCCGACTGTCCTGGCAGCAGCTGCAATAGTCCGGCTCCGATATCGTCCGGTCCATAAGGACCGGACGATATCGGGAGTGGACATAAGGCACGGCGGCGCGCAGACTTCAGCTACCCGCAGCCGGTGTTGGCGCGGAAACCAGAACCTGTGGGGGGACATTGCATGCGTCAGCAGAAGGGTTTCACGCTCATCGAAATGATGGTGACAGTGGCCATCATCGGCGTCATCGCCGGCATCGCCTACCCGTCCTACCTCAAGTCCATGCAGAAAGGCCGGCGCGCCGACGCCAAGGGCGCCCTCACCCAGGCCTCCCAGGCCATGGAACGCTGCTACAGCACCTATGGCGTCTACAACAGCAGCAATTGCGCCGAAGTCTCTGCATTGAGCACCGGTTTCACGAGCCCCAAGGGTTACTACACCCTGAGCGCCACCGAGAATGGAACCTCTTATACGGTGAGCGCCACGGCGCTGAGCAGCGGACCGCAGTCCAAAGATACCGGTTGCACGGTCATGAACTTGAGCAGCACCGGCGTACAGAGCTCGGGTTCCACCTCCAGCACCACCGACAGCGGCAGCTGCTGGTAACCCGGCGGATACCATAGACGCACAGACGGCCGGCCTTCGCCGGCCGTCTTGTTTCCGGAACTTCGCGGCTGGCCTTTTGTCTTCATATCGGCCACCATGACCGCCCCCTGACGCTTCTCATCCGCGCATGCCGCACGCCTTCGATCCAGCACCGCGCTTAGCCCGACTCGCCGCCCACGCGGATGCGGGCGCGTTGTTGCGGGGCGGCGGCAAGGGGCTGGAGAAAGAGAGCTTGCGGGTCACGCGTGCGGGCAAACTGGCCCAGACGCCGCATCCCAAGGCGCTCGGCTCGGCACTGGCACATCCGCACATCACCACCGACTATTCCGAGGCGCTGCTGGAGTTCGTGACTGCGCCGTTCACGGACGTGAGCCAGACCCTGCTCTCGCTCATGGACATCCACGCCTTCGCCTATCAGCACATGCCCGACGAGATGCTGTGGGGCACCAGCATGCCCTGCGCGTTGGAAGGCGACGAGAGCATCCCCATCGCCCAGTACGGCCGCTCCAACGTGGGCATGATGAAGCACGTGTACCGCCGCGGACTCGGTTGGCGTTATGGACGCGCCATGCAGACCATCTCCGGCGTGCATTTCAACTACTCATTCCCGACTCACTTATGGCCGGCACTGCATGCCGTAGAGGGCGGCGGCAGCACACTGCGCGCCTTCCAGGACGACTGGTACTTCCGCGCGCTGCGCAACTTCCAGCGGGTCGGCTGGCTGCTGCCGTATCTCTTCGGCGCCTCGCCGGCGGTGTGCAAGAGCTTCCTCGCGGGCCGTGACCTCAAGTTCCCGGAGTTCGATGCCCACACCCTGTATGAGCCCTACGGCACCTCCCTCCGGCTCTCGGACATCGGCTACAAGAACAACAACCAGTCCCGCATCGGCGTGACCTATAACGGCCTGGCGGACTACGTCACGACCCTGGGCCATGCCATCAGCACGCCTGCGCCGGAATATGAGCGCATCGGCATCAAGGTGAACGGCGAATATCGCCAGCTCAATGCCAACATCCTGCAGATCGAGAACGAGTTCTACGGTTCGATCCGGCCCAAGCAGCCCATCGAGAGCGGCGAGCGCGCCACCCTGGCCCTGAAGCGCCGCGGCGTCATGTACCTGGAAGTGCGGGCCCTGGACGTGAACGCCTACGATCCGGTGGGCGCCGACGCCCCGGCCCTGCGCTTCATCGAAGCCTTGCTGCTGGGCTGCCTGCTGTCCGACAGCCCGCCCACCGATGCCGCCGAACAGTCGGAGATCGGCGCCAACCAATTGACGGTGGCACGCCATGGCCGGGAACCCGGGCTCAAGCTGCAGCGCGGCGGCGCAGCCGTCGGCCTGAAACAGTGGGGCATGGAGATCCTGGCGCAGCTGGAGCACATCTGCCGCCTGCTGGACCCTGCGGACCCGACGCAGCCCTATAGACAATCCCTGGCGGCGCAACGCTCGGCATTGGAAGATCCGGATCGGACCCCGTCGGCCCGGATCCTCAAGGACATGCGCGGTCATGGCGAGAGCTTCTACAAGTTCGCCAAACGCCTTTCCGAGGGACATCGCGCCAGCTTCGTCGCTCACGCCCTGCCCGCCACCACGGAAGCGGCGATGGCCGCCGAGGCCGAAGCTTCCTTGCAGGAGCAAGCCGCCGTCGAAGCGGCGGATACGCTATCCTTTGAAGAATATCTCCACCGTTATTTCTCGCAGACCTAACCATGAGCACACAGATCGGCAAGAAGCGTTTCGGCATCCGCTGCACACTGCCCGCGGACGACCCCATGTCCGCCCCGCATCTCCTGGGACCCGATTGGGTCGCCGAGCGCTGGTATGCCACCGAACAGGACCGGGACGAAGCGCTGGAAGGCTTCAGCAACGAACATCTCTATTCGCGCCGCGGCGACAAGCCCAGCGTCATCTATACCAAGGTGACGCGTTAGATGCGGATAGATGTGTTCTCCGACGTCGTCTGCCCTTGGTGCTTCGTGGGCAAACGCCGTCTTGAACAGGCCCTGGATGCCGCCAAGCTCGCCGACGCCGAAGTGCATTGGCATGCCTTCCAGCTGAACCCGGACCTGCCGCCGGAAGGCGTGGATCGTCGCCAATACCTGGAGGCGAAGTTCGGCCCCGGAGCCATAGAGCGCATCCATGCGCGGCTGGACGAGGCCGGCAAGAGCGCCGGCATCGACTTCCAGTTCGACAAGATACAGCGCAGCCCCAATACCCTGGATGCTCACCGCCTGCTGTGGCTGGCCGGTACCCAGGACCGCCAAGGCGCGCTCAAGGAAGCGCTGTTGCGCGCGTATTTCCTGGAAGGCCGCGACGTGGGGGATCGCGTGGTGCTCGCCGATATCGCCGCACGGGCCGGCATGGACGGCGACATACCGGCATGGCTCGCCAGCGACGCGGGAGTCCGCGAAGTGCGCGAGGATCTGCTGCAGGCCGCACGTCTGCAGATCAGCGGCGTGCCCTTCTTCATCTTCGAGGGGCGCCTCGCGCTCTCCGGCGCGCAGCCGCCGGAGGTGTTCCAGCAGGCGCTGGATGCCGCCCGCAGGCCGCCTGCGCCGCCAATCGGTTAGAATCTCCTGTCTCGACCTCTGCACGCCTGCCCCGACGGAGACGGACGGTGCTGATCCCCTATAGCCTGCTGATGTTGGCCGCCCTGCTCCTGATCCTGGCGGGAGCTGAACTCTTCACCAACTCCCTGGAACACTTGGGGCAGCGCTTCCGTCTCTCGGAAGGACTGGTGGGCTCGGTGTTCGCGGCGGTAGCCACGGCGCTGCCGGAGACCGTGGTGCCCATCATCGCGGTGTTCTTCGGCGGTCATGACGCGACGGCCGGCGAGAGTGTCGGCGTAGGCGCGATCCTGGGTTCGCCGCTGATGCTGGTGACCTTGGCCCTGGCGCTGGTGGCGCTCTTCAGCGGAGGCACGCGCGGTTGGAACGTGCCACTGAAACCTGAATTCAGCGGCATGGTGCGGGACTTGGGCTATTTCGTGGTGGCCTACGGCATCGCCTTGCTCAGCCTGTTCGTGCCGCGCACCGGCGGCGTGCCCGTCGTGATCGGCCTGTGCCTGGTGTTCCTCTATGGGTACTACGTGTTCAATACGGTGCAGGCTTCCGCGCGCCTGGTACGCCATGGGCACGGCACCCAGGCTGACCGGGCGCTGCATCTGAAGCGCTTGGGGATGCCACATGACCTCGGCCTGGAGCTGATCCAGCTCCTGGTGGGCCTGGTATTCATCATAGGCGGGGCGAAGCTGTTCGTCGCCGGCGTGGAAGATATCGCCGCCCTCACGGGCATGAGCGCGCTGGTGCTGGCATTGGTGGTGGTGCCTGTCGCCACGGAGATGCCGGAGAAGCTCAACAGCATCCTGTGGGTGAGGCGTGGCAAGGATACCCTGGCATTCGGGAACCTCACCGGCGCGATGGTCTTCCAGGGGACGCTGCTGCCGGCCTTCGGCTTGCAGCTCTCATCCTGGCATCCGGACCGGGACGTACTTTTCACCATGGCCATCACCCTCGCCATGGCGGTATGGACCCTGTTCCTGACCCTGCGCCGGCGCCTGACGCCTGCATCGCTGCTGCTCAACGGCGCGGCCTATCTGCTGTTCCTGCTCATCGTCCTGCTGCCGTTCCGCTGACCATGTCGGACGTCGCCTCCCCCTGCGTGCGTAACTGCTGCCTGGACGAACAGGAGGTCTGCCTCGGCTGCGGACGCAGCCTGGAGGAGATCAAGATCTGGAGCGAAGCCGGGGACGCCGAGCGCTTGAGGATCCTGGGGCAAGCCGCGCGCCGCCGCGCCGAGCGGGAGGCGCGCATGCGGGCTTGGCGGGAAGGCCAGGCCTGAGCTTAATCAAGGGCTTGGCCGCAGTTGTGAAACTGCCGCATTAGAGATATTGTTTAACATATGGATGGAAACGGGATTGCTCCACGCTCTTTGGCGCTCGCCTTGGCGGCCGGGCTGCTGAGCGCTTGCGCCCATGCGCCGGCCACGCCCAACGGCCAAGGCTGGACATACCTCGGCAACGATCCGGACGGCACCCAGAACATCTACGTCCAGGAACTGCAGCACAAGAAGGGCAGCGACCTCGTCACCGGGCTGTTCCGCTTCGAATTCACCGGTACCCGCGAACTCACTACGTCCGACCTGAAACAGGTCAGCTACGTGGAACGCCGCGACCGGATCGAAGTGGACTGCAAGAGCCAGAACCTCAGGCTCCTGGACGAGACCTACAACGACGTGGACGACAAGCAGGTGTATCACGTGACGCCGGCGGCCGGATCCAACACCGCGCCGGTGTTCGCCGGCGGTGTCACCGATATCGTGTATGAAGGTGCCTGTGGCAAGGCGTTGGATTGGACAGCGCTCGGCCCCGATCCGCAGAAGACCCAAGACATCTTCGCCCGGGTGCAGGGCAACGGCGGCCAGGTCCACACCATCGTGCGAGCCCGGTTCCGTTTCGTGTACCACTCAGCACGCGAGATGGTGGCGGCACCATCGCTGGAAAAAGTCAGCTATGTGAGCCGCCAGGCCGACGTGATGGTGGACTGCGCCAACCAGACAGTGAGCCTGCTGCACGAGACCTACTATGACGCCGACGACGTGGCAATATTCGGTGCGACACCACCCAAGGATGCGCACCCGGACCAGGTGGCGCCAGGAGGCGTCAGCGGCATGATGTATAAGGCTGCCTGCGGCATCCCCCTGGATTGGACTTATCTCGGCACCGATCCGCGCAACACCCAGAAGGTATATCTCCTGGGCAAGCCTGATCACCGCTCCGGCGGTAACGTGGAAGCCCACTTCCGCTTCGAATACCTCGCCCCCGGCAAGCTAACCACCGGCGCCGACCTTCACCAGGTCGAATACGCCACCCGCACTACGGATGTGATGATGGACTGCAACCTCTATACCCAGACCCTGCTGCGCGAGTCCTATCAGGACGCTTCCGGTAAGGAAGTGTTCAGCGTCAGGCCGCCGTCGCCCCAGGCGGTGCTGGTGGGCCCCCAGGGGGTCGCAGGCATGATGCAGAAGGCGGCCTGTCAGCCATGACCATCAAGATCCCCAAACAGCTCGGCAAGTACACCATCGGCAAGGAGCTGGGTCGCGGCGCTTCCGGCGTGGTTTACCTTGCCAACGACCCCTTCGCGCATCGCGATGTGGCCATCAAGGTCTATCCGTCGGACGCGGACATGGATGAGTCCAAGGTCAAGCTCTATCGCAAGCTGTTCTTCAACGAAGCGCATGTGGCCGGCAAGCTGGTGCACCCCAACGTACTGCCGATCTACGACGCCGGTGAAGAAGGCGGCTTGCGCTACATCGTCATGATGTACCTGGAAGGATTCAAGCCGCTCACCGAGCATACACGCCAGGACAGCCTTCTGCCTGTGAAGAAGGTGGTGGAGATATTCTTCGCCATGTCCAAGGCCCTGGACTACGCCCATCGCAACGGCGTCATCCACCGCGACATCAAACCTGCCAACGTAATGATGGGCCCCAAGGGCGAGATCATGATCGTGGACTTCGGCATCGCCAAGCACGCCGTGGGCCAATCCACCCAGATCACCGGCATCGTCGGCACGCCGAGATACATGTCTCCGGAACAGGTGCGTGACGAGGATGTGACCAACCAGGCCGACATCTGGGCCATGGGCGTGATGGTCTACGAGATGCTGGCCGGGGTGCCGTGCTTCTTCGGTGATTCCCTGCCGAGCCTCACCCACCAGATCATCAACGTCGAGCCGCCGCCGGTCTCCCAACTGCGTGGCGACGTACCCGACGCCCTGAATAAGATCGTGTTGCGCTGCCTGAAGAAGATCCTGAAGCAGCGCTACAAGACCGGCATGGATGTGGCAGGCGACCTCATCAACGTGTCGGACGCCTTGAGTGCCCAGGCCGAGGAGATCTCAGAGCAGGAGCGTTACAACCTCCTGCGCAATCTGGCTTTCTTCAGCGAGTTCGCCCAACCCGAGACCTGGGAGATCATGCGCGCCGGCGCCTGGAAGAACTTCAAGGCCGGCGAGGTGGTGGTGCAGGAAGGCGAGCTGGATGACAGTTTCTTCGTCATCGTCTCCGGCGAAGCCACCGTGCACAAGGGCAAGACCATGCTCGGCGCGCTCAAAGCGGGCGATTGCTTCGGCGAGATGGGCTATCTCAACAAGACCAAGCGCAGCGCCACGGTCAGGGCCAAGACGGACGTGAGCGTGCTGCGGGTGAACGCCACCCTGATGGAACGCGCCTCCAAGGAGTGCCAGCTGAGGTTCTACAAGGTCTTCGCCCACACCCTGATCGAACGTCTCACTCATACCAACGAGAAACTGCAGTCGCGGGCCTAGCGGCGCGTCTTCCCGACCGGCGCCAGCAGTAACAGCACACCCAACACCACCGCCCCGGCTCCGGCCCAGCCGGGCACGTTCACGTGTTCCTGGGTTTTCACGTCGAAAGCCACAGGCCCCACTTTCGCCTCATGGGATTTCGGGTAGTTGAAGCCGCCATACAGCAGCGCCAATAGCCCGCCCACGATCAGCAATATCGATACTATCCTCGTCGCATTCATCATCTCTTCTCCTTATCGCTGTGCTGGAGTGATGTCCTGCAGCATCGCATCGCCGATGCAAATCGAACTGTGCAGCAGCGCACGGAAGCCGCACCCGATGGGGGTCTAGTTTGGTTGGTGCAAGCCGCTGATGACTTGCGCAGACCAACGGTGAGCCTCATGAGACATATCTACACGACATCCTTTGCACTATTGTTAAGCGCCGGATCGGCGCTGGCCTTGGCCGCACCTACGCCGACGGGCCATCCCAGCCCGGCACCTAGAAGCGCCACGGCCATGCCGCCCAGCGCATCCACGCGTTGCCCCCCTGGCTCCAGCGTTCCGCCGTCCAGCCGGGCGCCATACGCGTCCACCAGCAACCACGCCATGCCGCGAAATCCCGACGCGGAGCGCACGCCTGAGGAGCCCATGAAGCCTCAGATACCGCCGCCGCAACCTTGCAGATGATTTCCTAGGGACAAGGCATCGAGCCAGGGATGGCTCAACTTCAGGAAAGTCCGACACCCAGGCGCCATGGAACTCTCGTGCAGATCATCCAATAGACTCCTTCGTGCCGATGAAGCCCGCACCCAGGGCTGGACTCTCGATGATATCCCGTGGGACGAGATAGACCGGCAAGTCATGGCCGGCGAAGAGATCCTGTTCTATCTCGTCACCACGGCCTCATTCGTAGAGAGCGCGACCGATACCTACACTCATAACCTGGTCGAGTATTACGCCGGGGATCCCGAGATCGCATCCTGGCTCCAGGACCACTGGTTGGCCGAGGAATTGCAACACGGTCACGCCTTGAGACGCTACGTCCAGCTCACGTGGCCCTTCTTCGATTGGGATGAAGTCTATGCAGGATTCTTCGAGGAGTTTTCCGTCAAATGCGCCAGCGATGGTCTCGAATCGGACCGCTGCCTGGAAGCGGTATCGCGCTGCATCGTCGAGATGGGTACTTCCAGTTACTACACGGCCATCGCAGGACTCAGTCCGGATCCGGTATTGAAGAGGTTGGCCGGTCTCATCCGCGAGGATGAGATTCGCCACTATAAGTATTTCTATCGCTTCTTCGGCATCTACCGCCAGCGTGAGGGCACCGGCCGGACCCAGGTGCTACGTGCCATCCTGCGGCGCCTGAGGATGCTGGATTTCGAGGACAGCGCCATCGCCCTGAAGCACGCCTACGCCATCCAGCACCCGGGCGTCCGCTTCGACCGTCACCGATATCGCGAAGTGCAGAGACGAATTCGCGAGGCCCTGAGTGCGGATTTTCCCGTGCAGATGAGCGCCAAGATGACCTTGAAACCGCTCGATCTCAACTACTTCGTGCAGAAGGCCGCGCTCTTCGCCATCGAAGTCGCCTCCCATCGCCTGCTCCCCAATCGCCCACCAGCTTAAGGATCAACATGTACCGACAGGACGTCCATCCCGGGCACAGCAAAGACACCGGATTCCCGGCAAGCAGTTCCTACCAAGGCACCATCGAACGGCTGTTCGCCGAAGCGGGCGTGCGGGTGAATGGGCGTCAGTCCTGGGACATCCAGGTACACGACTCTGCTTTCTTCCATCGCATACTCGCCCACGGCACCCTGGGCTTCGGTGAGTCCTATATGGAAGGCTGGTGGGATGCGGAAGACCTGGATGGCCTGATATGCCGGCTGCTGCAGGCACAACTCGACAGCCGCTTCCATACCTGGGATGTGCTGCTGAATACCTTGCGGGCAAGGCTGTTCAACCTACAGGGCGTGAGGCGCGCCTTCGAGGTGGGCCGCCGTCACTACGACCTTAGCCCGGAGCTCTACAAGCGAATGCTGGGGAAACGGCTGGTCTATAGCTGCGGGTACTGGAAGGAAGCTACTGATCTGGATGCCGCACAGGAAGCCAAGCTGGAACTGGTATTCCGCAAGCTCGGCCTGAGACCCGGCATGCGGGTACTCGATATCGGCTGCGGCTGGGGCGAGGCTCTCAAGCTGGCCGCCGAACGCTACGGCGTGGAAGGCGTCGGAGTCACCATTTCAGTGGAACAGGCGGCTCACGCCAGGCAGCTCTGTGCCGGTCTCCCCATCGAGATCGAAGTCATGGACTATCGCGCCCTGCAGGGCAAGTTTGACCGCATCCTGTCCATCGGCATGTTCGAGCACGTGGGGGTGAAAAACTACCGGCGCTATATGCAGGTGGCGCGGGAACGGCTCAAGGACGACGGCCTCTTCCTGCTGCATTGCATCGGCAGCAACATCAGCGTCCACGACACTGATCCCTGGATCCAGCGCTATATCTTCCCCAATGGCATGCTTCCATCCATCGCCCAGATCGGCAAGACCACGGAAGGCCTGTTCGTGATGGAGGACTGGCACAACTTCGGCATCTACTACGACAAGACCTTGATGGCCTGGCGGCGCAATTTCGAGCGAGGTTGGGACGAGGTCAAGCACGAATTCAACGATACCTTCTACCGCATGTGGCGTTTCTATCTCAGCTCCTGCGCCGCCTCCTTCCGCGCCCGCAAGAACCAGCTCTGGCAAGTGGTGCTGTCGCCCAACGGGGTACCCGGCGGTTACATTGCGCCACGTTGACTGCCGTCCTTAACGGCAACCGCAGGCAAAAGGTTCCCGTTTATAGGCTGATTTGATGGATATATACCGCAACTCCGGGCAGTCAATGTCACGGATTCTTCCGTTATGATTTCCATCAAGGGAACCCCACTTCAGTCTTTTGGCAGTCTCAGTGAAGAACCTCGCAGAGATCCGGGCCGAGTCGTGCCTGCACCCGTTTGCCAGCACTCCATCGATGCCGTCCGTGCTTCGACGCCTGCCGTGGATATTCGATCTGACCGGTGTCGCCATGCTGGCCTTCATCTTGGTGTTTTGCCGCTGGCAATCCATCATCTATCCACTCCCGCTGAATCCGGATGAAGCCCAGGATGCAGCCAATGCCTTGCGCATCAAGGCCTATGGACTCAATTGGAACGTGCTGGATGGCGATACCAATGGCCCGCTGGATTCGCTCATCAATTGCTGGCCCTACGGTCTTGGATGGGACGTCACGTTCAGCACTGCACGTCTGACTGCGTGTGTCCTGTTATTTTTCGTCTGTGTGTTCGTCTACCTTACGATCAAGTCCCTGTCTGGAAGGTTGATCGCGGCCCTCTTGGTGCTTCCGCTGGTCATCTTCTATTCCTGCACACAGGATCCGAATTTCCTGCATCTCAGCAGTGAACTGCTGCCTATATCCCTGTTGGTGGCGGCGAACTACGCCACGATCAAGCTTTCAATGGCTCGCAGCAAGCCTGACGGCATCAGGTACCTCAAATTTGCGCTGATCGGGATGCTGCTGGGTGCTGCGCCATTTGCCAAGCTTCAGGCCGTGCCGCTCGCGGCGCTCATCGGCACCTACTCGCTCTTTCTGGCCGCCACAGATGCCCCAAAGGAGAGGCTGCGCAACATCATGGCGCTGGTCGCCGGCGCTCTGACCCCCGCGATCTGCTTCTTGGTCCCCTTGCTCGTCTCGGGTCACATACAGGACTTCTGGAAAAGCTACATAGTCTGGGCCTTACTGTATGTGGAGAGCCCTCTCAACATGGAGGGGATATTCCATCTGGTCGATGAAGATCCCGTGCTCCGATGCGTTTCGTACTTCGTATTTTGGCTCGCGCTTGCGGGTCTACTCCACCCTCGTCTCATCGATCCAGGCAAGGCGGCCACGCGGTCACACCGGCTCGAGATGCTCTACGGCCTCTTGCTGCTTGTCTGCGCTTTTTGGACGGTATCCAGACCGGGTCGCGATTTCGCCCACTACCTGATGTTCGTCGTCCCCTTCGCAATGGTCTTCTGTGCCTATGTCGTCCGCGACTACACCAGTCACCGGAAGGGCGTGACCGTCTTTTGCTCGTACTACGCCTTGTTCGCCGTCCTGTTCAGCGGGATGTACTTCACCCAGACTCCCGCTAACTACCGTGCGGGATACACCACGCCCATCGCCCAGGCATTCGAGACCGAATCACCCCATATCCTCTCGTGGTTGCCGATCCCCAAGACGCACCTGCTGGTTTGGGGCTGGATGCCTGAGTGGTATGTCTGGAGCGGCATCACGCCGGCCACGCGGGATACCACCACCGGCTTGGAGACAGCGAATACCCCGCTTCAGGGATACTACCGTTCACGGTTCATGTCGGATATCGAGGCCTCCTCCCCCGAGGTTATCCTGGATGCGGCGGAGGGAGAGAGCTTCCGCTTCGAGAGGAAGCCCGAGGCGCCGCCCTCCGCTTTTCCCGAATTTGCCGCTTACCTCTCGAAAAATTACACCCAACTGACTCCTTTGCAGCCCTCACCGGACTGTCCGAGGCTCTACGTCAGGAATGAATACAAGGCGATCATAGACAGCCGCTTCGTCACGCCCGCCTCGGTCACCACCAGCGCCGATCTTGATCACCGCGATCCGGCAGTTGCCGGTGCTGCGTTATTCGACAACAGCGTCACCGAGGACACGTGCTCCGACTATTGGCTGCTTCCCAAAGGGAAGTTGGGCAGCGTCGATGCCAGGTTCTCCAAGGTCGAATCCATCTCGCAACTGATGATCCTGAACACCGGGCACTCGAAATATCTTGACCGGGAATCCAAAGACATCGAAGTGAAGTTATTGAAATCAGGTGCGACCGTCGAAGATAGGAAAGTCACGATGAACAGCTACCCTCATTGGACCTCAATCGACTTGGGCAAGCCGGTCGATGCCGATGAATTGCAGGTGGACATCCTCTCGTACGTCGGCCGCGGCGCCGGCCTCCACGAAATAAAGATATTCCGAGCCGAACCAGGGCCGACGACGGGCCACCAGCCTTAGAAGTTCAACCCGAAACAATCGACTCAAAATGGTGGCTACGGGTGGGTGCGAGCGCCCCGCCAGGGATGGCGGGGCTGGACTTTTCGCTGAGCAGGATGCGAAGCGAAAAGCGTAGGCCAGCGACGAACCACCGACCTTATATCAGCATAATGCTGAGGCCGGTCTCACTAGTGGATCGACTCCAACCAGAAGCAATTTGTTTAGATGGTGGTACGGGTTCACTCATATTGTAGCCTAGAGACCGCGCCATTGCTGGGGTTATGCAGTAAGCCGGCAATTAGATGCCCCCAAAAATGCCCCCTCTAGCATTGGTGCTAGGCTTATCTGGACGCGAAATCGATGCCGCCGAACGAGGGGAAGCTACATGCGGAGTCGCAAGGCGAAACAGGCTGCTATTCACAGATCGGATTGCGCCTCGAAGCATTTGCAAGCGCGCCACGAACTTGAGCGACTTGAACAGGGCGCGGGCCTTCGGGCCGATTTCAGTCAGAGCCAGGTCGGATACTTGGATAGGCGCATCCGAGATATGTATTTCGGCGTTGAATCGGCTGATATGCGCCGTAAGCTGATTTCCACGCACCGCGCTTGGGTCACGCTTGGAAATGAATTGACGGTCGCTGATGTCGAGGACTCGAAGGAACGACTGGAAGATGCAAGACGTGATGGGACAATAACCCAAGAGATTATCCCACCACTCCTTGGGATTCTGGCGGTTTATCTCGGCAGTCGGATCAATGGCCTGACGGGTGCTATTGGCGGTGGCGTCGTGGGCATTTTTGTCGGATTCTCCTATCTACGGTCCAAAACGGCGGAGCGCGAATTTTACGTCGCCTGGGAACAATCAAGTCTGGATGATGCGATTAAGACAAAAAGTGAAGACTACCCGTATCCGCACCGATTCACAGAAAGAGAAGCGGACACTGGCGAAAGAGACGACGACTACGAAGACGTACCAAAGTCTGGCACTTACGCGTGATATTGCATGCTTTAGCTCCTACTATTTTCAGTATCTGTCTCGAATGAGGTCTTCAAAAACTTTTATGGGCGACTAATCTCGATTCTGTAGTCTATAATCACAGTCAATCCGACCCTGGGTCGGAGGAGGACGGTTAACAAGATGCCGTCGTAATAGAGGGGCGAAAGCCCCTTTATTATGGAAGCCACTTCACACCCCAACCTTTCAGCTTCCCCACCCACGGACTTCTGACGTATTTACTAGCTTCAAGAATTCGCGCGATCTCCTTTCCAAAACATTCGTGGAACTGTTCGCCTTTCAAGTACTCGCGCGTAAACTCGGCACTTGGATGTGCAATGCTATCGGCTATCTGCAATCCTGTAATGTTCTCCTGCTTCCTCTTCAATTTTAATTCTTTACTAGTCAGGAATGCTTGCGCCTCAGTCACGCTAGCGTAATCAGACCCGTTCACATAGAAGCGTCGATAGCATTCCTTCAACTGAACGTCCTCTGACTTCCCGCGCACCTCAGCAAGCACATCTCCGCGCGCGTTATTTCTCTTCAGCCATAAAACATATTTTTCTAGCAAAACTTCCATGCAATAGTGATATGGGTGTTCTTGCCAGACAACGTATTTTTGTAAGTGCTGCCACTTATCGATGACGACGGTGATGCAGGAAAACGGCGTCTCAGACAGGTATTTGAGAAATTCCGCGTTGAAATTTGATTCGGTGTCCGGATTCTTAAGCGTATGGAACGGGTGTCTTTTATTCACCAAATCCTTTCGATGTAAAACGATCGGAGAATCTACGTCGTGCGGAAAATACTTCAATTTCAGTGAATTTAGGCGAGGCGTGGCAAGATCGCGTATCACATCGGTCTTGATAATGACTCCCGTTAGGCTCAAGCGCCTATGATTGGGGTCCGACGACGCTGCCAAATCGGCATTCCCTGTCTCGTCTATGTATAGGCGGTACATAGGCACTCCCTACTACTATTCCGGCATCTAACCCCTCTCGGTACACCAACGTGCTGTCGATGCCCGGCTAGGTAGCCTAAATCATTTGGCTAACCGAAAATCCCCAAACGTCCAAAGCGGGCCCAAAGCGCCGCATCCTCTTGAGTTGCAAGGATTTCGTCCAACTGTTGATAGGGCTCGAACGTCCGCCGGTGCATGCCTCGCGGCTTATTGAGCGGTTCCTCAAGAGTACTGGGGTCATTTAATTTGCGCCGTAAGGCCCATCTACGGCTCTGTAGGCGATCAATTCCTGAGACCCGCTGGCTCGCATAAGTAGGTAACGGACGAATCGCCGTCCGGTGGCAGAATTTGCCTAGACACTCATAACGATAGAGCTTCAAGGCGCGCTTGCTTGTGAAAGGGCAATGCATCCACCAGCGCCGCCCACCAAAATGCAACGGCGTACTACCTAGCATTATTTTGTACGTCCCGGCATCGTCGGTTAGATCGAGAGCGCCCCAGGCGTCATGTACACGCGAGTGATATTGGACGCGGTAAAGCTCATCTCCGTAGCTGTCCCTCCAGGCATAAGCCCCAGCCCGCTCCGAATCGGGCGCGATTACACCTTGCGCCTGCATTTTCGGCAGGCTCAACACCAGCGCGCTTTCGAGGCGTGGATGCCAACCGCTAAACATCAACAATGGCCTCTAAGATTTCTTTCCTTGTAGACAATCTTAATTCTATGTTCATTGATTTAGTTACTAAGCAATTGTTTCCGGTCGATTTGGAAGCTCTTGCCGGTCGTGGGCTTTATGGGCGGAAGCCCCACCACCGGAAAGTCCTTCCGGTCGCAACTCGGGGATTCTGAGCAAATAGACTGTGTGATAGTGCTTACTGCCTTTGAGCCAGCGGCGTTGGCGAAGAATCCAGCCCTCTTGCTCAGCATAATTTACGTGGGTTTGCACAGTACGTGTACACATCCCCGCCCGTTTGGCTATTTCCACGTGACCTGGAAAGCAGATACAACTGGAATTTGCGAAAGAACAGAGCGCAAGCAATACGTTCCGGGTAGTCCCGCGTGTAGGTCCCCTAGGGGATTGGATTGCAGCCCGGAGTTCATTCAGGTTTGCCCACTCTGATCTGCTCGTCATGGGCGGCCTTCCCCTGGCGCCCCGGGCGGAAAATCGCAGTTGAGAGCAGGGCTATACCCCTCTAGCGGGTAAGTCGAGATGTCGTCCCCCACAGACCGCGCTGCCTCTATCGGAGCACCCTTTCGGTAAGCTCTAACCCAGTACCCGCCACGGTTCAAAGCCATGCCAAGTATCGCCGGGTTAACGCACTGGAAATTAACCCGGTGCCGCGTGTATCCATCGGCCCCGCCAAAATAGCGCCCACAGGCGGAACAAAGGCAGCGATTCGTGCCCGGTGGCAGTTTTGGATCGGAACTAGCGGCCCGTGGTAGGCTTTCAACTGTTCCGTTATCGCAAGTTGTTATCAGAGCGCCCGCCGCAAACGGGCGCTTTGCTTTTGTACCCATAGCCGCCCCCTACGCTGCGGCTTTACGGCTGTTGGTAATTCGCGCCTGTATCCAAGCTGAAATCTCCGATTCCACCCAAGCGATCGAGCGGCTTCCGAGAGCAACGGGCTTTGGAAATTCGTTGTTTGCTACTTTGGCGTAGATACTGGAACGGCTAAGGCCAGTACGTGCCTTTACCTGTTCCAGCCGCAATAGACTGTCCACAGTTGAATCCTCCAAGTTTTACTAAGTCACACTTGGAAGCGTAGACGCTGCGGTATCGGAATAAACTAGACAAAATTCTAGGAATTTTCAGGCATTTTCCGGACGCGCTTTTTGGCCTCCGAAAATTGCTTTTGAAACTTCGGCACCATTCCTCGGACCCACTGTTGAGATTTTCCATGCCCCTTTGCGTACTGTTGAGTCGCGTAGGTTATCGCCTCCTTATCCGTGATTCGCTTATTAGCGTACCGCTGCGCCAATTCCTCCCTGTAGCCAGTGAATAAATCATAGACGGTCGCCCAGTGCTCGTCAGATTTGGGTGGACGTCCACGCTCGCGCTTTGGTGCCAAATTTAGCGCGTGAAGATCCCCCAATAAGGCGTTTCTGAAAGTCAGAGCATGTTTTCTTGGGCGTCCCCTACCGCGTTTAAACGTAACCGGATGCGCCAGTGATTTGTTAAGGTAATCTTTAGCAGAGATTTCTAGAGCATGCGCCAGATACCGCGCCGTCAGCTCCCATTCCTGCACACCCCACGTTTGAAAATCCCCTCCAACATGGGATGCTGCGGCCTTTATCAACCAGTGATCTCTCTCAACCGGTCTCGGGGGGAAACCAAACGAGAGAGAGCCAGGCCAAGGGTTTTCAGATAGCAAATAGGCTTGTTGTTGTGCTCCGCCACTCATACGCGACCCTCGCGCCCCTTATAAAGAGACCGCGCCAACCGGGAAGGGTATGCCCGGCTTTCAGCCCGTCAGCCTAGGCGCGGGGAACTAATCAATATTGCGGAATCTTCAAGATAACATTTCCATTTTTATCAAATACGGTTAGCTGAGAAGCTGGCGTTACAACGGTGCCGCCTACTTGTTTTGAAGTGAGTACCGTGCTGCCCATCGTTATTCGGTTTACGCCATCATCGTTTACAGAAATACTTGGACCCTCGCCATCGCCACCGCGCGAGTATGCCGACAAGCCAGTACACCCCTGATCTCTATTTTTATCATTGACCGGCATACCCTTGTTCTTTTGGCAGGTGACTAGTCGTAATCCGAGCCACCCACCGCTAACACTCGTCGTGCTCTCATAGCATGTCTCGGCATCAAAGCCGCATCGATTTCCCGTAGACCAAAGGTTCGCGCTAAATACGGAGTTGTTGGAGTAGTTGTCAGACAACCATATCTGCCCACCATCACTGGTGTCGAGGGTTACTCTGGGCGCCACTCCTCTAAGCATGGATACCTTTTCTGCTGATAGGTCTAACTCCCCATCCACTATGGGTGTTGCGGGGGCCTTGGCTTTTTTACCTAACAGTGCATCTGCCCAGTCATTCGGCACGACCCAGTGCTGAAGCGTTAGCGCAGGGCCCTTATCGGAGTCGTCCTTCAGTTGAACGACGTTTTCACCCTTTTCATTGGTAACGACAAAGCCATCACCGGTGAGTGCCAACGTGTCGCCATTGGCAGTTGGCCCAATCCGAAAAGATGTCGCTATGGTGTTTCGGGTGAGGCTCTTGCCGCTGCCTAACAGCATTGCTCCTGTGACTGTGCCAGCCACAAGCAAAATGAACACACTTGCCAGTGACAGCCATAGAAGTCGAATTTGCCGCTTCAGAGCCACGATTTCCGTATTGGCATCGCTCATAGTTGCTCCTACGATTTTAGTTTTCTAGGCATTAGCGAGATCACTTGAGCCCCTTGGCGTAGGCCGTCCAAATAGTCAGCCCACGCTTGCATCATCTTGCGACGCTCTGGCAAGTGCTCCGCGTAGTTGTATGCAGCACGCACAGCATCCCGTTCGCCGTGCGCCAATTGCCGTTCGATTGCATCCCTATGCCAGCCCTGCTCGTTGAGTATAGTGCTTGCCATGCTGCGGAAGCCGTGGCCGGTCATTTCGCCCTTGCTATATCCCATGCGCCGCAGGGCAGCATTGACGGTGTTTTCGCTCATAGCCCGTTCCCGTCCGCGCACACCGGGGAAAAGGTACTTTCCTCCACCAGTGAGCGGCTGCAAGTCGCGCAATACAGTAAGCGCTTGAAGGCTCAAAGGAACCACGTGCGGTACGCGGGCTTTCATCTTCTCCGCCGGCAATCTCCATTCCGCCTTGTCTAAATCCACTTCTAACCACTCCGCCCGTCTTAGTTCACCGGGCCGCACAAATAGCAATGGGGCCAGCTTCAGCGCGCAGCGTGTTACATGGTCTCCCTGGTAGTCCTCTATGGCTCGCATCAAAGCGCCTATGGCCTTGGGCTCGGTAATAGTCGCGTGGTGCTTCCCTTTGGGTGCCGGTAACGCCCCTTTCAGATCGCCTGAGGGGTCACGGTCCGCGCGACCCGTTGCCACGGCATAGCGAAATACCTGCCCGCAATTCAGAAGTGCCCGGTGCGCCGTGTCCAGTGCGCCCCGCGCTTCGATGCGACGGACCACGGCCAGCAATTCAGGCGCATTTATCTGGCGGATGGGGCGGCTTCCTAGCCAGGGGAAAATATCCGTTTCTAAGCGACCTAGAATCTTGCTCGCGTGGGTCTCAGCCCAGTTGGGCGAGAATTTCTTAAACCACTCGCGGGCCACGGCTTCAAAACTATCGGCGGTCAATTCGTTGCGAACGGCCTTTTCAGCCTTTCGGGCCTGCCCAGGATCGTTACCTTTGTCGAGCATCCGGCGGGCATCATCACGCGCGTTGCGTGCTTCCTTGAGCGTCACGCGCGGGAAAACACCCAGCGCGAGCCGCTTTTCCTTGCCAGCGTATCGGTATTTGAGCCTCCACCATTTGCTGCCGGTTGGCGAGACTTCGAGATAGAGGCCGCCAGCGTCAAAAAGCCGCTTGGTCTTGGTCTCAGGTTTGAAATTTCGGATCGTGCGCTCTGTAAGCATGGGCAATACTCCAAGGTTGCCCGACGCACGCGAGAATCAAAAAGATGCCCCCACGTGTGCGGGAGTTGCCCCCAGATATGCCCCCAAGGTGCCCCCGCTGTCAATGAACGTTACTGGACTATCCAGCACGTAAAGAACCCGCGTAGCCGTACACAGCAAGGGTTCTTGGACGCTCTCGGAACAACTAGGACTTCAAGATGGTGGCTACGGGTGGACTCGAACCACCGACCTCAGCATTATGAGTGCCGCGCTCTAACCAGCTGAGCTACGTAGCCGTATGACAGGATCTCAAGGGCCGCAGATTTTCGGTTCTTTCGTCTTTCCAGTCAAGGATTCGATGGAATCCTGCGCCTATACGTTAAATCTGAAATGCATCACATCGCCCTCTTGGACGATGTATTCCTTACCTTCTAAGCGCCATTTGCCGGCTTCCTTGGCGCCTGCTTCACCCTTGTAGGAGATGAAATCCTTGTAGGCCACCACCTCGGCGCGGATGAAGCCCTTCTCGAAGTCGGTGTGGATCACCCCGGCCGCCTGGGGTGCGGTGGCGCCCTTGCGGACGGTCCAGGCCCGCACTTCCTTCTCGCCGGCGGTGAAGTAAGTCTCGAGGCCAAGCAGCTTGTAGCCGGTGCGGATCACCCGGTTCAATCCCGGCTCGGTCAGGCCCATGTCCTTCAGGAAATCGGTCTTGTCCGCATCTTCCAGCTGGGCGATCTCCGCTTCCATGGCGGCACACACCGCCACCACTTCGCTGCCTTCCGAGACCGCGAGTGCCTTCACCTTGTCCAGCAAGGGATTGTTCTCGAAACCGTGCTCGTCCACATTGGCCACGTAGAGGGTAGGCTTCAGTGTGATCAGGTTGTATTCGCGCACCATGGCCCGTTCTTCCGGCGAGAGCTTCAGGCCCCGCGCCGGCTTGGCCTGATCCAGCTGGACCTTCAGGGCTTCCAGTATCTTCTGCCGGGCGATGGTGTCCTTGTCACCGGACTTCGCGACCTTGGCGTTGCGATCCACACCGCGGCTCACCGCCTCGAGATCCGCCAGGGCCAGCTCCGTGTTGATGGTCTCAATGTCCGAAAGGGGGTCCACCTTGCCGGACACGTGCACCACGTCGGAGTTCTCGAAGCAGCGCACCACGTGGGCGATGGCATCGGTCTCGCGGATATGGGAGAGGAACTGGTTGCCCAGGCCCTCGCCCTTGGACGCACCGGCCACGAGACCGGCGATGTCCACGAACTCCACAGCCGCCGGGATCAGTTTCTGCGGCTTCACGATGCCTGATAGCTCCTCCAGGCGCGCATCCGGCACCGCCACCACACCCACGTTGGGATCGATGGTGCAGAAGGGATAGTTCTCCGCCGCGATGCCCGCCTTGGTGAGCGCGTTGAAGAGGGTGGACTTGCCGACATTAGGCAGGCCGACGATGCCGCATTTTATGCCCATGGTTTCCTAGGATCCTCTCCGGGTCAGGCGCCTTCGGCACCCTCCCCTTCGGGTTTGTTGCGTTTGTTGCGCGGCACCACGCCGCGGCTGTGCAGGATCTGCGTCACCTTTTCGAGCTGGCCGTCCAGGAGCGCCGGCATCTGCTCCACGGTGGCGCCGATGGCCTCCATGATGGCCGCCTCTTCCTCGCGCCCAGCCCGTTCCAGCACGTAATCGATCACATCCCGTGAGCCGCCCGGGTGCGCGATGCCGAAGCGCGCGCGCAGGTAGTTCTCGCCCATGTGGGCGGTGATGTCCTTGAGGCCGTTGTGACCGCCCGCTCCACCGCCTTGCTTGAGGCGCACCGTGCCGAACGGCAGGTCCAGGTCGTCGTGGGCCACCAGGATGCCTTCCACCGGCACCTTCAAGTAGGCCGATAGCGCCTTCACCGACTGGCCGCTGCGGTTCATGAAGGTGGTGGGTTTCAGGAGCCGGACGTCATGCCCGCCGATGGTCACCCGGCACACGTCGCCGCTGAATTTGCGCTCGGCGCTGAAAGTACCGCCACGGGCCCGCGCCAGCGCGTCCACGAACCACCAGCCCGCGTTGTGACGGGTCATAACGTAATCGGCCCCGGGGTTCCCGAGGCCGACCACGAGCTGTATCGGAACTGCCATGGTAGACAGGCAAGGCATGGGCGGCGCCGGAGGGCGCCGCCACGCGCTTACTTCTTGTCTTTGCCCTTGTCGGCAGCCGGAGCCTTGCCACCGGCAGCCGCCGGCGCCTTGGCATCGCCCGGCTTGGCTTCGCCGGCCGCAGGGGCAGCAGCCGCTGCGCCTTCCGCCGGAGCCGCACCTTCCGCCGGAGTGGCGGCCGCTGCGGGCTCTTCCTCCACCTCGATGCGCGGGTGGTGGACCGAGACCACGGGCAGGTTGTGCTCTTCGCCGTAGGCCAGCTGCACCACACGCACGCCCTCGGGGAGCTTGAGGTCCGAGAGATGCAAGGCATGGTTGAGTTCCAGGGCGATTACGTCGACCTCGATGAACTCCGGCAGGTAGCGCGGCAAGCAGGCGATCTCGACTTCGATCATGTTGTGCGAGACCACGCCGCCCTGGGTCTTGACGCCCACGGCTTCCTTCTCGTTCTTGAAGTGCAGCGGCACGTGCACGCGGATCTCGACGTCATCCTTAACGCGCAGGAAATCCAGGTGCATGATGACCGGCTTGGCGGGATGCCGTTGCAGGTCCTTGATGATGGCCTGGTGCTCGTCCTTGCCCACCTTGATCTTCAAGATGTGCGAGTAGAACGCCTCATGGGCGAGGCTGTTCTGCACTTCGTTGTGGTTGAAACTGAGCTGCACGGGGCCTTCACCGGCGCCGTACAGGATTCCAGGCACCTTGCCCAGGCGACGCAGGCGGCGGCTCGCACCTTTCCCCTTATCGCTCCTGAGCTCGGCGCTCAAATTGAAACTGATAGCCATTGTCTTCACTCCATCACTGTTGCAAAACCAACCCCGCGACCTGGGTTGGACAAATCCCGGCAGGCCCTAAGCCTGCCGGCGAAACCTGCGGTGCACGGATGCACCGCACGCGAACCCAAGCACCATGTGCTTGGGTTCGGCGGGGGCAAGTCCGGACATGTGCCGGACTTGCCGAGTCTGAAAACCCAGGGATGGGTTTTCAGAATAAACTCAGTCTACGTACAACGAAGAGACCGACTCTTCGTCGCTCACCCGGCGCATGGTCTCCGCCAGGAGCTCTGCGATGCTCAACTGGCGTATGCGCTTGCAGTTCTCGGCACCTCCCCGTAGGGGTATGGTGTCGGTCACCACCAGCTCGTCCAGCACCGAGTTCTCGATGTTGGAGACCGCCTTGCCCGACAGCACCGGGTGGGTGATGTAGGCCATCACCTTGGCGGCACCCTGTTCCTTCAGGGCCTTGGCGGCGATGCACAGGGTGCCCGCCGTATCCACCAGGTCGTCGACGATGATGCAGGTCTTGCCCTGCACCTCGCCGATGATGTTCATCACCTGCGCCTCGTTGGGGCGCGGCCGGCGCTTGTCGATGATCGCCAGATCCGCGTCATCGAGGCGCTTGGCCAGTGCCCGGGCGCGTACCACGCCACCCACGTCCGGAGACACCACGATCAGGTTCCCGAACTTCTGCTTCCACACGTCGCCCAACAACACCGGCGACGCATATACGTTATCCACAGGGATGTCGAAGAATCCCTGTATCTGGTCAGCGTGCAGGTCCACCGTCAGGACCCGGTTCACGCCGGCGGACACCATCAGGTTCGCCACCAGCTTGGCCGTGATCGGCACCCGCGCCGCGCGCTGGCGCCGGTCCTGCCGCGCATACCCGAAATACGGCACCACCGCCGTGATGCGCCCGGCGCTCGCACGCCGCAGGGCATCTGCCATCACCAGCAACTCCATGAGGTTGTCGTTGGTGGGCGGGCAAGTGGACTGCACGATGAAGACGTCGCGCCCGCGCACGTTCTCCATCAATTCGATCGCGACCTCACCGTCGCTGAACTTGTTGACCTGGGCCTTGCCGAGCGGCAGGGTCAGACGGGCGGCGATCTTGTGCACCAGTTGCGGGTTGGCATTCCCCGCAAACACCATCATCTTGCCTGCTGACACGGTGCCCCCTCGTGTTACGTGGTCAACCGATCATCATCTCAACCGAATTCTTGGCTGGGGCGCCAGGGATCGAACCTGGGAATGGCGGGATCAAAACCCGCTGCCTTACCGCTTGGCTACGCCCCAAATTCAAAACCTTCAGGGCTTAAGCCCTCTCCGCTTCGAGCCGCACCATCAGCGGCGATCGGTTGCAGCCCCTGGCCACGAAACCTCGCCAGCCCGTCGGCAGCAGCGCGTGTACGCGCTTGGCCGCCGCCTGGTCCGGGAATGCCGCGAACACGCAGGCCCCCGAACCGGTGAGACGGGCCGGGGCGTGAACGCCTAGCCAATCCAACGCCTCGGAGACCTGGGGATAGCGGGAACGCACCACCGGTTCGAAGTCGTTCCGGGTCTCCCCGGAGCGAAAGCGCGCTATTTTGATTGGAGCGGAATTTCGTGTCAATTCAGGGGCCTGGAATATCTCCCGGGTCGCCACCCGGCAGTCCGGCTGCACCACGACATACCAGGGTTCCGGCAGGTCCACAGGGGTCAGGATCTCCCCGATACCCTCGGCCCAAGCCGCCTCCCCCCCCGTGAAAACCGGCACATCGGCGCCCAATTGCAGCCCCAGGGCCGTCAGGCGGCCCCTTCCAAGGGAGGTACCCCATAACCGGTCCAGGGCCAGGAGGGTCGTGGCCGCATCGGAGCTACCCCCACCCAGACCCGCCTGCAGGGGCAGGCGTTTGCGCAACTTTATGGCCACCCCCAGCCGGGTCCCGCTGCGTTCCTGGAGCAGCCGCGCGGCGCGCAGGGAGAGGTCCGATTCGGCCGGCACCTCCTCCGGGCCCTCGTCGCGCAGGATCTGCCCGTCCTCGCGCACTTCGAACTCCAGCTCGTCACCAAACTCGAGGAACTGGAACACCGTCTGCAGCAAATGGTAGCCGTCGGGGCGGCGGCCGGTGATGTGCAGGAACAGGTTGAGCTTGGCCGGCGCCGGCCACGCACGGGAGCCGGTCACGGCTTGGATCCCGGCAGCGTCCAATCGCTCACCGCGAGCTTGATGCGCACCGCATCCCGCTCAAGCACCAACAAGGTGGGCAGGCTGAAGCCTTCCACCTGTGCATAAGACCGGTATTCGACATGCCAACCACGCTGGTCCAGAACCACCAGTTCGCCGTGGGCATCGCCGGTCTTGGTGTAATCGGCGCGCGGATCCGGCATGCCCAGCACCCAATAGCGCAGACTCAAGACCGGCAAGGGCTGGTGCAGACGCGCACCAAGATCGGTCTCGGGATCGGTGGTGGTGAAGTCATCGCCGCGGGAGGTCTTCACATGCAGGGAGGCCGCATCCCCTTCCATGTGCACCGCGCCCGCGCCCAAGGGTCCATGGAAGTCCAGGACCGATCGGTTACCCTGTTGCACCCATGTCAAGGAACCGCTGCCGCTATCCTTGCCTTCGATGAAACCCACCTGCCCGTCGAAACTCCATCCCGTCAATGTGGTGAGCTGCGCAAGGTGTGAACTCCAAGCGGTCTCATCCTCGGCGCCGCTCGGTGCGGTACTCCGAAGCGTGCTGCAGGCAGCCAGCAAGGACGCCGCCAGCAGCAGCAGCAGCACGCAGCGTGTACGTGTCACGGCTGGAACCGGGGTGCGAGGACGGTGAGCGCCGGATTGTCAGGATCCACGGCACTGGCCTTGAGCCAGAGCGCATGGGCGCCGTCGCGATCTCCGGTGGCAAGCATCACTTCCACCAGATGGGCGGCGATCTCAGGATCGGGCAGGGCCGCGTAGGCTTTCTGCAGGTAGTCGAGGGCCTGGGTATCCTGTCCCAAGCGGTGTTCCACCCAACCCATGCTGTCCATGATCGCCGGATCGTCCGGTTGCAGGCTCAAGGCCCGCTGGATGTACCCCTGGGCTTCGCGGTAGCGGTTGGTATGCAGCGTCAGCGTATAGCCGAGCGCGTTGAGCGCATCGGCATCGTCCGGCGCATGCTTGAGGATGACGGCCAGGTCATCCTCGGCCGCTTTCGCGTCACCGTCCTGTTCCCGCAGCAGGGCCCGCGCATACAGCAGGTCCTGGTTGTCCGGCGTCGAGTGGAGCGCGTCGTCATACACTTCCAGCGCGCGCCGCGGCTGTCCCACGTCCGTGAACACCTGGCCCTCGGCGAGCCGCAGGTCCACAGTGGCCTGGGGGTCGTCCGCCACCAGACCATCGAAGAACTCGCCCGCCGCGGAACCCGCCCCGCTCTTGATGAGGGAGCGACCGATTCCGGCCTGGGCGGCCAGCCAGTGGTCACCGTCCTCCACCCTCCGGTACCAGTCCAGCGCCTCGGGATAGAGCTTCTCGGTCTCGGCGATGCTCCCCAGGAAGTAGTCGGCGTCGTCACCGCGTTTCCCGGTCTTGAGCAGGCGCTGGAAATAGTCGTGCGCAGCGGACAGGTCCTTGTCCTGCAGCGTCATCAATCCAAGCGTATACAAGGCGTCTGGATTGCCCGGATGCGCCTTCAACACCGACTCAAACTCCTGCTTCGATTCGCTGTCGTGCTTGGCTTCGGACAGCAACGCTCCATAAGCGAGGTCCAAGGACACGTCATCCCCGGCAGTCTTCACCCGCGCCTGGATCAGCGGCAGGGCCTCCTCGACCTTGCCCTGCGCCACCAAGGCGCGCGCCAGCAGCACCAGGGGATCGTCGGTATGGGAATCCAGCGCGAGCGCTGCACGCGCCTCCTGCTCCGCCAGGGCGTAACGCTTGTAGTTCATGGCCGCGTGCGCGAGGGCGTAATGGGCGTTTGCGGACTTCGGCGCATTGGCGACGATCGCTTGCAGCACCGGCAGTGCGTGGGCGGCGTCCGCCTCCTGTTCCAGCAAGCGGGTCGCGGCCATGTAGTTCGGGTCCGCGCCCGATTGCACCAGACCGGCGAAGTCCTGGGCTGCAGCGGCGACATCGCCCCGCTCCGTCTCCAACACCGCCACCAGGTGCGTTGCGTCCACACTGCCGGGCGCCAGGATCTGCCAGCGCCGGGCGAGCGCCAAAGCATCGATGAGGTCGCCATTCCCATAAGCCAGGACCGCGGCATGCGCCGCGAGGCCCGGATCCATGGAGATCTGCGCAGCCGCCTGGTATTCCTGCACCGCATCCTTGGCATCGCCGCGTCCGACCGCCAGCTCGCCCATGAACACGTGATAGGAGATCTCCTCGTCCACTCCCCGGAAAGCCTTGGGCGAAGCCTGGGGCGCGGTCGGCGCCGGCTTCGGTGCGCTGGCGGCACAAGCGGTGAGCACCGAGACGAGACAGGCTATGGTCAGGCGACGCAGGATCATGGCGGGATGCTGAGACGTGGAGGTTTCGACTATAGCCGATTCTTCCACGGCATGCCGTAACACCTTGTCATGTCCGGGTATTTACCGGAAAATTCGCTTCTAACCCTCGGGCCTCCGCCCCATGCCGTTCTTCATCCTCGGAATCAGTCACCTCACCGCGCCGGTCGCCGTGCGCGAACGGATGAGCTTCAATCCGGAACAGATCCCGCCGAGCCTCGGCGCCATCGCCGGCCTCCCGGGCGTGCGCGAGGCCCTGATCCTCTCCACCTGCAACCGCACCGAGATCTACGCCGAACTCGAAGGCGAAGGTCCCGCGGCGCTGGCCGCCTGGCTGGCCGCGGAACGCAGCGCAGATGACCCGAGCGTCAGAGAGCGCTTCTACACCCATGAAGGCGACACGGCGCTGCGTCACCTCTTCCGGGTGGCCTGCGGTCTCGACTCGCAGATCCTGGGCGAGCCGCAGATCCTCGGCCAGATCAAGCAAGCCTACGAACTGGCCCGCGCCAGCGACACCGCCGGTAACTGCCTGCACCGGCTGTTCCAGTTCGCTTTCGCCGTCGCCAAACAGGTGCGTACCGACACTCACATCGGCGAGAACCCGGTGTCGGTGGCCTATGCCGCGGTGCGCTTGGCGCGCCAGGTCTTCTCGCGTTTCGAGCCGCTCACGGTCCTGCTCATCGGTGCCGGCGAGACCATCGAACTCGCGGCACGCCATCTGCATGAACAGGGCGCGCGGCGCATGGTGATCGCCAATCGCACCGTGAGCCGGGCCCGCGAACTGGCGGAACAATTCCAGGCCTACGCCATCGGCCTGGACGAGATCCCGGCCCACCTGGGGGAGGCGGACATCGTCATCGCTTCCACCGGCAGCAGCGAGCCGATCCTGCACCGGCGCGACGTCGAGACCGCTTTCCGCGGCCGCAAGCACCGCCCGATGCTCATCGTGGACATCGCCGTGCCCCGCGACGTGGCCGAAGACGTGGCAGGCATGGAAGACGTCTACCTCTTCACCATCGACGACCTGCACAAGGTCGTGGAGGAGAACCTGCAGTCACGGCGCATCGCTGCCAACGAGGCAGAAGAGATGATCGGGCTGCAGGTGGCGCGCTTCAACGAGCAGCAACGGGGCCTGGATGCGGTGCCGGCCATACGCGCCCTGCGTGAGCACGCCGCGTCCTTGCGCGAGCAGACGCTGGAACAGGCGCGCCAACGCCTGGCCCATGGCGAACCGCCGGAACAGGTGCTGCGATTCCTGGCAGACACCCTGAGCAACCGGCTGATGCATGCTCCCACCGCGCAGCTGCGTCAGGCGGCCCATGAGGGTCGCGAGCAGACCATCCGCGACATCCACGCCTTGTTCGGCCTGGAATCCAAGGATAAGGATGAGGACGGAGACGGCTGAAACCGCTCCGCGCCTAATATAATCAGCCCGTGAAAGATTCCATCCGCCGCAAACTGGAACGCCTGGCCGCCCGTCACGAGGAGGTCGGCGTGCTGCTGTCCCAGCCCTCTGCCGCCAACGATTCCAATCGGTTCCGCGATCTCTCCCAGGAATATGCGCGCCTCGAGCCCCTGGCGCAGAAGTTCAAGGCCTTCGGCCAGGCCGAAGCGGACCTGAGTTCGGCGGACGAGATGGGCAAGGACAAGGACTCAGGAATACGCGACCTCGCCGATGAAGAACGGCGCGCGGCCCAGCTGCGCATCGAGGCCCTGGAACCGGAGTTGATGAAGCTCCTGCTGCCCAAGGATCCCCACGACGAGAGCAACATCTTCCTCGAGATCCGCGCCGGGACCGGCGGCGACGAAGCCGCCATCTTCGCCGGCGACCTGTTCCGCATGTACAGCCGCTATGCCGAGGAGCAGGGCTGGAAAGTGGAGATCCTGAGCGAGAGCGCGGGCGAACATGGCGGCTATAAGGAAGTCATCAGCCGCGTGGTGGGCCAGGGGGCCTATTCACGCTTCAAGTTCGAGTCCGGCACCCATCGGGTACAGCGGGTGCCGGAGACCGAATCCCAGGGCCGCGTCCACACCTCCGCCGTCACCGTGGCCATCCTGCCGGAAGTGGAGGAAGTGGATCACATCGACATCAATCCGGCGGAACTGAAGGTGGACACCTTCCGTGCCTCCGGCGCCGGCGGGCAGCACGTGAACAAGACCGATTCCGCCATCCGCATCACCCACCTGCCCTCAGGCATCGTGGTGGAATGCCAGGATGAGCGCTCCCAGCATAAGAACCGGGCCCGAGCCATGTCCCTGCTCAAGGCCAAGCTCCTGTCGGCGGAACGCGAGAAGCAGCAGGCCGCCCAGGCCCAGTCCCGCAAGCTCCAGGTGGGCAGCGGCGACCGCTCCGAGCGCATCCGGACCTATAACTTCCCCCAAGGGCGGGTGACGGACCACCGCATCGATCTCACGCTCTATAAGCTGGATGACGTGATGCAGGGGCATCTTGACGATGTGATCATGCCCTTGATGAACGAATACCAGGCGGAAGAACTGGCCGCCATGGCGGCGCAATGACCTGGAAAATCCATCCTGGATTTTCCATGCAAGGCGAGTCCGGTACACGCCCGGACTCGCCTTCCTCCCATTAGGGGCTCAAAATTCTTCTCGACAGGCGGTGCATCCCTGCACCGCTTCTTTACCTCAGCCCTCTTCGCTGGCCTTCAGATCCCGATACTGCGCATAGCAGACCGCGAGGGTGTACCACCAGGCGAAGGCTCCCAGCACGGTCCCGACCACCTGCCAAAGCTCATAGCGGCTCGCCGCCGGTTCGGCCTTGAAGCCGGCCAGTAGGCTGTCCGCTTGTTCCATGGAGACACCGGATTCCTGGGCGCGGCCCCACAGGTCCAATCCCGTGGCGAGGCTATGCCGGATGCTGGTGAGGTCCGTCACCACCGAAGCCGCCAGCAGCGCCAGCGCCGGCACCGAGATCACCAGGGACACCTTGACCCAGGAACGCTTGGCGAGACGCGAACTTTCTCCGAGAGCGGCGAAGGGGCCTTTGCGCTCCAGCACCGCGGGGAATATGAACAGCGCCAATGCGGTGCTGGCAGCCGCGGTCGGCGCCAATGGCACGATGCAGAGGACGAGCCCCCCCAATAGCCCGATGATGAACATGCCGAGCATGAAGAACGCGAAAGTGAACACGAGACCCATGGCCACGATGAGCTCGTAGCAAATATAACCCACCAATACCGAGGGTACCGCGCGCAGCCCCGGCCACCACGCCGTGCCCGGCGTCGTCCCCGTGAGTCCCTGTACAGCGACGCCGTAGAACAAAGCCTGCAACACTCCGATCAGCAAAGCCCGGACCAGGTAATCCGGCTGTCCATACAGGCTGAGATCGGTGGTAAGTATGCTGCCGGGTGGGTTGGCCAGGGGTGTCTCTTGCAACAGCTCCGCAACCAACACCCAGGGGAACAGCGTGGGCAAGCCTGCGATGAATAGCTCCCAGCCTTCGCTCAGTACCTGGCCGACGGACTTCGGAGGATGTGGCATCGCATTCATGAAACGGAAAGCCGGGAGCGCAGCTTGAGGTCGCGGTAAAGCATGTAGATCACGGCCAGCAGGAATGGACCGAAGACGGCGCCGCCGATCATCTGCAGCACGCTCAAGACGAAGAGGCCGCGCCCGGTGTCCAGCGAGCCAACCGCCAACATGGCCGGGCTGAACGCGATGCCGCACACGACCACAACGATCGCCAGGCACAGCACGCTCAGCAGCAGTACTGCCACGGTATGCCACCAGTGCCCATACACCAGGTTGAAACTGCGGTTGATGGCCTGCATGGGCCCGCGGCCATCCAGGACGATGCTGTACTGGACGAACAACAGATACAGGAAGACGTAAAGCAGCATGAACACCATCACCGAGACCAACAGCGCCACGAACGCCGCCTTGCCAAGCAACAGAGCTCCTAACAGGCCCACCAGCGCGCCGACCGCGGCGGCGAAGGCCATGGCTACGAAAGCGATGACGATGGATAGAAAAAATGCGCAGAACAGATACAGGAACGCCTTCAAGCCCTGGAGGATTTCCGCGTGGTAGTCAGCGGCCGTGCCGGTAGCCAGGTGATCGAGGCGGCTTAAGGTGACGGCCTGCGCCAACAGCAGGAACAGCAGGCATCCGGTCTGCAGGCTGAGCTGCAGCCCGCCGAACTGCAGGTGCAACCTTTGCTCAGGCGTGACCGCTTCGTTGCCGAATTGCGTGGCCATCACCATGTTGGGAAGGGATTCGACGAGCGCCAATACTGTGGTCGCCAGGAACAGCTTGCTGAAAGCGCCGGCGCCCAGACGCAGTCCCGCGCCTAGTACATCCATCGGCGAAAGCGGAGAGCTGGGTAGAGTCGTCAAGCTACACCTCGCGAAGATGCCCGCAGTGTGCCGGAGCGAACGATACCGCTCAAGGGCGGCGCCGGAACCAGCCCGTCAGGCTGAGGCGCGGCCGCAGCGACGGCAGGACCTCATGGGGTACCGCGTCGCTCAGGAAGCACACCAGGGTGCCACCCTGCGGCGTGATCCGCGCCGCGGGGTCTCTGTCCGCCAAACCGCGATACAGGCACAGCTCACCCCCCTCTTCCGGATTCCAGTCCTCATTCAAGTAGAACACCAGCGAGATCACGCGCCGGCTGTCGTCCCTGAAACGATCCACGTGGCGGGCATAACGGGTACCGGCGGGATAGACGGCGTAGTGCCCCTCGAAGTCCTGGAGACCGAGGAAGGTCTCGGCATTGATGGCATCGCGCAGAGCGGAGAATTCATCCCGCAGCAGACCGGCAGCTTCCGGCGCCCAATCCGCCCGTTCTTCCAGCCACAAAATCTCATCGCCCCGCACTGCAGGCTCGTGAGCCGCTTCGCGGCCGACGCCGGCCGCGCGGAATCGGCCCGCTCCATGAAGCGCCTGACACTCCTGCCGCAAAGCCATGATGCGAGCATGCGGCAGGAAGCCCGGACAACACACCCAATCTTCCTGCAACAGACCGGCGACGATGCATGACAGGCTGGCGACTGAGATCGAGGATGGGTCGGGGGGAGCCACTAAATGAGCTTTCATGAGATGAATGTCTTATTGTCGAATGAAAGCGCGGAGAATCATGTGCTTAGCGTGAAGACCGTATCACTGAAGCAGCTCGGGCAGAGCGTAACTCATTGATTCATATGTACATAATAAAAAGTATATCGCAGCCCCTTCCCGTCCCGCTGGAAATCTCTAGAATTTGGCGCCGATCGCCGTGTAATCAGAAATCGGCGAGTAGTATCATCAATTTACATCCATTTCCTGCACTGGTGGTAATGAACATGAAGAAGTATGCCCTTGTCCTGACCGCTGCCGCCCTGGTCCTGTCGCTGTCTGCCTGCGGCAAGAGCGAAGCTCCTGCCACCCCGGCTGCCAGCACCGCCGCTCCGGCCCCGGCCGCCAGCACCGCTGCCCCGGCTCCTGCCGCCGGCACTGCTGCTGCTCCTGCTGCGAGCACCAAGAAGTAATCGCGGCTACGCACCGCAAGGTGCGTAGAGGATCCTTCCTAATCGAAGGATTCGGAGACCGAAAAAAGGCGAATCTGCGCAAGCAGATTCGCCTTTTTTTGGGTCGCTCTCCTGACTCTAGATAGCGGCCAATGCGTATTCCAGATCGGCACGCAGATCGTTCACGTCTTCCACCCCCACTGACAGGCGCACCAGCGAATCGCTGATGCCCAGCGCCTTGCGGGTCTCCACCGGCACCGAGGCGTGGGTCATGATGCCGGGGTGATCCACCAGGCTCTCTACACCGCCTAAGCTCTCCGCCAGCGTGAACAGATGGCACTTCTCCAGGAAGCGCCGCGCTTCCGGCTCGCCGCCTTTGAGGAACAGGGTCACGATGCCGCCGCCGCCCTGCATCTGCTTCTTCGCGAGCGCGCGCTGCGGATGGCTCGGTAGGCCGGGGTAAGTCACCCGCTCCACTTTGGGATGTTTTTCCAACCAGCCGGCGAGCTCCTGCGCGTTCTCGCAATGGCGCTGCATCCGCAAGGCCAGGGTCTTCAACCCGCGCAGCGCCAGGAAGCTGTCGAAAGGCCCGGCCACGGCGCCCACGGAGTTGTGCAGGAAGGCGAGTTGCTCCGCCAGGTCCTTGTTGTCTCCTACCACCAGCATGCCCCCCACCATGTCCGAATGGCCGTTCAGGAACTTGGTGGCGGAATGCATCACCACGTCGAAGCCATGCTCGAGTGGGCGCTGCACCTGAGGCGAGGCGAAGGTGTTGTCGCAGACGGCGAGGATCCGGTGCTTCTTCGCCACTGCCGCCACGGCGCTCAAGTCCACCAGCTTCAGCAGCGGGTTGGTGGGCGTCTCCACCCAGATGAGCTTGGTCTCGGGCCGGATCGCCGCTTCCAGTGCCTTCACGTCCCGCATATCCACGAAACTGAACTTGAGACCCGCGGAACGCCTGCGCACCCGCTCGAACAGACGGTAAGTGCCGCCGTAGAGATCATCCATGGCCACCACGTGACTGCCGGAATCCAAGAGGTCCAGGAAGGTGGAGGTGGCAGCCAGCCCCGAGGCGAAGGCATAGCCCTGCTTGCCGTTCTCCAGGTCCGCGACGCAGCGCTCGTAGGCCATGCGCGTGGGGTTCTGGGTGCGGGAATACTCGTAACCCTTGTGCTTGCCCGGGCTCTCCTGGGCATAGGTCGAGGTGGCATAGATGGGTTGCATCACCGCGCCGGTGGTGGGATCCGGCGACTGGCCGGCATGGATGGCGCGGGTGGCGAAATGATGGCGTTGGTCTTTGGTGCTCACGTTATGCTCCGGAAATCTATTGAAGGCGCAGGCGATTCAGGAGATCGCTGCGGGTCACTAGCCCCAAGAAAGTTTCGCCATCCATCACGGCGGCAGCGAACTCCTTCTGCATCAGGGCGAACAGGGCGTCCGGCTTCTCGCTGACGCCGATGCGTGGGAAAGACTTGTTCAACGCCGCCCTTACTTCCTGGGTGAAGCGGCGACTGTCTCTCTGCACCGCTGCGATGAGATCGATCTCGCTCACAGCACCCAGGAACTCCTTGCCGTCCATGACCGGCAACTGGGAGATGCCGTTGTTGCGCATGCGGGTATGGGCGGTAAGCAGGGTGTCACCCGGGCCCACGTAAACGGTGGCGCGTTCCCAGTAGGGCCGCCCCACATAGTCGCCGAGGTCGCCGCGCTTGGGTCGGTCGATGAAACCCTGCTCGATCATCCAGAAATCGTTGTAGAGCTTGGAGAGATACTTGTTGCCGGTATCGGCACCCAGGGTCACCACCCGCTTCGGCGTGGTCTGGGCCCTGCAATAGCGCAGAGCGGCTCCGATCAGCACGCCGGAAGACGACCCCAGCAGCAGGCCCTCCTTGCGCAGCACCTCGCGGGCCACGGCGAAAGCCTCGGCGTCGGGGATGGTATAGGCGTGCTTCACTACTGACAGGTCGCAGATATCCGGGATGAAGTCCTCACCGATGCCCTCGACGAGCCAGCCACCCTTCTCCCCCAGCACGCCGGTCTTGATGTAGTCCGCCAGCACCGAGCCCTTGGGGTCGGCCAACACCATCTCCACGTGAGGTGCGACCTCGCGCAGATAATGGCCGATGCCGGTGAGGGTGCCGCTGGAGCCCACCCCCGCCACCACGGCATCCAGCTTGTGCCCCATCTGCTCCCAGATCTCGGGGCCGGTGGTGGTCTCGTGGGCCTTTACGTTGTCGGGATTGCCGAACTGGTTGACGAAGAAGGCGCCCTGCTCCTCGGCCATGCGCTTCGCCAGGTCCTGGTAGTACTCCGGGTGGCCCTTGGCCACGTCGGAACGGGTCAGCACCACCTCCGCGCCCATGGCGCGCAGGTTGAAGATCTTCTCCTGGCTCATCTTGTCCGGAATCACCAGCACCAGCCGATATCCCTTCTGGGCCGCCACCAGCGCCAGTCCCAGGCCGGTGTTGCCGGCGGTGGCTTCCACGATGGTGGCACCCGGCTTCAGGTCGCCGCGCTTCTCCGCTTCCTCGATCATGCTGCGACCGATGCGGTCCTTGATGGAGCCGCCCGGGTTCATGAGCTCGAGCTTGAGGAACAACCGGCAGGGTCCGGTATCGAGATGGGTCAGCTCCAGCATCGGCGTCTTGCCGACCATCTCGAGCACGTTGGAATAGACGCGCATAGGCGCTCCGGGCCGTGGCAGTGAAGGCGCCATTTTACGGGAGTGACTACAATAAGCCCACTCATGGAAACCCTCGCCGACGCATTGCGTGCCGCCGCCACGCGCCTGACCGACAGCGATAGCCCGCAATTGGATGCGGAGCTCTTGCTGGGGCACGTCCTGGGGCGCGATCGCAGCTATCTGCGTGCCCACCCCGAGGCCGCGCTGGATGCAGCGCAGGCGCGGCGTTACGCGCAGCTGGTGGGAGACCGCCGCCGCGGCGAGCCCATCGCCTACCTCACAGGCGAGCGTGAGTTCTGGTCAATGCAGCTCAAGGTCACATCTGCGACGCTGATCCCGCGTCCCGAGACGGAATTACTGGTGGAGCGGGCGCTGGAACTCATCCCCGCGAGCGCGGACTGGGACATCCTCGATCTCGGCACCGGCAGCGGCGCCATCGCGCTGGCCGTCGCCAAGGAGCGGCCGAACTGCCGTGTCGCCGCCGTGGACATCAGCGCAGCAGCGCTGGCGGTCGCCCGGGAAAACGCTCACCGCTTGCAGATACGCAACGTAGAGTTCCTGCAAGGCGATTGGTTCGCACCGGTCAGAGATAAGCGCTTCCAGATGATCGTCTCCAATCCGCCCTACGTGGGCAGCGGTGACCCGCATCTGGAAGAAGGCGATCTGCGTTTCGAACCCAAGCAGGCCCTCGTGTCCGGCAGCGACGGTCTGCAGGACATCCATCGGATCGTCAGCGAAGCGGCAGCACATCTCCATCCCGGTGGACAGCTGTTGCTGGAACACGGCTACGGACAGGGAGCAGCGGTGCGCGCATCGCTGCAGACCATGGGTTTCACGCAGGCGCACAGCATGCTTGATCTGGCCGGCCATGAGCGCATCAGCCTCGGCCTGCATGCAAAGCCCCCGGCCTCACGTTAGAATCCGCAAAACTCCAGGAGACCTCCATGACCACGATCATCCTCTCCACCAATCTGGGCGACATGACCATCGAACTGGATGACGCCAAGGCGCCCATCAGCGTCAAGAACTTCCTGGCCTACGTGGATTCAGGCCACTATGACGGCACCATCTTCCACCGGGTGATACCGGACTTCATGGTGCAGTGCGGTGGCTTCACCCCGGACATGGCGCAGAAGAAGACCAATGCACCCATCAAGAACGAGGCCAACAACGGCTTGTCCAACGAACCCTACACCCTCGCCATGGCGCGCACCTCGGACGTGGACAGCGCCACCAGCCAGTTCTTCATCAACCTGGCGGACAACGTGTTCCTGGATCATGGCAAGCGGGACTTCGGCTACGCGGTGTTCGGCAAGGTGGTGAAAGGCACCGAGGTGGTGGACAAGATCGGCGCGGTGAAGACCGGCCGCGCCGGCGGCCACCAGGATGTGCCGGTGACGCCGGTGATCATCAATACCATCCGCAAGGCCTGAGCCTCTCGGATCGTGGAAGGAAGAAGCCGGCAGCGATGCCGGCTTTTTTATCAGGACGCCAGGGCCGGGAAGAAAGCCTTGAGGCCAGCGAAGATGAACTCGATGCCGATGGAAGCCATGATCAGACCCATGATGCGGGTCACGATGTTGATGCCGGTCTTGCTCAGCAGATGGGAGATGAGCGGCGCCAGCCGGAACGCCGCCCAGACGATTGCGGCGACCACTGCGATGCCGCCGAACAGGATCGGATACTGGTTGAACAACACCGGCTTGTGGCCGTAGAGGATCACGGTGCTGATGGCGCCGGGACCCGCGGTGAGCGGGATGCCGATGGGAACCACCGCCACGTCCTCGCGCTCGGCGGTCTCCTGGGCCTCCTCGTCGGTCTGCCGGGTGGCGTTCATCTTGGCCTGCAACATCGAGAGCGAGTTGTAGAGGATGAGGATGCCGCCCGCCACCTGGAAGGAGGCGACGCTGATACCGAAGAAATCCAGGATGCGCTCGCCGGCGAGCAGCGCCACGCCCAGCACCACGCCCACCGTGATGGCAGCCATGAGAGCGGTACGGTTGCGCTCCTGGGCGGTCTGGTTATAGGTGAGGTTGATGAAGATCGGGATGACCCCGATAGGATTCAGGATGGCGACCAGTCCGGCGAAGAACTTGAGATATTCGACCCAAGGCGTCATGCCGTACCGTCTGCCCTTCTTGAAGCGAGCATCCATCTTGAGGGTTCCGACCCCGCTCTTCAATAGCCGCGGTGCGGACCGGGATACAATCTGTATCCCATGAACGGACCCGACCCAGACTGGAAGCTCCGCTACAGCCGTCATCTGGCCTTGCCGGATTTCGGCGCGGCGGCGCAGCAGAGGCTCGCCCAGGCCTCGGTGCTGGTGGTGGGGCTGGGAGGACTCGGATCCCCGGCGGCGCTGTATCTCGCCTCGGCGGGGGTCGGCCGGCTCCTGCTCAACGACTTCGACCGGGTGGACTTGAGCAACCTGCAACGCCAACTGTTGTATCGCGGGACGGACGTGGGCAAGCCCAAGACCGCGATCGCGGCCGGAGCCCTGGCGGCGCTCAATCCCGCATGCGTGCTGGAGCAACTGGACGGCCGTCTCGACCCCGCGGCGCTCGCAGATGCCATAAATCGCTGCGACCTAGTGCTGGATGGCAGCGACAACTTCGGCACCCGCTTCGCGGTGAACCAGGCCTGCATCGCCGCGAGGAAACCGCTCGTCTCCGGCGCCGCCCTGCGCTACGCGGGCCAGCTCTCGGTCTTCGATCCCAGGGACGCGGCCAGTCCCTGCTATGCCTGCCTCTATCCGGAAGGAGGCGAGGAACTTGAGGATTGCCGCCAGAACGGTGTACTGGCACCGCTCACGGGCGTGATCGGCAGCCTCATGGCAGTGGAAGCCCTGAAGCTGCTCACCGGGGTCGGCGCGCCGCTGGTGGGACGTCTGCTGCGTTACGACGCCTTAAGCGGCGAGATGCGCCATACCCGCCTGAAGCGGGACCCCGCCTGCCCGGTCTGCAGTCAGCGATGAGCACCATGACCGGAGAACGCGCCGAGCACCTGGAGCGCTACATGCTCGCGCACATCCCGCTGGTGGCGCAGATGCGGGTGCGGGTCGCGAGCCTGGACGAGAAGGGTCTCACCCTCACCGCGCCCCTCGCGCCCAACATCAACCATGAACGCACCGCCTTCGGCGGCAGCCTAGCGAGTCTCATGACCCTGGCTTGCTGGGGCTACCTGTGGGCGCTGTTGGACGAAGGCCGCGGCATGCGCATCGTCGTGAAGGATGCGCAGCTGGAATATCTGCGACCCGTCACGGGCACGCTGGAGGCCCATTGTCCGCCGGCGGATGCAGAAGCGCTGCAGAAGTTCCGCGACACCCTCGCCCGCCGCGGCAAGGCGCAGCTCGGACTCAAGGCCGCGATGCAGCAGGATGGCGCCATCGCAGCCCGCTACGCAGGCAGCTTCGCCGTGATTCGCGAGTCCGCCGCCTAAAGCGGAACGTTGAGGATTCCGTAGGCCTGGTTCTCGCCACCCATCTGGGTATCGAAGCCGTGGGCGACGCCGATGATCAGCCGTATATCCGCGATGTAGAACAGACTGAGGTCCGAGACCCACTCGGCACCGGCGCTGCGCGCATAGTGCCCAGGACGGCTGCCTTCATCCCAGGCGCCGCCGACGTCGTAGTACAGCCGCAGCGAGAAGTCATGGGCGCCCACCGGCGGGATGCGCAAACCCGATTCGGGGCGCCATATGGGGATGCGCAGCCCTGCGCTGGCGAGACGCATGCGCGACCCCACCAGTCCGGCTTCGCCCGCGGGATAGCCCGGGAAAGCGAAGTCGCGTCGGTCGAACAGGAGTTGCGCTGCAGGCGTGCCGGCGCCCGGATCCGTGGCACCGCCGAGGTTGAACGGCTGGATGCCTTGCGTGCCGTAGCCTTCCAGGTAGCGCAGGGCCACCACGCTCTCCTCGCCGGCGCGGATGAACTCATTCCAGTCGATGCGGTAAGCATTGCCGTGGAAGTCGCCGCGGAACACGTTGCTGCTCTCGGCCACCAGGGTCACGTCCCGGCCGTCGTCCTCGCTGATGGAGACGGGCCAGTTCTTCACGCTGTTCCAGTCGAAGGCGACGCCGGCGGCGGAATCCCGTACCGAAGCTTCGGGTGCTCCTGCATCGTAGCGATCCTGCTCGGTAAGGAAGGAACTGCCCACGCTGAAGGTGAGCGTGCGTTCCAGCGAAGGCCAGGGGCGTTGCCACAGGCCCTGCAAGCGGTCCTGACGCCGGATGCGCGCCAGATCGTTGCTGCCGCTGAAGCTGTCGGTCAGATAGACCCGCGAAGCCAGGAACTGCAGGCGGTCCGCATAGGTGTAGAGGAAGCTGCCGCCGGGCAGGCGATGCTCGAATTCATAGTTGAGATCCGCGGCATAGACATGCACCCCGAGCGCATCCTGTCCGCTGGTGGCGATACCCGCCTGAGCGAAACCCGGGCCGAAACCCGCTTCCGGCGTCCAATAGGCCGGCGACAGGCTCGCCCAGGGTGAGTAGTCGCCGTCGCTTGCGTCGACGTGGGGCGCCGCCGGTATCTCTGCGTAATGACGCGGCCTGGGCACAAGTGCTTCGTCCAGTTCCGATGCCGCGGGCAGACGGTATACGTCGTAACCGGCCGCTGTATAGCCGAGGTAATAGAGGTCTCCGTCCTTGCCGAGGCTGGGCGAGAACGCGCCGGTGAATACGTGGGTCAGGGTCACCACGGCACCGCTGTCCCGCTGCAACCGGCGCAGGTTATAGACGCCGCCGGCATCGGAGGTGAACAACACCGCGCTCCCGTCGGGCGTGTACTGCGGGTCCGCCACGTCGCCCACGTCCTTCGCCAGCACCGTCCACTGCCGCGTGCTGAAGGAGAACTCCTCCAATGCCCAACGCCGGCCGGGACGCCACAACGCAGCCGTGAGATGCTCGCCGTCCGGGGACCAGTCGATGCCGCCCAGGATCTCGCCCGACTGCCCGCTCCAGAGGACCTGCGGATCGCCGCCTTGGCCATCCAGCAGCACCAGGCTGCTTTGGCCGAGCTCCATGCGCGCCGCCGCGATGCGGCTGCCGTCCGGCGACCAGGCACCGTAGTGATAGCGTCCGCATTCGGTAAGGCGTGTCACATGGCCGGAATCCGGGTCCACCTTATATAGGTCGAAGTTGAGGTGGTATTCCCGGCACACTTCGGGGCGCGCCACCAGGAGACCTGCCTTGGAGTTCCAGTCGAGGCGCGCCGGCGTGAAGGTTTCCGCCTGTTCGCGGCTGCCCTTACCGGGTTCCCACACCATGATCGCCGGGTGCCGATGCCAGTCGTCCCGCACATAGAACAGCCGTCCGTCGTCGGCAGCGCGAGGGGACCCGGTGTCATAACCATGCCAGCTGATGCGCTCACCCTCCCTCAGCACAGTGCCCGCTGGATAAGGCGCCGCCCCATAGCGCTGCTCGAGATAAGCGTCGAACTTGGGCCAGACGTCCGGCACATCGTCCCCATCCAACGCGTCTTCCATGTTCGAGCCCACCCGGAAGGGGATCAGATCCTGGCTGTAATCCTCCACCAGCGCCGAGATCGCCGACTTCCCGTATTGCTTGTCCACGAACTGGTAGAAGTTGACGCCATAGAGATAAGGCAGCGTGCCGCCGGGCCATTCCGTGACGCCCGCCATGGTCACCTGGGACCAAGGCCGCACTCCCTGCTGCGCCTCCGCGCGCATATACATGCTGTACAGGCTGCTCTGGCCACGGCCCACGCCGGCCGCCGCATCGGTCTCGTCATAGACCGCGAGCCCTTCGACCAGCATGGTGGGGTTGTATATGCCCGGGAACAGCACTTCGTTGCGGCCGAACACGTCACGCAGCGCGGCGGGCGCGCCGGCGGCCTTGTCCAGTTGCAGCACGTGGGTGTACTCGTGGGTGATGAGCAGCCGGAACCAGTCGTCGAAATCCTCGAGGGTATCCACATCATCCGGCGGGCTCACGAACAGCTGCACGTTGTCGCGCGGAAACGGCGTGGTCTCGCCGTTAGGCAGGTCCTCGTGGTCGGTGAGCACCAGCTGCACCCGCTCCAGCGGATCCCAGCGCAACCAAGGATCGAGACGGGTCCGGGTCTGTTCCGCCACGTCCAGCATGTGCTGGGCGAGCTTCTCCTCGCCGTCGTGATAGACCAGTGTGAAGTGATCGCTAACGAGCGTGCGCCAATGCAGGTTGGGATCTACGGCCGCGGCGATGGGCGTGTACAGCAGCGCCGCCAGGAGGAGCATCAGACCAAGGAACGCATGCACGCTTCTCACCCGATGCTCCTGCCGTGGAGGTCAATGACGGGACTTGCCGCCCGAGGGATGGAAGGGGCCACTGAACAGCGACTCCACGTCCACTACGTCGAAACTATAGCGCCGTCCGCAGAACTCGCAATCCACGTCCACCCGGCCCTGCTCCTTCAGGATGGACTGCACCTCATCGTGCCCCAGGCCCTGCAGGGTGTGCTCGATACGCTCGCGGGAGCACTGGCAGCGGAACGCCACCGGCGCGCCCTCGAACAGCCGCACGTCATCCTCGTTGTAGAGCCGGTGCAGGATCTCCTGGGCCGAGAGGCCGGCGAGTTCCGCCTGCTTCAGGGTATCCGACAACACCGTGACGTGCTGCCAGGCGTCTGTGTCACCCTGCTTGTCCGGCAGCATCTGCAAGAGCATGCCGGAGGCGCTGGCATCGCCCGCCGTGAGCCACAGGCGCGTGGCCAACTGCTCGGAACGCTGGAAGTAGCTCTCCAGCGACGCGGACAGGGAGTCGCCCTCCAAAGGCACGATGCTCTGGTAGCGTTCGGCCTTGCCGTGCTGTTCGATGGTCATCACCAGGCGGCCATCGCCGATGAGTTCACGGAAGCTGAGCTGCGTGAGTTCGCCGTTCCAGCGCGCGAGGCCGCGCAGGTTGAGGTCGCTGGTGCATTGCACCACCAGGAGATGCACGGGACCCGTGCCCTGGATCTGCAGGGTGATGTTGCCCTCGAACTTGAGCGTGGCCGAGAGCAGCGCCGTAGCCGCCATGGCCTCGCCCAGGAGCGCGCGCACAGGCGCCGGATAGTCCTGGCGTTCCAGCGCCGCGCGCCAGCTGGCGTCGAGATGCACATGCCGTCCTTGTACCGGCAGGGCCTCGAAGATGAATCGCCTCAGGGTATCGTGCTCGCTCATGTCCATCCGTAATCCCGGGAAGTGAGGAACATCCCGATATAGGGGCTCAGATCAACTTTTTCAACGGTGTAGGCTTGCCGTCCTTGGCCCGTGTTCTCCCAGCCTCGCCATCCATGGCTCGGCGTTCAGCCGGACCGGAATGCCACCGGCATTCCGGCTAAAGCACCGGCTTCACCCTTTAAGCTTCCTCTGCAGCAGTTCGTTGACCTGGGCCGGGTTGCCCTTGCCCTTGGTGGCCTTCATCACCTGGCCCACGAAGAAGGCGAACAGCTTGTCCTTGCCGGAGCGGTACTCGGCCAGCTGGCCCGGGTTCGCGGCCATGACTTCGTCGATGACCTTCTCGATGGCGCCGGTGTCGGTGATCTGCTTAAGACCCTTCTTCCCGATGATGCCGTCCGCATCGCCCTCGCCGGCCCACATGGCCTCGAACACTTCCTTGGCGATCTTGCCGGAGATGGTGTTGTCGCTGATGCGCTTCAGCATGCCGGCGAGCAAGGTCGCGCTCACCGGGCTCGCGGCGATCGCCTTGTCTTCCTTGTTGAGCGCCGCGGAGAAGTCGCCCATCACCCAGTTGGCGGCGAGCTTGCCGTCGCCGCTTTCCTTCGCCACGGCCTCGTAGAAGTCGGCGAGGTCGCGCCCTGCCGTGAGCAGGCCGGCATCATAGGCCGAGAGGCCGTAGGCGCTCATGAAACGCTGCTTCTTGGCATCCGGCAGCTCCGGCAGGCCCTTGCGCACCTCCTCGATCAGCTCCGGAGCGATATCCAGGGGCAAGAGGTCCGGATCCGGGAAATACCGGTAGTCGTTGGCCTCTTCCTTGGCACGCATGGAACGCGTCTCGTCCTTGTCCGAGTCGTACAGGCGCGTCTCCTGCACCACCTTGCCGCCGCCTTCGATCAACTCGATCTGGCGCTGCACCTCGAAGTTGATGGCCTTCTCCACGAAGCGGAAGGAGTTGATGTTCTTGAGCTCGGCGCGGGTGCCGAACTTCGCCTCGCCCTTCCTGCGCACCGACACGTTGGCGTCGCAGCGGAACGAGCCTTCCTGCATGTTGCCGTCGCAGATGCCAAGATAGGTCACGAGGCTGTGCAGCTTCTTGAGGTAGCTCACCGCTTCCTTGGCGGAACGCATGTCCGGCTCCGAGACGATCTCCAGGAGCGGCGTGCCGGCTCGGTTCAGGTCCACCGCGGTCTGATTGCCGAAGCCCTCGTGCAAGGACTTGCCGGCATCCTCCTCCAGGTGCGCGCGGGTGATGCCGATGCGCTTGACGCTGCCGTCATCCAGCTCGATATCGAGGTGACCCTTGGCCACCACCGGCAGCTCGTACTGGCTGATCTGGTAGCCCTTGGGCAGGTCCGGGTAGAAGTAGTTCTTGCGCGCGAACACCGAGCGCGGCGCGATGCCGGCGGACACCGCCAGGCCGAACTTCACGGCCATGCGCGCCGCCTCCTTGTTCATCACCGGCAGCACGCCGGGATAGGCCAGATCCACCAGGCATGCCTGGCTGTTAGGCAGCGCGCCGAATTCCGTGGATGCGCCTGAGAAGAGCTTGCTCTTGGTGAGCAGCTGGGTATGGACCTCGAGTCCGATGACGGTTTCCCATTCCATGCTCATGACTCGTACCCCTTGGGCAGACGCGTGTGCCAGTCCGTCTCCCTCTGGTACTGATGCGACGCGGCCAGTAGGCGCGACTCGTCGAAGTAGTTGCCGATGAGCTGCAGACCGACAGGTAACCCCTCTACGAAACCAGCAGGGATGGAGATGCCGGGCAGGCCCGCCAGGTTCACGCCGTTGGCGTAGATGTCGTTCAGATACATCGTGACCGGATCGTCGGTCTTCTCACCCAACTTGAAGGCGGGGGTCGGCGTGGTGGGCCCCATGATCAGGTCCACGGACTTGAAGGCCTCGATGAAGTCCTGGCGGATCAGGCTGCGGGTCTTCTGCGCCTTGATGTAATAGGCGTCGTAGTACCCCGCCGACAGCACGTAGGTGCCGGTCATGATGCGGCGTTTCACTTCCGCGCCGAAGCCCTCGCCGCGGCTGCGCATGTAGAGGTCGGTCAAGTCCACCGGGTCCTTGCAGCGGTAGCCGTAGCGCACGCCGTCGAAGCGCGCCAGGTTCGAGGAGCACTCCGCCGGCGCCACCACGTAGTAGGTGGGCACCGAGAGCATGAAGTTCGGCAGACTCACATCCTTCACCACGGCCCCAAGCTTCTCGTAGACCTTGATGGCGGCGTGGGTGGCTTCCGCCACCTTCGGGTCGAGGCCCTTGTCGAAGAACTCCTTGGGCACGCCGATGCGCAGGCCTTTCATGGACTGGTTCAGCTCGGCCACATAGTCCGGCACCGGCCGGTCCACGCTGGTGGAATCCCGTTCGTCGTAACCTGCCATGACGCTCATGATCATGGCGGCGTCTTCCGCCGAATAGGTGATGATGCCCGCCTGGTCCAGACTCGAAGCGAAAGCCACGATGCCGTAACGGGAGACGCGCCCGTAGGTGGGTTTGATGCCGGTGGTGTTGGTGAGCGCCGCTGGCTGGCGGATGGAGCCGCCGGTGTCGGTGGCGGTGGCGGCCGGTGCCAGGCGCGCGGCCACGAGCGCCGCGGAACCGCCGGAAGAGCCGCCGGGCACCCGGGTCTCATCCCAGGGATTCTTCACCGGACCGTAGAAGCTGGTCTCGTTGGAGGAGCCCATGGCGAACTCGTCCATGTTGGCCTTGCCCAGAAGGATCATGCCGGCGCGCTTCATGCGTTCCACCACGGTGGCGTCGTAGGGGGCCGTGAAGTTGTCCAGCATCTTCGAGCCGCAGCTGGTCTTGACCCCTGCGGTGCAGAAGATGTCCTTATGCACCATGGGTACGCCCGTGAGCGGGCCGCCCCGGCCGGCGGCGATCACGAGATCCGCGGCGCGGGCTTCCTTCAGGGCCTGGTCCTTGAGCACCGTGATGAAGGCGTTGAGCCTGGGGTTGAAACGCTCGATGCGCTCCAGGAAAACCTTGGTCAGCTCCTCGCTGGAGACCTTGCGGGCCTTCAGGTCCCGCGCCATCTCGGCTATCGACTTGGTATGCAACATGTTCGTATCCCTGGGAGGCCGCGCTCCTACAGGCGCAGCCCGACGTTCTGTTATTCCACTACCTTCGGCACCAGATACAGGCCCGCCTCGGCTTGGGGGGCGTTGCTCTGGTAGCGATCCCGGTCCACCTGTTCCGTGACCTGGTCCTCACGCATCCGGGGCGGCACGCCCACCAGGGGATGCGCCATGGGTTGGACCTGGGCGGTATCGGCCTGATCCAGTTGGGCCACGAACTCCAGGATGCTGGAGAGGTTTTTTGCATAAGCCGGGATGTCCTGCTCGGCTATGGCCAGCCGCGCGAGACGGGCGATGGACTTCACGTCGTCCGGGGTGAGGGACATTTGTCGCTCCGGGGAAAAACTTGCGGAAATCCAGTGGATTATCGCACAAAGCTGCTTGCCGCCGGAGCCCCCCATTGTTAAAGTAACGCGCTGTCCTGCCCCCGGTATCCCCAAGAAAAACCATGTTCAAGAGCCTGCGCGGATTCTTCTCCACCGACCTGTCCATCGACTTAGGCACGGCCAACACGCTCATCTACATGCGTGGCAAGGGCATCATCCTGAGTGAGCCCTCGGTGGTCGCGTTGCGCGAAGAAGCCGGTCGCGGCAACAAGGTGATCGAGGCCTATGGCTCCGACGCCAAGCGCATGCTGGGCCGTACCCCGGGCAACATCGTCGCCATCCGTCCCATGAAGGACGGCGTGATCGCCGACTTCACCATCACCGAACAGATGCTGAAGCACTTCATCAAGAAGGCGCACGGCAACCGTTACTTCCGCCCCACCCCGCGCGTGCTGGTGTGCGTACCCTACGGCGCGACGCAGGTGGAACGCCGCGCGATCCGTGAGTCCGCCGCCGGCGCCGGCGCGCGCAAGGTCTATCTCATCGAAGAGCCCATGGCCGCCGCCATCGGCGCCGGCCTGCCGGTGCACGAGGCCAAGGGCTCCATGGTGCTGGACATCGGCGGTGGTACCTCGGAGGTCGCGGTGATCTCCCTGAACGGCATCGTCTACGCCGCCTCCGCCCGCATCGGCGGCGACCGCTTCGACGAGGCCATCATCAACTACATCCGTCGCAACTACGGCATCCTGATCGGCGAAGCCACCGCCGAGCGGGTCAAGCACGAGATCGGCTGCGCCTACCCCGGCAAGGAACTGCTGGAGATGGACGTGAAGGGCCGCAACCTCTCGGAAGGCGTGCCGCGCAGCTTCACCCTGAACAGCAACGAGGTGCTGGAGGCGCTGCAGGAGCCGCTGGCCGGCATCGTCGGCGCGGTGAAGCACGCCCTGGAACAGACCCCGCCGGAACTGGGTTCCGACGTGGCCACCAACGGCATCGTCCTGACCGGCGGCGGCGCGCTGTTGCGCGACATCGACCGCCTGCTGCGCGAGGAGACGGGCCTGCCGGTGCTGATCGCCGACGACCCGCTGACCTGCGTGGCCCGCGGCGGCGGCAAGGTGCTGGAGCTCATCGACGAGTACGGCGCCGAGACCTTCGCCGTCGAATAAACCCCGCCGAGGGCTTGGCCGCCTGTTGCGGGCCGGCCCCCAGGGCCGCAAACTAACGCATCCTTATATATGCGGCGGTCTGAGGCCTTAGGTGTATCCCCTCCCCCAGATCGGTCCCCACCACCCGCCGCTCCCCGAGGCGCATTGAGTGGCCGTCTTCCGCCGCCAACGCTCGCCGCAACTCTTCTCCAGCCGTCCCGCCGGCGCCTTGCGTACGCTGCTGATGATCAGCATCAGCATCCTGCTCATGGTCTACGACCACCAGACCGGACGCCTGAGACAGATCCATGCTGCGCTCGCCACGGTGGTGTGGCCGGTGCAGGTGATCGTGGACGCGCCGCATTCCCTGCTGACCTGGGCCGAGGACAAGTTCGCCACCCACCAGACGCTGGTGGCGGAGAACGATCGCCTGAAGAGCCAGCTCCTGCAGGAGCAGGCCACACTGCAGCAGTTCGCGGCCCTGCAGCAGGAAAACCAGCGCCTGCGCGAGCTCATGCAGGCCGCCGCCCAGGTGAGTGGGCGGGTCAGCGCCGCCACCATCCTGTCCGCTGCCCTGGACCCCTTCCGGCATCTGGTGGTGATAGACAAAGGCACCCACGACGGCGTCTACGAGGGCCAGACCGTGATCGATGCCTACGGCATCGTGGGCCAGGTGACCCGCGCCGATCCGCTCGCCTCGGAGGTGACGCTCGTAAGCGATCCGGGGCAAGCCATCCAGGTGGAAGTGAACCGCACCGGCCTGCGCACCCTCGCCGTGGGCGATGCCGAACTCTCGCAACTGACCTTGCCTTACGTCACCAACAGCGCCGACATCAAGCAGGGCGACCTGGTGGTGACCTCGGGCCTGGGCGGCCACTACCCGGCCGGATATCCGGTGGGCGTCATCACCCGCTTCGACCGCGATCCCGCCGAACCGTTTGCCCATGTCTCGGCACGTACCGCAGCGGACCTGAGCAGCGGCCATGAGGTGCTGCTGTTCTGGCCCTCGCAACCCCCGCCCCAGGCCGAACTCTCGCCCAAGCCTGCGCCGGTCAAGGTCGCGCCGAAGTCCGGGAAGAAACACCCATGAGAGAGCTTTCCGCGCCCCGTGGCGTCTGGGTGATCGCAGCCACCTATCTCGTGGCGATGATCCTCACCGTATGGCCGCTGCCGCAATGGGCGGAGGTGTTCCGGCCCGCCTGGGTGCCGCTGGTCACCATCTATTGGTGCCTGTGGCTGCCGGAGCGGATCGGCGTCATCATCGCCTTCTTCGCCGGGCTGCTGGTGGACGCCTTGAGCGGCACCCTGCTAGGCGAGCATGCCCTGGCTCTGGTGCTGGTGGCCTGGGCTGCGCTGTGGATGCACCTGCAGGTACGGGTATTCCCTTGGTGGCAGCAATGCGTGGTGGTGCTCGGCATCCTGGCGCTGCACGCCCTGGTGCTGTTCTGGGTGGACGGCATGCTGGGTTACACGGTGGGCGCGGCCATGCGCTGGATGCCTATCCTGGTGAGTGCCGCCTTGTGGCCATGGATATTGCAGGTCATGTCCCGCAACCAGCAGCGCTACCACGTCGGTTGACCGGATCTCATGGCCCGCATCCGCATACGCAACGAGTGGCTCGAACAGTACCTGTTCCGCACCCGTGCCCTGGTGGTGGGCGTCATCGCGCTGCTGCTGTTCCTGGTGGTGGCGGGACGGCTCGTCTACCTGCAGGTCATCAACTACAGTCACTTCGCTACCCTCGCGGAAGGCAACCGCCTGCGGCCGGTGCCAGTGGAAGCGCCGCGTGGCCTGATCTTCGACCGCAATGGCGTGCCGCTGGCAGAGAACAAGCCGAGCTATGAGCTGGATGTGGTGCCGGAGCAGGTGCCGGATCTGCAAGCCACGCTGGATGCCCTGGGCAAGGTGGTGCAGATCCGCCCCGGTGACCTGAAGCGCTTCAATGAACTCCTGAAGAACAAACACCCCTTCCAGCCGCTGCCCTTGCGCACCGGGCTCTCGGACGACGAGATCGCGCGCTTCGCCGCGGAACGCCAGGATTTCCCCGGCGTCGACATCAATGCCACGCTGGAGCGTTTCTATCCGCAGGGCCAACTCACCGGCGCAGTGGTGGGTTATACGGGTCTCGTCAGCCCCGAGGAGTTGCAGCAACTGGACCCCAACCAGTACATCAGCACCTCCAAGATCGGCAAGACCGGCGTGGAAGCGGCCTACGAGAAACTGCTGCACGGCTCGGTGGGGATGCAGCAGTGGGAGACCACCGCCGAAGGACGGCCGGTACGGCAGGTCGGGCAAACCCCGCCGGTGCCCGGCAGCGATCTTTACCTCTCCATAGACATCAAGCTGCAGCAGGCGGCGGTGAAGGCGCTGGGTGACAACTATGGCGCGGTGGTGGCCATCGATCCCAGCAACGGCGAGGTGCTGGCGCTGGTGAGCAAGCCGGGCTTCGATCCCAACCAGTTCGTGGGCGGCATCGAAGCCGACGAGTACGATGCGTTGCAGACCGATCCCTCGCAGCCTTTGTTCAACCGCGCGCTGCGCGGCCAGTATCCGCCGGGCTCCACCGTGAAGCCCTTCCTCGGGCTGGCAGCACTCAACTACGGCGTGGTGACGCCTTTCAGCAGCCTGCAATGCCCCGGCTACTTCTACCTGCCCGGCAACCCGAACCCCTACCGCGACTGGCGCAAGGGCGGCCATGGCGAGACCAACCTCAGCAAGGCCATCGCGCAGTCCTGCGACGTTTACTTCTACACCGTGGCGCTCAAGCTCGGCATCGACAAGGTGCACGACTACCTCACCCAGTTCGGCCTGGGCGAACCGCCGGAGGTGGATCTGGTGGGCGCTCTCTCCGGCGTGATCCCTTCGCCTGAATGGAAGCGCAAGACCATGCGCCGACCCTGGTACCTGGGCGAGACGGTCATCACCGGTATCGGCCAGGGTTACATGCTGGTGACGCCGCTGCAGCTCGCCTCCGCCACCGCGACCCTCGCCATGCACGGCCAGCGTTTCGCGCCGCACGTGTTGCACTCGGAAGGGGACCCGCTCTCGGGCGTGATCAGCGACACCGCGGCGCAATCGCTGCCCGCGGTGCAGAACGCCTACCCCAACGCCTGGGACATCGTCGTCAACGCCATGACCAAGGTGACGCTGCCCGGTGGCACCGCACAGCTGGCCTTCTCACACCATGAGGACTTTCCCATCGCCGGCAAGACCGGCACGGCGCAGGTGCACGCCAAGCGCCTCGGCGTCATGGGTGAGGAAGACGAATCCGAACTGCCCAAGGAGTTCCGCGACCACGCCTGGTTCATCGCCTTCGCGCCCGCCGCCGCTCCCCGCATCGCCATCGCGGTGCTCGTGGAACACGGCGGCGGTGGCGGCGCGGTGGCGGCTCCGGTGGCACGCCAGGTGATGGACGCGTATCTTCAGGGTCAAGGCACCCAGGCACCTGCCCAGCCATGAACCGACCGATCTCCTCAGCCTCCGGTTACCGCTCCTCCGGCGAACTCAGCTTCGGCGAACAGCTGCTGCGCCGCCTGAACCTGGACGGTCCGCTGCTGGTCGCCATCTTCATCCTCTGCGGCATGGGCCTCGCGATCCTCTACGGCGCCTCCGGAGAGGACATCAGCGTGGTCTACCGCCAGGCGCTCCGCCTCGCCCTCTCTTTCGGCGTGCTGCTGGTGGTGGCGCAGATCTCGCCGCAGTTCCTGCGCTTGTGGACACCCTGGCTCTTCTGCGCCGGCCTGATCCTGCTGATGCTGACCCTGCATTCCGGGCACATCGGACGGGGCGCGCAGCGCTGGCTCAGCCTCGGCGTGGTGCGTTTCCAACCCTCGGAAATGATGAAGATCGCGGTGCCCATGATGGTGGGCTGGTACCTGCACGACAAACCACTGCCCCCGGACTGGCGCCAGTTGCCGGTGCTGGGCCTGATCGTGGTGATCCCGGTGATGCTCGTCGCCGTGCAACCGGATCTCGGCACCGCTATGCTGATCATGAGCGCCGGCGCCTTCGGCATCTTCCTGGCCGGGCTGCGCTGGCGGGTGATCATCATCATGGTGGTGCTGCTGGCGGTGGCGACGCCCATCCTCTGGCACTTCATGCACACTTACCAGCGTGACCGGGTGCTCACCTTCCTGAACCCGCAGCGCGACCCCTTGGGCGCGGGTTATCACATCATCCAATCGGAGATAGCCATCGGCTCCGGCGGCGTGTTCGGCAAAGGCTGGCTGCACGGCACCCAATCGCAGCTGGATTTCCTGCCGGAGAGCTCCACCGACTTCATCTTCGCGGTGCTGGGCGAGGAGTTCGGCTTCATGGGCGCGCTGGCCCTGATCGGCCTGTACGCCTTCATCGTCGGCCGCTCGCTGTTCATCGCCATCCGCGCCCAGGAGACCTTCGCCCGGCTCACCGCCGGCAGCCTGACCATGGCTTTCTTCACCTACGTATTCATCAACAGCGGCATGGTCTCCGGCATCGTGCCGGTGGTGGGCGTGCCGCTGCCGCTCATCAGTTACGGCGGCACCTCCATGGTGACGCTCATGGCCGGATTCGGTATCCTCATGAGCATCCACTCACACCGGAAACTCGTCTCATCGTGATACGGCAACTCCGGTACGCCGTCGAAGCACGGCTCCAGTTCGAATGCTTCCGCTAAAGTCCGTCCTAGACTTTGGCGGAATCGGCGAGCCGGGGCTCGCAGCACTGCTGCGAGCGCTTGCACAAGGATGTGCAAGCTGGACTTTCCGCGCAGCAGGATGCGAAGCGGAAAGGGCCCGGACTCACTTTCTGCTGCGCTCCCACTACGCAGAAAGCCCAGCCCCTACATCCTGTAGGGGCGTTCGCGGCGATGCCGCTCACCCGCTTCGCGGGTGGCACATCCCTGTGCCACGTCTGCTTTCCGCGCTGTCTCTCACGTTTCTTCTCGCAGCCTGCGCCACCCGCCCCATCGCCCCGGCCTCCGCCCCCAACCAGCCCGCGGCCACATCCGGCAGCTATGCGGCACGCTCCGATGTGCAGCAGTTCATGGAAAAGGTCGCACAGAAGGATGATTTCGACCCGGCCTGGCTGCGGCGCGCCTTCCAGGGCGCGCAGAAGCGCCAATCCATCATCGACGCCATGACCCGCCCCTACGAAGCCAAGCCCTGGTACCAATACCAGGCCATCTTCGTGAACGAGCAGCGCATCGGCCCCGGCGTCGCCTTCTGGGACCAGCACGCACAACTCTTACAGCAGGCCGAGGAACGCTACGGCGTCGACCCGGACATCATCATCGCCATCGTCGGTGTCGAGAGCCGGTTTGGGAAGGAACGCGGCGGCTATCCGGTCATAGATGCGCTCTCCACCCTCTCCTTCGACTACCCGCCCCGCGCGCCCTTCTTCCAGACTGAACTGGAACAGTTCCTGGTGATGTGCCGGGAGCAGGACTTCGACCCTTTGAAACCCATGGGGTCCTATGCCGGCGCCATGGGTGCGCCACAGTTCATGCCTGACAGTTTCCGTGCCTATGCCGTGGACTTCGACGCCGATGGCAAGCGCGACATCTGGGCTGACTGGCCGGACATCATCGGCAGCGTCGCCAACTACTTCCACCTGCACGGCTGGCAGGACCATGGCCTCACCGTGATCCCGGCAGTATTGCCCGAAGGCGGCGTGGCGCCGGCCTCGATCCCCACCACCCTCGGTGCCCTGCGTCGCATGGGCGTGACCGTGAGCGAGGGCGTGCCGGACGACGCCGAGGCGGTGCTGATCGCGCTGCAGCAGCAGGATCACGTGGAGTACTGGGTGGGCCTGCACAACTTCCGGGTCATCACCCAGTACAACAAGAGTCCTCTCTACGCCATGGCGGTGATCCAGCTGGCCAACGCCATATCGCAACGACGCGCAGCCACAGGCCATGATGCACCAGCGCCCTGATATATGCCTCCCCCAAAAGTGCGTCCTGCACTTTTGGGGAATCGGCGAGCCCGGGAGCGGCCCGGGCTCGCCTCCGCTTCGCGCGCGCTACATCCGTGTAGCGCGTTCTGCTTTCATACTTGGTTTCACTCTGCTAACCGCCTGCGGGCAGTTCCCGCAAAAGCAGCAGGACAACAAGCCCTGGGGTCCTCCGGGCACCGATATACCGGTGACGCCGACCCACAAGGGCGATTACGGTCCCGACCATCCGGTGGACGTGTCCAACGTCCACGACGCCGTGCCCACCGACGTGACGCCCAGCAAGTCCGGCAACCCGTCCAGCTACACGGTCCTGGGCCAGACCTACACCCTGTTGCCCGCCTGCAAGGGCTATCACGACCGCGGCATCGCATCCTGGTACGGCATGCAGTTCCATGGCGGCCGCACCTCGGACGGCGAGACCTACGACATGTACGCCATGACCGCCGCCAACAAGGTGGTGCCGATCCCCTGCTACGCGCGGGTCACCAACCTGAAGAACGGCAAGAGCGTGATCGTGAAGATCAACGACCGCGGCCCCTTCGTAGCGAACCGGCTCATCGACCTCTCCTACGCCGCCGCCTCCAAGCTCGGCATGCTGGGCTCCGGCACCGCCCTCGTCGAAGTGCAGGCGGTGGGCCCCGGCGACCTGCCGCCACCCGCGGTCACGGCACCGGCCCCCGTCACGGCGGTGGCAACCGTCGCCGGCTTGCCGGCTCCGCCCCTCGCCGCAGCCGTTGTTCCCCCGCCGCCCGTCGCCGGCAACCCGCAGATCTTCCTTCAGGTGGGCGCCTACTCCGGACGCGCCAATGCCGATAATGCCGTGAGCAAGCTCACCGCCGGGGGCGTGAGCCATGCCTTCGTCGAGACGGCGAACGAAGGCGCCCGTACCCTCTATAAGGTGCGCATTGGACCCCTGGCGGACGTGGATGCGGTGGACAAGCTCACGGAGTCGCTCGCCGAGCTGGGCTTCAATGACGCTCAGATCGTCATCCCCTGACGCGTCTCGCCCCAAAAAAGGTAAAATCCGCGCCACGGTACTAGGATGTACCGGTCCGCTTATGTCATTCCGTCGCCGAGGTGTCCGTTGAGATCCAAGCTCCTGCTCGCCTGCTTCCTGTCATGCATCGCTGCTGTCGCACAAGCGCTCCCCATCCCGGCACCGCCGCAGTTCCCCGCCAAGAGCTACGTGCTGATGGACGCCCACAGCGGCCAGGTGATCGCGGCATCCAATGCCGATGCGCACCGTGAGCCCGCGAGCTTGACCAAGCTCATGACTGCCTACGTGGTGTTCCACGCCATACGCGACGGCGTGTTGCATCTGGATGACCAGGCGACCATCAGCGAGCGTGCCTGGAGGATGGGCGGCTCGCGCACCTTCGCCAAGGTCAACAGCCAGATGCCGATCGACGACCTGTTGCAGGGCATGATCGTGCAATCAGGCAACGACGCCGCCGTGGCGCTGGCCGAGCGCGTGGGCGGCACCGAAGACGCCTTCGTCCAGATCATGAACCAGTACGCCCAGAAACTGGGCATGCACGACACCCACTACGTGGATGCTTCCGGCCTCACCGCTGACAAGAACCATTACATGAGCGCGCGTGACCTGGGGTTGCTGTCCCGTGCCATCATCACCGAGTTCCCGGAGTACATGCACTATTTCTCCCAGAAGACCTTCGTCTGGAACAAGATCAGCCAGGGCAACCGCAACGACCTCCTGTACACCGACACCACCGTGGATGGGCTCAAGACAGGCGACACCGATGACGCGGGTTACTGCCTCGTGGCCACCGCCACCCGCGGCGACCTGCGCCTCATCGCCGTGGTCATGGGCACCAAGACCCGCCCCGAACGCGGCCGTTATGCCGAGACCCTGTTGAACTACGGTTCCAACTTCTTCGAGACCCGCAAGCTCTATGCCGCCGGCGCATCCGTCGCTGACCTCAAGGTCTGGAAGGGCGCGGAGGATTCCGTGTCCGCCGTCCTCGCCCAGGACATGTACGTGACCCTGCCCAAGAGCGGCGACGCCTCCCTTCAGGCCAGCGCCCAGACCAGCGCTGGGCTGATCGCGCCAGTCGCAGAGCACGCCCAAGTGGGCATGCTCAACGTCACCGTGGATGGGCGCTTGCTCACCCAGGCACCGCTCTATACCCTCAAGGCCGTGCCGGAAGGCGGCTTCTTCCACCGCATGATCGACAGCGTCCGTCTCTGGTTCAGCAAGAAGAAGGGCTGATATGGCGGTGCCGCTGCCCGTCGCGCACCTGAACGGCCGTTTCCTTCCTCTGGCGGAAGCGCATCTCTCGCCCCTGGACCGGGGTTTCCTGTTCGGCGATGGCGTGTATGAAGTGATCCCGGCTTACGGCGGGCGCCTGTTCCATCTGCCCGGACACCTGAAGCGCCTGCAGCACAGCCTGGACGGCATCCGCCTCAAGAATCCCCTTAACGATCCCGAGTGGTCCGCACTGCTCAAGGAATTGGTGACCAAGAACGGCGGCGGTGACCAGGCGGTGTATCTGCAGGTCTCCCGCGGCGCGGACGTGGGTCGCGATCACGGCTTCCCTGCCAAGGCACCGGCCACCGTCTTCGCCATGAGCTCACCTCTGGACCCGCTGCCGGATGAGCTCAAGCACCGGGGCGCCCGGGTCATCACCCTGCAGGACATCCGCTGGCAGCGCTGCGACATCAAGTGCACCGCGTTGCTCGGCAACGTCCTGCTGCGCCAGCAGGCCATCGAGGCCGGTTGTCATGAAGGCCTGCTGCTGCGCAACGGGCACGTCACCGAAGGCACCGCCAGCGGGCTCTTCATCGTCGAAGACGGCGTGCTGGTAACGCCGCCCGACAGCCCGGAACTCCTGCCCAGTATCACCCGCGACGCGGTGCTGATGCTCGCCGCCCGCATCCACATGCCCATGCGCCGCGACGTCATCCCCATCGGCGCCCTGGAGCGCGCCGAGGAGATATGGCTCGTCAGTTCCACCCGCGAGGTCTATGCCGTGACCAGCGTGGATGGCCGGCCGGTGCGGGACGGGAAGCCGGGCGTGCAATGGCAGCGCATGTATGCGCTGTTCCAGGAGCACAAGGCGGAACGGGTCGCCTATGAATGATGAGTCGCCCCTCAAGTTTCCCACTTCCTTCCCCGTGAAGATCATGGGCAAGGACGAGCCGGGCTTCCACGAAGCCGTCGCCGAGATCATCGCCCGCCACGTGGCACCCTTAAGCGAGCTGCCGGTGAAGAAGCAGCCCAGCAAGGAAGGCCGCTTCGTCTCCATCACCGTCACCATCGAAGCCCAGAGCCGCGCGCAGCTGGATGCGCTGTACCGGGACCTCTCCGCCCATCATCTGGTGCTGATGGCCTTATGAACGGGCCGGTCATCAGACACCTCGGCCGGGTGCCCTACGAGCCCACCTGGCGCGCCATGGAGAAATTCACCCTGGAGCGCGGCCCCGGTACGCCGGATGAGATCTGGTTCCTGGAACATCCGCCGGTGTTCACTCTGGGCATGGCCGGCAAGATGGAGCATGTGCTGGCGCCCGGCGATATCCCGGTGGTGCAGATAGACCGGGGCGGCCAGGTCACCTATCACGGTCCGGGCCAGCTGGTGGTCTATCCGCTGCTGGACTTGCGCCGCCTCAAGCTCGGCGTGCGCGAGCTGGTGGAAGCGCTGGAGGACAGCGTCATCGACACCCTCCAGGGCTACGGCATCCAGGCGCGTAACCGGCGCGACGCACCAGGCGTGTACGTGGAGGCGCGCAAGGTCTGCTCCATCGGCATCCGCGTGCGCCGCGGCTGCAGCTACCACGGCATCGCCTTCAACGTGGCCATGGATCTCGAGCCCTTCCAGCGCATCAACCCCTGCGGCTATGCCGGGCTGGAGATGACCCAGGTGAGCGCGTTGGGCGGTCCGGCGAGCGTGCAGCAGGTGGCGGAAGACCTCACACCGGCCCTGCTGGGACGGCTGGGATATAATGACGCCCCTCTGGCAGCCCGCGCGGGCGCCTGAACCTCCGAAGGCGGAAATGTCCGATTCTCCCGTCAAGAAAGCACCGGCCCTCGAGCCCGGCGTGAAACTCAGCGCCCAGGAGAAGATGGCGCGCATCCCGGTTAAGATCGAACCCACGGTCACGCCGCTGCGCAAGCCCTCCTGGATCCGCGTGCAGTCCTGGGCCACCCCCGAGGTGGCGCGCCTGAAACAGATCCTGCGCGATAACCGCCTGCACACCGTCTGCGAAGAGGCTTCCTGCCCCAACATCGGCGAGTGCTTCGGCAAGGGCACTGCCACCTTCATGATCATGGGTGACGTCTGCACCCGCCGCTGCACCTTCTGCGACGTGGGCCATGGCCGCCCCAAGCCCCTCGATACCGAGGAGCCCATCAACCTCGCCAACACCATCAAGGCCATGGGCCTGAAATACGTGGTGGTGACCTCCGTGGATCGCGACGACCTGCGGGACGGCGGCGCCGGCCACTTCGTCTCCTGCATCCGTGAGATCCGTGCCCGTTCGCCCCAGACCCGCATCGAGGTGCTGGTGCCGGACTTCCGCGGCCGCATGGACGTGGCGCTGGCCCTGATGCACGAAGCCCCGCCGGACGTGTTCAACCACAACCTCGAGACCGTGCCGCGCCTGTACCGCGAGGTGCGCCCCGGCTCCGACTACGCTCATTCCCTGATGCTGCTGAAGCGCTTCAAGGAGACGCATCCGGAGGTGCCGAGCAAATCCGGGATCATGCTGGGCCTCGGCGAAGAGATGCCGGAAGTCTACGAGACCATGCAACATCTGCGCGACCACAAGGTCAACATGTTGACTGTGGGGCAGTACCTGCAGCCCAGCAAGTTCCACCACCCGGTGGTGCGCTACGTGACACCGGAAGAATTTAAAGAGATCGAGCGGCGCGGACTGGAGATGGGGTTCGACCACGTGGCCAGCGGCGCGCTGGTGCGGTCCTCTTACCATGCCGACAAGCAGGCGGAAGAAGTGCTGCACGAACAGGCTCGCTGAACGGCCCCGATCGTCGAAACCAGGAAGCGGCCTTCGGGCCGCTTCTTATTTGTTGAGCCTGGCCAGACTCTCCGGCGTGCCCACATCGGACCACAAGCCTGTGTGCTGTTCGCCACTCAGGGCTTCCTCTGCCATGGCTTGCTTCAACAACGGCAGCAACGGGAACTTGCCGGCACGGCAGTCCTTGAAGAGGTCGGCACGATATACGCCGATCCCGCTGTAGGTGAGCTTAGGCTCCCCTTCCATGCGCAGATGACCTGCCGGAGAGAGATGGAAGTCCCCTTTAGGATGATGCGATGGGTTCGGCACCATGACGAGATGCGCCAGGAAATCGATCTTCAGCCTGTGCTTCAGGTTCTCGAAGGGAAATTCCGTGAATACATCGCCGTTCACCACCAGGAACGGATCGCGACCGAGAGCCGGCAGCATCCGGAAAAGGCCGCCGCCCGTCTCCAGGGGCTCCGGCCCCTCATAGGAATACTGGATGTGCACGCCGTAACGGCTGCCATCCCCCAGCGCCGCCTGCAGCTTCTCGGCGAGCCAGGAGGTGTTGATGTGGATCTGGGTGAACCCCGCGTCCCGCAGCCGTTCCAGGTGATGCACGATGAGCGGCTTGCCGCCGACTTCCACCAGGGGTTTGGGCGTGGCGTCGGTCAGAGGGCGCAGGCGTTCTCCCTTGCCAGCGGCCAGAATCACGGCTTTCATAACTCGACGATCTCCTGGGCCCGCTTCTCCAGGCTATCCATGAGACGCAGCAGTGGCGTGAATTCCTTATAGCGTCTGCCGGCCTCTCTTATATATGAGAGGAAGCGCGGCGTGTCTTTCAGGTATTGGGGCTTGCCATCCCGGTAGTGGATGCGGGCGAATAGCCCCAGGATCTTCAGATGCCGCTGCATGCCCATCCAGTCGCAGGCCCGCTCGAACTCGGCCGGTCCCTGCACCGGCAGGCCGGCCGCGAGGGCCTGCTCACGGTAGTGCTGCCGCCAGGCCCGCACCTGTTCCTCCGGCCAGGAGAAGAAGGCATCCTTGAACAGGGAGGCCACATCGTAGGTGATGGGGCCGTACACCGCATCCTGGAAGTCCAGCACTCCGGGGTTGGGCTCGCTCAGCATCAGGTTGCGGGGCATGTAATCCCGGTGCATGTAGACCTGGGGCTGCCCCAAGGCCGAACCCTCCAGCAGCTTGATGGCATCCTGTAAGGTCACGGCCTCCAGGGCGCTGAGTTCCAGCTTGAGATGTTTAGTCACATACCAGTCCGGATAGAGCATCATCTCCCGGTGCAGGAACGCCCGGTCGAAGGGCGGCAATACCCCCAGCCGGCTGGCTTTCTGCCACCTCAGCAGCGCATCCAAGGCATCCTGGAACAGCCGGTCCGCATCGGCGGTGGAAGCCTTGAATGCATCCAGGTAAGTCTCAGACCCCAGATCCTCCAGGAGCAGGAAACCCCGAACCAGGTCCTCCGCCAGGATGGTGGGCACGTGCAAGCCGGCATCCCGCATCAGGCCGGCGACATGCACGAAGGGCCGGCAATCCACCTGGGCAGGAGGCGCATCCATCACGATATATGAACGGCCAGCCACGGACGTGCGAAAATAGCGCCGGAAACTGGCGTCCGCCGAGGCGGGTTCCAGGACCGGCGCGGAGACCTTGAGCGCGCCGGCCACCCAGGCCGTAAGCTCGTTCTGGCGATCTGGCTGCAAACCCCACTCCCGAAGCGTTAGAGGGCGCCGTCAAAGTGTGCGATTGTACGCCGCGTCGCGGAACGGTATCAGCTGACTTGCGGGTCTGGGCGACGTCGGCGATCGCACTGCTCTGCCTGTCGCTCACGGATGCCGTATTCGCCGACACCGTAGCGGCAGCCACCCCGGCCCCCGCTGCCAGCACCCGCGTGAGCTTGGCACCGCCTTCGGCCACTTCCGCGGCGGTGCTCATGGCCCGCGCCTTCCGTCCGAAACCCCAGACCTGTGAGATCGAGGCGCCCGGCGCGCAGCCTGTGCTGGGTCCCGCTCCGGTGGATCAACCGAGCTGCATGCTCTCCCCTTTCAGCACCAATCTCTGGGCTTTTTGTCCGGTCTTCCCCGCATCGCCGGTGATACCCCTGACCGGCCTGAAACCGGTGAAGAAGGAGACCTCGTTCATCGTCGGCGACCAGATCGACAGCGTCGAGACGGGTGTATCGCTGATCACGGGCAACGCGCAACTCGATCAAGGCGATCGGCGCGTCACTTCCGACAGGATGACCTACGACAGCAACTCCGGAATCGTGTTGGTGAACCAGGGCGTCCACTACGCCAGTCCCAGCATGATGTTGAGCAGCCCCTCCGGAGTCTACGACAGCACCGATGGTACCGGCACCTTCCAGGATACGTACTTCCTGATGCCCCGCCGCAACGGCCGGGGTCATGCCAACGTCTTCAACATCCTGGACGATGACCGCAGCCAGCTCTACAACGCCACCTACACCACTTGTCCGCCGGGACATGACGACTGGCTGCTGACAGCGCCGGACCTATATCTGGATACCGCCACCAATACCGGCGAGGGACACGACGTCTCCATCGGCTTCTTCGGCATACCCATCTTCTGGTCGCCCTACCTCAACTTCCCGATCAATGCCGACCGCAAGTCCGGGTTCGTGGGGTCGACGTTCAGCTTCGACGTCATCAACGGCATCGAGTTCAGCGCCCCTTATTACCTCAACCTGGCGGACAACTACGACGCGACCCTGTACCCGCGCGTCATCACCAAGCGCGGCATGCAGAACGGCGCAGAGTTCCGCTGGCTGGATGGCATAGACCAAGGGATGATCTACGGCGACTACCTGAACCACGACCAGTTGGCGGACCGGGAACGCAGCCAGTTCTACCTGAGTGACACCGCCAGGTTCGACGAGTTCAACAGCCTGTCCACCCTCTATGAATGGGTGTCGGACGACCAGTATTTTCACGACCTGGGTACCGACCTCACGGCGGTGTCGACCACGATCCTGCCCCGGCATGTCAGGTACGACTATGACGACGAGATGGATTGGTCCTTCATGACCCAGGTGGAGGATTTCCAGACCATCGCCCCCGGCATAGTGCCGGAACGATTCTCCTACCGGCGTCTGCCTCAGACGGTGGTGCAGTGGAGCAACAATGAAGACATCTCCGGCCCGCAATTCAGCTTCTACGGCGAAGCGGTGCGATTCCAGCGCGACCTGCGCGTCGGCGCTGACCGCACCGACGTCAAACCCAGCGTCAGCCTGCCCTTCAGCGACGCCGCTGGCTATTTCACCCCGACGCTCGCCTGGCGTATGACCGACTACAACTTGAGCGGCGACAGCTTCACGCCCTTCCGCCAACCGACCATCAACGTCGACGATCGCCATGAATCGCGCGTCATGCCCATCTTCGACATCGACACAGGGCTGTTCTTCGACCGCGATGCGGGCGACTACGTACAGACCCTGGAACCGCGGCTCTACTACCTGCGGGTGCCCTACCGCAACCAGAACCAGATCCCGCTGTTCGACTCGGTACAACCGCAATTCAGCTATCTGCAGCTGTTCAGCGACAACCGTTTCTATGGAGCCGACCGGCAGGGTGACGCCAACCAGCTGAGCTACGCCCTCACCAGCCGCTTCCTGGACTCGCTGACCGGCGTGCAGTTGTTCCAGGTGGATGTGGGCCAGACCCGCTACTTCGCCGACCGCCGCGTGCAACTCAACCCCGGCACTCCGGCGGCCACCACCACGTATTCGGATGTGGTCGGAGACATGTTGTACGACTTCAACGAAGTATGGAGCACCACCTACTCCCAACTCTGGAACCCGGTGACCCGCCAGACCGACCTGGCCAGCGTGCTTCTGCAATACCACCCGGGTTACCAACAGGTCATCAACTTCGGGTATGAATTCCTGCGGCCGAACATCAAACAGCCCAGCGTATCGTTCGCCTGGCCGCTGAAAGGGGCATGGAGCGTGGTCGGCGGCTGGAACTACGACGTCGTGCACCACGATACCCTGGAGCAGATCTGGGGATTCGAATACGACACCTGCTGCTGGAACTTCCAGCTGGCACACCGGCGCTACCTCATGCCGAACCGGAGGTACGACAACGTCTTCTTCTTCTCGCTGCAACTCAAAGGTCTCGGCACCGTGGGCCGGCACCTCGAAGACCTGCTGCAACGTGATATCCTTGGCTACACGGACAACCAGTTCAGCGAACCCCTGCAGCCAGAAGAGCAGCCGACCCCGCAATGAAACAGCAAATCCGCCGCGCGCCCGGCGCGCCCCTCGTCCTGTCCGTGATGTTGGCCTTGGCCGGCTGCGCCGACGCGCCGCCACCCGAGGTCACCGCCGCCCCCGCCGTCGCCACCCAGACGGCGCCGCAGGCCGCCAAGGTCGCCACCCCCGGCGTGCCGCTGGACAGCGTGGCCGCGGTGGTCAACGACGACGTGATCCTCAAGAGCGAACTCGATGCCCAGGTCAGCGAGGCAGAGCAGCAGATCCTGGCCCACAATACCCCGCTGCCGGAGTACGCGGTGCTGCAGAAGCAGGTTCTGGACGGCATGGTGATCAATCGCGTCGAGCTGCAGCAAGCCGCGCAGCGCGGCATCACGGTCAGCGACGACTCTGTGAACCAGGCATTGACCCGCATCGCGCAGCACGATGGCGTGACTCTCGACCAGCTGCCTGACACCTTGAAGAAGCAGGGCTATCAATACGACCGGTTCCGCCGCGAACTGCGCGACCAGCTCGTGATCCAGGCACTGGAGCAACAGGTGCTGGCCGACCAGCTGCATATCACGCAGCAGGAACTCGAGGATCAGATGCGCGCCGACCAGGGCAGCGGCGACAACGAGACCCAGTACCACGTGGCGCAGATCCTGGTGGCCACGCCCTCGAACCCGACGCCTGACGACATCGCTGCGGCGCGCAAGAAGATCGACGTCATCTACCAGAAACTCCAATCGGGCACCGACTTCGCCGCAGCCGCGGTTGCGTATTCGGAAGGCCAGAGTGCCCTGCAGGGCGGCGACATCGGTTGGCGCAAGGCTTCCGAACTCCCGACGCTGTTCGCGCCGATCGTGACGCAGATGAAGCCCGGCGACTATTCCACGCCGATCCAGAGCGCCAATGGTTTCCATCTGGTGAAACTGATCGACGTGAAACGTTCCGATCAGAAGGTGATGGTGACCGAGACCCACGCCCGGCACATCCTGGTGCGCACCAGCGCGATCATCAACGAGGCCCAGGCCAAGGCGAAGATCCAGGGCTTGTACGACCAGATCCAGGGTGGCGCCGATTTCGCCAAGCTCGCCAGCGCCAACTCCGACGACCCTGGTTCCGCGAACAAGGGTGGCGACCTCGGCTGGCTGGATCCGGGCGCCACGGTGCCGGCTTTCCAGACTGTCATGGATAAGCTGCAACCCGGCGAGATCAGCAAGCCGTTCCAGAGCCAGTTTGGCTGGCACATCGTGCAGGTGCTGGGCCGCCGCCAGGCGGACCAGACCGACGAAGACAGGCGCAATCGCGCCTACCAGGCCATATTCGCCCGCAAGTCCGAAGAGGTCATCCAGCATTGGGTGAGCGAGATCAAGGACTCCTCCTTCATCGAGTACCACATCGGGCAGTGAAGCCATGTCCGCCGCCCTGCCCCGACTGGCACTGAGCAGCGGCGAACCCGCGGGGGTGGGGCCGGACATCTGCATCCGTTCCGCGCAGCAGGCCCACGCCGCCCACATCACCGTGCTCGGCGACCCGGACCTGTTCGCCTCCCGCGCCGCCGCTCTCGGCCTGCCGCTCGACATAGACACGGATCCGCACCGGACGCCGGCAGCCCAACAGGCCGGCCACATGCACGTGATGTCGGTGAAGCTGCGTAGCGGCTGCGTGCCGGGCAAACTCGATCCAGCCAACGCCGGTTACGTGATCGAGATGCTTGAACGCGGCACCGATGCCTGCCAGCACGGCGGATTCGACGCCCTGGTCACCGCGCCCGTGCACAAAGGCGTGATCAACGACGCCGGCATCCCCTTCACCGGCCACACTGAGTTCCTGGCGGAGCGTTGTCACACTCCGCATCCTGTCATGCTGCTGGCGGCGGGGACGTTGCGCGTGGCGCTCGCCACCACCCACCTGCCCCTCAAGCAAGTGCCGGCGGCGCTCACGTCCGGGAGCCTGGTGCAGACCCTGCGCGTGCTTCGCCAGGGACTGAAACAGCACTTCGCCCTGGGCGAGCCGCATATATTGGTGTTGGGCCTGAATCCCCACGCCGGCGAGGGCGGGCACCTGGGCCGCGAGGAGTTGGACGTGATCCAGCCGGCCTGCGAACTTATGCGTGCCGAGGGCATGCGCCTCACCGGACCCGTATCCGCCGACACCGCCTTCAATCCGGCGCGCATGGGCGGCATCGACGCGGTACTGGCCATGTATCACGACCAGGGCCTGCCAGTGCTGAAGTTCGCGGGCTTCGGTCATGCTGTGAACATCACCTTGGGACTGCCGATCGTGCGCACCTCGGTGGACCACGGGACTGCACTGGAGCTGGCCGGCACCGGACGTGCCGAACATGCCAGCCTCGAAGCGGCGCTGCAGACCGCAATGGCCATGGTGCGACACGGCTGATGGGGCACGTACCGCGCAAGCGTTTCGGCCAGCATTTCCTGCATGACCCCCGCATCATCGGGAAGATCGTCCTGGCCGTCTCACCGAGGCCCGGTGACACTCTGGTGGAGATCGGCCCGGGCCTGGGCGCCATCACCCTGCCTCTCCTGGCACAAGCCGGCCGCCTCACTGCGGTGGAGCTGGATCGGGACGTCATACCGCATCTTCAGGAGTCGGCCCGCGGCAAGGGCGAACTCACCATCATCCAGGGCGATGCACTGGAGACGCCGCTCTCACCCCTGGCCCCCGCCGGCGGCAAGCTGCGCCTGGTGGGCAACCTGCCCTACAACGTCTCCACGCCGCTGCTGTTCCACTTCCTGGAGGAGGCGGACCGCGTGCAGGACATGCACTTCATGCTGCAGAAGGAAGTGGTGCAGCGCATGGCGGCAAAACCCGGCGGCAAGGAATACGGCCGCCTCACGGTGATGCTGGCCTCGCGCTGCAAGGTGGAACCCCTGTTCAACATCGGTCCAGGCGCCTTCCGCCCCCCGCCGAAGGTGGACTCCGCCTTCGTGCGGCTCACGCCCTATGCGAACCCGCCCTTCCCCATCGCCGACCGCGCGCGTTACGCCGCGCTGGTGAGCCAGGCTTTCAGCCACCGCCGCAAGACCCTCAAGAATGCCCTCGCGGGCCTCCTCGATCAGGCCGCCATCACCGCCGCCGGCATCGACGCCAAAGCCCGCCCCGAGACGCTGAGCGCCGAGCAATACGCGCGCCTCAGCAACGGCGCCTGACGCTCTATACTCTTCTCAAGTCCCCTCGCTGGAGCAGCTATGAGCGGGTACAGGCAGGTGTTGATCGCGGTGGATCTGGGCGACGACAGCGCCCGGGTGGTGGAACGGGGCCTGGAGATCGCCTCCCACGCCGGCACCAAGTCCTGTCTGCTGCACGTCGTGGAGTTCATCCCCTTGGACCCGGCCGGGGAAGCGTTGCTGCCCTCGCCCGTGGACCTGGAAGACGAGATGGTCAACGGCGCAAGGACGCGGCTCGACGCCTTATCCGCACGGTTCGCCGGCCGTCTCGAAGCGCGCCTGGAAGTCGGCATCATCAAGCTCGAGATACTGAGGGTCGCGGCCGAGTCCCGTGCGGACCTCATCGTGCTCGGCAGCCATGAGCGTCACGGCCTGGCCCTGCTGCTCGGATCCACCGAGAAGGCCATCCTGCACAAAGCCCATTGCGACGTGTTGGCGGTGCATCTGGATTGATCTACCCGGGCTTGGAGTAAGATGCCCCCTTCAGGAGAGAGCCGGCTTCCCATGACCGAACCCACCCCTAACGACATCCGCGTGGACGTGGAGACCGCTTACGTGGCCGCCCAGTCGGATCCGGAACAGAAGCGCTTTGTCTTCTCCTACACCATCACCATCCGCAACCAAGGCGAGATCCCGGCCAAGCTCCTGACGCGCCATTGGCTGATCACCGATTCCAACGGCAAGGTGCAGGAAGTGCGCGGCCCGGGCGTGGTGGGGGAACAGCCGCACATCCGGCCGGGCGAAGGCTACCGCTACTCCAGCGGCGCGGTGCTGGAGACGCCGGTGGGTGCCATGCAAGGCGCCTATCAGATGGTCAACGACCAGGGCGAGACCTTCGATGCACCCATCACCCCGTTCCGCCTCGCCGTGCCCGGGATGCTGCACTGATCCATGGCCGTATTCGCTGTCGGCGACATCCAGGGTTGTCATGACGATCTGATGCGGCTCCTGGAGCGCGTCCATTTCGATGACAGCGATGACCGCCTGTGGTTCGCCGGAGACCTGGTGAACCGCGGCCCCGATTCCTTGGGCGTGCTGCGCTTCGTGAAAGGACTGGGCGACAAGGCCGTCTCGGTGCTGGGGAACCACGACCTGCATCTCCTGGCGGTGGCGGCCGGCGCCGCCAAGCTGCGCAAGCACGACACCCTCGATCCGATACTGGAAACGCCGGACCGGGATGAGCTCCTGGACTGGCTGCGTCACCGGCCGCTGCTGCACCACGATGCGGCCCTGGGGTTCACCCTGGTGCATGCCGGCCTGCCGCCGCAATGGGACCTGGCCCAGGCTCAAGCCTGCGCCCATGAGCTCGAGCAGGCCTTGCGCGGACCCGGGCATGCCGGATTCTTCCGCCAGATGTACGGCGACGAGCCGCGCCGCTGGCGCGCCGACCTGCAGGGAGCGGAACGTCTGCGTTTCATCGTCAACTGCTTCACGCGGCTGCGTTACTGCAGCGCCGCCGGCGACCTCGAACTCAAGCACAAGGGCGCGCCGGGTACCCAACCCGCAGGTTGCCTGCCGTGGTTCGAAGTGCCGGGACGTGCCAGCGCGGCCCTGCACCTCTTGTTCGGCCATTGGTCCACCCTGGGCGACATCAGCAGTCATAACATCTATCCACTGGATACCGGCTGCGTCTGGGGTGGCCGCCTCACGGCCCTGCGGCTGGACGGCGACGGCAGCGACAGCTGGTACTGCGTGGACTGCCAAGGCTCACAATCGCCGGACGGCGATTGATGTGCGGCGACTGATATCATTGGCGGCATGACCGCCAATAAGACCCTCAATAATTTCCGGCTGGACGGCAAATGGGCCCTGGTGTGCGGCGCCAGCAAGGGCATCGGCGCCGCGGCCGCCCGGGCCCTGGCGGACCTGGGTGCGGACGTGACCCTGGTGGCCCGCACCGAGGAGAGCCTGAAGGAGACCTTCCAGCAGCTCTCCGCCTCCGGCACCCAACGGCATGGCTACTTCACCGCCGACTTCGACGATACTGCCGGCCTGAAAGCCGCCCTGGAAGCCTGGCTGAAGCGTAACCCGAAGCTGCACATCCTGGTGAACAACACCGGCGGTCCGCCCGGCGGTCCCGCCAACTCTGCCAAGCCGGAAGAGTTCCTCGCGGCCTTCAACCGCCACCTCATCGGCGGACAGGTCCTGGTGCAGACCCTGTTGCCGGCCATGAAGCAGGCCGGCTACGGCCGCATCATCAACGTGATCTCCACCTCCGTGAAGGAACCCATCAAGGGCCTGGGCGTCTCCAATACGGTGCGCGGCGCTGTGGCGAGCTGGGCCAAGACTCTGGCCGGCGAGCTGGGCCAGTACGGCATCACCGTGAACAACGTATTGCCGGGCTTCACCCGCACCGGACGCATGCAGAGCCTGTTCCAGAGCCGCGCCGAGAAGGAAGGGCGCCCGGTCGCGGAGATCGAGGATGAAGCGCGCGGCCTCATCCCCCTGGGCCGTATCGCCGACGCCGAGGAGATCGGCGCCACCATCGCCTTCCTGGCTTCCCCCGCCGCCTCCTATATAACCGGTGTGAGCCTGCCGGTGGACGGCGGTCGCATCCAGAGCCTGTAGATGCTCGAGATCCGGAACTACATCGGCGGCAAGCTGCAGCCCGCCTCCTCCGAGGGTTGGCTGGATGATCACGAGCCGGCCACGGGCAAAGTCTACGCACGCATCCCCGATTCCGGCGCCGCCGACGTGGATGCAGCCGTGAGCGCCGCGACCAAGGCCTTCCCGGCCTGGTCGGCGCTCCCGAGCGAAGAACGCGGCCGCTGGCTGCTGAAGCTCGCCGACTTGATCGAACGTGACATGGAGAAGCTGGCCCGCGCCGAGAGCGTGGACAACGGCAAGCCCGTGGACCTGGCGCGGGGGCTCGACATCCCGCGCGCCGTCTCCAACCTGCGGTTCTTCGCCGCGGCCGCCAGCCAGTTCGCCAGCGAATCCCATGCCATGGAGAGCGGCGCCATCAACTACACCCTGCGCTCGCCCCTGGGCGTGGTGGGCTGCATCTCGCCCTGGAACCTGCCGCTGTATCTCTTCACCTGGAAGATCGCTCCGGCCCTGGCTGCCGGAAACTGCGTGGTGGCCAAGCCCTCCGAGGTCACGCCCATGACGGCGTATCTCTTCAGCGAACTCTGTGCCGAAGCCGGGCTGCCGGCGGGCGTGCTGAACGTGGTGCATGGCCTTGGCCCCAAGGTGGGTGTGGGTGTCGTGGAACACGCCGGCGTGAAGGCGGTGTCCTTCACCGGCGGCACCAAGACCGGCGCCGATATCGCCTCCCGTGCCGCCCCCAAGTTCAAGAAGCTATCCCTCGAGCTGGGTGGCAAGAACCCGGTACTGGTGTTCGCGGATGCCGATTGGGAACTGGCTCTCACCGAGAGCCTGCGCGCCGCCTTCACCAACCAGGGCGAGATCTGCTTCTGCGGTTCACGCATCTATATCGAGCGCAGCATCTACCCCAAGTTCCGCGAAGCCTTCGTGGAACGCGCCAAGGCCCTGAGGCAGGGAGATCCCTTGGAAGCCGGCGTGCAGCAAGGCGCGCTGGTGTCAGAAGGCCACCTGCAGAAAGTATTGGGCTACATCGACCTCGCCAAGCAGGAAGGCGGCAAAGTGCTCTCTGGCGGCAAACGCGCGAAGCTACCGGGCCGCTGCGCCGAGGGCTGGTTCCTGGAACCCACAATCATGGAAGGCCTGGGGCCGGATTGCCGCAGCAACCAGGAAGAGATCTTCGGCCCAGTGGTGACGCTGGCGCCCTTCGATAGCGAAGCAGAAGCATTGGCCCTAGCCAACGGCACGCCCTACGGCCTCACGGCTACGGTGCTGAGCCAGGACGTGGCCCGATGCCACCGCCTGGCCAATAAGCTGGAAGCCGGACTCATCTGGATCAACTGCTGGATGCTCCGGGACCTGAGGGTGCCCATGGGCGGTGTGAAGCAGTCCGGTGTCGGGCGCGAGGGCGGTTTCGAAGCCATGCGCTTCTTCACCGAGCCGCGCAACGTCACCGTAAAGTACTAAGCGACCTCCGGGATACCTGACGATGAACGAGAAGATACATTCCTCCAAGGCACCGGAACCGGTGGGCCTCTATCCCCATGCCCGACGCGTGGGCGAGCTCCTGTTCCTCTCCGGCGTCGGCCCGCGCAGGCGCGGCAGCAAGGATATCCCCGGTGTCACCCTGGACGCCTCCGGCAAGATCGTCAGCTACGACATCGAGATCCAGTGCCGCTCGGTGTTCGACAACGTGCGCTGGATATTGGAAGACGCGGGCTCCAGCTGGGACAAGCTGGTGGATGTGACCGTGTTCCTCACCGACATGCAGCGGGACTTCCCTGCCTACAACAAGCTGTACGCAGAATATTTCAAGGACAACCAGCCCTGCCGCACCACGGTGCAGGTGACGGCCTTGCCCACGCCCATCGCCATCGAATTGAAGTGCATCGCCACCCTCTGAGGATCGCGCCATGTGGAGCCTGAGTCCCATAAACTTCAAGAAGTGGGTCGACGAGAACCGCGACCTCCTGAAGCCACCGGTGGGCAACAAGCGCATCTACACCGACACGGGTTTCGTGGTGCAGGTGGTGGGCGGTCCCAACTCCCGCAAGGACTTCCACGACGACCCGGGCGAGGAGTTCTTCTACCAGATCGAAGGCGACATGCTGCTGAAGACCATGCAGGACGGGAAGCCGGTGGATATCCCCATCCACGAGGGCGAGATCCTCTTGATCCCGCCACACCTGCTGCATTCACCCCAGCGTTTTGCCAATACCGTGGGCCTCGTGATCGAGCGTCCAAGGGTCGCCGGAGAACAGGATGGCCTCTTGTGGTTCTGCGAGAAGTGTCACGCCGAGCTGTACCGGGAGTATTTCGAGCTCACCAACATCGAGACCCAGTTCCCGCCGGTGTTCGACCGTTACTTCGGCAGCATCCAGAAGCGTACCTGCAAGCAATGCGGCACGGTGATGGAAGAACCTCAGAAGAAGAAGTAGAACGTGCTGAAGATAGACATCCACACACATATCCTGCCGAAGACCTGGCCGAGCCTGAAGGAGCGTTACGGCTACGGCGGCTTCATCCATCTGGACCATCACAAGACCGGCTGCGCACGGATGATGAAGGACGACGGCACGTTCTTCCGTGAGATCGAGGCGAACTGCTGGGACGGTCCGACCCGTCTCAGGGAATGCGATTCCCACGGCGTCCAGGTGCAGGTCCTGTCCACGGTGCCGGTGATGTTCAGCTACTGGGCCAAGGATGCGGACGGCCACGACCTGTCACGCCTGCTGAACGACCACCTGGCCGCGGTGGTGGCAGAGCATCCAAGACGCTTCGTGGCCCTGGGCACCCTGCCCCTGCAGAACCCCGGGCTCGCGGTGAAGGAACTGGAACGCTGCATGCGCGAACTCAAGTTCGCCGGCGTGCAGATCGGCTCCAACGTCAACGGCAAAAACCTCGACGACCCGACATTGTTCCCGGTGTTCCAAGCGGCGGAAGAGTTGGGTGCGGCGGTGTTCGTGCACCCCTGGGAGATGCTCGGCAAGGAGCGCATGGGCAAATACTGGTCACCCTGGCTCGTCGGCATGCCCGCCGAGACCTGCCTGGCGATCACCTCGTTGATCTTCGGCGGGGTCCTGGAGCGTCTGCCGCGCCTGCTCATCGCCTTCGCCCATGGCGGCGGGAGTTTCCCGGCCACCATCGGCCGTATCTCCCACGGCTTCCATGCCCGTCCCGACCTCTGCGCAGTGGACAATCCCGTCGATCCCATGGAATATCTCTCGCGCATCTACGTGGATTCACTGGTGCATCACCCGGGGGCATTGCGCCATATGCTGGAACTCATGGGGCCGGAGCGCATCGCGCTCGGCACCGATTACCCTTTCCCGCTGGGAGAAGAGCGCGCCGGCGAACTCATCGGGTCCATGGACCTCGATGCGAGCGTGCGGGCGCGCCTGCTGCACGGCACCGCGCTGGAATGGCTGGCTCTGCCGGCGGCCAGGTTCGGCTGATGCTCATCTCCTTCGAGGTGGGGTCACGCAAGTACGCAGCCGATCTGGCGCGCGGCATCTCCATCGCCATCCCATTGCGCTTCGACGGCCCTCAGCCCAACTTCTTCGGCGCGCCGGCCGCCACCGCCGAACCCGTCAGGAGCGGCGATTGGCAGGGCGACGTGCGCAAGGGCGGCAGCTGCAACGTCTACCGTTATCACCTCGTCCCCCACTGCAACGGCACCCACACCGAGTGCATCGGCCACATGGTGCAAGAGACCGTGAATGTGGCGGAGACCCTGCCCGCGACGCCGTTACCTGCGACCCTGGTCAGCGTGACACCCCAGGACATGGTGATAGACGCCACTCGCCTGCAGGCCGCGCTGCTGCGCCACCCCCTCACTGGTTTCCACCGCGCCCTGGTGCTGCGCACCCTGCCCAACGGCGATGACAAGCTCAGTCGCCGATACGCCGGGGCGCTGCCCTGCGCCTACGTCGGTCTGGACGCGGCGGAACTCCTGGTACGCATGGGCGTGGAACATCTGCTGCTCGACGTGCCCTCGCTGGACCCCGCCGAGGATGAGGGACGCATGTCGGCACACCGGGTGTTCTGGGGGATGCCCGCCAACAGCCACAGACTCGCGGACGTGCACCGGCCCCAGGCCACCGTCACCGAGATGGTCTACGTGCCGGATTCCCTGCAAGACGGGTACTACCTGCTGGACTTGCAGATCCCCGCCTTCATGACCGACGCGGCTCCCAGCCGGCCCATCCTCTATCCGGTGGGTTGAGATGCGATACACACTCGATCAGGCGCAGGCAGAAGCGCTCGACCGCGCCGACTCCCTCGCCTCCTACCGCCGGCGTTTCCACATCCCGCAGCACGATGGGAAGGACGAGATCTATCTCTGCGGGAACTCCCTCGGCCTGCAACCCCGTGATACCCAGCGCTACATGTTGGAGGAATTGGAGGATTGGCAGCGCCTGGGCGTGAAAGGCCATTTCGACGGCCGCCGCCCCTGGATGCCCTACCACGAGTTCGCCAGCGAACGGACCGCGCGGCTGGTGGGCGCGAAGTCCATCGAAGTGGTGAACATGAACTCGCTCACGGTGAACCTGCACCTGATGATGACGAGCTTCTACCGGCCCACCCAGGAACGGCACAAGCTGCTCATCGAGCGCGGCGCCTTCCCCTCGGACCGTTACGCGGTCGAGTCCCAGGTGCGGCTGCACGGCTACGACCCGGACCAGAGCCTGATCGAACTCGCTTCCCGCAGCGGCGATGCTTTCATCCCCGTGGAGGAGATCGAGGCGCTGTTGGCCGCCGAAGGCGGCAAGATCGCCCTGGTCATGCTTCCCGGGGTGCAGTACTACAGCGGCCAGGCCTTCGAGCTGAAGCGCATCGCCGCCGCCGCCCACAAGGCCGGCTGCAGGGTCGGCTTCGACCTAGCCCATGCGGTGGGTAACCTGGCCCTGCAGCTCCATGATTCCGGCGCGGACTTCGCCGTCTGGTGCAACTACAAATACATGAACTCAGGCCCCGGCGCCGTGGCCGGCTGCTTCGTGCATGAGCGCCATGCCCATGCCTTCGACCTGCCGCGTCTCGCGGGCTGGTGGGGCCATGACAAGTCCACGCGCTTCCGCATGGGTCCCGAGTTCGTGCCCATGGCGGGCGCGGAAGGCTGGCAGCTCAGCAATCCGCCGGTCCTGGGTCTCGCTCCCCTGCTGGCGTCGCTGGAACTCTTCGACGAGGCCGGCATGCCGGCGTTGCGTGAGAAGTCCGTCAAGCTCACGGGTTATCTCGAGTTCCTGCTGAAGGAGAAGCTCGCGGAGCATATAGACATCCTGACCACGGCAGACGCCGCCCAGCGCGGCTGCCAGTTGTCGCTCAGGCTGCACAATGGCCGCGACGCCGCGAGGCGGGTGTTCGAGGAACTGGAAGAAGCCGGCGTCACGGGCGACTGGCGCGAACCGGACGTGATCCGGGTGGCGCCGGTGCCGCTCTACAACACCTACATGGACGTGTTCCGCTTCGTGGAGATCCTGGAAGGATTGGTGGTGGAATGAGCGCGCAAGCCCCTGTCACCCTGCTCGGCGCCGGCCTGGCGGGAAGCCTGCTGGCGGTCTATCTGGCCCGGCGCGGCCATGAGGTGGTGGTGTACGAGCGCCTGCCAGACATGCGCAGGCATGAGATCCCCGCCGGCCGCTCCATCAACCTGGCCCTGGCCCACCGAGGGATCCGCGCCCTCGATACGGTCGGCTTGATGTCCGAGGTGCAGAAGCTCCTGATACCCATGCGCGGGCGCATGCTGCATGACAAGGAAGGCGCTACCAGCCTCACCCCCTACGGCCGCACCCCCACGGAAGTCATCTATTCCGTGTCGCGGCCCGGCCTCAACATGCTGCTCATGGACGCCGCCGAGAAGGCGGGGGCCCGCTTCCATTTCGGCCAGCGGGTGACGGACGTGGACTTCGACTCGAGCCAGGTCAGCCTGGTGGAGGAGCCCGGCGGCCGGCGCCACTCGATCCATGCCGGGACGCTCATCGCGACCGATGGCGGCGGCTCAGCGGTGCGCCAGGCGATGCTGCGCCGGCGCGGGGTCAAGGTGGTGGAAGACCTGCTGCCCCATGCCTACAAGGAGCTCACCATCCCCGCCGCCGCAGGTGGCGGCCACCGCATGGAGAAGCATGCCCTGCACATTTGGCCGCGGGGCGGTTATATGCTCATCGCCCTGCCCAACCTGGATGGCAGCTTCACCGTCACCCTGTTCCTGGCCCGCGAAGGCGCTCCGAGCTTCGCCAAGCTCGAGGAGCCCGGCGAGCTGCAGCGCTTCTTCTCCACCGAGTTCCCGGATGCCCTGGCCCTGATACCCGAGCTGGAACGCGATTTCCGCAGCCATCCTACCGGCCTCATGGGCACGGTACACACCGAGCGCTGGCACGTGGACGGGGGCACCCTGCTGCTGGGCGATGCTGCCCACGCCATCGTGCCTTTCCACGGCCAGGGCATGAACTGCGCCTTCGAGGATTGCCTGGTGCTGGACGAATGCTTGAGCCGCCACGGCGAGGATTGGGGCAAGGTGTTCCCAGAGTTCGAGGTCCAGCGCCGGCCCAACGCCGAGGCCATCGCCGCGATGGCCCTGGAGAACTACGTGGAGATGCGCGACGCGGTGCGCGACCCCAAGTTCATGCTGCAGAAGAAGCTCGGCTTCCTGCTGGAGGAGCGTAATCCCGGCATGTTCGTGCCGCGCTACTCCATGGTCATGTTCCATCACCTTCCCTACTCGGACGCGCGCCATCGCGGCGCCATCCAGCAGCGCATCCTGGATTCCCTGACCGCCGGCATCACCGATGTGGCTCAGATAGACCTCGCCAAGGCGGATGCGGCTGTGCGTGCCGAGCTCGGCGGCCTGGACCCGGTGCGATGATCGCCGAAGCGCTCACCGCGGGCCTGAGCCGGAGCCCGGACTCCCTCTGGCAGGAGATCGACCTCGTGAACCGCCGTGCCCTGGTGGTGAAGTTCGACGAGGAAGGTTATCGGCGGGCGTCTTTCCTGGACCATCGTGCATTCATCCGCAACACCGAGGCAGTATGGCTGCCTCTGGACCGCCTGCTGCGCGAGGCTGCGGCCCTGCCGCCGCAGCCCGCGCCCCATGCGATCTTCCACGTCAGCCACTGCGGCTCGACCCTGGTGTCGCGCCTGCTCGCGGAGCTGCCGGGCTCCCTGCCGGTGCGCGAGCCTTTGGTGCCGCTTGCGCTCGCAGTGGAACGCCGCAACCTGGACCGGCCCGAGTCCCGGCTGGATGGCGCGGGCTGGGACAAACTGTTCGACGCCGCCCTGCGGCTCCTGTCCCGCAGTTATCGGCCCGGACAACGGGCGGTGATCAAGTTCACCAGCGCCTGCAGCAACCTGGCCGCGCCGATGCTGCAAGGCAACGAAGAGTCCAGGGCCTTGTTGCTGCATACAGACCTGGAGACCTGGCTGACGGTGATGTTGCGGAACGAGAACGTGCGTGAGAATGGACGCTTCTACGCCCCGGACTGGCTGAAGGACATGTATGCGCTGACGGGGCGGCGCGACCTGCGCCTCGCGGCCCTGTGCGATGCCCAGCAGTTCGCCCTGAACTGGCTGGCGGGCATGATGCAGCTGGAGCGTCTGGTGCAGCAATACCCGCGGCGTGCGCGGCGCTGCGACTTCGAACTGTTCCTGGCGGAGCCCGCCGTCGGCCTGACGGATGTGGGGAGTTTCTTCGGCCTGGATACGGCGGGGGGCGGCGCGATCGCCGCCGGCCCGCTGCTGAAGAGCTATGCCAAGAACCCGGCGAAGCCTTTCGATCGGACGCGCCGCGACCAGGAGCTCAAGGATGCCCAGCAACGCGTCGGAACCGAGATCCGGGCCGGTATGCAGTTCGCCGAGAGGCTCTGCAATGAGATCGCGATGCTTTCGCCGTTGACGCCTTATCTAACCCGTTCACGCTGAATCATCTCAAAAGCTACTGCGTTCGACATAACTTCGTAGCGGTCCGGCTCGCTGTCCTCACGTGCATAAGAGCACGCTCCGGGGGCTCGCCTCCCGCGCCTCGTTCTGCTTTCGCTCGTAACGCTTTTGAGGTAGTACTAGCGACGCTCGTACGTAATGAACGAGTAGTCGAAGGGATTCTTGGCATCCGCCCGGTGATCTTCCCGGGAAGTCTCGCGCCAATGGCCGTCTGCCACGTCCGGAAAGAAGGTATCCGCGCCCTCCACGTCCGCCTGGATGCGCGTGAGGTAGATGCGGTCGGTGCGCTCCCAACTGAGGCGATATACCTCGCCCCCACCGATCACCATCAGTTCCGGTGCGGGAGCCGCGAGCGTGAGCGCCTGGCTCAAGGAAATCACGGTCTCGCAACCATCGGCCTTGAAGCCCGCATCGCGGGTCAGCACCAGGTTGCGGCGATCCGGGAGCGGCCGCCCGATGGCCGCCAGGGTCTTGCGGCCCATGAGCACCGGTTTGCCCAGGGTGTTGCGCTTGAAATGCTGGAGGTCCGCCGGCAGATGCCAGGGCATCTTGCCGTCCTTGCCTATCTCATTGAGGCGGCCGACCGCCACGATCTGCGAGATGATCATCCGAGCTTCGCGCCGTTGGGCACCGGCTGGTCTGGCACCGCCAGGATCACGCTGCCGTCTTCCCGGTAGAACCCCGTGATGAGGCACTCGGACATGAAGGGTCCGATGCGCTTGGGAGGGAAGTTCACCACCCCCACCACCTGGCGGCCCTGCAGTTGGTCCAGGCGGTAATGCGCGGTGATCTGCACGGAGGAGCGACGGATGCCCACCTCGGGGCCGAAATCCACCGTGAGCTTGTAAGCGGGCTTGCGGGCTTCGGGGAAGGGCTCGGCGGCCATAACGGTGCCGACCCTGAGCTCGACCTTCTCGAAGTCCTCCCAGCTAATCTGGTCCATATCAGCAGTCTCGCAACTGAAAATAGCGGATTTTGCCGCGAGACGCGGCGCAGTGCCCGCGAGGAGCGGAGTTTACATGATAGTAAATGAGCACTGGAGCGGGCGCTGCAACAAAGTATCGCGGCAAAAGACGCATTTTCAGACGGCCACGGGTGCCTTGATGGCGGCATGGGATTGATAGCCCGTGATCTCGAAGTCCTCGAACTTGTAGTCGAAGATGCTGGCAGGTTTGCGCTTGATCACTAGGCGCGGCAGCGGCAAGGGATCGCGCTTCAACTGCTGTTCCACCTGCTGCAGGTGGTTGTTGTAGAGGTGACAATCTCCTCCGGTCCAGATGAAATCACCCACTTCCAAGCCAGCCTGCTGGGCCACCATGTGGGTGAGGAGCGCGTAGGAAGCAATATTGAACGGCACACCCAGGAAGAGATCTGCGCTGCGCTGGTACATCTGGCAGGACAGCTTGCCTTCCGCCACGTAGAACTGGAAGAATGCATGGCAGGGTTGCAGCGCCATGCGATCCAGGTCCGCCACGTTCCAGGCGCTGACGATGATGCGGCGCGAATCCGGCGTCTCCTTGAGCTGCTGCATGACCCGCGCGATCTGGTCGATGTGCCGCCCATCCGGCGCAGGCCAAGAGCGCCACTGATAGCCATACACAGGCCCCAGGTCACCTTTTTCATTCGCCCATTCATCCCAGATGCTGACGCCGTGCTCCTTGAGATAGGCGGTGTTGGTCTCGCCTTTCAGGAACCACAAGAGCTCATGGATGATGGAGCGGAAATGCAGCTTCTTGGTGGTGACCGCCGGGAAGCCGGCACCCAAGTCGAAACGCATCTGGTGGCCGAATACCGAGCGGGTGCCGGTGCCGGTGCGGTCGCTCTTGGGCGCACCCTGGTCGCGGACCAGGCGCAGAAGGTCGAGATACTGCTTCACGCCGCCTCGCGACCCGCCCGGCGGTAGGCATAGACCATCAGGCCGATACCCACGGCGATGAGCGGCAAGGACAGGATCTGGCCCATGGTGAGCCAGCCGAAGGCCAGGTAACCGAGCTGCTGGTCCGGCATGCGCACGAACTCGATGATGAAGCGGAAACTTCCGTACAGGATCGCGAACAGACCCGAGACCGCCATGGCCGGGCGCTTCTTGGCCGAGTACAGCCACAGCACCGTGAACATCACCACGCCCTCCAGCAGCAGCTCGTAGAGCTGGGAGGGATGGTGCGGCAGACTGTAACCCGTGTGCTGGTCGCCGCAGTAGTACCAGAAGCGTTCCTGGGCACAGTCGAGGCGCATGCCCCAAGGCAGGTCCGTCGCCTTGCCCCACAGTTCGCCGTTGATGAAGTTGCCGAGCCGTCCGGCACCGAGGCCGACGGGCACCACCGGCGCGATGAAATCCGTCACGTCGAAGAAGCGACGCCCGGTCTGGCGGCACAATATCCACATGGCCAGCAACACGCCCAAGAGTCCGCCGTGGAAGGACATGCCGCCGTTCCAGACGAAGAAGAAGCTCTTGGGGTCGGCCATCAGGCCGTCCCAGTCGTAGAACAGCATGTAGCCGGTACGGCCGCCCAGGACCACGCCGAGCGCCACATAGAACAGCAGGTCCTGCAACTGCACCGCGTTCCAGACGCTGCCGGGCTTCTTGCTGCGCAGGTACATGCAGTAGTAACCACCCAGGAAGCCCACCAGGTAAGTGATGCCGTACCAGTGGATGGCGGGCTGGAAGAGGTGGCCGAAGAGGTGCCAGGTGCCCAGCGACAGGGCCACCGGGTCGATGTTGGGGTAAGTGAGCATGGGGCTATTTTACCGGCTCAGGCGACGACGCGAACGTAGAAGGCCTTGAGATAGGAGGTCTCTGGTATCGCCGGGTGCACCGGATGGTCCGGCGCCTGCATGCCCTGCTCCAGCACCTGGGCATCGCGCCCCAGGTGCCGCGCCGCGGACTGGATCGCCGCCAGCAGGTCTTCGCCGCTCATGTGATGGGAACATGAGCAGGAAATGAGCATCCCATCCCGCTCCAGGAGTTGCATCGCCAGCTGGTTCAGGCGCCTGTAGGCTTCCTTGCCCGCGGCCAGGTCCTTGCGGCGCTTCACGAACGCCGGGGGATCCAGCACGATGACCCCGAACTTCTCGCCGGTCTCCCGGAGTTCACGCAGGGCGTCGAAGGCATCCTGTTGACGCGTCCCGACCGCGACCCCATTGGCCGCGGCGTTCTTCTGCACCCATTCCAGCGCCTGGGCGGAGCTATCCACCGCCACCGTCTCACTGGCGCCATGGGCGGCCGCCTGCACGGCCCATCCGCCCACGTAGCTGCAGACGTCCAACACCCGCTTGCCCTGCACATAGCGCAGCAGCCGTGCACGGTTGTCGTGCTGGTCGAAGAACCAGCCGGTCTTCTGCCCGCCTTCCAGCGGCGCCGCGAATCTGAGTCCATGTTCCTCGATCTGCACCGTGGCCGGAGCCGTGCCGAGGGCGGTCTCTACATAGAGCGGCAGGCCTTCCAGTTCGCGCACGCCCACATCGTTGCGGAACAGGATCACGGCGGGCTTCAGCACTTTTTCCAGGGCCGCCACCACGTCCGCTTTAAGGCGTTCCATGCCGGCGGTGGTGATCTGACACACCAGGACGTCGCCGTAGCGGTCCACCACCAGGCCAGGCAGGCCATCGGATTCGCCGAACACCAGACGGTAGTAGGGTTTCGGATAGAGACGCTCGCGCAGGGAGAGCGCGATGTTGAGCCGGTGCACCAGCAGCGAGCGGTCCGGGAGGTGCTGTGGATCCCGGGACAGGATGCGCGCCGCGATCAGCGAATTGGGGTTCACGTAGCCGCTGCCGATGGCATGGCCGCTGGCGGACTGGATCTCCACCAAGTCCCCGGGTTGGAACGCTTTCAGGGGCGTGCGGCCGATATCCACCTCGTTACTGAATACCCATAAGTGACCCGCACGCAGACGGCGGTCCTCGTTCTTCCTTAGGATCAGCGGCGGGAGGGACATGGGTTCAGGCTGCGAAGGGACGTTCGGGAACGTATAGTAGACGCATTCTAACAGCGCGAGGCTCCATGGGCGACGGCACCGAAACGAACCGGTTGGGGACCGAGACCAGTCCCTACCTGTTGCAGCACGCCGAGAACCCGGTGCACTGGCAGCCCTGGGACGAGGCGGCGCTGGCGGCAGCCCGTCAGGCGGACAAGCCCATCCTGCTGTCCATCGGTTATGCCGCCTGCCATTGGTGCCATGTGATGGCCCATGAGTCCTTCGAGGACCGGGACACCGCCGAGCTCATGAACCGGCTGTACGTGAACATCAAGGTGGACCGGGAGGAGCGCCCCGATCTGGACCGCATCTACCAGCTTGCCCACCAGGTAGTCGCGCAGCGCGGCGGCGGCTGGCCCCTGACGGTGATCCTCTCCCCCGGCGACCTGGTGCCCTTCTTCGCCGGCACCTATTTCCCGAAGGAACCCCGTTACGGCACGCCGCCGTTCCGGGAGGTGCTGCAGCGGGCCGCGCAGTTCTACCGGGAGAACCAGCGCGAATTGGCCGCACAGAGCGAAGAGCTCATCGGCGTGTTCCAGCGCGCCGCCGGCGAGACGGCCGACGGCGAAGCCGAATTGGACGCGGAGCCTATCGGCACCGCCCTGGGGACCCTGCTCAAGCATTTCGATCCCCGCGACGGCGGCTTCGGCCGCGCACCCAAGTTCCCGCATACGGCGGACATCGAGCTGTTGCTCAGCATCACCGCCAGCAACGACGTGGACCAGGAGACGCGCCGCACCTGCCGCCACATGGCCACCTTGAGCCTGCGGCGCATGGCCACCGGCGGCATCTACGACCAGCTCGGCGGCGGATTCAGCCGCTACAGCGTGGACAACTCCTGGAGCATCCCGCATTTCGAGAAGATGCTCTATGACAACGGTTCCCTGCTGTTCCTGTATGCGCAGGCCTGGCAGTTGGGCGGCGAGGGGCTGTTCCGGGAGACCGCCGACGGCACCGCCGGCTGGGTGATGCGCGAGATGCAGCACCCGGAGGGCGGCTACTTCTCGAGCCTGGACGCGGATTCGGAGGGCGAGGAAGGCAAGTTCTATGTGTGGACCCGGGAGCAGGTCCGCGCGGTCCTGAGCGAGGAGGAGTTCATCGCCTTCGCGGCCCAATACGGGCTGAACGACCCGCCGAACTTCGAAGAGACCTGCTGGCATCTGAGGGTGACGCTGGATCAGGCGCGGCTGATGCCGCCGCCGCGACTCGACGCCGGCACCCTGGCCCTGCTGGAATCCGCCCGCGCCAAGCTGCTCGAAGCCCGTGCCCAGCGGATACGACCGGGTCTTGACGACAAGGTGCTCACCGCCTGGAACGGACTCATGATCCGCGGCATGGCCGCTGCCGGCCGGCTCCTGTCCCGGCCGGCTTACGTGGATTCCGCCGAGCGCGCTGCCGGGTTCATCCTCAGGAAGCTTTGGCGGGACGGCCGGCTCTATGCCAGCTGGCGCGCCGGCCAGGCCAAGGTCCCCGGGTTCCTGGATGACCATGCCTTCCTGCTGGCTGGCCTCCTGGAGTTGCTGCAATCCCGCTGGGACGGGGTGTGGTTCGCCTGGGCGCGGGAGATCGCGGACGCCCTGCTGGAACACTTCGAGGATCGGGAACGCGGCGGCTTCTGGTTCACCGCCGCCGACCAGACGACTCCCCTGCACAGGCCCAAGGGTTACAGCGACGAGTCCATGCCTGCCGGCAATGCGGTGGCTGCCCGCGCCCTCATCGAGATGGGGCATCTCAGTGCAGATCCTGCCTATATAGATGCCGGTGAGCGCGCCCTCAAAGCCGCCTCCGGCGTCATGGCCGAGTATCCCGAGTCTCACGCCGGCATGCTGCTGGCCCTCACCGCCATGCTGGAACCGCCGACCATGGTGGTGCTGCGGGGCGATCATGAGGCCCTGGCGGATTGGCGCGCGGAACTCTCCAGCCAGTACGATCCGCGCCGCCTGGTGCTGTGCATCCCCGAGCAGGCCCGCAACCTTCCGGGCCCGCTGGCCCGCTGCACGCCGCGCGGACCCGCCTGCGCCTATGTGTGCCGCGGCACCAGCTGTTCCCTGCCCATCACATCCATAGAGAGCCTTTCCCGAGCGATCAACGAATGAACCGCCTGGTGCTCGTCATCCGCCATGCGGAGGCCGAAGAGCCGGCCCATGCCCTCATCGCCGGCCGCAGCGACGCCCACCGGGAACTCACCAAGGATGGCCGGCGCAAGATGCGCGCCGGTGCGCGGGGGCTGGCTCAGGTAATGGAAAACGTCGACCACCTGGTCTCGAGCCCGCTGGTGCGCGCGGTGCAGACCGCCGACTTGCTGGCTGAAGCTTTCCCCGATGCCAAGCGCCAGCAACATGCCGGTCTCTCACCGGGCTTCTCCCAGCCCGCGCTCATGGGGTGGATCGCGCGTCATAAGGGCACTCTGGCCCTGGTGGGCCATGAGCCGGATCTCAGCCAGTGGATCGGTTACATGGTCACCGGAGAGCCGCGCGCCCTGGTGCTCATGAAGAAAGGTGCCTGTTGCTGCCTGGAGATGCCGGATTCGCCCCTGGCGGGCGAGGCCCACATCGTCTGGCACATGCCCCTGAAGCATTTGCGCGAACTCGCGCCGGAAGCCTGAGCGGTCTTCAGTTCACCACGCCCGTGGCTTCTATGACCTTCTTCGCATAGCCGAGCGCATAACGCTGGGCCTTCTCCTCCGTGGAGAAGAGTTCGGTCACCTTCAGGCGCTGGGTATCTTCCGCATCCATCTCGGAGACGTTCTTCTCGATCACCACTTCAGGGCGATACATGCGCCGCCCTAGGGTGGCATCCATGATCACGGTGACGGAGATGCGGTAGATGTCGTGACCCAGACGATAGTCGAGGGACATGGAATCCATAGATTTTCCCTCTGGGGATGAGCTTAGAACTGCTCGTCAGAAGCGGGATAGAACTCAGCTTCGAAAGCGGCTCCATGCATGCGGGTGCAGGGGTACTTCAGGAACCAATCGGTCTGCGGAGCCGCGGACTTGGGGCGGCTGAAAGGCAGCACCACGGCTTCGCGACGCTGTACGGTGTCGCGCTCGGTCAAGATAGGTTGTTTCAAGAGGCGGGCCAGCATGGACGAGCATCCTAGCCCTGCTGGGTTAAGGGCTTATGACATCCATGTTTCAAACACAGGTCGGCACCCCCTCGAAAACAGGCCGGGTGTAACAGAGCAGTCACACACCTTACACACGCTCTTAATCCTCCACCTTCAGAATGCCGCGCAAGTGAAAGTGAAAAAGGAGGAAAAATACATGGCCGTGCATCAGATGAAGTCGCTGCGATACCGCAGCATCTTCATATCCGACGTCCACCTTGGCTTCCGTGGCTGCCGCGCCGACTTCCTCCTCGACTTCCTCCGCAATACCGAATGTGAATACCTCTACCTGGTCGGCGACATCATCGACGTCTGGGAGATGAAGAACCGCATGTTCTGGCCCCAGGAGCACAACAACGTGGTGCGCACCATCCTGGGCAAGGCCAAGCACGATTCCAAGGTCATCTACATCCCCGGCAACCACGATGAGATGTTCCGCGAATACGTGGGCATGGAGTTCGGCAACGTCTCCGTCCAGCAGGACGCCATCCACGTCACCGCCGACGGCAAGCGGCTGCTGGTGCTGCACGGCGATGAGTTCGACAGCGTCATGCAGGTGAGCAAGTGGCTGGCCAAGCTCGGCAGCCGGGTCTACGACTGGCTGCTCTACTGCAACCGCTGGGTCAACGTGTTCCGCCGCAAACTGGGCTTCCCATACTGGTCACTGGCGGCCTACCTCAAGCACAAGGCCAAGAGCGCCGTGCAGTTCATCGGCGACTACGAGGAAGCCGTGGCCAAGGAGACCCTGAAGCGCGGTGCCGATGGCGTGGTCTGCGGTCACATCCACCATGCCGAGATCGCCATGCGCGGCGGCGTGCTGTACTGCAACGACGGCGACTGGGTGGAGTCCTGCACCGCGCTGATCGAGCGCCACGACGGCACCCTCGAGATCCTCAACTGGGCCGAGCACATCGCGGCCCGGGATGCCCGGAAACCCGCGGCCACTGGCCGCAAACACGCGGCGGTACCGGCATGAAGATCGCAGTCGTCATCGACACCTGGCTCCCGGAGGTGAACGGCGTCGTCACCACCATGCACAAGATCGTGGAGGAGCTGAAGGGCCTGGGGCATGAGCCTCACGTGCTCTCCCACGCGGACGGCTTCTCCACCATCCCCATGCCGGGCTACAGCAGCATCCGCCTGGCCTTGTTCCCGCAGCGCAAGGTGAACCAGTGGCTGGATCGGGTGCAGCCGGACGCCATCCACATCTCCACGGAAGGCCCGTTGGGAGCCGCCGCGCGCCGCTATTGCATCAAGCACGGCCTGCACTTCACCACCTGCTACCACACCAAGTTCCCGGAATACATCAGCGCCCGTGCGCCGATCCCGCTCTCGGTGGGTTATGCCTGGATCCGCAACTTCCACAAGCCTGCCAGCCGGCTCATGGTCTCCACCCCCTCGCTCATGCAGGAGCTCAAGGACCGGGGCTTCAATAACCTGGTGCACTGGGGCAAGGGCGTGGACACCCAGCTCTTCAAGCCGCGGGACAAGGGTTTCCTCAAGGACGCCCGGCCCATCTTCATGTACCTTGGCCGCGTCGCCATCGAGAAGAACATCGAGGCCTTCCTCAAGCTCGAGCTGCCCGGCTCCATGTACGTGGTGGGCGACGGCCCCGATCTCGAGATGCTGAAGAAGAAATACCCCAAGGTGATCTACACCGGCTTCCGCCGCGGCGAGGACCTGGCCAAGACGCTCGCGGCCGCCGACGTGTTCGTGTTCCCGAGCCGCACCGACACCTTCGGCCTGGTGTTGCTGGAGGCCATGGCCTGCGGCGTGCCGGTGGCGGCCTATCCCGTCACGGGCCCCGTGGACGTGGTGACCCAGGGCGTCACCGGATTCTGCAACGAGGACCTGGAGACCGCGGCCATCGCCTGCCTGGAGCTGGACGGCAAGAAGTGCCGCGCCTACGCGGAGAGGTTCAGCTGGAAAGCCGCCGCCGAAGAGTTCCTGCGCAACATGGTGCCGGCGCGGGAAGCTTCCGAGCCCCATGGCGAACGTGCAGCCGCCTAGGCCCGATGCACGATGAGAAGAAAAAAGCCCGGCTCTCGCCGGGCTTTTCATCTCACAGGGCCTGGCGTTGCCATCCCTGGTCGGTGCGGGTGACCTCATAGGTCGGCCAGTATTTCTGGTCGAGCTTCATGGTGATGACCTGGCCGGTGCCTTCCCAGTTGCGCACCGCGAGGCGCACGTTGTCCCGGTCCTTCAGGCCCTGCACCGCCTTGATGAAGCTGTCCATGTCCGGCGTCGAGACGCCGTTCACGCCGATGATCCGCCATCCCGCCACCAGCCCATAGCGGCTGGCCGGCGAACCGAAGTTATAGAAGCCCACCAACAGGCCGTCACTGGGCACCCCGCGCTGAGCCGCAGCCGCATGATGGGGTTTCTGCAGCAAGGCGCCGGCCCACAACAGGATGCGCTCCGTACCGTCGCTGGGCAGCGCCACGGTGGAGGTCTTGATGTCCTGCACCGAGCCGTCACGCAGCACCGTGAGATCCACGTCCTTCTGGGTAGTACCCTTCTCCACCTGGCGGAAGGTGGCCACGGGTTTGCCGTCCACGGCCAGCAGCATGTCGCCGGTCTGCAACGCTTTCTCTGCCGGCGTATCCGCGGTCAAGCGCGCCACCGCCAGCACTTCCCGTTTCTCCGGCGAGGCGGCGCCGAGCTTGGCGACCCAGGCGTCCGGCAGCCCGAGCTTGCGGGCCTGGGCCATGGGCATGGGATAGAGCTCCACATCCAGGCTGCGCAGCTCGCCGCCGGCCTCGACCCGGTGCACCATGTCTTCCACCACGTCAGCTGACACGCCGCGCTGGGCTTCCTGGGAGCGGCTGCCATCGTCGAACACGAAACTCATCCAGAGGGCCGCGACCTTGCCGGATTTATCCAGCATCACGCCGGTCATGTTATCCGGCGGATTGACCAGGCTTAAGACCTCCAGGTTGGTGTCGCGGAAGCGCAGGGTACGGGACAGCGGGAAAAGCACCGGATCTTCCGAGGCCACGCGCGTCTCGAGGCTGCTCAGGTTGCCGTTCGGCTGGTAGCCGACGATCTTCACGCTGTCGCCGGACCTGAGCGGGGTCGCGGCGAAGCTCACGGCTTTCACCGGCGTCTTGCCGATGAGTTTGGGGTCGTACTGGATCACCGCCATGTTATGCAGCGGATCCACGTAGATCACCTTACCCGGCACATCCAGCGAGCCGGCGAAGGTCACCTGCACGTCGCCCATGGACACAGGCACGGTATCGCGATCGACGACCACCAGGCCTTTCGCGGCGTCCACCACCACACCGGCACCCACATAGTGGGTCTCACCGATGCCGTCCACCGCGTAGGGCATGTCGAACTTCACATACACCAGCGAAGGCGCCAGCCGGTTCATGACCGCATCGTTGTAGCGCGGATAGTCCACGGTGGCGGGTTGCTGCACCACCGGCGGCGGCGGCGCAGGCAGGTCCACACAGGGCCATTCGCCCGTGGCCGGGTCATGGGTGCAGCGGTCCGCCGGGAACCAGCGCCGGTCCACCGTGATGAGGCCCAGCACGCTCTGTTTCTTGTTGGACAGGTTGAAATAACGCAGCCGTGCGTGATAGCCATCGGGCAAGGAAGCCAATTCTTTCTGGAAATCATCCAGGTCATTGATCGGGTGACCTTCCATCTCGGTGATCACGGCGGCACGCGCGACCCCTCCGGTGCCGAACACGTACCCCGGATTGGCCACGTACACCCCGTGCACCGGCACGTTGTAGCCGCGGGCCGCCTGGAACGACAGGTCGTTCAGGGTGGCGCCGCCGAACTCCAGATAGGACTCGGGGCTGAGCGCCTCCAGGTCCTGGACCTTGATGTCGAGGGTCATGGGCTTGCCTCCACGCACGATGTCGAAATCCAGGGACTTGCCCACGGACCGGTCCATGAGGTCGTCCAGAGGAGCGAAGGTGGAGATCGGCTTGCCGTCCACGCGCAGCAGGATGTCACCCGGCTGCAGGAATATATCCGAAGGCCCGTCCGGCATGACCTGATCCACCACGAGGAGACCGGTGGCGTCCGGATACTGCTTGCGCAATTGCGCTTCCGTATCCGCCGGCAGGCCGAGTCGCTCCAGTTCGTCGTAATACTGGTGCTGGAACACCGCCTGGATGGTGCCGCGGCTCACGGGTTTGCCGGCTTCCACCAGCGCCAGCGCCGGCACCACCCGATCCAGCGGCAGGAAGTAGCTGGACGCGGCGTCGTTGCGCGCTCCGGCGTTCAGCGCGATCACCTCGCCGTCGATGTTGATGACCGGCGATCCGGAGGACCCACCGGTGGAACCGGACACCGCCTGGAAATAGAAGGTGTTGAAGTCGTTGTAGCCGCCGGCGCCGTAAGTCGGGGCATCGCGATCGATGCGTGCCAGGGTGCCAGACAGGATCGACAGTTGCTCACCCGCATCGTTGCCGATGATCCGGATATCAGCCCCCACCTTGGCCTGATCCGGCGCGAGCTTCAACGACAGGGGATGGATGTATTTCAGCGCGGCCGGATCGTATTGGTAGAGACCGAAGTCATGCACCGGGTCGTGGTAGAGCTGCTTCAGCGTCACCACCTCGTGGTCCTGGAACACCGCCTCCGCCACCACCGGGCCCGGCGTCACCACGTGACGGTTGGTGAGGATGATGCCGTGCTCCGCGTCCACCACGAAGCCAGTGGCCTGCCCGGTCAGGTTCCATTCCGTATCGAAGGCGCGCGGCGCATCCACCCGGATCGACACCACCGACGGGGAGACTCTGGCGATGGTCGCGTCCCAAGCCTGTTCCGTGGATGCGCTGGACGCCCCCTGCACGGTGATGAGACCGAAGAGCAGGCACGTGAGCAGCAACAGGCGTTTCATGGGATTTCCGATGGAAGGGTGAAGCCCTAAGGTATTCGAGTATCGGCCTTCAGGAAAGTTCGGGAAGTGTCGTACCGAATGCCGACGCATAACGCCCGGCGAATTCGGCTTTGGTGAAGCTGTGGTTCTGGGTGCCCTTGTGGGCGATCTTGATGGAGCCCATGAGCGAGGCGATCTGTCCCGTGGTCTCCCAGTCCAGCTGGTGCGAGAGACCATAGAGCAGGCCGGCCCGGAAGGCGTCGCCGCAACCGGTCGGATCCACCACCGCTTCGGCTTTCACGGTCTCGATGTCCACGCGTCGGCCCTGTGAATAGATCACCGAGCCCTTGCTGCCCCAGGTGACGACGAGTGCTTTCACCCTTTCAGCAATCTGATAAGCCGTGAGCCCGGTCTTCTGTTCCAGCATGGAAGACTCGTAGTCGTTCACCGCCACCCAGTCGGCGAGCTCGATGAATCGCAGCAGGTCTTCCTTGCCGAACAGCGGCAGGCCCTGGCCGGGGTCGAACATGAACGGGATGCCGGCCTTGTGGAACTGCTCGGCATGCTGCTTCATGGCCTCACCGCCATCCGGCGAAACGATGCCGAGCGTGATGCCCTTGCCGACGGGCACCGTCTGGGTATGCGCGCTGTCCATGGCGCCGGGATGGAAAGCGGTGATCTGGTTGTCGTCCACGTCGGTGGTGATGAAGGCCTGGGCCGTGTACGCCCCGGCGATCTCCTTGATGTAAGTGCGCGGGATGCGGTGGCTGTCCATCCACCCGGCATAGGGACCGAAATCCATGCCGACGGTGGCCATGGGCAGGCCGGATTCACCGAGGAGCTTCAGGTTGTAAGCGATGTTGCCGGCGGTGCCGCCGAACTCGCGGCGGATCTGCGGCACCTGGAAGCAGACGTTCAGGCTGTGGATCTTGTCCGGCAGGATGTGGTTCTTGAAAGGCTCCGGGAACACCATGATGGTGTCGAAGGCCATGGAACCACAGACGAGGATGGTCATCGTGAAACCCCTGGAAGACGAACTTCAGTCTACTAGAAGACTCTCGGCAGCAAGATGCACGCCCAGACCACCGTAGCCAGCAGGAGGCTGATCATCACCGCCGCCGACCCCAGGTCCTTGGCCAGGCCCGAGAGGGCGTGGCGCTCGATGCTGATGCGGTCCACCACCACTTCGACCGCGGTGTTCAGCAGCTCGACGATCATCACCTGCAGGATGGCGGCGGCCAGGAGCGCCCTTTCCGCGCCACCGTGCCCCAGCCACAGCCCCAGCGGGATCAGCACCACCGCCCCCAGCACTTCCAGGCGGAAAGCCTCTTCGTTGCGGAAGGCCCAGGCCAACGCCGTGAAGCCGACGTTGGTGGCGCGCTGCAGGCGCGCCAGGCCGGAGAGCCCATCGCTGGCGCGTCCGCTGACAGTCATCCGAGCGCCTTCAGAGCGGCTTCGTAGTTGGGTTCGTTGGCGATGTCCGAGACCAGCTCGGCGTGGATGACCTTGTCATCCTTGTCCAGCACCACCACGGCACGCGCGGTGACACCGGCCAGGGGGCCGTCCTTCAGCCATACGCCGTAAGCATCGCCGAACTCGCGACCGCGCATCATGGACAGCGTGATCACGTTGGGCAGGTTCTCATTGCCGCAGAAACGCGACTGCGCGAAGGGCAGGTCCGCGGAGACCATCAGCATCACCGTGTCGGCATGGGCCTTGGCGTGTTCGTTGAACTTGCGGGTGGACAGCGCGCATACGGGCGTGTCGATGCTGGGATAGATGTTCAGCACCTTCTTCTTGCCCTTGAAGTCCGCCAAGGACACATCCTTGAGGTCCTTGTTCACCAGATGGAAGTCCGGTGCCTTGGCGCCCACCTTGGGGAGCTCGCCGCTGGTGGTCACCGGATTACCGCGCAATGCTGTCTTGCCCATGGTCTTTCTCCTTGAGTGATTCAGTAGTCCGTAAGAGGCGGACAACTGCAGAAGAGGTTGCGATCGCCGTACACGTTGTCGGCACGGCCGACCGGCGCCCAATACTTGCGGCGCCGCAGCGAGGCCACCGGATAAGCGGCCTGCTCGCGGCTGTACTTATGCTCCCACTTGTCCGCGGTGACCACCTCAACGGTATGAGGCGCGTGGCGCAGGGGGTTGTCCTCCCGGTCCAGCTTGCCCTCCTCCACCGCGCGGATCTCCTCGCGGATGGCGACCATGGCTTCGATGAAGCGGTCCAGCTCGTGCTTGGACTCGGACTCGGTGGGCTCCACCATCAGCGTGCCGGGGACCGGGAAACTCATGGTAGGTGCGTGGAAGCCGTAGTCGGTGAGGCGCTTGGCCACGTCGTCCACGGTGATGCCGCTGGAATCCTTGATGGGCCTGAGGTCCAGAATGCACTCATGGGCCACCAGGCCGCCGGGGCCGCTGTACAGCACCGGAAAATGAGGAGCGAGTTTCTTCGCCAGGTAGTTGGCGTTGAGGATCGCGGCTTCGGTCGCCGCAGTGAGACCCGACGCACCCATCATGGCCACATACATCCAGGAGATGGGCAGGATGGAAGCGGAGCCGTAGGGCGCACCGGACACGGCACCGATGCCGTCAGCGCTGCGCACGTAGTTGACGGCACGTTCGTTGGGCAGGAACTTGGCCAGATGCGGACCCACCGCCACGGGGCCGACGCCGGGGCCGCCGCCGCCATGGGGGATGCAGAAAGTCTTGTGCAGGTTGAGGTGCGAGACATCGCCGCCGAACTGGCCGGGAGCCGCGAGACCCACCATGGCATTCATGTTGGCGCCGTCCACGTACACCTGGCCGCCGTGCTGGTGCACCACGTCACAGATCTCCCTCACCTTGGCCTCGAATACGCCGTGAGTCGAGGGGTACGTGATCATGATGCAGGCGAGTTTGTCCTTGTGCTCCGCGGCCTTGGCCTTGAGGTCGGCCAGGTCCACGTTGCCGTTATCGTCGCAGGCAACCACCACCACGCGCATGCCGGCCATGTGGGCCGAGGCGGGATTGGTGCCGTGGGCGGATGACGGGATCAGGCACACGTCGCGGTGTGCCTCCCCGCGGGAGGCATGGTAAGCCTGGATGATCAGGAGGCCTGCATATTCACCCTGGGAGCCCGCGTTGGGCTGCAGGGAGACCGCGGCGTAACCGGTGCAGGCCACCAGCATGTTCTCCAGCTCCGCCACCATCTCGCGGTAGCCGATGGTCTGACTGTCCGGCGCGAAGGGATGCATGTGCGCGAACTCCGGCCAGGAGACCGGCAGCATCTCGGACACCGCGTTGAGCTTCATGGTGCAGCTGCCCAGCGGGATCATGCTGCGATCCAGCGCCAGGTCCTTGTCCGCGAGTTCGCGCAGATAGCGCAGCATCTCGTGCTCGGAATGGTGCACGTTGAAGATCTTGTGCGTGAGATAGGCGCTCTTGCGCTCCAGAGCCTCGGGCCAGGCATGCTTGGCCTCGGCTTCCAGCGCCGCGAAGTCCGGCAGGCTGCCGGCCTTGCCGGTGGCGGTAGCGAGCAGCGACCAGAGCTGCTCCACGTGCTTGCGGGTGATGGTCTCGTCCAGGGAGATGCCCACATGGGCGTCATCCACCTGGCGCAGGTTCATGCGCTTGGCATTGGCCGCGTGGTGCACGGCGGCGGTGTTGCCGGCGGTGCGTACCGTGAGGGTGTCGAAGTAGTGGGTGTTCACCGGCGCCAGGCCCAACTGCTTCAGGCCCGCCGCCAGGATGTGGGTGAGCCGGTGCACGCGCTCAGCGATGGTCTTCAGGCCCTTGGGGCCGTGGTACACCGCATACATGCTGGCCATGATGGCCAGCAACGCCTGGGCGGTGCAGATGTTGGACGTGGCCCTTTCGCGGCGGATGTGCTGCTCCCGGGTCTGCAACGCGAGACGCAGGGCCGGCTTGCCCTGGGCATCCACGGTGACACCCACCAGGCGACCCGGCATGGAGCGTTTGAAATCATCCTTGGTGGCAAGGTAGGCCGCGTGCGGCCCGCCGAAGCCCATGGGCACGCCGAAGCGCTGGGTATTGCCCACCGCCACGTCTGCGCCCCACTCGCCCGGCGGCGTGAGCAGCGTGAGCGCCAGCAGGTCGGCGGCGGCGATCACCGCCGCGCCCTTGGCGTGCAACTTCTCGGCGATGGCGCGGTAGTCGCGCACTTCGCCGTTCACGCCGGGATACTGGAAGATGGCGCCGAAACAATCGCTGCTCGCCGCATCCTCGGCCTTGCCAATTACCACCTTGATAGAAAGGGGTTTGGCGCGGGTCTGGATCACCTCGATGGTCTGGGGCAGCACATCGTCCGCGACGAAGAATGTCTCGGAGGAGGACTTGCTCATGCGCTTGACCAGCGTCATGGCTTCCGCCACTGAGGTGGACTCGTCCAGCATGGAGGCGTTGGCGATGGAGAGGCCGGTGAGGTCCGTGACCATCTGCTGGAAGTTCAGCAGCGCCTCGAGGCGGCCCTGGGAGATCTCCGGCTGGTACGGCGTGTAGGCGGTGTACCATGCGGGATTCTCGAACACGTTGCGCAGGATCACTCCGGGCGTGTAGGTGCCGTAGTAACCCTGGCCGATGAAGGTCTTGAACACGTTGTTCTTGGAGGCGATGGCCTTGAGCTCGGCGAGCGCCTCGTGCTCGGAGCGGGGCTCGCTGAAGCGGCCGAGCGGCAGCGAATCCCTGCGGCGGATGTTGCCGGGGACGATGGCGTCCATGAGCGCCGCGCGGGTGGCGAAGCCCAGCTCCTTGAGCATGGCTTTCTGTTCGTCGGAATCCGGGCCGATGTGGCGGCCGCTGAAGGCGTCGTGCTGTTCCAGGGTGCTGAGGGGAGTGCGCGCGGTCATGTTCGGTGCAGGGTCTCTCGGGTTAAGAAGGGCCCGCGAGGGCCCTGCCGTATATAAGGTGCGGAGCTGGAGTCTTCAACCCACGTCAGTGGGCTTCGTCCGCCAGGAACTTCTCGTAGGCCTTGGCGTCCATCAGGCCGTCCACGTCCTTGGCGTTGGCGACCTTGAGCTTCATGAGCCAGGCGCCATAGGCATCCTTGTTGATCATCTCGGGGGAGTCGTTCAGGGCTTCGTTGCCTTCCGCCACTTCGCCCGCGATGGGGCTGTAGACGTCGGATGCCGCCTTCACCGACTCCACCACCGCGAAACTCTCGCCAGCCTTGAGGCTGCGGCCTTTCTTCGGCGGTTCCACGAACACGAGGTCGCCGAGCGCCGCCTGGGCGTGGTCGGTGATGCCGATGGTGGCGACGCCGTCGGCGCCGAGCTTCACCCACTCATGGCTCTTGGTGTACTTCAGGTCAGCGGGAATCTTGCTCATCTTGCGTCTCCGGAGTTCAAACCTTGATCAATGCCTTGCCGTTCCTGGCGAAGGGCGGCTTCACCACCCGCGCCTTGAGGAGCTTGCCGCGGATGTCCACCTGCACCTCGTCGCCAGTGGCGACGGGCACGCGCGCCAGCGCGATGGAGCGGTCCAGGGTCGGCGAGAAGGTGCCGCTGGTGATCTCGCCCTCGCCCGCCTCGGACACCACCTTCTGGTGGCCGCGCAGCACGCCCTTGTCTTCGAGCACCAGGCCCACCAGCTTGCGGCGCGGGCCGGCGTCGCGCTGGGCGGTGAGCGCCTTGCGGCCGATGAAGTCGCGGTCGTTGGGTTCCCAGGCGATGGTCCAGGCCAGGCCCGACTCGAGCGGAGTCACGCCCTCGTCCATGTCGGAACCGTACAGGTTCATGGCCGCTTCCAGGCGCAGCGTGTCGCGCGCGCCGAGACCCGCGGGTTTCACGCCGGCGTCCATGAGCTTCTTCCAGTAGCCCGCGCCATTTTCGGCGGGGAACATGATCTCGAAACCGTCTTCACCGGTGTAGCCGGTACGCGCCACGAATAAGCCCTCGCCTTCCAGCGCGCTGAAGGGCTTCAGCGCCAGCGCCGGCTCGCGCAGCGAGGCGGGCAGCACCGAGGCGGCTTTCTCGCGCGCCTTCGGCCCTTGCACCGCGATCATCGCCACCTGACGCTCGGTGAGCTTCACGCCGAACGGCTCGATCTGCTGGGCGATCCAGGCTAGGTCCTTGTCGTGGGTGGCGGCGTTCACCACCATGCGGAACCAGCCGTCGCGCATGAAATACACGATCAGGTCGTCGATGATGCCGGCTTGGTTGTTCAGCATGCAGGTGTAGAGGGCCTTGCCGGGTTCCTTGAGCTTGGCCACGTCGTTGGCCAGGAGGTGGCGCAGGAAGTCGCGCACCCTGGGACCTTCCAGGTCCACCACCGTCATGTGCGAGACGTCGAACATGCCGGCATCGCTGCGCACCGCGTGGTGCTCGTCTATCTGCGAACCGTAGTTCACGGGCATGTCCCAGCCGCCGAAGTCGACCATGCGGGCGCCGGCCGCCACATGGGAGTCATAGAGGGAGGTGCGCTTGCCCATGCTTGGTTGGATCGTCCACGGTGGCTGAAAATCAAAAGGCGGTGGGAGACCCGCCGCCACTCATCCGTCTAGGGGACCGGGACCGCGAAAACCGCCGTCCCGAGGCGGAAAATGATACCGGAAAGGGGGGTGTCATACCATGTCGCGGCGCTTGCCGGAGAGCTTCAATCCGGTACAGTGGGCGGGGTTTTTCTCGGGGAACAGCCGCTTTGGCCAACATCCTCATGGCGTGGGAACTGGGCGCCGGTTACGGACATCTCGGCCCGCTGCTGACCCTCGCCCGGCCGCTCAAGGCCGCGGGACACCAGGTCAGCTTCGTGGTCCGCGACGTGGTGGCAGCCGAGGCGGTGCTCGCCGGCAGCGGTCTTCCCTACTATCCGGCGCCGGCCAACTTCTCGCCCTCCGGCGCCGTCAAGCTGCACAGCTATCCCCAGATCCTGCTCAGCACGGCCTTCAACCACAGCGACGAGCTCAGGGCGCGGGTGCGCGCCTGGCGATCCCTGTTCGAGGCCTTGAAGCCGGACGTGCTGGTGGCCGACCACGCCCCCACGGCGCTCTTGGCAGCCCGCGGCGGCCCGATGCGCTGCGTGATCACCGGTAATGGCTTCGTGGTGCCGCCGGATGTCTCGCCATTGCCTGAGTTGAGGCCCTGGGCGCCGGTGGATCCCAAGGTGCTGATGGATGCCGAGGCCCAAGCCCTGCGACACATGAACGATGTAGCGCAACGTCTGGGAGCGCCGCCCCTCACTCGCTTCGCGGATATTTATGCCGGCGCGTCACAGGCCTTGTTCACCTTCCCTGAACTCGACAACTACGCGGCGTTGCGCACCGGCGCGGATTACTGGGGTATCCTGCCCGGCCCGGGCGGTGCGACCCCGCGTTGGCCCGAAGGCAAGGGCAAGCGCGTGTTCGTCTACGGACAACCCTTCCCAGGCGTGGCCGAAGTCCTCGGATCCTTATCCACGGCGGCTTGTCGCACTCTCGTATACATCCCCAAACTCGACCCGGAGTTGCGCCGTCTCGCCGGCAGCCAACTCGCCTTCGCCGACAGCCTGCAGGACATGGCCGCCATCACCCGCGACTGCGACGCCGCGGTGATGACCAACGGCCACAGCACCACGGCGGCGATGTTGTTGGCGGGGAAACCGATGGTGATCCTGCCGCAGCACCTGGAGATGTTCCTCATCGGGCGCAGCATCGAGGAAAGCGGGACGGGACTCGCGGCGCCAGCCCTGAAGCGCAAAGGGATACTCGGCAAACTGGAGCGGGTCCTGGACGAGCCCTCCTTCGGCGAGAAGGCCCGGGCCGTCGCGCAGAGGTACCAGGACTGGGACGCCACGAGCCCGGTCAGGAGGTTCACCGCGCTGGTAACGCGCCTGGCGGAGGAACGCTGAGATGGCGCATGTAGTCATGTGCTGGGAGCTGGGCGGCGACCTGGGCCACGTGGCGCGCATGAAGCCGTTGGCGGAAGCGTTGCGCCGGCATGGACACCGGGTGAGTTTCATCCTGCGCGAATGCCTGCCGGCGGAGAAGCTGCTGGCCCCCGATGCCTTCCGTTGGTTCCAGGCGCCTTATCAGAGTGAAGTGGTGCCCGGCTCCCGGGCGCCGACCTGGAACATGACCGACGTCCTGTACAACACCGGCTTCCACGCGCCGGGCAACATCGCAGGCCGCGTGCGCGCCTGGCGCGCGCTCTATGCATTGCTCGATCCGGACCTGCTGGTCTTCGACCATAGTCCCACCGCGCTCCTGGCGGCCCGCGGCCTGAAGACACCGCGCCTCATACTCGGCACCGGTTTCGGCATCCCACCGGTGGTGTCGCCGTTCCCGCTTTTCGAAGCGAACGATGCGGCACCGGACCTGACCGGGCCGGAGATGCAGATGACCGCCGCCATCAACGGCGCGTTGCAGAGCCTGGGCGAGGCACCCATCGCGCGCCTCGCAGACATCTACACGGCGGAAGCGAAGGTGTTCTTCACTTTCCGCGAGCTCGATCATTATCCGACACGCGATGCGGGGGACTATTGGGGAGCGCCCCGCCAGGACGCCGGCATCCCCACCGCCTGGCCGGGCGGCACCGGCAAGCGCGTGTTCGCCTATCTCAAGCCCTTCAAGACCTTGCCTGCGCTGCTCAAGACCCTGCAGGAGTCGGGCTGTCCCACACTCATATATCTCAGCAAGGGCGCCGAAGCGACGAGCCGCGAATTCCGGAACGCCTCGAACCTCGCCTTCTCGGAGCGGCCGGTGGACCTGCCGGCAGCCGTCGCCAAGGCTGACCTCGTGATCTGCCACTCCGGCCACGGCACCATCAGCGCCGCGCTGCTGGGGGGCAAGCCGCTCCTGCTGTTGCCGCTCAACATGGAACAGCGCATGCTGTCGGCCCGGGTGATGCAGGCGGGCGCGGGTCTCGCGGCGCCGGCCCTGGTCCCGGAAGGGGTGCAGCAGAAGTTCCAGCGGCTCCTGGCCGAACCCGCCTTCACCGAGGCGGCGCGGGCTTTCGCGGAACGTTATGTATCGCTCAAGGTCGAAACCATACCCGAGCGTTTCGCGACGCTCGCGGAAAGATTGATCGCATCGGAGGTCCCATGAATCTGCGTCATTGGTCCCTGCTCGGCTTGTCGCTGCTTCCTGCTGGGTTCGCGGTCGCCGCGGACAACGCCCAGACCACCGCCCTGCACCAGCTCTTCGACCGGGAATGGGATCGCAACATGCGCGAGAACCCGATCTACGCCTCGGACCTGGGTGATTACCGTTACAACGACAAGTGGCCGGACGTCAGCCTCGCGGCGATCCAGAAGTACCATGGCGAGGACCAGCAGGCCCTGGCGGACCTCCTCAAGATAGACCGCAACGCGCTCGCTTCGCAGGACCAGGTGAGCTACGACCTGTTCAAGTGGCAGCTCGATGACGGCAACGACGCCTACAAGTTCCACGAATACCTGTTCCCGCTCAACCAGCTGGACGGCATCCAGACGGTGGGGGACATCGCCACCCAGTCGCTGCGCTTCGAGACCCTCAAGGATTACCAGGACTGGCTGACGCGCCTCAAGACTTTCGCGCCTTACATGGACCAGACCATCGCCCTCCTGCAGCAGGGCGTGGATGAACAGCGGGTGCTGCCCAAGGTGGTGGCGGACCGCATCCCCCAGCAGATCACCGACAACATCGTGGCGGATGTCACCAAGAGCCCCTTCTATGCGCCGTTCCTGAAGAAGCCTGACTTCATCGACGCCAAGACCTTCGCTGACATGCAGGCCCAGGCGAAGGACAGCATCGACAACGTCGAGATACCTGCGTTCAAGAAGCTCGGCGACTTCTTCGCGGCCACCTACCTGCCCAAGGCGCGTACTGCGCTCGCGGTGACCACGCTACCGGACGGCCAGGCCTATTACGCCTACCTGGTGCGCCACTTCACCACCACCGGCGAGACCCCGCAGCAGGTGCATGACATCGGCCTGGCGAAGGTGAAGGAGATCCATGCGCGCATGGAACAGGTGATCAAGAGCACCGGTTTCAAGGGCGACTTCGCCGCCTTCCTGCATTACCTGCGCACCGACCCGAAGTTCTACTACAAGAACCCGGACGACCTGCTGGAGGCCTACCAGGCCCAGGCCAAGATGATCGATCCCCTGTTGGTGAAGGAGTTCGGCCACGAGCCCCGCGTCCCCTGGGGCGTGTCGGTGATCCCGGCTGACCAGGCACCCAACACCTACCCTGCCTATTCCATGCAGCCCTCGGCGGACGGCAAGCGCGCTGCTTTCATGGCGGTGAACCTGTACAAGCCCGAGACCCGCCCCAAGTACGAGATCCCGGTGCTCACCTGCCATGAGGGCCGCCCCGGCCACGCCATGCAGATCCCGCTGGCCATGGAGATGACCGACCTGCCCAACTTCCGCCGCAACGGTTACTTCAACGTGTACGGCGAAGGCTGGGCCCTGTACTCGGAGACGCTCTGCGAAGAGATGGGCGTGTATAACGACCCCAAGACCGGCAAGCCCGACCCCTACAAGGAGTTCGGCATGCTCTCCTACCAGATGTGGCGCGCGGTGCGCCTGGTGGTGGACACAGGCATCCACGAGTACGGCATGACCCGTGAGCAGGCGGTGCAGATGTTCAAGGACAACACCGCCCTCACCGACCAGAACATCGGCACGGAAGTCGACCGCTATATCGCCTGGCCGGGCCAGGCCCTGTCCTACATGACCGGCGAGATCGAGATCCAGAGGCTGCGCAAGCTCGCCGAAGACAAACTGGGCCCGAAGTTCGACATCCGCGGCTTCCACGACGTGATCCTGGAGAACGGCACGGTACCCCTGAGCGTGCTGGACAGCATCGTGGACGGCTGGATCGCGGCGCAGCAGCAGAAACCCGTCTCGACGCTGGTGGGTGCCGCGCCCGGCATCCGCGGTTAAACCCCTCCAAAGACCAAGACCCGCTCACCTAAGTGAGCGGGCCTTTTCATTTCTCGGGGCCGGATTCAGAGGTCAGATCGCCAACATCCGCTCCAGAGCAGTCCGGGCTTGGCTCGTATCCGGCTCCGGCACCGTGATCCGGTTCACCACGTTCCCTTCCGCCAGGTTCTCCAGCGTCCAGGCAAAATGCTGTGGATCGATGCGGAACATGGTCGAGCACATGCAGACCATGGGCGACATGAAGTGCACGTTGACGCCCTTGCCCCTCATCTCCTCGTGCAGCCGGTTCACCAGGTTCAGTTCCGTGCCCACGAGCCAGCGGCTGCCGGGTTCAGCCCGGTGCACGGTGTCGAGGATGTACTCCGTCGAGCCCACGTAGTCCGACTTCAGGCATACCTCGAAGGCGCTCTCCGGATGGCAGATGACCTTGGCCTGCGGATACTTGGCACGGAAGGCATCGATGTGTTCCGGACGGAACATCTGGTGCACCGAACAATGACCGTTCCAGAGCAGCACCTTGGCCTTGCGGATCTGCCCGGGCGTGAGGCCGCCCATGGGTTTGTGGAAATCCCACACCGCCATCTCGTCAAGCGGGATCCCCAGCTTGTGCCCGGTCCAACGGCCGAGATGCTGGTCCGGGAAGAACAGCACCTTCTCGCGCCGCTCGAAGGCCCAGTTGAGGATGCCCGGGGCATTGGTGCTGGTGCAGACGATGCCGCCGTGGCGGCCGCAGAAGGCTTTCAGGTCCGCTGCTGAATTGATGTAAGTGATAGGCGTGACCTGTTCGTCCGGCGCAAGGACCGTGGCGAGTTCTCGCCAGGCCGTCTCCACCTTTGCCAGGTTGGCCATGTCGGCCATGGAGCAGCCGGCGGCCAGGTCCGGCAGGATCACCTGCTGGCCGGGTTTGCAGAGAATGTCCGCCACCTCGGCCATGAAATGTACGCCGCAGAACACGATGTATTCGGCATCACACTGGGACGCGATGCGCGCGAGCTTCAGCGAATCACCGGTCCTGTCGGCGTGCTTATAGACCTCGGCGCGCTGGTAATGATGGCCGAGGATGACCAGACGCTTGCCGAGCTTGGCTTTGGCGGCGCGGATACGCGCGTCGCAGCTCTGGTCGTCTAGTTCAGAATAGAGATCGTAAGCGAGTGCAGGGACGGCCATGCAGGCCTCAGTGACAGCCGGGTGGCCGGCGAGTGGATGGATATTTTACACCTGGGGACGGGCCGGCAATAAGGCAAGGATTGCGGCCTGATCTGTAGCGGAGCCGGCAGCAGCGGCAGCCTGCTCACGCGATAACCAGCGGTATTCCACGTGCTCGTCCGACAGGCTTATGTCGCAAGTGGCCGGCAGTGCCAGATGAAAGACGTATTCGGTGTTCTCCTGCACTGACGGCGCGTACTTATGTCGCCAGGCAGGATGGATGGGGTAACGGTTGATGACACCACCGTCCACGAGACCGGACTCGCCGTCGAGGCCGGTCTCTTCCCGGAGTTCCCGGCGCGCAGCTTTCAGGGGCGTCTCCCCTTCCCCCAGGCTTCCGGTGACGGATTGCCAGAAGCCTGCCGGCTCCCGGCGCAGGAGTCGCAGTACCTGGCCATCGTCCGTGTGGACGATGACCAGGACCGATTCTGGACGTTTGAACTGGTTGTTCAGGAAGGCTTCGGTTCAGTGACCGGCAGCTTGACCCGGATATGCAGCTCCTTGAGCTGCTCTTCGCTCGCCGTGCCCGGCGCATCCGTGAGCGGACACCATGCGGTCTGGGTCTTGGGGAAGGCGATGACCTCACGGATGTTGGGCGCGCCCACCATCAGCATCACCAGGCGGTCTATGCCGAAGGCGATGCCGCCGTGGGGCGGGCAACCGGACTTCAGGGCATCCAGCAGGAAGCCGAACTTCTGGCGAGCTTCCTCGTCGCTGATGCCCAGCATGCGGAACACCGCCGCCTGCATGTCCTGGTCGTGGATACGGATGGACCCGCCGCCGAGCTCGGTGCCGTTCAGCACCATGTCGTAGGCGCGGGAGCGGATGCCGCCCGGATCCTTGGCGAGGGCCGCCGGATCATCGGTCCGCGGCGCGGTGAAGGGGTGATGCAGGAATATCCAGCGCTTGTCTTTCTCGTCCCACTCGAAGGCCGGGAACTCCACCACCCACAAGGGCGCCCACTTGCCCTGCACCAGGCCGCGGTCATGGCCGAGCTTCAAGCGCAGCGCGCCCAAGGCATCCGCTACCACGCGGGCCTTGTCGGCGCCGAAGAAGATGAGGTCGCCGTTCTCGGCGCCGGTGCGCTTCAGGATGCCGGCGATGGCCTCGTCCGACAGGAACTTCACGATGGGCGACTGCAGGCCCTCCTTGCCCTTGGCGGTGTCATTCACCTTTATATAGGCGAGACCCTTGGCGCCGTAGCGCGCCACGTAGGCGGTGCAGTCGTCGATCTCGCTGCGCGGCATCTCGCCGCCTTTCGGCAGCCGCAAGGCGGTGACGCGGCCCGCCGGGTCGTTGGCGGGACCCGCGAACACCTTGAAGTCGCAGGTCTTGACCAGGTCCGCCACGTCCACGAGTTCCAGCGGGATGCGCAGGTCCGGCTTGTCGGAGCCGTAGCGGCGCATGGCCTCGTCGTAAGTCATGCGCGGGAAGGGGTTGGGCAGGTCCACGTCCAGCACCTTCTTGAAGGTGTGGCGAATCATGCCTTCCATGATGTCGTTGATCTGCTGCTCGTTGAGGAACGAGGTCTCCACGTCCAGCTGGGTGAACTCCGGCTGGCGGTCGGCGCGCAGGTCCTCGTCGCGGAAGCAGCGCGCCACCTGATAGTAGCGGTCGAAGCCCGACATCATGAACAGCTGCTTGAAGATCTGCGGCGACTGGGGCAACGCGAAGAAGCGGCCCGGGTGGGTGCGGCTCGGCACCAGGTAGTCGCGGGCGCCTTCCGGCGTCGGTTTGGTCAGGATCGGCGTCTCGAGATCGATGAAGCCGTGCTCGTCGAGATAGCTGCGCAGGGTGCTGACGATCCGGTGGCGCAGGCGCATGCGCTGCTGCATCACCGGGCGGCGCAGGTCCACGTAGCGGAACTGCAGGCGGCGCTCCTCGTTCACGTCCTCCTCATCCAGCATGAACGGGGGCGTCTCGGCCTTGTTCAGGAGCTGCATCTCGGTGGCCAGGAGCTCCACCTTGCCGCTCGGCAGGTTTGCGTTCTCGGTGCCGGCCGGGCGCTTGCGCACCTTGCCCTTGACGCTAACCACGAACTCGCTGCGCAGGTGCTCGGCATCCACGAATAAGGAAGCGCGATCCGGATCGAACACCACCTGCACCAGCCCTTCGCGGTCGCGCAGGTCCACGAAGATCACGCCGCCGTGGTCACGGCGCCTGTGCACCCAACCGGCGAGCTGGACTTCTTTGTCCAGCAGGGACTCGTTGACCTGACCGCAGTAATGGCTACGCATGGAATGACTCAGATTTCAGTAAGTTAAGTGACAAAAGACCCGCTTGGGGGCGGCGAATATTAAGGGTGGCGTACCGGGTCCGCAAGTTCAGGAACGGTATCCCCGCCGGTGGCGTCCTCGGGCTTATGGGGGCGCGGCCAGGGCGGCACGATCACCCCCAGGGAGATGATCATCTTGAGGGCCTCGTCCACGGTCATCTCCAGCTCGATCATGTCGTCCTGGGGGACCAGCAGCAGGAAGCCGGAAGTGGGGTTGGGTGTCGTCGGCACGAACACGCTCACCATGTGCTCCGGCAGCTTGGCGTTCACCTCGCCCAGGCTCTCGCCGGTCTGGAAGGCCAGGCTCCAGGTTTCCTTCTGAGGGTAGCGGATCAGCACCACCTTGCGGAAGGAGCGCCCCGTGTTGGAGAACATGGTGTCGGAGATTTGCTTGGCGGTGGAATACACCGAGCGCACCAGGGGGATATGCTCCAGGAGCTCCGCGCCCAGGCGCAGCAACGCGCGTCCCAGGTAGTTGCTGGCGATGAACCCCGTCAACAGCAGCACCAGTACCACCATGATCACCCCGAGTCCGGGGATATTGAACCCGAAGAGGTTGGACGGCTGCCAGGTGTGGGGTAGCAGCGTCACCGCCCTGTCCATGTAGTCGATGAAGAACTTGAAGACGAAGATGGTGACGCCCAAGGGGATCCAGATCACGAGGCCGGTGATGAGGTAGCGCCGCATCCGCGCCATGAGGGGGCGTTTCACGGGTAATGTCTGCACATCGGTCATTTATCGGCTGCCTTGGATTTAGTGCCGCCCTTGGCGGGCTTCTCGGTCTTGGGCTTGGCGGCTTCTTTAGCCGGCTTGGTCTCGGTCTTGGCTTCGGCGACAGGCTTCTCGTCCTTGCCGCCGTCTGCCAGGTTCTTCTTCTTGCCGGATTTGAAGTCCGTCTCGTACCAGCCGCCGCCTTTCAGACGGAAGGATGGCGCCGACATGAGTTTCTGCAGCCGGGGTTTGCCGCATTCAGGACACTTCTTCAGTGGTGCGTCGCTGACTTTCTGCAGGACTTCCAGCTGGTGGCCGCAGGCCTGGCACTGATACTCATATATAGGCATGGACTGGTCTCTCGGAAGTGGGCCGGCGCCCCATATGTAAGAACCTGCCGTGCCTGCTTCAAGTCCCGCCGGCGGCGGGGCGTGCCATTATAGCCGTTCGAGCCAGACATCTCCCCGGAGCGAAATGGACCCGATCCCCCGCCACAACACCACCCTGCGTTCGCTGCTGCCTTATCTCTGGGAGTTCCGCGGCCGGGCCACCCTGGCGCTGATCCTGCTGGTGCTGGCGGACCTGGCCACGGTGGCGGTGCCCTGGCTCCTGAAGCGCATCGTGGACGACCTGGGGCCCCAGCACGCAGTCCTGGTGCTGCCGCTGGGGCTGCTCATCGGATACGGAGCCATGCGCTTCGCCGGCACGCTGCTGGGGGAACTGCGGGACGTGGTGTTCGAACTGGCGACGCTCAGGGCGGCGCGGCGGGTGGCGCTCAGGGTGTTCCGCCACCTGCACGACCTCGACCTGGCCTTCCACCTGGAACGCCAGACCGGCGGCCTGTCCCGTGACATCGAGCGCGGCAGCCGCGGCGTGAGCTTCGTCATGAGCGCCATCCTGTTCAACGTGCTGCCGACCATCATCCAGGTAGCGCTGGTGACCGTGGTGTTCCTCTGGAACTTCTCCGGCTGGTTCGCAGTGATCATCCTGGCGGCGGTGGCGCTGTACATCGCCTTCTCCATCGCCGTCACCGAGTGGCGCACCCGCCACGTGCGGCTCATGAACGAGCTGGACTCCGCCGCCAACACCCGCGCCATCGACAGCCTGCTGAACTACGAGACCGTCAAGTATTTCGGCAACGAGGAGTTCGAGGCCAGGAGCTACGACGCGGACCTGGCCAAGTGGGAGCGCGAAGCGCTCAGGACCCAGTATTCCCTCTCCACGCTCAACAGCGGCCAGGCCCTGGTCATCGCGCTGGGGGTCACCGCCATGATGCTGCTGGCGGGCTCCGAGGTCGTCAAAGGCAAGATGACGCTCGGTGACTTCGTGATGGTCAACGCCTATATGACCTCGCTGTTCCAGCCGCTCAACATCCTGGGTTTCATCTACCGCGAGATGAAGCGCTCGCTGACGGACATGGAGCGCATGTTCTCGCTGCTGGACCGGCATGCGCAGGTCGCGGACCGGCCAGGCGCCGAGCCCATGCACCATGCCCGCGGCCAGATCCGCTTCGAGAACGTGCAGTTCGGCTACGGTCCGGACCGGCAGATATTGCACGGCGTGGATTTCGAGGTGCTGGCGGGCTCCAAGGTGGCCATCGTCGGCCCGAGTGGCGCCGGCAAGTCCACCATCGCGCGGCTGCTGTATCGCTTCTATGACGTGAGCGGTGGACGCATCACCCTGGATGGCCACGACCTGCGCGACGTGACCCGCGCGAGCCTGCGCAGCCAGCTCGGCATCGTCCCCCAGGATACGGTGCTGTTCAACAACGACATCTATTACAACATCGCCTACGGCAAGCCCGATGCCCCGCGCGCCGCGGTGGAACAGGCGGCGGAGATGGCGCACCTCAAGCGTTTCATCGAATCCCTGCCGGAGGGTTATGCGACGCGGGTGGGCGAACGGGGCCTCAAGCTCTCCGGTGGCGAGAAGCAGCGGGTGGCCATCGCCCGCGCCATCCTCAAGAACCCGCCGGTGCTGATCTTCGACGAGGCCACCTCGAGCCTGGATTCCAACGCGGAGCGCGCCATCCTGGTTGCCATGGAGGAACTGGCCCAGCACCGCACCAGCCTGGTGATCGCTCATCGGCTGTCCACGGTGGTGGATGCGGACGAGATCCTGGTGCTGGACGCTGGGCGCGTCGCCGAGCGCGGCACCCACAAGCAATTGCTCAAGGCCAAGGGCCTGTACGCGCGGCTGTGGGCCTTGCAGCAGCGCGAGGCAGAGGAGAACGAGAAGCACGCCGCATCCCAGGCTCCCGCCTTCAGGCTGGAATGAGCATGCGCGGCGTGGTGCTCATCACCGGCTGTTCCAGCGGCATCGGACATGCCACCGCGGCGCTGTTGAAGTCCCGCGGCTGGCGCGTGTTCGCCACGGCGCGCAAGGCGGAGGACGTGGCACGCCTGTCCGCCGAAGGCTTCGAGGCGCTGCAGCTCGACGTCTCCGATCACGCTTCCATGGACCGGGCGCTCTCCACCCTGCTCACCCTCACCGGCGGCCGCCTGGATGGGCTGGTCAACAATGCCGGCATCGCGGTCCCCGGCGCGGTGGAGGACTTGTCCCGCGAGAACCTGCGGCAGCAGTTCGACGTGAACTTCTTCGGCCTGGTGGAGCTGACCCGCCGGGTGCTTCCGGTCATGCGCCGCCAGTCCGGCGGCCGCATCGTCATGATCAGCAGCATCCTGGGAAGGATCGCCATGCCCTGGCGCGGCGCCTATAACGCCAGCAAACACGCCTTGGAAGGCATCACCGACACCCTGCGCATGGAGCTGCGCGACAGCGGCATCCGGGTGTCGCTGGTGAACCCCGGGCCGGTGAAGAGCCGGTTCCGGGACAACTCCCTGGCGAACTTCGAGCGGGAGGTGGATAGCTCTGCGAGCGTCCATGCGGGGAAATATGCGCGTCTCAAGGCCGAGACCGGCGCACACAAAGACGACCAGGCCTTCACCGTGGGACCAGAGGTGGTGGCGGCAAAAGTGGCCCATGCCCTCGAGAGCCACCGGCCGAAAGCCCGCTACTACGTGACGCTACCGGCCTATCTATTGGCGACGGCCCGTTGTCTCCTGCCCACCACCTGGCTGGATGCGGTCCTGGCCCGCATCTAGTGGCAAGCCCACGGCCGGGGCTATACTTCGGGTCCCCGTCATCAGCTCAAAGAAAGGGCCCCTCGATGAACGTCATTCGTCGTCTCAGCCAATTGCTCATGGCCGCTTGCTGCCTCGTGGCGCTTACCGCCTGCGCCAGCGACGGCACACAACTCGATTCGCGCAGCACCGCCGATGCCCAGGACGACATCGGCCAACTCCATGCGGCTTTCACCAAGGCGTTCAACGCCAAGGATGCGTCCGCCATGGCTGCCCTGTATACCGACGATGCGATCCTGCTGCCGCCCAATCAGCCCGAGGTGAAGACCGCGATCGGTGTGGGGACCTACTCACGCCAGATATTCTCCAATCCGACCTCCACCGGCATCCTGCTCAACGTCAACGACGTGCAGGTGCTGGGCGGCGGCTGGGCCTTCTGCACCGGCTTCTATACCCTCCTCGACGCCAGCGGCCACACCCTGGATCGGGGCAAGCTCCTGGAAGTCCTGAAGCAGACCGACAAGGGCTGGAAGATCCACCGCGACAGCTTCAGCAGCGACATGCCGGCCGCGAGCATGGCCGCACCGGCCGCGGGCACTGCCATGGCCCCTGCTGCCGCGACACACTAAGTCGATATCAATAGAGAAGACGAAAGCCCGGGAACTATCCCGGGCTTTTTCTTTTCGTGCTTAACCGGGATATGTCCCTGGCTGCATGAGACCTTCAGTTTCTGGGAAGCCTAGCGCAAGGTTCATGTTCTGGATGGCCTGACCCGCCATGCCCTTCACCAGGTTGTCGAGGGCGGTCATCACCGCGACCGTCCCGCCCTTCACCTGCCAACCGATGTCGCAGAAGTTGCTGCCGGCCACGGCCCCCACTCGCGGCGGTTCGTCGCCGAGCAGCCGGATGAACGGCTCGCCCTTGAACGCGGCTTCCATGCGCGTAGTGACCGCCGCCCTATCCAGATCTTTTGCCTGGAACTGCAGCGTCGCGAAGATGCCCCGCACCATGGGTGCCGAATGGGGCACGAAACCCAAGGAGTAACCGGAAGTCCCCTCTGCATCCAGAAGCCGGGTGATCTCCGCTTCGTGCTGGTGGGAGAGCACCTTGTAGGCACGGTAGTCCTGGGCGCGCGTCGGATGATGGGTGCCTTCCCCCGGTAAAGCGCCGGACCCGGAGGAACCGGTGGCAGCGCTCACGGCCAGGAACCCCAGATCCCTCATGCCGGCGAAGGGCAGCAAGGCCAGCTGGATCGCCGTGGCGAAGCAGCCAGGGCTGGCGATGCGCCGCGCACCGGCGAGCTTCTGACGATGCCACTCCGGCAACCCATAGATGAACCTGCCCAAGCCACCGAGGTACGGATGTGGCTTGCCATAGGCGCGTTCGAAGGCGCCCGCGTCGTCCAGGCGGAAATCGCCCGAGAGGTCGATGAGCGTGAGCTTGCCACCGAGACCCGCACCCTGCCACGCGGCTTCGAGGGCCGGCAGTTGTTGCGCCAACTCGAAATGCGGCATGGCGGAGAACACCACTGGGTGATCAGCATCCGCCAGCACGCTCCAATCCGGTTCGCTATCGAAACTGCCCTGCACCACGCCCCGCAGGTTGGGATGGGTCTTCCAGAAGGCTTCTCCTGCCTGCTTGCGGGATACGGCGCGCAACGTACCCACCTTGGGGTGCTGGGAGAGCAGGCGCAGCAACTCTCCGCCGCCGTAACCCGAGCCGCCCAATATATAGACCGGAGACCGGCTCATGGGTTGCGGATACCGCGCTTGGTCAGGAGCCCATGGATGTGCTCGCCGAAAGCCTTGGAATGGGTGCGGGCGTTGATGGCCTTCATGCCCACTTCCCGTTCCACGAAGCGCACACCCACGTTGTTGTCGGTGGCGGGGCCCGTCACCACGTCGGCGCTGATGCCATATTCGCTCTTGAGGTGCCGCACGCCACCCGCCACGCCCACAGGATCGTTGGCGCAGAACACGAAGCCGGCGCTGAGGGCCATGAGCTCGGCATCGGCAAGGATGGTCTGCACGCCGTAGTCGCCCATGATGCCGTCGCCGGTCTCCGCCACGATCACATCCAGACCGCGGCCTGAGAGCTGCGAGAATATGGTGTGGGCCACCTGGTTGGCGCTGTCCTGGCTGGTGCAGACCACGCCTGCATCGGTGAAGTCGTAGGTCACCTCGGCGCCGTAGTCGCGCATGCTCAAGGTATCGCGCATGAGAGACACGCCCGTGAGCTTGGCGCCGCCCACGCGATAACCCGCTTGGGAGAGGCGCCGCACTAGGGCGCAGGCGGCGGCGGTCTTGCCGGCATTCATGCAGGTGCCGGCCACGTAGATGACCTTGCAGTCCAAGGTGCGTCCTTCTTTCTGTAAGGCGCCCATGCTGATGTTGGCAGACTGCCCTTCGCGGGACTGGAACTCCGGATATACCAGCACCTGGCCCAGCACCTCGAACTCGAAGGGCGTGCCGACTTCGGGATTGTGGGACACACATTCGCCGATGACTCCGCCCAGATTGAGCACGTGCAGCACCTGGCCCTGCTTCACGCTCTTGGGCAGCACTCCTTCATAACCGTGCAACGCGTTGCGGTGGCCGAGCGCACCGATGATGACATCGTCGCCATGGATCACGTTCATGCGGCCGTGCACGTCTTCCAGCTGGTTGTAGCCGGATTTGTCCCCCAGGATGCGGCCTGCCACCACCGCGCCGTGCTCGGCTTTCACCGTGGGCGAGAGCGTGAGGGTACGGTCGAGTTTCAGGTTGCGCGTGACCGAGGCGATCTTGTCGGCGCTAATCCGCATGGCCGCCCCCTGCTTGTAGAGCAAGAATCTGTTGGACGCCGTAGAGCTTGGCGAATCCTGCGGCCTCGGCGCCAGTCCATAGGCGGTTGGCCTCGCCGTAGCTCGCCACCTTGGCGTCCATGAGCGAATGGGGTGAGCGTACGCCGTCCACCCCGAAGGCCCGCGGATACAGGGTCAGCTGCACCTCGCCGGTGACATGCTCCTGGCTCGACTCCAGGAAGGCTTCCAGGTTGCGCGCCAAGGGATCGAAGAAATGCCCCTCGTGCAGCAGCTGGCCGTAGAGGTTGCCGAGGGTGTCCTTCCAGAAGAGCTGCTTGCCGGTGAGGGTGAGCTTCTCCAGCTCCCGATGGCTGCCGATGAGGATGTGCGCCGCCGGCGCCTCGAAACCGACGCGGCCCTTGATGCCGAGGATGGTGTCGCCCAGGTGCACGCCGCGGCCGATGCCGTATCTGTGCCCCACAGAGTTCAGCTCGGCGATAAGCGACACCGCATCGATGCCCTTGCCGTCGATGGCCAAGGGCACGCCCTGCTCGAAACGCAGGGTCATCTTGCGGGGCGGCAATCCGGACGAATCCAGTTCCCCGCCGGGGAACGCGGCTTCCGGCAGCTGGCTCCAGGAATCCAGCGTCTCGCGGCCGCCCACGGAGGTGCCCCACATGCCTTCATTCACCGAATACTGCACGGTCTTGGCGGGGAAATCGAAGCCGTGCTGCTTCAGGAAATCCATCTCCTGCTGCCGGCTCAAAGCCAAAGTACGGATGGGCGTGATGAGCTCCAGCTCCGGGGCCAGGGCCCGGAAGGCCACGTCGAAACGCACCTGGTCGTTGCCGGCGCCGGTGGACCCGTGGGCCACGGCATCCGCCTTCAGTTCCTTCGCCACCGCCACCACGCTGGCAGCCTGGCAGACCCGCTCCGCCGAGACGCTCAAGGGATAGAGGTTGCCCCTCAGTACATTGCCGTACACCAGGTAGCGCAGGTAATCCTGGAACAGCCCCTTGCGGGCATCCAGGGTGCGGTGCGCCGTGGCACCCAGCTTCGGCGAGAGCCCTTCGATGCGTTTCAGCGCATCGGGGCTGAAGCCACCGGTGTTCACGGTCACGGTTGTGACCTCGTAACCCTGTTCCCTGAGATGGATCACGCAGAAAGAAGTATCCAGGCCTCCGGAGAAGGCCAGCACCACCTGCTTCTTCATTTCGACTTGCCCTCGATGTCGGTGTTCCAGACGTAGCGCTCGGCCGCAGCGAGCCGTTCCCGAGTCGCCGCCAGCCACTGTTCGATGGCGGAGAGTTCCGCTTCGATCTGCTCCAGACCCAGGTTGCCGGTGCCGCCCAAATGGGTGGCGGTCAAGGCCCCGCGGTCAGGTCTGAAGCTGCTGTTCTCCAGCTGCTGCGCCACCTGCTTGTAAGCGTCCCGGAAGGGCAGGCCCTGCTGCACCAGTACGTAAGCCTGGTGAGCGCCGTAGATGTCGTCGCTGCAAGCGGCGGCGGCCTTCGCGGCATCCACCTGCAAGGCGGGTACCAGAGCGATAAGCACATCCAGCCAGGACTGCACGGAGCCCACGGCGCCGAACAAGGGTTTCTTGAGGAGCTGCAAGTCGCGGTGGTAATTGGAGGGCAACCCCGCAGCCAGCTCCTGCATCATGGCGGCATAGCCGCGCAGTTCGCGGCAACGCCCGCGCGCCAGCTCCACCACGTCCGGGTTGCGCTTCTGGGGCATGATGGAAGAGCCGGTAGTGAACGCGTCCAGCAGCTTCAGGAAACCGAACTCCTGCATGGAGTACAGGGATACATCCCAGAGGAACTTCTCCATGGTCAGGCCGATGGAAGCGAAGGCGTTGAGCAGGGCCAGCTCATGGCGGCCGCGAGAGTTCTGCACATCCACTGGCGAGACCTGCACCCCTGAGAAGCCTAGCAACTTGGCCGTGTACTCGCGGTCGATGGGCAGCGGCACGCCGAAACCGGCGGCGGCACCGAGTGGGCAACGATCCAGACGGGCGTAGAGCGCCTGCAGCGCCTGCAACTCTTCCGCAAGCCCGGCAGCGAAGGCCGTACCCCACATACCGAAGCTAGATGGCATGGCCCGGCGCAGGTGGGTGTAGCCCGGCATGGGCTCCTCTGCATGGGTCTTGGCGAACACCACGAAGTTGCGCGCCAGGGCCACGGTACGGACCGCCGTGTCCAGCAAGGCCTCGCGCATGTAGAGCCGCAACGCCAGGATCACCTGGTCGTTGCGTGATCGGCCCAGATGGATCCGCTTGCCGGCATCGCCCAGTTCGGCGGTGAGCAAGGTCTCGATGGCGGTGTGGACGTCTTCCTGTTCACGCTCGATGCGGATGCCGTTCAGGCGTGCCTTGCGGGAGATGTTCGCCAGCGCCTTCACCAGCGCCGCCGCATCCTGCCTGGTCAGCAACCCTGCATGCGCCAGCATGCGCGCGTGGGCCGCGCTGCCCAAGGCGTCATGGACCAGCAGGCGCACGTCGAGCTCGGGATCGTCACCCACGGTGAAGCGATGGATAGCCTCGTCGAGCGGCAGACCCTTGGCCCAGACTTGAGCGCTCACGCCGCCTGTTCCTTGGCCTTGTCGGCGCGCGCCACCACCATGCTGCCGCTGCCCTGGTTGGTGAAGACTTCGGTCAGCACCGCGTCCGGCATCACGCCACTCACGAGGTGCGCGCTGGCGACGCCACCGGCGAGAGCACGCTTCACTGCCGTGAGCTTGGGCCGCATGCCGCCGGAGACCTTGCCGGAACCTTCCAGCCCTTCGATGCCTTCCAGGGTGGCGAACGGCACCAGACTGGAGGGCCGGTTGATGTCGTCCAGGAGACCAGGGACCTTCAAGAGGAAGAACAGCTTCTCGGCGTTCAAGGCGACCGCCACTTCCGCCGCCACCGTGTCGGCGTTGGTGTTGAACACCTCGCCCTTGTCGTTGGCAGAGAGCGGCGTGATCACCGGCACGTATTCGCCCTGCAAGAGGTGCTGCAGCAGCGTCGGGTTCACCTTCTCGATGTCGCCGACCAGGCCGAAATCCACGAACTGGGACTGGCCGGCGTCATCCTTGATCTGCACCGGCTGACGCTTGCGGGCCGTGAGCAGGCCGCCGTCCACGCCGCTTATGCCGGTCACGGGCAGACCCGCAGCGCGGAGATCGGCCAGGAGATCGGTGTGCAGGCTGCCTGCCAGCACCATCTTGGCCGCGTCCAGCACCTGGGCGGTGGTGACGCGGCGCCCGGCCACTTTCTCCACCGGCAGGTGCAGGGTCTCGCAGAGGGCGTCGATACCGGTGCCGCCGCCGTGCACCAGCACCAGCTTGATGGAGAAGCTCCACAGCACTGCCAACTGCTCGCATACGGCGCGGCGGATCTTCGGATCCTCCAACACCTCTCCGCCCAGCTTGAAGACGAAGGTCTTGCCGCGGAAGGCCCGCACGTACTGTGCGGCGGACCGCAGGGTGGCGTAACTGTCGGGGGCTACGGACATGGCATCTCTCCTCAAGCGTTCAGTAGGCGATGCAGGAGCACGCGCTGCACGTGGAAACGGTTCTCGGCTTCATCGATCACGCGGCTCGACGGCCCATCCAGGACCGCGTCTGCCACCTCCACATTGCGCCGCACCGGCAGGCAGTGGAGGAACACGGGATCCTTGGCGGCGGCCAGGACCTTGGGGTCCACCAGCCAATCGCGATGCTGGGCGATGCGCGCGGGGGCTTGGTCCAAGGGGACTTGATGGGTACCGGGGCCCCAGGCCTTGGCGTAGATAGCGCGACTGCCGGCGAGTGCCGCCTGACGGTCGTGGGTCACCTTCACGGAGCCCCCCGCGGCCGTCGCGTAAGCCCGGGCTTCATCCAGCACGGCGGGATGCAGGTCGAAACCCGGTGGATGGGTCACACGCACCTCGCACCCCGCGGCCGCAGCGGTGAGCAGGAAGGAATGGGGCACGGCTTTCGGCAGCGGCTTGATGTGCGGCGCCCAGGTGAGGGTCACCGGCAGGCCCCGGGTGTTGCCGAAGTTCTCCCGGAGCGTGAGCAGGTCCGCGAGACCCTGGCAGGGATGCTCCCGCGCCGATTCCATGCTGATGACCGGCACGCCCGCCAATTCCCGGAATGCGCTCAACACGGGATCCAGGGCATCCGCATCGTCATCCACGAGCACGCCGAAGGTGCGCACCGCCAGCGCGTCCGCGTAACGCCCCAGCACCGGGATGGCTTCCTTGATGTGCTCGGGACGGTCGCCGTCCATCACTGCGCCGATGCGGTCTTCCAGTTTCCAGACGCCGTTGCCCACGTCCAGCACGATGGCGTTGCCACCGCCGCGCAGCATCGCGGCCTCGAAGGAAGCGCGGGTACGCAGCGAGGGATTGAAGAACACCATCCCCAGGAGCTTGCCGGCAAGATGGGCGCCCGGGCCCGCCTTCTTCCAGGCCAGGGCCTCATCCAGCACCGAGGCGACCCCGTCGACGCCCAGATCCGCGATGTGGGTGAAGTGTTTCACGGTTGGAAATCACGGATGGCGGCGAGCAGGGCCTCGACCGCGGCAGTGGAGATGGTGAGCGGCGGCATCAAGCGCAGCACCGCAGGATCGGAAGAGCCGCCCACCAGGATGCCTTGCTCCTGCAGCTTCTTCTTGAGCGCGGCGGCATGGCCGCCGGCCTTGAGACCCAAGAGCAGCCCTTCGCCCCGCACTTCCGTGACCACGCTGCCGGCGAGCCCCGCGCGGATGCGAGCAGCCTGGGCAGTGGCATTAATCATCAGACCTTCATCGTGGATCACCTGCAGTGTGGCTAGCAACGCGGCGCACGCCAGGGGACCACCGCCGAAGGTGCTGCCAAGATCGCCGGACTTGAGTGAGCGGGCGATATCCGCAGTCATGAGCAAAGCTCCCATGGGCACGCCGGAGGCGATACCCTTGGCGAGCGTCATGAAATCCGGCTCGACACCGTAGAACTGTGCCGCGAAAGGCATGCCCAAGCGACCCATGCCAGTCTGTACTTCGTCGAAGACGAGCAGGGCGCCTTCGCGGCGGCACTTGTTCGCCAAAGTCTGAAACCACTCGCGGGATGCCGTCGTGCACCCGGCCATGGACTGGATGGGCTCGACGATCACCGCCGCGGACTTGGAGAGATCCGCCGCTTGCAGTGCCGCGAGGTCGGCGAACGGCAGGAAATCGACCGGCGCCAGCAGGGCATCCATCCCCTTCTTCAAGGAGGGGGTATCCGTGACCGAGAGAGCGAGCATGGTGCGACCATGGAAGCTGCCCTTGAAGGCGGTGAAGCGAGCGCGCCCCGTGAGTTGGGCCGCGAGCTTCAAGGCGCTCTCGTTGGACTCGGCGCCGGAGTTGCAGAAGAACACCGAAGCCATGTGCTCCGGCGCGAAATCCACTAGCGCCTGGGCGGCGGCATCCCGCACCGGCAGACGCGCGGCCGCGGAATAGAAGATGAGGGCTTCCGCCTGCTCTGCCACCGCTGCGACCACCCGGGGGTGGCTGTGGCCGGTGGCCACCACGCAATGGCCGCCATAGAAGTCGAGATATTCACGGCCCGTGTCGTCGAACACGCGCTCGCCCGAACCCCCGACCAGCGGAAATGGGTATGGCGGATAGGTCGGCAGCAGGGCTGGGACCGCGGTATTTTCCGGAGAATCCTTAAATATATGCATTATTCGTGAATAAATAAGCTTTAAATGGTATATAATGCGTTTATATACAATTTAATTCCGGACAATGCAATACTATATTCATTGTTTGTTACCTCTTAATTTCATGATCGGTGGACCATGACCCTGGATGAAGCCATCCTGAGACTGACGGAAGAGAAGGAAGTGACGGACCAGGCGGTGTTCCTCGACCTCCTGAAGCGCGAAGGCCATAAAGTCACCCAGCCCACTCTGTCGCGACATCTCAACAAACTGGGCGTGCAGAAGTTGGCAGGCCGCTATCAGCGGGTCGAGCCCATCCCCACGGAACTCCCCGCCTACGCCGTCTCAGCGGCACCGCCCAACCTGGTGATCATCAAGACACGGCCGGGATACGCGCAGGCGCTGGCGGTGCTGGTGGATCAGCACGCCATCGACGGTGTGGTGGGGACGCTGGCGGGCGACGACACGGTATTCATCGCCGTGACGCCGGAGAAGAAGATGCGCGAGGCGGTAGAGACTGTGCGCGGAATCCTGGAGCGGCGCTCGGCCTAGATCGGACTTTCCAGGGCGATGAGCATCTTCCAGCCATCCGCGTCGCGCCTCCAGACATGCATGTAGGTGCCCTGCGGCGCGCTTTGCTTGGTATCGGATATCTTGTAGGTCATGCCGTAGATATAGCCCAGGTCACCCGATCGGGCAGCGGTGCCGCCCATGGGCACCCACTGCAGATTGGATGCCACATCCGGCGTCACCCGCGTCGCAAGCGCCAGGCCCAGGAGCGGCTGGCCGCCCTCCAGGAGCAGTCGCAGATCGGAAGCGCCGGAACCCTGATAGGCTGCCCGCAGGCTGCCATCCCGCGCTTCATTGGAGAAGATCTTCTCCGCCCGCAGCAGCTGGTCGTGGATATCCTCTGTGGAAGGCACGGGTCCCGCCAGCTCCGGCAATTGCGGGACGCTGGACTGCTTCGCCAGGGCTTTGGCCGGATGTCCTGATGCAGGGTGACTTGTCCCTGAGTCGAACAGTACCTTCCAGTCACCTTCCTTGTGACGAGTCCACACCGTCAGCCATTCCCCATGGGATTCGACCGGCTTGCCGTCCTTTACCGAACTCGCGGTCCAGGGACCCGTATCCACGCCAAAGTCGCCGGAGGACGACAGCAGTGCCCAGGTCGGATACCAAGTGAGCTTGCTACCTCCGCTGGATGGCTTGGCATTGCTGTAAGCGTCGTAGGCGTTCTGCGGCGTGGGGCTGAAGCCGATGGCCTGCTTGTCCAGGTATTGCAGGAACCCGTCACGGATACCCTTCTGCGCCACGGTCGCAGCGAAGTCGTATTCGTTATGTACCAGGCTCACGGGCGCGGACGCGGACGCCATGAGCAGCGATGAGGCCAGGATCAGCGGAAGCTTCTTCATGGGAGCACCTCTGTCAAATCTTCACATGTCGACCGCAGGCGTTCAGCGCGGCGAATGCCGCAGCCGCCAGGCGTGTACCAGGCTCGGTACATCGTGATGCCATTCCGGCAGCACCAGCGAGATCAGCAAGCCCTCCAAGTCGGAGACGATACCCAGCAGCAGCGCCGCTGTCACCCAGCCCCCGCTCTCTCCCAGCACCAGAACGGTGAAGAAAGACAGGTACAGCACCGCAGCCCAGAGCTTCGAGCTCCACATATGGTAGCTGGCTTCGCGGCCGAACTTGGCCAGGTCCACGGCGTAGCGCAGTATCTCCAGGGCCAGCAACGTCCCCAGCAGCATGGCTGAATCCCGAACCACATCCGGCCGGCACAGCCAGACGGCGCCAAGGGCAGCGAGGCAGAACAGCGTATCCACCGCACTGTCCACCCGGCGCAGCGCCGGCGTGACGGTGCCCCAGCGCCTGGCCAGCACGCCGTCGAACACGTCCGAGAAGAAGGCAGCCGTCAGACAACACGCGAACGCGCCGGGCAGCGGCCAGCGCCAGGCCAGGAGCAACATCAGCGGCGCCAGCAGCAGGCGCAACCACACCAGAAGCCAAGGCAGGCTCCGGGTCAGGTTCATTCGTCGCGGCCCTGGACCTGGTTGCGGCCCGCGCGCTTCGCCTGGTACATGCGACGGTCCGCAGCCATATAAAGACGGTCCCAGTCCTCGCCGTCCTCAGGGAACATGGCCACGCCGCCGCTCACCGTGGCGGTGGGTGTGGCGACTTCTTCGTGGGAGCGCGCTCCCTCCACGGCTTTGCGCAACCGTTCCGCCGCATGGATGCAGTCTTCACGTCCATGCTGCGGCAGGATCACCAGGAACTCTTCTCCACCGATGCGGCCCAGCACGTCCTCGCCGCGCTTGTGCTTGTCCAGGACGCCGGCGATGTGCCGCAGCACGGTGTCACCCACGTAGTGGCCACAGGTATCGTTGATCTGCTTGAACAGATCGATGTCGAACAACAGCAGGCCGAACGTCTGCTTCTGGCGGCGGCAACGCGCCACTTCTTCGTCGAAACGCAGGTGCATGGCGCGGCGATTGGGCAGGCCGGTCAACAGATCGGTGAACGCGGAGCGCTTGAGATCATCTTCCATGAGCCGCACTTCCACCCACATGAGGCCCAGGGTGGAACAGACCACCAGCAGCATCTGGAAGATGGCGAAGCCCGCCTGCATGGCGTCGCCCCGGCTTGGGTCGGCGCTGCCGCGCACCATGAGCCAGATCGCCAGGAGCCTCAGGTTCCACACCATCAGCGTCAGCAGGATGGTCGTGACCAGGAAGCGTGCGGCAGCGCGGGCTGCTGCCGGCGGATGGCGGATCAACTGCCAGGACACTACGGCATAGAGCAGCGAGGCGTAGAACGTCGGCAGCGCGATGTCCATTATGGCGTAACCGGGCAATACGTGGTTCAGGATCAGCCCCGCCACCACCACGCCCAACAGACCGACGGTGAAACGCAGTTGTGGCCGTTCCGGCACATGCATGAATACGCCGCGTGCAGTGAAGAGCCCGCCCAGAGAGATGAGGCCGTTACCGACCACCTGAGTCAGGTCATAGGGCAGCCAGAACGAAGAGATGATCACCAGCATGCCGCAGGCATAGGTGATGAGTCCCCAGCCCCAGAATCTGAGCGCCACGGACTTGCGCTCGCCGCGCGCCACCACCAGCACCAGGATGCCCATCAGCATGCTCATGGTGAGCAGGCACAGCAGCAGCATGGCCGTGAGCTTCACGCTGTCTCCCCTGTTTAGCCTTGGTCTAAATCACCCCAATCTAGGCCCTCGTTATTCTACGCGGGTCCAGGCTGCAGCTCCGTCGCGGACCGGTCAGCCGCGCTTCTCGTAACGCCAGTTGTAGCTCTTCCCTCCGGCCAGCCATTTGAGCGCCGTGGCGAGGCGCTTCTCCCGGGTGGCCTGCTGCTTGGCGCCGGTGATCCACTCCACGTATTCGTTGCGCTGACTGGCGCTCAATGCCTTGAAGGTGGCAGCGGCCTTGGGCGCAGCCTTGAGCGCCTTGCTGAGATCAGCGGGCACCCGCAGCGGCGTGGCTTTGCGCTTGGCGCGGCCGGGCACCTTCACGCCTTCCTGGTTCAGCTTCACCGCCTTCCTGATGTAGCCCAGGAGTTTGGCGTCAGAGGGCAGGTCCTTGAGGCTCGTGACGCGACCGAAGCTCCCCATGGCTTCGTCCTTGCCGTCCAGGATCAGCTTGCTCTTCCAGAAGCCGAAGGCGCAGTGCTTCTTGAAAGCCGCCATGTTGCACACGATGCCGGCGTGGCTGAAGCTGGGCATGCCCCACTTCACGGTCTCCTGGATGTCGGGGTCCGCCTTATGCACCAGCTTGCGCAGGTGCTTCAGGATCGGCTGGGCGAAGTCCGCGGACTTGGCGATGTAAGCGTCCACACGCGGATCTTTCTTGCCCATGGTGCACCTTAAGGTTCAGTCCCCGGTCGGGATGATACCCGCGTTCTCGACCATGAGGATGATGGAGCGTTGCGGCGCCCGGGTGCGGTGCACCACGCCCTTGGGCACCGTGAAGCCCTGGCGCGGCTTGAGCTCCACCGAAGGCTGGCCCTCCACGTCGATGACGAACAGCCCTTCGATGCAGTAGAAGAACTCGTCATCGTCGTCGTGCTTGTGCCAGTGGTATTCGCCCTGCATCACGCCCAGGCGCACTACCGAGTCGTTCACCTTGGTGAGAGTCTGGTTGTACCAGGGATGGGTGACGGACTGGATGAGCGGCGGCAGATCCACCAGCTCCAGGGCCTTGAACTTCACGTCCAGGTGGGTCTCGTAGGGAAAGGCGGCAGGGTCGGACTTGCTCATGCTTAAGCCCTCAGAGTAGGGGTACGCCTATACCGACCCAGGATGTCAGAAAATTGTTCCTGGGTGAGTTGTTGTAAATATACGGATGGGTTGTTGTTATTCCGCGGCAGTCATTTCGCCGCGTATTTCTCCGCCCCCATGAAATGCAGGGATACATAGGGCTCATCCCCCACCACCCAGCTATCATGAGGTTCGGGCGGGATATAGAACAGGTTGCCGGCCTTGAGCTCGATGACGCGGCCATCGGCGAAGGCCGCGGTCGCGATGCCGGACACCACCAGGCCCACATGCTCGACGGAACAGCGCGACTGGCCGAGATCCTTGCCCACATGTTCCGACCAGCGCCAGCCGGGCTCGTAAGTGGCGCGGCCTATGGTCATGCCGCCGAGGCGCACGATCTCGAAGCGGCCCTTCTTGAGCACCCGCAATTCATCGGGCTGTTCGAATCTCTTCAGGATCACGTCCACGTCCATGCCCACCTCCGCAAAGCCGCAATCTTCTCCCATATACACCCGGTACGCAGTGGCCAGAATGGAGCAGCGGAGTTGGACCAGACTTACCCCGTGCTTAGCAGGCTCCGGGCGTGGCTCTTGAGTGAGGCATGCAGTTCTGGCGGCGCATGGATCTCGAAACCGAATGACAGTCGCGCCAGTTGCCGCGCCATCCACGCGATGCCGTCGGTGCTGGTCTTGAACAACACGCCTTCAGGATGGGGCTCGAACAGGCCGATGTGTTCACCCAACTCCAGCATGGCAGTCTTGAGGTCGGTCTTCAGCAGCACCTCCACCGGGGTCGCGCGCGGCAGAGTCGCGATGCTGAAGTCGAGATGCGCGCCGGCGTCGAAATCCTGGGGCCGCGTGAAGACCGCCTCCAACATCTGCACCTCTGCCACCCGATCCAGGCGGAAGGAGCGCAAGCCCCGGCGCAGATGGCAATGGCCGCCCACGTACCAGTTGCCGTTGCGGTAGAGCAGCCCGTAGGGATCGAAGTCCCGTTCACTGTCTTCGCCTTTAGAGGAACGATAACGCATATGCACCCGCTTCTGTGCCTGGGCCGCGGCGCTCAGCACCGTGAGCGCACGGTTGTCGCCGGGCGGTGCGCTGCGGGTGAGGTCGAGCGTCACGGTCTCATCCACCGCGCGCAGCCGGTGCTTGAGTTTGGCGGGCATCACCCGCTCCAGCTTCGCTTGGGCGCTGGCGACGGCGGAAGCGCCTTCCGCGAGACCCAGACTGCGGGCCGCCAACAAGCCCACCGACAAGGCCAAGGCCTCGTCCTCGTTGAACATCATGGGTGGCAGCTTGAACCCCGCCACCAGCATGTAAGCGCCGTAGCGGCCGCGTTCACTGGTGAGCGGGATGCCCATCTCTTCCAGGGTCGCGATGTAGCGACGCAGGGTGCGGGTATCCACCTCCAGCCGCCGCGCCAGCTCCGCACCGCTTATGCGGCCGTGGGTCTGCAGCAGTTCCAGGACTGCCAGGACGCGGGTAGTGGAGGTGGCCATGGTGGAACAGTCTAACCCTAATCAGGGCATGAACTGCCCTATTTAGGTCCTACCGTGCATCCCCAGAGCTGGCGCCAATCCCGGCGCCGGTCATCGAGGAGGACCGTCCATGTGCCCTAAGCCCTACCGCCCCTTCACGCCCCTGGCCGCCGCCATGCTGCTCACCGCCTTCGGCGGCTATGCACCGGAGGTCCTGGCCAACAACGCCACCGGCCAGATCCCCACACAGCAAGCGACTGCCACCCGCGACGGCTCCCACGACTTCGACTTCCTCTACGGCAAGTGGAAGATGCCGAATCACCGCCTGATGAAGCGCCTTGCAGGTTCGCATGAGTGGGAAGACTTCATGTCCTACGACGAGTGTGGCCCGCTGCCGGGCGGCCTCGGCAACCAGGATGTCTTCAAGACCGACCATTGGAAGGACTTCGTGGGGCTGACCACCCGCACCTACGATCCCAAGACGGGACTATGGCGCCTCTACTGGGTGGACAACACTTTTTCCGGCGGCGTCATCGAGGCACCGGTGGTGGGCAAGTTCGAGGGCAACGTCGGTGTGTTCGAAGCCCCGGACACCTTCGACGGCAAGCCCATCATCGTGCGTTTCACCTGGACCGTGCACCCCAAGGGTGACAAGGTCGTGGCAGACTGGGCTCAGGCCTTCTCCGCCGACGGCGGCAAGACCTGGGAGACCAACTGGACCAACCAGATCATCCGCATGGACGATGCGGAAGCCGCGCAACACTTCGAACCCAGCATCTGAGACGAGCCATGACCGATTACGCGCATCTCTGGTTATTCTTCGTGTTCGTGCTCGGGATCATGATCCTGCCCGGCCTGGATATGGCCTACATCCTCGGCAGCGCCCTGGCGGGCGGACGCAAGTCCGGCGCCATGGCGCTGTTGGGGGTCATGGCAGGTGGTGCCTGTCATGTGACTGCGGGGGTCCTGGGCATCAGCGTGCTGCTGAAGCTCTATCCCGCGGCCTTCCGCATCCTGCTGCTGGCCGGCGCGCTCTACATCGCCTGGATAGGCCTCTCCATCTTGAGGAGCGCCTCGGTCTTCCACCTGCACCCGGCGGCTGCGCGGCGCACTCCCTGGGAGACGTTCCGCCAGGGCATGGTCACCTGCCTGCTGAACCCCAAGGCCTATCTGTTCATGCTGGCGGTGTTCCCGCAGTTCCTGCGCCCGGAATACGGGGCCCTGTGGATGCAGGGTGTGGTCATGTGGCTCATCATCCTTGTGGGGATGGCCGGCGTGTACGGGCCCCTGGCCTATGCCGCCGGAAGCTTCCGCAGCTGGCTGGAGGGCAACCCCGCCTCGGCGGTGAACGTCAGCCGCGGGGTGGGCGCCATGTTCATGGTGGTGGCGGTATTCACCGCCGTGGACGGCTGGCGAGGAGTCTGACCACAATAGGGCATGACCCACACCGCCAACCTTTGGCTGTATTTCCTGCTGGTGTTCGGCATGATCCTCACGCCCGGCATGGACATGGCCTACGTGCTGGCGAGCGCGCTCACCGGCGGGCGCAGGAGCGGCTTCGCCGCCATCGCCGGCATCATCACCGCGGCGGCTCTGCACATGGCATCGGCGGTGTTGGGCATCAGCGTGCTGCTGCGCCTCTACCCGTCCGCGTTCAAGCTGATGTTGCTGGCGGGCGCCGGATACATCGCGTGGATCGGCCTCGGGATCTTCCGCCGTGCCTCGGTGCTGCGTGTCGATCCACATGCCGCAGTGCGGCCACCCCTGACCGCCTACCGCCAGGGCATGCTCACGAACCTGCTCAACCCGAACGCGTATCTCTTCACCCTCGCGGTCATCCCACAGTTCCTGCGGGCGGACTACGGTCCGTTATGGCTGCAGGGCGCGGTGCTGTGGAGCATCGGCAGCGTCTGCGAAGTGGGTGTCTATGGAGCCGTGACGCTGCTGGCAGCCAAGGTAAGGACGCGGCTCGAGGACGATCCGGCTGCGGGGACGCGCATCGGCCGGGTGGTGGGCGTGATGCTGATGCTGGTGGCGGTGTTCGCCGCCGCCAGCGGCTGGCGCAATGGCTAAACGCTCCCGCCGGTTTCAGTGCGAAGGGCCGGCGCTGAAGCTCACGCCCTTGTCGCTGCTCTTGGCACCCGCCGCGTCGAGACGCCCATCCACCACCGGCACCTCGAATGTCAGCAGCGGCCGGTCGCACTCGCATTCCAGCGCGCCGCGGATGCTGAAGCCGGTGATGGACTTGGGATCCTTGGATTTGTCCGCCGACCACAGGTCCAGTTGCCGCTCCTTCTGCGCCCTGCCGCGGATCACGAACTTCAGATCGGCATAGTGGTAGGCATCGCCCTTGTGGCCGTGCAATACCAGGGTCTCTCCGGGTTCCCGGTCCGAAGCGAAATACAACACGCCGATGGCATCGTCGGCGCCGCCCGATTGCTGGCTGAAAGACATGCTGGCGGCGTTGTCCAGGAGGCCCGCGAAACGCAGCACGCCGCCGGAGTTCGGCACTTCCAGGCTCAGGATCGGCCCGGTGCTCTCGAACAGGTGCTTGCCGGTCCACAGGCTGTAGTAGCTGTCGGTGTCGCTGGCGCCGCAGCAGCCCGGCATGGTGACGCCGTACAGGGACCAGTGACCCTCCGGTTCCGGACCGCCCTCCCAGCCCTCGGTGGTGAAGGACCACAACAGCCTCGGGTTCTTGAAGTCGCGGTCATAGACCGTTGCATCCACCGTGATCTTGCCCTGCACCTGCTCCAGGCAGTCGTTGTCGCCGTGCTCGAAGGTCTCGTGCAGGATCAGGTTCAGGGAATCGGTATTGCGGTAACTGTCCACGCCGACGGGACTGAAGCGGCTGTTGCTGGCATGGGTGATGGTGCAGCCGTCCTTGTCGCGGGCCACGGCGACCACGGACTCGGCCCGTTGCACGGTGCTGAGCGCGGGTGCCGCCGAAGGCGCCGGATCGGAGTAAGCCACCGGGGTGAACCCAAGCAGCAGGCAGGACCACAGGAGTGGGTGCGACTTCATGAGGCATGCTCCTTGACGGAGAGGCTCAAACTTGGCGCCTAATATAACGACAAAGCCCGCCGGAGGGCGGGCTTTATGTAGCCATTAACACAATGTCACATCAGCCGCCGGCAGCTCTCGCTCTCGCAGGCTTGGCCTTGGCGAACTCGAAGCCGATGTCCCGCGCCTCCACCACGATGCGGTCGCCGGAGCCGAACTCGCCGGACAGGAGCTTCTGGGCCAGCGGATTCTCCAGCTGCTGCTGCACCGCACGCTTCAAGGGCCGCGCCCCATACACCGGATCGAAGCCGGCCTTGCCGAGCTTGTCCAGGGCGGCATCGCTGACTTCGAGCGCGATGTCCCGCTCCGCCAGGCGCTGCACCAGATGCGCGATCTGGATGCGGGCGATGGCGCGGATCTGGCCCTGGCCCAGCGGGTGGAACACCACCGTCTCGTCCACGCGGTTGATGAACTCGGGACGGAAATGCCCGCCCACGATCTCCATCACCTTATCCTTCATCTTCTCGTAGTTCTGCTCGCCCGCCATCTCCTGGATCACCTGGGAACCCAGGTTAGAGGTCATGACGATCACGGTGTTCTTGAAGTTCACGGTACGGCCCTGGCCGTCCGTGAGGCGGCCGTCGTCCAGTACCTGCAAGAGCACGCCGAACACGTCTGGGTGCGCCTTCTCCACTTCGTCCAGCAGGATCACGGAGTAAGGCTTGCGGCGCACAGCTTCCGTGAGATAACCGCCCTCCTCATAGCCCACGTAACCCGGGGGCGCGCCGATGAGCCGCGCCACCGAATGCTTCTCCATGAACTCGCTCATGTCGATGCGCACCATGGCTTCGTCGGTGTCGAAGAGGAAGCTGGCGAGGGCCTTGCTGAGCTCGGTCTTGCCCACGCCCGTGGGTCCCAGGAACAGGAATGAACCCAGGGGCCGATGCGGGTCTGCGAGGCCGGCGCGGGAGCGGCGGATGGCGTTGGAGACGGCGCGCACCGCCTCGTCCTGACCGACCACGCGGGTCTTGAGCGCGTCTTCCATGCGCAGGAGCTTCTCCTTCTCGCCTTCCAGCATCTTGGATACAGGGATGCCGGTCCAGCGGGAGACCACTTCCGCGATCTCCTCGGCCGTTACCTTGTTCTTCAGGAGCTCGGTGGGCTTGTTCTCGGCGGCCGAAGCCTGGGCCAGCTTCTTCTCCAGCTCCGGGATGCGGCCGTACTGGATCTCGGACATGCGCGAGAGGTCACCGGCGCGGCGCGCCGTATCCAGTTCCGCCTTGGCCTTCTCCAGGGCTTCCTTGATCTGGCTCGCGCCCTGCACCTGGGCCTTCTCGGCCTTCCAGACCTCCTCGAAGTCGGAATACTCCCGCTCGAGCTTGGTGATCTCTTCCTCGAGCGTGCCGAGACGCCTCTTGGAAGCTTCGTCCTTCTCCTTCTTGAGAGCCTCGCGCTCGATCTTGAGCTGGATGAGCCGGCGGTCCAGCTTGTCCATGGCTTCCGGCTTGGAATCCAGTTCCATGCGGATGCGGCTCGCCGCCTCGTCGATCAGGTCGATGGCCTTGTCCGGCAGCTGGCGGTCGGAGATGTAGCGGTGCGAGAGCGTTGCGGCGGCCACGATGGCGGGATCGGTGATCTCCACGCCGTGGTGCACCTCATAGCGCTCGTTCAAGCCACGCAGGATGGCGATGGTGTCTTCGAGGCTGGGCTCGTCTACCAGCACCTTCTGGAAGCGGCGCTCCAGCGCGGCATCCTTCTCCACGTACTTGCGGTATTCGTCCAGGGTGGTGGCGCCCACGCAATGCAGCTCGCCGCGTGCCAGCGCGGGTTTCAGCATGTTGCCGGCATCCATGGAGCCCTCGGCCTTGCCGGCCCCCACCATGGTGTGGATCTCGTCGATGAACAGGATCACCCGGCCTTCGGCCTTGGCGATGTCGTTCAGCACCGCCTTGAGGCGCTCTTCGAACTCGCCGCGGAACTTGGTGCCCGCCAGCAATGCGCCCATGTCGAGGGTGAGCACGCGCTTGTCCTTCAAGCCCTCCGGCACCTCGCCGTTGACGATGCGCTGAGCCAGGCCCTCCACGATGGCGGTCTTACCCACCCCCGGCTCGCCGATGAGCACGGGATTGTTCTTGGTGCGGCGCTGCAGGACCTGCACAGTGCGGCGGATTTCATCATCACGCCCAATCACCGGATCAAGCTTGCCGGACTCGGCGCGGGCCGTGAGGTCGATGGTGTACTTGTCGAGGGCCTGGCGCTGGTCTTCCGCGCCGGCGTCGTTCACCGCCTGGCCGCCGCGCATCTCTTCAATGGCTTTCTCGAGGGCCTGCTTGGATGCACCGGAATCGCGCAAGGCGTCCGCCAGCGGTCCCTTGCTGTCGAGGGCCGCCAACACGTAAAGCTCGGAGGAGATGAACTGGTCCTGGCGCTTCTGCGCCAGCTTGTCCGTGAGGTTGAGGATGCGGGTGAGGTCCTGGGATACCTGCACGTCGCCCGGGTGGCCGGTGACGGTGGGCAGCTTGTCCAGCTGGGCGTCCAGGGCGTTGCGGAAACGGCTGAGGTTGGCGCCGACCTTGGCCAGCAAGGGGCGGACGCTGCCGCCTTCCTGGTCCAGGAGTGCGAGCATCAGATGCACCGGTTCTATATAGGCATGGTCCTGCCCAACCGCTAAGGATTGTGCGTCGGCCAAGGCCATCTGAAACTTACTGGTAAGTTTGTCTATGCGCATATTCATTGTCCGGAAGAGATGAGAAGTTTAGGCCCCCCAAAAAGAGGGGCAAACCCAATAGACAATAAATGGGGGCTTAAGGTGACGTTTCAACCGCCGAGAGCGGTCTGGATCATCCAGATGAGGCCGATGCCGGCGGCGATGAGCACCACCGTCAACACCGAAAGCCGTGCTCCCTCATGGCGATGCAAGCCGGGGATGAGGTCCGCCACGGCCACATAGATGAGGCTGGCGGCAGCGACGGCCAGCACATAGGGGATGGCGCCCTGCAGGCTATTGAGCAGGAAGAAAGCCGCCACCCCGCCCACCACCATGGTGGCGCCGGACAGGGCTGAGAGCAGCAGGGCCCGGCCGCGGGCGACGCCCGCCGCCAGCAACACCGAGATATCCCCCACCTGCTGCGGGATCTGGTGGGCGATGATGGCGATGGCGAGCACCACGCCCATGTGCACGCTGGTGAGGAAGGCGGCACCCAGGAGCACGCCGTCCAGGAGGTTATGCAGGCCGGTACCCACCAGGATCATGGTGCCGGCCGCGTGCTTGCGCAGCTCCTCGTGGTCCAGGTGCCCTTCATGGCCGTGATGCCAGAACGCCAGCTTCTCCAGGAGGAAGAAGCCGAGCACGCCCAGCGCGATGGCCAGGCCCACGCCCTGCACCTGGCCCGGCGCCGCGCTCTTCACCGCCTCCGGCAGGAGATCGAGGAAAGCCGCGCCCAGGAGCGCTCCCACCGCGAAACTCACCAGGGACGGCAGGAGCTGGGTGCGGGTCCGCGCCGGGAACAGCAGCAGCACCGAGGCCAGGAGCGCGCTCAAGACCGCGCCCAAGAGCGTCGCCGGGATGATCCAGAGGAGCAGTGAGGTTTGCATGGGTGCGACGGATTTTACCCTGCCCCGATGCGCTCCGGTACAATGCGCGCCCGGCCGTCCTCCATATAAGTCACCCGTCCCGTGATCCGCATCGAATCCCTCACATTGCAGCGCGGCACCAAACCGCTCTTCGAGAACGCCTCGGCGATGGTATATGCCGGCGAGAAAGCGGGCCTGGTGGGCGCCAACGGCTCCGGCAAGTCCACGCTGTTCGCCATGCTGCGCGGCAAGCTGCACGCCGATGGCGGTGAGCTGGATTTCCCCGCGTCCTGGCGTGTGGCCCACGTGGCCCAGGAGACGCCGGCGGTGGACCGCACGGCACTCGATTACGCGCTGGACGGCGACACGCGCCTGCGGGAGATCGAAGCGCAGCTGGCGAAGGCCCAGGCCGCCCACGATGGCCACGCCGAGGCGGATGCGCACATCGCCTATGCGGACGCGGACGGCTACACCGCCGCCTCCCGCGCCAGCACCCTGTTGATGGGGCTGGGTTTCAGCCTCGCCGAGATCAGCCAGCCGGTGGCGAGCTTCTCCGGCGGCTGGCGCATGCGCTTGAACCTCGCGCAGGCGCTCATGTGCCCGTCGGATCTGCTACTGCTCGATGAACCCACCAACCATCTGGATCTGGATGCCATCGTCTGGCTGGAAGACTGGCTCAAGCGTTATCCCGGCACGCTGTTCATCATCTCCCATGACCGGGAGTTCCTGGACGGCATCTGCGATGTCACCCTGCACCTGGAGAACCGCCAGATCAAACGCTACAGCGGCAACTACAGCGCCTTCGAGACCCGTCGTGCCGAGCAACTGGTGCTGCAAGCCGCTTCCTACGAGCGCCAGCAACGGGAGGTGGCGCACCTGCAGAGCTTCGTGGACCGCTTCCGCTACAAGGCCAGCAAGGCGCGCCAGGCCCAGAGCCGCATCAAGATGCTCGAGAAGATGGAGAAGCTCGCGCCGGTGCACGTGACCTCGCCCTTCAGCTTCGAGTTCCGTGAGCCTCTCGCCTCTCCGAGCCCCATGTTGACACTCGAAGAGGTGCGCTGCGGGTACCAGACGGATCAAGGCGAGAAGACCGTGCTCGGCAACCAGAGCTTCTCGCTGCTGAATGGCCAACGCATCGGGCTCCTCGGCGCCAACGGACAAGGCAAGTCCACCCTGGTGAAGACCCTGGCCGGCACGCTGGAGCCGCTCGCCGGCCGCGTCGGCCAGGGCAAGGGCCTCGCCATCGGCTATTTCGCCCAACATCAGCTTGAGACCTTAAGAGAGGATCGCTCGCCCCTGCAGCAGCTGGCGGCCATCGCGCCGGGCGTACGCGACCAGGACCTGCGGGACTTCTTGGGCTCCTTCAACTTCCGCGGCGAGATGGCCCTGGCGCCGGTAGGACCCTTCTCCGGTGGTGAGAAGGCACGCCTCGCGCTCGCCTTACTGATCTGGAAGCGGCCCAACCTGCTGCTGCTGGACGAGCCCACCAACCATCTGGATCTGGACATGCGCGAAGCGCTCACGGTGGCGCTCGCCCAGTTCGAAGGCACCCTGATCCTGGTGTCCCATGACCGTCACTTGCTGCGCGCCTGCGCCGACGAATTCCTGCTGGTGGGCCAGGGCAAGGTCGAACCCTTCGATGGCGACCTGGACGAATACCGCAGCTGGTTGCTGAAGAATGCCGCGGCACGCCGCGCCGGCCTCAACGCACCTGCCGACAAGGCCGAGTCCGGCGGCAATCGCAAGGGACAACGCCGGGAGGAAGCCCAGGAACGCCAGCGCCTGTCGGAACTTCGCAAGCCGCTGCAGAAGGAGATCGCGGCCCTGGAGAAGCGCATGGAGAAGCTCAACGCTGAGAAGCGACGCTTGGATGGAGTACTGGCGGCTGAGGATACCTACAAGGACAAGGCGCTGGTCACGGAGAGCTTGCGCCAGCAGACGGAAGTGAAGAAAGAACTGGAGAAGATCGAGGCCGCGTGGCTGGAGAAACAGTCAGCGCTTGAGTCAGTCTCTTGAACCAATCCAGAAAGGATGTCTCAAAGCGTCGCGAGCGAAGGTGCATCGCATGCGATGCACGGGCGGGCAGGAAGCCCGCCCGGCATTTCGCGAAGCAGGATAGCGCAGCGAAATGGGGCTAGGCCGAGGTCCTCGCGCTCGCCGCTCTCGCACATCCATGTGCTCCGCGGCACGTACGCGTCCCTGCTACAGACACGCCATGCCAAGCGCAGCAGCTTTGAGACCTACTCCAACCACACTAACGTTGCCATGCGGCCGCATTGACCGTCACGCCGGAAAGAGAAGAACCGCTGTTCATCGCTGAAAGTGCAAAGGCCCCCACCGTGGATGGATGCCACGCCCGCTGCTTCCAGACGCTGCCGTGCCAACCCATATAGATCGCACCACCACTTGCCGGGAACCTTGCCGGCCATGAACGCTTGTGCCGCCTGTGCGGAGTGCCGTACGAAGGCATCGCGCACCTCGTCTCCCACTTCGTAAGCCTGGGGACCGATGGCGGGCCCCATCCAGGCCAGCACGTCCTTGGGTGCGACATCCATGGACTTCAGTGCCGCTTCCAGCACTCCCGCCGACAGACCGCGCCAGCCGGCGTGGGCCGCAGCCACCTTGGTCCCGTATTTGTCGCAGAAGATCACCGGCAGGCAATCGGCGGTCATGATCACGCAGGCGGTGCCCGCTTGGCGGGTCACCGAGGCATCTGCCGCCTCCTCCATCGAGCCGCCATCGGCGATCACGCGGATGCCATGCACCTGCTTCAGCCAACGAAGCTTCGCAAGTCCCAATCGCTCCTGCAATCGCTCACGGTTCACTGCGACAGACTTGGGATCGTCGCCCACGTGTTCGCCGAGGTTGAGTGAAGCGTAGGGACCGGCGCTGACGCCGCCCAGCCTGGTGGTACTGAGGGCACGCACCCTGCCCGGCGCCGGCCACTCAGGCCGTATCCAGTCAGGTGCCATGGACGAGATCGTCCTCCAGCGCCGCCAGCAGAGCCTGGAAATCCGCCGGTGGAGGCACCTGCCAGCGCATGGCCTCCCCGCTCACGGGGTGTTCGAGGCCCAAGCGCTCCGCATGCAAGGCCTGGCGCCGGAAGTCCTGCAGCGCCTGTTGCAGTTGCGGCGAGGCACCGCGGGTCGGGCCGCGGCGCCGTCCATATACCGAATCCCCCACCAGCGGATAGCGGATATGCGCGAGATGCACGCGGATCTGGTGGGTCCGGCCCGTCTCCAGTTCGGCGCTTATATAGGTGTGGTGGCGGAAGCGTTTCAGCACGCGGTAGTGGGTCACTGATGCGCGACCGCCTTCGCTCACGCTCATGCGCACCCGGTCGGTGGCGTGCCGCTTGATGGGCGCATCCACGGTGCCGCCGCCGGTCATGACGCCGTGGGCCACCGCGAGGTAGCCGCGTTCGAACTCGCGGGCCTGCAGCGCCGCGATCAGCCGGGTGTGGGACTCCAGGGTGCGTGCCACCACCAGCAGGCCCGACGTGTCCTTGTCGATGCGGTGCACTAGACCCGCGCGCGGCAGCGCCGCCAGCTCCGGTGCATGGTGCAGGAGGGCGTTCTGCAGGGTCCCCGCGCGGTTGCCAGCGCCGGGATGCACCACCAGGCCCGCCGGCTTGTTCACCACGATGAGCGCCGGGTCCTCGTGGACGATGTCCAGCGGCAGATCCTCGGCCTCCATCCCGGTCAAAGGTTCGACGGTGGGTGTGAGGCTCACGCGCTGGCCGCCCATCACCGCGTCACGGGGGCGTGCCTTGGCATCGTCCAGCAACACGCGCCCATCCTTTATCCATTGGCTGAGGCGGCTGCGCGAATACTCCGGGAAAAGCTGCGCCAGGGCCGTGTCCAGGCGCTGCCCGGAGAGTTCGGGCGGGATGCGGGATTCGCGGGTCTCGGCTGCGGGCATCTCGGCGGGACGCTGGACCATGATGCGCACAGTCTATCAGTCCCGCCTTGGGACGCCTGAAAAGCCGCCGGCCATTCAGTTATACTGCCCGCCCGCAGAGCCGCAACCAGCCCATAGAACCCGCATGCACCGTCATCTCCGCCTGTCCGCGATCTTGTGCCTGTCCGCCGTCCTGTTCGCCGGCTGCTCCTCGAACCATTCCAAGGATCAGACCATGGCTGCGCCGGACCTCTATAAGGAGATCCAGGCGAACATGGACGCCACCAACTACAAGACGGCGATCGACCGGCTCAACACCCTGCAGGCGCGCTTTCCCTTCGACGACTTCGGCACCCAGGCGCAGATCGACCTCATCTACGCCAACTACATGAACCAGGACTTCGAGGCCGCGGTGGACGCGGCGGACCGCTTCATCCGCGAACATCCGCGCCATCCGGACGTGGACTACGCCTATTACATGAAGGGCGTGGCCTTCTTCGACTCTGACGTGGAGTTCCTGCACCGTTGGTTCGGCCACGACAACTTCCAGCGTGACCCGGCCAACTCGCAGAAGTCCTTCGAGGCCTTCGGCCTGATGCTCGAACGCTTCCCGGACAGCCGTTATGCCGGTGACGCGCGCCAGCGCATGGTGTTCCTGCGCGAGCGCCTGGCGGACTTCGACTGGCAGGCGGCGGACTGGTACATGCGCCGCGGCGCCTGGGTCTCGGCCTTGCAGCGTTCCTACAGCATCATCCAGCACTATCCGCAGACGCCCCGCACCGAGGACGCGTTGCAGATCATGTATAGCTGCTACAAGAAGCTCGGCCTGGATGATCTGGCCGCCAGCACCCAACAGCTGCTGGAAACCAATTATCCTGGCGCGCCGCTTGATTACACCCCGCGCGGACCGGTGTGAGCAGATACGAAAAGGCCCCTCGCGGGGCCTTTTAATTTCAGTCGGGCTTGTAGCCTGAGGTGATGGGATAGCGCCGGTCGTCGCCGAAGTTGCGGCGGCTGATGCGCACGCCTGGCGGCCCCTGGCGCCGCTTGTACTCCGCTTTCTGCACTCCGCTCATGACCCGGCGCACCAGCGCCTCCAGATAACCCATGCCGATGATGTCTCGCAGGGACTTGTCCTCTTCCACATAGGCCGTGAGGATGGCATCCAGCTGGCCGTAGGGCGGCAGCGTGTCGGAATCCTTCTGTCCCGGCGCCAACTCCGCGGTTGGCTCCCGGTCGATCACCGCCTGTGGGATCACCGGCGAGAGAGCGTTGCGATGCCGGGCCAACGCATACACCCGGGTCTTCAACACGTCTGCCAGCGGCGCGAAGCCGCCGGCCATGTCGCCATAGAGCGTGCCGTAACCCATGGCGAGCTCGCTCTTGTTGGAAGTGCAGAGCAGGAGCTTGCCGGACTTGTTCGATACCGCCATCAGCAGCGTGCCGCGCACCCGCGCCTGCAGGTTCTCGCCGGTGAGGCCCGTGGTGTCGGGCAACACGCCTTGCAGCGCCGCGCGCAGCGACTCGTAGGGCGATTCGATGGGGATGAGGTGATAGGCCACCCCCAGCTTGCGCGCCTGCTCGGAAGCGCCGTCCAGGCTCAGATCCGATGTGAAGCGCGTGGGCATCATCACCGCGGTGACGTTCTGCGCGCCCAAGGCATCCACCGCGATGGCCAGCGTCAAGGCCGAGTCGATGCCGCCCGAAAGCCCCAGGATCGCGCCCTTGAAACCGTTCTTGCGTGCATAGTCCTTCACGCCCAGCACCAGGGCTCGGTACACGCACTCCTCTTCGCTGCCGTCCATGTGCACTTGAGCCGGCAGCGCCCGGGCTTTGCCCCCCTCCAGCACGAAGTCCACCGGGTACAGGCCTTCCTCGAAATCCGGGGCGCGCGCCGCCACGCTGCCATCCGTGTTCATCACCAGGGAGCCGCCGTCGAACAGGAGATCGTCCTGGCCGCCCACGTGGTTCACATAGACGATGGGCACGCCCGCCTCCGCCACCCGGCGGCGCAGCTCCGACTCCCGCTCCATCTGTTTGCCGACATTGAAGGGCGAGGCGTTGGGCACACAGAGCAGACTCGCGCCGGCCTGGGCCGCACGCTTGGCGGGATCCGCGTGCCACACGTCCTCGCAGACGTTGAGGCCCACGGCGAAGCCCGCCACGTCCACCACCGTCGGCGCTGTGCCAGGCGCGAAGTAGCGCGGTTCGTCGAAGACCTGGTAATTGGGGAGCTCGCTCTTGCGATAGACGCTCTGGATGCGTCCCTCGCCGAAGATCGCACCCACGTTGTAGATGCGGCCATCCTCGTAGAGCGGATAGCCCACCATGGCGTGGATGCCCCGGATCCCGGCGGCGAGCCGGGCCACGCTCTCTTCCACCTGTCGGCGGAAATCGGGGTTGAACAGGAGATCCTCGGCGGGGTAGCCCGCGACAGCGAGCTCAGGGAACACCACGAGCTGGGCCTTTAACCGGTCACGGGATTCCGCGGCGGCGTCCAACAGCTTCTGCACGTTGCCCGCCACGTCGCCGACCGTGAGGTTCAGCTGGGCCATGACGATGCGCAAGCCGGCACTCATGGGTTCATCCGCATCCGGTCAGTGATGCCGGTTCAGCGGCCTGCACGGCCCCTCTTCTTGGCAGGCTTCTTCTTGGCCTTGGCTTTCTTGACGGGTTTCTTCTTGGAAGCCTGCTTGCCCTTGCCGCCCTTCATGAGCTTGGCCATGGTGCTGCCGAGTTCCGCCGGGGAGTGGGTGGTCTTTACGCCCGCCTTCTCCAGGGCCTTGAACTTGGCCTGGGCGGTGCCGGCGCCGCCGGAGACGATAGCGCCCGCGTGACCCATGCGCTTGCCCGGAGGCGCGGTCACGCCGGCGATGTAAGCCACCACCGGCTTGGTCACGTGCTTCTTGATGTATTCGGCCGCGGCTTCCTCGTCGGTACCGCCGATCTCGCCCACCATGATGATGCCTTGGGTCTGCGGATCCTGCTCGAAGAGCTTGATCACGTCGATGAAGTTCATGCCGTGCACCGGATCGCCGCCGATGCCGACGCAGGTGGACTGGCCGAGCTTGAGGTTGGTGGTCTGGAACACGGCTTCATAAGTGAGCGTGCCGGAGCGCGACACGATGCCGATCTTGCCCTTGCGGTGGATGTGGCCGGGCATGATGCCGATCTTGCACTCGCCGGGGGTGATGATGCCCGGGCAGTTGGGACCGATGAGCACGCAATCCTTGTCGCGGATCGCGGCCTTGACCTTGATCATGTCCGTGACCGGGATGCCCTCGGTGATGCACACAATCACCTTGATGCCGGCATCGGCGGCTTCCAGGATCGCGTCGGCGGCGAAGGCCGCCGGCACGTAGATCATGCTGGCCTCGGCGCCGGTGGCCTTGACCGCGTCGTGCACGGTGTTGAACACCGGCAGGCCCAGGTGCTTCTCGCCGCCGCGGCCTGGGGTCACGCCGCCCACCAGCTTGGTCCCGTAGGCGATGGCCTGTTCGGAATGGAAGGTGCCCTGCTTCCCGGTGAAGCCTTGGCAGATGACTTTGGTCTTCTTGTTTACCAGGATGCTCATGTTCGTCTCTTGATTACTTGATGGACGCGACGACTTTCTTCGCCGCGTCGGTGAGGTCGTTGGCGGGGATGATGGCGAGGCCGCTGTCTTTCAGCAGCTTCTTGCCCTGCTCCACGTTGGTGCCTTCCAGGCGCACCACCACCGGCACCTGCACGCCCACGCCCTTGACCGCGTTGATGATGCCTTCCGCGATCAGGTCGCAGCGCACGATGCCGCCGAAGATGTTGACCAGGATGGCTTTCACCGCCTTGTTGGACAGGATCAGGTTGAAGGCCGCGGTCACGCGCTCAGTGGTGGCGCCGCCGCCCACGTCCAGGAAGTTAGCGGGCGTGCCGCCGTGCAGCTTGATGATATCCATGGTGGCCATGGCGAGACCCGCGCCGTTCACCATGCAGGCGATGTCGCCGTCCAGGGACACGTAGTTGAGGTCGTGCTGGCGCGCCAGGGATTCGCGTTCGTCCTCCTGACTGGCGTCGCGCAGGGCCGCGAGCTTGGGCTGGCGGTAGAGCGCGTTGTCATCCAGGTTGAGCTTGGCGTCCAATGCCACCACGCGGCCGTCCTTGGTGAGGATCAGCGGATTGATCTCCACCAGGCTCGCGTCGCGTTCCATCACGACCTTGTAGAGGCCCTCGGCGATCTTGCCGAAGGTGGCCATGTGTTCCTTGCTGGTGAGGCCGAGACCGAAGGCCAGCTCGCGCACCTGGTTTGGCTGGATGCCCGCGGCGGGATGGATCCACACGCGGAAGATCTTCTCGGGTGTCTTGGCGGCCACTTCCTCGATGTCCATGCCGCCGGCGGCGGAAGCCATGAACACCACCTGCTCACGCGCACGATCGACGAGTACCGATAGGTACAGCTCGCGCTCGATGTCGGAGCCGGCCTCCACGATCACGGTGTTGATGGGCAGACCTTCGGGGCCGGTCTGGTGGGTATGCAGGCGCTTGCCCAGCATGCCCTCGGTGGCGGCGCGCACCTCATCGGTGCTGCGGCAGAGTTTCACGCCACCCGCCTTGCCGCGGCCGCCGGCATGCACCTGTGCCTTCACCACCCACAGGGCTCCCCCCAAGGTCTGGGCGGCGCTCACCGCCTCGCCCGGGCTCTTGGCCGGCATTCCGCGGGGCACCGGGATGCCGTATTCTGCAAACAAATGTTTCGCCTGATATTCGTGCAGGTTCATGGGCGTGGGGGTTTCAGGATGGGTGGAGAGGGGCGCTATTTTGAAGCAAAGGCCGCACCTAAGCAAAGCTCGGCCTGACGGACAGAAATGAGCAACGCCAACACAGCCTTACAGACGGATCAAGAGGCTCGCCCGGGCGAGACGCCGGCCTGGCGCCTGCTGAACATCGTCAACCTGTTCCGCACGGTGGTGGGCGGCCTGGTGGTTGTGCTGTACTTCGGCGACCGCACCCCGCGCCTCCTGGGCGACGTGTATCCGGGCCTGTTCCTCTGGACCGGCATCATGTATTTCTGCTTCGGCATCCTGGCGAGCATCACCGTGCGCGCGCGCCGGCCCGGCCTGCAGATCCAGACCTACGCCCAACTCGCCGCCGACATCGCCGCCGTGCTGCTCCTGATGCATGCCTCCGGCGGCGCCGCCAGCGGCTTGGGCAGCCTCCTCTTCATCACCGTCTCCATCAATAGCGTGCTGCTGACCCCCCGGGTCAGCATCGCCTTCGCGGCGGTGGCCGCCATCGCCGTGCTCGGCGAACAAGGCATCGCCATCCTGTATGGCAACGCCGAACAGGGCGGTTATACCCAGGCCGGCATCATCGGCCTCATCGTGTTCGCCGCGGCCATCGGCGGACTGATCGTCGGCCGGCGCCTGCGTGAGACCGAAGCCCTGGCCGAACAGCGCGGACTCGACCTCGCCGACCTCTCCGAGATCAACGAGTACGTGATCCAGCACATGCGCTCCGGCGTGCTGGTGGTGGACGAGCGCGACCACATCCGCATGTTGAACAGCGCCGCGGCCGAGAGCCTGCATATCGAGGCCGATGCCCGCAGTCCCCTGGAAGCCGTCGCGCCGCGCCTGCAGAACGAGCTGCAGACCTGGCGGCGCGGGGAACCCACCCGACCCGCCACCGTAGTGTCGCCACGCGGCCGGCCCCTGATCCCGCGTTTCGCCGGGATAGGTCGCAACCGCACCGGCGGTGCACTGATCTTCCTGGAGGACGCCAGTGCCGTGGCCGAACAGGTGCGGCAGATGAAACTCGCAACCCTCGGGCGTCTCACCGCCAGCATCGCCCACGAGATCCGCAACCCCTTGTCGGCGGTGAGCCATGCCAACCAGCTGCTGGCCGAGTCGCCGCGGATAGACCTCGGCGACCGGCGCCTCACCGAGATCATCGGTGAGCACTCCCGCCGCATGGAACGCATCGTTGAGAACATCCTGCAGTTGTCGCGGCGCGACGCGACGCGCGCCGAAGAGCTGGACGTCACCGCCTGGCTCAAGGACTTCATCGCGGAGTTCCGTGACCGGCATGGCCTATCGCCGGATGCGGTGCCATTGGACGCCGAATACCGGCAACTGCCGCGCATGCGCGTGGACCCGACGCACCTGCATCAGATCGTATGGAACCTGTCGGAGAATGCGTTGCACCACGGTCGCAGGGGACTGGACGGCGCGCCGCGCGTCGAATACCGCATCGGCCCCCTGGCGGCGGAAGGCTCCGGATATCTCGAGGTGCTGGACCGCGGGCCAGGGGTGCCGCCGGACATCGCCGAGCATATATTCGAGCCCTTCTATACCTCCGACCCACGCGGCACGGGCCTGGGCCTTTTCATCGCCCGCGAACTCTGCGAATGTAACCGTGCCCGCCTCTCCTACGCGCCGCGTCCGCAGGGAGGCAGCTGCTTCCGTATCGAGTTCGGCGCCGCAGAAGGCTGGTTGACCTGAGCATGCGCAAACCCACGGCATTGGTGGTGGACGACGAGCCCGCCATCCGCGAACTCATCGAGCTCACGCTCACACGCATGGACGTGGCTTGTGTGCTGGCCGCCGACTTGAAACAAGCACGTGCGTTGCTGCAGTCACAAACCGTGGATCTCTGTCTCACCGACATGCGGCTGCCGGACGGCAACGGGTTGGAACTGGTGAGCCACATCCAGGCACATACGCCACAGGTGCCGGTGGCGGTGATCACCGCCCATGGCAACGTGGAATCTGCCGTACAGGCGCTCAAGAACGGCGCCTTCGATTTCGTCTCCAAACCCGTGGATCTCGCTGCGCTTCGCAGCCTGGTGAGCACGGCGCTCAAGCTGCGTGACAAGCGTCAGACCGAGGGCCGCGGCGCCACGCAACTGCTGGGTCGCTCACCCGCCATAGAGCAGGTGCGCGGCATGGTCGCCAAGGTGGCGCGCAGCCAGGCACCGGTGCATATCAGCGGCGAGTCCGGCACCGGCAAAGAATTGGTGGCGAGGCTCATCCACGAGAACGGCGCCCGCGCGGAGAATGCCTTCGTGGCGGTGAATTGCGGCGCCATCCCGGGCGAGCTGATGGAGAGCGAGTTCTTCGGTCACAAGAAAGGCAGCTTCACCGGGGCCGTCGCGGACAAGGACGGCCTGTTCCAGGCAGCACAGGGCGGCACCTTGTTCCTGGACGAGGTGGCGGAACTGCCCTTGCACATGCAGGTGAAGCTGTTGCGCGTGATCCAGGAGAAGGCGATCCGCGCCGTGGGCGCGCAGCGCGAGACGCCGGTGGACGTGCGCATCCTCTCCGCCACCCATCGCAACCTGGGCGAGATGGTTCGGGCAGGCCGCTTCCGCGAAGACCTCTATTACCGCATCAACGTCATCGAACTCCGGGTGCCGCCCTTGCGTGACCGGCCCGAGGATCTGACGCTGCTGGCAGAGCACATCCTGGCGCGCCTCGCACCCGCCGGCAAAGCCCCTGCGCGGCTGGCGCCGGAAGCGGCGACGCTGCTGCAGGCCTATGGGTTCCCCGGCAACGTGAGGGAACTGGAGAACATCCTGGAGCGCGCCACTACCCTCGCCGAGGGTGAACTGGTCCGGGCCGGCGATATCCAACTGCAATCCACCGCTGATGCTGACGAGTCCGAACCCATGACGGGGCCCGGGGCACAGCCGCTCGGAAAGCAGTTGGGCGAGGTGGAGAAGGAAGCGATCCGCAAGGCGCTGGAACAGGCCCGCTACAACAAGACTGCCGCCGCAAAATTGCTCGGGATGAGCTTCCGGCAACTGCGGTATCGCATCAAGAAACTGGGTCTGGAATGACCCCCCGCGCCAGCCTTGGGAGGGTGACCAGATACTGACACTGGTTGTCAGAATCTGACACGGATGGAGCTCCCTGGCCGGCTCTAAGCCCATGAAATCCGGCCAAAATACCTGGCACGTAAGTTGCTTAACATTAATGCAGGAGTGTAAAGTCGGCGCTCCAGGTTTCTGTTCCAAACGTTGACCGTCAACACCTCGAGGAGTCATCCATGAAGACGTTGCAAAAGGGTTTCACCCTCATCGAATTGATGATCGTGATCGCGATCATCGGCATCTTGGCGGCCATCGCCATCCCGGCCTACCAGGACTACATCGCCCGTTCGCAGATGTCGGAAGGCATCCAGCTGTCCGGTGGTGGTGAAGTCGGCATCGCCGAGTTCTACCAGACCAACAGCCGCTACCCGACCGCCCTGGCCTCCGTGTATTCCACGGCTGCCACGGCCAGCAAAGTGGGCCGTTATGTGGACACCGTGACCGGCGCCGCCAGCGGTTCCAGCTACGGCATCACCTCCACCATGCAGGCGACCGGCGTGAACGCCAACGTCGCCAGCAAGGCCGTCGAGATCTGGACCACTGACGGTGGCAACACCTGGCACTGCGGCCCGGCCAAGACCGCTGCTGTGCCCGAGAAGTATCTGCCGGCTTCTTGCCGCGATACGGGCGCCATCTGATCTAGGCTGACGTTTACCCGATTGGGAGCTATGCCCCGCCCCTGGCGGGGCATAGTTTTTTTGGCGCCTGAATGCAGCGGGACACTCTGTGCCTCCATCGATGTCTAGATCGAAGGTCCTATTCCTACTAGCAGCCCTACTGGCGCTGGGCCTCGCCATCTATCTGCCCGGCCTGCCGGGCGACTTCGTATTCGACGATTTCAGCAACATCGCCAGCAATCCGGCGGTGACGTCTTCCATCCACAGCCTGAGTGGTCTGTCGCAGTCCATGTTATCCGCCCCAATGGGTGGGTTATTGCGCCCCATAAGCATGTTGAGCTTCATCCTGAATGCCGAGTGGTTCGGTCTATCACCGATGGGGTTTAAAGCTATCAATATCGCCATCCACCTCTGCTGCGGCATCCTGCTTTGGTGCGTGGCGCGGGAGCTTCTGCGAGCCTATGTCTCGGTCAATCGCCGCGACATCAGTGCAACCACCATCGAGTGGCTCAGCTTGGCGAGCACCGCGCTGTGGCTGGTCCATCCGTTGAATCTGACCACCGTCCTGTATTCGGTACAGCGGGAGACCTCGCTGGGTGCGCTATTCACGGCGCTGGCGATCCTGGCATACTTGGCAGGCCGGCGCCGCCAGGGACTTGGCAAAGGACGCGTGCTGATCTGGTTGATCACGCCGCTGTGCACCCTCCTGGGCATATTGAGCAAGGAGAACGCCGCGCTCACCCCCCTATATCTGCTCGTCATCGAATGGACCGTGCTCCGCTTTCAATCCAGCGATGAAAGCGGTCGCAGGGAACTCTACTGGTATTTCACCGTATTTCTGTTGCTGCCCATGCTGGCGGTCATGGCGCTGATGGCGGCCCGGCCGGATTTCTTCTTCGCCGCATACGCCGCCCGGGATTTCACGCCCTATCAACGCCTCCTCAGTGAATCCCGCATCGTGCTGGACTACCTGCGCTGGTTGGCGGTGCCGAACCTGAACCAGCTCGGTCTGTTCCATGACGACATCCTGCCGTCCCGGGGCTTGTTGGAGCCGCTCTCAACCTTGCCGAGCGTGGTGGGGGTCATCGTCCTGATCGCAGGCGCGGTCTGGCTGCGCCGCCGCCTGCCTTTGCTCAGTTTCGGCATCCTCTGGTTCTTCGCCGGACAGCTCATGGAATCCACGATCCTTCCGTTGGAACTGGCATTCGAGCATCGCAACTACCTGCCGAGCTTCGGTCTCATCGTGGGTGTAGTGGGTACCGCTTACCCTTGGGCGGAAGGCTTCGGCTATGGCAGGCTGGCAAAAGGCCTGTGCGGGATGGTCGTCGTGGTCCTGGCCCTGACCACGGCCGTGCGCTCCCTCGAGTGGCGCTCAGACCTGTCATTTGCGCAATACGAATCCCAACACCACCCCCATTCTCCCCGCGCGCTCACGGAACTCGAGTGGGGATATATCCGATATGCAAGCGCCACTGGAAATCCGGCGGCCGTCACCGCCGCAACAACTGCAGCCGAGCGCGCCAAGGCCGAGGAACCTGGCAGCATCAACCAAGACGTGGCCTTGGCTTATATGTTCGCTAAACTGCATGACTTTCCGAATGCGCAAGCCGCACTGCGATCGGCGGCATCGCGAGCCTCATCCACTTCACCAAGCTCCACTCAGCAACTCGCGTTACAGTTGCTGCTGCAGCTGACCGAACCCGAGGACCGGCCGTTGTTCGCGGACATGGACACCCTATTTCGGGATTCCATCGCCAATCCGAGGGTCGCCCAGCTGCCCTGTTTCGCATCGGATATGTGGGACACCCTTGCGGTATTCCGGCAGGCCACCGGCGAAGTGGCATCGTCGCTGAATGCAATGCACCAGGCGGTCGCAGCCTGCCCTGGCAAGGCCGCACTGCATGCCAACTACGCCCGCCTACTGCTGAGCTACGGCGACTTCAAAGATGCCAAGCCCGAGATCGATGCGCTGCGGTCCTTCTCCGACCTGCGCTACTTGCCGATCCTTAGGGCGCTGGAGCAGGACTATGCCGCCCAGGCACAAGGCGCGGTGGCAGGCCACTGAGCTTCCGAGTTCCCTCGAACCCGCTCTTGCGGATAGAATCAGCCGCGCCATCCCGCCGCACTCCACTCATCAATGCGTAACCCCAGCCTACTGAAATTGCTGTTCATCGGCGCGGCACTGGCGGCGGCCGTGCTCGCCTATCGCCCCGGCCTGAGCGGCGGCTTCGCCCTGGACGACTATACCAACGTGGTGGATAACGCGGCCCTGGCCGTGCCTGACCTCGGCTGGCAAAGCCTGAGCCATGCCATGTTCTCCTTCCAGGCCGGCCCCACTATGCGCCCGCTCAGCATGCTGAGCTTCGCCCTGAACCGTTATGCCGCCGGCAACGATGCCACGGCCTTCAAAGTCACGAACCTGGCCATCCACGTAGTGAACAGCGTGCTGGTCTTCATGCTTTTGCTGCGGCTCCTCAACGTCTACAAACAGCGTTTCGCTCCGCAACTGCCCGAGGAGCGTCTCGACTGGCTGGCCCTGCTTTGCGGCGGGTTATGGCTCTTGCATCCCCTCAATGTGATGCCGGTGCTCTATGTCGTGCAGCGCGAGACCGCCTTGTCGGCGACCTTCATGTTGGCCGGGCTCAACGTGTATGCATGGGCGCGGCAGCGCAATATCAATGGCCGAAGCGGTGCTTGGCTGTTGTGGACCGTCTTTCCGGCGCTCACCGTGATGGCGGTACTGAGCAAGGAATCCGGTGCGCTGCTGCCGGTCTATGCACTTACGATCGAATGCTTCCTGTTTCGGTTCCAGCGCCCGGGAGGCGGATGGAGTCGCCCGATGGCGGCGTTCTTCGGCCTGTTCCTGGTGTTACCGGGTTGCATGGGCCTCGCCTGGATGCTGCTAGCTCACCACGGCGGTTTCCTCGACTATTCGGGGCGCGATTTCGATCTGCGCGAGCGTCTGCTGTCCGAGACCCGCGTCGTGTGGCTCTACATCCGCTGGACGATATGGCCTGATCCACGGGACCTGGGCCTCTACCATGACGACATCGCCGTGTCCCGCGGCTTGCTGCACCCGGCGACGACACTGCTCGCGCTGCTGGGCATCGTCGGCTTGGCGGTGGCCTGCATAGGCTTGCGCAGGAAGCTGCCTTTGGTGGCACTGGGGATCGCATGGTTCCTCGGCGGGCAACTCATGGAGTCAAGCATCTTCCCGCTGGAACTGGCGTTCGAGCACCGCTGCTACCTGCCCGACCTGGGGTTGATCCTGGCGGTGCTCTCCTTGCTTGTGCCACTCGATCGCGACGCCAGGTGGAAGGGCGTCCGCTACGTGGTCGTGGCGCTCGCGCTGGCGCTCTGCACCACCGTCACCTGGATGCGCGCCTATGACTGGCGCGATAACCTGGATTTCGCGGCCGCTGAGGCACGACATCATCCTGAGTCCCCCTACGCCACCTACATGCTGGGCCAGACCTATGCCAACTTGGCGCTCCTCGATGACCCGGAGCAATATGGGAACGCCGTGGCCGCCTTGCGCGCCGCATCGGTGGTGCCGAATTCCACGGTCATCGCGGACGTCTCATTGGTGCTTGTGGAGGCACAGATAAAGGGAGTGGTCGACTCAGACGTGATGCCGCGCATCGCCGCCAAGGTGAGTGGCCGCAAACTCGCGGCCTCCGACATACAGGGCCTCTCGGCTCTCGGTGATTGTGTGGACAAGCTCAACTGCAAAGTGAGCGCCGCCGACATGCAGGCGATCTTCCACGCGGCGCTCGCCAACCCCCATATGGCGCAGCTCAAGGACACCCATGCCAACATCCTGGTCATCTATGGGAACTACGAAGCGACCATGGACCATGACTACGAGAAGGCGCGCAGCCTCATGGCGGATGCGGCGGTATTGGTGCCGACAGAGCCGCAATATCAGGAGAACCTGGTGACCATGGACATCTCTCTGCGGGACGCCGCCCGCGCCAGGGAAGACATGGAAGCGTTGAAGCGCCTCAACTATTTCGGTCACCTGGACCCTGTGATCGCCGAGCTCGACAGGCAGATCGCTGCGCTGCTCCCGACCCGCTGATGGGTCGGAACGGTGCTATATTGCGCCCCTGCGTAGACACCCCCGGTCAGGCATGAGCGAAACGCAACTGGCACTGTCCATCGTGATACCCGCCAAGAACGAGGCGGCGAGCCTCGGCGGCGTGCTTCAGGAATTGAAGCGGCGCCATCCTCAGGCCGAGATCGTGCTGGTGGACGATGGCTCCGACGACGGCACCGGCGACGTGGCCCGAGCCAACGGAGCGACACTCGTACGCAACCCCTATTCCCTGGGCAACGGCGCAGCCGTGAAAGCCGGGGTCCGCGCCGCGCGCGGGCGGCTCGTGGTGTGCATGGATGCCGATGGCCAGCATGCGCCGGCGGATGTGGCGCGACTCCTGGAACTGCAAGCCCAGGGTTATGACATGGTGGTGGGTGCCCGTACCGGTAGCCGCTCCCAGGCTTCGCCCTGGCGGCATCTCGCCAACACCTTCTACAACCTGCTCGCCAGCTGGATGACAGGTCATCGCATCCATGACCTCACATCCGGCTTCCGGGTGGCGGACACGGCCTGCTTCCGTGAGTTCCTGCACCTCCTGCCGAACGGCTTCTCCTATCCCACCACCATCACCATGGCATTCTTCCGCGCCGGGTATCGGGTAGGTTACCTGCCGATCGAAGCCCACAAGCGTGATGGCAAGAGCCACATCAAACCCCTGCGTGACGGCGTGCGCTTCCTGCTCATCATCTTCAAGATCGCCACGCTGTATTCCCCGCTCAAGATATTCCTGCCCATCAGCGCTGTGTTCTTCTTCACCGGCGCCGGGTATTACGTTTATACTTTCGTTGAATACCATCGCTTCACGAACATGACGGCGCTGTTGATCATCACATCGGTGCTGGTGTTCCTCATCGGATTGGTATCCGAACAGATCACGACCCTGCTGTTCGCTCGCCAACAACCCTGACTCATGGCCGCCATGCCGCAGCGAGCTCGCGTGCTGGTGTTGACCTCAACCTATCCGCGCCACCACGGTGACGGCTTGGTGCCTCCTTTCGTCCACGAACTCTCGCGGCGTCTCACACCCTGGTTCGAGATGCACGTGCTCGCGCCGCATGCCGCCGGGATCGCGGACGTGGAGGAGATGGACGGGGTGCAGGTGCATCGATTCCGCTATCTGCCGGAACCCCTGGAGACGCTCGCCTACGGCGGGGGCATCCTGGCTGGATTGCGGCATCGCCCATGGCGCCTGGCTGCCCTCCCGCCCTTCCTCGTAGCCGAATACGTGGCTGCGAGACGGCTGCTGAAGCGCCTGGATTTCGCACTGCTGCATGCCCATTGGCTGGTGCCTCACGGCGTGATCGGCTCGGGGCTGCACCGGACAAAGCAGGCACTGCTGATTACTAGCCATGGTTCCGACCTGTTTGCAGTGGAACAGTCATGGCTGAGACCCTTCAAGCGTCACGCCCTACGCAAGGCAGATGCCGTCACCGTCGTCAGCGCCGCACTTCGGGACAGGGCCGTGCGCCTGATGGAAGACCCTGGGAAGCTTCAGGTATCGCCTATGGGCGTCGATACCATCAGGTTCCAGCCGCCTGCGGCCGGCCGCTCCCGTCAGGATCTGCTCTTCGTCGGACGCCTGGTCAAAGACAAGGGGGTGGAGGTCTTGCTGCAGGCGTTGCAGACCTTGAGGGCGAGCGGGCTGAAGCCGGGCCTAATCCTGGTGGGTTCCGGACCGGAGGAGCAGAAACTGAGATCGAAGGTCATGCGCGCTGGACTCAGCGAGCAGGTGAGGTTCCTGGGAGCATTGCCGAATGCGGAACTCCCAGCCCATTATCAGGACGCAGCCGCATTGGTATTCCCGTCGTTGCTCGGCAAGCAGGGCCAACAGGAAGGGATGGGCTTGGTTCCGCTCGAAGCGCTGGCTTGCGGCTGCCCGGTGATCGCCAGTGCCCTGCCCGCGGTCACCGAGGTCATCCGCCATGAAGAGACCGGCCTGCTTTATCCACCTGGCGATGCGACAGCTCTGGCCGAGTGCATCTCCGCCGTGCTGTCAGCACCGGAGAAAGCCCAGGCTTGGGCGGCGACCGGGCGCGGACGGGTCCTCTCCAGCCACAGTTGGGAAGATGCGGCCGCGCGGTATCGCGACCTCTACACCCATCTCATCGAGTCTATGCGCCGGAATTGATCCTAAGGGATCATCCCCATCTCTCGCGCTTTGCCCAAGACCTCGGTCACCGATAGTTCCCGTATGCAACGCGCGTTGAAGAACGGCACCGGGCAGCGGTATTGATCGCAGGCCAGGTGACAGGCGCCCGAAGTCAGGTTGGCCACATGCGGATAGGGTGGCCGCCAGTAGCGCGGCGATGACCCAGTGAGGACCAGGGTGGGTTTTCCCAGCATCGCGGCCATGTGCATGACGCCCGAGTTGTGGCAGATCACACCGCGGCTCTGTGCGATGCCCTGCGCCAATCCCTGCAAAGACAGACCGGTATGCATTTTGATGCGAGAGCGCTGCGTCTCTGCCTGGCGGGCCTGCAACATCTCCAGGTGCGCCGATTCTTCGGGCACGCCGACCAGCATGAGATCCAGGTCCGATCCGTCCAGCAGCTGTCCCATGAGTTCCGCCCAGCGCTCATCCTGCCAGAGCTTGGTCTGCCAACGGCCCTTGGCGCCCGGGTGCAGGAGCAGATGGTGCCCACCGGATCCCGAAGACGGCTGGGCAGCGGGCCACTTCCCGCCGTAAGGTATGTGGATCGACGCCGGACCGGCGAGACCGAAAGCGTGGATGTCGGCCTGTATCTGCTCACCCAGGAAGGCACCAGCCCCGGCATCCCGTCTCAGCCAGATACGCCGCGGCCGCATCACATGCGCCAACATGCGCGTCTTGATACGGGGATGAGGCCCGATATACAGCCAGTCGAACTTGAGGTTCAGACGGCGCAACTCTGCCAAGGCCGGCGCCGGAGCCTGGGGAAGTATCCGCAGTTGGGTGCGCAGGTCCAGTTGCTCGAAGAGCCCACTGAGATGCGTGGCGGTGGTCAACAGATACGGGGGTTGGTCCAGAGCAGCTTCCAGGCCCATCAGCAGCGGCCGTAACACCAGGATGTCGCCCAGCCCTCCTCCCCACAGGATCCCGAAGGTATCGCCCCGGTGCAGCATGGCCTCACGCATCGGTCGGCGTCCCGGCATGAGGTGCCAGCCTGGCGATCCTGCGCAGCGCCGATGCCAACAGCAGTATCAACAATACCTCGGTGATGATCGTCACGGCGGCGGTGCCGCGCCAGGAGAAGAAAGGCACTAGCAAGAGGTTCAGGACGACATTGAAGACCGCGGCGCCGAACTCGATGTGAGTGCGAACCGCCTGCCAACCGGCTCCGGTGAGGGAGTCCGCTGCGAACCGGTGCAGGGTCATGAGCAGCGGTACCACCGCCAGCCAGCGGATGGCCTGAACCGATTCGGCAAACTCCGCGCCCAGCAGCCAGGGCAGCAACGGCGCTGCCAGATATAGGCCTACGCCGGCGAGGACCGCATAAGCGACTGCGTGGGGCAACAGCTTCCTAGACAGGTCCCAGGTGCCGCGCACGCCCTGCTGGCCGGAGGTGAAGAAACGCGCATACGCCGCGGCGAGCAGCGAATAGACGGGGATAAATGCCACCTCCACTATGCGCGCGGCCGCGGTATAGATGCCCGCCGCCTGCAACGAACCCAGGCGCGTCAGGAGCGCCTTGTCGCTGTCCATGTAGATGCGCTGCGCGCTGAAACTGGTGGCGAAATAGAAACCTTCCTGGAACTCCCGCCGCCAGCCCCGCATGTCCCAGCGCGGCATGCCGAGTTCCAGCGATACCCAAGTCACGGCGATGGCGGCGGCGATGACGGTGGCACCGAGATATAGCAGTGACCACAGGCCGAGCACGTCACCGCCTTGCATGCGCAGCAGGACCAGCACGCCCAGGAGACGAGTCGCTGAATGCAGGATGCTGACCATGGCGGTCTTGAACAAGCGATGCACTGCCTGGAACGCAAGACAGGCGCTCTCCAGCATGCGGGTGAACAAGAGGTCCGCGGCCGCCACTCCGAGCACCACCGACACGGGCACGGAACGCGGCAGCACGATCCAGGCGAGCAGGACCGCGGCGGCGATGAGCAGGCCGCCGCTCAGGGACGACATGATGAGGGTGCGGCCCCAATACACGCGGAAAGTGTCCGGGAAGCGCGCGACATTCTTGACCAGGAGATTGCCGCTGCCCCAGCCGGCGAAGGGGGCCAGCACCGCCACCAGCGCCACGGCGCCGGAGAAGGCGCCGTAACCCTCCCGATGCAGGATCCGGGCGATCAGGACGAAATAGGCGAACTGGACCAGGATGCGCGTACCCTGGCCCAGGATCATCCACAGCGTGTTGCGGGCGAGGGCCCCGAAACTGAACAATGTCTGCTCCTGGTAAATGGGTTCCCTGGCGCCGTCACCGGCCGCCGAACGCCTCCGTCCGGGGAGGTCCGGATGGGCTCGGGCCCGGGGATTTTAGCCTCCAAAAGGCCGCTAGACCCCTGTCCCCATTGGACAATTTAACCTTCCCCGCACTACTATCTTAGCCATGGATGCCTGTGTCTCGGGCATCGGACTCCTCAAGGGTAGGGACCATGGCTACGACCACCGTCAAGACCAACTTGACCGGACTTCCGCGTCGGCTGGTGGCAGCCGGACTGCTGTCGGAACTCGACGCGGCGGAAGCCCAGCGCGAGGCTGCCGCCGAGAAACTGCTGCTGGTCAGCTACCTGGTCCGCATCAAGAAGATAGATGCCCGTGCCGTCGCCAGCGCCGCGTCCGAGGAGTTCGGCGTGCCGGCGTTGGACCTGGATGCCCTCGACCTCGCCCAGGCTCCGCTCAAGGACGTGGAAGCCCAGCTCATCGAGAAGCATCACGCCCTGCCCTTGTTCAAGCGCGGCCGCAAGCTGTTCGTGGCGGTCTCGGATCCCACCAACCTGCAGGCGCTGGACGAGATCAAGTTCAAGACTGGCATGACCGTCGACGCGGTCATCGCCGAGGAAGACAAGCTCGCCAAGGCCATCGAGAAGGCCGTCCAGTCCATGGATACGTCCATGAAGGACCTGGCGGACGGCGACGTGGGCGACCTGGATATCTCCGCGGGCGACGACGACGTCGCGGCTACCGAGGAATCCAGCGCCGACATAGACGATGCGCCGGTGGTGAAGTTCGTCAACAAGGTGTTGCTGGACGCCATCAACAAGGGCGCCTCCGACATCCACTGGGAACCCTACGAGAAGGAATACCGGGTGCGCTTCCGCCAGGACGGCATGCTGCGTGAGGTGGTGAAGCCGCCCATGGTGCTCGGCCCCAAGATCGCTGCGCGCCTCAAGGTCATGGCCAAGCTCGACATCTCCGAGCGCCGCATCCCGCAGGACGGCCGCATCAAGCTCAAGCTCTCCGCCACCCGCGCCATCGACTTCCGCGTCGCCACCTGCCCCACGCTCTTCGGCGAGAAGATCGTGATGCGTATCCTGGATCCCTCCAGCGCCAAGCTCGGCATCGATGCCCTGGGCTACGAGGACTTCCAGAAGAAGCTCTATCTCGACAACCTGGACAAGCCCTACGGCATGATCCTGATCACCGGACCCACGGGCTCCGGCAAGACCGTGTCGCTGTATACAGGCATCAACATCCTCAATACCGAGGACCGCAACATATGCACCGCCGAGGACCCGGCGGAAATCCAGCTGCCGGGCGTGAACCAGGTGAACGTGAACCCCAAGGTGGGCCTCACCTTCGGCGCGGCGCTCAAGTCCTTCCTGCGTCTCGACCCCGACATCATCCTGGTGGGTGAGATCCGAGACCTGGAGACCGCTGAGATCGCCATCAAGGCGGCCCAGACCGGCCACATGGTGCTGGCCACGCTGCACACCAATGACGCGCCCAAGACCCTGACCCGTCTCGCCGACATCGGTGTGGCGCCCTATTCCATCGCCACCGCGGTGAACCTCATCATCGCGCAACGCCTGGCGCGCAAGCTCTGCAAGAACTGCAAGAAACCGGCTGATATCCCGCGCGAAGCGCTGCTCAAAGAAGGCTTCACCGAAAGCGAGATCGACGCCGGCCTCGTCATCTTCGAGCCGGTGGGTTGCGACCAATGCAACGAGGGCTACAAGGGCCGTACCGGCGTGTACCAGGTGATGCCGGTCTCGGAAGAGATGGGCAAGATCATCATGGCCGGCGGCAACGCCATCCAGATCGCCGCGCAGGCGGATGCCGAGGGCGTCCCCGACCTGCGCCGCTCGGCGCTCACCAAGGTCAAGCGCGGTGACTTCGGCCTGGCTGAGCTGAACCGCGTCACCGTCGCAGAATAACCGGATACCCAACAACACCATGGCCGACGCAGCTGCAGCAGCGAAAAACCTCAACTTCGTCTGGGAAGGGACGGACAAGAAGGGCAACCGCATCAAGGGCAAGACCGTCGCCCCGAACGAGGCCGCGGTCAAGGCTGATCTGCGCCGCCAGGGCATCGCACCGGTCAAGATCGCCAAGGCGCGCCGCAAGGCCGGCAAGAAAATCGAGACCGCCGACATCGCGTTCTTCAGCCGCCAGATGGCCACCATGATGAGTTCCGGCGTGCCGTTGGTGCAGTCCATGGACATCATCGGCAAGGGCCACACCAATCCGAACATGCAGGACATGGTGATGAGCATCAAGGGCGACGTGGAGGCTGGTAACAACCTGGCCGACGCGCTCGCTAAACACCCGCTCTACTTCGACGACCTGTTCGTGAGCCTGGTGCGAGCCGGCGAACAGGCGGGCGCCCTCGAGACTTTGCTTGACAAGATAGCGACCTACAAGGAAAAGACCGAGCGCATCAAGAAGAAGATCAAGAAGGCGCTCTCCTATCCCATCGCCGTGCTGGTAGTGGCCTTCGTAGTAACGGGCATCCTGCTGGTATTCGTGATCCCGCAGTTCGAGGAGCTGTTCAAGGGCTTCGGCGCCGAGCTGCCGGCCTTCACCCAGTTCGTGGTGAACTTGTCCCGATCGGTGCGCAGCCAGGGCTACATCTACCTAATAGTCATCGGCGGCGCCTTCGCAACATTCATGTACTTCAAGAAGCGCTCCCGCAAGTTCCGCGAGAACCTGGACCGCCTCTCCCTGAAGCTGCCGGTGGTGGGCGATATCCTCACCAAGTCCGCGCTGGCGCGTTTCGCCCGCACCCTGTCCACCATGTTCGCGGCCGGTGTGAACCTGGTGGATGCGCTGACCTCCGTGTCCGGCGCCACCGGCAACATCATCTATGAACAGGCCAGCCTCAAGATCCGCGACCAGGTGTCCACCGGTCAGCAGCTCAACGTGGTCATGAGCCAGACCGGGCTGTTCCCCCACGTCATGATCCAGATGATCGCCATCGGCGAGGAAGCGGGTTCCATCGACGCCATGGCCGCGAAGGTCGCCGACTTCTACGAGGAAGAGGTGGATAACGCGGTGGACAACCTGACGAGCCTCATGGAGCCACTGATCATGGCGGTACTCGGCGTGTTGGTGGGCGGCCTGGTGGTCGCCATGTATCTGCCGATCTTCAAGCTCGGTTCCGTCATCTGACAAACGACACATCGCGCGGGCCCTGAAGGGCCCGCGACATTTCCGGGGAACACATGGCCGTCACGCTCTTGTTGGAGCAAAGCCCGCTCGCCTTCACCGTGGTCTCTGTCCTGCTGGGACTCATCGTCGGCAGCTTCCTCAACGTGGTAATCCACCGCCTGCCGATCATGCTGGAGCGGGAGTGGCGCGCCGAGTACGCGCCGGAGCAGACGCCGAAGGACCGCTTCGACTTGGTGATGCCACGCTCCCGCTGTCCGCACTGCGGTCACGGCATCACCGCCTTCGAGAACGTGCCGGTCATCAGCTACCTCATGCTGCGCGGACGCTGCAGCGCCTGTCATGCGCCCATCTCGCCGCGTTATGTGGCGGTGGAGGTGCTCACCGGCATCTTCTCTGGCATCGTCGCGTGGCATTTCGGTTTCAGTGCCGCGGCTTTCGGCGGGTTGTGCTTCACGTGGGGCCTCATCGCGCTGGCAGGTATCGACATCGAGACCCAGTTGCTGCCGGACCGCATCACCCTGCTAATCCTATGGTTGGGCCTCCTGTTCAACACGCAGGGCGTGTTCACCGACCTGCGCTCAGCCGTGCTCGGTGCCGCTGCAGGCTATCTGTCGCTGTGGCTCGTCTATCAGGTGTTCAAGTTCGCCACGGGCAAGGAAGGGATGGGCTATGGCGATTTCAAGCTCTATGCGCTCATCGGCGCCTGGCTTGGCTGGCAACAGCTGCTGGTGGTGATCCTGCTGGCATCCGCCGTAGGCGCGGCCATAGGTCTGACGCTCGTGGGCCTGAAGCGTATCGCCCACGTGGACGTGCCGGTACCCTTCGGCCCATTCCTGGCGGCGGCGGGCTGGATCGCGCTGATGTGGGGCAACCCACTGATCAACAGTTATCTCAGCATCAGCGCCCCACACTGAATCCATGCTCAAGATAGGTCTCACGGGAGGCATCGGCAGCGGCAAGTCCGCGGTCGCCGAGGCTTTCGCGCGCCGCGGCGTCCAGGTGGTGGACGCAGACCACATCAGCCGCTCCCTGACGGGCCCCGGACAGCCTGGGGTCGCCGCCCTGGAAAAGGCCCTGGGGAGCGACATCCTCGATGCCAAGGGGCACCTCGATCGCCCTGCCTTGCGGCGGCGAATCTTCGCCGATGCGGCCTTGCGCCAAAGAGTGGAGACGGTCCTGCACCCCCTGATCATGGCGGCCCTCGGCCGGGAACTCGCCGCAGCGGGGAGCCCCTATACCATCGCCACCGTCCCACTCCTGACCGAAGTGCCCGCCATCCAAGGGCTGGTGGACCGGATCCTGGTGGTGGACAGCCCAGAGGAGTTGCAGATCTCCCGACTTATGTCACGCGATGGGGGTACTCCCGAGGAGGCCCGCGCCATCCTCGCTGCCCAGGCCTCTCGTGACGCCCGGCTTGCCATCGCGGATGATATTCTGTTGAACGCAGGCGACTTGGCTGGCCTCGATGCCGCCGTGGGACGCCTGCATGGGTTCTACCGTGAAGTGGCGGCGCAGGGAGACTTGCAGCGTCCCGGTTTGCGGTTACCGTGACTCGGGAAGCCTGATGCTGAACGTGGAACAACACGCCGAAGAACAGACGGCGGCCGAATGGCTCATCTATGAGCAGCCGCTCAGCGAGCGCGTGCGCACCTTCCTCAGGCTCGAGTTCCTGCTGGAGCAAGCCGGTCACCACAGCGGACTCTCCTCCATGTGGGACAGCCGCGCCGCCGTGAGCGCGCTGCTCGAGATCGTCGCCCTGCTCACCCGCGGCGACGTGCGTACTGAAGTGCTCAAGGAGCTGGAACGCTGCGGCACGCTGCTGCAGCGCCTCAAGGGCAGCCCCGAGGTGGACAACAACCGCCTGCAGACGGTGCTCGCGGACCTCGAGCGCCTGCGCACCGAGATGGACGGCGACGGCCGCCCGTTGGGCGCCTCCCTGCGCGAGAGCGAATTCCTGAACTCCATCAAGAACCGCCTGGCCATCCCCGGCGGCACCTGCCAGTTCGACCTGCCTTCCTACCATGCCTGGCTGACGCACCCTTACCCGCGTCGCGCACGGGACCTGCAGGGCTGGATGGCGGAACTGAAGCCGCTCAAGGAGACCATCGCGTTGCTGATGGCGCTCACCCGCGAGTCCGCGCTGCCGACCCGGGAGGTGGCGCCGCAGGGAATGTACCAGCGCAACTTCGACACCAACGTGCTGTCGCCCATGGTGCGGGTGATGGTGCCGGCCCCCGCCGGGGTGTTCCCGGAGATCAGCGCCGGCAAGCACCGCATGGTGATCCGCTTCCTGGAACGTCACGACGCCAATGCCCGTCCCCAGCAGACCAAGCGCGATATCAATTTCAAGCTGGTCTGCTGTCAGCTTTAAGGCGAAAAAACCATCCAGGCTTTTTGCATTCCGTGAATCGCGAAGTGAATTCGCGATTCACGGCTAACTTATAATCCTCGTAGTACTAATCTCTTACGGCACATCCCTGTGCCGCTCACCGATTGAGCAAGAAGATGCCCGAAATCGAGACAGTCCCCTGCCCGCACTGCGGGAAACCGGTAGCGTGGACGGAAGCTTCCAAGTGGAAGCCCTTCTGCAGCGACCGCTGCCGGCTCATCGATCTGGGCGATTGGCTGTCGGAGAAGAACGTCATCCCGACAGAAGACTCGCCCTCGGATCAGGATGATCCGGACAAGTGATCCAGATCCCATAGGCTGCGGATGGCGGCGATGCCATGGGCGCCGTGACGTTGCGCCGTCTCCAGGTCCTTGAGTGCCAGCCCTCCGATGGCATAGACCGGCGCCGTGCTCATGGCGGCCAATCTGTTGAAGCTTTGCCAGCCAAGGGGCTTCCCATCCGGGTGAGTCATAGTCTCCAGCACCGGGCCGATGCATAGATAATCCGGTGCATACTCCAGGGCAGCGTTCACTTCCAGCGCATTATGGCAGGAGAGACCGAGCCGCAGGCTCCCATCCCAATCCTGGGGCGCGAGGCTGCGGGAACGGCGCTGGCTCAGATGCAGCCCATAGCCATGCAGCATACGCGCCTGCTCGGGAGAGGTGTTCAGGATCACCCGCGCACCGTGGTCCCGGCAGAGTTCCAGTACTGAGAGCGCCAGGTTGTCGAAGCGTTCCGGTTCCATCTGCGGCGCCCGTAACTGCACCAAGTCCACGCCGGCCTTGAGGGAGCGTTGCAGCTTCTCCAGGAAGCGGGATTCATGGTCAGCGTCGGGGTCGGGAGTCACCAGCATCAGCGGCGGAAGCTTGAGTGATTTCACGATGGGCTCATCGGCAGGCAATAACGGCCAGTCCTTGAGCTCCTCCGGCAACACCCATTCCAGGTGCTGGCCTTCTTGGGAAGCGGGCCTGCCGTCCCAGGCGGTGACCCGCCACACGTCCAGCTCCACCTCCCTCTCAGGATAACGATGGGCGAAACGCAGCATCCGGTACGCATGGCGCACCCGGATGCCCAGTTCCTCGTGGAGTTCGCGCTTGAGCGCGTCGAAAGCAGGTTCGCCGGCTTCCAGCTTGCCGCCGGGGAACTCCCAGAAGCCCGCCAGCGGTTTACCGGCGGGCCGTTCACCGATGAGCACGCGGCCTTCGCGATCGCACAAGGCCGCAGCGACGACTTGGATGCGAGGGAGGGATGCGTCGGCTTGCATCCTTAAGCCTTCAGCTTAAAGCTTGCCGTGGCACTGCTTGTACTTGAGGCCGGAACCACAGGGGCAGGGTTCATTGCGCCCGACCTTGGCCGTCTCGCGTACGAAGGGGGCCGCCGCGGCTGCGACGGCAGCAGACCTGCCTTGAGGTTGCACGTTTGCCTGCACCGGTGTGTTCTCTGGAGCCGCGGTCACGCTCGGCGCCTCGGCATGCTGGAACTGCATGGCGCGCACCCGGCGGCGTTGTTCTTCCATGGCCGCCACGTCCTCCTGGGTTCGCACCTGCACCTTGGTGAGGATGCCGGTGACGTCGAACTTGAGCCGGTCCAGCATGCGCGAGAACATGTCGAACGAATCGATCTTGTATTCCCGGCGCGGATCCACCTGGGCATAGCCGCGAAGGTGGATGCCCTGGCGCAGATAATCCATATTGGCTAGGTGCTCGCGCCACAGACTGTCGAGGTTGCGGAGCATGATCTCTTTCTCGAAGTGACGGATCACCTCGGGGCCCACCTGCTGAGCCTTGGCTTCATAGGCATCCAACAGGGCCTTCTGGATACGCGCCCGCAGCGGTTCTTCATGCAATTCCGGTTCACGATCCAACCAGCCCTGGATGTCGAGTTTCAGCAGGAACTCCCTTTCCAAGGCCTGACTCAGACCCGAAATGTTCCACTGCTCTTCCACGCTCTGGGGTGGGATGTATTCGTTGATGAGGGTGGTCAATACATCCACCATCACCGCCTGCACGGTGTCGTGGATGTCCTCCGCCTGCAGCAGTTCGTTGCGCTGCTCGTAGATGACCTTGCGCTGGTCGTTGGCGACGTCGTCATATTCCAGCAACGACTTGCGGATATCGAAGTTGTGGGCCTCGACCTTGCGCTGGGCGTTCTCCACGGCACGGGTCACCAAGGGGCTCTCGATGGCCTCGTGCTCCTGCACGCCAAAACGCTGCATCATGCCCTTGATCTTGTCGCCGGCGAAGATGCGCATCAGGTTGTCGTCGAGCGACAGGTAGAAGCGGCTGGAACCCGGGTCGCCCTGGCGGCCGGAACGTCCGCGCAGCTGGTTGTCGATGCGCCGCGACTCGTGGCGTTCGCTGCCGATGATATGCAGACCGCCGGCGGCCAACACCTGGTCGTGACGCTGCTGCCACGCGGCTTTCACCCGTGCCCGCTCCGCCTCATCGGCTTCCGGCGGGAGCCCCGCCAGCTCCGCCTCCAGGCTGCCGCCCAGCACGATGTCGGTGCCGCGGCCGGCCATGTTGGTAGCGATGGTCACGGTGCCAGGACGTCCCGCCTGGGCGATGACCTGGGCCTCCTGGGCGTGCTGCTTGGCGTTCAGCACCTGGTGCTGGATATGCTCCTTGGTGAGCAGCGCCGAGAGCTGCTCGGAGGTCTCGATGGAACCTGTGCCCACCAGTACCGGCTGGCCGCGCTGCATGCAGTCGCGGATATCCACGATCACCGCCTTGAATTTCTCCTTCTGGGAGAGATACACGAGGTCAGGATTGTCCTGGCGGATCATGGGCCGGTTGGTGGGGATGACCGTCACTTCCAGGGCATAGATCTCGTGGAACTCTTGCGCCTCGGTGTCGGCGGTGCCGGTCATGCCGGACAGCTTCTTGTAGATGCGGAAATAGTTCTGGAACGTGATCGAGGCGAGCGTCTGGTTCTCGGCCTGGATCTTCAAACCTTCCTTGGCCTCGATGGCCTGGTGCAGGCCGTCGGACCAGCGGCGGCCCGGCATGGTGCGGCCGGTGAACTCATCCACGATCACCACGTTGCCGTCCTTGATGATGTAGTCCACCTCGCGCTTGAACAGCGCGTGGGCGCGCAGACCGGCATTGACGTGGTGCATCAGGCCGATGTTGGCGTTGTCGTAGAGCGAGCCGCCTTCGGCGATCAGTCCCTCATGGCCCAGTATCTCCTCGAGATGCTGGTGGCCATCCTCGGTGAGGTAGACCTGCTTGGCTTTCTCGTCGACGCTGTAGTCGCCCGGACCATCCTCTTCTTGCTGCCGGGTCAGGCGCGGGATCACCGCATCGATCTTGCGATACAGCTCGGTGTTGTCGTCCACCGCGCCGGAGATGATGAGAGGAGTGCGCGCCTCGTCGATCAGGATCGAGTCCACCTCGTCCACGATGGCGTAGAACAGGCCGCGCTGCACCTTGCCCGCCATCTGGAAGGCCATGTTGTCGCGCAGGTAGTCGAAGCCGAACTCGTTGTTGGTGCCGTAGGTGATGTCGCAGGCATAGGCCGCACGCTTGGCGTCCGGCTCCTGACTAGCCAGGATCACGCCCACGCTCATGTCCAGTGCTTCGAATATGGGGCGGTTCCAGTTGGCGTCGCGCTGGGCAAGATAGTCGTTGACGGTGATGACGTGCACGCCCTTGCCGGGGATGGCGTTCAGGTAGGCGGCGAGCGTCGCCACCAGGGTCTTGCCCTCGCCGGTGCGCATCTCGGCGATCTTGCCGCGATGCAGCACCATGGCGCCGATGAGCTGCACGTCGAAATGACGCATCCCCAGGCGCCGGCGCGCCGCCTCGCGGACGCAGGCGAAGGCCTCCGGCAGCAGCTGGTCGAGGGATTCACCGGCTTCGTGGCGTTTGCGGAATTCGGCGGTCTTGGCCTTGAGTGCATCATCGGACAGGGCCTGCACGGCGGGTTCCAGCGCGTTGACCTTCTGCGCCTCGCGGCGCATGCCGCGCACCAGGCGGTCGTTGCGGCTGCCGAAGATGGTCTTGACGATGTTGAATGCCATATGCCTTCTTCTACTCCGGATCGCGCGGCACGCGTCCTAAAATGTGTGTCACCGCACGCAGCAGCGCCCGGTGCGCCGCACCTCGAGCTTCGGTTTCCGGGGGATCGCCCGGCACCGGCGCCTGGCCGGTGCGGGCAGGAGACGGAGGAACCTAGTCCTGACTCTTGGACAGCACGGCCATCTGGATCCCGTTGGCCTTCACGAAGCGGGCCGGGTTCACGGCGACGCCATTGTAAAGGACTTCGAAATGCACGTGGGGCCCGGTGGACCGGCCGGTGGACCCCATCAGCGCGATCTCTTCTCCTTTCTTCACGATCTGGCCCACATGCACCAGGATCGTCTCGTTATGTCCGTAGCGGGTCGCGTAACCGTTGCCGTGGTCGATCTCCACCAGGTTGCCGTAACCGGAACGGTCCCCGGCCCAGGTGACCACGCCGGCCGCTACCGCCTGCACCGATTCGCCTTCGGTGCCGGCGAAGTCCATGCCGCTGTGCATGGACAGCTCGCCGGTGAACGGGTCCACCCGCATGCCGAACAGCGAAGACACATAGCCGTTCGCCACCGGCGCGCCATTGGGCTGGGCCGCCAGGGTTACATTGCGGTCCAACAGCAGGTTTTCAAGCACCCCCAGCTTCTGTTCCCGGTCCTGGACCTGGGCCGAGAGCTGGTCCAGCTCGCCCATGAAGTCCTGGCTGGAGCTGTGCTGCAGCGCCGTCTTGACCTCCGGGCCGCCCTCGGCGGGTTCCTTGCTGAAGTCGAACTCGCCGTGCTTCAGGCCAGCGAGGCTGGTGAGCTGCGCACCCATGGCGTCGAGCCGCATGATGTGGGCCTGCAGCACCGCGAGCTTGGCGGACATGGCATCGATGTCGGCCTGGGCGTCGCGCTTGGTGCGTGCGATCTCATCGGATTGGGCCTTGAGCTGCACCTGCACCGGGTCGGCGGCGGCACGCACGGCGGCCATGTGGTCGGCGGTGAAATAACCGGCAGCGAAGATGCCGGCGCACAGGCTCAGTGCCAGGGTGCCCAAGGCACCCGCCAGCCACGGATGGCCCAGGTTCACCTGGCGCGCCTCGCCGTAGCGGTTGAATACGATCAAGTTCATCCCATCTACCCCGCTTAAATACCATGGTCGCCTGGCGTACCATCCTTCAGATGGACCACAAGCGGCCGGACCCTCTCTCCCATATGCTTTCCGCGAAGGGCACGCATCTCACGTCCCTGGCCGCGGAAGCGCGCAAGCTCGAAGCCTTGCGCCAGTGCGTGCTCCGTTCCCTGGATCCGGAGACCGCACCTCATTGCCTGGGCGCCGACCTCAAGGACGGCGTCCTGACGCTGTTCATGGATAGCGGCGCCTGGACCACCACGCTCCGCTACCAAAACCAATCCCTGCTCGAGGCCGTGCAGGCTGCCGTCAAGCAGCCCTGCCGTAGCCTCAAGCTCAAAGTCCTCCCTGACCCGAAACCGGGCGTGGCACCGAAGCCCCCGCCCAAGACGCTCTCTGCCGATACTCAGCGGCTGCTCGAAAGCACCGCCGGTGGCGTGGACGATCCGGCGCTCGCCGAATCGCTGAGGCGTCTTGCCCGCGGCCGCAAGCCGCAATCCTGAATATCCTTATAAAGCGTTTTTTGTTCTAGAGACGGTGTTCGAGTCGGCTCAAAAAGCGTGCGCCGGCGCGAGATAGGAGATGGGCGCCGAAGCCGGATCGTCGTAGGTGACCTCTTCCCAGCTCTCCTTTTGCTTGAGCAGTTGCCGCAGCAGCGCGTTGTTCAGGCCATGACCGGACTTGTAGGCGCTGAAAGCGCCGATCAGGCTGTGACCCAGCAGATACAGGTCACCGATGGAATCGAGGATCTTGTGCTTCACGAACTCGTCTTCGTAGCGCAAGCCGTCCTCGTTGAGGATACGGTAATCATCCAGCGCGATGGCGTTGTCCAGCGAGGCACCCAGCGTCAGGTGCTTCTGGCGCAGCATCTCGATGTCGCGCATGAAACCGAAGGTGCGGGCACGGCTCACTTCCTTGACGAAGGAGGTGGTGGAGAAATCCACGGTGGCCGTCTGGGTGTGCTTTTTGAACACCGGGTGTTCGAAGTCGATCTGGAAGCTGACCTTGAAGCCGTCGAAGGGCTCGAAGCGCGCCCATTTGTCGCCGTCGCGGACTTCGACGGGACTCTTGATGCGGATGAAACGCTTGTGCGCGTTCTGCTCCTCGATGCCGGCGGACTGCAGCAGGAACACGAAGGGTCCGGCGCTGCCGTCCATGATCGGCACTTCAGGCGCCGAGAGGTCCACGTAGCAGTTGTCGATGCCCAAGCCCGCGAGGGCCGATAGCAGGTGTTCGATGGTGGAGACCTTGACGTCTCCTTCGGTGATGGTGGTGCCGAGGGTGGTCTCGGTGACCTTGAGCGCGTCCGCATGCACTTCGGCGGGCGGATCCAGGTCCACGCGGCGGAACATGATGCCGGTGTTGGGTGCTGCGGGCCGAAGGGTCATGTAGACCTTCTCGCCCGTATGCAGGCCGACGCCGGTAGCGCGGATGCTGTTCTTGAGCGTCCGTTGTTTGAGCATTGCGGTGGCGGTCCCTGGAGAGCTTGCGAGAGTCCGCAGGCCCTGCGGCGGGCTGCGGGAGCCTGCCGCCACTGCGGATTAAGTGGTCAAATTATAGCACTCCGCCCTACCTGGACAAAGTTCAGGCACGGGGCCGCCTCACAGCTCGGCCCCCGCCCTGACCCGCTTGCTCCGCTCCGTCAATCCGCCTGGCGCCGCAGGAATGCGGGGATGTCCAGGTAGGCCTGGTCCGACGCATCCGGGCCGTCTTCCCGCTGGCGACGCTCGTATGTCGGGCGTTCGAGACGTTTCCAGTCCGGGCCCGGGCCGTCGGTGCCGGTGGCCTTCACCACCTGGATCATGGGCTGCTGCACTGGCTCGGGCGCTTGAGGCTGCACAGGCTGCGGGGCCGGTGCCGCCGCCTTGGCCTTCAGCACCGGCGGCTGCACCGCCTGGGTGGCCCGGCCGAGACCGGTTGCCACCACCGTGACCTTCACCTCGCCGCTCATGGAGGGATCCAGCACCGTGCCCACCACCACCGTGGCGTTCTCGTCGGCGAAGGCTTCCACCGCCGCGCCCACTTCCTCCAGCTCGCCGATGGTGAGGTCCATGCCGGCGGTGATGTTCACCAGCACGCCTTTGGCGCCGGCGAAGTTCACGTCTTCCAGCAAGGGGCTCTTGAGGGCTGCTTCGGCCGCGCGCCGCGCGCGGTTCTCGCCCACCGCGCCGCCGGTGCCCATCATTGCCATGCCCATCTCGGACATCACTGTACGCACGTCGGCGAAGTCCACGTTGATGAGACCCGGACGGGTGATGATGTCGGCGATGCCCTGCACCGCGCCCAGCAGCACTTCGTTGGCGGACTGGAAGGCGTTGAGCAGTGTGATCTCGCGGCCCAGCACAGTCGCCAGCTTGTCGTTGGGGATCACGATCAGCGAGTCCACGTACTGGCTGAGCTCGGCGATGCCCTTCTCCGCGGCCATCATGCGCTTGCTGCGCTCGAAGCCGAAGGGCTTGGTCACCACCGCGACCACCAGGATGTCCAGCTCCTTGGCCACTTGCGCCACCACCGGCGATGCGCCGGTGCCGGTGCCGCCACCCATGCCGGCGGTGATGAACACCATGTCGCTGCCTTTCAGCACTTCCTCGATGCGGTCGCGGTCTTCCAGCGCTGCCTGACGGCCCACGTCCGGGTTAGCGCCGGCGCCCAGGCCCTTGGTGAAGCTGCCGCCGATCTGCAGAGTGGTCTTGGCGTTGGCCTTGCGCAGCACCTGTGCGTCGGTGTTGATGGCCACGAAGTCCACGCCCTCGACGCCCTGGGACACCATGTATTGGATGGCGTTGCCGCCGCCTCCGCCGACGCCGACCACCTTGATCACTGCGTTCTGGCCCATGTCATCCATTAGTTCGAACATTGCCGGTCTCCTCTATCTATATATAAGAATCGAATCTCTCTGAGCCCTCGCACCGCGGCTACCGCCCTCCCGGAGCAGTGCCGCGGCCCTCTCAAAACGAACCTTGGAACCATTGCTTCATCCGTTCCCACATGTCCTGCACGCCGTTGGGCGCGCGTTGTTGGCTCACGCCGCCCGCCGTCAGGCTCTGGGCGCCGAACAGCAGCAAGCCGACGCCCGTGGCATGGATCGGGTTGCGCACCACGTCCACCAGGCCCGACACGTACTGGGGTGAACCGAGGCGCACCGGGGCATGGAACACTTCCTCGGCGAGATCCACCGCGCCTTCCATCTTGGAGCTGCCGCCGGTGAGCACGATGCCCGCGGGGATCTGCTCCTCGAAGCCGCTGCGGCGCAGTTCCGCCTGGATCAGGCTGAACAGTTCCTCGTAGCGCGGCTCTACCACCTCGGCCAACGTCTGGCGTGCCAGGCGTCGCGGCGGCCGCTCACCCACGCTCGGCACCTCGATGGTCTCGTCGGCGCTAGCGAGCTGCGGCAGCGCGCAGGCGTACTTGATCTTGATCTCCTCGGCATGGTGGGTCGGCGTGCGCAGCGCCACCGCGATGTCGTTGGTCACCTGGTCGCCGGCGATGGGGATCACCGCGGTGTGGCGGATGGCACCGTCGGTGAACACGGCGATGTCGGTGGTGCCGCCGCCGATGTCCACCAGGCAGACGCCGAGGTCCTTCTCGTCCTCGTTCAGCACCGCGTAGCTGGACGCCAACTGCTCCAATATCACGTCGTCCACCTTGAGGCCGCAGCGTTCCACGCAGCGCACGATGTTCTGGGCGGCGCTGGCGGCGCCGGTGACGATGTGCACGCGAGACTCCAGGCGCACGCCGGACATGCCGATGGGCTCGCGGATGCCGTCCTGGCCGTCGATAATGAAATCCTGAGGCAGAACGTGCAGGATCTTCTGGTCGGCGGGGATGGAGACGGCGCGCGCTGCGTCGATGACGCGCTCCACATCGCCGGCGGTGCATTCCTTGTCGCGGATCGCCACCACGCCGTGGGAGTTCAGGCTGCGCACGTGGCTGCCGGCGATGCCGGTGAACACCGAGTGGATCTGGCAGCCGGCCATGAGCTCGGCTTCCGCCACCGCGCGCTGGATGCTCTGCACCGTGGACTCGATGTTCACCACCACGCCTTTCTTCAGGCCGCGCGAAGGGTGCGAACCGATGCCGACGATCTCGACTCCGCCTTCGGGGAGTATCTCGCCGACGATGGCCACCACCTTGGAGGTACCCACGTCCAATCCCACGATGAGGCGTTTGTCCGGTCTCTTAGCCATCAGCATCAGGCCCCCTGTCTGACATGTCCGCCGGGCGTCTTCCAGCCCACTGCGAAACCGTTGGTGTAACGCATGTCCACGTAAGCCACCGCCGTGAGCTTGGCGGAGAGCGCCGGCAACGCCACGGCGCTGAAACGCGCCAGGCGCTCGGCGGCATCCTCGCGGCCGAGCCGCACTTCGATCCCGTCGTCGAGTTCCACCGTGGCGCCACCGCGCGCATCCACGCTCAGGGAGACGATGCCGATGCCGCGGGTCGCGACCAGCGCGGTGAGCGTGTTGTACTGGGCGAGCACGTCGGCGGCGGCCGTATCGTCGCGCCCCGAGATCTGCGGCAGCGAGGCGTAGGCCTTGTCCTGCGAATGCACGAACACCTTGCCCTGCGCGTCCATGAGGCCGTCCGCGCCCCAGCGCGCCACCGGCACCTCCTCCACGATGTCCACGTGCAGGGTGTGGGGCCATTCGCGGCGCACCTGCGCCTCGGCCACCCAGGGCAGCGCATCCACCGCATCGCCGATGCGATCCACATGGGTGGTGAAGAATCCGCTGCCCAGGTTCGGTATCACCGCCGCGCGCACCGCGCCGGCATCCACGTGCGCTAGCCTGCCACCGAGGGTTAAGGTGGTGAGCCTCGGGCCCGCCAGGAGCGGCCGCGCCAGCCAAAGCAGCAAGCCGAAGGCCACTGCCAGCACCAAGGCGGCGCCCGCCCCCACCACCACGATGCGCTTGCGCCAGAACTTCACGGGCTGATCGGACTTGCGTGTGTTCATTCGAGCTCCACGCCCCGCAGGGTCTGGTTGAGCCAGGTGGGCAATTCGGTGGACACGGCGCCGATGTCGCCAGCGCCCAGGGTGAGCAGCAGGTCGCCGTCCTTCAGCACGGTAGCGAGCGCATGGGGCAGCTCCTGGGCCTTGTTCACAAACACCGGATCCACCCGGCCACGGTTGCGGATGGCCCGGGCCAAGGCCCGGCTGTCGGCGCCCGCGATGGCGGCCTCGCCCGCCGCGTACACCTCCGTGAGCAGCAGCACGTCCACCTGCGACAGGACCTCGGCAAAATCTTCAAAGAGATCGCGGGTGCGCGTATAGCGATGCGGCTGAAAGGCCACCACCAAGCGCCGTTCCGGCCAGCCCTCGCGCGCCGCCTGGATGGTGGCGGCCAGCTCGCGCGGATGATGGCCGTAGTCGTCCACCAGCAGGATGCGGCCGTAGCGGGTCTCCACTTCGCCTTGTATCTGGAAGCGGCGGCCCACGCCCTGGAACTCGGCCAGGGCCTTGAGGATGGCTTCGTCCGATACGCCGAGGTCATGGGCGATGGCGATGGCCGCCAGGGAGTTCAACACGTTGTGCCGGCCGCCCAGGTTCAGGCGCACCTCGAGCGGCTTGCTGCGATTAGGCAGCCAGGCCTGGAAATGGGTGGCCCGGCCTTCGCGGCGGATGTCCGAAGCACGGAAATCCGCATCGTCCGAGAGGCCGTAGGTCATCATCGGCCGGCCGATCTCCGGCAACAGCCGGCGGATCTCCGGATCGTCGATGCACAGCACCGCGAGCCCATAGAACGGCAGGTGCTGCAGGAATTCGACGAAGGTCGCGCACAACTTGGCGAAGTCGCCGCCATAGGTGCCGAGATGGTCGGCGTCGATGTTCGTCACCACGGCGATCAGGGGTTGCAGGTGCAGGAAGGAAGCGTCGCTCTCGTCGGCTTCCGCCACGAGATAGCTGCCCTGACCCAGGCGCGCATGGGTGTCGGCACTGATCAGCTTGCCGCCGATGACGAAGGTGGGATCGAGCCCGCCTTCCGAGAGCAGGCTCGCCACCAGGCTGGTGGTGGTGGTCTTGCCGTGGGTGCCCGCCACTGCGATGCCGAAGCGGAAGCGCATCAGCTCCGCCAGCATCTCGGCGCGCCGCACCACCGGGATGCGACGGGCGCGAGCCTCGGCGATCTCCGGGTTCTCCACCGAGACGGCGGTGGATGCCACCACCACGTCCGCATCCGCCACGTTGGCCGGATCGTGGCCGATCATGACCCGCGCCCCCAGGCCTTGCAGGCGCCGGGTCACGGCATTGGACTTCAGGTCGGAACCGCGCACCTGGTAACCCAGGTTGATGAGCACCTCGGCGATACCGCCCATTCCGGCGCCGCCGATGCCGACGAAGTGGATGTTGCGGATGCGGCGCATGAGGTTGCTCATGAGCGCGCTCCCGCCGCGAGGCAACGTGCCGCCACTTTCTCGGCCGCATCGTTGCGCGCTGCAGCGCGCGCGTGCCGCGCCATCTCGAGCAAGGTATCCCGCTCTCCCAGCAACTCTTCCAGTTGCACGGCCAGGGCCGCGGGTGATGCGTCCCGTTGGGCGATCAGCCGCGCCGCGCCCTCGTCCACCAGATAGGCGGCGTTCCGAGTCTGATGGTCGTCCACCGCGGCGGCGAACGGCACCAACACCGCACCCAGTCCCGCAGCGGCGAGTTCCGCGATGGTCAGCGCACCGGAGCGGCATACCGCGAGATCGGCCCAGGCATAAGCCGCCGCCATGTCTTCGATGAAAGGCGCGACCCGCGCCTCCACACCCAGTTCCCGATAGCGGGCGCTCACCTGTTCCGCATCCTTCGCGCCGGTCTGATGCAGGACCTCGGGACGCCGCTTGGCGGAGAGCTGGGCGATGGCCGCGGGCAGGTTCTCGTTCAGCGCCTTGGCCCCCTGGCTGCCGCCGATCACCAGCAGGCGCTTCGGGCCCTTGCGCTTGGCGAAGCGCTGTTCGGGTGCCGGCAGCGCGGCGATGGCGGCGCGCACCGGATTGCCCACATGCTCCGCATGGCGCCCCGGAGGGAACGCGCCGGGGAACCCCTCCAGTACATGTTTGGTCATGCAGCTCAGGACGCGGTTGGTGAAGCCCGGCACTGCGTTCTGCTCATGCAGCACCAGCGGGCAACCCGTCAGCCGGGCTGCCACTCCCCCGGGACCGCTGGCGAACCCGCCCATGCCTAAGGCTGCGGCGGGCTTCAGGCGGCGGAAGATGGCGAGGGCCTGCAGGAGGGCGCGGCTCAGCACGAACGGCGCTTTCAAAAGGGTGACGACGCCCTTGCCGCGCACGCCGCCCACGTCTATCCATTCCATGGGGATACCGGCGGCAGGCACCACGCGGGCCTCGAGTCCCTGGCGGGTGCCGATCCAGGTGACTGCATGACCGCGGGCTCGCAGCACATCGGCCACGGCCAGCGCGGGAAACACGTGCCCGCCGGTACCGCCTGCCATGATGACGAACCCCGGAGAACGGCTCATGCCGCTACCTCCGTAGATTCGGATTTCCATTTACCGCTCTCACGGGTCTCGCGATCCACGCGCATCAACAAACCAATCGCGGCACAACTCACGATCAGGCTGCTGCCGCCGTAGCTCATGAGCGGCAGGGTCAGGCCCTTGGTGGGCAATACGCCCATGTTCACGCCCATGTTGATGAAAGCCTGCATGCCTATCCAGATGCCGATGCCGAAAGCGAGGTAGGCGCCGAACAGCTGCTCACGCTTGGCGGCCCGGCGCGCCAGCAACAGCGCCCGCCAGGTGAGAGCGAGGTACAAGCCGACGACCAGGGCTGAGCCCAGCAGCCCCAACTCCTCGGCAGTCACCGCGAACACGAAGTCCGTGTGGGCTTCCGGCAGATAGAAGAGCTTCTGTACGCTCTCCCCCAGGCCCACGCCGAACCACTGCCCCTGGCCGATGGCGATGAGCGAGTTGGTGAGCTGGAATCCCGTATCAAATGGATCCGCCCAGGGGTGCAGGAAGCCCGTGAGCCGCGCCAGGCGATAGGGCGAAGCGAACACCAGCGCCACCGCTGCCAGCGCCGCGACAGCCGCGCAGAGGCCGAAGTCCTTGAGGCGCGCTCCTCCCAGGAACAGCATGGCCATGGCGGTGAAGGTGAGCACCAGGGTCGCGCCAAAATCCGGCTCCGCCAGCAGGAACAGGCCGGCGAATGCGATGAGTCCCATCGGCTTGAGAAAACCCTTGATGCTCGAGGAGAGTTCGTCGCTGCGGCGCACGATGTAGCCTGCGAGGTAGATGAAGATCAGAAGCCGCGCCGGCTCCGAGACCTGCAGGCGGAACGGGCCCAGTACCACCCAGCGGATGCTGCCGTTGATGTGCCGGCCGATACCCGGGATCAGCACCATCATCAACAGCGCGAAGGCCAGCATCAGCAGCAGGTATCCGGAACGCTGCCACCAAGAGAGCGGCAGCAGATACATCATCACGCCGGCGCCGGTGCCCACGGTGGCGAAGATGAGCTGCCGCGTCAGGTAGTAGAACGGGCTGCCGCTGGTCTTGTCGGCCAGCGAGATGGACGCCGAAGCCACCATCACCAGACCGATCACCAGGATCAGCCCCGCCAGCACCAAGAGCGTGCTGTCCATGTTGCGGGCATCCGCGTCGCCGGCTATGCGCTTGTCACTCACCGACCAGCCTCCTGACCGCCGCCGCGAACGCGCGGCCGCGATGCTCGAAGTTGTCGAACATGTCGAGGCTGGAGCAGGCAGGCGACAAGAGCACCATGTCGCCGGGCTTGGCGAGGGAAGCCGTCGCCTGCACCGCGGCCTCCATGTCCCGCACGCGCTTCACCGGCACGCGGCCCGCGATGGCGCGCTCGATCGATTCCGCATCTTTTCCCAAGAGCACCACGGCGCGCGCCTTGCCCACCAGCGTCTCGGCGAGGGGCGCGAAATCCTGACCCTTGCCGTCGCCACCAGCGACCAGCACCAGGGGCTGGCTCACGCCCTGCACCGCCGCGAGCGTCGCGCCCACGTTGGTGCCCTTGGAATCGTCGTAGAAGACGACGCCCTTGGATTCGATCACGAACTCCATGCGATGCGGCAGGCCGCGGAACTCGCCGAGTTCCTGCACCATAGCGTCCATGGGCAGACCCGAGGCTTCGCCCAGCGCCAGTGCTGCCAGGGCGTTCGCCAGGTTGTGGCGGCCCTGGATGCGCAGCACCGAGGCCGGCATCAGCCGTTCGGTGCCCCGCGCAAGCCAGGCGGTGGGACCCGAGCCGATGAGGCCGTAGTCGCCGGCAGCGGGTTCGTCCAGGCCGAAAGACAAGCGGCGCTTCGCCTCCGCCGCCATGCCCTTCACCCAAGCATCCTCGCGGTTCAGGACCGCGGTGCGGCAGTGACGGAAGATGCGCGCCTTGGCGGCGGCATAGTCCTGCATGCCCTTGTACCTATCCATATGATCAGGAGAAAGGTTCAGCACTGTGGCCGCGATACACGGCAGGGAATCGGTGATCTCCAGCTGGAAGCTGGAGAGTTCCAGCACATACAGCTCCGGTTCGTCCTTGCCGAGCAGGTCCAGGGCCGGCGTGCCCAAGTTGCCGCCGACGCGCACCTTCTTGCCGGCGCGCTCGGCCATGAGGCCCACCAGGGTGGTGACGGTGCTCTTGCCGTTGGCGCCGGTGATGCCGATCACCGGTGCGCGGGCGTAGTGGGCGAAGAGTTCGATGTCGCCCAAGACCGGCATGCCTAAGGCCCGCGCCTTGGCGATGAAAGGGCTGTCGGCGGCGATGCCGGGCGAGAGCACCACCCGGTCGGCGCGCCTTAGCGCATCCTCGGAGAAACCACCCAGGAACACCGCCGCATCCGGCAGCATCTCACGCAGGTCGGCGAGCCCCGGCGGGCGCTCGCGGCTGTCTGTGATGGCGATCTCCTCGCCATGGGCCGCCAGGAAACGCGCGCAGGACAGCCCGGTCTTGCCGAGACCGACTATCAGCGTGCGGGTCCTGCGTTGTGTGGCGGCCAAGCCCATCTATCTCACCTTCAGGGTGGAGAGGCCCACCAGCACCAGGATCACGGTGATGATCCAGAAGCGCACGATCACGCGCGGTTCCGGCCAGCCCTGCAGTTCGAAGTGGTGATGCAACGGCGCCATGCGGAAAATGCGCTTACCGGTGAGCTTGAAGGAGCCCACCTGCAGGATCACCGAGACCGTCTCCATCACGAACACGCCGCCCATGATGAACAGCACGATCTCCTGGCGCACGATCACCGCCAGGGTGCCGAGCGCGGCGCCGAGCGAGAGCGCGCCCACGTCGCCCATGAACACCTGGGCCGGATAGGCGTTGAACCACAGGAAGCCGAGGCCCGCGCCCACCAGCGCGCCGCAGTACACCACCACCTCGCCGGCGCCCGGCAGATAAGGGATGGCGAGGTAATGGGCGAAGTTCAGGTTTCCGGAGGCGTAACCGAACACACCCAGCGCGCCGCCCACCAGCACCGCCGGCATGATGGCGAGGCCATCCAGGCCGTCGGTCAGGTTCACCGCGTTGCTGGTGCCGACGATCACGAAATAGGTGATCACCACGAAGAATGCGCCCAAGGGCAGCTCCACGAACTTGAAGAACGGCAAGATGTAGTCGATCTCCGCGGACTCGTGGTGGCCCAGGTAGAGCGCCAGGGCCGCGGCGAGACCGAACAGGGACTGCCAGAAGTACTTGTAGCGGGCCGCCAGGCCCTTGGAGTTCTTCAGCACCAGCTTCAGGTAATCGTCGGCGAAGCCGACGGCGCCGAAGCTCGCGGTGACCGCCAACAGGATCCACACGTAGCGGTTGTAGAGATCGCCCCACAGCAAGGTGGAGACCATGATGGTGGCGAGGATCAGCGTGCCGCCCATGGTGGGGGTGCCGGCCTTGGACAGATGCGATTGGGGGCCGTCCTTGCGCACGCTCTGCCCCACCTTAACCGCGGTCAGCCAACGGATCATGGCCGGGCCCAGCACGAAGGAGAGGCTCAGCGCCGTCAACACGCCCAAGATGGCCCGCAGCGTGAGGTAGGAGAACACGCGGAACACCGACACGTAATGGCTGAGGTAATCCGCGAGCAGCAGCAGCATCAGTGGTCTCCGTTGGCGGTCTTGGGCGCCGCATGAGGGGAACGCAAGGCCTCCACCACCCGCTCCATGCGCATGGAACGGGAACCTTTCACCAGCAGCGTGATCTCGGGCGTGAGTTCGGCGCGCAGCACGCGCACCAGGGCCTCCACATCCGGGAACCAGCGGGCATCCGCGCCGAAAGCCTCGACCGCGTGATGGCTCATGGGACCGAGGCCGTAGAGACGCCCGATGCCGAGCGCGCGCAGCTTGGCGCCGGTCTCGGCATGCAGGCGCTCGGCGGAAAGACCGAGTTCGCCCATGTCGCCCAGGGCCACCCAGGCGGGGCCGCCGAAGCCGACGGCGAACTCCGCGGCGGCGGTCACCGAAAGCGGGTTGGCGTTGTAGGTGTCGTCGATGAGCCGCGCGCCGCCCTTGGCTTCGCCGACGATCAGGCGGCCCGCCGTGACCGGCGCCCGCGCGAGACCCTCACGCACTTCTGCCAATGTGGCACCGGCAGCGGTGGCGGCGGCAGCCGCCGCGAGCGCATTGGCCACGTTATGGCGGCCCGGCAGCGATACGGAAAGATCCACTTCACCCAGGGGCGAGACCAGCCGGAACTGCCAGCTGCCGGATGCGGTCTGCTGCAGCGAGTCTGGCCGGGGATGGAAATCCGCGGCAGGTTTGAAACCGAAGCTGCGTTGGGTACGCGCGCCTGCCATCCCCTGCCACAGGCCCGCGTAGGCATCATCGGCATTGATGACCGCCACGCCATCGGCGGCGAGATGGGTGTAGATGGCACCCTTCTCCTTGGCCACGCCGGCGATGTCTTTCAGGAATTCCAGGTGCGCGGGACCGGCATTGGTGATGACGCTCACGGTGGGCGCCGCCAGTTCCGCCAGGTAACCGATCTCGCCTGGATGGTTGGTGCCCATCTCGATCACCGCGTAGCGGCAGGAGGCATCCAGTTCCAGGAGCGTGAGCGGCATGCCGATGTCGTTGTTGAGGTTGCCGCGGGTCGCGAGGGTGGCCCCGCTCACCTTGAGGATGCTGGCTACCATTTCCTTCAGCGTGGTCTTGCCGCTGGAACCGGTGACGCCTACCAGGGGCAGCTTGAACTGCTTGCGCCAATGGGAACCATAGAGTCCCAGCGCCTTGCGCGAGTCCTGCACCAGCACCTGGGAGAGGCTCCCCGGCATCTGCCGCTGTACCAGGGCGCCCGCGGCACCCAGCTTCTCGGCGGAAGCGACGAACTCATGGCCGTCGAAGTTTTCGCCCTGGATGGCGATGAACAGCTCGCCCTTGGCGAGCTTGCGGCTGTCCTGGTTGACGCGAAGGAACTCCCGATCCGCGCCCAGGAGCTTGCCGCCGGTGGCGGCTGCTACATCGCTCAGGCGGCGCGTCATGGCGCAGCCTCCGTGAGCCGGGCCGCGGTCTCGCGGTCGCTGTAATGCAGTTTCTGCGCGCCGACGACCTGTTCGGTCTCGTGGCCCTTGCCCGCCACCAGCACCACGTCTCCCGGCAGCGCGCCGCGCACCGCTCGTTCCACGGCTCTGGCGCGATCCCGCTCAACGGTGACGCGGCTGTGGTCGCGGATGCCCGCCAGGATCTCTGCCACGATGGCGTCGCCATCCTCGGTGCGCGGGTTGTCGTCGGTGACCACGATGCGGTCCGCGAGGACTTCGGCGATGGCACCCATCTGGGGGCGTTTGCCCCGGTCGCGGTCGCCGCCGCAGCCGAACACGCACCACAGCCTGCCGCGGCAGTGGCTGCGCGCCGCCGCCAGGGATTTCTCCAGCGCGTCCGGGGTGTGAGCATAGTCCACCACCACCAGCGGCTGGCGCAGGCCGCCGCCGAAACATTCCATGCGGCCCGGGACAGTCTTGGCCCGGGCCAGCGCTTCCAGCGTCGCCTCGAAACTCATGCCCAGTGCCAGCAACACGCCCTGCACCGCCAGCAAGTTCTCGGCGTTGAAGCGCGCCAGCAGCCGCGAGTCCACGTGGCCGATGCCCGCTTCGCTGGTCACATCGAAACTCAAGCCCCCGCTGCCCAGCTCCAGCTTGCTGCCTCGGAGCGTGGTGCCGCGCGGACTCTCGCGGCCTTCGAGGGTGTAGCCGATGCATTCCACGCCCGGCGCCAGCGTCGCCGCGAGCTCGCGGCCGAAGTCGTCGTCGAGGTTGATCACCGCATGCTTCAGGCCGGGGCGCTCGAACAGGCGGCGCTTCGCGGAGCCATAACTCGCCATATCACCGTGGTAGTCCAGGTGATCGCGGGTCAGGTTGGTGAAAACCGCCACCGTGAAATGCACGCCATCCACGCGGCCCTGATGCAGCGCATGGCTCGAGGCTTCCATGCTCACATGACCCAGGCCCTGGTCGCGGAACCGCGCCAGCCAAGCCTGGGTGCTCACCGCATCCGGCGTGGTATGGGTCGGGGCCTCGAGCTTGCCGTAGGCGCCGAAGCCGACGGTGCCGAGCACTCCACAGGGCTTGTCATGTTCGCTCAAGGATTGGGCGGTGATCAGGCTCACGGACGTCTTGCCATTGGTGCCGGTCACCGCCATCACCTTCTGATGCGCGGTGGGGTCGCCGTAGAAACGCGCGGCGATGGCAGAAGCCTTGTGCGCGAGATCCGGCACCGCCACCGCCGGAAGACCGGCGGGCAGCGGCATGTGCGCTGGAGCGCCCTCCGGGTCGTAGAACAGCGCCAGGGCGCCGCGGGCCCGCGCATCGGCGAGATGGGCGAGCCCGTGGTGGTCATGGCCTTTGCAGGCGAGGAACAGATACCCGGGGCCGACACCCCGGCTATCCAGGGCGAGGCCGCGGATGGAGACCTCGCCGCCTGCAGGCAGCTGCGCGCCGCCGGGCAGCAACGCTGCCAGGGGCATGCCGGAAAGATCGCGGGCTTCGGCCATCATGGCGCGCTCGCCTGGGTCACGGCCAGGGTCGAGGCCGGCAGACTGTCGAGATCGTCGGGCATCACGTCCAGGAGGCGCAGCGCGCCGCTCATCACCTGGGCGAACACCGGAGCCGAGACCGTGCCGCCCATGTAGTTGCCGTGGCTCGGCTGGTTGATGACCACCACCGTGACCAGGCGCGGATCGGAGGCCGGCGCCATGCCGGCGAACACCGAGATGTACTTGTCCGCGGAGTACCCGCCGTTCGCCGCGATGTGCGCGGTGCCGGTCTTGCCGGCCACGTGATAACCCTCGATGTCGGCGAGCTTGCCGGTGCCCTCGCTGGAGACCACCGATTCCAGGATGCCGCGCAGGGTGTTGGAGAGCTGCGGCGTGATCACCGGTTGCAACACCGGCGCATCGCTCAGGCGCATGAAGCTCGGCGGCGTGTGCACGCCGGCGTTGGCGAGCGTGTCGTAGGCATCGGCCAACTGCAGCGCGGTGATGGACAGGCCGTAGCCGTAGGAAATGGTGGCCTGGCGCGCCGGGTTCCAGGCGCGGAATGCCGGCAGGTCGCCGGACGCCTCGCCGGGGAAGCCGCTGCCGGTGCTCTTGCCGAAACCGAAGGCATCCAGCGTGTGCCACATGAACTCGGAGGGCAGCGACAGGGCGATCTTGCTCGCGCCCACGTTGCTGGACTTTTGGATGATGGTGGTCAGGTCGATGCGGCCGTAGTCCTTGCCGTCGTCGTGGATGGTGTAGCCCGCCACCTTCAAGGTGCCCGGCGAAGTGTCGATCACCGAGTTGAGCTGGTACTTGCCCGAGAGCAGCGCCGAGACGATGGTGAATGGCTTCATGCTCGAGCCCGGCTCGAACTGGTCCGTCACCGCGCGGTTGCGGAAGTCGTCGCTGCTGGCATCGCTGCGGTTGTTGGGGTTGAACGAGGGCACGTTCGCCATCGCCAGCACTTCGCCGGTGCGGGAATCCATCACCACGATGGAGCCGGACTTGGCGCCCTGGGCCAGCACCGCCTGCTTCAGCGCGCGGTAGGCGAGATACTGGATGCGCAGGTCGATGCTGGTGGTCATGTCCTGGCCGGCGCGGGGCGCGCGCAGGTTCTCCACGTCCTGCACCGAGCGGCCGTAGCGATCCACGATCACGCGCTCGGCGCCGGGCACGCCCTTCAGCCATCCGTCGTAACCCAGCTCGAGCCCTTCCTGGCCGTGGTCGTCCACGTTGGTGAAGCCCAGCACTTGGGAAGTGACTTCACCGGCCGGGTAGTAACGGCGGTATTCGCGCTGGGTATAGATGCCGGCCAGGTTGAGCGCCATCACCTGCTGCGCGGCATAGGGATCCATGCCGCGGGCGAGATACACGAATTCCTTGTCGGCGCTCACCTTGAGCAGCCGCGCCAGATCCGAGGGCCGCGCGCCCAACGCACGGGCCAGGGTGTTCACGGAGGAAGCCTGGAACTCCTGCGGGTTCATCCACAGGGAATCGACCGGCGTGCTGACCGCCAGGGGCTGGCCGTTGCGGTCCAGGATCATGCCGCGGTGGGCCGGAATCTCCACCACCCGCAGGTGCCGTTCGGCGCCCTGGGTGAGCAGGAACTGCTTGTCCAGCACCTGCAGGAACACGGCACGACCCAGGAGCGCCATGGCCACCAACGTGAAGAAGCCGAGCACCGCCACGCTGCGCCAGCCAGCCGCGTAGTCGCCCTGCCGCATGTCGAGCTTGGGCTTGCCGAACTTCATGGCTTCACCACCACGATCTCGGCGTTGGCGGGCAGGCCCATGTCCAGCTTCTGGGTGGCGGACTGCTCTATATAAGCGTGGGTGCTCCAGGTGCTCTGCTCCAGGAGCAGCCGGCCCCAGTCCACGTTCAGCTGGTCGCGCTCCTGGTGCAGCTGGTCCAGCTGCTCGAATAGCACCCGGTTCTGGTGGCGCGCATCGATGAGCGCGATGGCCGAGAGGAAGGTCGCCAGGCCCAGCAGGGTCACCACCGAACGGCTCAGGGTGAGGTTCATGCCAGCCGCTCCGCGATCCGCAACACCGCGCTACGGGCCCGCGGGTTGTCGCGGGTCTCCTGTTCGGAAGCCAGGATGGCCTTGCCCAGCGGTCTCAGCTGGGGGCTGCCCTTGGGTTCCAGCCAGGGTGCGCGCGGATCCGGCGCCGGCAAGCGCGAATGGTCGCGGATGAAGCGCTTCACGATGCGGTCTTCCAGCGAGTGGAAGCTGATGACCGCGAGCCGCCCGGCCGGTGCCAGCACCCTCAGGCACTGTTCCAGGCAGGAACTGAGCTCTTCCAGCTCGCGATTGATGAAGATGCGGATGGCCTGGAAACTGCGGGTGGCGGGATGCTTGTGCCGGTCGTGGCGCGGCGAGGCGCGGCTCACGATCTCGGCGAGCTGCAGCGTGTCGGTGATGCGCGTGGCGACGCGCTCGGTGACGATGGCCTTGGCGATGCGGCGCGCGTGGCGCTCCTCGCCGAGCGTGAATAGCACGTGGGCGATGTCGTCCTCGCCGGCGTGGCTCAGCCATTCGGCCGCGCTCTCGCCCTGCTCCGGGTCCATGCGCATGTCGAGGGGGCCGGCCTGGGTGAAACTGAAGCCGCGGCCCGGGTCGTCCAGCTGCGCCGACGACACACCGATGTCCAGCAACACTCCGTCTACCCGACCCGACACACCCGCCTCCGTCGCGATGCGCTCCAGCATGGAGAACGCAGCGCGGTAGACCGTGAACCTTCTCTCAAGTCCCGCCAGCACTCGGCCCGCGGCATACGCCTCCGGGTCCCGGTCCAGCGCGATCAGCCGGCCCTTCTCACCCAGTCGTGCCAGGATCGCGCGGCTGTGGCCGCCCCGGCCGAAGGTGCCGTCCATGTACACGCCATCGGCCCGCACCGCGAGCCCATCCACCGCCTCCTGCAACAGCACCGGGCGGTGGAGTTCTGCCACGCTCAAAGCACCAGCCTGGCAAGTTCGTCCGGCAATCCGCCGGCACCGATCTCGTCACCGTTGAGGCTCGCCTCGCGGCGCGCATCCCACGCCGCCTGCTGCCAGAGTTCGAACTTGCGGCCCAGGCCGAGCAGCACCACATCGCGCTCGAGGCCGGCGAAACTGCGCAGTTCCGGCGGCAACAGCACGCGGCTGTGGCCGTCCAGTTCCACTTCGGTGGCGTGACCGAGCAGAAGGCGCTGCAGCTCGCGGGCCTGCTTGTTGAGGCTCGGCAGACGCACCAGGCGTTCTTCAAGGGATTCCCATTCCTGCAGGGGATAGATCAGCAGGCAGTGATCGCGATCGATGGTGACCACCAACTGGCCGCGGCAGGTCTCCTGGATGCGCTCGCGGTAACGCGCGGGCACGGCCAAGCGGCCCTTCGCATCCAGCGTCAGGTTATTGATGCCCCGAAACATACCTACCCGTCCCGCCTCCGTAAGGGCCTTTCAACCCATTTCATTCCACTTTTTCCCACCTGCACACACTATAGGAGGCCGAATAGGGCAGGTCAAGGACAAAATGGCGAAATTTGCTTGCGGGACAGGGACTTAGCTGCAATTTTGTCTGAAAAATGCTCTAAATAATAATATATTAATCAACAAGTTAAACGAAGCACCTTATACAGGACATTAACAAAGCTCAGGTGAAAGCCTGATTTTATCCATCAAAAACAGGACTTAGTCCCACTTTTCAATGGCTAAAAAATGGTCAGCGCCCCGAAGGGCGCTGTTGGGTGCTGGCACATTGAAGAAAAAGAGTCAGCCGATAAGCCGGGTTCTGTCGTGGACAGCCATTCATCTGGGACCGGGATCGCTCACGGCCTCAAGCAGCCTACCCGGGAGCCGTGCGGACCGCACGTGCGGGTTGCCCCGCCTGCTCCCCTATTTGGCCTTGCTCCGGGTGGGGTTTTCCGTGCCGCGGACGGTTACCCGCCGCGCGGTGCGCTCTTACCGCACCTTTTCACCCTTGCCGGCGCTTGCGCGCTTAGGCGGTATGTTTTCTGTGGCACTTTCCATGGGCTCGCGCCCCCCAGGCGTTACCTGGCACCCTGTCCTATGGAGCCCGGACTTTCCTCAATGCTTGCGCACTGCGACTGTCTGGCCGACTCCAGAGACCATGATACCGGAGCCGCGGCTAGATAGAGATGAGCCCCAGGGCATAGGCCACGCCGATCAGGAAGCAGATGAGCGAGGACAGCAGCAGGGAGGTATCCATGCCTTGGGAGCCGGAGACCCGCACCAGGGAACCGGGCCAGAGCCATTCCAGGAACACGAAACCCACGCCCCGCAGCAGGAATACCAGTGCGATGGCAGCCAATATCGGGCGCAGCAGCGGTAAGGGCGGCAATAGCCGGGCTCCGGAGAAGGCATAAGCGCTGCAGACGAACAGCCCCAAGGCGATCACCACGCAACTGAAGGTGGGATACAGGGCATGGGCTTCTGCCCTGCGCACCAGATGCCGGGGCGCACCGAAGAAGGCATACCAGGCGGGCCCGCCCAGGGGGATCACGAGATGTATCAAGGCGGCCGCAGCGGTGGCGAGACCGGCCGCCATCAGATACATCTCCGCGGCTGACGTCATTTCTTGCCGGCCAATTCCAGGGCGCGATCGTAGAGCTCATTCTTCTTATGGCCGGAGATCTCCGCCGCCAGAGCCGCCGCCTGCTTCACCGGCAGTTCCTTCAACAAGATCTTGAGCACCCGCTCCGCTTCCGCATCCAGGCCGGCGCTTTCCCGGGCCGCGGCCCCCGCCACCATCACCACTACCTCGCCTTTGGCAGCGGCGGGATCGCTGGCCGCCCAATCCGCCAAAGCTTGCAGCTTCGCTTCCCGCACGCCTTCGTGAAGCTTGGTGAGTTCCCGGGCCAACACGCCTAAGCGCTGCGGTCCGAAGGCCGCCGCCATATCCTGCAAGGACTCCTGGATGCGGTGCACCGACTCGTAAAACACCAGGGTGCGGCTCTCCCCCGCCAAGGCCGCTAGACGTTCGCGCCGGGCCGACTGCTTCGCCGGCAGGAAACCCTCGAACACGAATCTGTCCGTGGGCAAGCCGCTCACGCACAAGGCCGCCACCAGCGCCGAAGCTCCGGGGACGGGCGTGACCGTGATGCCGGCCGCGCGCGCGGCGCGCACCAGGTCGAAGCCGGGATCGCTGATGAGCGGTGTGCCCGCGTCGGAGATCAGCGCCACCGATTCGCCGCCCCGCAGGCGCTCCACCAGCAGCGGGGCGCGCTCCGCCTCATTGTGGTCATGCAGCGAGATGAGCGGAGTACGGATGCCGAAATGGCTCAACAGGGAACCGCTGTGGCGGGTGTCCTCGGCGGCCACCACATCCACGGCGGCGAGCACCTTGAGCGCGCGCGCCGAGATGTCCTCCAGGTTGCCCAGGGGGGTCGCCACTACGTACAGCACGCCGGGCCGCTGGGACACTGGAGATTCCTCGGTGAAATCCCGGCCCCGGGCGGGAACGGGTATCATGAATGTCGGCCCAATCCTGCTACGGAACCCTCGCCCCATGCAAGGCATCTTCGCCCCCAATAACCTGCTGCGCCTGTTCACCGTCTCCGGTCTGCTGCTGCTCGCTGCCTGCGGCACCACACCCACGCGACAGAACGGCGTGGCTCAGGTGGGAGCCGTGACGCAGCTGGAACAGGCAGGCAAGTATGCGGATGCCGCCACCTTGGACGAGAAGCTCGCCGCCACCGCCCAACCCAACCAGCGCAATGAGTTCCTGGTGGGCGCGGCAGAGGACTGGCAGCTGGCGGGCAACACCGCGCGCAGCTGGGCCTCGATCCGCGAGGTCCATGAGAAGAGCCTCTATCCGGCGCTCCTGGCCCGCCTGGAGATACTGAAGGCGAGCCTGTACCTCGCCGACCACCAACCCCAGGTCGCATTGCAGCGCCTGAAGTTCGCGCTCGGGAACCTGCCGGCGGAGCTGAAGGCCAAGGCGCTGCTGGTGCGCGGCGAGGTGCACGTGGCGCTGGGTGACTTGCCGTCGGCGGTGGCCGACTGGACCGAGCGCGAGACCTACCTCGCCCCCGGCAACGCCGACGTCGCGGCCAACCGTGACCTCATCTGGAACACCCTGAACGAGAGCCATGCTCCCTACGACGTGAACAAGCTGCCCGCCAGCCTCACGCCGGTGGCGCGCGGCTGGCTGGAACTCGCCGACATCGAACGCACCAGTTGGCAACAACCTGAAAAATTCCTCGACCAGATCAAGCAGTGGCAATCCAAGTACCCCGACCATCCGGCGGAGCAGAAGCTGGTGCCGGACCTGATCGCCAAGCAGGAAGCCCTCACCTCCTTCCCGCCGAAGATCGCCGTGCTGCTGCCGCTGGCCGGCAACTATCAGTCGCTCGCCGACGCGGTGCGCGACGGCCTGATGGCCGCCTATTACCAGGTGGGTGGCAACAACCCGCCCAGCATCACCCTCTACGACTCCGGCTTGACCGCCGCGAGCGCCCAGGCCGCCTATCAGAAGGCCGTCGCGGACGGCGTCAACATGGTGGTCGGACCGCTTACCAAGGACGCGGTGGCCGGCATCGCCGCGCAGCCTTCGCTACCGGTACCCATCCTGGCGCTCAACTACCTGGACAACGACCGCGCCGGACCCGCCGGCTTCTATCAATTCGGCCTATTGCCGGAAGGCGAAGCGGCGCAGGTGGCCGAACGCGCGGTGGCGGAAGGCCGCATGCGTGCCGTGGCGCTGGTGGCCAACGATGAGCTGGGCGCGCGCATGTTCAACTCCTTCTCGGCGCGCTTCACCTCCCTCGGCGGCGTGATCCTGGGGATGCAGACCTATCCGCCCAGCACCAAACCCGACGAGCTGACCGGCGTGCTGGCGCAGCTGTTGAACCTCGACGCCAGCGACGACCGGGAGCAGCGTCTGGCCTCCACCATCGGCACACACCTGGAGTTCGAGCCGCGCCGCCGCCAGGACGTGCAGTTCATCTTCCTGGCCGCCAACGCCCGGGACGCCCGCACCATCCAGCCGCAGATCGCCTACAACCATGCCGAGGACGTGCCGGTGTATTCCACCTCGCGCGTCTATGAGCTGGATGCCAACGTGGACAACACGGTGCTGAACGGCATCACCTTCGACGACATGCCCTGGACCCTGGAGGAATCGGGCTCGGTGGCGGATATGCGCTCGTCGCTGGCCAAGTTCTGGCCCAACAACTTCGCCGGCAACAGCCGGCTGTATGCCCTGGGGTTCGACGCCTACCGCCTGGTACCCCTGCTCTACAACACCCACGGCATCGCCCAGGCGGTGCAGGGCGTCACCGGGCTCCTGAGCCTGGATCCGGACGGCCGCGTGCACCGGCGCCTGGACTGGGCCGACTTCGAGGACGGCTCGGTGGATCTCCTGGCGCCGGTGGACCTGCCGGCCCAGGCCCCCGTGACTGCCGTGCAACCCGCCCCTAAGCCGTGAGCCCAAAGCATCTCGAGAGCGGCCAGCGGGCGGAGCAGCTGGCCCTGGAGATGCTGCTCGCCCAAGGCCTCACCCTGCATACCCGCAACTACAGCTGCCCCCAGGGGGAGCTGGACCTGGTGCTGCTGGACCCGAAAGGCTCGCTGGTGGTGGTGGAAGTGCGTTACCGCCACGACGACAGCCGTGGCAGCGCCGCCGAGACCGTAGGTAGCGCCAAGCAGCGCAAACTGACCCTCGCCACCCAGCAGTTCCTGCGTCAGCACGCGGAGCTGCGCCGCAAGCCCCTGCGCTTCGACGTGGTGGCGGTGTCGGGAGACTCGGGGCCTGACGCGGTAGAATGGATACAAGACGCATTCCAGCCCGGTTGAGGGGATCATGAGCAAGTTAGAAGAGCGTGTCACCAAGCAGTTCCAGGATAGTATCGCCACCAAGCAGGCGGCGCTCGGCACCCTGGTGCCGCATATCCTGGCGGCGGGCAAGCTCATGGCCGACTCGCTGAAGCACGAAGGCAAGGTCATGAGCTGCGGTAACGGCGGCTCGGCGGCGGATTCCCAGCATTTCTCGGCGGAACTCCTCAACCGCTACGAGCGCGAGCGGCCCGGCATCGCCGGCATCGCCCTCACCACCGATACCTCGACCCTGACCTCCATCTCCAACGACTACGAGTACAACGAGATCTTCTCCAAGCAGGTGCGGGCCCTAGGGCGCAAGGGCGACGTGCTCCTGGCCATCTCCACCTCCGGCAACTCCCCCAACGTGATGCGCGCCATCGACGCGGCCCATGAGCGGGGCATCAAAGTGGTGGCGCTCACCGGCAAGGACGGCGGCAAGATGGCGGCACAGCTGAAGGACGGCGACGTGGAGATCCGCGTGCCTGCCAAGGTGACGGCACGCATCCAGGAAGTGCATCTCCTGGCCCTGCACTGCCTCTGCGACCTCATCGACGAACAGCTGTTCCCCGCCTGATCCCGTGAGCGGCAGCAAGCTCCCAGCCGAGTTCCTCACCCGGCTCGCGGCCGTGGTGGGTGAAGAAGACCTCTACACCGACCCCGGTGACCGCTGGCCCTATAGCTACGACAACAGCCGCCGCCAGGCCGAGCCTGACGCCGTGGCCTTCCCTGCTTCCCATGCGGAAGTGGTGGCCGTGGTGCGCCTCTGCAACGAGTTCAAGATCCCACTCACCAGCCGCGGTCTCGGCAGCAGCACCACCGGCTCCGCCGTACCGGTGCGGGGCGGCCTGGTGCTTGCCCTGGAACGCATGAACCGCGTCATCGAAGTGGACGGCGCCAACCGCGCCCTCACGGTCGAGTGCGGCGCCACCAACGCGGCGGTGCAGGAAGCCGCGGCCAAGGCCGGTTTCTTCTGGGCACCGGATCCCACCTCCGCCGGTTACTCCACCGTGGGCGGCAACCTGGCCTGCGGCGCCGGCGGCCCCCACGCCGTGAAATACGGCACGGCCCGGGACAATGTGCTGGGACTACGCGCAGTACTGGGTTCCGGCCAGGAATTGAAAGCCGGCGTCTACACCACCAAGGGCGCCATGGGTTATGACTTCACGCGCCTCCTGATTGGCTCCGAGGGGACCCTCGCGGTCATCACCGAAGCCACCCTGAAGCTCACCCCCAAACCCGAAGCGGTGCGCACCCTGCGCGCCCTGTATGCGGACATGACCGCGGCAGCGGCGGCAGTGTCGCGCATCATGGCCCAGCCGGTGACGCCCTGCGTGCTGGAATTCATCGACGGTGCCGCCATCGGCATGATCCGGGGTTATGCCGGCAACGACCTGCCGGCGGATGCCGGCGCCATGCTGCTCATCGAGGTGGACGGCGCACCTTCCCAGTTGGACGACGCGGCGGCTGCCGTGGGTGCAGCGGCCCAGGGACCGGGTTGCATGGAGTTCCGGGCGGCGAAGGACGAGAAGGAAGCGGCGTCGCTGTGGGCTTCACGCAAAGCGCTCTCTCCTGCACTGCGCAAGATCGCGCCCAAGAAGATCAACGAGGACGTGGTGGTACCCGTGTCCCGTATGGCCGACTTCATCGCTCGACTAGCGGACCTATCGAAACAGTACGGCGTGCCCATCGTGAACTTCGGTCACGCCGGCAACGGCAACATCCATGTGAACCTGCTGGTGGATCCGGACGACCGTGCCCAGATGAAGAACGCCGAACCCTGCCTGCAGGAAGTGTTCAAGACCGTATTGGATATGCGGGGCACGCTCTCGGGGGAGCATGGCGTGGGTCTGGAGAAGCAACCCTTCATGGCCCTGGAGTTCGACGCGCCGACGCTGGAACTCATGCGCCGCATCAAGCAGGACTTCGATCCCAACGGGATCCTGAACCCCGGAAAACTGCTGCCCGAGGCCTAAGCCTCGCGCGGCATCAGCCAGCGGCCCGCTCCTTGTCCAGGTACATCAGGCGTTGGTACAGGTTGTCATAGCGCTTGAGTTCGTTGCGCTCGAATTCCCCATCCGTCATGGTCCGGGAACGGGTCTCCACGTCGTGCCAATCCATGGGACTCAGCCGCTTTATCGCTAGGGGAAACAGTTCCGTCTCTTCGCTGTGGATGTGGCTGAAGTTTTCCGCGCAGTAGATCGCGCCCCGCTCCCGCACTTCCTGGCAGGCACTGCTGTCACCGCCCTGCACCTCGCGGATACAGCGCAGCAACTCTTCTTCCTGGCGCCCGAAACCGCGATGGTGCCCGGCGAGCGCATCGCAGAGCGGGCGCGCATGGCCCTTGAGCCTGGCGATGATGAGGTCCTCGGTGGGATGGTGGTTCACGCCGGGATAGTTACGCATGTAGACGACGGAGTTGCCGAGCAAAGTGAGCTGAGTGGCATCGTCGCCGTCGTGCAGGGAATCCGCCTGCAGGTGCAGGAGCGTGAGCACTCGCTCCATGTTGCGATGAGCGTCGGATAGATTACGGATGACCGACTGGTGTGGCATCTCGCGTCTCCTGTCACTAGGCCTGTGACAGAGAACGCGCGTCGTTACGGCGGATTTAGGTGTCAAGCCCGCACGGGTGTCGGGCAGTTCCACTGCTACTCCCTTTTCAGCCCCGGTGCGCCGGGTATTCGCCGGATATATGTTTATCCAGGGATTTCAGTGGATATCGAAGTTTCGGCCGGCATTCATCAGGTAATCGTACAAGTTATCGTACTGCTTCAAGTCGTTGCGCTCCAAAACCGGGTCGATGATGGCCCGCGCGCTCGCGCCGACCTCCTCCCAGTCGTAGGCGTTAAGCCACTTGATGGCCTGGGGGAACATGTCCAGTTCCTCCATGCGGATATGGTTGGCATGCTCGGCGCAGTAGGCCGAACCCACCCGCTTGATGTCGCGGCAGGCCTGCAGGTCGCCCCCCTGGGCATTGCGTATGCGGCGCAGCAATTCCGTCTCCTGATCGCGGAACTGCTCATGCTGGTCATGCAGGCGGGTGCAGAGGACGCGCGTCTCCGGCGCATTGACCAGGAGCTTGCCGAAGATCAATTCCTCGGTGGGATGGTGGATCACGCCCGGGTAGTTGCGCATGTAGCCGACGGCGTTGTTCAGGAGCAAGAAACCTTCGGCGTCGGCGCCGGGTTTCAGGGAATCCACCTGCAATTGGATCAGGGTGAGGACGCGCTCCATGTTGCGGTGCGCATCGATGAGGTCGCGTGCGATCTCGTGTTGCATAGGTTCCCTAACGTGTGCGGTCGCTCTCGCGCGCTGGCACGCACGGCCGATCCGGGCACTATGTGAATCTCCCCGCTGTGATCCAGGATGCGACGGACTCAAGACTCCCCGCCGTCGCTACCTCTCCGCAGCCTCGGTCAATCTTCCCACATCCAGGAGCTGGATGCTTTGGCCACTAATATTAATTAGGTCGCGTGCCGCGAAACGCTCGAACACCTTGCGGATCGTGTCGACGCTGATACGTAAATAGTTACCCATGTCGGGTCGCGGCAAGGGCAGCTGGAATTCCGTGGTGCTCCGGCCATGGCGCTCATGACGATGCGACAGATCCAGCAGGAAGCGCGCCACCCGTTGGTCGGCAGAGGTATCGCGGGTAAGCGTCAGGTTGAGGCTGGTATCGCGGCTCACCAGGCGAAACACCTGGCGGCGCAGGCCTTCGCTCTGCTCCATGCGCGCCGCCAATTCCGCATATGGGAGGGCGCAGACATGGCTGTCCTGCAAGGCCACGGCATTCGACACGTGTCGCTGGGGATAGATGCCGTCGATGCCCACCAACTCGCCGGGCAGGCTGAACCCCAGTACCCGCTCCCGGCCCCAGCTATCGTTACGATAGACCTTGAAAGCGCCGTCACGCACCAGGTAGACGGCCCGCAGCGGGTCGCCGAACTGGAAAAGATGGCTGTCGGCCCCCAGAGTCTCAGGGTGCTCGACGATGCGCTCGAGGCGCTCAAGGTCCTCGGGTTCCAGTTCCCAGGGTACGCAGACGGGTTGCAGGGTACAGACGGGACAGGGCTTCACGGTTTGCAGCTCGCGGGAAATGCCGCTCCTCTCATCCTGCATCACCCAATCCCCTTCGATAATGCAAAATAAGCCGGAAATCCCGACCCCAGCGGTCCGCGATTATAACTCAGCGTCCAAGACAGCCGGCACGGATTTAACTCAATCTGCCCACATCAGGGGCTGACAGTCTCTTGTACAGATCCGCATCGTCAACGCCGAAGCAGCAGGCCACGATGCGCGGGAACCGCCCCAGATATTCGCGCATCACTCCGAGTGCGATGCGAGCCGCCGGCTCGTGGGGATAGCCATAGACGCCGGTGCTGATACAAGGGAAGGCGATACTCTTGGCGCCACACTCGATAGCCAACTGGAAGGCATTTCGATAACAGCTCTCCAGGAGGGAAGGTTCGCCCAAAGCACCGCCCCGCCACACCGGCCCCGGTGTATGCACTACCCAGCGGGCCTTGAGGAGGAACCCCGGCGTGATCCGGGCTTCGCCGGTGGGACAGGGACCGAGGCGGCGGCAGGCTTCCAGCAACTCCGGTCCGGCGGCACGATGGATGGCACCGTCCACCCCGCCACCGCCCAACAGGCTTTCGTTGGCGGCGTTGACGATGACATCCACGTGCAGCTTGGTGATGTCACCCTGGACGACTTCGATCACTTTTTCTTGGGCCTCCATGCCCAGATGTATTCCGCTTCGACCGTGGGTTCGCCGGTATCATCGGTGATCTTCACCGGCACGGCGATGTCGCCTTTGTCGTCCCGAGCGAAGGACGCCCGCTGCTCTTCCTCAAGCCAGGCTTCGGCGCGCAGCCCACCCTGGGACTTCTTGATGTAGTTGATGCGCATGCTCTTCAGGATAGGGAGCTTGTCGTCCGGCACGCTCATGCCGAACACGGCGCCCGTGGCGGTCTCGCCGATCAACGCTACCGCAGCCGCGTGCACCGTGCCGATGTGGTTCTGCACCCGGCGCCGGTTGGCGAGCGTCAGGACCGCCCGCTCCTCGGTCAACTCCCGGAACTTCACGCCGGCGGTGCGCACGAAATGCACCGTGCCGCCGAAAGCCCAGGTGATGAGGAAGCGGCGCAACCTGGTGGGGTAAACGTCGAACTTATGGACCACGCGGGCCAAGCGATTGCGATCGGGCATGGTGCTCTCCCGGAACGACGCAGCGGCCCGAAGGCCGCCGCGTAGGATTATTTGATCACCTTCAAGGTAGGTTTTTTGCCGGCGGGCTTCGGTCCATCGCCGCCGCTGGGGGCGGCGTCTTCCGGCGCATCCTCCGCGTCGAACAGCATGCCCTGGCCGCTCTCATGTGCATAGACCGCCAAGATCGCCGCCATGGGCACCCGGATGCGGCGGGACGCGCCGCCGAAGCGCGCGTCGAAGGTGACGAATTCCGCGCCCAGGTCCAGGGCGCTGGTGGCCTCGTAGCTCACGTTGAGCACCAGCTTGCCGTCCTGGGCGTAGCCCGCGGGTATCTCGACGCCCTCCACGTTCACGTCCACCACCATGTAGGGCGTGGAACCGCTGTCCACGATCCACTGGTGCATGGCGCGCAGGAAATAGGGTTTACGGGGGAGCATGCCTATGAGCTTAAGGCATCAGGCGGCTGGACGCATCTCGCGCTCAATTTCCGTGAGACTTAACTTAAAGGCGGGCCGGTTGAACAACCGCTCCGCATACTTGTGGATGGTCTTGGCCTGGGCGGGGAGCTCGATCTCGTACTTCGGCAGGCGCCACAGGATCGGTGCGATGGAGCAGTCCACCAGCGAGAAGTCATCGCTCAGGAAATAGGGTTTCACCGAGAAGGCGTCGGAAGCCGCCAGCAGGCTCTCACGCAGCATCTTCTTGGCGCGCGCGTGGGGCTTGGTCGGGGACTGCTCGATCTCGTCCACCAGCGTGTACCAGTCCTTCTCCACGCGGAACAGCGCCAGGCGGAAACGTGCACGGGTCACCGGGTCCACCGGCATCAGCGGCGGATGCGGGAAGCGCTCCTCCAGGTATTCCATGATGATGCGCGGGTCGTACAGCACCAGCTCCCGGTCCACCAGCGTCGGCACGCTGTTGTAGGGATTGAGGTCCAGGAGATCCTCGGGGAGCTTGTTGCCTTCCACGTTGACCACGTCCATGGCGATGCCCTTCTCCGCGAGCACCAGGCGCACGCGGTGGGAATGAGGACAGGACGGTCTGGAGTAGAGGGTCATGGCTAAAGCCCCTAGGCGAGTGATGACCGGACGGCTCCCTCGCCGTCCGGCTCAAGCTCAGTGGACGTCCTTCCAGATCTCGCGCTTCAGCATGAAGGCGAACAGGAAGAACAGGATCAGGAAGCCGATCACCTTGAGGCCGAGGGTGCGGCGTTCGAGCTGGATGGGCTCGGCGGTGTAGCTCAGGAAGTTGGTCAGGTCCATGGCCACCTGGTCGAACTGGGCGGGCGTCAGCTTGCCCTGGCTCAACTGCTCGAAGTGGTCGAACACCTGGCGGCTGTTGCCGTCTTCGTCCTTCTCGGTCCTGTACACCGGCTGCTGCAGGCCCTGCAGCTCCCACAGCACGTTGGGCATGGCGGCGTTCGGCAGGATCAGGTTGTTGGCGCCGGTGGCGGCCTTCGGATCCGGATAGAAGGACTTCAGGTAGCTATAGATCCAGTCGGCGCCGCGGCTGCGGGCTTCCAGGGTCAGGTCCGGCGGCGCGCGGCCGAACCACTTCTCGGCGTCCTCCGGCGGCATGGCGCTGACCATGGTGTCGGAGGGCTTGGCGCCCCCGGTCGGCATCAGGTAGTTCTCGAGCTGGGTATCGGTGAGCCCCAGGTCCGCGCCCAAGCGGTTGTAGCGCACGTACTGGGCCGAGTGGCAACCCATGCAGTAGTTGGCGAAGTACTTGGCGCCGCGCTGCAGTGAGGCGGTGTTGCTGATGTCGGTATTGGCGGTCAGCATCGCGCCGCCTTCCTCGGCCTGGGCGACGAGCGGCGACAACGCGAGCAGGGCGATGAGGACTAGCTTCTTCATGTCAGTGGCTCCCCCCGACCGTGACCCTCTCAGGGACTACCTCAGGCTGGTTCACCTTGGGGAAGAACGCCGGCAGCAGCATGAACACGGCGCAGAAGACGCCCGGGATCAGCCAGGAATACAGCTTGAGCTGCACCTCGTCCGGATCCCAGCCGATGGCGTCGAAGATGGAGATGATCACCATCACCACCACGAAGGTAATGACCAGGAAGTTGCGGCTGCGCGGCTGCGAGTAGAGCCAGGAGGTCACGAAGAACAGGAAATACAGCTCGGCGAAGCGCTGGCCGATCTGCGCATACATCGGCGAGGCCGCCTGCATGCCGATGTAGCCCAGCACCGCGAAGGTCAGGCCGAACACGATCACCAGCCGGCGATACAGCATGCCGCGGTAACGCAGCGACTTGATGGGGTTCTGGTCGATCCAGGGCAGCAGGAACAGCATCAGGATCGCCAGGCCCATGGTGACCACGCCGGTGAGCTTGTCCGTGATGGAACGCAGGATCGCGTAGAAGGGCCCGAAGTACCACAGCGGGTGGATGTCGTCCGGAGTCTTCAGCGCGTTGGCGGGCTCGAAGTTGGCCGGTTCCAGGAACATGCCATGCAGGCCGGGCGCGAAGAACACGATGCCGGCGAACACCGCGGCGAACACCGTCACGCCGACGATGTCCTTCATGGTGTAGTACGGATGGAACGGGATGCCGTCCAGCGGGATGCCGTTCTTGTCCTTGTTCTTCTTGATCTCGACGCCGTCCGGGTTGTTGGAACCCACTTCGTGCAGCGCGATCAGGTGGAACAGCACCAAGCCGATCAGCACCAGCGGCACCGCCACCACGTGCAGGGCGAAGAACCGGTTCAGCGTGATGTCGGAGATGGTGAAGTCGCCGCGGATCCACTGCGAGAGCCCGTCGCCGATCCAGGGGATGGCCCCGAACAGCGAGATGATGACCTGCGCGCCCCAATAGGACATCTGGCCCCAGGGCAGCAGGTAGCCCATGAAGGCTTCGGCCATCAGCGTGAGGTAGATCAGCGCGCCGAAGATCCACAGCAGTTCACGCGGCTTCTTGTAGGAGCCGTACATGACGCCGCGGAACATGTGCAGGTACACCACCAGGAAGAACATGGAGGCGCCCACCGAGTGCATGTAGCGGATCAGCCAGCCCCAGTTCACGTCGCGCATGATGTATTCGACCGAGGCGAAGGCTTCGTTCGCGTCGGGCTTGTAGTTCATGGCGAGGAAGATGCCGGTGACGATCTGGTTCACCAGCATGAGCAGCGCGATGGAACCGAAGAAGTACCAGAAGTTGAAGTTCTTCGGCGCGTAGTACTGGGAGACGTGCTTCTCCCAGAACTCGGTCATGGGGAAGCGCTCGTCGATCCAGTCGCGCAGGCCGCCGAGCCAGCCGCCGGTGACGTCGATCAGGTCGCGGTCGTTGTCTTCGCTGGTGAGCTTGGCCATCACGCGGCTCCCTGGTCTTCACCGACGCGGATCACCGCATCGGACATGTACTTGTAAGGAGGCACCTGCAGGTTGAGCGGTGCCGGGACACCCTTGAACACGCGGCCCGCGAGGTCGTACTTGGAGCCGTGGCAGGGGCAGAAGAACCCGCCCGGCCAGTCCATGCTGACCTCGGGGTCGTTGGGAGCGGGCTTGTAGAGCGGCGAGCAGCCGAGGTGGGTGCAGATGCCCACCACCACGAACAGCTCCGGCTTCACCGAGCGGTATTCGTTCTTGCAGTATTTGGGCTGCTGGTCTTCCTTGGAATCCGGATCGCGCAGGCGGGCATCGAGCTTCTTCAGGCCCGCGACGGCATCGCTGCCGCGCTGCACCACCCAGGTGGGCTTGCCGCGCCACTTGGCCTTGATCTGGCCACCCGGCTCGATCTTGCTGATGTCGATGTCGACCGGTCCGCCCAGGGCCTTGGCACGGGCGCTGGGCTCCATGGAGGAGACGAACGGCACCGCCGCCATCACCGCGCCCACAGCGCCCACTACCACGGTGGCCACCGTCAGGAAGTGACGGCGGCTCTGGTCGATATCGTCGCTCATTGACCCCATCTCCTGCTGTCTTAAGCCTTGGCGCCGGCCACTTGGGACCAGCGTGGCCCGGATACGCCAAGCAGCCAAAAATATCGCCGCATTATACACAGCGCTTCCAAGCCATCGCCAGCAAGTCCAGGCCCGGCGCGGCGTCCCAGGCGGCTGCATGTTAGCGTATGCGCATGAGACCCCTCGCGCGGACGCTGCTTTTCCTGGCCCAGGCGGTGGTGGTAGGCCTGGCCGCCGCGTTCGTGGTGGTCTGGGTCCGGCCCGGGCTGCTCGCGGACCGCCTCACGCAGGATGCCGCACCCGCCTCCTATTCCGAGGCCGTGAACGCAAGCTCGCCGGCCGTGGTGAACGTGCATAGCGCACGCCACATGCGCCCGACCAGCGCCGCCCGCTCCGGGAAAACCCCGAATTCCGGCCTGCCGGACAACTATGGGCCGCCCGCGGCGCAGCTGGAGAACAGCCTGGGGTCGGGGGTCATCGTCAGCAGTGATGGCTACGTCCTCACCAACCTGCACGTGATCAACGGCGCCGACGCCATCCAGGTGGGCCTGCAGGACGGGCGGACCGCCGCCGCGCGGGTGGTGGGCACCGATCCGGACACGGACCTGGCCTTGCTCAAGGTGGACATCGGAGGCCTGGACCCGATCCAGCTCGGACGTTCCGACGACCTCAAGGTGGGCGACGTGGTGCTCGCCATCGGCGACCCCTATGGGGTGGGCCAGACCGTGACCCAGGGCATCGTCAGCGCCGTGGGCAGGAGCCGGCTCGGCCTCTCCACCTTCGAGAACTTCATCCAGACCGACGCCGCCATCAACCCGGGCAACTCAGGCGGCGCATTGGTGAACGCCCGCGGCGAACTGGTGGGCATCAACACCGCCCTGTTCTCGCCCAGCGGTGGCTCCAACGGCATCGGCTTCGCCATCCCCGTCAACCTCGCCAACGGCGTGATGCATCAGCTCATCAACTATGGGCGGGTGTTGCGCGGCTGGCTGGGGGTCGAGCCCCAGGACATCACCCCGGAGCTGGCCCAGGCCTTCCGCTTGAAGGACACCCAGGGCTTCCTGGTCACCAGCGTGACGCCGAAGAGCCCCGCCTCCGCCGCGGGTCTCGCGGCCGGCGACGTGATCCAGTCCATCGACGGGGACGAGGTGCAGAACAGCCGCGATGCCTTGAACCGCATCGCTGCCAAGGCGCCGGGCACGGCCATCACCGTGGGCGGCATCCATGCCGGCAAACACTTCAGCTTGCAGGTGACGGTGGCCGAACGGCCGGGACAGACGCAGAGCTAGTCGGCCACTCTTTTAATCTTGGCACCGAGCTGGCCAAGTTTCTCTTCGATGGTCTCGTAGCCGCGGTCGATGTGATAGATCCGCTCCACGCGGGTCTCGCCCTGCGCCACCAGCCCCGCCAGCACCAGGCTCGCGGAAGCGCGCAGGTCGGTGGCCATCACCGGCGCGCCGGTGAGCTTCTCCACGCCTTCACTGATGGTGGTGTTGCCCTCGGTGCGCAGGTTGGCGCCCAGGCGCAGCATCTCCTGCACGTGCATGAAGCGGTTCTCGAATATCGTCTCCACGATGGTGCCGGTACCTTCGGCCACCGTATTGAGCGACATGAACTGGGCCTGCATGTCGGTGGGGAACGCAGGATAGGGCGCGGTGCGGATGGAGACCGCCTTGAGCTTGCGGCCGCGCATGTCCACCTCGATCCAGTCCCGGCCCTTCTCGATCCTGGCGCCGCTCTCCTCGAGCTTGGCCAGCACCGCATCCAGCACCGTGGGATCGGTATCACGCAGGCGCACTTGGCCGCCGGTGATGGCGCCCGCCACCAGATAGGTGCCGGTCTCGATGCGGTCCGGCATCACCGGATATTCGGCGCCGTGCAGCTTCTTCACGCCCTCGATCACGACGGTATCCGTGCCCATGCCGTTGATCTTCGCGCCCATGCGGTTCAGGCACAGCGCCAGGTCCACTACTTCCGGTTCGCGGGCCGCGTTCTCGATCACCGTCTCGCCATCAGCCAGTGCCGCAGCCATCATCAGGTTCTCGGTGCCGGTGACCGACACGGTATCCATGATGATGCGCGCGCCTTTCAGGCGCTTGGCCTTGGCGCGGATATAGCCGTTCTCGACCTTGATCTCCGCGCCCATGGCCTCCAGCCCCGCGATGTGCAGGTTCACCGGCCGCGAGCCGATGGCGCAGCCGCCGGGCAGCGAGACCTCCGCTTCGCCGAAGCGCGCCACCAGCGGCCCCAGCACTAGGATCGAGGCACGCATGGTCTTGACGAGCTCATAGGGCGCGCTGAAGTGCTTGATGCCGGCGGTGTCCACCTCGATGTGCATGCGGTCGTCGATGGTGACGCCCACGCCCATCCGGCCCAAAAGCTCGATCATGGTGGTGACGTCATGCAGGTGCGGCACGTTGCCGACTCGCATGGGCGTGTCCGCCAAGAGCGTCGCAGCCACGATAGGCAGGGTCGCGTTCTTCGCGCCCGAGATGCGGATCTCGCCTTCCAGCTTGCGGCCGCCGTTGATGAGCAACTTGTCCAAGGTATTCCTCTATAGATGGGCGCTCAGGCGCGCGCATGCTCCGAAGGCGTCAGGGTGCGCAGGCTCAAGGCGTGTATCTCGCGTCCCATGCGCGGGCCCAGGGTGGCATACACCATCTGGTGCCGCGCCAACGGGCGCTTGCCTTCGAAGTCGGCAGACACCACCAGCGCCTCGAAATGGGTGTGGTCCTCGCCGCTGACCTCGACCGTCGCCGAAGGCAGGCCTTGCTGGATGAGTGCTTTGACTTCCGCGGGACTCAAGGGTTTTCTACCGGATTCGCCGGGCGGCGCGTGATGTGGCGAGATGATACTCGAAGCTGCGTGTATCATGGCAGCCTTAAGCCCACGCCTGCAGAGAGACCCGATGACCGCCGATCCGGCCGCCTTGACCCGCCTGGCGCGGGAGGTCCTGGAGACCGAAGCCAGCGCCATCACCGCGCTCACCGGTCGGCTGGATGGGTCCTTCACCAAGGCATGCAAGCTGATGCTGGAATGCCCCGGCCGGGTGGTGGTCACCGGCATGGGCAAGAGCGGGCATGTGGCCGGCAAGATCGCCGCCACGCTGGCTTCCACCGGCACGCCAGCGTTCTTCGTGCATCCCGGCGAAGCCAGCCACGGCGACCTCGGCATGATTACCGGCCAAGACCTGGTGCTGGCGCTCTCCAACTCCGGAGAGACCTCCGAACTCGTCACCATCCTGCCGCTCATCAAGCGCCTGGGCGTGAAGCTCATCGCGCTCACCGGCAAGCCTGATTCCAGCCTCGCCAAGACCGCCGACGTGCACCTGGACGTGAGCGTGGCGCGCGAAGCCGATCCCTTGAACCTCGCCCCCACCGCCAGCACCACCGCCGCGCTGGCCATGGGCGACGCGCTCGCCATGGCGGTGCTGTCCATGCGCGGTTTCACCCATGAGGACTTCGCCCGCTCCCACCCGGGCGGCAGCCTGGGCAGACGCCTGCTGCTGAAGGTTGAGGACGTGATGCACAAAGGCGAGCGCGTGCCATCCGTGGCGCTCGGCACCTCCTTGAGCCAGGCGCTGATGGAGATGACCCGCAAGGGTTTAGGCATGACCGCCATCGTGGACAGCTCGGGCAAGGTAGCAGGCATCTTCACCGACGGCGATCTGCGCCGCACCCTCGACAAACAGGTGGACGTGCACAGGGCCAAGATCGATGAGGTGATGACCCGCGACTGCACCACCGCCGGTCCCGACATGCTGGCTGGGGAAGCGCTGCATATATTGGAGACGCGCAAGTTCAACGGCCTCTTGGTAGTGGACAGGGACGGGAAACTGGTCGGCGCGCTCAACATGCACGACCTCCTAAGGGCGGGCATCGTCTAGATGGACATGAAGGAAAGAGCCGCGCGGGTGCGCCTGGCGGTATTCGACGTGGACGGCGTGCTCACCGACGGCCGTCTCTACTACGGCGCCGGCGGCGAGGAACTCAAGGTGTTCCACGTGCACGACGGCCAAGGCCTGAAACGCCTGCAGAAGGCCGGCGTCACCCTCGCCATCATCTCCGGGCGCGACTCCGCCGCCGTCACCCGCCGCATGCAGGACTTGGGGATAGAACACGTGTTCCAAGGTGACGAGCACAAGCTACCCATCTTCGAGCGCCTGCTGCAGAAACTTGGACTCACGGCCGAGCAGACCGCTTGCGTGGGCGACGACCTGCCAGACCTGCCGCTGCTGCAGCGTGCCGGCTTCGCGGTCGCCGTGGCCAACGCCCAGGCCCCGGTCCGGGAGGCGGCGCATTACGTCACCACCTCCAGGGGCGGGCGCGGCGCGGCGCGCGAGGTCTGCGACCTGATCCTCAGCGCCCAAGGGCGCCTGTGAACCTGAAGCTCGTGGCCATGGTGGTGTTCCTGACGGCGATCGCCGTGGGGACCCTATGGCTCTTGCGCCAGACGGAACTGCAAGGCCTCCAGGTGGAGCAACCCAAGACCCATGTGCCGGACTACTACTTCACGGACGCGACCATCACCAGCCTGGACCTCAAGGGCAAGCCCGCCTCGGAACTGGTCTCGCCGCGCATCATCCATCATCCGGACGATGACAGCGTGGAGACCTTCCAGCCGCACATGCGCTATTTCCTCAGGGACGGGCTGCCCTGGTTCGCCCAGGCGGACCACGGGATGGAGCCCTCCGGTGGCAACCTGATCTACCTGGACGGACACGTGGAGATGACCCATCCGGACCAGAACGGCGGCCCCCCTCTGGTCATCGATACCGAACATATGAAGGTGGACCTGACCACCAATATAGCCAGCACCGACGACCCGGTGACCATGATCAAGGGCAGCAGCCGCACCGATGGTATCGGCATGGACGGCTATATGCAGGATAATCGCATGGTGCTGCGTAACCACGTCACAGGCCTGTATGTCCCCGCGCCCAAGGAACCTTAAGCCCCTCCTGTTGCTGGCGTGCCTCGGCGCCCTGCTGGCGTCGGCGCCGGCGCGCGCGCTCAAGACCGACAAGAACCAGCCCATCAACGTGCATTCCGACCATGGCGACTTCCAGGCCGACCCCAAGAACAGCAGCAACGGCGTGGGCGTCTACACCGGTCACGTGGTCATCACCCAGGGGAGCATCGTCATCAACGCCGACAAGGCGGTGTTCCACGTGGTGGACAACAACCTGGATACCGCCGACATCACCGGCAACCCGGCCACCTTCGTCCAGCAGCCCGACCAGGGGCTCCCCATGCACGGCCAGTCCCTGGAGATCACCTACGACGTGCCGAAGAACGAGATCGTGCTGATCACTCACGCGCGCCTGACCCAACAGGTGCTGAAGGTGGGTTCCAGCAGCACCTCCACCGCCGCCCCGGCCGCAAGGACCGTCATCGACGGCATCGTGGTGAACGACATCTCGGTCCCAGGTGAACGCCTCATGACCGCGGAACGCATCCGCTACAACACCGACACCCAGCACGTGATCGCGAAGTCAGGTGACAGCTCCGAACAGCGGGTGCATGTCAGCTTCCCGCCCAAGGTCCCGGCAAGCACCACGGCGGCGCAGCTCAAGCAGGCGGTGCCGCCGGCCGCCAAAAACCATGCTGCGCCCACGATGCTGATGCCGCGCCAGGGCACCCCCTCGGCGGCCGCGGCAGCGGCCACCGCCCAGGCCCCGACCTCCACCAGCCACGCAGGCCCGCCTTGAGCACATTGCGCGCCGAGAACTTGGTCAAACGCTATCGCCGCCGCGAAGTGGTGCGCGGCGTGTCGCTTGGTCTCGAACGCGGCGAGGTGGTGGGCCTGCTGGGTCCCAACGGCGCCGGCAAGACCACTTCGTTCTACATGATCGTGGGCCTGGTGCCCGCGGACGGCGGCGTCATCACCCTCAACGACCAGGACGTGACCAAACTGCCGGTGCACGCCCGTGCGCGACTGGGGCTGGGTTATCTGCCCCAGGAAGCCTCGGTGTTCCGCAAGCTCTCCGTCGAGGACAATATCCTCGCGGTGCTGGAGACCCGCAGCGACCTCAGCCGCGCGCAACGCAAGGCGCGCCTGGAAGAATTGCTGGAAGAACTGCACATCAGCCACATCCGTGATGGCTTGGGGATATCGCTCTCCGGCGGCGAGCGCCGCCGCGTGGAGATCGCCCGTGCACTCGCCGCGGATCCGGCCTTCATGCTGCTGGACGAGCCCTTCGCCGGCGTGGATCCCATCTCGGTGATAGACATCCAGCGCATCATCGAGCACCTGAAGTCGCGCAACATCGGCGTGCTTGTGACCGACCACAACGTGCGCGAGACCTTAGGGATATGCAGCCGCGCCTACATCATCAACGCCGGACAGGTGATCGCGGACGGCACGCCCGACGCCATCCTGGCCAACCAGGAAGTGCGGCAGGTGTATCTGGGTGAGAACTTCAGGCTATAGACAGCCTGATGAGGGAGGAGCGGGAGCGCTCCAACCAGCATCCTCGCCTGACCGACGACACGTCAAGACTGGTCTGCATTCTTTTTTGGGCTATAACTAAATCATGGTTTGTTCAGGTCCCTTCACCCCCCCGGAAACGGGAAGGGTCTGTCTTCCCCCCCATGAAATCGGGGCTGTCTCGCTGGATGGATTCCAAGCACTTGAATGCACGGGGGTTTCGCTTTGAAGCCCACGCTCGCACTGCGCCAGAGCCAAAGACTGAGTCTTACCCCCGAGTTGCGTCAGGCCTTAAGTCTCCTGCAACTCTCCGCCATGGAGCTCTCCGCCAAGGTCCGTGAGGCCTTGGAAGGCAACCTGCTGCTGGAGCGCGGCGAGGAAGAGGACGAGGCCGCGACCCCCACGCCCCTGCCGGGCCCCGCCACGGACGCCGCGGTCCAGGCAGCCGAACCGCAGGTGGATTGGGACAGCGCGGCCGCCAGCGGTGTATCGGACAGTGACTGGGATGACGAGGACGGGGCCGCCGGCGCGGCGGACCGCAGCGGCCAGAGCCTCAAGGAATACCTGCTCTGGCAGCTCGAGATCGCCCGCATGAGCGCCCGTGACGCGGCCATCGGCGCCGCCATCATCGACTCCCTCAACGACGACGGCTACCTGACCGAACCTCTGGAGGAGATCCGCCAATCCCTGGCGGATAGCGATGCCGCGCCGGACCCGGATGAGATGTACGCAGTGCTGCATCGCGTGCAGGCCTTCGATCCGCCGGGCGTCGCTGCCCGCGACCTGAAAGAATGCCTCACCCTGCAGCTGCGGCAGGGTGACAAGACCGCGCCTGGCCACGGGCTTGCAACGGTGCTGGTCAGCAGCCACCTGGAGACCCTCGCGGGCCGCGAATATGAGCGCCTCTGCCGCCTGCTCGGCATCGGCCGCCCGGCGCTCGACGAGGCGCTGGACCTGATCCGCGGGCTCAATCCGCGGCCCGGCGCCGCCATCGCCGGCAACCCCGTGGACTACGTGGTGCCGGACGTGCTGGTGAACCGCCGCGGCAACGGATGGTTCGTGGAACTCAACCCCGCCGCGGTGCCGCGCATCCGCGTCAACCTGGCCTATGCCGCCGCCCTGCGCCGCAGCGAAGCCTCCGGCGACCTGGCCCAGCAGCTGCAGGAGGCGCGCTGGCTGGTGCGCAGCATCCGCATGCGCAACGAGACTCTGCTGCGCGTGGCCCACAGCATCGTGCGCAAGCAAGGCGCCTTCCTCGAGCAGGGCGACGAGGCCATGCAACCCCTTCTGATGAAGGACCTGGCGCAGGAGCTGGAGCTGCACGAATCCACCGTGTCGCGGGTGGTGGCCAACAAGCACATGGCCACGCCACGCGGCACCTTCGCCTTCCGGCGTTTCTTCTCCAGCGAGCTTCCGACCGAGGATGGCGGCGCCTACTCCGGCACCGCCATCCGCGCCATGATCAAGAAACTGGTCGCGCAGGAAGACCCGCGCAACCCCATGAGCGACAACCACATCACCAAGGCGCTCCTGGAGCGCGGAGTGCAGGTGGCACGGCGCACGGTGGCGAAATACCGTGAGTCCATGACCATCCCCCCGGCTCACGAGCGCAGGCGCCTGGAGCCTTAGGCGAACACCGACGACGACGACCAAGAGGAGATGACCATGAAGTTAGACCTGACCGGACACCACGTGGAGATCAATGAGACGCTCCGCAGCTACGTGCAGAACAAGTTCGAGAAGCTGGAGCGGCATTTCGACCACGTCACCGGCATCCATGTGGTGCTGACCGTGTCCAAGCTGGAACACCGCGCCGAAGCCACGCTCAACGTGAGCCGCGCCAAGCTCTTCGCCGATGCCGTGGAAGAGGACATGTATGCCGCCATCGACTGTTTGGTGGACAAGCTCGACCGGCAGGTGAAACGGCACAAGGAGAAGCTGTCCAGTCATAACGACCGCAGTACCGTGCGCACGGCCGCGGTCAGCTAGTCCTTCGATTCCACCGACGTTGGAACCTTGGCGGCGCCTCTGGCGCCGCTTTTTTGTGGGATTCCGTAAAGCGGCGCATGCGACCAAAACTGTATAAAATCTTCCGATGCGCCTGGTCATCTTGAGCGGCCTCTCCGGCTCCGGCAAGTCCGTGGCCCTCCACATGCTGGAGGACTTGGGCTATTACTGCGTGGACAACATCCCCGCCGGGCACCTGCAGAGCTTCGTGCGCGAGACCCTGCTCACCGGCGACCCGGCCTACCAGCGTATGGCGGTAGGCGTGGACGCCCGCAACCGCCTGGAGGACATCCGTTCGGTGCCCCAGACCGTGAAGAAGCTGCGGGCCGAAGGCATCGAGTGCGAGATCGTATTCCTGCACGCGGAGGAAGCGGTGCTGCTGAAGCGCTACAGCGAGAGCCACCGCCCTCATCCGCTGGCCGGCGACGGCCGCGCCCTCAAGGACGCCATCGAAGCGGAACGGGAGCTCTTGGGCCCCCTCGCCGACGAGGCGGACATGGTGCTGGACAGTTCCCGCACCTCGGTGCATGAGCTGCGCGAACTGGTGCGGGAACGCATCCATCGTGAGGAGCGGGTCTCGCTCTCGCTCCTGTTCCAGTCCTTCGGCTTCCGCCACGGCATCCCGGGGGACTCGGACTTCGTGTTCGACGCCCGCGGTCTTCCGAACCCCTACTGGGAACCCAGCCTGCGCAACCTGTCCGGGAAGGAACTGGCGGTGGCCAAGTACCTGGAGAAGCACGAGCTGGTGAACCGCTTCGTGGCGGACGTCGGCGGGTTCCTGGATTTCTGGATACCCAAGTTCGAGACCTCCAACCGGCAATACCTGACGGTCTCCATCGGCTGCACCGGCGGGTATCACCGTTCGGTGTACGTGGTGGAACGTTTGGCAGAGCATTTCAAGAAGCAGGGACGCGACGTACTGATCAGGCACAACGGGCTGAAGTAGCTCTCAGCTGTCTATTGGCAGTTTCTGTTCTATCCATTCACCGTTGATGAACGCCAGAAGCTGGTCCTTCTGCGTTTGGGCATCGCGCACACCTAAGTCGATGAGGTCACGGCAGTACTTGGCTTCGAACAGCAGATAGCTCAGGAGCTGGCTGCCGCTGCGGTTCAAGCCGCCGACGCCCCGCAGCAGGAAGCGCACGCTGGCTGGGAACTCGTGCTTGTGGCGCTGGGCGATGTCGCGGATGTCCTCGCTGGGCGTGATCACCAGGGTGTCGATGACCTTCAACTGCTGCCCATCGCCCGGCTTGCCGGGCATGCGGCTCACGGTGCTGTTGATGCGCTGCAGGCGCTCCAGGTCGCCGTAGATGCTGTCCATGAACAGCGTATCCAGCAGATAGCCCGCCACCTGGCCGAGGGAGGGATAAGGCACCTGTTCCTCCTCCAGCGGCAAACGGTTCGGCTGCTCGTTGCGCAGGGCGATCACCAGCACCCGGTCGGCACCCAGGTGCACCACCGGGCTCAAGGGCGCCGACTGGCGCATGGAACCGTCGCCGAAGTATTCGCGGCCGATGCAGGTGGCGGGGAAGATCACAGGCAAGGCCAAGGAAGCCATCACGTGGTCGAGGGTCAACTCCACCGGCTGACCGAGGCGGCGCGCCCGATGCCAGGGCTCGAGACCACGCTTGCCCTGGAAGAAGGAGATGGACCGGGCCGAGGTATAGCCCGAAGCAGTGATGGCGAGCGCGTCCAGCGCGCCGGCGTCGATGGCCTCTTCCAGGCGATTGAAGTCGATGTGCTCCCTGAGCAGCTCCCGTAACGGTGCGTGATCCAGGAGTGAGATGGGATTGTGCCGGTCCATGCCGCCGGACAAGAGCGTGGAGATCCAGCGTGCGCTGGTCTTCAGCGCGTTCCAGGCGCCGATCTTGAACACCTTGTCGCTGCGGATCTCACGCCAGACGTGATCGAGATAGGCCACCCCGTGGCGGAAGTCCTGGGCATGGCAGGCGATGAGCGCGGCATTGATGGCGCCGGCGGAGGTTCCGGAGATCACCGGGAACGGCAGGGGCGCATCCTGGGGCAACATCTGTGCCAGGCCCTTGAGCACGCCCACCTGATAGGCGGCACGGGCACCACCGCCGGGCAGCACCAGCCCGACCTTCGGTCGCGGACCAGTGGCGTTCATGCGCCTGGAGCGCGCTGAAGGGCTGTAGAGCCGCTGTACGAGCGGCCTTCAGCCTGGCGGTGACGGATCAAAATCATGTCGCCTCCCTGAGCGCATAGGTTAAATGGGCTGGACCTCCGCGTATAGGGGACTAAAATCAATGTCATTCAAGGCACTAGCTTGGACTATTCAAGCGCAGGCTTGGGTTGCCGTCATGGGGACGGCGTTCGAGGGCTGTCGAGGGAAGGGGACTGCGGAACATGCTGAACCTCAACCTGTGGCAAAGACCTGCCGGCACTGGCCCCGACTCGGACGACCCCACCGCACCCAGGATCACCCGCCCTCTGATGAAGGTGGTGGTGCTCAATACCAAGGGCGGATGCGGCAAGACCACTCTCTCCACCTCCCTGGCCGCCTGGTACGCCGTCAACGGGTACCGCACCGCCATCCTGGATAACGATCCCCAGGGCTCGAGCCTGCGCTGGCTCGCCAACCGCGGTGATCGCAAGCCTGCCATCCTGGGGCTCTCCGGCACCGACAAATCCGGCCGCGTGACCAAGAGCTTCCTGACACGAATACCGCCGAATGTGGAACGACTGGTGGTGGATACCCCGGCGGCCATCGACAGCCTGCGCCTGCAGGACTCGGTGCGCGCCGCCCACGCCATCATCATCCCGGTGCTGCCTTCCGACATAGACATCCATGCGGCCTCGCGCTGCGTCGCAGAACTCCTGCTCACCGGCCGCATCGAGAACCGCCAGCAACGGGTGGCGGTGGTGGCGAACCGGGTGAAGAAGCAGGCGAAGATGTACGAGACCCTGCGCCGTTTCCTCGGCAGCCTGGACATACCGTTCGTCGCTACCTTGCGCGATACCCAGAACTACGTGCATGCCACCGAGCTCGGGCTCGGCGTGCACGAGCTCAAGGACAAGAACATCAAGGAAGAACGCCGCGAATGGGCGCCGCTGGTCGAATGGCTGGAGAGTCGGCCGGTGAGCAACCTGCAGCCCGCGCCGGTACAGATGACCGGTACCGGCTCCTCCGCTTAGCCCTTCGGCTTCAACACCAACGTGTGTTCGGCTTTCCCAGGCAGGAAGGGAGTCGCCTCTCCTTTTTCCCAAGCCGGTTCACTATTCCTATAGAACGGCGACAGCGGCCAGCCGCTCTGGCCCGTGGGCATCATGAAGATGCCGTCTTCCTCGTGGCCTGGTGACACCACCATGCGTTCCGAGGCGCCGAAGTCCACGCCCTGCACACGCGGCATGTTGCTGTCACCCGGTAGCTGCACCGGTGCCATGTCCATGAACCTCGACAGCAAAGGCACCGCTGGGCTCAAGGGATGACGCAGGCGCACCGTGTTGCGCTCACCCCAGGTGTAGCCTGCGGGGTTCTTGTCCGCGCTCATGCTCGCAGCGACCTGGTTCAGGGCCGAGAGCATCAGGATGTCCCAAGTCTTGTAGGCGGGATCCAGCAGGTTGGCCGGCTGCTGGTTCACTAGCGCCCATAGCGGGCCTTCCAGCTGGCTCAGGGAATGGAAATCGAACTTGGGGTCCGCCTGCTTGCAGACAGCGAACAACGGCGCCAGCGCCAGGTCTTCCACGCGGTTGCGGAACTCGCGCACCAGGCGGTAGCCCACCGAATCCACCGAGGCGCGTCCGTCCCATTTCTCCAACGCCTCCCGGAATGCGATGCGTTCCGGATGGTTCAGCAGGCGCTGGGGAGTCAGGAAGCGCAGCAATAAGGAACGCCAGCGCGCCAGGAACCTGGCCTCGTCGTCCAACTGGATGGCGAGCAGATCCGTCGGAGCGAACATCTCTTTCTTGTGCAGGTCGTCGCGGATCTGGCCTGCGCGGGCCCCTAAGTCATAGCCGCCGTCGCCGATCAGCGCCAGCATGGGCCCATCCACCACCCGCGCATTGGCGGTCCAGAGGCGCCCATCCGCCGGGTCCACCACCCGCGGATATCTCTCAGGCGCAAGCCAGCCTACCCAACCGGTGCCGGGTTTGTCCCAGTACGACGGCACCAGAGGGTCGAAGCCCTGCCGCAGCGGGATGCGCCCGGCGATGGTCCAGGCGATATGGCCGTCCGCATCGGCGGTCATGAAGTTCTGTTCCGGCATGCCGGCGCGGTTGGCGACGGCCATGGATCCCTGGATATCGCGGGCCTCGTCCATATCGCCCAGTTCCAGATTGGTGCCTTCCACCTGGGCGCCCATCCAGTGGACCGCGCGCCAGGTGCCGTCGTGGTCCTGGTCCAGCACAGGACCCCATACGGTGTCACGTACCTCGAACCCGACGTCCTTACCGCCCTTCACCCGGATCAACTCCTGGTGATGCTCGAAATGCTTCCAGCCCTCGGTGGTCTGGTATTGATCTGGATCGGAGGGATCGATGTGCAGCAGCACGAGGTCGGTCCAATCGCCGTAGCTGTTGGTGAAGCCCCAGGCCACATGACCGTTGCTGCCCACCACCAAGGCCGGCACGCCGGGAAGCGTGGCGCCGGTGAGCGTGACGCTGCCGCCGGGCATGGCGGCGTCGGGATAGGTCCACTGGGCCCGGTACCAGGTGTTGGGCACCTTGATGCCGAGATGCATGTCGTTGGCGACGTAGGCGCGGCCTCCGGCGCCATGATCCTTGTTCACGGCCCAGTTATTGCTGCCGATATCGGCAACGCTCTCGGAGTCGAGTCCACCCAAAGTCTTGGGTAAGAACTGGCTGTCAATGGCGGCAAGCTCTCGCGCTTCGCCTCCTGCTTCGCGCGGAGCACCGCGCAGGCTTCCTGCCTGCCCGCTCGAAGCTTCGCTTCGAGCCTTGCGCAGGTCGATCACGTCGGCACCGGGGAAGGGCGGCGTCTCCAGGGGCTTGCCCACGACGGGCGCATCCCACTGGGTGCCCGGCGCTGAGAGGAAGCGGAACAGGGCCGGCGGCAACACTTCGCGCATCAGCGCCAGTTGCGACTCGTGCCGGTCCTCGGCGCTCTGCAGGTCGAAATACATGGCGTCCACCACCAGGATGGAATCTTCCGCCAGCCAGGGTTTGGGGCTGCGCATGAGCAAACCGTATTCGAAGGGCCAGGTGCCGAGAGCCTTGAGGCCCGCATTCACACCTTCGGTATAGGCCTGCACCACGGCGCGTTGCGTAGGCGTCGCCTGCTCCAGCTGCTGCTTCGCCAGCGCGCGCAGGCGGAACAGGCGGTGGCGCTTGTCGAAGTCCACCGCCGCGGAACCGACCAGCTCCGAGAGCTCGCCGGCGGCGAGGCGTCGCATAAGATCCATCTGGAAGAAACGGTCCTGGGCGTGCAGGAAACCCAGTGCGCGCATGGCATCCAGGCGATCAGCGGCGCTGATGCTGGGCATGCCTAGGGAATCGCGGCTGACCCGCACCTCAGCGGAGAGACCTTTGAGCGCGATCTCGCCGTCCAGGCGCGGCGCACCGCCCCTGAGGAAGCCGTAGACCAGCAAGGCCAGCACCAGCATGAAGCCGATCACCGCCCCGCCCCACCGCAGCAGACGCCCCATGCCCCTGGCCTCCCTAGACCGGTCTTCGGGAAGGGATGAGCCTATAGGGCCCCGCGGGGCTTGTCACGGCGCCACCGGTGACTAATGTCATCGCCAAGTCCTGACGGACAGGACTACCTCCTGGAGTCCCCGGAAACCATGCTATAGGCCATGGAAATCGGGGAAACCACCATGCAGCAGGACCGGCCTGTCATCGCACGCCTGGAGGGCGTGAGCAAGAACTATGCCGCAGTGAAGGCCCTGGATGGCTTGGACCTGGAAGTACGCCGCGGCGAGGTGCTGGCGCTGCTGGGCCCCAACGGCGCCGGCAAGACCACCAGCGTCTCACTGCTCCTGGGGCTGACCCGCCCCGATGCGGGCGAGGTCACGCTCTTCGGCCAGGATCCTTCCGCGCGTGCGGTGCGCGAACGCTGCGGCACCATGCTGCAGGTCTCTCGTCTCCCGGAGACCATCACGGTGCGCGAGCACATCCAGCTTTTCTCCAGCTACTATCCGAAGCCCTTGCCGGTGGACGAGACGCTCGCGCTCACCGGCTTGAGCGCAGTGGCAGAGCGCCGCTACGGCAAGCTCTCCGGCGGCCAGCAACAGCGCCTCAAGTTCGCGCTGGCGCTGTGCGGCGATCCCGAAGTGCTGTTCCTGGATGAGCCCACGGTGGCGTTGGACGTGGAAGCGCGACGCGAGTTCTGGGACGCGATCCGCACACGCGTGGCCGGCGGTACCACGGTGCTGCTCACCACCCATTATCTGGAAGAAGCCGACGCCCTCGCCGATCGCATCATGGTCGTGGATCACGGCCGGGTAGCTGCCGCCGGCAGCCCGGCGGAGATCAAGTCCCGCAGTGCCGGCCGGCGCATCCGTTGCGTCACGCGCCTCCCGCTGGAGCAGGTGGCGCGGCTGCCGGGGGTGAAAGACGTGAGCCGCCACGGTGCGGCCCTCGAGATCCTCGCTACCCAGGCGGAACCTGTGCTGCTCGCCATGCTCACCCAAGACCCAGGCTTGAGCGACCTGGAAGTGAGCGGCGCGGGTCTCGAACAAGCCTTCCTCGCCCTCACCCGCGAGCCGCGCAAGGAGGCTGCGCAAAGTGGAGTCCAGCCGCGCCGGAACGGCGCGTATGGAGTGACACTATGATGAGCACTGTCGTCGCACGCCCTAAGGCCAATACCGCGCGCATCTATCTCTTGGAGACCCGCTATGAGTTCCTGCGGGTACTGCGCACACCGGGCTCCGCCATCCCCCTGATCCTGTTCCCGCTGATGTTCTACGCCTTCTTCGGCGTGATGCTGGCCAGCGGCAAGGACGGCATGCTGCAGTCCCTGTACGCGTTGGGGGGCCTGGGCAGCTTCGGCGTCATCACTCCGGGACTGTTCGGGTTCGGCGCGGGCTTCGCCCTGGACCGGGGCCTGGGCTGGCTGCAGGTGAAGCGCGCCAGCCCCATGCCGCCGACCGCTTACCTGCTGGCCAAGCTCGGCATGAGCAGCCTGTTCTCCCTGCTCATCACCCTGTCGCTGTTCGCCATGGCGGCGGGTCTCGCCCATGTGCGTCTGGAGCCAGCGCAATGGTCGCTCCTCGCCGTCACGTTGGTGCTGGGCAACATCCCGTTCTGTGCCATGGGTTTGGCGGTGGGCGCCTGGGCCAAACCCCAGTCGGCACCGGCCGTGGTGAACCTCATCTACCTGCCCATGTCCTTCATGTCAGGACTCTGGATGCCACTGCAATTCCTGCCGGCGTTCATGCAGAAGCTGGCGGTGTTCCTGCCGGCGTACCACTTAGGCAGGCTTGCCTATTCGGTCATCGGCCTGCAGCCGGATTCGCCCCTACCTCACATACTCGCGCTGTTGGGTTTCACTGTGGTTTTCCTGCTGATAGCGGCCCGCGGCTATCGCCTCAATCCGCCGAGCAATGGCTGAGGCTCATGGCATGGATTGGCCCTATCTGTCGCGCACCGCCCGGCTGGATCACGGTCCCGCTCCCTTCCCTGGGCCGGTGATACGCTAGAGCCATGCATCCGATCACCTTCAAGACCAAATCCAGCTTGCCGAGCCCGCTGTTGCGCTTGCACCGCTGGCTCCTGCCCAACGCCGTATGGGCCGGCTGGACGCCTTATCTGTGGCTGGTCTATCTCGCCTTCTTCTTCGTCAGCTGGCCCGGCATGCCGCCCTGGACCGTCACCCAATGGGTGATGTGCGTCGCCGCCGCGGCGATGTTCCTGGTCCTGTACTTCCGCAGCTTCCGTTGCGCTCCGCACCAGCTGGCCAGCGTGCTCGCGGGCATCGCCACCCTGGGCCTCATCTTCGTGGTCTATACCGGCAACGGCCACACCTTCATCATCTACGCCTGCGCGCTCACCGCCCACTACGGCAACCTGCGCAAGAGCCTGACCGCGCTGGCGCTGATACTGGGGGCGTTCATCATCGAAGCCGCGGTGATGTACTTCGTCCC